>Ga0310345_10000033_pt1 | contig 390425 bp, 292 predicted proteins | sample HC15DNA20500_MG_FD_204667 | JGI IMG/M metagenome (GOLD analysis project Ga0310345, IMG submission 204667) | Marine microbial communities from station ALOHA, North Pacific Subtropical Gyre - HC15-DNA-20-500_MG | ecosystem: Environmental > Aquatic > Marine > Oceanic | place: Pacific Ocean...
CGCGAAGGCATCGGAATCGTACGAACCACCAGCGACCGGCTCATCGGCAACTCCTTCTGGAAATGAGACGCCGCCAGTCTATCCAGATTGCCCATTTCGCGCTAGTGAATCACAGAAACTGCTCTAGTCGCTAACAAGGCACGGAGAATCCCATCGGAAGTCTTCTCCGACACGACGCTCAAACCTTTGTCACGGCGAACGTGCCCCCTCTTCTTAGCCCCCGTCGCTAAGGTTCGTCGTATTCAATATGTTGTAAGTGAATTGGGAGTGGCTCTGGCGAGGGGAGCGGGATGGGCCCAAATGGAGTGAGCAACGGAGTCAAATTCGAGATCGTGGAAGAAAAACACCCACCGAGAATCCATCTCCTCATCGCCGACCCGTTGTTCATCGTACGCAACCTGCCGATTGTCGCGTGGTTTCCCCACTTCCGCTTGGGTGACAAGTCCGAAATCAAATTCTGGTTGAACTTCTTGCAGTTCGATTTCTACAAGATGGCATGGCTCGCGACTAGAGATTGGGTAGACGCCAATAATCTTGATTCGCTCATCCATGACTTCAACCTACAAATCCCTTTTTGCCAAGGTCCCCTTCCGGAATTCGATTTTTGGGGATCCCTTCCAGTTACGAATAAGAAGGCAGAGCATGCCCACGCGAGCGTGGGCATGGAGCCTGTTGTCTGATGACCTTACATTTCGTGGGCGATGAGGTCGTCGTAGGTTTCGCGGCGGCGGATGACTTTGACGTCGCTGCCGTTGACCAGGACTTCGGCTGCTCGCGGACGGGAGTTGTAGTTGCTGCTCATGCAGGTGCCGTACGCTCCGGCGCTGTAGGTGGCGAGCAGGTCGTCCCGTTCGAGCGGCGGCAGCTGGCGGTCTTTGGCGAAGTAGTCGCTCGATTCGCAGACCGGGCCAACGACATCAGTCTTTTCGCAGCCGGGGATCGAATCGGCTTCGCAATCTGTGGGCAGAGGCACATCGGTGCTGACGGGCCAGACGCGGTGGAAGGCGTCGTACATGGCTGGGCGCATCAGGTCGTTCATGGCTCCGTCCTGAATGACGAACAACTTGCCCCCTTCCCGCTTGGTGTAAATCACGCGGCTGACGAGCACGCAGGCGTTGCCGATGATCGAACGGCCCGGCTCCAGAGCCAGACGGCAACCGGCAGCTTTGATGTGCGGGACGATGACCTTGGCGTACGTCGAATACGCGGGAGCTTCGTCGTTGCGGTAGCTGAGGCCGAATCCTCCACCGAGGTTGACCCAGCTGATTTCGTGCCCCTTGGAACGCAGCTCGGCGATGACTTCCCCTGCCCGCTTCGCAGCGGCTTCATACGGATCGGTGGTCAGAATCGGCGAGCCGAGGTGCATGTGGATGCCGCGAAGTTCGAGGTGCGGATCGGCGAGCACTTTGGCGGCGAGTTCGTTATGGCGTTCGATATCCATTCCGAACTTGTTGCCCTTCTTACCGGTCGTCGTTTTGGCGTGGGTCTTGGCATCGATATCCGGATTGAGCCGCAACGCGACCGGACCAATGACGCCCATTTCGCCGGCGATGCGGGAGATGGCGTCGAGCTCGGCTTCGCTCTCGACGTTGAACATGAGAATGTTCTTTTCGAGCGCGGAGCGGATTTCGTCATCGGTTTTGCCAACGCCGGCGAACACGACGCGGGTCGTGTCGGCTCCCGCTTTGTCGACGCGGTAAAGTTCACCGCCGGAGACGACATCGAAGCTGCTGCCGGCTGCGTTGAGCGACTTCAGGATCTGCAGATTCGAGTTCGCTTTGACCGAGTAGCAGATGACGGGATCGCATTCGGCGAAGGCATCGCGGAGTGCGCGGAACTCGCTCAGGAATTTGTTTTCCGAGTAGACCCAGAGCGGCGTGCCGTGTTCTTCGGCGAGCTGAGAGAGGGAGACATCTTCGCAATACAGGTGGCCGTTGCGATATTCGAAAGCGTTCATCGTCATCGTCAAAACTGATTCTGTGGAGGGTTATCAGCCCTGCGGGGAGGGCTTGCGGATTAAGAAAAACAGAGGCAGGCCGCTGCTTCGGAATTTAGCGATTACTCGTTCACCGTAGAAGGCACATCGCTGGTCGATCGCCCCCTCATCCGCCCCGCGGGCACCTTCTCCCCCTGAACGGGGAGAAGGACTTCCGTCTTAAAGGAGCGAATGTTACTTCAGCGGCGAGAAGTCGGTGGGTTCAAGGAAGAGGTTCTTCACGCCCCCCTTCTCGGTCAGCGAGCCGCCGGCGTTCTCTTCGGAATCGAGGCGGGCCTTCTTCCAGGCAGGATCCTGGGCGAAGTTCTTGAACGATTCATCCCGGGTGAGTAGATCATCGTGAGCGATCAGATAGATCAGATGATTCTCAGCTCCTTCCTGATCGGGCATCAGGTGGAAGTATGCGACATTGGTGATGCCATGTTTCTCAAAGAGTTTGATCGTGTGGTCACGGAAACGGGCATCGAGATTCGCAAGATTGCCAGAAGTGGCAGTGTACATGCGAAGCTCAAACAGTCGATTGGCCTGATTAGAAGGCCCACCGATCTGATCGATAGCTTCTTGAACATCCTCGATCGTCTGACCAGGCGGCAGCTGCCCCGTCTTTCCCATCTGCGCAAGCTGTCTCATAAGTCCGCGTTCTTTGAGTCGCTGGACCTTTGCTTCGAACAACTTTTCCCGATGTCGGCGACGCAACTCGGCTATCGAAGGAGAGATCTCCGGAGAATAGTCGGTAGTGACCATGAACTTCGAATCCACAGCCTTCACGAGGGGGCCATCGCTGCGGGATTTCTGATAGACCGCTTTCCAGTCGGCGTCGTTCAGGAACGCAGCCCAGCTGACATCGCGAGCGTCGCGGGACGGATACGACAGGAAATAGATCAGCTGATTGTTATTGTCCGTGGTCGGCACGAAGTAGCCGACATTGGTCATTCCGTGCTTTTCGAAGAGCTTGCAGGTGTGCTCGCGGAAGCGGGCGAGCAAATTGTCCAGCTTTCCTTCGTGGGCCGTGTAGGTCCGCATTTCGTAAACGGTATCCGCCAGAACCGGCTGAGTGGCCGATCCGAGGACGAGACAGCCCAGCAGGCCGAGAACGAGCAGGCTTTTCATTGATTCGCACTCCAAAAAGGAACGGCTTCAGGAAACTGTCGTCGCTTCCGGGACTTCCGAGGTTCGCCGGGGCGTCGCTCCCAGCATCTCCGAATACTTGCCGAAATAACGGCGTTCAAGCAGCACCAGGTAAGCCGGGACGAGAATTGGTCTGACGATAAACGTATCGAGAAGCACGCCGAAAGCCAACGCAAAGCCGAGTTGCTGCATTCCCAGCAGCGAGCCCGCCATGAGGGCGGAGAATGTTCCGGCCATGATGAAGCCGCAACTCGAAATGATACTTCCTGTTTTCCGCAGGGCCCGCAGGATGCTCCGCACCGGAGTCGTCCGCTTGGCTTCTTCGTCAATTCGGGTGACGAGGAAGATGTTGTAGTCCTCCCCGACGGCAATCAGGATCGTGAACAGGAACATGCGGACTTTCCAGTCGAGCCCGGCAAAGCCACTCGGATCGAGAGCCCAGAAGACCGCCATCGTGACTCCCATCGTCACCAGATAGGAGAAGAAGACCGTGATAATCAGGTACAGCGAAATCGCAGGCTTCCGGAGAAGCAGCACCAGGATGGCGTAGACGCCGAGCAGCACGAGGATATTAATTCGCACCTGATCGCTGTCGGTCACGATTTTCATATCGCGAATACTCGCCGTGGGGCCCAGGGCGTAAATCTCGCTCTCCCCCGGGAGGAGCTCTGGCAGGATTTCCTGCAATTCAATCAGGGCCGCGTCGAGCTGAGCGATGCTCCCTTCGGTGAACGGATCCTGATCGAAGACCAGGTCGATGCGGGTGACATGTTCGGCGTAAGGCTGCTTCTTGCCGACGTACTGATTCATGACCCGCGCTCGAATAGCCGCGCGACGGGCGGCCGCAAACGCACGGGTGCCCGGATCTTCGAGCGTCTCCTGCTTCTTCAGCCCCTCGGGGGTCATTCCGAGCGGATAGGCGGAACTGAACACGTCAATCAGTCCGAGTCGCTCCCGATGTCGATAGAGGCGATCGCTGACGTCCCGGATCAGTTCGACCTGCTCCTCGCGGAGGAAGTTGAGGTCCTCATTATGGATGAGGATATTCGTCGGCCCGAGGCGTCCCGGCGGAAAATGCTCCTGCACAGCACGGGTCCCGACAACGCTGCGAGAATCGTCCGGCAGTTCGGAGAGAAGTCCGTAACTGAGATTGTTGTAGTTCAAAACCGCGATCACGGCGAACGGCAGCATGATAAGCACGAAGTTTCGCCACAGTCGCCCGGGCCAGCGAGAGATGACTGCGGCGAGATAAACCCAGAATCGCTCCATCATGCCGCTTTCCATCAGGCGGCCCAACAGCGACGAACGGGCCACCCATCCATGGGAGCCGCCGGGGTTCTCCTGAGGAATGTTCGGCCAGAACGCCCAGCGCCCGGTCAACCTCAACAGAGCAGGCGTGAACGTAACACTCGCCAGCAGGGCGATCGTTAGTCCGATGGAGATCCCGACTCCGGCCTGCTGGAACTTCTTATGCGAGGCAAAGATCATCATGCCGATCCCGATGATCGACGTGCCTGCACTCCCGGCCAGCGGAGCAGCCGTATAAGCCAGAGCCCCGCTGACGGCATCGCGATAATTGGTTCCCTTCTCCAGTTCCTCGCGATAACGGGCAATCAGGAAGAGGCAGTAATCGATCCCCGCTCCGTACGTGACCACAGTCACGTAAATATCGAGTGAGTCAAACAGCCCGATCACATTCGCAGCCGCCAGTGTGCTGAGAATCCCGAGCGTGATTTTGATCACGACAAAGACGGTGACCAGCGGGAGCATGGCGAGGATGGGAGACCGGTAAATTGCCAGAAGCATAAGGATAACGAGCACCATGGTGACCAACTCGGTCGCCTTGGCGCTGTTCTCGGCTTCGACGTTCATATCCCGCCCGACGGTCGCCGTGCCGCTGACCGACAGCTCAAGACCGGGAGGAATCTGACTGCGGAATTCGGAGTCGCCGTAAACAAGATGTTCGATGTCGGCGATGATATTGCCGTTGCGGGCGTCCAGGAAATCGTTAGGAAGTTCGACGAGCACCATGGACGCCTGACGATCGTCGCTAATCAGCAGCTGTCCGAGCAGACGATCGGAGAACGTCACTACGTCTCCCGCCGGCTCCTCTTCCCCCAGCTCTTCAATGGGTTCGACTTCCTCATTCGGGTCGGGTTCGACGTCCACCGCGGGCGGGACGGGCGGAGCCTGGTCCTGGGGAGTGAAATCGTCGGAGTGACGCCTGAGAATTTCTTCGAGCCGCCTGCGGAGATCGTTTTCGATGAAATCGAAATCGCTTTTCTGGTCCTGATCTTCCTCGGCAAATTCTTCCTTGGAAGTCAGCCCCTCGGGGCGTGAGGTGCGGCGTACGGAAACGACGACCAGGCTGCGAAGCAGATCTTTATCGAAGGTCTGCCGAAAGAACTGCTCGGCTTCGAGCGACTGGGAGCCCGCCGGCAAGAAGTCGAATTCCCCCGGCGTGACTTCTTCGTTAAATGGAGGGGCGACTGCGACCGCCAGAAACATGGCGGCCAACCAGAGGGTGATCCATCCGGGCCAGTAGTCCACCACAATCTCGAAGGCCCGGTTCATCACCGCCACTGTTCCGATCTGAAACGATTCAACGTTCTACAAGTCCTGGAGCGAGCTCTCCCGCAACGGTGACGCAATCTTCGCTCACCACGCAGAGAAGCGCGAGCGGACCGGTCCTGCATTCAGAATGGACCGTAGTGTCAACGACGATGAAGCCGTGGTCAAGGAAGAGAGCCCCCCACCGGCTAAAGCACGCCGAGAACTATTTGAGCAGACTGCGCTGGAGGACATCGCGGGCCTGGTCGAAATACGACTGCCAGACAATCTCAGGCTCGCCATATTTCAGGCAATCCCGGACCTTCTGAAGCGTATTACGGGCCATATGCGGACAGCGGTTACAGGCACAGGTTTCTCCCGTGCTTTCCATAATCCCCGGTACGGGGATGTATTCGTGCTGGGGAGCAATCTTCTGCAGCGGGTGAATCATGGCCGATTCAGTGGCCACGAGGAACTTGGTCGGTTCGGTGATGGAGGCGACGTACTGCCGCATTTTTTCCGTACCGCCGATGAAATCGGAGACCTCGAGGATGTTCTGTGGGCACTCCGGATGGGCGATAATCACCGAGGCAGGATTGTTCTTCTTGGCCCGCAGAAGATCCTGCAGGCTGAAGATCTCGTGCACCATGCAGGACCCTGGCCAGAGGAACATCTTTCGGCCCGTCACTTCCATCAGATAGCGGCCCAGGTGCTGATCGGGGACGAACAGAATTTCCTGATCTTCAGGGACCCGTTCGATGATCTCGCGGGCGTTTCCGCTGGTCACAATCCAGTCGCACAGCGACTTCACGGCTGCCGAGGTATTGATGTAAGCAACGGTTTGAAACTGATGCCCCTCGGCTCTCAGTTTGTCCTGGTACGCCTTCAGATCAGGAGCCTGACAGCTTTCCGCGAGTGAACACCCGGCCTGCAGATCCGGCATGAGAACGGTTTTCTCGGGGCTGAGAATCTTGGCCGATTCTCCCATGAAATGAACGCCGCAGAACACGATCGTGGGAGTGTCGATAGAAGCCGCATCGCGAGCCAGTTTGAGGCTGTCTCCGGTGTAGTCGGCGATGTCCTGAATTTCTCCGTCGACGTAGAAATGAGCCAGAATACTGGCATTTTTCTCCGTCTTCAGTTGCTCGATCTCATCCATCAGATCGAGGGGGTCTTCGTAGACTTCAGGTGTCTGTTCGACAATCGGCAGGGGCATGGCACTTTCTCGGATAACGTTTCGGCAAAAGAAGTTGCAGAGACATTATATTCATTGGACGTTCCGATGGCTACAGGCCAGCGGCCGGCTGACAAGCCGTAACTGATCCGTTACTGTTTATCTGTCTCTAACCCGGTCGACACTTCGCTTCTCCCCCAGGTTCAACAGCATGTTTCCAACTTCCTTCATCCGCTCGATTCTGACCGTGGCGTTGACCTTCAGTGTGAACGTCGCGACTGTGTGTTCGGTTCACGCCAGGGATCAGAAATCGCAGTCCGGCAAGACAGAACGACCGAACATCGTCTTCATTCTGGCCGATGATGTCGGGCGCGAAGTTCTCGGCTGCTATGGCGGCGTCGACTACCCGACCCCAAATCTCGATGCGCTGGCTGAAAGCGGGGCCCGTTTCACACACGCTTATTCGATGCCGGTCTGTCATCCAAGTCGCACGACCTTACTGACCGGATGCTATCCCCGCACGATTGGGAATCCGAAATGGGGCAGCTTTCCCGCAGAGCTGGAGGACAAAACGGTCGCTCAGGCGTTGAAGCGGGCGGGTTATCGAACTGCCGTGGCGGGGAAATGGCAACTTTGCCTGCTCAAGAAAGATCCGAGCCATCCGCAGCGACTCGGCTTCGAGAAGTCCTCTCTGTTCGGCTGGCACGAGGGTGCCCGTTACTACGATCCATTGATTCACGAGAACGGCTCCATTCTCGAAAACACCGAAGGGATGTATGGGCCGGATCACTATGTCGATTTCCTGCTCGACTTCATGAAAGAAAACCGCGATCAGCCATTCTTTGCATTTTACTCGATGGCTCTCTGCCACGACGTGACCGACGATATTGAAGAGGCCGTGCCCTATGCCCCCGGACGGAACCGTTACGACAGCTTTTCGGAGATGGCCGCTCAGATGGACCGGAAGATTGGCGACCTGATGACCGGAATCGAAGAGCTTGGCTTACGTGAGAAGACGCTCATTCTTTTCACGACCGATAACGGGACCCCCTTTCGCACCATCGCCCGGTATGAGGACGGCAAGTACATCCGCGAGCCTGTTTCATCGCAGTTTCAGGGAATGAACGTTCCTGGGGGAAAGGGTTCGCTGAACGACTGGGGAACGCGCGTTCCAACGATCGCCAGCTGGCCTGGCGTGATCGAGCCCGGTCAGACATGGGACGATCTGGTCGATTTTAGTGACATTCTGCCGACGCTGGCCGAACTGGCCGATGCCGAACTTCCAGAGAATGAACTGGACGGTCAGAGTTTCGCTGACCGCCTGACGAACAATGAAGCGGGCCCGCGAACGTGGGCGTATGCCGAGAGCCGGGGAGATCGATTCTTCGCCAAGACTCGAACGTATAAGCTGTATAACAACGGCCGTTATTACAACTGCGAAGACGATCCGTTCGAAAAGTCCCCGCTCGACGTGACGCAGCTGAATGGCCCTGCTCTAAACGACTACGAACGACTTCGAGAAACGATAGAGAGCCTCGCCGGTAGATCCGCAAATCCGAGTGAGTCTGAAAAGTAACCAACTAAAGTCGGCATGGGACTTGCATTGGTGTTTCCCGGGAAGGCGGTCGTTCCGCCAGAGATGTTTCACTTAGAACTGGGAGTCACCTGTGAATAGCCTGAAGAAATTTGGAAGTTTGATTCTTGCCCCTGTCCTGCTGGCTGGCGTTTGCCTGGCACCGATGGGTTGTGAAGTTGAAGAAGAAGTCCTGGACGTCGAAACGCCGAGTTCCGAACTGGAGATCGATCAGGAGCCGGACGGCGGACTTGATGTGGATGCCGACTGAGCGATTGATCTGTAAACATGGGGCGAAGCGATTGCTTCGCCCTTTTTTCGTGCGCAGACGTAACTTGAGATTCGTTCAGTTTTGTGCCCTACGGTTAGCCAGCCTGGCTGAACAACGACCGCGCACCGATTCGTCGACCGCTTTGGAGTCCCCTGGAGGGGGGTTCCGCGTGAAGTGGGTTCCGCACTTACTATTTTCTTAGAGTTGTCCCCTCGACTGCCAGCCTGATTTCGAGCAAGGAACAAGCTTTCAGGGATCCCTCAATCGGATCGGCACGGAGGTTGCATATTCTTCGTTCTAAACAAAGACACCCGCATCGAAGGCCGAAGTGCATTCGATGTAGACGGGTTCATGCACGCGGGCACCAAAGAGGAGATCTAACGATGAACTGGGATCAAATCAAAGGAAACTGGAAGCAATTCAAGGGTCAGGCTCAACAGAAATGGGGCGATCTGACCGGAGACGATCTCGATCGCGTCGACGGCCGCCGCGAGGAGCTGGTCGGCGTCGTTCAGGAGCGTTACGGGATCGCCAGGGAACAGGCTGAAAAGCAGGTCAAGGAGTTTGAAAGCAATTGCCGCTGCTAAGCCAACAATCTGACTGCACAAGAGCGGGTACGGAGAAAGTCTCTACGTGCCCGCTTTTTTTTACTCAAGAAGAGAGGAGTTGGAGCCATGCCTTCAGGATGGACGAAAAAAGACGAACGCCAGTACGAACATGTCAAGGACAGCGCTCAAGAGCGGGGACGGTCTGAAGATCGAGCCAAGGAGATCGCCGCAAGGACCGTGAACAAGCAGCGGCGAGAAGAAGGTCGTACGCCGAATCGAAGGTCGAGCGGTACCGGAAATCCGAACACGCGCCTTGAGGACCGTACAGTCGAGGAACTGCACAACATCGCTTCCGAGATGAAAATCGAAGGTCGCAGTAAAATGCGGAAGCAGCAACTGATCGAAGCAATCCGCGACAAACGATAGCCCGCCGCGTAGAATGAAATGAGTTCGTAGCCGGACTCTGTCTGTTGTCTCGAGCGCACACTCCCGGCAGCAGCAGGTCCGGCTGCATTTTTTTTGCTTCTCGCTCTCTCTAATGCATGATACCCCCGTTCGGCGAGAGGTCCAAAACAATCTTTCCGCAGAATCCTCCACTCTCAATTTTCTCATGGGCGGCACTTGCATCTGCCAGGGGGAACGTTTCCGCGACGTTAATTTTTAACTGTCCCCGGGACCAGAGCCGAACAAGCTCGGAAAGATCGTCACGGCGGGAGCGGGCCAGCATTACTCTTCCCTGCTTCTTCAATAGTCGAGTCGCCAGCGATACAGCCAGACCTCGCAGGGAGGGTTCGGTGGAGACATACGTGCCGTCTTTTGACAGGACGTGACGGGCCCGGCTGAAACTGCTCTTCCCAGCTGCATCAAAGATGAGATCCCATTTCTGATTCAGCTTCGTGAAGTCCTGCTGGCCGTAATCGATGAACTCCGCGGCCCCCAGCGAACGGACGAAGCTCTCATTCTCCTGGCTCGCCACGCCAGTCACGACCCCTCCGTCGGCGACCGCGATCTGAACGCCGAACGCTCCAACGCCTCCACTTGCTCCGTTCACCAGAACGGACATCCCTCGTTGGAGATGCCCGTGATCTCGCAGTGATTGCAGCGCAGTCGAACCGGCCAGTGGGAGCGCTGCTGCCTCGGCGAACGACATCGACTCGGGAATCGCGACGACACTGGAATGCGTGCCAACCGCGTATTCTGCATATCCACCTCCGTAGACATTGTCGAGGAAAGCCAGCACACGCTGCCCCGTTTGGAACTGCGATTGAGCTCCAGCCTTCTCGACCACGCCAGCGACATCGTAACCGGGAACTCGAGGGAATCCGCCGGGAAGCAGCCATTTCATCTCACCACTACGCAGTCGGGCATCGACCGGATTGATTCCGGCAGCCTGGACACGAATCAGAACCTGATTTTGACTCGGCTCAGGGCGGTCCTTCTCAACCAGCGTCAGGACCTCCGGCCCCCCGTAATCGCTGTAAACGACGGCCTTCATACTCGCGCTCTCATGTGTCACTCCAGTAGACCTCCCCACGTCCCATTGTCCTCGCCCCAGACGGTTCCGCAAGGAAAAACCTGCGTGTTATCTGGTCTCTCCCTAACCGGAAATCGGGGCGAACTGGGACGGCCTATCGGGGATTTTCTTAGCGAGATCCTTTCCGCCCTCACTCTCCCAAATTCTTCAAATTAGGGGATTGTGCGGGTTGTAACTGACATTACAACCGAAGTGGACCCTGACGAATTTGCCGAGTAACCAGGGCTTCCGAGAGGAGTGTTCTCATAGCGTTCACGAGAACGAAAACCGCGCTCATGTTTAAGGAGAGCCATCATGAATTTGCTCAGCCGTATTGCAGGTCGTCGCATTGATCGCATCGTCCGTCGTCGACGAGCTAATAAAGCCTGTCAGTTTTCCAGCGAGGCACTGGAATGCCGTACCATGCTAACGGCGTATGTGATTGATACGCCGCTGGACGTGGTCGCTGCCGACGGAATGATCAGTTTGAGGGAAGCTATTCTGGCCGCGAACAGCAATACGGCCGTTTTCGATGCTCCCGCCGGATCAGCCGATGGGGATTCGATTACGTTCGATAGCGGGCTGGCGGGCTCAACACTTTCGTTGTTTGGAGAGCTCGACATCACGGATGATCTGACGATTTCCGGCACGACTCCGCCGATCACGCTGGACGCAGGAAGTCTGTCGCGTGTGTTCAACATTAACACCAGCGAAAACGTTTCCCTGAGTAATCTCGTTCTCACTCAGGGGGTCGCCGACACCGGGGGCGCGCTCCGGGTCACCGGGGGCGGAATGCTCTCGCTGAATAATCTCACCTTCCAGGGGAATACAGCGACGGGTGCCGGTGGAGGTGCTATCCACAACATTGGCAGCCAGCTGACGATCAACAACAGCGACTTTACCGGCAACGCCGCAACTGGCGCCAGCGGAAGTGGAGGAGCCATCCACAATGGTTCGGGCGGCACGCTCAATATCACCAGCTCGAACTTCGATTCCAACATTGCTGTCCGTGCCGGCGGGGCCATTGAGGATGATAACGGGGGCGGAATCAGAATCGATCTGTCGTCCTTTACCTCCAACGATGCCGCTGTGACACTGATGGGTGGCCCGGGTAACGGAGGTGCCATTCACATGACCGGCAGTGGAAACGCCACGATTACCAACAGCACATTCCTGATGAACGAAGCCGCCAACGAAGGGGGCGCATTGTGGAATGGCACCGGGCGTATGATTGTCGCCGATTCACTGATTGGCCAGAACGTGGCCTATGGGCCAGGTCCCCAGGACGGAGGGGGCGGTATCTTCAACCTGGGTGGTCGACTCGCGTTGACTCGGACGGATCTCTCCATGAACGTCGCCGATGGAGCGACTGCGAGCGGAGGGGGACTTCTCAGTCTCGGTGGTTTTGTCAGCATCGCTGGAGGGGCGATTACCAACAACGTTTCCAACCGTACGGGCGGGGGCGTCCAGGTTGAGAGCGGACGCTTGAGAATGAACAACGTCAATCTCGACACGAACGTTGCAGGCCCAGTGGGCCTGTCCGAGCCCGGTACCGGGGGTGGACTGTTCGTTGGAGGCCAAACGGATGTCCGCATTGATGGTGGAACCGTGATTGGGAATACCGCCGTTACAGAAGGGGGTGGACTCTGGTTCCATGCTCTGGCCACCACCACGGTGAACGGAACGATCATTTCCAACAACACTGCATCCGGCGATCTGCTTAACGATGGGGGGGCAGGGATCTACACCAACGGCGGAACCCTGAACGTCCTGAACGCCACGATCAGCAACAACACGTCCGATGGCTTGAGCGGTAGCGGGGGCGGACTCTTCTCCGCCGCGGGACGTGTCAACATCTCCAATACTTCGATCACCGGAAACCAGGCCAATCGGGCCGGCGGGGGTGTTGAAGTTGTTGAGGGGATCGTCCGACTGACCAATGTCAATCTCGACAACAACACCGCAGGGCTGCCGGGTGCTCCGAACCCAGGGAATGGCGGGGGCCTGCACATTACCGGAACGAGCACGGTTCGTCTAGACGGCGGCACCGTGAACAACAACACGGCCAGCCTGGAAGGGGGCGGACTCTGGAATCAGGCGGGAAGCACTCTAACAGTCAACGGGACGACGGTTTCCGGTAACATCGCACTCGGTGCCGGCGTCGATGACGGGGGTGGAGGTATCTTCAACAATGGGGGAACGGTTAACGTTCTAAACTCGACGCTTTCTGCCAACCTGGCGACCGGAGCTTCCGGCAGCGGGGGAGGAATCTTCTCCACTGCAGGGCGCGTGAACGTCTCGAACTCTGCAATCGTCGACAACCAGGCCAATCGAGCCGGTGGGGGCATTGAAGTGATCGATGGTCGGATCACGCTCACCAATGTGAACCTCGACAGTAACGATGCAGGCCTGCCGGGCGTCGCCGCTCCGGGTAATGGTGGTGGTCTGCATGTCACGGGCACAGCGGGTACTCTCGTCCGCGTGAATGGCGGAACCGTGAGTGGCAATACCGCTGCAAGCGAGGGAGGTGGCCTCTGGAATCAGAGCGGAAGTATTCTTCGCGTCAATGGCACCACACTGAACGGCAACGTGGCCTCGGGCGATGGAGCGGATGAAGGGGGCGGAGCCATCTTCAATAACGGCGGCCTGACGGTCGTCACCGGGGCGACCCTCACCGGGAATGTGGCCGATGGAGTTGCCGGAAGTGGTGGAGCCGCGCTCTCGACGAGCGGCACCTTGACCTTCAACGGCAGCACTCTGATCGATGGCAACACGGCCAATCGAGCCGGAGGCGGTGTTGAGATTGTCGATGGTCGCCTCAATATCCTGGGCAGCTCGGTGTCGAATAACGTCGCTGGTCCGGTCGGATTCGCAGCTCCTGGTAACGGGGGCGGCGTGCATGTGACCGGGACGGCGGGAAGCAAAGTGCTGATCAATAACTCGAATATCATTAACAACAACGCAGCGAACGAAGGAGGGGGAATCTGGAACCAGACCAACGCCATTATGGATATCTTCAATTCCAACGTTAACGACAACAACGCCTTCGGCGAGTTGACGATTGGAGGCGGTGGTGGCCTGTTCAATAACAACGGGGGCATCATCGATATTGTCGATACCAACTTCCTGCGAAACGATGCTTTCAATGGCAGCCGCGGAGGTGGGATTTCTTTGAGCACCGGCGGAGTGGTCAGCATCGACGGTGGTAATGCGAACGAGAATATCACCAACGGTGTCGGTGGAGGATTCTACAACGACGGATACCTTCGAATCTTCGGCAACATGAACATCATTGATAACATCGCCCTGAATGGCGGTGGAATCTTTACTGATGGCAATGGGCTGACGGAACTGGCCAATGCCAACGTCTTTTCGAACGATCCGAACAACCTCGCTGGTCCGGGTCAGGTCGATTAGAAGTTGACTCGCAGAGAATTCGTTGAGTGAGCAGCATCGCGGCCGTTTCGGTGGCCGCGATGCTTTTTTGTTCCTTCCCGCTAGTCTTTCACTTTCTCTACAGAGCCCGGCGATTGTTATTCCGCTCGATTGCACTAAATTGAACCAGGACATCAACCGACCCGTTCTGCCGGAGGAATGAAAAGTTTGGAGAAAGAGAACCGCTCGAAGGGAATGTTGATTCGGTTCGTCGTTCTGGCTGTTGTTCTCGCCGCTGGAATTGCCGGTTACTGGTTCTTTGGCGAGGAACTCTCACTCGAATCGCTGGCGGAACGTGAAGCGCAGTTTCGTCAGTTCCAGGAACAGCAGCCGTTACTGGTCTACGCCTCCGCTTTCGCGATCTACGTGATCGTCACCGGGCTTTCCATCCCGGGAGCCGCGGCGCTCACGCTTGCCTATGGATGGTACTTCGGGTTGCTCCCCGGCGTATTGCTTGTCAGCTTTGCCTCGACAGCGGGGGCGACTCTAGCCTTTCTGCTGAGTCGTTTCCTGTTTCACGATGCTTTCCAGAATCGGTTCGGCGATCGACTCACGAAGTTCAATAACGCCTGGGAGCGTGACGGTCCCTTCTTTCTCTTTACGCTCCGGCTCATTCCGACAGTCCCGTTCTTCGTCATCAATGCAGTGATGGGGCTGACGTCGATTCGCGTGCTGACATTCTGGTGGATCAGTCAGATTGGCATGCTGCCCGCGACAATCGTCTACGTTTACGCCGGATCGAGTGTCCCTTCACTGGATGTGCTGGCGGAAGATGGCGTCCAAGCGATTTTTTCGCCCACGCAGCTGACACAAATTATTACGGCCTTCGTACTGCTCGGAGCCTTTCCCCTGGTCGTTCGCTATCTCTTTCGGCTTCTGTCCCCCAGGAAACCGGAACGGCTGACCGATGTCTGACCTTACTTCATCGCGGAACATCCTGCGTCATGACCGACTTTGAACCTCCCCTGCCCGACGATGCGTTCAACCGGACGCTGGTCGAGAACGTTCATCCTTCCGACTGGAAGAATCCGAACCCGACTCGTCCCTATCATCTGGTCATACTCGGAGCCGGAACGGCCGGGCTCGTCACCGCTGCAGCAGCCGCTGGCTTAGGAGCCAGAGTCGCACTGGTTGAACGTCAGTTGATGGGCGGAGACTGCCTCAACGTCGGCTGTGTTCCCTCGAAAGCCATCATTCGTTCGGGACGTCTGACCGCAGATCTGCGTTCGGCGACCGACTATGGGATCACGCTGCCTCAACTTCCGTTTGTCGACTTTCCCGCCGTCATGGAGCGGATGCGGCGTCTGCGGTCAGAAATCAGTCCTCATGACTCGGCGTCGCGATTCCGAGAACTCGGTGTCGATGTTTTTCTGGGGTCCGCACGTTTCGACACAGCCAGTTCCGTCGTTGTTGATGGCCCTCACGGCTCACGGACGGTGAAGTTTCGAAAGGCGGTCATCACGACCGGAGCAAGAGCCGCTGTCCCGCCGATTCCCGGACTCGATTCCGTGCATTATCTCACCAACGAAACACTGTTTTCTTTAACAGGGTTGCCACGCCGGCTGGGCGTCATCGGCAGTGGCCCCATCGGCAGTGAAATGGCCCAGGCGTTGAGCCTGCTGGGAAGTGAAGTCACCCTCTTCGATCGCGGAGAACGAATTCTCTCCAAAGAAGACCCGGAAGCCGCGAAGGTCATCGAAAAACGCTTCGAGGACGATGGCATTCAACTCCTGTTGAACAGTCGCCTGTTGAAGGTCGCTGAGACAACCGAAGGAATCTCCATCACTTTTTCACAGGATGGTCGGGAACAGGAACTCCTGTTTGATCAGCTCCTCGTCGCGGCGGGACGGGCACCGAACGTGGAAGGCCTGAATCTCCAGGCCGTCGGAGTGCAGTCCAATGACAAAGGCGTTGTCGTGAACGATTATCTGCAGACGTCGAATCCCAGGATCTTCGCCGCAGGTGATGTCTGCTCGAAGTACAAATTCACTCACGTCGCCGACTTTCAGGCTCGGATCGTTCTTCAGAATGCACTCTTCTCGGTGGGCCCGTTAGGCCGGAAAAAAGTGAGTGACTTGAATATCCCGTGGTGCACTTACACGACGCCGGAAGTTGCTCACGTTGGGATGTACGAGCAGGAAGCGGTTCAAAAGGGAATCCAGGTCGATATTTACCGACAGGATTTCGCTGAGGTCGATCGAGCGATTCTGGAAGGAGAAACGGATGGATTCGCGAAGATTCTCACCCGAAAGGGGACCGATCGGATTGTGGGAGCGACTATCGTCGCCGCTCATGCGGGGGAGATGATCTCCGAGATCACGGTTGCAATGAACGGAGGGATCGGCCTGTCGAGAATCGCCAGTGCCATTCACCCGTATCCCACGCAGGCTGAAGCGATCCGGAAACTCGGCGATCAATACAACCGCACACGACTGACGCCGTTCAGCCAGCGAATTCTGAATCTCTTGAGACGACTCAATGTTGGCGATTGAGCTCTGGGCGTTCTGTAGGCGCGGCTGGTCTTCGCCTCAATCAGTCAGCAGTTTGCAAAGCTTGTACAAAAGAAACAGGAAGCAGAACGCTTGGCGAGGCCAGCTCGCAATCGAGCATTGAATCTCGACGATACGGAGCCTCATCGGTTCTGCTTCGCTGCTCTTCAAGAGGGCGGGAGCAGTTCCCGCTATTCCTTACGCTCCTCCTCAGTGGCCTGTAGATTCAGAAGCGCATCGTAAGCTGCGTCAAACGACGGGAAAGGCCCTGGATCTACCACAATTCCTCCCTGGGCCCGGGCGGCGTCTTCAGCCGACTGATCAGGATGAACATTGGCGACGGTCAGACCATTGTCGACTTCGATGATGGCGAAGGATTCCATGGGTAGTCTCCTCGTTTGAATCTCGATGACGAATGAGGGTCGTCGGAAACGTCCTCCCTGTCTGTATTATCGACCAGTGTCGGCACGGGACAACCCGTTTGTCGAGAAAGTGGGACGACTCTTGTCAGGCAGCATTTACGGCGAGCCGACCGGTTGATTTCCTTTCGACAGCTGCTCAGAAATTCGATTTTCTTCGTCGACGATAAACGCGCGGGCTTCGGGGTACAGAATCCATTGCGCCCCAACCTCGAGGTGAGAAGCATTCAGGACATAGATGACAGCGTTTTTGCCAGCCAGTCGCTCGCTCCATTCCGATATAACAGAAGGCGATCGATCCGTACTGAGAATCTCCAGGCCGATCCCCTGCTCCGCCGCCCGTTTCATCGCACGGTCGATTAGCTGCCGGGTGTCGAGTCTCCAGAGATCACCGATCACAACGATGCGGCTGCGCTGCTCGCCCGGCCATTCGATCTGCTCACCATCTGACTTCGTGACCGCTACGACGGGCAAAATTCGGCCCTTCGGCTCGGTCGACGAGACCGCCTGACCGGGCCTCTGTCCAATAACGATTTCGAAGACTTCTCCAGCGGTCGGCTGATCAATCGTCGTCGACCCATATTCCTGATCGTACCAGGCCCACAGTTCGCTGATGCCGTCCGTACGGACGCTCGAAATGGTTGCTCGCCCTGCCGCATCCGTTCGGGCCTCGACTCCTTGCGATCCAGTAACATGTGCGCCGACCGCTGGCGTTCCATCATCCAGACTAACCTGCACCACAACATCGACGGCCGGCACAGCTGTCAACAGCTGTGGTTCTGGATCGCTTCCTTCCGCGACGGTGACGGACTGAGCGCCCTCCGAAATGACCAACTCGTTCAACGGAACGAACGAAAAATAGTAGGAACCGGGATAACACGGGATCGCAAACTCTCCGACTTTGTTAACACGAGCATCGGTAGTCAGGGGCAACTGCCCCTGCGGCGTCCAGCCGTAAAGGCGGACCTGCATCCCCTCAAGTGAGCGGGAGACCTGAGCCGAGTCGATCGAGCCGGTGATTCGATTGGGGGCCGAGGCTCGAAACGTGATCTCGTTCTCCGCGGCGAGCATCGACAGCTCCTGCTCCTGCCGTTCAATCCCGGGGGCGGCAAATGTCGCCTGAATTTTTGTGACGCCCGGTGTGAGGAAATTCCAGTCGACTTCGCGGGTCTCGCCATTCATCCTGTACTCAGCCGCATCGACCTGCGTTCCCTCGGCATTGATCGCCTGCAGGGAAAGCTCGGAATTCAGCGGCCCCATCTGGCCGTCGGGAACATCGATTTTGATCGTCAGTCGCGAGGTTGAAGTCTGGTCGGGCTCTGTCTTTATTGTTGCGATCGCGGAAACGTCGAATGAAGTCAGGGGGATGATCTCAGTGGCGAGTTTTCCGTCGCTGCCAATGACGACGGCATGGTTAAGTCCAAGAGGAAGATGCGACAGCACCGGATGCCCCCCTTCGCCGTCGCTGCAGACAACTCGCCCGGGGATCTCAATGTCACTCTGACCTGTCACGGTTTCAAAGTCCTCCAGCGTGCCGGAATAGAGGGTCACCAGATGAACGTCCGGGAGCTCGCCTAATTCTTTCAGCTTTTCCAACACCTCCTTCGAGCTGAACGTCCAGCGAGACGCCGAGTAGAAGACGACCACCTTCCCTTGATAATCACTCAACCGAGAAGCCGCCTGAGTCTCCGTCCCGGGAAGTTCGACGGCATGTGGGAGAGTTCCGGCTAACAGCTCTCGGACGGGTTCTCGCTGCGGTTCGGAACGGACGGCTGCATTCATCGTGATAAGCACGGGATCATTCGACGTCGACTCAACATCGACAATCGCAATGCCGGTGAAGTCCGCGCTCATCGAACTGCCCGGGGCATAGTGGGTGGCCTGAAATCGGTACCGTCCCGGAGCCAGATGCGGCACCTCGAACTCTCCGTTCTCATCGGTATGAGCCATTTCGACGGTTGTGTAACGATCATTGCCCGCCGCGACTGTAATCAGACAACGATGGAGTGGCTCACCGCCGTTCGTGACTGCTCGGCCGCGAACGTTGACCCCGGGTGGACGATTCAGGGTGACCTCCGCATTCCGTCCTGCAGTCAGTTCAACGTGGGTAGAATCGAGATACTGCGAGGTCGAATACCGTCCCATCTGATGGGTGAAAACGCGGCGGACAGCATATCGACCGGCTCCCAGTGCGGGAAAATGGAAGCGGCCTTCGCTATCGGTCTTCACCTGCCCCCCCACACCGAACATCTCCCGGAGGTCGTTCGGGAAGGACGCCGGATACTCCCAGTGCACTTTGACCTCCCCTCCGATGACCGGTTCATCGCCAATCAAGACCTGGCCGGACAGAGAAGCGGCCTTCGGCATGGGAACCTGCAACGGCTCCTGGCTCTGCTGATGGGCTTCAACCAGGGTTTTGAAACGAGGGACGAAGTGAAACGAACCATCCTGACGCGTGATCAACAGCGCCGTTTCCGGATGCACAGGCGGCGTGAGATGGAAGTCGCCCCGGCTGTCGGTCGTCTGAACGACGCCCGAGTACTGGCCATCGCCAAGATATTGCCAGGCGCTTCGATAGTTCACGTAATGGTCGGCCCGGAATCGATCGGAAGGTGTAATCAGACAGACCTTGGCGCCAACGACCGGCCGTTGCGATTCCGCTTCGACAACCCGGCCTGCAAAGACTTCCGCCTTCTCGAGCTCGATCTCGAACTCCTGAGACGCCTTATGCTCCGCAGGCAGCTGAAATTCTTTCTCCTGATAACCGGAAGCGCGAAAGCGGTACGCGATCTGAGCCTGTTCGGGTTCGTCGATTGTGACCGTGAAGATGCCCGTACTGGAGTTGTAATAGCGAGACGTTTCCCATTCGCTGGTGCTCCAGTGATATTGAGGGTTCCCGGACCAGAGCCGCCCAATCGAGATGCTGAGCCCGGGAATAACTCCGCCATTGGATGCGTCGGTGATTCTGAACGTGTAATCGACCTGTGGCTTCATTTGAATCATCGAAGAATCGCCACCCCGAAAGACGTGATTCCGAATGCTGATATATCCCTGTTTCAGAATGTCGACCTCGGCGGGACTGCTCGGCATATGCGGCAGTGTGAATTCCCCGTTCGCATTTGTTCGAGTCTCACGATTGAAGACGCGATATTCGTTCCAGGTATCGGTCACGAGCCAGACATTCGACAGCGGTTTCCCCTCGTGATCGACCACGCGGCCGGTGACGGGTGTTCCTTCAAGCAGCTGAAAATCGAGCGAGGTGGCTGTCCCGGCTCGGGCAACTGTCGTCTTGACAGAGGGAGCATGCTGCGGACTGATCGCATGGATGACACATCCGCCCACCGGCACGCCGAAGAGCGTGTAACGTCCCTGAGCATCGGTCGTGGCTTCGATGGAATTGGTCGATCCGAATCGATCCTCGCCAACATTCAGTTTGACATTCGCCAGCGGCTGGCCAGTTGTCTGATGAGTCACGACGCCCTGAATCGTCGCTCCGGGCTGCAGAATGGCATCGTAGGTCGTTTCATTCCCCGGAAGAGCGACCTGGGTGTAGGGGAACGGAATGTAGCCCCGGGCTTTAAACTGCGGCCGGAGGGAGCTTAGCGACTCGGGGAATCCGTACAGTTCGTACTCGCCGTTTTCATCGCTGACAGTCGTCGGAGAGTAGGCGTCGGAGACATTTGAAGTAATGCGTACGCCGGGAACAGGTTTCCCGGAAGGATCCAGAACTCGTCCTTTGAGCGACTTGCCGCCCGGCTGCAATTCGACTCGCTGTGCGGTACGCGGCCATTTGAGAGCCACCCGTTCCACGGCATAGCCGCGAGCGACGATCCAGCATTGATGATCAATAGGATCGAGGTCAGGCAGCGTGATCTTCCCCGATGCATCGCTGTCTGTGGCGAGTCGTTTGTCTTTCATCCAGACTTCAGCGTTCTTCAGCGGCTCTCCCGATTTGCCATCCACCACGACCAGTTCAAGCGGTCGATCGGACAACATGCGGAGCCGCGTTTCCTTACTGCGAGCCTGTTGCCAGGGCACTGTTTGCGGCGTCGGCGCGTAACCGTCTCCTTCAACCACGTAACGAACGAAAGTAGGCTGGGGTGAAGGCAGCGGAGCATATAACGGATAGTAGGCCCCTGACCCGCCCACACGCGATCCCGGACGACCTCCACTGGTGTAGTGCACGGCCTGGACCTGCTGCTGTCGGTCGAGGAACTCGACGCGGATTGGCGGCAGCTTCGAGGGGTTTGGAGAATTCTCGGCTCGGACAACGAGCAGCGGTTCATCGAGCCCGGGGGGCAGCAGACGGGCCAGCACCTCCCAACCCCGCACGTTCTGCCCCACTTTGATCAGCAGCGAATTGGTGCCCTGACGCAGCGTGACCTCGTGCAGACTCTGGTCGATAATCGCAGACGAGTTGTCTTCACCAGATCCGACGGGTTCGCCGTTCAGCCAGGCGCGAAAGTGATCGTCGTATCCGACGGACAGAACGGCTTTCTGTTCAACGGGAGAATGAATCTCCGTAAAAGCGTAAGCGACAGCGTTGTATCCCTCCTGCCCGAACGTTCGAAATGCGTTGCGGATTGGGATAGCGTGATAATCAGTCGACTGCCAGACATACAGCCTCGAATCGTAAAAGAACGCGTCCCCTGCCCTGAGGTTGGCTTCATTCTCGACGAACTTCACATCCAACCCGGAAGCGGACTGATCCGGTTTTGGCAAGGGACCGAGAACCTGCCAGTTCTTCAGGTAGACATTCCAGTGTAACTCCTGAACTTCGGATGCGGTCTCGGCATGAGCCGACGACCACCCGGTCGACAGGGAAACGAACAGCAAAGTGAGAACAACAAGCCGGTTCATGATCGGACGATCTGATCGAGTTTTCGTGAAATACGCCGGAGAATCTATTCAAGCCGACGGGGCGTTCGAATTGTATAAGCTGTCCAGCGTCCTGTACGTTCTTCCGAAGCATTCCAGAGCACGAGTTGCTCGGACTGCTCATCCTCGATTCGGGTCTGTCCCAGAATCTGATAGTAGCCGAGTTGTGTGTAAGCAACGAACAGGGTGTTCTGAATCCGGACGAGCCGCAGTCCTCCAGGCATTTTTGCAAGTTCCGCCGAAGCAAGAGTGCGGGATTCTCCGGCGGCGTTGTCCAGTAGACTCAGCGTGTATCGCTCGTGCGGATTCGCTTCCAGACGAATCGCCAGCTGGTTCGACGCCCCGAACTGAATCGAGACCGCACCGTTCTTGGGAAGATCGCCCGCGGCAACTTTGAACTCCGCGTCAAATTCTCCGCGCAGCCTCGCGGCCAGCCGCCAGCCTTCTGCCTGTTCATGATGCTCCGCGATAAAGATGCGATCAGCGGGGGCTCCGAACTTTCCCCTCACCGAAAAGAGATAACTGGCCGCATAGCCCGTTAACGCTGAAAAGCGAGGATCCAGCTTTTCGCGGATCGCGTTGGAATTGGAACGGATTCGCACGTCACTCACGATGACGCTGACCTGTCCGTTGCCCATATTGGGCGCCCGCCATTGGATGCGCACACCGGAGAAATCGTTTGGAAGCTCCTGACTCCCGATGTGTGTGAACCATTCAGATCCGGCTGGCGCGATTAAACTGTGGACCGTCGAACCACGTCGGACCATCTTCAGGGTGCCAGCCGCACACTCATTGGTCATGTTCGTTCCGGCATAATGTGTATTCCCCTCCGGCAAAGGGATGGCGATTCCGGCAGAAGCGATAATCTCATCGACACCACGATCGAGCCGTGAACAGGAGATTCGCGTCCCGGATTCATCCAGAACCCACAGTTCAATCCCCAGTCCACCCCGGCTGACATGCACGGTTTCCAAATCCTCATAATCGAGCTCGACATCAAAGTCGCCATACATCAGCGACGTCGTCTCCATATAACTGTTCGTCCAGGCTTCCTGGACCTTGGGCGTCATCCTCACTCCCCGTCCCGGTACGATTTCCAGTCCCTGGTGGCCTGAATGTGTCCCGAGTTTCAGGCGCTTGTCGAAAGATCCGACCTCTCGAAACTCGAAGCGAACTTCTTCCTGAAACTCGTCGAGACCGACGAGCGATTCATGGGGCGGCCAGGCCAGTGTCTGCTCGTCGACCGGGGGAAGCTCTCGTGGCCAATTCCCGGTCCATGTCCCATTCCGCACACGAGCCGTCGATCGATCGGAGTAGTGAAACAGACCGAAGAGCTCTTCCGGACCGACAGTCACTCCACAGCGGTAGACCGGAGTCCCGTTCAACACAATCAAAAGACGGCTGTCTTCGATCTGGAACTCCAGTTGATTCCAGTCGTTCTCTCGGAACGGGAGTGACGTCTGCAGTTGTGAGGCCGGCATACTGGCCCGGTTCCATGGATCGTGCCCGGAAGGTGAGAGTCCCGTCAATTGATGCTCGACGACACCATCCGGCTCGAGCAACCAGGCTCTGGAACCGAGTGCGGGATGAACGCTGTATTCGTCCGGCGAATAGAAGAACTCGTAGCGAATGGTCCCGCTTTCCAGGACCGGACGATGGTAGCGAAGCAGATTCTCGTGTCCCATTCCGGTCTCTTCGGGCTTCCGGGAGGAAACAATCTCCTCCCCCTCGTCGATCGTCCTCGGCAACTGCCAGTCCGCATGCGTGCCGACAGTCTGATCGTAGACGCTGAACCAGCAACCGGAAGCGAGATCGGGAAGCAGCGGAATCGTCGCTGGAATCTCAGGTTCTCCGGTGATTCGAACGTTGCGGACTCCGCCGAGAATGCCGTTGTAAGACCGCACCGCGAGCCAGGGATCGGTCTGCTCATTCGCCGGTCGCTCGGCCAGCTTTCGCTCGTTCCAGTACGTTGACGCGACTCCATTCTCGACCCGAAGCCGAAACCGCATCCAGTCATTCAGCTTCGGCAGGATCGGGTCCAACGAATTCGTTTCGAGTATTCGCGTGGGATTGCCGAACCGAAAGCTGTGCCGACTTGCGCTGCTCCAGAAACCAGCTACCAACACGGCGGTATCCCGATAGTTGGGAGCCACAACGTCACATGAGACCTCATAATCTCCTGCGAGCGGTGACTGGAAATAGAGCAGATCCATCCGCCGGCCCCGTTCGATGTGAACTTCGCGGCCGTCGAAATGCCAACGAGGAACCGGAAGCCCCTCTGTTCCCATCTCTCGAGTTTCGTGTCGAACCGGAGTCCACTCCGGCATCCTTTCGGAAGTCGCCCGCCTTTCCTTCGCACGAGCCTCGCCGGCAATCGAATCGAAGAAGGATCGATAACGGATTCCATCTGGACGGTTACTCCAGTTGAGTTCCTTCGTGTTACTCAACTGCTGAATCTGACCGAGATGCTCCCTGACATCGGTCAGAACATCGCTCTCATGAATCGCCCGGGCGACCAGCGTCAATTCGGCCCAGGGGATTTCATCGGTAGTCAATTGGGCTCGAAGCTTCTCGATGGCTGCCAGGGAAACGATGAGGTCATCAAACCGTCGTTCCTCAATCGCAAGTAACCCCCGAAAGGCGTGAGCGTCGATTGCCCGTGGGAGCTCGGAAGGATCAACAGTCTCCAGGTGCTCGCGCAGTTCAGCCAGATGATTCGTTTCTGCCGCCGTTTGAACGAGTAGTAATGCCGGGGAATGGAGCCGATTAAGAAACGAATCGTCTACGTCGGATCCGGGGGACGCGGAAAGCGGTCCGCGAAAGGCCTCCATCCGTACGACGTCGGGAAAGGCAGTCGGAAGAACCCATTTTCGCAGCCATCGATAACGGTCCTCGCCTTCCAGCGAGCGGGCTTCGCGATAAACCCTTTCCACATCCCTCGCGAGCGTGTCATTTCCCACAAGCAGGGAATTGACGCTCGACGGAGTCACATCGGCAGCGAGCAGCGTTCCATCTCCGTGGGCTCCACTGAAGTGCAGAGCGACCATGAGAGCAAAAACGGCAGGACAAACACTGTTAATCATCATTATCGCTGATAAATGGGCAGTAACTGATATGCAGGAGTGAGTGCGAGCACGGCCAGAGAGGTCGAGTAGCATTCGCCGAACAGTTCTTCTTTTCCGATGCCTGGCTTCCAGTGCCCTTCCGAAGTCTGGACCTCCAGCAGGTTCCGGGCGATTTGCGGGAAGAGCTGATTCCACGTATCCCCTCCAACCTGGGCGACCGCCTGCGATGTGTAATAGGTCGCGAGATAAAAGTAGCCATTCTCGAAGAAACGAGGATACTCCCTGCTCCGCAGCCAGCGAATCGAATCGACCACTCCGCGATGATCCTGACGGCCTCCCAGAATCAGCGTGAGTGTTGCCGAAGAGGTGTTGGCAAGCGTGATCTGCGGATTTCCGTTCGGATCGGACGCACGCGGGCGATAACGAAAGATCCCCTTCTCGTGCTGAGTGACGTCGTCCTCATAGCATCGCTGAACGAAGTCGAGTCCTTCATCGAAATACAGCTTAGGAATATTAAACTCCGCGTTCCGGGCCGAGCGCAGGAACATCAGCGCCCAGCCGGTGACCGACATATCGGCACTCGCGTTCGGTCCTTCGGGATAACCGTATCGCCAGCCGCCATGATCGGAAGCGGCTCCCTTCTGCCACGTTTGCACTTCGCGATGGTAAAGCAGTGCCTTGGCCAGAGCCGCTTCGACGCGCCGTGACTGCTCGCCGGTCGTCATCCCGTAAACTTCGCCGAGCATCAACCCGGTGATCGCATGATTGTAGTGCACCGTTTGGGCCGGATTCAGATGGTGACTCGGCGGAACAACGGGCAGTTGCGAGAAGTAGCCGCGACGAGACTGCGTCGACAGTGTGAAGTCGATCGCCTTGGAAATATGCCGCCCGTAGGGTCCCTGATCGGGAATGTGTCCGCGTGACAGGAAGGCCATGATGGCCATTGATGTGACCGCCGGTTGGGCATTCTCGGAACTCGGAAAACGACCATCTTCGGCCTGCTGACTTGCCAGCCATTCGAGCCCTGAATCAACGGCGGATTCAATCCGCGACCATTCCTGCGGAGGTAATGCATCGCTGAGCTGCGTTGTCGCCGTCATGTAAGGATTCGACTTCTCCTGTCCGGTGACCTTCACTGGCGTGAAGCCGGCAGACATAAGTAATGTCACACAGAGCAAGTAGAACACATTCTGTTTCAAAGCGATCATTCGGAGTCCTCCTGCATCGTTCGTGAGAGTTGTTGCAGGACATCCTGATACTGTTCGATCGATTTGCGATACTCCTCCGGCGGCTGGTCCCCTTTCATCTGCCACAGGCCTTCGCCCAACGTCGAGAGAACCCGGTTCCATTGTTCGTCGGGCACCATCTCGCCGCGAGCCATCGCGATGATCGATGCCTGAATCTGATCGGCTTCCGCGAACTGCTGCCAGCGAGCCGCTTCGTTCACATTCTGCCGTGTCTGTTCTTCGATGCGGGCCAGTTCTTCTTTCAGTCGCTGCAGACGTTCCCTCTGCTGGTTGTTGAGCGTTTCATCCTTGAGCTGCTCATCGAGATTCTTCATCGACTCCCGCAGCATCTCCTGCATCCGCTCCCGGGCCTGCTGCATGTCTTCATCAAGCTCGGGCTGATCTTCGTTCCTGTTCTCTCTGGGCTGTCGCCGCTGCATGGGCTGCATCGACTTTGTCTTCTCGGCCCGGGCCATCGCTTCCTCGTTGGCTTCTTCGAGATCCCTCGTCGCCGCTCCCCTATTCGAGTACAGGTCGGACAGTTCCCGCAGGTTGCGAGGCCGATCGGGGATTCCCAGCAGCGCATCAATCCCCGGCTCGCGTTCAAGTTGTGCCAGGAATCGGTCGAGCGTTGGATCTTCCAGATCGGCAATGTTCGGATCGCGGACCTCCTGTTCATCCAGAATCTGCACGACCGTTCGGCGAATCTGATCGAACGTTTCCTCTGCGTCTTCGAAAGCATCCAGAGCTCTGATCAGACGTGCTTCCGCTTCCGGGAGCTGCCGGCTGCTGAAGCTGAACGTGCTGGACTGCTGGTGAACCGTAATTGCTTCCATCTGATGCTGCAGCTTGTTGATCAGGTCGACAATCTCCTGCGGCAGTTCGAGTTCTTCTTCCCTCTGAAACTCGGCTCGCAGGTCATCTTCAATTCCGAGAAGACTGGCCCGCAACTCCTCGGTGGCGATCGTGAGACGCATTTGATCGCGATTGACGAGGTCGCCATATCGTCGTTCGCCAATGGCCTGGATCATCTGGTCCCAGTTGGTAATCAGATCCTCAACCGCCTGCAGCTCGACGCGACGGTTGCCGATGTAATCACTCACTTCTTCCGAAGACTCGTACTCGAAGCCGAGCCGGTCGAGTCCGATCTCGATCTGACCGGCCATCAGCGACATCTGCCGCGACTGCTGTCGAAGTGTGGCCGCCTTTTCCTCGTCTCCCGAGGCCAGCCAGCTCTGCAGAGTCTTTTCGTTCGCTCGTGAAAGGGTTTCGAGCTCTTCGATCCGTTCGATCAAAGCGGCCTCCATGCCGTGTGCTTTCTCCAGAACGAGCGGCAGTTGACTCTTGGAGCGTTCAGTGAAATGCGAGATCTCTTTCGTCAGGTTGTCGATCGCGTACAGCCTGAGTTCCAGAATGACCGTCCACAGGTCTTCCCGTTGCTCCGGCTCGATTCCGTTCCAACCGCTCAGTTCGCTGTAGATTTCTTCCTGACGCTCGCGCAGTTCACTCAACTGATTTCGCAGGGAGGCCCGCCTTCTCTGAATGGAGCCGAGGAATCGGGAGAGCAGCCGGGGATCGTCGGCAAGCAGTTGGGAGAACTCGCGGAACATCTCCCGCCGCAAGCGTCGCACCTCGGCGTAGCGTTCCAGATACGCCTGATCGACTTCCACGACCGCCATCTTCCGCTCCAGCGGATTGCGATTCTGCATCGCTTCCCGCATCAGATGGTGAGCCTTCTCCACGTAGACTTCGTAAAGCGTCACGCCTTCTTCGAGAGCCTTTGCTGTCTTTCGTTCCCGCTCGGCTTTGTCGTATCGTTTCAGCAACGCCTGCAGCAACTCACGGGCCCGTGTGACGTGATGGGCGGACCGGTGCAGCATCGAGTCAGTCGACTCCGGTTGACGTCCGGCTCGGAACAGGAAATCGCGAGCGGGCGTGACATGCATCCGCGAGATTTCCATCATCTGCAGTCCAACGAACGCGAAACGATTGTCACGGGTTTCCTCACGCAACTGTGCGACATCGGTTTCGATCGCCGCAAAGTCCTCATCGAGCCTGCGCATCTGCTCGGGGCGATCGGCGTCCCTCAGCTGGTGTTCGACCAGTTGCCTCATCCCGGCTTCAATCGTCCCGAGCCGTTCTTCCAGCGCGACAATCCACTCCCGTAGACTGAGATCCTCATCAGAGGTTTCCTCGGATCGGACGACTTCGGTCAGTCTCTCGGCGATCCGCACTTTGCGGCGTCCCGACTCCGACTGCTGGGCCAGCTGATTGGAGAAATTGACTTCAACCGGAGGACGTTCAGATCCCGATCCCCCTACTCCAGACGGTTTGCGTTTCTCCCCCGCCTTTCCTGACGGCGAATCCTGTTCTTCGCCTTCGGACGAGCTCGAGCCGTCTTCCTTGTCACCGGAATTCTTCGCCTCCTTCGGTTCGGCGTCGCTGTCGCTGTTTCCGTCGCGGTCCTGCATCTGGCCTGAGCCCGAATTCTTACCGTCTGCTGAACCGGGCTTTCCGGTTTCGGCTTCAGACGTCTGGCTATTCTCCGACACGCTTTCGTTCGCGGCCATCTCCGTCGCGGACGTCGGCGACTCGGAATCTTTCGACGATGATCCCGCAGGTGCAACCGCGTTTGCTTCAGAGGTTCGTGGCATCGTTGAGTCTTGACCGTCCCGTCGTTCACCAGTCGGCGTCTTTCCCGACTTCTCAGCTTGGTTTCCCTCGCCTAAATCACGCGGATCCCGGGGTGCATTCGACTGGGCGGAAGCGAGCATCTCAGCGGCCAGGGCGTCATCCATCGCAAGGTCGGACGCCTTCTGGTCCGAGTTCGCCTTCCCAGTCCTGGACGTGTTCCCCTGATCATCTTTTTCTCCCGATTCGGTCTCTGCTTCATTGCCGGTCGCATTCTGTTCGCTTTGCTCAACAAGGGACTCGAAGCCGGGATCGCTGCGTTTGATCCGCTCGGGATCGAGTTCGACATCGCGATTGTCGGACACCCGAACCGCATAGCTGATGTTCTCTCCGATCTCCAGATCGAGCGTCTTCAGGTCGAATGCGACGTCGACCGAGACCGACTTGTTCCCCTTCTGATCGCCGAGTTCGATCTTCTGCCGGGCCAGGATCTTTGGATTACCCTCTTCATCCTTCTCTGTTTCGGAATAGACGATCAGCTCGGCCTCTTCAACGCTGAAGTCATCGTGGGCTTCAAACCGAAACTCGAGCATGTCATCCTTCGCGACCGCCTGCTCTTCGGTCTTGCCGACGACGCGGGCAACCGGCAGTTTGTCGATGAGCACGTGCAGATGGCAGGAGCGGGTCAACTCGTTGGTCAATCCATCACGGCTCGTCATCAGCGGCGTCAGCTTCAGGTCTTCGATGAGCTGCGTTTCGAACGCATACCAGCCGAGTTCGTCCGGCTTCAGAAAGAGCGTTTTGCCAAGTCCATCCGGGCGATCGGGCGACAGCGTCAGCCCCAGCTCGAACGAACGGAGCGGCATGCTCGGCCGCATGCGGAGCTTCACCCGGCTTCCCTGCAGAACCGACAGATGCCGCGGAAGAACGGATTTGGTCGATGGTTCCTGATTTGCGTACTCCGGAGCGATCACCGTCAGTTCGATCTCTGCAAACTCGGGAGAATCGATCACGGCGATCTGCTGCCAGTCGGTTGCGGCATCGCCCGCTTCCAGACGATAGCGAAACGGTTCCGTCGCACGGAGTTCGTGTGAGAAGAGAGCTGCCTGCTCGGTGTCGGCGTGCAGACGCAGCTGATCGCTCTTGCCCGATTCGAACTCGACGAAGAGCATCCCCTGATTTCTCAGCAGACCAGACTGTAGGAACCGCAGTTCGGTGATCTCTCCTCGCGGCAACGGCGAAATGACGCGATCGAAAGAAAGCTGAGTCGCCGTCAGCTGCGTTGTCGGCAGCAGAAACCGCTGGAGCAGGATCGATGTTTGTCCCCAGTTCAGCAGCAGAAATCCGGCCAGAACGACGAGCACTGCTCCAAAGGCAAAGAGCGAGGATTTCAGCGTCCGCGAATGACTGATCTGCCGCGGATTGACCAGCCCGGCCAGCGCGACCGCTTCGTTCATCACCTGAGTAAACATCTGCCGCTGCAGAGCTGCCGGGCGATGCCCGTTCGTCGACTGCATCTCCACAACAGTGGACCAGCGTTCTTCGAGCTGAGGGACGTGCTGATCGACTCGTGAAGCGACCGAACGCTGACGCAGGGCCTGCTGCAACCGGGGAACAAGATGACAGCAGAAGGCGGCCAGTCCGCAGCCGAACGAGATCGCGGTCAACGCGACACGCAGCCGGGTATCGGACAACGTGAACGCCCAGTCGATCGCCATGGAAACCACCGCTGCCCCGATGAGCACGGCCAGTCCAATTGCCAGCGACTCGATCAGCGCAATGGTGACCGAACGCCAGCGAATCGCGTTCAGCGAACGCTCAATGACCGACGGCAAGGCTCGAGGCTCAATGATGTGGGACATGGGTCACGCCCGGTTCAACAGGACAAGGTGAAATCAGGAAAGTCCGTACCATTTCCGGAAGCTCCATTCGACGCCAAGACAACAGACAATCAACCACAGATAACTCCAGCGCTGCCACAGCGGCACGCGCTGCGTCTGCTCGGTAACGATCGGTTCCAGATCGAGCAGATTCAGAATCGTGCCAATCGCAGTCGGCGGGATTACAAGACCGTGAGAGACTTCAGCCAGCTGAGTCGCGAGTCCCCGATTGGTGCGGGTATCAGCGAGTTCCAGCGGGCGCTCGGCCAGCACGGTGAAACTGGTTTTGGATTCGGCATCACCCATCGCCAGCAGCGGTTCAATCTCCGCTCCATGCGGCTCGATCTGATAGACTCCCGTCGGCAATGGCAGGATCTCCGCCTGATATTCGCCGGGGATGCCTTCGACCGGCTGCAAGGGCACGGTTCGCCCCAGCGATCGTGAAGTCAACTGCAGCGACAGCGTTTCGGAAAGTACGGGCTGCCCTTCCGCGTCCTGCAGCTTGACGGTTGCGTAGACCGTTTCATCCGGCGAATAACGGGATTTTTCGGTTGCGATGCGAATAAACTCGGACCCGACCGTCATTTCGGAAGCGATCGCCCACCGCATCAGCTGTCCCCAGAAGCGATAATGCAACTGGTCCCCACGGAGGAAGCGGAGCCGATAGGTTTCCGGCCCCGCCAGATAAACGATCCGTCCGCGGCCGAGCGGCTGCCAGGCGAGGAAGGCGTCCGGAACGTCATCGATATTGCGTTCGTTCCCACGCTGAACGGCGGCAATTAATGTGTGCGCGGACGGCTTGGGCACACACCACGAAGAGAGATCATGCAGCGGGGCGAACTGATTGACGAACTCCCAGGCGAGCTTCGTCTGCTGGGTCGATTCACCGATCATGAGAGCCGCGTGATCCTCCCCTTCCCGCGTCAGCTGAAAGGCGAGATCGAGTTCCGAGGGGGTCCGGGCAGGCCCTTGAGTGACCGGAAGCCATTCCACGAGCGGCTGCCGGCTGTACTGGTCGGGCATCGCATTCTGGCCGGCAATGATGATGACAGTCCCGCCCCGCTGGGTGGCGTACTCGTGAAGGGACTGCTGGGCGGCCTGCGGGAAATGTTCGGGACTGAGATCGCCCAGAATGACGACGTCGTACTGGTCCCACTGTTCGGCGGTCATTGGCAGCGACTGCGTCTCGGCTCGCCGGCCGGTCGCGATCACACGCGGATGAAACAGCAGCTCATCGCATTCGATCTTGGCATCTCGGCGGAAGAGTTGCGTCAGATACCGATATTCCCAGCGGGGCATTTCGTCGGCCAGCAGAACCTTGAGCTCATTCCGGGTGACATTCACATCGAACTCGGCGTAGTTGTTCTCCTCAGTCGCCTCCGCCTCGAGCGGCGTGACGGCGATCTGGAAGGTCTGATTTCCGATTTCCGAGAGCTGCCGCTCAAAGCGAACGATGCGACTCACGAAATCGCTGTCGAGTGAAATCTCTCTGAAATCGAGAGCCATTCCGTCCTGCAGCAGTTCGACGAGGCACTTCTCGCCCGCCAGTTCGTAACCTTCCAGATTCACTTCGATGACAACATCGTCGTTTCGCATCGCCACCTTGGGAGCACTCACGTTCTGCACGGCGAGATCGCGAACTCGATTCGTGTTGCCGATCGGCACGACATAAATCGGCATCGAATGGGCCCGCTGGACAACGTCTCCGGGAGGTTCTGTTCCGGGCGCATTGTGAGCGACGTCGCTGAGGAGGAACACCGCGGCAGACGCCCGCTCAGCCGGAGTTCGCATCAGCTCTTCCAGAGCGTGCGTAAGGTTCGTGCTCGCTTCCGTGATTTGTGAGCCGGATGCCGCGCTGGATTCGGTTGTTCTTTCGAACTCTTCGCTTCGCAATGGGGCGACGGCGTGGTCGAATCTGGCGAACTGAATGTCGACCGAGTCGTCGAGTTCAGCCAGCAGTCGCTCACGCAGCTGCCGTAAACAGGCCATCGCATACTGATACCGGGAACGCTGGGCTATGGCATCGGCGGTCGCCACTGGAGCCGCCTGTTCAGAAACGGCCACCGCCAGCTGCTGCAACTGGGCGTGCCGCTGCATGAGTTCGAACTGCAGATCGGTCAGACTCTCCCGCCAGCTCTGCTCCTTGGGCGTGCGTCCCTTGTCGATGGCAACGAGCAATTCCTCGAAGCCGGCGAATTGACCTGACGTAAGAGCCGTACGTTCTTTCATCACACGGCTGCGAAGTTCGTCCGAAAGCGGCTGGCTGCCGAGAACATCGAGTTGACCCACTGCAGTTAAGAGCGAATCGCCGACTCGCTGCAGAATACGATGGACGTCGGTCTCCGAGCGATGTGCTCGCAGAGCATCGACCGCGTCGTCCAGTTCCAGCGACGCCTGCCCAGCGGCGGCAACCGCGGCATCGACTGCTTCGAGAGCCGAAGTAGAGTCAGCATCTTCTGAAGCCAGTTGCCAGCGGGGCTGATCAGCTCGGCCGGGGAGATCGACGAGCGACATGCTCAGGCTCGAATCGACCGCCAGCGTAACCTGTTTCGGGGTGGTGGTCGTGCTAATCTGAACGCTGGTCGGGGCCAGCAGCATCCAGACCACCGTCGCCAGTACGATCATTCGTAATGTAAAGAACAGCGAAATCAGCTTCGTCCCCAGAACGTACCGCTCCCGCCAAAGCGACCAGGCGAACAGCCCGATCAGCAGCAGGACCATCAGCACGGTCAGTCCGAGACTGAGCGGTCCTTCCAGCGACAGGTATTCCACGTTCTGGTTCATGTTCAATACGACTTTCAGGTCGACTCACTGCTCACAAGTTTGCGTTCAGAAGCCGCGGTTGTTTGCGGCATCCTCTTATCAACCGCTGGCGTCGATGAGACTGTTTGATCGAATGGCATGACCGGCGTTTGCCCTGCCGGTTCGGCTGACATCGTGCCGAAACGTTCGCGGGACATCATGCCGGACAGAATCAGTTCGCAACTCAGAAGTGCGATCATCGCCAGAAACAGGACCGACCACATCGGCGTCTGCTGACCGGGCTGGACCGCATCGGTTTCGACAATCTGCTGAGGCAGCGTGTTCAATTCCTGCAGACGCGTGATCTGTTCGGGACTGACCGATTCCAGATTCGACTCCGAGGGGTGCCGGTTCACCAGAAACGGAATCGGGCCTTCCGGCAATCCAGTCTGCAGCAGGTACTCGCCCGGCAAGGCGGTTCTGCTGCTGCGAAACTGAACCCCGTCGCCCCAGGGCTCAGCCGAAAGCGAGATTTCATCGCCCAGGGGTGTTTCGAGAGTCGCGTTCAGGACCTCGGCATCCGGCAGCTTAAAGGCGATTGGCTCGCCGGGTTGGAGATTGAACCGGCTCGTCTTTGGTTCCGAGAGATACCCCAGCATGTCCTGCACCAGCACGACAAATGACTGCGACCGGGCCAGCGAACTCCACTGCAGATGCAAGGGAACACTCTGCACCACGACACGCCCCTGACCGTAAAAGCGTTCCACCATCAGCGGCTGCCCGCTGTTGAGAGCGAAGAGTACGGAGGATGTATCGGCGAGTGCGGTCGATTCGAACTGGAAGTACTGGTCGACCAGGATATCGCCCAGATCGAGCTCCTGCCGTACGAATGTTCGCGTGGCAGGATGGTCGTCGGAATCGAGACGAATCCGCAGGGAGGCTGCTCGATCAGAGTCGTCGGGAGTAGCGATGTCCGCGAGCTTAAGCTGCTGAATCGGCAACGGTGCCAGGCCGTAGCCATCGGCGTGCAGATAGTTATTGAACTGATCGATCTCGGTCCGTGGGCCCAGTCCGACCCACAGTCCCCCGCCAGCCGCGACGAAGTTTTCGAGCTGACGAACCGTTTCCACATCCAGCTTATGAAAACTCGGAATGACTACGGCGTGAAAGTCGTTGAGATTGAGCTGCGGCAACTCCTCCGTCGCGACGACACGCGGCGTATAGACCGTGTGCTGCTGAAGTGGCTCACCATACTTCCAGCCGAGAGCCGCCTGGACGAAATAGGCCTCCTGCTGCAGTTCGGCGAACTCCTGCTGCTCATCGACAACAAGAATCGGAACCTCCCGGACGACCTGGATCACGGCCGAGTTTTCGTCGTCGGCAGAGAGTGAATCGCGGCCGTCGATGCGACAGGTGACGACATACTGGCCGACTTCGGGGAACGTGTGGCGAAACAAAGCATCGTAAGAAACCTCTCCGGTCAACGCGGGAAGTTCTTCCTCGTAGATCAATTCCCCGTTCACGAGCCAGCCGATCTGCATCGGCTCGGTCGTCGACTCACTGTAGTTGTACAGTTGTGCGACCATCGGGACCGTATCGTTCTCGCCGACCACGAACCGCTGTGTCTGCAGGCGATCGACAGCGACGTTCGAACTCTGCAGCGCTTCTGTTTCGAGACTGACTTGTTCGAACTCCAGTGGAATCGACGTCTGCTGCCACGCCGTCTGCAGGTCTTCCCGGGAATCATCGGTGACAGTTTGCCAGTCGGCGGCCTGTGAATCGGAATACAACAGGATGCGGCGATGCTGCTGCCCCTGTTCGATCGGAGCCTGTATCGCAGAGAACATCGCGGCCAGATGATCGCTCTGCCCGGCGGAGGGATGTTGTTCCGCCAGCAGATCGGTCAGCATTTTTCGTGAGGACTGATCGAGTCGAATCGGCTCAGTCGTCAGCCAGACGGGATACGGCGAAGTAAGCATCACCCGCACATAGCAGCCGTCGTCCTGGGCAGCGATCGCTTTTTCCGCTTCCTCAACAGCCTGCTGAAACAAAGATTTCTCATCGACTGTTCGGGACATCGAGAGCGAGTTGTCGAGCAGCACGATCAGTTCATTACGAACGGATTCCCCGAACCATTGCCCCGGCAGCATCGGCCGGGCCAGTGCGAGAATGAGGACGATGAGCGTGAGCACCCGCAGCAGTACGAGCAGCCATTGTTTGAGCTTGCGGGCGGAAGTCTTCTCCGCGGCCGCTTCCTGCAGGAACTGCATCGCTCCCCATTCGATCACGACATTCCGTCGTCGATCGAACAGGTGCAGCACCACTGGCAGCGCGGCCAGCGGCAGTGCGAACAGAAATGCCAGTCCCAGAAAACTCACGTCAATTCCTCAGGATCGTCGTTTATTCCGCGCCATCCGCATTCGCAGAAACCAGCCGAGCACGTCGGCCAGGTTTTGATCGGTCGTGATTCGCAGATAATCTCCGCCCAATCCGACCACGCGTTCTTCCAGATCAGCCAGAAACGATTGAAATCGCTTCAGATACGCACTTCGAATCGCGGCAGGATCGAGATGCATCGTCTGTCCGGATGACTCCAGCGACCGGAAGGACGACCAGTGTCGAAAGTCGAAATGCACTTCTTCGGGAGCGAGTATCTGCAACACGACGACATCGTGTCCCCGCGAACGCACCACACGTAACGCTCCGGCGAGTTCGTCGAGATTCGTGAAGCAGTCGGAGCAAAGCATGAACAGGCCTCGCCGTTTGAAACGGGGAAGACAGCCCCGGATCTGCAAACCGAGATCGCCAGCGCTTGAAGCCTGAGCCGCCTGTAACGCGCTGAGCAGGGCCTGCAGATGAGCCGCGTGCTGTCGCGGCGGTACGAAATACGGATGCCGATCGTTCAGAATCGCTGCCCCAACCGCGTCACGTTGCTTGAGGAGCAGTCGCCCCAGACAGGCGGCGAGCTGTTTGGCGTAATCGAGCTTAGCGGGCGTGGAGAGCCCGAAACGCATCGAGCCGCTGGTATCGAGCGCGAGGATGCCGTGAAGATTCGTTTCTTCTTCAAACTGCCGAATGAAGTAGCGGTCGTTACGGGCATAGACCTGCCAGTCGATCTGCCGGATCTCATCGCCCGGCGCGTATTGACGGTGCTCAGCAAACTCGCAGCAGCCGCCCCGCGTGGACGAGCGATGCTTCCCCGCCAGCAGGCCGTCGACCGTTGTTCGCGAGAGCAATTCCAGATGCCCGATCTGGTTCATCACCTCCGCGTCGAGCAAAGCCCGTGGAGCCTCGGTTGTCGCCTGCGACTGCTGGGGTTTTCGGAATGTCGATTTCAGAAAGGAAATCATGAAGTGAACAATTGAAAGAGAGTCTCGTCGAGAGCGGATCGCTCAACCGTTGTCGCCTCTGTATCGAGTCATTGCCTGAATCGCGGCAACTGATGCGGACGGAACGGCTACACAGAAAATTACAATGGTCTAGGCTTTCACCTGCATGGAAGATGTCGCGTCGATGAGTTGATCGAGCACCCGATCGGCATCGACGCCAGCTGCTTCGGCATTAAAACTGAGAATGATACGGTGACGCAGCACCGGCAAGGCGACCGCTTTCAGATCCGCGATCGTGGCATGAAAACGACGGTTCAGCAGTGCCCGGGCCTTGGCGGCCATCAGGAGTGCAATCGTGGCCCGTGGACCGGCTCCCCACTGCACCATCGTCTTGAGTTCGGAGGGCATCGCGTCTTCTTCCGGCCGGGTACTGCGAACAAGATCGAGAGCCGCTTCGTAGACATGATCGGCAACCACCACGCCCCGCACGAGCGACTGCATTTCCAGCAAGTCGTCGACATCGAGGACGCGGGCCGTCTCGAACGCATAATCGGTCGTCTGGCGTTTCGCGATCTCAAGTTCCTGTGCCCGGTCGGGATACTTCACGTGAATCTTCAGCAGAAACCGGTCGAGCTGAGCTTCGGGAAGCGGGTAGGTTCCCTCCGTCTCCACCGGGTTCTGTGTGGCGAGAACGAAGAACGGAGACGGCAACTCGTATGTCTTGCCGCATACGGTCAACTGCCGCTCCTGCATCGCTTCGAGCAACGCACTCTGGGTTTTGGGCGGCGTGCGGTTGATCTCATCGGCCAGAATCACATTGGCGAACAGCGGACCTTCCACGAAGCGAAAGACGCGTTTGCCGGTCGTGTGATCCTCTTCAAGAATCTCGGTACCGGTGATGTCGCCCGGCATCAGGTCGGGCGTGAACTGAACGCGGCGGAATGACATGTGAATCAGCGAAGAGAGCGTTGAGACCAGCATCGTTTTGGCCAGTCCCGGCATCCCCTGCAGAATGCAGTGCCCTCGGCAGAGCAATCCGATCAGGAGTTGTTCGGAGACGTCTTCCTGACCGACAATGACACCCGCCAGCTGACGCTTGAGTTCAAGCATCTGTTCGTGCATTCGGTCTACGGTCACGGCGACATCCCCCGAGAGATGCTCGGGCGGTTGTCCGCGATGGTTATTGCGAATGTCATGCTCATCAACAGGTTCAGTAGCCATATCGATTCGATTCATCATTGCGAAATCCGTGTTAACGGGCAGTCGTCACATTTCGTTCAGCGATTCTTCCGTCGTTGTCTCTTTATCGTTCGGCTCGTCCGATTGAGTCTCGTCCGGTCCCGAAACATCAGGCTCCGTCTTATCAGGCTGAGGAGGCTGACCTGCCTCGGCTGCACTCATCAACCCGTCGCCATCGGCGTCGAGCTTTGTGAACTGTTCCTGTGTCCCCGGAAACTCGCTGCGAGTCAGATCGCCGTCCTGATTCCGATCCATTCGGGCGAACCAGTCGGGAGCAGGAGTCGCGGGTGTTGAGGTCGACGTCGGTCGCCGCACAGTCGCCAGTTCTCCGTGGGCGATTGGTCCGAGTCCGAAACAGAGTCGAACCGTCGGCTTCAATTCGGTGAACGCAATTTGTCCATCCTGGTTCACGTCATATCGGGTCAGACGGGATTTCAATTCGCGAAGTTCCCGAATTGTGAAGCGGCTATCCGCATTCGCATCAAGTTCCGGCAACAGCGGATATCCATCGACCACGGCTGCCAGTGAGATCTGATCCCGCCAGTTCGACTGCAGAGCCGTGCATTCCAGCCGGGATCGTTCGGTCGCGATACTCAGGCTCTCAGGTATCTCCGCCCCCGGAGTCCATTGATCGGCGACGACTTCCATACGGATCTCCGCCTGCTCGGGCTGTGTCGTATTAAACGCGACCGTCATCTGCAGTTGAGGTTCCGCGGGGAGCAATTCGGGATTGAGAGACGGAGCGAGATGTCGCAGGTTCTGCAGGAACTGATCGCGACTCAACTCCGCAGGCCATTCGACCAGCAGGGTATGATCGTCGAATTGGGTTCGCTTTGCCGCGACCAGCGCCCGAGCCCTCGTCACAATCTCCGCGAAGGTGACGACCTCATCACGATTGAGATCACAACGCTTAATGGCCTCGACACAGGATTCAATCTCGTTGGCATCGAGGATGTCGTTCTGATCGAGATCGAGCACATTCCAGAGCGGCCTCTGTTCCTGGCGGAAGATCTGAAAACTGGAGTTCACCAGCAGGATCTCCGGACCATCGCACCAGGTGCTGACCAGCCATCGCAACTCGGCCGCGTTCGGAGCAGAGCCGGTTGTTTCCTGATAGCGACGAAGGCGTTCAATCGTATCAGTCGAGTAGTTGAATGGACGGGAAGAGTTCGCTTCTTCCGTGTCCGCATCCCCAGCCGGTCTGGCCTGATTCTCCAGAGCGAGCCGATACTTCTGCAGGGTCTCTTCCCGAGCCGACAGGTAGGGCTTGCCTTCGATCGTGATGCGAGCCTCGATCAACAGAAACTCGCCGGGCGTAAGCAGGACAAAGCGGATCGTTTCGCGTCCGTCATTCTGCTCGATGAACTGCTGCGATCTCCTCAGGTCGTACTGCGGCATCTTGCTGGCCGGCAGGAGCGGATTATCGGTGGCGACGGTTTCAACCATCATCGGCTGGGCCATCACGGTGGTGGGAGCCGACTGGGCAGCAGCCGCAGTCTTGATCTTCGCGGTGCGGATGCGAGTGGAGTCAACCGTTTCCTGCGCAGCGGCAGCGTTCGCCATGACGAGCACGACGCTGCACACAACCAGAGTTGACCAGCCACACCTCATGCGAGCACCTGTGAAATGGGGATCCCTTCGGCGATGGGAACTGGACGGCCATTGGGAGCCTGATTCATGGCGTCGCCACCAATGCCGATCGCTTCGCATACCGTCGCCAGCATATCCTGAACGCTGATCTGGCCATCGACAACCGTCTGACCATCGGGACTGGTTTTCCCGTAAGCCTGTCCGCCCGCAATTCCACCACCCGCCAGCACCGTTGTCCAGGCGCGGGGGAAGTGATCGCGTCCGCCGGTAGTGTTGATCTTCGGAGTGCGGCCGAACTCGCCCATCCAGATGATGGTCGTCGATTCGAGCAGCCCCCGCTCTTGCAGGTCTTCCATCAGACTCGCCCAGCCGGCGTCGAGTTCTCCGGAAAGACTGCGGACATCTTCGAAGATATTACTATGCGTATCCCAACCGACTCCACCGCTGTTGGTGCCGAGTGAGACTTCCACGAACGGTACGCCACGTTCGACCAGGCGTCGGGCAAGAAGACACCCCTGACCGAAGACCGAACGCCCATATCGCTCGCGGACTTCGTCGGACTCCTGTGTCAGATCGAACGCCTGAGCATCGCGACTGTTCATCAAATGGACGGCGGCTTCATAAACCGTATTGTGCGAAGATGGAGCTCCCGTATCACGGGATTTCAGAAACTCGCTCTGGAGCTGAGACCACATTTTCAGTCGCTTCTGCATGCGGGCATCGGTAATTCGCTGCGGTCGTTCCAGAGATTGGACCTTGAGTTCCGCGAATCCCTGAGGGACCCCGAGAAAACTGCCGGGCACATCGGAGGCTCCCACGATCAGTGGATTATACTTCGCTCCCAGATAGCCGGGACCGAACGCTTCCTGATTGAATGCCCGATAGGCTCCGATACAGACGTTGGCCGGCAACGTCATGTCTCGTTCGCCGAGTTGATTGGCGATCGAGCAGCCGATGCTGGGGTAGTTCAATGGCCCCATGGGGCGATAACCGGTTCGCATCAGATAGGTGCCGCGACCGTGATCCCCTTCCTTGGTGCTCATGCCCCGGAGGATGGCGAGCTTGTCGGCCTGCTTCGCCAGTCGCGGAAGATGCTCGCTGAAGCGGACGCCCGGGACGTTCGTCTCGATTTCCTTGAACTCGCCGCCATTCTCATGATCGGGCTTGAGATCGAAGGTGTCGGTTTGTGATGGACCGCCACTCATCCACAGCAGGATGCAGTGTCGTTTCCGCTTAGGATCGGCCGCGACCTGCTGAGCGAACGCAGGAAACCAGCCGCTGACGCTCGCTCCGCCGATGCCGGCCGAAAGCAGGGACAGCATGCTTCGTCGTGAAACTGCCGTGGAGTTTCTCATCAGTTGCATCCCATTAGAGAGAGGTTGCGACCGGCACTGACCGTGCCGATGACACACATTCGGAATCGAACAATCAGTGATTCATCGTGAACTCGGCACTGTTGAGCAGTGCCCAGAGGAGATCGGCGAAGTTCTCCCGTTTTTCTCCGGCTGAGAGTTCCGGCTGGATGTATTCGCCAAAGACCAGCCGCTCGTCTTCCCGAGGCAGCCGGGACAAGGTCGCCAGGAAGAGAATTTCGAGGCGTTCCTGATCAGTGAAGAACGGAGCTTCCAGTGAACTGAGCAGCCCGCTGCGAGAGAGCCCGGTGGCTCCGTCGATCAAACCGCCGTTCATCAAAGTCAACGCCTGTGGAATCCCCGCGTGATAGTCCGTCTGCTGACCAGCCGGGGTATGGAACTCCTGGATAAACTGATCGCGTTCGGTGTTGCCGATGCGGTTCGTGGTCAGCACAAGAGCACTGCCGGGAACATTATTCTCCAGCATGGTCGCCACGCTGATGCAGTCATACATCTGGGCGGCGGTGAGTGTTTTGACCGTCATCTGGGCGAACCACTGCTGCCGCTTTTCGTTGACCTCATCGGCTCCGCTGGCCAGTCGATACGGCCGCGAGAGCACAATCGTTCTGACCAGATCCCGCAGATCGAAGTTGGTGGCGACGAACCGTTCCGCCAGTTGCTCAAGCAGTTCCGGAGAGAGCGGTTTGTGCTGGGTGCCGAAATCGTCGATCGGATCGACGATTCCCTTCCCGAACAGATGGCCCCAGACCCGGTTGACGGTGGCCCGGGCGAAGTACGGGTTCTCAGCATTGGCCAGCCAGTCGACCAGCAGTTGCCGCCGCGACTTCTTCTCTTCCGATGCGACCGGCGTCCGCTCGCCGAGATACTGAGGCTCGACGACGAGATCGAATTCAGGGATCATGACTTCACCCCGGTCGATATCGCTGACCCGCATGACCGTCGAGACCGCTTCGAGTTCTCCCTTGGGACGGGAGATCTGAGCGAAAAAGGCAGCCATGCCCCAGAAGTCTTTCTGAGTCCAGGGCTCGAACGGATGATCGTGGCATTGAGCACATTCGAGCCGCATGCCGAGGAAGACACGCGAGGTGCGGGCGGCGAGTTCTTCGGGATTCAGTTTGACAGCCGAGTAGAACAGCAGTGGACCGGAGCGGGACAGCCGCCCTTCGGCCAGCAGCAGATCGCTGACGACTTCGTTGTATGGTTTGTTGGCCTCGAACTCCTCGGCCAGCCAGCGATCGAACGCCGCGACGCCGCCGAAGACCGAGAGATCGACCCCTTCCGGAATCAGGAACGATCGCCAGACCGCAGCCAGATGTGAGGCGTGATCGGGACTGTCGAGGAGGCGATTGACGAGCCGCTCATAACGGTTGGGACTCTGATCATTCAGATAATCGCGGACTTCCGCCACGGTCGGGATGCGGCCGGCGAGGTCGAGATAGGCCCGCCGCAGCATCTCTTCATCCCTCGCAGCTCGCACGGGTTCGATGTCGTTGGCTTCCCAGAGCTGAGCCATCAACCGGTCCAGTTTCTGCACTTCCACAGAGACCGGCCCCGCAGGCCGTTTACGCACGGCTGGCCATTGAGCAGGTGGTTCGCTAACCAGAGCCCTAGCAGCGACAGTTGTTCCAGGGACGTTTCGATCACCATCCGGAATCGCGACAACCTGTAGTCTGTCCTGCCCCTCCGGCATGACAGTATTCTGAGCCACCGTGGAATCGGTCGTTGACTCAGTATTTGCCAGCGGAGTTTCTTCCTGGAGTGCGGTTCGAATCTCCTCGTGGTCGGTCGTCGCCTGTTCGACGAGACGCTTGAGAGTCGACCGCGAATCCGAGGCATAGGACAGCGAAGCCAATTCACGAACGCTTTGCTGCTCGTCGACCTGCTCACAGGCCAGCGGTAGCGCGGTCTGGTCCGGCATCGTAAGATTGAGCCGCATCGTCCGGGAACGGTCGCCGGCGAACTGGACTGCGAGCTGTCCTGGCTCTCCGGCGGCGTTGGCAGTCCATTGTTCTTCAACCGCTTTGAGATTCTGATTCTCAGCCGCAAACTTCCGCCAGTCTTCCGGCCCCGAAAGGAACCCAACCAGCAACGCTTCGCGGCTCAGTCCCGCCCCGGGCAAAGAATCCTGGCGAATCACACTGCGACCAACTCCAGTCTGCCAGACGGTGACGACTTTCCGATCGACATCGACCAGCGTCGAGATGCCTGGCTCTTCCTGCCCCACAACACCCGCCTGCAGATTGAGCCAGCGAACCGAATCGGCCGAACGGAGCTCGACGATTCCTTCGGACATCATCCGAGTCACCAGCCCGGCCCAGGCTCGGCATTGCGGAGTTTCGATCAACATCGAGAAACCGATCATGACCAGCAGCGCCGCCACAGTCAGCGACATGGCCGACACGCGACGCATACGGGACATGGCCCGTCCCGCGAGCCCCTGCTCCCGTGTTAACAGTTCAGGCGATTCTCCCCATTCAGCAGCAATCTCTTTATCGAGCCGTTTCAGCAATGTTCGAGGAACCGGCGGAGCCGCCAGGGCTCCGGAAAGAAGCTGTTCGAACTCCCGTTCTTCAGCCTCGGACAGCAAACCAACGGTCGCCTTCCCGTTTGCGTCCGGCCGTACGTTCGTCGTCGGCAGAATCGCATCGCGATCGGGAATCTCGGGATGTTCAAATTCGTGGGTCATAATTCGCTGACAACCATCTCCGAAACGTGATCTCCAAACCGTCTGGCTCGGCGATCACTGACGACATCATGTTCCGATAGTCTTCATTCAACCTTTATTAATTATCGACTCGGTCCAACGCGGGCTTCGTGACGCGACGACTGCTCACATGCTGATTCCCCTGCATGTTCCCCAGAGGCCATGCAGGGAGAATCGCCAGGTGACTCGCCGTCCTCTCCGACCACTTTCCGCCGAACCACTTCATGTTCCTGCTGCTTTTCCAATCCCTGAACTGCATCTCTTAAGTCGCGACGGGCTCGAAACAGGATCGATTCCACACTCTTCCTGCTCGCTCCCATTCGTTCCGCGATTTCGTCCAGACTCTTGTGTTCGATGTATTTCCACTCGAGGGCAAGCTGATAATGCTCTGGCAGTTTGCTCATTGCCTGTCTCACTTCCGTCCGGCGTTCGAGCTGCAACTGCATCTCCTCTCCCTTCGGCTCTGAAATGCAGGTGGCTTCGTGTTGAACCTTATCCATCAGGTGCCGCACTCTTTTGGCGGCTCTCATATGGTCAGCAACTTTGTTGCGAACGACTGTTCGCATCCAGGCGGCGGGATTCTCAATCTCTGTCCCCGCATCGACCGCCTTGACCAGTTCCATCACGGCGTCGCTGGCGACATCTTCGGCGAGATGTGAATTCCCGTTTGACTGAAGATACGCCAATCGCCAAACCGCAGGCAGGAAGCTGTCACTCAAGTAGTGGACGGCTTCCGGCTCTCGATTTTTGAGCGCCTGGATAAATTCGGAATTGTTCAAGACGGGCCTCAATTCGTGCCGGTGTCTTCTCCGGCGATGAACGTCTGGTGATGTCTCTTTGTCGGTTCACCTTTGGATATCATGCTCGCTTCCTGACCAAAGTGAAAATTTTCTTTGAAAAAAGCCAGCGGGAGTCAGAATCCGGGAACTTTTCGAAAATCGGGGAAATCCCGCTCGAAGCAGAGATTCACCGCATGAATGTTCCGGTGAATTCGACAAACAGATAGCGGTCTGGGATGATCGTACGCGCCCAGATCCCCTCTCCACGTCCTCTCCTCCCATTACCGGAGATATTGATGCGATCTGCTCGAGACGTTTTTTTCCGGCAGAACAAACGATTCCGTGCGACCTGCCTGAGTCTATTCCTGATTTTCTCACTGGTCTCCTCTTCAGAGGCCACCAGTGAGCCCGGAGCGGTCTGGCAGCACGTCTACGCCGACGAATGGGACGAAGCGTGGCAGAAGTTCGGCTCGCTGGTCGATGAAGATCCCCTGCTCCACGTCCAGGTTTCCGATGGCCGCTCCGCACTAACGGGAGCCTTTTATCGGGAACTCCAGCAACTCGACGCCGTGGAACAGGTCGAGATTCTTAAAAAGTGGACGCTCGCCGCTTCCGCCGAAGGTCGCGTGCGACACTGGGCGATCTTCGTCCCGCATGTTGCTCCTCCGCGAGAGTTCGCCCGCACATTGGGAGAGCGGCCTCGGGACAGTTCTTTTCCTCTGGCTGCCGCTGCGGGAGTTCCGGGATTGTTCTCGTCCGGATATGAGCTGGCCCGGCTGGCTCGCGACGAAGGTTTGTTGCGATCGCTGACGTTCGAGTTATCGGAACTCGAAAAGAAGGACGTGTCGAACGCCCGCGCCTTACGGCTCGTCTGTGAAATTGTGAGCGGGCGGTTTGATGCCGAAGCGATCCTTTCGTCCCTCCGTGAAGAAAGCGACCTCCGGCTCACGGCTCAACAAACTCCGAACGATCAACCGCTGGCACTCGATCCGATGCTGTTCACGTTCGTCGCTGCTTCACTGGAGCAGGAATCGTTGCGTCCCTTTGCGATCGAGTTGAGTCGGCGGATGTCGGAAGCAACGCACGGTCGCGATGGCCGCATGCTACGGCAGTGGACTCGTCTGATTCATGCTCGCGCTCTTGAATCACATTATGGGAACGATGAGGAGAACCCAGCCGGACTTCCCCCTGAGTGGATCAGTGTGACCGGCCTCGACCATGTCAGCAGTGCCAGCGGACTTCCAGCGGCCGACTGGCGAGGAGCCGAACGGCATCTCCTGCATCTGCTTGGTGGAAATAACGATGTTCTGATGCTGAAATATCCCGTGGCCGGCGACTTTGAGCTGAGCTGCGACACTCTGTTCGGAGGAGCCGAAGCGACCGATGGAGGCCTGTTCTACGGCGGACTCCACTACTTCGGAGAAGGTTCGTTTGAAGCCGTCGTTTATGGCAGCAACGATCAGCCTCGCCTGAGACGCAGCTGTCCTTTTCGAGTCCCGGCTTCGAATTCGACCTTTTCGCGAGTGGGTCTCCGACGGAGTGGAAGTCTGACGCAGTATCTGTTCAACGGACATCCGGTCTGGGCCGATCATGCGGCCGATCAAAGTCCATGGCTCGGCTTGTGGAGTCTTGGCCCGCGTCGCCCCGTCTTCAAGAATCTGGAATTCGAAGGCAATCTGACCATCCCCCGCGAAGTCGCGCTGATCAATCCGGAATCGTCCCAGCTTCGAGGATGGGAAGCGTATTTCGCTCACGAGCGACTCCCTGCGGATCAGATCTCCCTGGCCCCCGGGCTGCCGCTCCAGCCTTCGGGACAGGAACCGTTTACTCCCGACTGGTCCCTCAACGAGGGTGAGCTGACGGCGTCCGTCGCCGAAGATGCTCCGGCCCGGCAGAGTCTGCTGCAACACATTCGTCCCCTGTTCGAAGGAGACCGGGTTCGATACCAGTTCTTCCACGGGAGTGAAGCCGTTCCCGTTCACCCGGCTCTCGGGCGGCTGGCGCTGTTGATCGAACCGACGGGGGTGAGAATCCACTGGATTACCGACGGAGCATTTGACTGGACGGGGCTTCCCCCCGATAACGCGACGATGGAACCGCTCAACCGTCGTGGACCTCGCCCGCTTCCGCTCGAGGAGAGAGACTGGAACGAGGTTTCACTGGCGGTTATCAAGGACAAGATCGAGCTCGAACTCAACGGGACGCTGATCTACACCCGCCCTGTCGATTTCTCCGGGGTCAAGCACTTCGGCTTCTACCGCACCGCCGATGCTCCAGCCCCCCGCATTAAAGAGGTTGTGCTAACGGGCGATTGGCCGGAACAGCTTCCCGCAGACTGCTTCTCCTTAGCAGCCCGTACATCGACGACGCACTTGGAGGAACATCTGCCAGACAACCTCGTGAGCAATAACGGACCGGCCTTCCGGCGTCGGGTGATGGCCCTGGATGAAGCCGAGCGATTTGAAGCGCTGATGAACTGGGTTCTGCCTGAGGAATCCATACGACTCGGCACCTGGTTCTCACCGACCGATCCCTCCCCGCTGGCTCTGCAAGTTTCGCCAGAGTATTTCAGCAATCCGGCCGGTGGTGAGTTTCAATCGCTCGCGGCTGATCTGCTTGACCTGGCGACGAAATCGGACCGGCTGAAGGAACTCTCCGATCGACTTCAACAGAAACGGAACGATCACGCTTCACCGGTCCCACGAAATCTGCTCGTGCTGGAAGCGATTGTTGCGTGGAAGCAGGGAAACGCCGAGCGGGCCGCTGAGCTGATCGACGCGTTCTTTCAGCAGACAGTCGATTCCACGCCGGAGACTCCTCAGGAAATGGGATCAGAACTCCTGCTGATTCACTACTGGCTGAACGATCCGGAACTGGTCCCGACCGCCGCGAACGCGGAACAGCGGCCGCAGAACCATCTGCGAGATCTACTGATGCTGCTGTTTGAGCAGAGAACCAACCGCCGCCAACCGGCTGGCCACGATGAGGTTCTCGCGCAGATCTACACCTGGCGGCACCAATACGAGCGTCGAGTGCTGCCAACCTCTTCGCAGGATTTGCCGGTCTCGCAGGAACACTGGATTCCCGTTGTGCGCAGCCGTTCGGGAACCCGTGGAGCGGGAGCCCCCCGCGCGAAATGGCAAGTCGCCCCCGATGATCCCCACACGTTTCAACACGTCGCTGGCCATCAGGAGGACTATCTGTTCTACGGGATTCCATTGTCGGGAGACTTTGAAGTGACCGGCGAGATCCGCGCTTACGGCACGACGGATCTGTTTGCTTTCAATGAGACGATCGCTCCCAGCGGAGATATTCACAAGCTGATCCGGGGAACCTTTCGGAGTGGCTCACAAACTGTTGAGCTCGATCCTCCCTTTTCGAAGTTCAATTCGCCCTGGCATCGATTCCGCATGACGGTCGAGAATGGGGTCCGCACGATTTCATTCAACGAACGCGTCGTGGATATCTCACAACTCAGCTGGCCTTATGATCCCTGGCTTGGGTTTCGCAGCTGGTGGCGGAATGCCGGTCAGATCCGCAATGTTCGCATCACCAAATCGGATTCTGTCGCCTCCTCGGTGCCGATGCTGACCGACAGTGGTCTGTCGGGTTGGCTGCACTATTACGAGGAAGACATCAACTGGCGGCACAAAGACTGGTCTCACAATGTCAATGACGGGACAAATGAACTGCATGCCCGGAAGAAGACTTATCTCGTCGGAACATTCGACGAAAGCCTGTTGAAATATCATCGACCGCTTGAGCGGGGTTTCTCGGTCGAATACGAGTTCTGGTACGAGGCGGGAGCGATTCACGTTCATCCGGCTCTCGATCGAATGGTCCTGATCACCGAACCGGAGCGAACTCGACTGCACTGGCTGACCGACGCTCGATACGATCCGACCGCTGTCCGCCCGGACAATCGGACCACGATCTCCGAAACTCCGGTGCCGCTCAACGAAGGCTCCTGGAACCAGGCACGCCTGACATTAACAGACGACTCTGCCGTCCTCGTCATCAACAATCAGGAAGTCGCTAAGGTTCCGCTGCCGGAGGAAGAGTATTTCCCTTTCGGCCTGTTTCACTTCGCCGATCAAACGGCCGTGCGCGTGCGGAATATCGTGATGTCTGGCGACTGGCCTCGTGAAATTCCGGCTCCTGCAGATCAGGCACTGGCGAATCGAATCGTGCAACAGCTTGACGAGAAGTCGGATCAGTTTCGAGATGTCTTCGTCTACGACTTCGCCCAACAGGGTCTGGACGAGAATTACGCGAAGCTGTTCGCTGCGAATCAGCCCACGGAAGTTCGGATGGGAACCGAGGGACTGATCGTCAGACAGACGTCGAACGGGACCTGGCAGTCTCCGTGTATTCGCTTTTCATTCGGGCTTGAAGGAGACTTCGATCTCATTGCTGATTTTTCAGGTTTGGATATGGCTGGCGACAAGCAGACCTTCGTCTATGCCTCGCTGCAAGCCGATGATCCTGTTCAGCATTTGATTCGCGTGGTGCGGATCCTGACTGACCAGGGATATCATCAGGTCCGGGGTTCGGTCTCTACCTGGCCGGAAGAATCGCCAAAGCGACTTTTTCAGGAGAATCATTGGCCGAGCGAAGGAACGTCCGGTCGAATGAGAATCGCACGACGCGGTCAGGACGTTTACTTTCTAATCGCGCCAGAAGATTCCGACCATTTCCAGCTGCTCGAAATGCGCGAAGCGACCGACGCTCCGATCAATGCCCAGGGCATTGAGCTGCGAAGTATCGCCAACGGTGTCAGTCATTGTGCCATCTGTTGGGAACGCCTGGAACTGAGATCCGACACGCTGAAGATTCTGCCGTTCGACGCGACCCCTCAACGATTGATGATCGCCATGAACCCGGAGTCGGGTGGAGCCCGCCCCATTACCACCACCCCCGACGGCTTCACCCATATGGGATCGCCGGAGTTTTCTGCCGACGGGCAATCCATCGCCTTCGACGCCTCGGGAGGCTCGGTGAGCAACTCGCATCTGTTTGTGGTGAATCTCGATGGAACCGATTTAACGGACTACGGCCCGGGGAGCATGCCGAGTCTTTCTCCGGATGGCAGCAAGATCGTCTGTAGCGTCTCGGGCGGCGGTATCGTTCTTATCGATGTCGAGACTCGACAGAGAGAGACGCTCGACCGGAGCGGCTGGGGAGCCCAATGGTCACCGGATGGAAAAACGATCTCCTACGGCCGGTCCGGTAATATCGTCCTGCATGACGTGGCGACGGGCAATACTCGCGAACTCATGACCGGGGCCGACGCTCAGCGATACAGTTACGTCTACTGGAATCACGGCTGGTCGCACGACAGCCGGACAATCGCCTTCAAGGCCCGTACCACCCCGGACCGCCTGTACGAAGTCTCCGCCTGCGATGTGACCCCCGGCAGTCGGCTTGAAGTTCTGCACTCCGATCCCGTACAGACTAACGCCGACTTTACCTTCTCCAGCGACAACCGCAGCGTTCTCTTCAGCATGCCGATCCCCGCTCTCAAGAAACCACGGATCGTCGCGGTCAGTCGGGATCAACCGGGTGAACCACAACCGCTCGAAACACTGCCTGAAGAATACCGGTCCCTCGATGTCGACTGGTCACCCACCGAAACACTTATCGCGTTCTCCGCGGAAGTGGAGCCCCGGCCGACCGACTGGGAAACCCCTCCACCTCCCGTCCGTCGTCGCGGTCGCCCGATCCGTCGATAGGAATGGAAATGTTTCGACACATAGGGCTTCCCTAAGGCAGGATTCCAAACCCCGCCCAGTGATGCTGCGAGTTGAGATTCGCTCAGAGTCGGATGCGACTTCGGTCCTCTCCCAGCATACGGTTCGCTAAGATCGGTGCTTTCCCCGCCTACCGTTCTTTCGTCGAAAGCGTCTCGCTGTGAGTCTGTTTCCTCTCGCCCTGGGACTATCCGTGGCGTTCGCCGCACTGTGCACCGTGGTCCGCAAGCTCCGACCGCTGGCGTTCGGCGTCTGGATTGTCGTGGCCTGCCTCGCGGCTCTTGTTTTCCCCAACGTTTTTCTGCACTGGGGATCGTTCGATCTGGCGAAGCTGATCGTCCCGCTGCTGCAGGTCATCATGTTTGGCATGGGAACGACGCTGACCGCCCAGGATTTCGGACGCGCTTTCCGCCGCCCTTTGCCGGTTCTGATCGGCATCGGCTCGCAATTCGCCGCCATGCCGCTCATTGGCTGGCTGCTGGCGACGTCGCTGGACCTGCCTCCCGAAATCGCGGTCGGGGTGATTCTTGTCGGCTCGGTCTCCGGCGGCGTCGCCTCGAACCTGATGGTTTTTCTGGCCCGGGGCGATGTCGCCCTTTCCGTTACAATGACCGCCTGCTCGACGTTAATGTCACCGCTCGTCACACCACTCCTCACCAAATGGCTCGCCGGGGCCATCGTGCCGATTTCCATCGTGGCGATGATGCTCTCGATCCTGAACATGATCATCGTCCCTGTGATCGCCGGCCTGCTTGCTCATGAGATCCTGTACTCCTCTCAAAAGTTCGCGAAGAGCATCAGCGTGCTTTCCGTCTTGTTGGTCGGACTGTCCGCACTGGTGGGACTGCTGGTCTTCTCGCCAGACTTTCTCGCATTCACGGGTTCGCTGCGTTCCGGAATTACGGTCGGTCTTGGACTGCTGGCGCTGGTTTCGCTGGTGCAGATCGTGGCGCTTGTCAGCGGACGCGGTGGGGACTTTATCGCCCGGATTCTGCCATTTGTTTCCATGGCTGGTATCTGGCTGATCATTGCCATCATCACGGCTCGATCGCGGGCGACCGTTCTGGAAGCCGGGGGACTGCTGATGCTGGTCGCGGCGATTCACAACTCCGCCGGTTATCTGCTCGGCTACTGGAGTGGACGCCTTTTCGGACAGAGCGAGGAGATCTCCCGGACGATCGCCTTCGAAGTCGGTATGCAGAACAGCGGCATGGCAGCCGGGCTGGCGATGGATGCTTTGAAAAGTGCTCCGGCTGCTCTGGCTCCGGCGATCTTCGGCCCGTGGATGAACATCACCGGTTCGCTACTCGCCAGCTGGTGGGGCCGCGAGGGACATGAAAACTCCGCAGAACCCCTGGTTGACGAACGAGAGGTTTCTGCGGAGACGGTTACGTAGTAGACCGTTATTCAAGCTGGCCGAGCGGGATGCCCAGATCGATGTGCCGCTGCGGAGGGAAGCCGAAGAACCACTGAATACGCTGCCAGAGATTCAGCCGCTTCCGCCAGGCATCAACCGCATTGCGGACCGTGCCGACATACGGGTGATCTTCGTCTTTCAATCCGGCCATCGTTTTCTGATAGCCCGGAATGTTCTCGTTCATCAGCAGAGCGAGTGCGAAGTTGACCTTAAACACGGCGGGAGAATCTTCCAGAAAATAGATGTCTCCGGTCACGAGCAAGGCTCGGTAAATGCGAATGGCCGTGTGCGGATTGCCCAGACGAATCTGACAGACTCCCATGGCGTTGCGAGCCCAGGGGGAAGTCAGTCTCGAACGGGTGATCAGCTCGAGTGCTTTAGCCGGTTCGTCGTCCTTCAACAGAACATTGACATGGGTCAACAGATCGGCCACTTCCCGCGGTCGCTGGGGAACTTTGGGACCAGCATCGGAAAACACGAGCGGTTCAGCGGGAGGGGCGACAACAGCAAGTTGAGGTGACATAGGATCTCTCCAGATCATGCAGATGATTTGAGGGCGACCGGATCGACCGAACAGCACGAAGAACTCCACGCAGCGTCACACGCTCGCAGGAATCGACGTTGGCTCGGCCGGAAAACAGGCAGGGATCCGGTCGGATTGATTCGATGACTTACGACACAGCAATGCGTAAGCGATCAATCACGTCAGCCATCTGCAGTAAAGCACCTGCAGTGAAGAGCCTATGGGAACAGCGCAGTCCGCTGGTTCACGGTGTGCTTCGCGAGACTGCTGTCGACCCCAAAGCGTGCCGGCAGTTCGAATTGCACCCCCGAAACTCACGTCGCGCAGTAACGGTACGCCCGACGGAGCTTCTTCCTGCTTCAACGCGATGGGAGAATCGGAGTTCGTCTGAGCGTGCCATTCTTCCGACGAATCGACAGCGCCAGCGGAACCACCATCGACGTGCGAACCTACACTGCCATAACAGGGAAGCGGAGCCTGCGGAGTGACCGAAGCGGCGGTCGGAAAGACCAGCAACAGAATTGCCAGCACGTATTGAAGCACGCCAGTCCTTTAGGGAAGAAGCTCTCTTGAGCAACGTTGCATACTATTCTATCGAGCGCGACGAGCCGGAGGGAATAGATCTGCTGGGAGAATTTTAGACAATCTTATCCAGGTTCGCCGTGCATGCTCAACGAACCTGATTCACCAGCCGCGTTGGTGGGACGCCGTACACTCGTTTGAAGGAGCGTGAAAACTGGAACGGATCCGGGAATTCCATCTTCTCCGCAACTTCTTTCACGAGCATCCCTTCGTTCATCAGGAGGCCAGCTGCGTAGTTCATCTTCCGCCGCAGCAAATACTGATAGACGCCGCAGTCGGAAAATCGACCAAACAGCCGCGAGAGATAGACCGGCGTCAGTTCGCACGCTTCGGCGATATCCTGAGCGGTCTGCAACTCCAGATAGTTCTCGTCGATGAGATTCCGGATGCGTTCGTAGGTCGCGTAAGCTTTGGGCCGTACACTTCCGGCTGAGAGCCTCAACTGCTGGATCTTGAGGAACATCAGCCGCGTCAGCGAAACGCAAAGTTCCGAGCCATGCGGCCCCCCTTCGCTGGCATCGCGAATCAGCATGTCGAACAGTTCGGCCACTTCATGTAGACGCCCCACGGCGATCGGCACATGTTCGCCAGTCTCGGAAAGCATACCTGCCTGCTCCAGCAGATCGACTGCAGCCGTCCCGACGAAGTCGAGATAGTACTTCCGCATGCCAACGTCCCCCTGATTACGAATCGTATGGGAGACACCAGGGCCGTAGGCAAACATCGAACCGGCTGAAAGACTGTGCTCTTTCCCATTGATCGTGACCAGGCCTTCCCCTTCGGCAACCAGTTCAATGGCCCGGTACGGAAACGTGCGCCGGTCGATCAGATAATCGGTGTGCAGTCGCTCGACTCCGCCGCAGACAACTTCGACCGCCGCGGTGCCGTGAGGATCGAGATTCAAAAAGAACCGGCGTGCTTCGAGAACCTGCCTCGAAACGAACGCGGGAAGCGACGAACTGGTGAAGTCTTCGACCATATAAACAGGATAAATATTGACATGCAAATGTAAAGAGCTGCCATTCAGATTTGCATCGGACGACCGAATAATGCGAACATAAAGAAATCGGCCATCCCGTTCGGGCCTGAAAACGTCGGCGGGATGCAAAGCATAAAATCGCAATCTTAGCGCAGGATCATTGAGCCTTGGAAAAGCGACCTCTCGGAAACACGGGTCTGGAACTGACCAGCCTTTCATTCGGAGCTTCTTCTCTCGGAAGCGAATTTCGCAGCATCGACCTGAACGAGGCGTTCCGCAGCGTTCACGTCGCCATCGAACGCGGAATGAATTTCATCGACACCTCGCCATTCTACGGCCGTGGCATGAGCGAAATGCTGCTCGGTCGTGTTCTTCCGGATATCCCCCGGGACAGCTATTACCTGGGCACCAAGCTCGGTCGATACGCCGGAGAGCACTTCGACTTCAGTGCCCGCCGCGTGGCGGAAAGCGTCGATATCTCGCTGGAACGAATGAAGGTCGATCATCTCGATATCGTTCTCTGCCATGACCTCGAGTTCGTCGAGATGTCGCAGATTGTCGAAGAGACGCTCCCTGCTCTTCGCAAGCAGGTTGAAAAAGGAAAGGTCCGGTTCATCGGTGTCAGCGGCTATCCGATGAAGATGTTCAAGTACATTCTGGCCAACGCCGACATCGACGTCCTGCTGACTTACAACCATTACACGCTGCAGAACGATATGGCTCTGGAGCTGGTGCCAATCTGTAAGGAGAAGGGTGTCGGCCTGATGAACGCGGCTCCTTTCTCGGCCCGGTTGCTGACTAACGCCCCACTGCCGGCGTGGCACAAAGCGACTCCGAAAGTCCGGGAGATCGCCGAGAAGGCGGCCAAACATTGCGAGAGCAAGGGCGTCGACATCGCTCAACTCGCGATGCAGTATTCACTGGCGAATCCGGACTTCACCACCTGCGTGACCGGTTCGGCCAATCCGAATCGCGTGTCGCAGTGGGCCGACTGGGCCGAGCAACCGATGGACGAGCAGCTCCTCGCTGAGGTCCTCGAAATCCTCAAGCCGATTCATAACTGGTTCTACATTGAAGGTCGTCCGGAAAACAACGACAACCCGGCCGACTATGGCTACGACGCGGCCGACGTGCCGGGAGCAACGAAATGAAAGCGATTCAACTTCACGAACCCCGCAACTTTCAGCACATCGACATCGACGAACCCGGTTCCCCCGGCCCGGGACAGGTCCTCGTGCGAACCCATCGCATGGGCATCTGTGGCACCGATTACGGCGGCTATCTCGGCAAGATGCCGTTCTTTCGCTACCCGCGTATTCCCGGTCATGAACTCGGGGTCGAGGTGCTGGAAGTCGGCCCCGGTGTCGAGAACGTATCCGCCGGCGATCGCTGCAGCGTAGAACCCTACATGAACTGCGGCACCTGCTATGCCTGTCGCAAAGGGAACGGCAACTGCTGCGAAAACCTGAACGTGATCGGCGTGATGGTCGATGGCGGGCTCTGCGAGAAGTTCCTTATTCGAGCCGAGAAGCTGCACCCGTCGAAGAAGCTCTCCTTCGAGCAGCTCGCTCTGGTCGAAACGCTGGCGATTGGCTGTCACGCCTGTGATCGCGGCGATTCGCAGGAAGGCGATCACGTCTTGATCATCGGAGCCGGTCCGATCGGTCTGGCTGCCCTCGAATTCGTCCGGCTCACCGGGGCGACGATTACCGTCATGGACATGGTCGAATCGCGACTCAAGTTCTGTCGGGACACGTACGGCGTCGCTCATACCATCGCCTTCAAGGGCGACGGCAGCGAGGACGAAGAGATCAAGAAGATCACCGGGGGCGACAAGTACGCTGTCGTCATCGATGCGACCGGACACAACGGATCAATGTCGAAAGCGCTGACCTACTGTGCTCACACCGGCACGCTGGTCTACGTCGGAATCACGACCGGCGAGGTCAGCTTCACGCATCCGGTGATGCATCGTCCCGAACTCACGCTCAAAGGCAGCCGAAACGCAATGCCGGGCGATTTCACCCGCATCATCAAACTGATCGAAGACGGCACGATCGACACCGATCCATGGATCACGCATCGAACGACATTCGCCACTGTGATCGACGAATTCGAGCAGTTCACACGGCCCGAAACCGGCGTCATCAAGGCCATCATTGAAGTGACATAACCTCTGGAGAAAACTTGTGACTGACACCAACACTTGCGTAACACTTGGACTGGCTCCCAGCTTTGGTTTTGGAGACCGGATCGGCCTGGCCACGCCGGGACATGTCGCCGCCATGCAGCGTTCGGGTTCCGGCATCGAGCCGATCTTCCCGCAGCAGTCGATTCGTGAAATGACACGGACCAGGCGGACGGCCGACGAAGTGATGAGCGATGCTCTCAACGGAGCTCGCGAAGCCGGCTGGACCGGTCGCATTGGAGCCGATGCCGATCACCTGAAGACCCCGGCTGATGTCGACCTGACGTTCGCTGCAGGCTTCACCTTCTTCACGATCGACCCGTCAGACGACGTCGATCAGAAGGCCGACGACTATTCCGAAACAGAACTGCGTGAGAAGTTCAAGGCCGCCAAGGCATCCGCTCCCTGGTACGATGGCTACCTCGGCAAATCGATCAAATTGCCGACCGGAACCGAAATCTCGCTGACCGAAGAAGCCTGCATGCGAGCCGCCGTGAAGTATGGAGCGGCTATCCAGCGGGCGATCAATCTTGGCAATCACATCCGTTCGGTGCACGAATCCGCCGGCCGCGATTACGAGATCGAACTCTCGGTCGACGAAACCGATCAGCCGACCACGCTGGCCGAGCATTACATCATCGCCGATCAGTGCCTCAAAGCGGGCATGAAGCTCGTCAGTCTCGCTCCCCGCTTCCCGGGCGAGCTGGAAAAGGGCGTCGACTACAAGGGCAGCCTGTCCGATCTGGAAACCGCGTTGAACGATCACGCCGCCATCGCGGAAATGATCGGGCCGTACAAGCTGAGTCTGCATTCGGGGTCCGACAAGATCTCGATGTACCCTGCTCTGGCCCGCGCAACCAGGGGACAGTTCCACGTCAAGACAGCCGGAACCAGCTACCTTGAAGCGTTGCGCGTCGTCGCCCGTCACGACGAAGCACTCTTCCGCAAGCTGATTCGCTTCGGCCGCGAGCGGTACGACGTCGACAAGGCGACGTATCACGTTTCAGCCACGCTGAATGGCGTTCCCGCCGATGACGATCTCGACGGTACCCGCCTCGAACATGTTTACCTCGAACGCTGGGCGGATGTGCCGGAAGGCAAAGGCTTCACCGAACCGGGGCGACAGATCCTGCACTGCACCTTCGGCTCCACACTGACTGACCCGGAACTGGGCCCGGCGATCCGTTCGGTGCTCGAAGCTCATCCGGACACGTACACCGAGGTTCTGGCCGATCACTTCAGCCGTCACCTCGAAGCCCTGAAACAGGGTCTGTAAGAAGTTGGATTCGCGCCGACGTCAAAGCGAAACGCGTTCAGCTGGGAGATTTGCCTGATGAGATTTCTGGTCCTGCTTTTCACGCTGACCCTGCCGTCGATTCTGGCGGCTGCGGATCGGCCGAACATTCTTTACATCATGTCCGACGACCATGCCGCCCATGCGATCTCCGCCTACGGCGGTCGTCTGGCGAAGATCGCGCCCACGCCGAATCTTGACCGGCTGGCCAAAGAAGGTGCGATGTTCACCAACGCCTTCTGCACCAACTCGATCTGTTCGCCATCCCGAGCCTGCGTGCTGACCGGTCAGTACAACCATATCAATGGAGCCTTCGACCTCAGCGGCGAAGTCGTACCCGGCAAGCAGATGCTGGCTCTGCAGATGCGAAAGGCCGGCTATCAAACCGCCATGATCGGCAAATGGCATCTCAAAGCCGAGCCGGCTGATTTCGACCACTATTGTGTTCTACCCGGCCAGGGGGAATATCACAATCCGACGTTTCTGGTTCGCGGCGACAAGCCATGGGGCAAGAACTCGATTCACTTCGACAACAAGCACGTGACCGACGCGATCACGGACCTGTCGCTGGAGTGGCTGAAAGAGGGCTGGGATCAGGAGCAGCCGTTTTTCCTGATGCATCACTTCAAAGCGCCGCACGATTACTTCGACAACGCGGCTCGATACGAAAGCTATCTCGCCGGCGTCGAAATTCCTGCTCCCGAAACGCTCTGGCATCGCGATCCGAAGTTCGGCTCGCTCGCCACTCGTGGCGCCGACGACGAACTCATCCCACACATCGGCACTTCGATCGGCTCCCGCAATCCGCGGCGGTCCTATCTGCTCGATCTGCCGGAGATGTATCCCGATGAATTCCCGAAGAACTACGATCCCGCCGATTACAGCGACGAAGAAAACACCCGCATGGCCTACAACGCTTATCTGCGGAAGTTTCTTCGCTGCGTGAAGGGCATCGACGACAACCTCGGCCGCCTGTTCACGCATCTCGAAGAGACCGGTCAGCTCGACAACACGCTGATTGTTTACACGGCTGACCAGGGCTTCATGCTTGGCGAGCACGACTACCAGGACAAACGCTGGATGTACGAAGAATCGCAGCGGATGCCGTTTCTGGTTCGCTATCCGAAAACGATTCCAGCCGGTCAGAAGATCGATGCCATTGTCGAAAACGTTGACTATGCTCCGACACTGCTCGAATTCGCCGGCGGATCGATTCCGGCCTCCGTTCAGGGTCGCTCATTCAAGTCGATGCTCGAAACCGGCAAGGAACCTGAAGACTGGAAGCAGGAAGCGTATTATCGCTACTGGATGCACATGGCCCATCACGACAACCCGGCTCATGTCGGCCTGCGTACGAAGACTCACAAACTGATCTTCTACTACGGGTGCAACTACGATGGCGGCTATCGCACGCCGCCCGGCTGGGAGCTGTACGACCTCGTCAACGATCCGCACGAAACGCGGAATCTTTATGACGACCCCGAGCAGGCCGACCTCGTGGCCGAACTCAAGCAACGTCTGGCAGAAACGCGAAGCCGCGTCGGCGACGATGGCAGCCATTACCCGGCCTGTGAAGACGTGATCCAGGAGTTCTGGGATTACGACGAAGCCGACCGCGCGAAAGCCCGGGAAATCTCGCACGAGTACCTGAAGCGACGTCAGCAGGAACTCAAGGAAGGGAAACGAAACATCGTGACCCATAAGGGGAAATAGGCCCCGGCGTTATCGCCAGCTAAAACAAAGCGTCAGTGCGAGCTCGCTCGACTGACGCTTTTTCCATGCACCCCGCCAGCAAAAGCAGGGTGCGTCTCGACGCACCGTCGGATCGAAGATCCGATTCCAAACGACGCTCTCACACTCTTGTTGCCGCCACTCCCAACGAAGCACGGAGATCGAGATGCCGCAAGGGTCTACTCTGGTAGGTTCACGCGAGGAGACTCAGATCACGCGTCGATCTGATGCGTCAAGACGCACCCTACTTTCGCCCATGCCTTCATAACCCGTAACGTCAGTGAGGGGCCGACTGAAAAACACCGGTTACTCAATCTGCCGCGGCTTCCGCTTCGTGGCAGGAAGTAGGGTGCGTCTCGACGCACCGTCGGATCGAAGATCCGAGTGAGATCAACGCTACGCAACTTCAGTCGACATCGCCGATAGCAGCTGCCCCGAAAGGTCTACTCGGGTAGGTTCACGCAACGAGGCTCACGTCGCCTGTCGATCTGGTGCGTCAAGACGCACCCTACTTTCGCCCATGACTTCATAACCCGAAACGTCAGTGAGGGGCCGACCGAAAGACGCCGGCTAAGCACATCGCCCTCGCTCACGCTTCGGGTTAAGATCTCCGAAGCACATCGCGAATCCCAACCCGAAACGTCAGTGAGGGACCAACCGCGTACCAGCGTATAGAAAAAGGCGTCCCTGACGGGACGCCTTCGTTTCGTTTCACGCTTCGGTCAGGCGAGCATCTCGGGGATGATCTCGCCGCCGAACTGGCTGAGTTGTTTGAAGCGGCCGGCGTGGAAGTAGGTGAGCTTGTTGTCATCCAGTCCGAGCAGATGCAGTAGCGTCACGTGCAGGTCGCGGATGGGATGCACACATTCCACGGCTGAGGAGCCAAGTTCATCGGTCGCTCCGACAATGCCCGGTTTCACGCCGCCGCCGGCGAGCATCATCGTCATGGCCTGGTTGTTGTGCCCCCGGCCGAGCGAGTAGACGCCGCCCCGTTTGTTGTTGTCCGGCGTGCGGCCGAATTCGCCGGTCCAGATGACGAGCGTATCTTCGAGCATGCCTCGCAGCTTGAGGTCGCGAATCAGCGCGGCCATCGGCTTGTCGACACTCTTGATGCGAGACGAATGGCCCCGTTCCAGATAGTCGTGGCTGTCCCAGCCGCCGCTGAAGATCTGCACGAACCGGACGCCGCTTTCGACCAGACGCCGAGCCATGAGACACTGGCGACCGAAGGTCGAGGTTTCCGTGTCGTTCAGACCGTACATGTCGATCGTAGCCGCAGTCTCTTTCGACAGATCGATCACGTCCGGAACTTCGGTTTGCATGCGGAAGGCGAGCTCGTAGCTGTCCATCCGGGCGCTCAGTTTCTGATCTTCGATGCCGAGCGAACTCTGGTAGTTCGCGTTCATCCGCGAGAGTTCATCGAGTGCGCGACGCTGATGGGCCATCGACTTGTACTGCGGCGGAACCAGGTCGAGAATCGGCGAACCTTCCGGTCGCAGCCGCGTTCCCTGATAGTGCGGCGGCAGGAAACCGTTGCTCCAGTTCGTCGGTCCCCCCTGTGGCAAGGCCAGTTCGGTCATCACAACGTAACCGGGCAGATTCTGGTTCTCGGTTCCGAGACCGTAAGTGGCCCATGCTCCCACGGCCGGATCGCCACCGAGGCGGCTGCCCGTGTTCATGTGGAACAACGCTTCCGGGTGGTTCAGCGATTCGGCCTGGCAACCGCGGAAGTTGCAGAACTCGTTGGCGATGAACGGGTCCGCCAGATACTTCCACTGATTACACATATCGATGCCGGTATCGCCGACCTTACGGAAGCCGAAGGGGCTGCCGACGAAGAACTTGAAGCCCTTCTCCTGGCCAGCACTCAGCTTCGACTCCGACTTGTGCAGACGAGTCAACTCGGGTTTCGGATCGAAGGTATCCATCTGCCCGGGGCCACCCTCCATGAAGAGCATGATGACATTTTTAGCCCGTCCTGGCCGGCCCGGCGACTTCGGAGCCAGCGGCGATTCGGAAGCCGCCTTCGCTTCCGAACTGAGCAGACTGGAGAGGGCCACACTTCCGAGCGAAGCCCCGAGACCGTACAGCGCCTCGCGGCGTGAAATCTTATCGAACATTTCGTCGTCCTTTCTGGTCGTAGATGCTTTACTCGACGTACATAAATTCGTTGGTATTGAGCAGCAACAGACAGAAGTCCGCCAATGCTCGGGTTTCCGGAGAAACATCGGCCGCCTTGGGATCGGCTTCGTAACGCTCGAAGACCGGGAGAATCTCCGTGTACTCGAACGGCTCTCCGGAAAATTCTTCGACCAGCGATCGAGTAATTTCCGTTGGATACTCCACCGGTTCCGGCGTGATTCCTTTGTGGTACTTCCGCATGTCAATTACATACGTGCTCATCCACTTCTGTTCCTGCGGAGTGGCATGTCGCCCAAAAACGAGTCGGAACGCGCGATCAATCTGTTCGGCAATCGATTCTTCTTCCCGCTGCAGTCGCAGAGCCAAAGCAATCGCCCGGTCGTTGATCATGTCGCTGTTGAGCAGCGTGAAGACCTGCGGCGTGACCGCAGCCGTCTCGCGCAGCTCACACGACTCGTTCGGATTCGGCTGGTTGAACAGCTCCATGAACGGATCGGACTGACCGCGAACGTGATAGGCGTAAACCGTCCGTCGGTTTCGCAGTTCCGGTGTCGGCGACGGCTGATAAGCCGGGGCGAGCGAGAACTGAATCATCCGCGGCTGCAGAGCCACTTCCATATTGATCTCCGGCTTGACCGGGAGTCCGCCATCGCAATGCTGCAGTTCTCCAGTAATGGCCAGGATGCCATCTCGAAGTTCTTCGGCCGACAGACGTCGCCGTGGGAAGTAGGACAGCAACCGATTGTTCGGATCGGCTTCGGCCACCTTCTCGGCATCAACCGGAATGGTTCCACGACGGTAGGCATCCGACAGCATGATCTGACGATGCAGACGCTTGAACGTCCAGCCGTGATCAACGAAGTCATCGGCCAGGTAATCGAGCAGTTCGGGGTGTGAGGGACGTGCCCCCTTGGCTCCGAAGTTGTTCGAGTTGGCGGCAAGTCCGGTTCCGAAGTGGTACTGCCAGATACGGTTTACGATCGACCGGGTCGTCAAGGCGTTGTCCGGATTCGCAATCCAGCGGGCCAGATCGAGACGGCGTCCGTCCGGCGAACTGGTCGTCAGATACGGATCGGGCGCCGAAACATTCACCGGCAGTCCCAGTACGCTGAGCACGCCAGGAAGGACTTCGTCCCCCGTCGCCGTGAGTGCGCCCCCGGTCAGGATGTAGTTAACGAGCTTTTCTTTCGGCTGCGTCTTTCGATCGATACGCAACTTCCGGGCTCCGTTCCAGGCCAGCGTCGCCGCTTCGGCGTTGTAAACGCTCTGAGCCATCGGTTCGTAACGTTCGAGACGACGCGTCCAAATCCAGACGTCCTGCTCACGGACTTTGAGCTGTCCCTGCTCGACATGGTCGAGACCGACGTGCCGAGGCGGCTTCTCTTCGTCCGGCAGGTCTTTCCGGGCATTTTCATCCTTATAGGGCAGTCCGCGTTCTTCGAACCAGACACGAGCGGCGGCTTCCTGCTTGTCGATCAGCTTGTCGCGTTCCGACTTCGCGAAGTCGAGCATCCGCTGAACGTGAGCCCGGCCGTCCTCGAATTCTTCGGTGTTCTCTTCCGGGAGCAACGGCACGGGGCGCTCGGCCATATGCGTGGTCGAAAACGCCGAGTACATCCGGTAGTAATCGCGGGTCGGAATCGGGTCGAACTTATGGTCGTGGCATTTGCAGCAACGGAGCGTCTGGGCCAGGAACGTCTGGCCGGTGATGTTCACGACATCATCCAGATAAATCTGACGCGCTTCATCGGCTTCGATCATCGCGTTGTCCCAGGGACCAAGTCGCAGGAACCCGGTCGCGACAATCATCTCCGCTTCTTCCGGCGTGTAGTCGCCGTTCAGCTGCGTCTGATGAATTTCTTTCATCGAACCACCGGTGCGTTCCCGCACGGACTGATCGGCCAGCTCATCGCCGGCAAGCTGCTCAACAACAAACTCGTCGTACGGCTTGTCTTCATTGAACGAGCGGATCACGTAATCACGATATCGCCACATATTGGAGCGTTCGTAGTCGTTCGACATGCCGCCGGTATCGGCGTAGCGGGTTACGTCCAGCCAGTGACGTCCCCAGCGTTCGCCATAACGCGGGCTGGCCAGCAGGCGATCGATGAGATCAGACCAGGCCTGTTCGGGATCTGCTTTCCAGGCGGCTTCAAACGCGTCGACTTCTTCCGGCGTGGGGGGCAGACCGTGCAGATCGAACGTCGCCCGGCGAAGCAATGCTCGCGGCGAAGCTTCTGCGGCCGGTTCGAGATCGGCTTCTTTCAGGGAACGTTCGATAAAAATATCGATGGCTTCGGCCAGCTTATGGTCACCGGGCAGAAGTTCTTCCCGTTCCCGAACCGGTTCGAAAGCCCACAGGTCGTTCGGTTCGTAACGGCGGTTGGTCCATTCTTCCGAGGTGCCGCCACTGGTGCGAACCATGCGGCCGTCTTCGTTCGATTCGACGTTCCATTCCGCTTCGCTGATCTTCTGACGTGTCGCTTCATCGGGCCACGGAGCACCGGCTTTAATCCAGCGTTCAATCACCGCGATCTCTTCGTCGGTCAAGCGATCATTCTCTTTGGGGGGCATCTCCCAGGATTCCCAGCGAAGAGCCGGCAGAAGCGTTCCTTCCTCCGGCTGACCGGGAATCACGGCTGCTTCGCCCGATTCCCCACCAGAAAGCAGATGCTCGCGATCGAGCACGCTGAACTCACCTTTGATGTCCGAGGCATCGCCCCCGTGACAGCCCTGACACTTCTGTTTAAGAAGCGGCAGTACCTTGAGCGTGAATTCACGTTCGGCAGCGGTGTGCTCTTCGGCCACCACCGTCGTGCTGAACAGTCCTGCCATGAGGACAAGGCAGGACGCGAGTTTGATGGATCGTTGTAACATAAAACGCGTCTCCGGGAAGTTGGTGTCGTATCCGGGGATCAGGTTGATGGAGGATCGATTCCGTTGTTGTGTGCCACTGGCTTCGCCAGTGCTCTCTGAACGATGTTGAAAGTCCGCACTGGCGAAGCCAGTGGCACACGTATCGTTAGATTCGATGCGAAGTCAGGGTTTTCCGAGGTTGTAGAGTTCCTGGATCTTCTGTTCTGAAAGGGGCTCGCTGAACAGCATGAATTCGTCGAGCGAGCCATTCAGGTTCCGAATTGCAAATCGCGGTTGATTCCGGCTCGGCAGTCCCCAGTTGCACAGGGAGGCATCGCCGATGTGAATTGTGTCGACCAGGTATTCTTCAGGGATCTGCTCGCGGCTCAGGATCGAACCGTTCAGATAGTGAGTCACCTGCTTCTGCGTTCCGTCGTAAACGGTGGCCAGCATCAGCCAGCGGCCGCTTAGCGAGGTGTCCCAGAACTTCGGGGAATAGAAGATGTGTTTATCCCTCATCCCCTCCTTGAAAGGCGGGTCGTATTTCTTCACGGAAAAGAACAGGCGCCCGTCGTCCATGATCTGCCAGTGCGGCTCGCCGAGCTCATGACCATCGGTCAGAAAGAGTGAGTTGTACCAGCGGTCGAGGCTGTTGATCTTCACCCAGCAAATCAGTGTCAGGTTCTGATATTCGCCCGGAACATGAACACGCACGCGGCTGCCAGCGGGACTGAAATCGAGTGCCTGAGCAGGACGCCCCCAGCGATCCGCTGCCGGAGCAGCTGCGACGACCGCGCCTTCGCTGGCCGGCTCCCGAGTCGCTTCGGCCAAATTCGGCACCCGTCGCTGAGACGAAGACATCTGATAATGGGCGATCAGTTCCGGATCCTTTGCCAGTTCGCCAGTTGTGGCTTCCCAACGGGAAATTCGTGTTTCTGTCCGACTCTTCAAACGTTGCTGCAGTTCTTCCGGCCCCACAAACTGAGCCGAATTGGCGGCAATCGGAACTTCGACTCCTCCAGCGAGACGAGTCGCATCCCCCTGCTCCAGACGCTGAGTCGGGAGACCGCGAGGATGCCAGTCGATTTCGCCATCGAGAACGTGCACTTCGGAGCCGTCCGCATTCACATCGACGGCGAACTCAGTGCCGAGATCAACCACTTCACCGGCGTCGGTCAGAACGCGGAAGCCCTGAGCCGGCTCCGGGACGCGGGCTCGTACCTTGCCCTGTGTCACCAGAACTTCCATGGGAGACAGGATCGAGAAACGGGCTTCGCCTTCGACAACGAGCGTGACTCCACTGAACAGCTCAAACTGCGCCACTCCACTTTGAAGATGGAGCTCACCCGGTGGCACCATGCTTCCCTGAGTCAGAGATGTCTCGTCCGCCCAGATCGGATCGACCTGGCCGGAAACAATGGCGTATCCCGATGACTCCTGCTCTCGCTCCGAGTCGGCTTCAGCAACCTGAGACTGACCAGGAATCAAAGGAGTATCCGGTTGCTGCAGGATCATGATGGCCAGAAGCGCGGCACAGACAGACGCCATGCCCGCAAAGGCCCACCGCCAGTGACGGAGGGCAACTCTGGTCCGAGAAGTCGGGGTGACCGCTGGCTGTTCGCCAGCCATTTCATCGGCTTCCGCAACAAGGAGCTGTGTCAGCAGGATGCGATCGTAGTATTCCTGCCGAGCTTCGGGATCGACACTCAGTTCGGCTTCGAGACGGAGGAAATCCGCTTCTGAAATCTGGCCTTCGAGAGCCGCATCGATCAATTGTCGCAGTTCGGTATTCTTCATCAGGCAGTCCCCCATTTGCTGAGGCGACGTTTCATGCATTCAAGAAGCGCGGTTCGCAGTCGATGCAACGTGACTTTCAGGCCGCCGGCACTCCGGCCGACCACTTCGGCGTACTCGGCCAACGTCGCAGAGGTGGCGTAGCGACTTACAAGCAACTCCCGATCACGGGGCCGCAATTCCTGCAGACAAAGCCGCAGCGCTTCCTGACGCTCTTCGAAATGGTCTGTATGTTCGATCTCGGACGCGATCGTTTTTTCCAGTTCCTGACTGAACACAAACCGGGCGTCGCGAGCCTGTTGTTTGCGATAGTTCAGAACTTCGTAGCGAGCGATGGCGAACGCCCAGGCCTTGAAATTTGTGCCCGGTTCAAACTCGTCCCGCTTCTCCCAGATCTTCGCGTTGGTCTGCTGAGCCACATCGCCTGCAGCCGAATCACCCGGTAGCAGCGAGCGGATATACAGAGTCAGCGGCAACTGACACGCGGTCAGCTCGGTGACAAACTGGGCTTCAGACTCAGAAGATTGCTCGCTCATATGTGCATATGCCGTGTTCAAAACGGGGGTTAACAAAAATCCCATCAGAAATCGGGAATATGAGGGGATTCCGATTCTCTTCCCTGGAATCGCCAGTTTGGCGCATGTCCAGTCGATGTTCAGTTCGGATTGAGCCGCCTGCAAGAATTCGTTCAATTCAATCAGTAAATATCCGTAGCCAATACAGGCTTTCAACGGATTGGCCCGACATGATGTCGCGAAATGTCGACATATTGATTACGCGACCAGCTCTATTCGATTTTCTCAACTGTGATTCTTCACCCTGCTGGATCGTCCTGGCGAGTGTCTGCTGGTGGGCCCTGACACTCTTCGCTGTTTCCTTTCTCCGTGCCCTTCCTCGCTTCCTCAGCTTTGCGCCGGGAACCGGGAGGGATCACATTGCGGCTGCGGACGCATGTCCGCGGATTCTACTCTTAGAAGTCTACGACCGAGGTACTCCACCATGGAAACTCCCTTTCGCGTCCTCGTGATTGATGATGACACATCCTGGCTGAAGGTCATGCAGCTGATGTTGCAGAAGCGGGGCAATGTTGAGATCACGACAGCAACCAGTCTCGAAGAAGCGGTTCGTCTGATCGGCGAGAAGACTTTTGACTATGCGCTGACCGATGTCGAGCTGATTGGGGAGAGTCGCCGACTGGAGAATGGATTGGAGCTCATTTCCGCCATCGAACAGGCAGACCTGCATATTCCGGTCATCGCTGTCACCGGAAAAGGAGACGAGCAGTCCGCCATCGATGCCTTGCGACGAGGTGCGACCAGTTATATCTCGAAGATCAATATCCGCGTGCACCTCGGCGAAGCTCTCGACGCCGTGGAACACTCGATCTTTCGGAAGCAGAAGCAGGACGTGCTGAAGACGCACCTGGAACACTGCGAATTCCGGTACCGATTGCCCAGCGATACAAGCGTCGTCCCGTCGCTGATTGAAGAGCTGAAGGCCTCTCTCATTCGCGGTTCTCAGATCGATCGCCGCACGCGTGGTCGAATCCTGATCGCCGTTGAGGAAGCTGTCCTGAACAGCATCATCCACGGGAATCTGGAGATCAGTTCCGAGATTCGCAACGAATCGCTCGATGACTATTACGCACTCATCGCTGAGCGGTCTCAATCCGTCGAGTATGGAAACCGCCGCGTCCAGGTCGAGTTCAAAATTACCGGCAGCCGTTTCGAAGCGGAACTGATCGACGAAGGACCCGGCTTCGACTTTACTGCAGTCGCCGATCCTCGCGAGGAAGAAAACCTCTCGATCCCGAGCGGCCGTGGCCTGTTGCTGATCCGCGAGTTCATGGACATGTGCGTGTTCTCCGACGGCGGACGCCGACTCTCTCTCTGCAAGATGATCTCTCCTGACGCCAGCCGGATGAGGCGGTCTTCCCGTGAGGCTGTCCAAAGCTGATTCCAGATCACTTGCTCTGGTCAGTCCTTCAACTGCCGCAGGAGACTCCCATGAACAGAACCGGTCCCGCTGCAAACTCGTCGACAGGCTCTCGACGTGATTTCTTACGTGGAAGTTCTGCCGCGATTGCCTCCTGGCTAATTTCTCCGCCAGCGGTGCATGCGTCAAAAGATGATTTTGTCCTTCGCGTGCTCGGAACCGATGTCACACTTCGCGAAGACATTCGGCGGCAGGCAGAGAAGGATCTCGGCTTCAGGATTCGCTTCGAGCCGGGAGGCAGTGCGACCGTTCTGCAGAAAGCCTCGATGCGTCCCGAGACGTTCGATGTCTACGAACAATGGTCAAACAGCATCAATATTCTCTGGCAGGCCAAAGCCATCCAGCCAATCTCCAAAGACCGAATTGTTCGCTGGAACGAGATCAACTCGCTGACGAAAACGGGGAAACTCACCCCCGACATGCCGATTGGAGCTGGCGATGCTCCTCACAAGTTGCTGCACGTTCAGGCGGACGACTCGCTCGGAGCCGACGACTCCTCGCAGATCAGCTTTGTTCCCTACGTTCATAACGTCGACTCGTTCGGATACAACACCTCGATTGTCCCTCAAGGCATTCCTTACGAAACCGAAAGTTGGGGCTGGCTGCTGGACAACCGGTTTCACGGTCGCGTCGGCGTGGTGAACGAGCCCGCCATCGGGATCTTCGATCTGGCTCTCGCGGCCCAGGCTCGAGGACTGATTGAGTTTTCCGACATTGGCAATCTGACCCGCACCGAAGTTGACCAGCTGTTCGAAATTCTGATGGATTACAAACTGCGGGGTCACTTCAGTGGACTCTGGAACTCCGTGCCGCAGTCCGTCAGTTTCATGAAAAGCGGCCGAGTGGTCATCGAAAGCATGTTTTCTCCCGCGGCTTCGACATTGAATGGTCTCGGGATCCCCGTAACGTATGCGGCTCCACGGGAAGGATATCGGGGCTGGCATGGCGTGCTCTGCCTGTCTTCCGAGACCAGCGGGCGAGCCAAAGATGCTGCCTACGCTTACATGAACTGGTGGCTCGAAGGCTGGGCCGGTGCCTATATGGCTCGGCAGGGCTATTACATCGCTATTCCCGAACGAGCCCGAAATTTCCTTTCCCCCGGAGAATGGTCATTCTGGTACGAAGGGAAACCGGCCCCGCATCATTTGACCGATGCCGATGGTCGAATTGCCGTTCGTGCGGGAACCACCCGCACGGGAGGATCTTATCTGAACCGCTTCAGCCGGGTCGCGGTCTGGAACACCGTCATGGATTCCTACGAATACAGCCTTGTTCGCTGGTACGAACTTCTGACGACCTGATGACGAAAGCGGACTGATGTCGATTTTGGATTACTGCCGCATTCAGGACTGGAGCGTCCGTTCGAAGATCACCTTCGGTTTCTCCGCCGTGCTCGTTCTTCATATCTCGATTGCCTGCATGAGCCATTACGGGATGTGCCGAGCTCAGCAGGACTGGGCGCAACATGAAACGATTCGCCGGGAAGGCGAGACATTCAACGACATCGACCGCCTCTTACGTTCCCTGCAGCGTGAAGTCCTGTTATTCGCCTTCACCGGTTACGAAGGGCCGGAGCATCGCGCCATCGACATCCAGAATGAGATGGAACGGAAGCTGACTCAGGCGATGGAGACGAACCTGCACAGCGACTCCGAAGCGCTGGCGCAGATGATGATCCATCTCTCCACGCACCAGGAACTGTTCAGTTCCGTCATTGCCGATCGTGCCCGCCGCAAACACCTGCTGCTGACGCGGCTGCCGGAATGCGAAGAACGGATCCGACAGAAACTCGACACGCTCCGCTCCGCGACGACCCAGCAGGAAACAATCTCCCGAATCGATGCAGCATTCGCGAATGCTCAGTTGCAGACGATGCGGTTTATTCACTCTCCCGATTCATCCATGGTGCGGGCCGCCTCGGCTCAACTCGAAGAATCGCGGGAGCTGCTGACCCGGATGATCATCGGCTCGGCGGTCAGTGAAACAGCGGTTACCGAGGCTCTGCTGGCCCTGGAGGAGTACGAATCGGTCATGCTGCAAATGGTGCAGGCGACCCGCGGATATCTGCATCTGGTCAATGTCGTTCTCGCGGGCGAACTGGTGGAGTTTCGGCGATTCACCAATGAAGTCCGCAGCGAGCAGGCCGCTCAGATCGGTGTCCTTGCCGCGGAGATGGCGAACGCAAGCGAACAGTTCAAATGGTCGAGCAACCTGTTCTCGGTCATTACGATTGTGATGGGACTGGCCGCCTCGTGGCTGATCACGCGGGATATTGTTCCGCCGTTGAACAATCTGACGAATACGTTTTCCGCACTGGCCCGTGGGGAATCTCGTGCGCTTATTCCCGCCGGTGGCCGCAACGATGAACTGGGGAGCCTTTCGAAAGCGGCCCTGGTTTTTAACGAGAAAGCCGCCGAGACGCGGGCCCTGCTTCAGGCATCGCAGGAAGCACGAGACAAACTGGATGACTTGAACCGTCAGCTCAACGCGAAATCCGAAGACGCCGAACGGCTCGCCCAGGAAGCGACCGCGGCGACACAGGCTAAGAGCGATTTTCTGGCAAACATGAGCCATGAAATCCGCACCCCCATGACCGCGATCATTGGATACTCCGAGATTCTTGCCGAACAGTCGGCTGGTCATGGCCAGACGTCTGCCCTGACCGCGATTCGCCGCAATGCGATGCATCTACTCACGGTCATCAACGATATTCTCGATCTCTCCAAGGTCGAAGCGGGCAAACTCGACCTGGTTATTGGAACTCACGATCCCAGCCTCCTCATCAAAGATGCGGTCGAACTGATCCGAGGCCAGGTCGAGGCTAAAAATCTCACGCTGATCGTCGAGTTTGACGGAGCATTTCCTGAATGGATCGAAACAGATCCGACCCGCCTGCGACAGATTCTTATCAACCTGTTAAGCAATGCCATCAAGTTCACCTCCTCGGGCTCAATTCAAGTCCGAGCCACCCTGAGTCGCCAGCCAGATTCGAACTGGCTCTGCGTCGACGTCGCTGACACGGGCATCGGGATGTCCAGAACCGAAGTCGGCGAACTCTTTCAGCCGTTTTCCCAGGCCGACTCTTCGACAACTCGCCGGTTCGGCGGGACTGGACTGGGGCTGACTGTCAGCAGAAAACTGGCGGAGATTCTCGGCGGCTCTCTGGAGCTGGTGGAAACGCAGAAGGGCGTCGGTTCCCGATTCCAGCTCAAACTCCCGACCGGGGATCTCTCCCGTGTCCCCCTGAACGTGGTCTCGGAAACGCATCCCACGAACCATCCGGAAGAGAAGAAGCAAAACTTGAAAGGCTATCGTGTGCTTCTCGTCGAAGATGGCCCGGACAATCAACAGCTGATCTCTTTCATCCTGCGAAAAGCCGAAGCCGAAGTCGAGATCGTTGCCGATGGTCTGGCCGCAATTCGCAGTGCAATGTCCGCCAGTAAACCGTTCGACTGCATCCTGATGGACATGCAGATGCCGGTAATGAGCGGCTATGAGGCGGTTCGTCTCCTGAGGGAGAAGTCCTATGAAGGCCGGATCATCGCCCTGACAGCCAACGCGATGGCGGGCGAGGAACAAAAATGCCGCGAGGCGGGTTGCGATGAGTTCGCCACCAAGCCAATCGATCGCAGAGTCCTCGTCCAGATGATTCGACGACTGGTGACGGAGACGTCCGGCGCCGTCGAAACCTCGCCGCAATAGTTGCCGGCCCGATCACTCAAAGCTCAACTCGATCCGATCGATCATTGGCCGTGATTTGTTGTCCGTCGAATCAGTGAGACGGAATTCAAACTGAAAGGCATAACCCGCTGGCAGCGTTTCGAGGGCAAACGATGCGGGCGTCTTATCGATCTGTTTGGCAAAACCCTCCCGTTGCTGATAGGTCTCGCGAACCTCCGTCCATTCAGTCCATTCATCGATCGTATCATCATTGTTGGTATCGACACCGACGCGGACTTCAACCGATTCCACCCAGGGGCCGGGACTGACGTAATCGGTCTTCATCTGTGTGGCCAGATAGAACTGCCCTTCCGCAAAACAGATATCGGGATCGGGATGTCCCTGGCCGATGTGGTCGCAGAACGTGAAGGGTTTATTGATGTTCGACGACGTGAACCAGCATGCGGACATGTGTCCTTCGACAGGATCGTAGTCGCCAAACAGATAGTACTGGCCACCGATCGAAATCGCGGCCCAGTCACCGAAGGCATCCTGTTCGGGCTCGTGGATCTCATACTCGGCGATATTGGTTTTGAACCGCTCGGGATGCTCTTTCACCCAATGGGGATGGTTATAGGTCCCCTTCTTTCCCGTGGGCTTTGTTCTCAGGTCGACCGCGGGATCGAGAATTTTGAAACCATCGATCCCATTCGGACTGACGGCGTGAGTTGCCAGCGGGGAATCCCAGGAATGCCGCTGTGCGTTGATCGGATCCCAGTTCTCGACAATCAGGTGAAACTTCCCATCGAGATCGCGGATCACCCCGCAGTCAGAACCGTGCGAAGGATCGTCGAACGCCATGCCGTGATTGACACCGGGACGGCCGTCGGTCAGATCCTCGTCGACGTACACATGCGGATCCTGATCGTTCGGAAAGTCGTAATAGATGTATGCTTTCCCATCCGCGTACTCAGCTGTCGTGGACCAGGCGGAGAATTTTTCGGTGACCGGGCCGTGATGAACCCAGTGAACCATGTCCCGACTTTGCCAGGCATGATACCCCCCGAGCCGCGGCTGCAGTCCCCCGGGTGCATCGAACTGATTCGGGAACGGTGTCGTGACCAGCGGGATATCAAATCCTTCCAGCGTCGCCGGCTCCCCCTTGAAGTTCTTCGGTCTCTTACCGCCGTAACGACCGAACATCCAGTAGTTGTCCGGGCCGATGCTGAGCAGGATCGGAGCATCACCGAGATTACTGGGGCCAAGGTTAGCGATCGGCTCCCAGTTCTGCCAACGAGGCGACTGAGTGAGAACAATCGACTTCGCGGAACGCTTTCCCGAGAACTTCTTCAGACGACTCGTAAACGAGGCCGTCTTCTCGCTGGGGGAAGCGATCCCCTCCTCAATTGTCAGTTGTTCCGTCTTTCCGGCGGCAGCTTTCCATTCGGCCTGGGAATCGATCACCCACTCCTCTGCATGCACAGGCGCCATCGCTCCCAGTACGACCGTAACGACAAAACAGACGAGCACCCACATGAACGGCATCTCCTCAAAGCGCTTTGCAAACCCATCAAACTGTTCCAGTCCAGGTAGCTTGCACAACCGAATGGCGGGACACAACCCCGGGAAGCTTATCTCCAGCGAAACGAATCATCCTGAATTCGGCAACAATGAGGAGATCAGGATCAGGCAGAGATCTTCAGAGCAACAGAAGAAGACCAAGGAGCCCCAGCGAGGGGCGAGCGAACCGGCATGCGTGTAAATGGCACTCAGCCGGTCATGTCGAAAAAAGCGGAGAGGGGGGGATTCGAACCCCCGGTACCGTTTCCGGTACACCGGTTTTCGAGACCGGCACGTTCGGCCGCTCCGTCACCTCTCCTGAATCGCGGTTGCTCTCAATGGAGCCGGAGCCAGCGAGGCCCCATTGTAAGAGACGAGCCGCAGAAATCAATCAGCCGCCCGCGGTTTCCTCGGGCGTCCCGGAAAGCCTGCCACAGGCGGGCATTTCCGGCAGCTTGTCTGGTCGGAACACGGTTTGCCCCATTCCTCATTCGTGCGGGTGTGGCTTCCGGGTATGGAGCCTAAAATGATGAATCGGGTTCGGCGCTTTTTGAAGAAAGTGAGTCCATCATGCTGGTGAAAGGGTTTCTTGCTCTGGTCGGTCTGCTGTACACCGGATTGAGTCTGTATTGTGCGGTTCAGCCGGGAAAAGCCTCGAATACCGTCCATTTGAATCGTGTTGGACCGGGCGGGCATTCCGAATTTTTCACCGTTTATGGCGGTCTGGAAATGGGGATGGCGCTTTTCTTTCTGATGCCGCTCATTGTGCCGTCGTTCGCTCGCCCTGCTCTCTGGGCCTGTCTGCTGATTCACGGCTGTCTGGTCCTGTTTCGCGCGATCAGCCTGATGCTCTACCAGGGGGCATTCGCGGAAGTTCGAAGCGTGACGATCGGCGAATGGGTCGTCTTCGGGCTCTCACTGGCCCTCCTGCTGATGACGCGGACCAGTCAGGAGGCTACTATCTGAAGCCGATGCGGGAACCTGGCGGCTACGGTCCGATCAGCCGACTGAGGGGGTTCTCGCCCGCCTCTCCTGCACCGGGTTCCCGATATGAAGAAGAGACTTCGTTCCGACAGCGGTCTGATTGCCTGGATGAATCAGACGACTCGCCCGTTGATTGCACTCGATCCGCGCGGCCGCGTCCGGTTCTTCAATCAGGGAGCCGAGGCGATGACCGGCTGTCATCCCGAAGACGTGCTCGGAAAGTCGTGTGAGTATCGGACGGAAACAACCGGATCGCTCAGTGAACGTGTGCTGGCGGCTCTCGCGCCTCCGCCCGAAGTCTTCGCAGGCGACGATCAGGTTGTGACCACTCACTTCATTGATTCACGCGGACGGCGGCAAACGCTGAAACTGCTCTACTTTGCCCTGCGAAGTGACGATCACCACGTCTCGGCAGTTCTCGCCATGCAACTCGACGACGACGAAGCTGTCGTCACCCGCCCTGCTCCGGCAAGCCAGCAGTTCCACGCGGAGCTGAGTCAATTGTTGAGTCGGCGGGATGGCGTGCAGCGGCAGATGCAGCTCGTCACAAAAAGTGCGGCGATGCAGCGAGTCTCGACCCAGATCACGGCTGCCCGCAGCTGTCGTGTTCCCGTACATCTGAAGGGACCGGCCGGCTCCGGACGAAAACTGCTGGCACGGATGATTCTGACGGTGGAACAGAAGCCGTTCTCTCCGCTGGCCGTCCTCGACTGCCGGGCGCTGTCGCGGATCGACTTCAAACGCATGCTCGACGACTGTCTGGGCTTCGCCGCGGAAGCTGACGACCCAACCGGGATTCTGCTGGAGCATGTCGATGAACTTGAGACGGATTTACAGAGTCATGTGCTCGAAATGCGGGCACAGCGGTGGCCGGAGTCCTGCCGGCTGTTGAGTTCCTCGGCTCGGAACCTTAATGAGACGCTGCTACAGGAACGGATTCTCGAACCGCTGTTCTACCTGCTGACGGCGTTCGTGATCGACGTTCCTTCGCTGACCGAGCGACGAGATGATCTGGACCTGCTGATTCAACTCTTCGTCGAACAGAATAACCGTGGCCGGACGCGGCAGTTGAGTGGCGTTGACCGGCAAGTGCGGGATGCGCTCCTGGCCTATTCCTGGCCGGGTGAAGCAAGAGAACTGCATGAGACAATCGATGAAGCGTGTAATGCCTGTGAAGATACGCTCGTGAGGCTGGAGCATCTGCCGTTTCGATTTCATTCGGGACAACAGGCCGACGCAGCTCTCCCGGTTCAGCAGGAAACGTTTCGTCCGCTCGAGGAAAGTCTCAATGCGCTCGAACGGACGGAGATCGAGCGGGCGCTCGCCTACGCGAAAGACAATAAAGCGAAAGCAGCCGATCTACTGGGGTTGACCCGAGCGAAGTTCTATCGACGGTTGGAAGCGTTGGGAATTGAGAGTGAGTAGTCGAGACGCCGCAAATTGCGTCGACTGACTCCTAACCCGAAGCGTGAGTAAGGGCGTAATGAAAAATCCGCGTCCATTTCCCTCGCTGACGCTTGGGGTTAAGAAGAAGACGAGGTGTAGGGTGCGTCTTGACGCACCGGGTCAACTTCAGCGCCCACAACCGGTATCGTCACTACGCCCGATCCGATTCCTTCCCGACCACAGCAGCCAGTCACGACGGAATCTTCGCTCCGTCCGGTGCGTCAAGACACACGGTACAGGTTTGGCGATCGATCGCTGCCAGTCGTCGAATTCGCGATCACACTGCTGGGCAAGCCAGCAGTGGCACCCTCTGTGAGCAGCCGTGCTTTAGTACTCTTTGCGCTGGCGTGACGAGGGGATGTTCATCGCTTTGCGGTATTTTGTGATCGTGCGGCGGGCGAGTGTGTAGCCGTGGGTCGCCATTTCTTTCACGAGGGCATCGTCGCTGAGCGGGTTGTGCTTGTCCTCGTTATCGATCACTTCCTGAAGTTTCAGGCGAATCTTCTGCCAGGCGACCTCATCGCCTTCCGCGGTCGTGGTTCCCCCGCCGAAGAAGCGGCGAAGCGGATAGATGCCGCGAGGCGTTTCCATCCATTTGCCGTCGACGGCCCGCGAGATCGTCGTCACGTGGACGCCAACGTCGTCGGCGATCTGCTGCATTTTCAGGGGGACGATGGCTTCCGGACCGTTCTCCAGGAAGTCAGACTGATGGTCGACGATCGCCTGAGAGACTTTTCGCAGCGTGTTGTGTCGCTGTTCGATCGCTTCGATCAGCCACTTGGCCGCCTCCATCTTCTTGCGGATGTATTCTTTGGTCTGCTGATCGGGATTGTCCTGCAGCATGCGGACATACTTCCGGGAGATCCGCAGTTCGGGCGTGTAGTCGTTGATCAGCGTCACGCGCCACTTGCCGTCTTCCCCCTGCTCCACGCGAACATCGGGAGAAACGTTTTGCGAAATGTGCGACTGGAAGCGACGGCCCGGAAACGGCTCAAGCGTGCGGATCTGTTCGAGAGCCGCCTTGATGGTATCGAGCGAGTAGCCGGTTGTCCGTTCAATCAGCGGCAACCGGTTCTGGCTGATGTTTTCCAGATGGTCGGTGATGAGGGTCACAACGACATCGCGAAGTGGCATCTCGTCGTCGACTTGGAGTAACAGGCATTCCTGCAGATTGCGGGCTCCGACGCCGGGCGGATCGAGCCGCTGAATCATGGTGAGCACTTTGTCGGCAATGGCGTATTCAACCGGCTGGCCGTAAACCTGAATGATTTCTGGCAGCGTGCCCTGAAGTCGGCCGTTGTCGTCGAGGTTCTGGACGAGGAACTCGCCAAAGTCCCGTTCTTCGGTGTCGAGCTCGAAGTAGTGGAACTGTTCGAGGAGGTAGTCCTGCAGCGACTGCGGACTGGCCTGGAGGTTTCCGAGCAGATCGTGCTGACGATCGGAGAACTCGTCGATGCGGTTCGATGAGGGTTTGCCGCCGGAGGTGATGTTGTCTTCGGGCCACTCGGCGGACATTTCGAGCAGACGTTCGAAGTCGGCTTCGTTGTTGTGGTCGTTATCAACGACAATCTCGCGCTGTTCGATTTCGCGGCCGGCTTCGGGCGAGTCAGAGTCGCCGTCGTGGGCATCCTTCTGCTTGGAGTCGATCTGCTCAAGGACGACGTTTTCTTCCAGCTCCTGATCGATCTTTTCCTGCAGCGCCATGACGGACATCTGCAGGATCTCCATCGACTGGATCATGCGCGGAGCCAGCTTCATTTGCTGGCTCATCTTCATTTGCTGCGAGAAATTCAAATGCATGTGCGCAAACTCAATATTTCAACCGGCTTCCAGATGCCGGACTACACTTCGATCCTTGCATGACGATCACGCGACTCCCTGAAGGAAATCACCGCCACCAAACTAGCCGATTATAATGGTTCCCGAATCGAACGCGACATGGAATTATTACAAACTTATTACCGGAAAGGGCCTCCGTCAAAAAGACTGGCGTCCTCGCAGGGCGTCGGCCAGCATCTCCTTGTTGGCAAATTCCAATACACTGCCGGATGCGATTCCCCGGGCGAGTCGAGTGACTTTCAGATCCCGGTTCTCCAGCAGATTTGAGATATACAGCGCCGTGCCGTCCCCTTCCAGTGTCGGGTTGGTCGCCATGATCAGTTCTGTGACCCCGTCCCGGTCGACCCGCTTGACAAGGGCATCGATCGTGAGCTTCTCCGGGCCGACTCCGTTCAGAGGAGACAGGCAGCCGTGGAGCACGTGGAAGGTTCCCTGATAAGCTCCGGAAGCTTCCAGCGAGATCACATCCTTGGGCTGTTCCACGACGCAAACGACCGTGCGATCCCGGCGGGAATCTTCGCAGATATCGCAAAGGTCCCCTTCGGTCAGGGTGAAACAGTTCTGGCAGCGGCGGATGCTCCGCTTGACCGCGTCGATTGACTGAATCAACGCGGCGGCCGATCGCTTATCCATGTTCACGACGTACTGAGCCAGTCGCTCGGCCGACTTGCGACCGATGCCGGGCATTGCGCCGAACTGTTCAATCAGGCGGGCCACACTCGGGCCATAGGGATGGGATTGCTCGTCCATGCAGTTTCTTCAACAGATGCAGTACCGGGTCGCGATTGTTGTCCCTCAACGCGATCAGCAGTTCAACAAATTACTTCCCAAAGTTCGAGAGGGCATCCTGCAGACCGGGGATGTTCAATCCCTGCGTTACTTCTGACATCTTTTCCGAGGCGGCTTCCTTTGCGTTGGTCAGCGCCGCGTTGGCCGCCGAGACGAACAGATCTTCCAGAACTTCCCGGTCGCCTGTTTCCAGCAGAGTCGGTTCGATCTGACAGCTGATGATTTCCTGCTGCCCGTTGGCGATGACCTTCACCATGCCGCCGCCGGCTTCTCCGGAAACCTGCAGGTCCTTCAGCGATTCCTGCACTTCAGTCATTTTGGCCTGCATTTCCTGGGCCTGCTTCATCATGCCGGCGAGATTGGAGAGTCCTTTAAACATTCGTTGTCCTTACGCTGGAGAATCCTGTCGATCGGGTTCGCGTCCGCGGGATCGCAGTCCTCATGATTACAATTCAATTCGTGTGGGGATCAAGTCCGATTCCCCCCATTGTATGCATGCCGGGCGGCTCGATGGAGCCACGAATCAGCTTTTTCGAATCCGATCGGTATGCCCCACATTGGCGTTGAAAATCGCTTCCGCCTGTTTGACGAACTCATGTTTCACAATCGCAGCCGCCGCTCCCGGCTTCTGTGCGGAAGTCGATGGACCAGCGAGCGATTCGTCGATGATCAGCTTCAGGTGAATCACGTCTCCGGTGATCTGCTGCAGACATTGTTCGAGCTTCCGCATCTGATCGGGCTTCTGGGCCATGTCTCGGGCAAACTGCCCACGAGGCGCAAAGACCACCTCGAGCACGGTGGGAGAAACAATCGAGGTCCGCGAAGCCTGTCGCATGAAGTTGGCGACCGTCGCATCGACCCGAGTCAGCAGTTCCCGCCAGATCTCTTCGCGATTCGCTTCCGTGAACGTGATCTGCCGGCCGGCGGGTTCCGGCATGGGAGCCGGTTCGTCCGGAACGTCCGCAGATGGCTCCTCCCGAGTGACCGGAGTCTCGGCGGCCGCGGGCGGAACATAACCGCGATCGGGAGGGATTACCTCAGGAGTTTTTTTTTGAGGCGAATCAGCCGAACGAGCCGGGCCGACATTCAATACCGTGCCCGCCGGGCGACTGCGAAGCTCCGTTACCAGTTGGCTCAGGCTTTCGACATCTTCGAGCATCGAAAGTCGAATGAGCGCCAGGTCGAGCAATGCCCGCACATGCGGAACGCGGCTGAGACGCGATTTGGTTTCGGAAAGAATCTGCATCGCCGTGGTGATTGTCTGCAGGCCGAGACTGTTCGCGACTTCGATCAGCCGAGGCTTCTGCGAAGGCCCGATGCCGAGCAGTTCGACGGAGTCGGCTCCACATTTGACGATCATCAGATCGCGGTAGACATTCACGAGCTGATCGAGCAGGTTTCCAAGTTGAACGCCCGCGTGAATCGCTTCGTCGACCTCGCCGAGAATAGCCGCCCGGTCCTGGCGGTGGATGGCGTCGATGATCGACAGCAGCCGCTCGTCGCCTGCCGTTCCGAGCAACTGGTTCACATCGCCAGCGGAGATTTCTGCTCCGCCGAAGGCCAGCAGCTGATCGAACAGCGACTGACTGTCCCGCATCGAGCCCCCTGCCCGGCGGGCAACAAGATCGATTGCTTCAGCCGTAACCGAAACGCCTTCGCGGTCGGCAATCTCGGCCAGACGCTGTGAGATCGCATGCGTTTCGATGCTTGAGAAATCGAACCGCTGGCAGCGGGACAGAATCGTGTCCGGCACCTTCTGAGGCTCGGTTGTGCAGAAGACGAACTTCACATTCGGCGGCGGCTCTTCCAGCGTTTTCAACAGCGCGTTGAAGGCTTCCTTGGTGAGCATGTGGACTTCGTCGATGATGTACATCTTGATGCGAGTCCGCATCGATCGAATGCCGACATTAGCCCGCAGAGCGCGGATATCATCGATCCCGCGGTTCGAGGCTCCGTCGATTTCCATCACATCGACATCGCCGCCGGCGGCGATCGCCTGGCACATTTCGCATTGATTGCAGGGCTCGCCATTCTGGGCCTGAGGACAGTTCAGAGCCTTGGCGAGAATACGGGCCATCGAAGTCTTGCCGACTCCCCGGGCTCCCGTAAACAGATAGGCGTGAGCAACGCGATCGGCGAGAATCGCGTTCTTCAGTGCCTGGGCGACATGCTGCTGGCCGACGACGTCGCCGAAGGATTGCGGCCGGTAGCGTCGCGCCAGAACGGTATAGGCTGCCTGTTGTGTCGACATGGGTTTCCCTGACATTAACTCCTGCTGAAGACCGATGGTCGCGGTTGACTCACTCGGCTCCGTTCCACACGGTACCTTTGACGGCTCCCTTTTGCCAGTTGAGCCCCAGCATCAGCGAGTTCAGCCCGCTGCCAATTCCGAGCAGAGCCGCCTGACTGCCGGAGGGAATCACGCCGGCTTCAATCCCCATGCCGAGAGACAGCGGCAAGGCCGCGGCCCCCATGTTGCCGAAACGATCGTGAATCGGGTGATCGCTCGTCTCCGGCAACTGCAGTCCTTCGAGCAGCAGCTTCCGGTGGGCTTTCCCGACCTGATGGGTAAAGACCCGCTCGACGCTGGCGTCAGTCCACTCAAGGATCCGTTTGGTTTGATCCCAGGTCTCGCGGGCAAGCTTGATGCCGGCGTGCAGCAGAGCTTCGGAGTCGGTTTCCATCCGCGGGCGATTATCGCCGTGCTTGTCTTCGACCCCGCCGGCACACAGAAGATGGGCACTCGTATCACACCGAAGTGCTCCCCCGACCAGTTGTGTTCCGTTCTGGCTGAGATCGCGATGGCAGAGCACCATCGCGGTCGAGCCTGAACCGATCGTGAGTGAGGCGAAGGCCGGTTTGATCGACTGTCGCGTCAGGCTGGGGTCGTTCTTCAGCGAATCGATCGTCCCTTCGACCAGTTCGCGGCCCAGCTCGGAACCAACGACCACGCCAGCCTGGATCTGGCCCAGTTCGATCATCTGAGCCAGAATCACGGCTCCATTCAGAATGCCGAGGCAGGCGTTGCTGACATCGAGCACGAGTGCGGAACTCGGCAGTCCGGCTCGATAATGGACCAGATTTGCGGTAGCCGGCTCCATTTGATCGCGACAGACCGACCCGTGAATCAAGGCTCCGAAACGCTCGGCCGGCAGCCCGGAGGCTTCGATCGCCATTCGGGCAGCGACGGCGCTGATGGGGCCCGGCTTGCTGCCGGGTGGGAAAAACCGACGCTCCTGAATGCCCGTCATCAACTCGAGCCGCCCTTCCGGCAGGCTGAGCCGCTCGTAAACCTCTTTGAGCTGTTCTTCGATCTGCTGGGAAGAGATCCGTTCTTCAGGCAGGACGTATCCCACAGACTCAAGACAAACGTTCTGAAACCGCATCTGTCGTATTCAATCTCGATAATGAAGCAGTCACGGAACGCCCTTCGCTCCGCCAACTCTCCGTATTAGAGCATGTTCCAGCCTGGCGTGCAGTCGCGTGAACGCCAAACCGGGGACAACGGCCGCTCAGCTTCGGCTCCTGGCCACAGAGTTCTTCGATATTCGCCGCTGAAACCCAGCCTGGAAGCGACACCAACGCCAAGTTTGAACATTGACCAAAAAGAAAAAACCTCCTGATTTCAGGAGGTTTTTCATGTCTGGTTCGTCCTGAGGACTTAGGACATTGTCTCGGCTTCCGGCTGCAGAATGAACGGGAAGACGCGGACCGGCTTGCCGGCGTCGAACTTGTTCTTGTAATTCAGCTGGGCGGCTCTGTCGGCGGCAAACTGCAGCACCGTGAATTCGAGGCCGCAGTAGGTGTCGACATCAGCTTCAGCGGCGACATCGGCGAAAACTTCTCCGGCAGAAGCCGCATGACGACGAACACCATGAATGCTGCCTTCACGGACCTTCACGCCTGCAGCAGCCAGTTTGACCAGGCCTTTGAGAAACTTGCCGGTCAGGCTGTCCGGACCGGACGACTTCCACAGACGATCCCACTCTTCATGAGACTCCCAGTAGAAACCGTAGTTGAACAGATCGAGTCCGAGCAGGTAATTGCGGTGGGTGGACCAGTTATCCAGCGTAAGAGCCGGCGGAGAAACCCGTTTTCGGCCGTGACTGTGGCCACGAGGGTCACGCATCGGATGGGGCAGACCTGAACCGGGGATGAACGCGTAAGCTGGTAATTCAATCGACTGGATCAGTCGTTTCGCGTTGAGTGTAGATTGAAGCACGTAATATTACTCCTTGTCGATTCCTGAGGCGGGACGCAAACTCACGCCAGGCGTCTTACTGATTTGGTCGGGACTGTTGGTCGGGCGCTCACCTGGTCTCTACGGCAGCTGGACGAAGCGAACCTGATGGTCGCCTGCTGACATCTGACAGCTGGTGGGACGAATACGGAAAGCGTGCAGTCGGCTGGTGGCCCGGAATTATACCCAGTCCTCGCCTGTCTCGGCGCAAAATCACATACGGGAGCCAGATTATTCTGCCGGAGCGTACGGTCGTAGGAATCGTTTAGCCTGGTGAAACCAGGTGCGATGCCCGTCAGTCCCTTTGTTGCCGACTCCTACTCCGTCAACGTTCAGCTCGGCTCGTGTTCGTCTGTTGTGATCATCCCGCAGACAGGTGCACAAAATTCCCGAGGTCGTGACGTCGCTGTCAAACGCCCATAGATAACCGGTCGAAGCCTGCGACGTCAGAGGACTTTTCGAAAACCCCTGAAAAAAAGTCGAAAAAGTCAGGTTCTTTCGCGAGACGCAACCGCATGTACACCTCATTCCCCCGCTGATGATATCGGAAGAGCGATCGAAATCCGGAGCCCTGGCGAATGGCCGATTCGTATCGCCCCGCAGTCCTCTCGGCTGTCGTTCGGCGTTCGCGAAGAAAATATGGACATATCAAACAATTCCGTTGTCGCCGCCGCGATCGGACCATAAAATTTAAGTCCAGTCTGCTGCGACACTTTCGAATAAGGCGAGCTCGCCTTTTCCGAGATTGTTTCAGCTCTCTATCCAGCAATCTTCGAGTTTTTCCTCGTTTCTCGTCGAAGGTTTACTTTGTCAACGCGGTTTATTGACAGAGTAAGCAGGCTGACGGATTGGGCTTCCCGCCTCTTTCAGGCCGATTTCCCGCTCGCGAGCCAAATCTGCTTCGCGTCACCTGACGAGTCTCCAAAGGATGTGGCAACACATAAGAACAGGACCGGAATTCATGAGGACATTCGAATTCATGCGGCAATCTCAAGCACTCCTCGCCGCTGCGGCATTCTGCGTCTGTGCGACGGGCGTGCTCGCGACACAGCCAGCTTCCCTCAAGGGAGCTGAGCAGAGCGATTATCGCCTGAAGTACGATCCGGCTGTTGTTGAGAAAATCAACATGTTGATCAGCCGGGGTTACGAGGACAACGAGGTCAGTCCTTCCGAGCAGGCCGATGACGTGACCTGGCTGCGCCGGGTCTATCTCGATCTGGGCGGACACATCCCTCCCCTGAAGGATATTGAACAATTCACGTCGGACAAAGATCCGAACAAATATGCCAAGGTCATCGACAAGCTGCTCGACAGCGACAGCTACGTCAATAACTGGACCACGGTCTGGACCAATGAGTTGATTGGCCGCCAGACACCTCGTCGAACCAGTCGCGAAGGCATGGAGAAGTTTCTCCGGGAAGCATTCGCCAAGAATCGCCCCTGGGTCGATGTGGTCAGCGATCTGCTGACCGCGGAAGGTCATTACGAGGAGAACGGCGCTGTCAATTACCTGCTCAGTCAGATGACGATGCGGGATGAAGGCGTTCAGGTGACGGCCAAAACAGCCCGCGTCTTCCTCGGCACCCAGGTTCAATGCACCCAGTGTCATAACCATCCGTTTAACGACTGGAAACAGGATCAGTTCTGGGAATTCAACAGCTTCTTCCGTCAGGTGCGGCGTGTCGATCACCGCAAGATCGATCCGGAAACCGGACGACAGGTAGACGATTACTCCGAGCTGGTGGTCGATGATTTCTCCGGTCCGGTCTACTTCGAGAAACGAAGCGGCCTGATGCAGGTGGCTTATCCGAAGTACTTCGGAGCCGATGTTGAGTTCGACAATGGAAAGTCCCGTCAGGCCGTTTTTGCCGAAGCGATCGTGAACGACGGCGATCATCAGCTGGCACGGGCGCTGGTCAACAAGATGTGGGGGCACTTCTTCGGTTACGGATTCACCCGTCCGGTGGACGACATGGGTCCTCACAACCCGCCTTCGCATCCGGAACTGCTGGAGCATTTGACCGACAGCTTTGTGGCTTCCGGTTACGACTACAAAATGCTGCTTCGCTGGATCACGAATTCGGAAGCATATCGCTTGAGCAGCGAGTTCAATCCCAAGAACGAACTCGACAATCCGGCTGCAGGCGAAATGCCGCTCTTCAGCCACATGTACATCAAATCGATGCAGGCCGAGCAGCTGTTTGACTCGCTGCTGATTGCCGGCAGCTCTACGGTCGGAGGCGTCAGCCAGGGCAACTATGCTCAGATGATGCAGAAACGAAATCAGTGGCTGCAGCAGTTCGTGACGACCTTCGGCACCGATGAGAACGACGAGTCGACGACTTTCAACGGCAGTATTCCCCAAGCCTTAATGATGATGAACGGGGAACTGATTGACGCAGCGACCAAGGGAGAGCCCGGCAGTCTGCTGCACAAGGTGGTCACCTCCGGGGAGCGGGATTCCCGCAAGATCCAGTTGCTGTATCTGGCTGCCCTGGGACGAAACCCGACCGGTCGAGATCTCTCAGCTGTCAAGAAGCTGATGCAGGTCAGTGGAGACCCGGGAACCGCCTATCAGGATCTGTACTGGGCCCTGCTGAACAGCAACGAGTTCATTTTCATTCGGTAACAACACGACTAAACACCCCGCGATGATCACTTTGTCGTCGCGGAAAGCCTACACCCTTTCCGAGCCTTTGGAGAATACCCATGAGTCAGATGAAACCCGGATCCATGGATCGCCGACACTTCATGCGTCACCTTGCCACCGGCAGTGCGATGACGATTCCGGCGTTTCACTTTCTCAACCATCTGCAGGCGAATGCCGCTGAAGTCCGGCGGAATCAGAAGGCCTGTATTCTGATCTGGCTGAGCGGTGGACCGCCGACGATCGACATGTGGGACCTGAAGCCAGGCTCCAAGAACGGCGGTGAATTCAAGCCGATCAACACCGCCGGCGATCTGCAGATCTGTGAGCATATGCCAAAGATCGCCAAGCAGATGGACAGCCTGTCAGTCATCCGCACGATGAGCACCCGTGAAGCCGACCATACCCGTGGCCGGTACTACATGCATACCGCTTACGTGCCGAATCCGACGGTGATTCATCCCTCGTTCGGCTCGGTCGTCAGTCACACCCTCGCCCCACAGCGAAAAGATCTCGAGATCCCCGCTTTCATCTCGATCGGTGGCGGCGCAGGCAGCTCGGGATTCCTGGGAATGACTCATGCTCCGTTCGTGGTCGACAGCAACGGTCAGATCCGCAATGCCGATCCGACTGGTGTGGATCGTCGGCGTCTCGAACAGCGACTGGCCATGTGGGACGTTGTCGAGTCCGGCTTCATCAACTCCGATCGGGGTGATCTGCCGCAGGCTCATAAAGACGTCTACCACAAGGCAGTGAACCTGATGACCTCGTCTCAGATGGACGCCTTCAAGGTCGCCACGGAAGACCCGAAGATTCAGGAAGCCTATGGCAACAACAACCTCGGCCGTGGGCTGCTGATGGCCCGTCGACTGGTCGAAGTGGGTGTGCCGTTCATCGAAGTCAACTTCGGTGGCTGGGACCTGCACAACGATGTCTTCAACACGCTGCGTGATCAGCGACTGCCGACTCTGGATCAGGCGATTGCCGCCCTGACTCAGGACCTGAAGAGCCGGGGGATGCTCGACGACACCGTCATCCTCTGCATGGGTGAGTTCGGACGGACGCCACGAATCAACCAGGATGTCGGACGCGATCACTGGGCGTCGAGCTGGTCGCTGCTCATCGGTGGTGGCGGACTCAACGGCGGCGTCGCCGTCGGCGAAACCGACAAGGACGGCGTCGGTCTGGAAAGCAAGAGCTATTTGCCGGGCGATGTCTGGGCGACCGTCAGCAAGGCGATGGGCATTCCGCTCAATATCGTGCATACCTCGAAGCGAGGTCGCCCGATGAAGATCGCCAACGGCGGCACACCGATCGACGAGCTCATCAGCTAACAGTCGCCACGGTTGTGAATTGAAACTCAATCGATGGGAACCGTTCGCGGTTCCCATTTTTTCGGCCCCGGACCGGGGATTGCGGCCCTCGATTAGAGGAAATGAGCGTGACCAATCAGGAGATGACGAGCTCCGAAGCCCCGGACGACGGGTTCGACCCCGGCCGTCTTTCCGACACAGCCCCGGAGGCGGGAACTCCTGATCGAGAATTCGTCGATCAGTTTGTGAAGACACAGCGGCGACTTTATCTCTATTTGCTGGCTCAGATCGGGAATCCACATCCGGCCGAAGAGATCCTGCAAAATGTCAACGTGGTGATTCTTTCGAAATGGCAACAGTTTGAACCGGGAACAAATTTCCTGGCCTGGGCGTATCGCATTGCCAGTCTGGAGGTCATGAAGTACCGGCAAAAGGCCAAGCGGCAGAAGTTGTTATTCGATGACGACTACCTGGCGACCATTGCCAAAACGGTCGAAGAGCTCAACGAGAACACGGAATTGCGGCGGCAGGCGCTCGCCCGCTGCTTGAAAAAGTTGAAACCGGTCGATCGCGAACTCGTGCGGCTGAAATATCAGCTGGGACGGGACGGTCAGGCCCTTTCGGAAATGTTGAATCGCCCGGTCAACTCGATCTATCAGTCTCTGGGACGAATCCGGCGATCCCTGTTGAAATGCGTCGAAGCCCAAATCGCAGCGGCGGTACGGTAAAATGGAGCGTCATCCTCAGTATCGAAGAATTTGCGAGCTTGCCAGTCGCCTTTGCGAGGGGCAACTGGACGACGTCGGTGCGGACGAACTGCAGGAGCTTGTCGCAACCGATGCGGCCGCGCGGGACCTTTACATTCGCTATCTGGAACTGCACTGCAATCTTCACTGGGATTTCGGGATTGCTCCGGTGGAGTCAACCGACGCGGCTGCCTCCGCGGTGAGCCCTGAGTCCACCGATTCAATGAAGGGTCTGCTCGACGAGTTGCTCGCCGAAGCTTCCATCCAGAACAGTCCCCGCATCGGGCGGGACCAGACAGTCGCTCCGCGCCGCAAGGCAGTTGTCCTGTTGACCAGTTCCCTGGCTCTCCTGCTGCTGTTCGGGTCGGCATGGTTCTGGCTCAACCGGCAGCATGGTTCCTCTCCTGCTCAGAACGTCGTTGAGAACGACAATCCGCAGGCGGAAACGATCAGTTCGGACACCGATCCCGGACAATCCCTGACGCAGGACCAGTCAGAGATCCCTGCTCCGCCGCCGGAACTTCCCTCGATCGACTGGGCCGTCGCTCACGATCAGCCCGATCCGATCGCCGCGGACAGCGTCGAAGGTCATCCGACGGATCGAGAGAATGCCCCGGTCGGTGTCGCTTACGGTCGCGATGAAGACATCATTAAAGCGATCAACACGCAGGTCGCCAACGGCTGGGAAGACTGGGGATTCTCGCCGGCTCCTGCCGCGGATGACTTTGAATGGGTTCGCCGTGTTTACCTCGACCTCGCCGGCCGAATTCCAACCGAAGCGGAACTGGAAAGTTTCCTGGCCGATCAATCGCCTGATCGTGATCAGAAGCTCGTGGACCGGTTGCTTGAGTCGCCTTCGTTCGCGTTGCACTGGTCGACGAACTGGATGAACCTTCTGGTCGGACGCTCGCCGAATCCGCAAGTCGATCGACTGACGCTGCAGGAGTACCTGTACTCGGTCGCAGAACGAAATGGATCGTGGAACGGCGTGGTCAAAGACCTGATCGCCGCCGAAGGAAATCCGCGTGAGAACGGGGCGGCGAATTTTCTGGTCGCACACCTGAACAATCAGGCCGTCCCGGCCACGTCGTATGTTGCTCGGACGCTGCTCGGTTTCCAGATTCAGTGCGCTCAGTGCCATCAGCACCCGTTTTATTCGGTCAGTCAGCGGGAGTTCTGGGAGCTTAACAGTTTCTTCAAACAGGCAGTCGTCACGCGCGTCACATCCTCCGGAGAAGCAGATGGGCCACAAGTAGAACTTCGCGACCGTCAGACCGGTGGACCGACCTATTACGAGAGCCGCGATGGCGTCATGCATGCCGCCTTTCCAAGGTACAACGGCACCGAAGTTGATGAAGCCGAAACGGTCTCACGGCGGCAGCGACTTGCTGATCTGCTCGTGGAAGGGGAAGACCCGCTTGTCGCTCAGGCATTCGTGAATCGAACCTGGTCGCAGTTATTCGGCTACGGCTTCACCCAGCCAGTCGACGATCTTGGCCCGCACAACCCGCCGTCGCATCCCGAACTGTTCGCCACGCTCTCCCGGTCGTTCGTCGCCAACGATTACGATATCAAGCGGCTGTACCGCTGGATCTGCCTGTCGGATGCATATCGCCTGTCGAGCCGGATCGGCGATGGGAATCGGGAAGACGCTCCCCACCAGGGGAACCCGCCTGCGTTCACTCGAATGTACTTCAAGCCGCTCTCTCCCGAGCAACTTTATGATTCGCTCCTCGCAGTATCGGGACAATCTCATCGAGCCGTTCGGAATCGGGAACGACACGTGGCTACCCGAGATCGCTGGGTTCAACAGTTTGTGAGTTCCTATGAGAACGACGAGAATAACGAGTCGAGCCATTTCGACGGTACGATCTCTCAGGCTCTGGTTCTGATGAACGGCGATCTGGTCGACGAAACAATCTCTCCCGAGAAGAACCCGTTCCTCGCGGAACTGATTCAAACATCGCTGACCGATCAGGAGAAGTTCGAGCGGATCTGCATCAAAGTGCTCTCCCGCAAACCGACCCCAAAAGAGCAGGCCTTGTTTCGACAGGTCCTGGCCTCGCTGCGGGAAGTCAAAACGACCCCGGAACGCAATACGCTGCTCGCGCGGCGGCTGTCCGATCTGCTCTGGGCCTACGTGAATTCCAGTGAGTTCATCACAAACCACTGATCATTCACCCACCACTCAATCACCGAAATGTTCTCCTGCCCCGGTGAAAAGCAAACCGGTTGAGGCGCGTCCCGATCGGTCGATGATTGTCCATCCTTCCGCCGGTCTGACGGCTAAAATGCGGTTTCGGCAGGGGTTACAGCTCTGGCACACTGTTTGCCATATTAACCTGCTCATGTTTTCCCTAAGGAGAAAAGAGATGAGCAGTTCACATATTCCCCGAGATCGCCACGAACCGGACACCGAACGTCACCCGACGGACGCTCCGGATACCGACAATTCCGTTCCGTTTCTGGTTGCGTTCGGAACGTATTTCATTGTCGCCGTCATCATTCTGACTCTGATATTCCTGATGACGCGTTAATTCGTTTGCAGCGTTTCACTATGGGCCGCCGAATGGTCGAAAGCCACTCGCGCGGCCTTTGATATTGCTGGGAGCTGTGGATGACGCAGGCGTAATCGTCGCTTCCTTCACGCCCGACGAGCCTTTTAGATAGCCGCTCACACCCAGAACTTCCGGATGTCGGGCCACTTTATCGCTGAAGACCTGCATATCGCGGACGATCGGGTCGAGGTTCTTCAGCAGGGCTGCCAGCGAAGAGGATGCAAACTGCAAGTTCTGATAGAGCTGCGGATCACGCGAGAGCCGCTGCAGGGATCCATCTCCTTCATTCAGCTGTTTGCTGAACTGATTGAGCTGGTGCAGAGTCGAGTTCAACGAGTTCATGCTCGATGCCACGCTTGCCATCAGCTGATCGGAATTGGCCGCCAGTGGCGTCGTCATCGTTTCGAGATTGTCCATTGTCTTCCCGAGGGAAGCGACCGCATTGTTCGTGGTCCCGATGGTGTGCTGCGTTTGCTGAACGAGCAGCTCGGTTTGCTTGATGAGTTGAGGCAGGGCCACCATTGCCTCTTTGACCGCTAACTGCAGTTCCGGATCCGCGATGAAGCTGTTCGCCTCGTCCAGGGTGACCGAAGCCTTCTGCATAGCGACTGTGAGTTGTCGCAGGGCCATGGCGGCCTGTTCGACCATCAGATCGATCTTGCCTTCGTTAGTTTCCAGAAGTGAGTTCACGTTACGGGCAACCATCTGCCATTCCCGGCTCGTATCAGCGAAGACTTCGACCGTATCGGTCAGTCGTGATTCGAGCCGCTGCATGGCTTCGAAGGGATCCTGAGCCTCGACTCCGTTGAACCGATGATTGGCGGCGACCACGTCGCCGGTTCCGACAGAAAATTCGATGTGCGATTCTCCCAGCAGCGATTGCACGACCTGGGGCCGGGCGTCGCTGGCCAGCGGATAACGTTCGCGAATCTCGGCGGTCACGATCACTTTGCGTGACTTCCGGTCGATGGCGACATCGGTAACGCGGCCGACGGGAATGCCGGACTGTTGGACCGGAGTGCCGGGATGCACGCCCGTGAGCACATCGTACTCAATCTCGACGACGTACCGCGGTTCGTAGTAACGCTCGAGCTTCCCGAACTGGACGGTGAGCACGACGCCTGTCGCTATCGCGATGACGACGAACAATCCGACTCGAAACTGGAGTTGGCGTTCTGTCATAATGGGTCAGTGATTCAAAATTCAAAGCGAGAAACACGATTGAATCCGGGCGAGGCAGCCGGATTCTTACGCAGCATGCAATTCCTGTAAACGTTGACTCGCATCTCCGTGAACAAACGAATAAACACGGGGATCTTCCGACTCGAACGCCTCATCAGCGGTGCCTTCGAAGATGATCTGATCGTCATCCGGGTCCAGCCGGGGCAGCGGGTAGAGCATGACAATGCGGTCAGCGACCTTGCGGACCGTATGCATGTCGTGCGTTACGACGATGCTGGTGACCGGGCGGCGTCGCTGCACGGAGAGTATGAGCTCGTTGATAACGTCGCTCATCACCGGATCAAGTCCCGTGGTCGGTTCATCATAAATAATGATCTCCGGATCCATCGCCAGTGCCCGCGCCAGGCCGACCCGTTTACGCATTCCGCCGGAAAGCTCAGCGGGCTTTTTGTCCGCAACGTTCAAAGGCAGGCCGACATCTTTGATCCGCTCGAAGACGATCTCTTCAATCGCTGCCGCCTTCATTCGGGTATTCTGCTTCAGGCCGAAGGCGACATTTTCAAAGACATTGAGACTGTCGAACAGAGCAGCGGACTGAAACAGATAGCCGATTCGCAGCCGCTGCCGACGCTTCTCGTTCGCGGAAAGCTGTCGCACGTCCCTGCCCTGCCAGTACACATCCCCGGCGGAGGGAGCGATCATCCCGGCCAGTAGTTTTGTGGTCACGCTTTTTCCACAACCGCTCTCGCCAATCAGGACCAGCGTTTCCCCGGGATAAACATCCAGGTTGATGCCGCGCAGCACGTCCTGAGTTCCAAAGGTCCGATCGACCTGTCGCAATTCGAGAATGGGTTCTGCATCGTACATTCAAAGTCTCCCGTCGGCCGTTAAACCGGATCCATCCAGAGATAGACCTGCGACAGAAACACGCCGGCCAGGAAATCGAGAAACAGTATGAGCACGAACGAAAACACGAAGGTCTGAGTCGCGGCATTCCCCACGCCTTCCGCTCCGGCGCGGGCATGAAAACCCCGATGGCAGGCGACGAGCGCAATCGCGGCTCCGAAGCCCAGGCTTTTGATAATGCCTGAATACAAATCGAGCAGCGTCACGTATTCGAAGGTGTGAAACCAGTAGTAATAGCTGTTGATGTCGAGCACGGTGACGGAAAAAATCCAGCCGCAAAGCATCCCGGTCGTATCGGCCAGAATGGTGAGCAGCGGAATCAGCAGCACGCAGCCGAGCAATCGAGGCACGACGAGATACTGAATCGGGTCGGCCCCCAGCGCCTCGAGGGCATCAATCTGTTCCGTCACGCGCATCGTGCCCAGTTCGGCGGCGATCGCACTCCCGACACGACCCGCCAGCATTGTGGCAGCCAGCACGGGACCAAGTTCTTTGACCAGGGTCATATTTACGACCGAACCGAGCCGAGACTCGAGATGCATTACGCGAAGCTGATCAAACGACTGAACAGCGAGCACCATTCCGATGAATCCCCCGGTTACGAGAACGACGGGGAGACTGAGAACGCCAATTTGATACAGGTTCGGCCAGAGGACGGATCCTCGGGGGATGCCGAACAGCGTCCAGCGAATCGCCATCAGCGAAAACAGCGTGAAATCACCAATCACGGCGATCGGGGAGACAATCTTTTCCCCCAGCCACTCGATCGGGTTCCAGCGATGTTGGTAGGCGGTCGACATGCGGTCTGCTTGAGAATCCCTTCAGGTTGCAGCGGAATCACTCCTCGATCCCGAGGCGGTAGCGTAGCGAATTTTCCGGATTGGGGGGAGGCGAATCTGGCCAGTTCCCGGAACGAAAGCGAGCATGCTGTTGCGTTTGACCACCTTCGAAGAGTTTTCTATAGTACGCCTTTGCTAGAGCCGTGAGGAGGGTCTCTCCAGCGGAGCAGATACCTCGTGAAACTGAACTTTTGAAGGTCAACTAACAACCATGCCTCGTACCGAACGAGATCGGGAACTGTCCCGTCGCCGCAGCCGTAAAGCTAAGATCACCAAGCTCCGCGCCCGCTACGCCGCAGCCAAGAACGACACGGAGAAGCAGGAAATCGTCGAAAAGGCTCGCCGCCTGAGCCCGTTCATCGAGTTCTAAAGCTGACTCGAGAGCGATTTCGCTCTGTACCGTCGAAATGCAGAAGGGCACCTCTCCAGGTGCCCTGTTTGTGTGCGCCCTCCGAAAATGGCGACTCCGCAATCAAGGAGGGGCCGTAGAGGCCACCGGGATACGTTCAGGGGCCAGACGTTTCAGCACGGGCGACTCACGCTACGATGCTCCCGCAGATCCCTACCCGAAGCGTGGATGGGAGTTCTTCGCGATCGGATGATATCACCCCGCCGCCCTCCCTTTGGGCTTAACGGAAGCGGAACCCCACGATCTGGCCCTGCATGCCCTGAAAGCGGATTGCGAATTCCGCAGTAATCGTGCCCGTCTCCCCTTTGAGCTCGTAAAACAGATCGATCTGCTCGAGCCGCTCGTCTTCGAGGATGGTCAACTTGGCCTGTTTGAAGGAGACCTCGGCTTTTTGCCCGATCGTCTGCTGAACCTTCTGGTAATAGCCTTCCAGGGTTGCTTCTTCCAGTTGACCGGCGACCTGGCTGTGCAGCAGCCCGAGGCAGGTCTCATAGTCCCCTTCTTTCATGGCCGACAGAAATTCTTCCGCCCGATCCCGGTAGATCTTCAGGCTGACCGGACGCTGAAACCAGTTCGTCATCTGGTCCGACTGAACCTCGAAGGAAACGATGAAGTCGTTGAGGACCGTCAGCGAGACTCGAGCCGTGCCCTTGGTGAAACTGACGGTCGACTGCATTTCCTGCCGATCATCAGTGGTGATATCCGTGACAGGGAAAACGGCTTCGACCTGCCCGAGTCGGTAGGAGACCGCCTGCATCCAGCATTCCAGAATGGGCTTGTCGATCCGCTCGGCAAGTTTCGGATGCATTAATCCGAGCAGCCCTTCAACGTCGCCGACCTGAACTTCCTTGAGGAACTGATCCAGGATGCCTTCGTCCGCGGCGACCGGCTTTGCATTTCCCAACAATACTGCGGCCAGCAGGATGATCGCCAGACTCAATCGATAACTCATGCGTTTAGATCTCACTCACTCGATTCGGTTAGGATGGCAGTCGTCGGATGACGTCTCGATCCGGAGAACATCGTGCGTCCCGTTGGCCCCTGCAAATTTATTCGCGGCTGCTGGCCACATGGATTTGCGTATCGAATTGTAGTATCGTAGCTACCAGACATGGCAGACTGAAGCAAGACGCGGCCGCGGTTTGCTCGATCGCTCCAGATGTCTCCGGGCCCCCTCCTCGTTCTTTCGATCCAGTTGATTCGACATCTATGCAATGGACTCCGAAGTTTCAGTACGCCACCAGAACCGACACGGGAATGAAGCGGCAGAACAACGAGGACAGCTATTGCATCACGCTTTGCCCGGAAGACACGCAATGGTTTAATCGCGGTCATCTTTTTGCTGTTGCCGATGGCATGGGCGGTCATGAAGTCGGCGAACTGGCGAGTAAAACAGCCATCGATACGCTGCCCCATGTCTTCTACAAATCGGGCCGCGAGCATCCCAATGAAGCACTGCTGGAAGCGCTGACCGAGGCCAACCGGGCGATTTACGATATCGGGACCAAGAACCGCGACTTCAAGCGGATGGGAACAACCTGTTCCTCGCTGGTCATGTATGCCGATGGTTTCATCGTCGGGCACGCGGGCGACAGTCGCATTTACCGCGTTCGCGAAGAACGGGTCGACCAGCTGACCTTTGACCACACCGTTGCCTGGGAGCAGAAGCTTCGCAAGCATCACGATCAGTCGCTGGTCGATGTCGATCCCGAGAAATACGGCCACGTGCTGACACGATGCCTGGGGCCGGAGCCCCAGGTGAAGATCGATGTCGAAGGCCCTTTCGAATACCAGCCGGGAGACGTATTCATTGTCTGCTCCGATGGTCTGACGAAATATGTGAGCGACGTGGAAATCGGCACCTACGGGAAGTATCTGCCTCCGAGCGATGCCGCCCGACTGCTGGTGAATCTGGCGAATCTTCGGGGCGGAGCCGACAACTGCACTGTAATCGTCGTGCGGGTGAGTAAGCAGGATGGTTCGGCGACGCTGCCGGCGACAGTCGAATACGTCGTCCCGCCGATGAATACCCGTCGCGTTCAGCTGGCCCTGTTTCTGGGCACGCTGGCTGCCGGGATTGGAGCGGGTGTGTTGTCGTATTATCAGTGGGCCGTCCCGGCTGCGATCCTCGGAATTCTTGCTGTCATCTTTCTTATCAGCTCCTACGTGACGAGCCGCCAGCGACAGCGATTTGCATCCGGTGAATTCGAGATGCCCGAAGATGGATCGTCGACCATCTTCTTCCGCCCCTATCGCACGGCTGCCATTCGGTTGAATGCCGCTTCTGCAGAGAAGCTTGGTGAAGCGGCGGCACGACTGTCCAACACGGCTGAAGTGGCGGACTGGAATTGCGACTGGAACGCCTTCAAAGCCAAACAGGAGCAAGCCATGAATGCGACTCACGAACGCAAATATCGGCATGCGATTCTGGAATGGTCCCGAGCCATAGACCTGCTGTTTGCAGGAATGCCCCGATAGAGCAATTTCACCCTTCTCCCGCGATCGTCTTTTGATTTTGCTCTGACTGTCGTCGGATTTTGCGTCGATCTTACGCTTTTCTGTTACGACTCGTCTTCGAGTTCCTGAATCCGCTTCTTCCAGAATTCGACTTCGTCGGTCGACTTCGGCTCCGAAACTTCGGGAGTCTTAATCTCTTCGGGAAGCCGGGCGGCGTACCATTCGGAGATCTCCCGTTCGATCTCTTTTGTATCGGGTCCTTCAGAGGTCCGAGGTTTGGAACGAACGGATCTGCGGGACAGACGATCAAAAAAGGCATCGCTGTCGATCGCCCTGGCCCTGCGAGCGCGGGCGGCTTTGTGCAGGCGATGATCGCTGGAAACGACAGTCAACTGTCGTGGAGCGGAATGGTCGCGGATCAGTTCTTCAATCAGTGTATCGGCATCGGGATAGCCGACAGAGAAACGGACGGTCATTCCGGCGAACGGGCCGTGCTCCGGCAATTCGGTCGGACCTGTTCCGACATCGAAAACGATCGTCGTTCGGCTGCGTTCTCCCGCATTCAATCTGGCTTCGAGAAAGCGAAGCATGCGGAAGCGGGACCGTTCGAGCACGGCTCCGTCGATTTTTCGGGGCAGCATTCCAGAATCGTGCAGCAGGTTGTAGCCATCAATCAGCAGGTACTGTTTGGGCATGGCGACGAACCTGACCTCGGCATGTCAGCGAGCGACTACCTTGAGTCGGATCCGTGATGCAGAACGCGCGGCGTGGTCCGCGAGTGCGGGGCGATCAACGGCTCGTAGAACTCAGGCCGCCGATCGGCAAACCGGTCGATCTCACTGATTCCCGGAATGCGGATCGTGTGCTTATTGCGTGCAACTTCGACGTCGATTTCCGCTTCCAGCATTTCTTCGCCGTCATTCGAGCCCATCGCCAGGACTTTTCCATTCGGGGCGGCAATGCAGCTGCGGCCGATAAACTGACAGCCGGCTTCGAGCCCGACGCGATTCACAGCCGCGTAGTAAACGCCGTTCTCCAGTGCGCGGGTCTGAATGACGGTCGGCGACATGATCTCCGCCCCGGGCGGCCAGTTCGTTGGCAGCGCGATCAGATCGGCTCCCTCGAGAGCGAGAATCCGAGAGACTTCCGGGAAGGCCGCGTCATAGCAGATATTCAGACCGATCTTCACGCCGCCGACCTCATGCACACGAAGCGGCTCGCAGCCGTAATCGGTATAGCGATCGACGCCAATGAACGGCAGATGAATCTTCCGATAGATGGCAATTAATCCGTCGGCCCCGACAAGAGCGATTGAGTTGAAGACCTTGCCATCGAGGTTTTCGAGAAACCCGTAGAGGCATCGCATGTTATGCTTCTGACAGGCGGCAATCATCTCGCGGCTCGCCTCGCCGTCGAGCTTTTGAGCGAACTCAAGAGCCTGCTCGCGGGAGTCGTAGCCGTAGCCGGTGACGGCGCATTCCGGAAAGATGACCAGATCGGCGTTCTTCTTTGCCGCCTGATCCAGCCAGTCCTGCATTCGCGCCAAGTTCTGCGCGGGCTGGCCCAGAGTGACATCGCATTGCACGCCGATCAGTTTCATCGGTTCTGATCTTCCTGCGAGAGAGGAACGAGTTCTCAGCCGATCGGTTCGTTCACGGCTCGTTCGGAGAGCAACTCGCGAATCGTGCGAATGAAGCCCACGGCGTTCAGACCGAGATCAGCAAGCAGCTCGTCGCGGTCGCCATGCTCGATGAAGCGATCGGGAATCCCTACCCGCTTCACATTCTGAGTCGAAAGACCAGCATCGTTGGCGGCTTCCAGAACGGCTGAGCCAAAGCCGCCGCAAAGGGTGTTCTCTTCAACGGTCAGAACGACTCCGCTGCTTTGAATCGCTTCGAGAATGACGTCGGTATCGAGCGGCCGGAGGAAGCGGGCGTTGATGACGCCCACATCGAAGCCATCCTTCTGCAGTTTCTCGGCGGCCTTGATACATTCCGACAGGAGTGCACCGAAGCAGACGATCATGGCGTCTGAACCCCACTGTAAAACTTCGCTCTTGCCGAGCTGAATCGACTTGAAGCCATCTTCCCGCTGCACCGTTTCGGCATTCGCCTTCGGATAACGAACGGAGATGGGCCCATCGTGCTGCATGGCGAACGGAAGCATCGCTTCGAGATCGCGCGAGTCGCCGGGAGCCATGACCGTGATGTTCGGGAAGGCTCGCATGTAGGAGTTATCAAAGACCCCGTGATGCGTCGGACCATCCGGACCGCAGAGTCCGGCCCGGTCCATCGCAAAGACGACCGGCAGATTCTGCAGGGCGACTTCCTGGAAGATATGGTCGAAGCTGCGCTGCAGGAAGGTGCTGTAAATATCGACGATCGGTTTCATGCCCGACTTCGCCATACCGGCTGCAAAGGCCACGGCATGGGCTTCGCAGATTCCAGTATCGAAGAAGCGATCCGGGATCTCGTCGCGGACTTTTTCGAGGTTGTTCCCGGCACACATGGCTGCGGTCAGCACACAGGCGCGGTGATCGTTCCGCATGATGTTGTAGATCGATTCGCTGGCGACTTCGGTGTAGCTGATCGATTTCCCCTTCGACCGCGGCACCACGAAACCATCTTCGGTGCGGTCAAACGGCGAGGGGGAATGGAAGCGAACCGGGTCTTCGCAGGCGGGCAGAAAGCCCTTCCCTTTTTCGGTGAAGACGTGCAGCAGGGTCGGCCCCTTGACGTCCTTCACCATTTCGAGGTGCTTGCGGAGTGACTTCAAATCGTGGCCATCGACCGGGCCGATGTAGCGGAAGCCAAGCTGTTCGAAGAGCATGCCGCCGTGCAGCAGAGTCTTCAGGGCTTCTTTGACGTTCGACAGTCCCTTGAGCGTCGGATCGCCAACCATCGGGAATTTGTTGAGCGCCCAGGCGATATCCCGCTTCAGGCCGTTGTAGAACGGAGCGACGCGGGCCTTGTCGAGGTACTCGGCCAGCCCACCGACGCGGGGGCAGATACCCATCTGGTTATCGTTGAGGATGACCAGAATGTCTTTATCCAGGCCGGCTGCGTTGTTGAAGGCTTCGAACACAACGCCAGATGGCAAGGCCCCATCGCCAATCACGGCAACGGAACGGCGGCCATCGTTGAACAGCAGATCGTCTGCGGTCTGCAATCCGAGAACAGTCGAGACGGACGAACCAGCATGGCCGGTCATGAACAGGTCGTAAGGGCTTTCATTTGGATTCGGAAAGCCCATCAGGCCGCCACGATCGCGGATGGTTCGCACCTGCGGAAAACGGCCCGTGATCATCTTGTGCGGGTAGATCTGATGCCCCGTGTCCCAGATCAGACGATCTTTCGAGAAATCGAAGGTCAGATGCAAAGCCAGACAGAGTTCGACGACGCCGAGATTGCTGGCGAAGTGGGCGGGCTTCGTTTCGACGATCTGGCAGAGAGCTTCACGGATTTCGGCTGAAAGTTTGGTCAGCTGGGTATCCGAAAGGGTTTTGAGATCGTGCGGCGACGAAATGAGCGGCAGGAGTTCGTAATCCATCACTTCGGAGTCCGATTTCATTAGAGGCAGAAGAGCGACCGGCGACGGCAACGTCTCTCCTGCCCTGCGGTCAAAGTTGTCATCTCAGGTGGGAAACCGTCGTCAGTGGTCTCTGACAATACTATATCGAGCGAGCGACCTTAATGCAGTGGTTTCGTTCTCAAAAATGTCGAGAGCGGCAATCGCATCCGCGACCAGCTGTTCGGCTCGCTGCCGACTTTCTTCCAGCCCGAGCAGAGCCGGGAAAGTCAGTTTTGAGTGGGAATCGTCTTTCGCGACCTGTTTCCCCATCTTTTCCTGTGTTCCGGTGCGATCAAGCACATCATCGGCAATTTGGAACGCCAAGCCGATTGCTTCGCCGTATTTCGTGAGAGCGGCCAGCTGTTTCTCGGATGCATCTGCGATAATTGCTCCCATCCGCAGTGCACACCGGATCAGACACCCGGTTTTTCGGCGGTGAATGGCCAGCAGGTCGTCGAGCCCCAACGCCCCGGCCGCAGCCGATTCGGCTTCGAGATCGGCCTGTTGTCCGCCCACCATCCCCACTGCCCCGGCGGCTTCAGCCAGTTCCCGGCAGCAGGCTGCTCCGTGACGGGGATCGTTCAGACCGGCCGCAATCGTAAAGAAGGCGTGTGTGAGCAATCCGTCGCCAGCGAGAATGGCGGTCGCTTCGCCGAACTCGACATGATTGGTCGGACGCCCGCGACGAAGGGAATCGTCATCCATGGCGGGAAGGTCGTCGTGAATCAGCGAATAGGTATGCACCATTTCGAGCGCGATCGCGGCTGGCATTGCCTGCAGCGGATCAGTTCCGCAAACACGGCAGGCGAGCAGTGTCAGCACGGGACGGAGACGCTTTCCGCCGGCCAGCAGACTGTAGCGCATCGACTCTTTCAGACGATCGGGACAGTCAGCAGAAAGCTGCGTGGCATGATCGAGTGCCTGTTCAATCTGTTCGAGCAATTCGGGAACGGGGTCGGGAAAGAGATGCACGAAGAGCCTGTTTTCATTACGATGCGTGGGTTTTCAAAAGTGCGAGGCCGGCTGGTCGCCAGTCGGCGCGACAGTTTAACAATTCATGGTAAAGATAACATCATGAGCAAGACGCCTTCCCTGTTCCTGCCGAATGGATTCACCACTGCCGGGATTCCCTGCGGCATCAAGTCCAAAGCGTCTGCCAGAGACCTGGCTCTGTTTCATTCGTCGGCTCCCTGCGTCGCCACCGGGGTCTTCACGACGAATGCCGTTTGCGGTGCCCCGGTTCAGGTGTCGCGATCGCGGCTGCCTTCGGAACAGGTTCGAGCCGTCATCATTAATGCCGGCAATGCCAACGCCTGCACGGGTAGCGAAGGCATTGAGAACGCAAAGACCATGACCGCTGCACTGGCCGAACAGCTCGGTTGTGCTCCGGAAGCCGTGCTCGTCTGCTCAACGGGAGTGATCGGCGTTCCCCTGCCGGTCGAGAAGATCACGGCGGGCATCCCGCAGCTGGTGAGCGAACAGGGCGACTCCAGCGAGCACGTGCAGCAGACCGGCGAAGCGATGATGACGACAGACACGCACCCGAAGATCGTCTGCCGACGTGTCGATCTGGAAACCGGCAGCGTGACGATTACCGGCATCTGCAAGGGGGCGGCCATGATCGCCCCGAACATGGCAACCATGCTGGCGGTCATCATGACCGACGTCGAGTTGACGCAGGCACAGGCGGAAGAACTGCTGCCGACGGCTGTGAACAGCTCCTTCAACTGTATCAGCGTCGAAGGTCATACGAGTACCAGTGATTCTGTCCTGCTGATGGCCAACGGAAAATCCGATGTGCGTCTGGAAGATCGTGGAGATGTCGCCCAGTTTCAGGCTGCCCTGTCGGCCGTCTGCGTCGATCTCGCTCAGAAGATCGTTCGCGACGCCGAGGGAGCCGAGCATTTTATTACCGTCGATGTCGAAGGTGCCCGCAGTTACGAAGACGCCGAGAAGATTGCCCGCACCGTCGCCAACGATGTGCTCGTAAAGACCGCTATCACAGGCAACGATCCCAACTGGGGCCGCATTGTTTCGGCCTGCGGCCGCACCGGCTGCGTCGATTCTGAAGCCGACGTCTCCCTCGCGATCAACAATCAGGCCGTCTTCAAACAGGGCAAACCGGTTGCCTTCAACGAGACGACTGTTTCGAACGCGATGAAAACCGGCGAAGTCGTGATCGACATCACCCTCAAATACGGTGGCGGCCGCTGGCGAATCTGGACGTGCGACCTGACCACGGAATACGTGCGGCTGAACTCCGAATACACCACGTAGTCCGCAGGGATGGCACAGAGTTTTAACTCTGTGTTGCGGAGCAACAAGCGGCTTGTCTTCGCCCGAGGCTCTGTTCGAGCACGCACTTCTTTAAACCGTGCCGCGTCGAACTCGGATACCACGTTCGATCTTCATCGATCGTCCTTTCCCAGCCTCCTGTTGCGTTGCAACACAGAGATCAATCTCTGTGCCATCCTTTTATTTCCTCATCGCCGGACCGAGTGTACACTGACCGTGGCGAGGCTGCCCACAGTCGCTTTATGCACGTGTGAGAACCATTCGACAGTCCACTCCAGTGACAGCGCGGGGGGAAACGTGACACGAGAAATGATCGAGGGTCTGCGTACGACGAAGGACCTGATACTGCGTGTGCCGGGCGGGTTATCGCTTATCGCGGAGACCACCGTAGTCGAAGACGCCTTCAACGACTTCGCATTTCCGAAGGGATTGCGAGTCACGCTGAACGTTCTCTGGCCGAAGTTGCATGTGCGGGCTAAGGGGATCACTGGAGATGGCTATCAGATCGACCGGGAGTCGATTCACGACTTCGCAGAGAATATCTCGCTGGCCATCAGCCGCCCGAACGGCGAGGTCCACCGCATGCCGGGCCGTCATCCATTCTCTTCGGGATACAGCCTCTACTTCAAAGCACTGCACTGGGCCGAAGGATGGCAGAGTTATCGCGAAGGCGAGCGATCCGAAGATTCGGAATTGTGGATGCCCGAATGCATCGAAGATTCGACGTACGAAATCATGGGCAACGAACGAATCGGCGAGACCGATTGTTTGCATGTGAAAACGCGCGATGACGAACTCTGGCTGTCGCACGGCAATGGCTGGTTCGTTCACAGGAGAGTCCGAAAGCACCCGGGGACCGACATGCTGAGGTCGACCTCGGAAGTCCTCTCCTATCAGCACGTGGATGGCCTTCCGGCTCCCCTGCCTGCTGTTGTTCTTTGCAGCGAATACGACTCAGACGGAACAACGAATCAGGCCCCTACACTCGTGACGCGAACCGAACTCGTGAAAGCAACCGCAGGAGCAGTGTCTCCCGACGTGTTCCAACTGAACCTGCCTGAGAATGCTCGGTTGCAGGATCTCGTCAGTGGTTGAAGTTAAAACGACTCGTCATCCAGCAGGGGATGGCACAGAGTTTTAACTCTGTGTTGCGTAGCAACAAGCGGCTTGTCTTCGACCGAGGCTCTGTTTGAGCACGCCCTTCTTCAAACCGTGCTCCGCGTCGAACTTGGATACCACGTTCGATCTTCATCGATCGACTTTTCCCAGCCTTCTGTTGCATTGCAACACAGAGATGAGTCTCTGTGCCATCCTTTGGAGGGCGCATGAAAAAAGAGCCGCGATTGCTCGTGGCTCTTTTTTGTTTCTCCTCGATGCTGCGGCTTACTGAGGCAGGCGGCCGCGTTCGACGATTTGCAGGTCGCCGGTGCAGGCTTCCATGAAGGCGACGAGGTCTTCCTTCTCCTGCTGGGTCAGGTCGATCTTTTTGATCTTGTCGCTCAACCACGGATTGGGGATTCCTCCCCTGGCGTAATGCTCGACGACTTCCATCAGTGTCTTCTGGCTGCCGTCGTGCATGTAGGGAGCCGTGAGGGCGACGTTGCGGATGGTTGGCGTTTTGAACGCTCCCTTATCCTTCTCATCGCCCGTCACTTCAAAGCGGCCGAGGTCCGGGTTGGGCTGGTCCATGCCGACGCCAATGTTGTGGAACTTCTCGTCGGTCAGGTTGGCCCCCACGTGGCAGGCGGCACAGTTGACCCGCTCGCTGAAGAACAGATTACGGCCGCGAATCGCCGATTCCGACATCGGATTGGCTTCGAGCTCGGCCATCACCGCGTCGTACTCTTCCTTCAAATCCGGATCGTCTTCAAGATCTTCAGAGGTGAAATTCAAAAAGGGTTTGAGGCGTTCGTAGTAATCGTAAGGCGATGGACCGGTGACGATGATTCGCTCGAAGGAGGCGATTGCCTTCCCGATGGTCTCAATCGTCACGCCTTCTTTCGGGAAGACTTTTTCGAACTGAGCGACATACCCGGGAATCTCACTCACGGTCTTCACGCACACTTCATGCGTATTGCCCATTTCGATCGGATTGGCGATTGGTCCGATAGCCTGTTCCTCCAGCGAAGCCGCTCGTCCATCCCAGAATTGAGCAGTACTCAGAATGCGGTTGTAACTGGTCGGAGAGTTACGATTTCCGGTGAGTCCCTGAATACCGACCCCGAACTGCGTTTCGCGGGCGTAACCCACGTCGGGATCGTGACAGCTGGCACAGCTGATGGAGTTGTCGACCGAAAGTCGGGTGTCGAAGTAGAGCTGGCGACCGAGCTCGATCTTGGCCCGCGTCAGTGGATTGGCCTCAAGGACACCCTCGGGGATCCGGGCGACATTCAAACCGAGAGGCAGCTCGACCTTCAGGGGCTTGTGGACATCGTCGCGATTGATCCAGGCTTTGATCTGCTCCATGGTCAGCGGACCGGAACCGGGAATTCCCCGGGTCAGTTCCCCATTTCCGAGCTGAACCTCGTCCGACAGTTCTTCAGCGATCTGTTTGGCCTGTTTTTCCGACAGGTCCTTCGGCGGCTTGACTGGCTCGTTCGCGGTGGCGCTGGGAACCAGAGGGGCCGATGCACATAAGAATGCCAGACAGAGCAGGTGCCGACGAATCGGACTGAGCATATTGGAATCTCCTCAAAAGACGACAATCAAAGGTTGATGGATTAGAGGTCATCTTAACTGAGACGAAGCCGACCTCAAGGGCTCTCGCCGTTGCGGAATTGTCGCAGTTTCCCAAAGCTGCGGTGGACAACGAAAAAGAGTCACTTCCCGTGGAGAAGTGACTCTTCTGCATTCGGCGTCGTCTTGACGCTCTTTCTGTCATCCTGACAGTCGGTTGCTGATGATCGTCCTTAAATCGCTTCGTCGCCGGTTTCGCCGGTTCGGATTCGGATAACCTGCTCGACATCCGAGACGAAGATCTTTCCGTCGCCAATGTTGCCGGTGCGGGCGGCATCCGAGATGACCTGAATGGCTTTGTCGGCCATGGTATCCGAGATCACGATTTCGATTTTCACTTTCGGCATGAAATCGACGACGTATTCCGCTCCGCGGTAAGTTTCCTTATGACCCTTCTGACGTCCGAAGCCGCGAACTTCTGCGACGGTCATTCCTTCGATCTGGGCAGCAACAAGAGCAGACTTCACGTCTTCCAGCTTGAAGTGCCTGATAATGGCTTCAATCTTTTTCATAATGTGGTTCCGGTCTGAGAGGCGTATTGTGTTTCCGTAATCAAGTCGCGGAGGACTTGCTGACAATTACAGGCCGCATGCAGATCGCTGCGGATTCTAGTGAAAAGACCGTTGGGATCAAATCGATCGTGAGAGGGATCTGATCCCAACGGCACACCAACGAGCATTAAGCGGATTCCAGGCTCTGCAGGTAAGGATAGGCCGCCATGCCATGCTCTGTAATGTCGAGGCCTCGCAGTTCCTCTTCTTCGGAGACTCGCAGTCCGATGGTCAGCTTGATGACCAGGAAGATGACGAGCGAGACACCAAAGCCCCAGGCGAAGTAAGCACCGATGCCGATCAGCTGCGTGATCAGCTGGCTGGCTCCACCACCGAAGAACAGACCATTGGTTCCGTTGATGGCTTCCTGAGCGAACAGGCCAGCCGACAGCGTTCCCCAGGCTCCACAAACCCCGTGAACCGAGATGGCACCGACGGGATCGTCGACCTTGATCTTGTCGAAGAACAGGACCGAGAGGACACAAACCACGCCGCCGATCAGACCGATGATCAGTGCAGACATGGGACTGACGTCGTAACAGGGAGCGGTGATCGAAACCAGACCAGCCAGGGCACCGTTGAGGGCGAAGCTGACATCCGGTTTGCCGAACATGATCCAGGAGAGAATCATCGAAGAGATACAGCCACCGACAGCCGACAGGTTCGTGGTCACAGCGACGCGGGCGAAGTTACCGCCGTCCAGCGAGGTCGTTGAACCCGGGTTGAACCCGAACCAGCCGAGCCAGAGGATGAACACACCCAGAGCAGCCAGCGGCATCGAATGTCCCATGATCGGGGTGACGGTTCCGTCAGCTGCGTACTTGCCTTTACGGGCACCGATGACGATGGCCCCGGCCAGAGCGGCCCAGCCACCCAGCGAGTGCACCACAGTAGATCCGGCGAAGTCGATAAAGCCCAAATCTTCGAGCCATCCACTTCCGTTGTACAGACTTCCCCAGGCCCAGGACCCCGAGATCGGGTAAACGATGGCAGTAATGGCCACGGTGTAGACCAGGTAAGCGGAGAATTTGGTTCGTTCAGCCATGGCTCCCGAAACGATCGTTGCGGCGGTAGCAGCGAAGACCGTCTGGAAGATGAGGAAGGCGAGTTCCCAGTTGTCGTAGGCACCATCGACCATACCGTCGACGAAGAAATCAGTCGTGCCGATGTATCCGGACGGGCTGGCTCCGAACATCAGACCAAAACCAACGGCCCAGAAGATGATCGAACCGAGACTGAAGTCCATCAGGTTCTTCATGATGATGTTCACACAGTTTTTGGACCGCGTGAAACCGGCTTCGACGAGGGCGAAACCAGCCTGCATGAAGAAGACCAGGAAGGCTGCGATACAGGTCCACAGCCAATCCGTTTCCGAACGAACGGCAGAAACGGCGGCATTAACAGATTCGAGAGTGACGGGCTCTTCTTCAGCGGGGGCCTCTTCGGCAGCAGGCTCTTCGGCGGCGGCAGCAGCCGGCTCTTCCGCAGGAGGAGGATCCTCCTGAGCGAAGGTCTGGGAAGTGACGGATAAGCATCCCACCACTGCGAGCAACAGTGACGCCTTCCATAGCATTTGGATGTTATCGAACGCGGTTAACATTCTCAAAAAATTCATTCGTTCTCTTTCTGATGAAAATACGGAGCCGTCAAGACTGCACATAGCGACTATCGCTATCGTTATTCACTGCAAATCATTCTCAGGTGTCATTCAAAAGGGGGGACGTTGCCGGCAGGACGGCAGGTGTTCCCGGAGGTCACAAATCCGGAGTCTGGAAAGTTCGCCCGAAGACGCGAAAAGGGTCTTGCCTCCGGGCAATTTGTAAGTAATGCAAGTGGTGCGCCATTTTCTCTCACCACATGCGGACAACGCGTGCAGACCCCTGTTTTTCAGGCAGTTTTTTTTGCCTGAATTTCAAAATTTGCCACTTGACCGGAGCGTGCCGCCCAAGTTCGCAGCACCGTGCCCCCCTCTTCAGCACCATCTGCCCAGCGAGGGTGCAATCCAATCGGGCATCGGTGCCTCATGATCCCGGCAGGAGCGAAATAAAGTGCTCTAGGCGACTTTGGGAACTCTCTGTTAGATTCCGATCGCCCTTCTTTTCCCGTCCCTTTCCATTCGGAGACGCCGATGCGCGAGAGAGCGCGTCATTGACCCTTCTGCAGGAGCACTCACGATCATGGCCGACCACCAACCCACGAGCCTCGGCGAGGTGTACGAGACGCATCATCGGACGGGCGACCGAATCGGAAACTCGTTCATGGAAGATGTGCGAGCGGTCCTGTTTCGGGATTGGATCGGTCAGGGAAAAGTGATCCTCGATCTCGGCGGCCGCGACGGCACGCTGACCCGGCACTTCGCAGACGGTAACCAGGTCGTGATCGGTGATATCGATACGGCAGCGATGGCTCTGGCTGCCCAGACATTGGGCGTCGACACGATCGAAGTGAATCTGAACGAGCCGTTGCCATTTGAAGATGAATCGTTCGACGTGATCGTACTGGCCGAAGTTCTCGAGCATCTCCCCTACCCGGCGATTACGCTGACGCAGATCGAACGCCTGTTGAAACCGAATGGGATTCTCGTTGGCAGCGTGCCCCTGGCCTATCACCTGAAAGACCGCTGGCAGGTTCTGCGCGGCCGCAAGCTGTGGGTGAATGGCGATCCGACCCATGTACAGTTCTTCAAATATGACGAACTGCTCTCGTTCTTCGATCGCTATCTGGACGTGGAGAACGTCGTCTCGATCAAAGGAGGCCGCAAGGCCCATCTGTTTCCGCAGTTGTTCGCCCGCGACGTCGCTTTCTGCTGTCGCAAGGCGGCGTGAGGTTCGATGAACGCAGAGAAGCCTTCAACTTAGGCTTCGAGTTGAACTAAAAAGTAGGGTGCGTCTTGACGCACCTTGTCAACATCCGCCTGCATCTCACGATATCGCTACGCCGCGAAGCCCCGTTCGATTTCTTTCAGACGCCACCGATGGGTCACAGGCTGAGCTCCGATTCGATCGTGGTTTGGAAATCGCTTCCAGAAACAACGAGATTCCACTCTGCGGTCCACCCGCTTACCGCGCCCGCACAGCGGACCCTACTGGAGTTGACTTGGACGGAAAGTCAGTTCCAGGTTGGACGCCCGGTTGTGGCTATGTGTTCTCGGTGACGTGCATGGAGATGGCGTCGGCGAGTTTCTGCAGTTCCTGGGGCCAGGGATCATCTTCCTCGTAGGCATCTTTCCAGGAAACGGCGAAGACGCCGATGATGTCTTCGCCGGCCATGACGGGGCAGGACAGCGAACAGCGGGCTCCGAAGCGTCCCAGCCAGCCAGCGGATTTTTGGAGATCGCCGGTAAGTTCTTCGGCCCGAGCCAGCGCGGGACGGTTGTGAACGACTGCGTTGACGATTCCGAGTTGCGTCTGCTCAAGCGGCACCCGCTGCGTCGCTTCGGCGAATTCCCGGGCGACCGTTTCGTCGAACCCGTCTGCAGTTCCGAATACACAGAGCCTCAATTCGGTCGGCTTCTTTCTCCAGAGCCCCACGGCCCAGGCGTTGGTCTCGCGAACGAGCCGCGCGGGAAGATCTTCGGCAACCGGGAGTGTACTGGGATGAATCAGCAGTTCGCCCAGCTGAGCGGGAAGGGACTGTCCGGAGTCGGTCATTGGTGTCTCCTCAAATGGTGCGTACGAAATCAGCAGCAGGAACCGCCCGGACTGCAGCAGTCGGTTGTCTGCAACGGAAAGGTCTGCAGCTCGGTCAGGGATGCGGCATTGGTCGAGACAGGAGTGATCTGCTGGCCGCAGGGGGTCTGTCCGTACTGCTGCAATGTCGAAGCACTCACGCGGCTGCGTTCGCCCCGACGAAGTCGATTCCCCTGATCGTCGACCACTTCGAGCCAGGGACCATTGTAGAAGACGACTTCAGTGGGAGTCTCGTTCGGCTGCGCAATCGGCTTGCTGGCCTGAATGGTCATGCTGCGAAATTCAATGTCCTTCACCGTGGTCCACGGCTGCGCCTGGCGTTCGAGAATGACACAAGCCTGAAAGCCAGCCTGTTCGAACGCATTCATGAACTGATCTTCCCGGAACGCACCGCTGATGCAGCCGCTCCAGAGCGTTGGATCGTTCTGCAGTTCGAGCGGCACGTCGCGATCGCAGGTGATGTCGCTGATGACCGCACGTCCGCCCGGCTTCAGAACTCGAAAGATCTCGGAGAAAAGCTGACGACGGTGTTCATGACTGACAAGATTGAGGACACAATTGGAGACGACGACATCGACGGAATTGTCCGGCACGAGAGGATTCGTACGACGAAGTTCATCGGCTGCTCCCTGGGCCCGCAGCCAGTCCGCACTGGAGTGGACCGGATTCTCCTGTAGGTATTTCTCGAAGAGATCCAGGTCGAGTTTCAGGTCTTCGATCCGCCCCTTGCGGAAGGAGACGACATCGTAACCGAGGCGACGGGCCATCTCCGACTGATACTGTCGAGCCAGCCCAAGCATTTCGACGTTACAGTCGACACCGATCACCTGACCAGCCGCTCCGACAATCTGGGCGGCGATGTAGCAGATTTTCCCGCCGCCGGAGCCCAGGTCGAGCACGGTTTCTCCTTCGCGAACATGCCGGGAGGGATCGCCGCAACCGTAGTCCCGCTCGATGATTTCATTGGGAATGATCTTGAGATAGCGGGCGTCGTAATCGACCGGACAACAGAGAGCGGCTTCGCGTTCCTGGGCAGCTCCGGAATAACGGTCCCGCACCGCGGCTTCCACGTTCAGCGAGCCGGGGGCGTCGTTCTGGGGCGAATTCATCTTCAATCTCCGTCTCGGTTCGTTCGTTCCATGTTCGGTCGGCTGTACATCTCCGGTTCCATGCCGAATAATAACGTAACGACCCATTCGGGTCGAAGCGTGTTCTCACGCTCTGATTCTTCAAATCACTTTCACATCTGTTATTCTGCCGATCCGGATCTGGCACAGACCGGGCGGAAGTGGACCGGAGAAACGGTCGGCTTCCGGGAACAACCTCTGTGCCCCCATTGTGAAGCGGTCCACCGATCAGACAACCGCGATTCGCAGGACTGGATCGAGTCTCGATATATTGAAGGATACACCTATGGATTTGCGCATGTGCCCGTCCTGCAAGCAGTCGGTGCTGGACGACGAGGCTCAGGTCTGTCCGTTCTGCGGCGCGGCGATGGATGGATCATCCGGTCCGTCGAAAGCGCCCGCGAAGCCAGCCGCCAAAAAGCAGGAGAAAAAAGAGCCGGCCGCAGCAGCCGCTCCTGCGGCCGCAACGACCTCGGCTGACGAAGACCCGTTTGCCGTCAAACCGAAGAAGCCTTCCAAAGCAATTCGCCTGCAGCGCAAACCAACCGCCAAAGTTAATCATCGAGTGGTCTGCCCGATGTGCGACACCAACGGTTTTGGCACCCCAGCCGTGGCGGGAAAGGAGGTCCGCTGTCCGAATCCCGACTGTCTGATGCCGGTCTTCGTCGCTCCGGAAATCAAGAAGGAAGCCCCACCTCCGCCACCAAAGCCGATCGTCACCCCGGTGCGTGTCTTCACGCTGGTGGCTGTACTCGCGATGGCGGGAATCGCTGGCTACTTCTATTCCCAGCTTCCTCCCGCCGATCCGCCGGCTCCGGAAGAAGATCCGCTGATTGTCACGCCCAACGTCAATCAGAACGAGAGTCCAGAAACGACGACAACACCGGAGGTCCCCGACAAGCCGCCTGAACCCGAACCGGTCGACGTGGCTGCCTTGCAGAAATCGATTCTCGAAGGCAGCATCGATGCGGCTCTGCAACGGAATGACAACCGCAGCAAGCCGTATTGTCGACAGCTGAATGCCGAAGCCTTTGCCGCGGCTGGCGACATCGCGGGAGCTCTGAAAGAACTCGACGCCCTGCAACGGCTCGAGATGAACGTTGATTTCATGAAGATCACTCCGCTGGCCCGCATTGGCTGGGTGCATCTGAAGAACAACAACAAAGCCGGGGCCATGAAAATGGCCGATCAGGCGATCGAGCATTCCGCCCAGCTCCCCAAAGCGGGAGCGGAAGCCGTTCGTCACGCCGTCGCCCTGGGCACGTTGTTGATCGCCCTGGAACGCTATGAAGAAGCCCGCACTCTGATGGAGACGCGGGAAGATGTTCAGGACGTGACACAGTCTGCTGCCCGTGTGGCCATGGTGATTGAGGATCAGACCTTTGCTCTGGCTGACAGCTACAACTGGCTGCCACGAATTCGGTGGACCTCCCCCCTGACGCTGGCCACGGTCTACTCGGCCACCTATCGCGGTTACGCCGCTCAGGCGACCGCCTTTGTCGATGCAATCCTCGATGCCGAGCGAAAGAGCGAAGCTCTGGCGGGACTCGCCACGGGGCTGGCCCATCGAGCCGCCGTGAAGGGCGAATCGTTCAGTGTCGACAGCGTGCCCGTTATTGCCGATCTGACCGAGCAGGATCAAAACCGGGCGCTGGCTCAGGCCCTGCAATCTCTCTCTGCGGGGACGACAGCCACGGCCCTTGGCGAAGGCATTTCAACGCGAATCGCAGCCTGGAAGGCGCCTGCTCCTTACGAGATCCCGGCGTTCCGACAGATCTACGATGGCGAGTTCACCTTCGGCACGCCGCAGAATCGGGCCGCGGCTCACACGCATCTGCTGCTCGCGCGGTATCTGGCCTCAACCGGAAAGAAGGCGGAAGCCTGGCAGCAGGTCCAGTCGGCTCTGGCCTATACCGCGACCCTTGGGCCGACTCGAGTCGAGGCCGATGATCTGCTGAGGGATGTCGAGCGGAACCGCAGTTCCATTCAGTCTCGACTCGCAACCGAGCTCAACCTGACCGAACTGATCCGTCAACGTTCCGCGTTCAACCGCTACCGGAACAATGCCGGCACGATCTCGGATCGGGCCCAGCAGCGGTACGACCTTGAAGCACTCGTGTATGAAGTCGCGATTGAGTGGGGTCTGGCCGAGCAGTATTTCCAGACGCTGCAGTCCGGGTCTTCGGAGGGATCAAACATTGAGCACATCACCGAACAATCGCTGGCCGATGACCTGACGCATGCGTTGCAGCAGGGCGGAAAGCAGGAGGCTGCCACCACGATGCAGCAGAAGTATCCGGCCGCCTCGAAGATCTCCCCGGCTCTGAAGAACAGACTGGAGATCGAACGATTGCTCGCCGCCGGGAACGTTGCCGGCGTGCGGGAACTGATGCGTCAGATTCCGGAAGACGGCCGCTCCCCTCTCCTGGAGTTGAGATACGCCTGCCAGCTGGCAAAGGAACAACCTCCGACTGTCGTGCTGGAGTGGAACGGGAATATCTCATCGCTGACCGAACAGGAACTGGCGTACCGGTTCACTGCGGTGCTGATCACCCGGCGAGGCGATGTCGAATCCTACTGGAAGGAAAGCCTGCGGCGAAATCTTTCGGCGACCGAGATGTGCTCACGCAACCTTGGCCTCATCGAAGGACTCACCTCGACAGACGCCTACGACGTGACACCAGCCGTGGTACCTGCTCCCAAGCCGAAGACGACACCCTGACCAGCATGCGGGCAGATCCGGGGATGAGGCCAGAATCTGACTTGTTCAGCCGATTTTTGATCCGACAATGGAGTGAACCGGCATGAACACCCGTTGCCGAACTCGAAAATCGGCATCACATTCAGCCGCCGCGGGGGATCGGGAGGGTCAAATCCTCTCTTTTCCCCATTCTTCGGATTCAATACACTTACCGGCAATCCACGACCATCCCGGCCTGATGGGTCCAGACTGCGTCTCGACTTCGCCGGACTTCGGGATTTCTGCCAATGGACTGCGAACGCGAGACAACTATGGAAAACGTGATGAAGACCATCGTGAAATGGACCTCAGACTGCCGCCCGGGACTGCTGGCAGGGTTGCTGGCGGGACTGCTATTGTCAGCCGCCTCGACGAGCGAACTTGTCGCTCAGGAAAAAGAGAATCGCATCAGCTATGTCATCAGTAACGCCGATGGCCTGCTGGCTGATGTTGAATATATGGTCAAGGATCTCGCCGGTCGCACCAAGACCTGGAACGAGTTGATCAAGGAAAACATCGACCTGTTTCTGGAAGGGGTCGATCGCGAAGAACCCGTCCGCATCGACATGATGTTCGACGAAGAAACGGGTGAGTACTACCGCCCGTTCTTTCCGGTCTCCGATCTCGACGGATTCCGGAACAACGTGGACGCCTTCGGGATTTCCGTGAAGCGAATCGGAAAGGACGTTTACGGACTTTCCAACGCGTTCGACGGCTTTATGAAAGTCTCCGAAGACTACGGCATCTTCATCCCGACCGACTATCGCAAGCTCATCGACCCGAAAGCGCCGGTCATCATCGAGCCCATCCAGCCGTTGCTCGATGCGAAATACGATGCTGGCGTTCTTATTGATCACGATGCAGCCGGAATGGAGCAGCGTCGCAGCAGCCTGGCCGAGGTCCGAAAGCAGGTCCTCGCCGGAATCAAGAAGAAATCGACCGAATCGCCGGAAGAGTTCGAGTATCGCAAGTTGCTCGCGCTGAATCGTATTCTCGAATTCGAAACGCTCTACGTGGAAATCCAGCGTCTCGAAGCCGGATGGATTACCGATCCGGCCAAGGGTTCCGGTGTCGGCACGCTCAACATCTCCGGTATCGAAGGCACGGTTCTGGCCGATACATTCTCGAAGATTCCGGACCTCAAGAGCCGGTTTCATGTCGTGCCCCCGGTCAAGGATTTCGTCGCTTCGGGTGACATGCTCTACCCGATCGATGCACCGCATCAGGAACGGTTCACATCCACGATTAAAGCCTATCAGCCGATCGCGGAACAGAAGATCGACCGCAAAGATGACCTGAACGACGATCAAAAGAAGGCCGCGAAGGAGGCCGTCGACAAGACCGTGAAGATTCTCGAAAAGGGAATCGCATTGGGTGTCTTCGACGGTTTTATGGAAATGCGGAAAGCTGAACCCGGCAAGAGTGAATCGCTGCACGAAGCGGTAATCGGTTTGCGAGCAACTTCAGGCCGGGACATCGACGAAGTCGTGAAGCTACTCCCCAAGATTCGCGACACGTTTAAAGCCAAAGTCGATTCCGAAACCGTTGGCGATTACCATATCCATGAGATCGTCCTCGAATCGAACGTGCCGCCGATGATCGACTCGTTGTTCGGTACGCCGTGTCATATCTTCCTGGCGACCAGCGATGACATGGTCCTCTTCAGTCTCGGCGAGAAGTCCCTGCCCTGGCTCAAGGAAACGTTGGAACTCGTCAACAAGTCGACTGAAGAAAAGACTCCAGAACTGTTCCTGGAGTTCAAAGGACACGTCGGGCCGTTCGCGAAAGCTCTGAGTGCCCGCAAGCCGAATCAGGATCTGATCAAGTTCCGTGACGCTGTTATCGAAGCCTTCTCCGCGAAGTACACCGACGACTACATCGAGATGACGGACAAGTACGTCGATGGCGAGATCAAAGGAACGCTCAATGCAGAGCCCGGCCTCCTTCGGCTGCTGGGCATCATGGTGGCGAACTTTGCCGAAGAGAATCTGTAAGCGTTAGTCTTCGGTCTGAAATAGAAGCCGGCTGCTCGTCATCGGGCAGACCGGCTTTTTCTTTGCGCGGACTCAAGGGGCTTTCCAGCCGTGCTGGACATCGGCTGATGGGCATGAAATAATCAGCAACTGTGCATATTAATTCCCACTGAGATTAAGGCCCCTGCTGATGAAATGGATTCTTTCTCCATCGCCCCGTCCATTGCTGCGATCGCTCTGCTCGCTCACGACCGCTGTGCTTTTGATTGTCGCCGGCACGAACCTGCGTGCTGCCGAAAAGCCCGTCGAAGCGGATGTCATCATCTACGGAGGAACCTCCGCCGGAGTTGCGGCTGCCGTTCAACTCCACCGTATGGGCAAGACTTCGGTGATTATCGAACCGTCTGAGCATCTGGGTGGACTCTCCTCGGGTGGACTTGGGTGGACCGACTCTGGCAACAAGGCCGTGATTGGCGGCGTTTCGCTCGAGTTCTATCAGCGGGTGAAAGATGAGTATGACAAAGAGGCCACCTGGAAGTGGCAGGATGCCAAAGATTACTCCCGCTACTCTCCGGAAGCCGACGCGATCTGGGTATTCGAGCCGCATATCGCCGAGCGGGTCTTCAACAACTGGATTAAGGAGACTCAGACCCCGGTTTATCTGGGCGAACGTCTCGACCTGAAGAACGGAGTGACCGTGAAAGACGGACGGATCACTGAGATCCGTATGGAGTCGGGGCTCGCGTTTCGCGGGAAGATTTTCGTCGATACCACTTACGAAGGCGACCTGATGGCCAAAGCCGGTGTGACCTACACCGTCGGTCGTGAGAGTAACGACCTTTACGGCGAAACGCTCAACGGTGTGCAGAAAGCCCGCACCGTCAGCCATCAGTTCGAACACAAAATCAGCCCGTACCGTATCCCGGGCAATCCGGCCAGTGGACTCCTTCCCGGCGTCCACGGCGACGATCCCGGCGAAGATGGCACCGGCGACCATCGCGTTCAGGCCTACTGTTTCCGGATGTGCCTGTCGAATCACCCGGAGAATCGAGTCCCCTTCCCGAAACCGGAACAGTACGATCCAGAACGCTACGAATTGCTCGTTCGGATTCTCGATGCAGGCTGGAACCGGGTCTTCCAGAAGTTCGATGTCATTCCAAACCGCAAGACCGACACCAACAACCACGGCCCCTTCTCCACCGATAACATCGGAATGAACTACGACTATCCTGATGGCGACTACGAAACTCGCGAACGGATTATCGAAGAGCATCGCAACTACCAGCAGGGCCTGATGTGGTTCCTGGCCAATGATCCCCGCGTGCCGTCTGATATTCAGACGCGAATCCGGCAATGGGGACTGGCCGCCGATGAGTTCCAGGACAACGGAAACTGGCCGCATCAGATCTACGTTCGCGAAGCTCGCCGGATGGTCTCGGATTTCGTAATGACGGAACTGCACCTGCGTGCCAAGAAAACAACGCCGGAATCGATCGGCATGGGTTCCTACAACATGGATTCCCATAACGTTCAGCGGTATGTGACCGAAGACGGCTACGCACGCAACGAGGGAGACATCCAGATCAACCCGGGTGGACCATATCCCGTCAGCTATCGGGCAATCGTTCCTCCGAAGAAGGAATGTGAAAACCTGCTGGTTCCGGTTTGCCTGTCATCTTCGCACATCGCTTACGGATCCATTCGCATGGAGCCCGTCTTCATGATTCTGGCCCAGTCGGCGGCCACGGCGGCCAGTCAGGCCATCGACAACAAGATTGCCGTACAGGATGTGAAGTACGAAGAGTTGCAGAAGAAGTTGCTCGAAGACGGTCAGGTCCTGGAATATTCCGGACCTCGTCGTCAGCCCCGAGTTGGCATCGATCCGAAATCTCTGGACGGCATTGTCATCGACAATACCGATGCCAAGGTGAACGGCCTCTGGCAGCACAGCACCTCGGCGCCTGTCTTCGTCGGCGTCGACTATCTGCATAACGAAGAGTATGGCAGCCCGGAGAAGTCAGTCACGTTCGAGTTCCTGGTGACCGAAGAAGGTGAGTACGATGTCCGGCTCGGTTATCCGCCGAATCCGAACCGGGCCAGCAATGTCACGGTTGAGATCGAAAGTAAAGCCGGTCGATCCAGCACGAATGTGAACCAGAAGAAAACGCCACCCATCTCGAACGCGTTTGTTTCCCTGGGAGCCTACGAGTTTTCTCCGCAGTCGCCGGGACGTGTTACCATTCAGACGGAAAACGCCAACGGCTACGTGATCGCCGACGCGGTCTGGATTGTGCGCGTCGACGCGGATGACAACGAGTAACCGAATCGAACGGCCTTGCACTCCGCCGACCGGACATTGACGTCGGCGGAGTGCGGGCCATTTTTCTGACCATTCTGAACTCCGTTCCCATCGATCGCTCTTCTGCATCAAGAATTGGTCAGAGTTCCGCGGAATTTTAACCCTTCTCTTCATATTCCATTCGGGCAATGCATCTCTTCTCATAAATCCAGTCGGGGAAAGCAATGGGTGGCTCAGGCAACAGGGACAGGACCGTGGCCGAAGGCAACACCGAATCATCGGAGCATCCTTCTTCTCAGCAGCCAAAAACGAAGAAGCAAAAGGTTCAGAAGCTCGGCGATTTTGAACTGGTTCGTAAAATCGGCCAGGGAGGCATGGGGGCCGTCTATCTGGCTCATCAGATCAGCCTGGATCGCAAGTGCGCGTTGAAGGTGATGACCTCTCAGCTGTCGCAGAAGAAAGACTTCGTCGACCGCTTTATCCGCGAGGCCCGTGTCGGAGCGAAAATCGAGCATCCCAATGTCGTCCGCTGCTATGCGGTCGGCGAACATAAGGGCATCTACTTCGCCGCTCTCGAGTTCATCGACGGCGCGAGTATGCAGGACTGGATCAAGAAACTTGGGACGCTCGAAGTCGGCGACGCGGTCCATATCACGATCGTCTGCGCCCAGGCACTCGGTCATGCGCACAAGATGAACCTCATCCACCGGGATATCAAACCCGATAACATTCTCGTGACAAAGAACGGCATGGTGAAGGTTGCCGATCTGGGACTGGCCAAAGAGGTCGATGACGACCAGTCGATGACTCAATCGGGAACGGGAATGGGAACCCCGCTCTACATGCCGCCGGAGCAGGCCCGAAATGCCAAGTACGTCGATCAACGCAGCGATATTTACGCACTCGGCTGCACGCTCTACCGCTATCTGACCGGCATTCCGCCATTCAAAGCCGATTCAACCATGGAGTTGATCCTTGCCAAGGAAAACTCGAAGTACACACCAGCCGCAAAAATTAACAAGGCCATCCCCGAAAAGCTCGACCTGATTATCGACAAGATGATGGCCAAAGACCCCAAACATCGTTATCAGACATGCGATGAGCTGCTGGCCGACCTGATGCCGCTTGGGCTGGAGAATGCTTCGCTGAGCTTTATCGACTCCAACGAGAAATTCGTGCTCGGAGCTTCGGGAGCGGGAGCCTCTTCAGCAGTAATTACTCCTCCCACGAAAAACTATCAGCCCGAGATCAGCCTCCCCAAGACTTCCCGCGAAGAAGCCGCCGAGCAGAAACGAGCTGCTGCCCGGGCTCAACGAGACACGTGGATCGTTCGCTTCAAAGACCGGACCGGCAAAATCCAGGTCCAGAAAATGAAGGCCGACCAGATCCACCGGGGGCTTGCTACCCAGTTACTCGATGAAACGGCTCAACTCTCCCGCGGTAAGAATGCTCCTGCGGTTCCAATCGGATCGGTCAAAGAGTTCCGCGATCAGGTGAGTGAACTGCTGTTGAAGAAGAAGGATCGGAACAAAAAGCAGGAGATCAAATCGATCTACGAGAAGATCGATCGTCAGCACAAACGACGCAAATGGTGGCGTGTGCTGGAGAACATTAAGGAGGGCACGGTTGGCTGGATCAGTCTTGTTATCTGGTTGGCCCTCGTGGGCGGTGTCGGCTACGGCCTCTATCTGGGCGTCCCCATGGCCTGGCAACTGATTGCAGACAACTTCGGTTTGACGCAATAATAGATGCCTCACAGAACGATTCCGGCGAGCCGCAGGACTAGCAAATGGATGTCATCGTACTGGCCGGCGGCTCCTCAGCCGAACGGGAAATCAGTCTGAAAAGTGGTGCCGCCGCTGCAGCCGCTCTGCAGTCTCGCGGACATCATGTCACCCTCTGGGATCCGGCAGAAGTCGATGTGACCAACACGCCAATCGGAACCGAACAGCTGGTGTTCATTGCCCTGCACGGCACCTTCGGAGAAGATGGTCAACTCCAGCGAATCCTGGAACAGCGAAAGGTCCGCTACACCGGCAGCAATGCGTTTGCATCCGAAACCGCTTTCGAAAAACTACGGACGAAAAGGTTGCTCCGTCAGCATGGTCTTCTGACTCCCGACTGGCTCGCACATTCCCGAAAAGACAGTCGGCTTCAGGAAAAAGAGGTGACGCTGACGTGGCCCGTCGTTGTGAAGCCCAACGCCCAGGGCTCAAGCGTGGGCGTGTCCATTGCCCATGGTCCTGAGGACCTGCCCGCCGCCATCGACAATGCTTTCCAGTACGACTCGAGCGTTTTAATCGAAAACTACATTCAGGGAACGGAGTGGACCGTCTCCATCTTCGAAGATCTCGCCCTGCCGCCGATTCGCATTCAGCCTGGCGAGCGATTCTACGATTATGAGGCGAAGTACCATTCCCCCGAGACGACCTGTGAAGTGGTGACGACGGACGATGCGATCACATTGCGGCTGAAGCAGGCGGCGCTGCAGGCTTGCCGTCTCATCGGCACCTCGGGGCTGGCGCGGGTTGACATGATTCTCGACCAGAAGCAGCAGCCCTGGATTCTGGAAGTCAACACACTGCCCGGCCTCACCGAACGCAGTCTGGCTCCGAAAGCCGCGGCGGTGATTGGATGGAGCTATGAAGATCTATGTGAACGAATCTGCCAATCAGCAGTCGGTGAGGCACAGCCCGATCGAATCAGTTAACCAGTTCCGTTTCTTCCGTCGAGCTGACAATTCCCATCAACCGGCTGTAGGAAGCTCGGGTCTTCACCGTGATGTGAAAATCGCGATAAGGTCGACCGACGGAAGCCAGTTCATCCTGGAATTCTGTAATCCCATTCCGTAGCAGCTTCATTTTCAATCGCTTCGTGGCCTGAATTCCCCTGGTCCGTACGAGACACTCCATGTGAAGTTGATCAGGCCGCAAATTGACATGGCGGTTCGCAAACATGATGGTGTGTCTCCGTTGAGCCCTGGCAGAAGTTCTCTATCGATTATCAGACATCGAGTCGGCAATCGACAAGGGCAATCTGCACGATGGTGACGGAATCAGCGCCCCCGGGATCGGAATGCCAGATAGCGGCCCAGCGTGTGCACGAATGAATCGCGCGTCGTCACCTTAAGCAGATCGACGCCGGAGCGGGTACACATTTGTTCGACCCGCTTCATGAAGGACTCGTACTGTTCCAGATAATGGCGGCGGAGGCGATGCGGATCGACCAGCATCCGCTGCCCGGCCTGCTCCAGATTGCGAAATTGCGTCGGCCGGCTGAACGGAAACTCTTCTTCCTCGGGAGCCACGGTCTGGACCACGATCACTTCATGATGATAATGGCGGAACCGTTTGATCGCTGCCTGCAGCGGCTCGACCTCATCGTACAGGTCGCTTAACAGAACAACGAGACTGCGCCGCTTGAGCCGGGGAATGATCTCGGAAAAGACCTTGCCAAGACTCGTCTCGCCGCCTGTTTCCGACTCTTCCAGCGTCTTAATCAACCGCGGAAACTGAGTGGCATTCGTCGAGGGTTCCACCAGCTGCCGCAGCTTGCGGTCGAAGACGCACAGCCCGACTGCATCGCGCTGCTTGATCAGCAGAAACGCGAACACGGCTGCCATTTGCCGGGCGTAAGCGAATTTGGAAAGCGTCGACTGACCGTACCCCATGCTTCCCGACGCATCGAGCATCAGGTAGCAGCGCAGGTTCGTTTCGTCCTCGTATTCCTTCACGTAATAACGGCCGGTTTTGCCATACGCGCGCCAGTCGATGTGTCGAATCTCATCGCCGGGATAGTACTGCCGATGCTCAACGAACTCGACACTGCTTCCTTTGAACGGGCTTTTATGTTGCCCCATCATGTAGCCCTCGACCACGAGCCGTGCAACGACATCCAGCCGGCCAAACTGAGCCAGCGTGGTCGGATCCGCAAATGCGTTCATCTCAGACGATGCAGACATGGCGATACGAAAGCGTTAAAGAAGTGATCAGAATCCGTCAAACCGAGCAGCCACTTCGGGTGAAGAGCTCGAGAGTGTACTCAGACATTGTCACTCCCCTGCCCGCTCGCCGTCCAGCGACAGCCCCCTGCTCGACGAAAAAAGCCGCCGAGAAGCAATTCCCGACGGCTTGAGTTCAAACGGCATCAGCCAGACGATTAGAAGTTGGTGTCCTTCAAAACGTTCTGACCGTACTTGGTTCCAGCCGGAGTCATCAGACGAGCGTAAACGCTTTGGTCCATTTGAGCATTCAGCGAGCCTGCGTGACCGTCACAGTAAAACACATTGACGTTACCTCCCGTGTGATTAGAAGACGGCCGCCACGGGCGGAGTCCCGGAGGAGTGGCAGCACTGATCTGCGAATCCCCAATCGAATAGCTACCGCTCAAAGAGCCAATATCTTCGACACTAGAGAGTGCTCGCCCCGCGTTAGCTGGTGTGTCATCAATACCCAGTCCTCGATTGTTCGTTCCAGCGGCGGCTGGCGCTGGAGAACCGCTTGAAACTGGCACCTGCAGTGCGAAGCCAATAGACCCGGTTGCAGCGGAACGCCATGCTCCGGCATCCAAGTTTTCCGAAAGCATCAGGGTCTGGGTCTGCCCATCGTTGTTCGAAATGAAGTCCAGAGTGACGATAGGACGATTGCCATTTACATCACGCCAGAAAACACCGGTCGACTGACTGAGTCGATGAGCATTTGTCGTGTCAGCGTTTGGTTCTCCATCGAGCCAGTTGATATTGTTCCAGTCGTGAGCACCATCACCGTCGAAACCCCACTGGCCGGCAGTTGACCCATCAACAAATGGTGCATAACCAGCGTTGGCAACGTAGCTCAGCTGGCCGTCGATCTGGAAGGCGGTGTCGTCATCCGGACACGTAAAGACGGGAATCTGCGTCGCCCAGAGAGTTTGGTGCGACTGTTGGCCGTCATCGAGTTCGTCGCGAACAAGCCGATCGAGTGCGGCATTGTCAAGCAAGGGCAGCAGAGCGACAGGCCAACCGTAAGGCACGACCACATCGTCAGATGTATCGGCTTCGGTGTTCTGGTCGTTGACGTACGTCGTATCCCCAGCCAGACGCGGCAGGCGGCCACCGTTCTGGGAGGTGAAGTTCATCACGCCGGTACCAATGTTGCGGATGTTGTTCAGACATTGCAGGTTTCGAGCAGAGGCCCGGGCGCCCTGAATACCTGGCAGAATGAGGGCTGCCAGCGTGGCGATGATGGAGATCACCACCAGCAGCTCGATAAGGGTGAAGCCGCGACGACGCGAATTGGCGACGCGGACTGTGTGACGAATCTTCATTCCAGTGCTCCTTGAATCCCGTGAGATGTAGTGGTTCTGCCCTCGGACAGCGGCAAAGGCCCGGAACACCGCTTCCCTGATCAGGTTTGCCCGTTAAGACACCAAAAAATTGAGTAATTTCTTCGTCGCCAAAGAACGCGGCGACTTGTTCGACGTGACTGTTCTGTATGTTGCGTCCGTCGTCTCTGCGGCCGTCAGCATGGCGTGGAATCACGTGCCGACAGAATCGCTGAGACGGGTTGAACCCGACAGAACGTAAGTGGCCCGTGAAACTTGATTTGCGACGTTATACAGACAAATGCTCCTCCTATTATGCGTGATCAGACCCGCAAAAATCCAGTGCAATTCAACTGGTTCCCTAAAAATTCTCATCCCCTCACCGATTTACCGAACGTGACGGTCATGCGTCAGTCAAGAACTCGACTGAATGTCACGAACTTACGCCAGTCAAACTGCTGCGTCCGTGGATCCCAGGCTTCTTCCATCTTCGATCGGTCGAGTACGAAGAACGCTCGCTGGGGTTCATTTCCAGACCCCGTGAGCTGCCCGCCCACCTGCACGTTCCCGTACTGGTCCTCGGCCGCTTCATGGAACTGAACGTGAATCCAACAATAGAAGACGTTGCTGCGGACCGTGGAATTGTTCGAGATTTTGTTAAGCAGACGGTGCCGCGTGTGAAAGTCCACCGCATCCACCGGCGATCCGCTGGTATGGCTTCCCCCCTGGTCCTGAGACGTCCGGGCCTCGAACAACCGGCGTCGAGCGACGGCCTCTTCAAGCCCCTGATCGATATCGGTCTCACTGACCGTTCGTGTTCCCCAGCCACCGCCATCGCTTAATCCCGGGACGCCTTGATTGCCAGTGTTCTCTGAAACTGGTCCCCCCGGATAAACGGGCAGCGACCTCAGGATGGTATGTTCCACCGAAGCGAACGCGTCGCGGTTCTCAGGCGTGTCATCGACATTGATAAACGTCAACGGACGGAAGGGACGAGAGCCCGGAATTCCTGGAAGTGGAACGGTCGTATAAGGATCCCAGCGATCACGACTGAAAATAAACTGATCGTACCAGTGTCGAGACGGTTCCCGGCCCGACGGCTCTCGCAATTGCAGGTACGGATAGGCGGCCTTCGCCGCATCGTTGTCGGCAATCACTTGAGCAGGTGTCCGGAATCCCTGAAGGTGAAAGTCATCGTCAATCAATGCCGCAAGGACGCCGGGATGCCTCACCGTATTGAGGTTGATTTTCCCCGGAGTTCTTAGATTGACCAGGCTGTTCACAACCGTTTGTTGCGCTCCCGTCGGGACTTCAAGCAGCCCGAGGATGCGATGCCAGCGATTGTCATCTACACGCTTGGTACCTGAGTCCGACCCAGTACCGGGATCGGGGACGGCGAATTTGGTGAACGCAGTATTAAGCCCGCTCATTCGTCCACCCTCCGCGATTTTCTCCGTCAACTTATCAGGTCCGACAATCGGGACACTGAGCAATTCAAAGACAGAAGTAAAATCACGGTCAAAATGCGGCTGCCATAACGTGAACGTCGGCACGCCGTCGACCTCCGGACAATTGGAGTTCTTCTCGACGTATGGAGTCAGGGAAGCATTATCAACCGGTGTATCAGGTCCAATCGAGTGACGTCGATAGGGCGCGGTCACGGTCGGATGGGTATTGGTGTTAGCGCTTCCTCGAGGCCAGCGTCGCAAGGGTTGAGATCGCTCGATACTGGCATGATCTTCGAATGCAGTCGGGATCACATCGCCGGTCGTATCTTCCAGGAGGTCGACATCTCCATCCCGGATGACCTGCATGTAGTCGACTCGCACCCAAGGGTTGATGTCGTCGATCACGCCAGTGCCGAATGCATTCTCAATCCCCGGATGAGCTCGGCGTTCCAGGACGATCTCGAACTCATCGACAGGAATACCCGCGAAAAAGTCCGCCGGATCACCATCGAACCTGCCTGAATGACTCGGATCCGTATCGTTCAGATCAAGGTAATTCTTATGATCCAGTGTGCCTTCTTCGAAGCTTGGACAGATCACCTCGTCTGCAGTAATCGTCGAATCATTATTCGTATCGAAGTAGAGATGAGCGTCATGCGTCCCACTTCCACTGTGCAGCTGGACCCAGAAGTTTGCACCCGGACGCACATCGTCCTCTCGATCATTGGGGAAGTCTCTCCGAAACGTGATGATCTTATCATCATTCTCGCTGACATCGGGATCGCCATCATCGTCACCAACGATGCGACGAATCCGCCAGGTGTTGTTGCGAGTCGACACATCAAACGGGGCGGCATTCCGAAGTTCCATGAACAGGAACTGAATGGCCTGCAAGTCATCCCAGCGTGTCTTCGGACGATCCGAGGGTTCGGCCTCAATATTGACCCAGTATGTCTCGCTGAACGTCAGCTGTTGAGCTTCGACGCCGAAGACGCTTCGAGTTTCTCCGCTGGAGTCAGTGAAGTTTCCGGAGCTGTCCTTTTCCCCATCGATCTCCCAGCCATCGGAGAGATCGGTGTCGTAAACAAATTCCGTTATGACAGAATCACGGTCAAGTGCATCCACAACATTGACGGCGAATTGAGCCATCGCTTCGATATTGTCGTGGATTCCATTGTCGTTCAGGTCTGTCGTCGTATTGTCGACGGGATACGGATCATCCGAAGCGCCTGATCCGGGCTCACCGGTCGCCGCATTCCCTTCTGCTCCACCGAGCGTGTAGAGCAGCACATAAATATCCCGGGCCATCCGCTGACGGTCATACCTCGCCCACCATTCCTGCACGAACTTGTCATTTCGCATACTATCGAAACTGACAGGCTCTTTACCGGGCGAATATGCCCTTACAACCGAGCCTCCACTCCCGTAGACATTATCGAGCACGTCGTCATCATCGCTGTCACCGGCGACGAAAACAGGATGCGGAGTGAGATGCCGGAACCGGAAGTCTCCGTTTTTGTCTTTATCGAGCAGTCGATTAATATTGAGACGACGTTGAGGCAGCGGGAAATTCCCATATTCTTCGTCGCGATCCAGTTCGATCGTCAACCATTGCCGGACTTCTGGTCGGAACGGATCGTACTCATTGAAGCGGAGTGTGCGAGTGTCTGATCCGTCACCGAACTCCGGAGGAAACGCCAACCTTGTGTTATCGTTGTTGACTGGGCTAAACTCCCACCCGCGTGTGGTGTTGTATTCCGGAAGTGAAGGGTCTAAGACAGCCCCAATGGCAGGTGAAAAAGCGAACTCCCAACGATCCCAGCTTTCGGTCGTGAATTGCGACCGAAGAAGATGATCATCAGGGTACGAAGTTCCCGCCAGATCATACGGATCACCATCCCGGTCGAGATTGAATTTGGCGAGGTTCTGCAGTCGCGAGGAAAAGTTGCTACTGACAGTGGCCCAGTCACCATCTGAGAAGTGCAGGAACTGCGATTCCGCAATCGGAAAGACACCGTCGGCTTCAAGATTGCGGAAGGCGGGCTCTACGACGAGTTCGCCAGGTTCATCGACCAGGAAGAGATTTTCTTCCCCGCTGCTCGGATCCCTCTTGGGTTGCAGGGCACCGACGTAAGTCGACGCATCCGTCAGGTCCGCAGAATAATCGAGATAGGTGTGTGACCATGGGTACACACCGGTTTTTGCGATCTGAAGTTCAAATTCGCTTTGATGCTCGCCGTCCGCGTTTCCGTCCGAGCGGTCTGTGACCTGCAGTTCCCACGTGCCGCTATAGGAGGGCCACTTACTGGGATTGTGCGTGGAACTCATGGGGTTCCCGGTGTCCGCGAAGGGCTGTCGCGCCATGCGGAATTGGCCGTACTCGGACGGAGTGGAGTTCGTGATATCGGAAAACACACCGCCTGTCGAGGGAAGAAAAATCTCCGATGGGAACGGTCTTCGGGTGTGGAACGAGTAATCGTATAGATTGCTCCCGATCTTCTGATGCGTCACTCCGGCTCCGATTTCGTCGATCGGATGAACCACCGATGGAACGGTAATTCCCAATGGGCCGAACACCGGATCTTCGTGCTGGGTGTTGGCAAAGCGAACCTTCCCGCCACCACCGGCGAGCCAGTCGTTATCATCATCAAGTGCAGCGATCCCGGGGAGCGGGAAATGAGGCGTCGACCAGGCGATTCGGGGTAACCCTGGTGCAGGAGCTCCATCGCCGATCATGGCCGGTTCGAGCAGGTCGACATCACCCCATCGTCCGGCGATTCGATCATCGGTCGTCGAAAGATCTTTGTCGGCCACCCCCAGAAGGACGCGAGCCAGTTCCATGTTCGCCATATCAAGCTGAGTGACCTGGCGATCTCCCCCTCCACTGCTGTTCAACCCGAACATCTCATCATAATTGAGACTGAGCGGGGGTAACGTTGTCGTGGCCGTTTCCGTCGGGAGAGGTCGATAGAAAGCACGAGCCGGATTGATCTCTCCTGGCGAAAGTCCGAGGTTGGACTTCGAGACGAAGAAGTCGTCTCCAAAAGGATCGTCGTTGGTGTGCGAGGGTTCGGTCCGAGTATGAGTAAACGATTCTCGCTCCCCGTAGAGGTTTCCGGCGGTGTTCAGGTTAACCAGCCCGTCACCGTCGACGATTGTGATCGCATAGATTGGAATGCGACGAGTGCCATCAGCCATGATCTCCACGCCGTGGTCGAGATCCATCAGGATCGCTTCATTCCCATTGATATCCAATCCGTCAGCATCGACATCGTAATTGATTCCAGTATGTCCCCCTTCTCCGTGAGTCCAGACACCAGCGTGATACTCGCCACTGGAAAAGTTAGGAAACGGGAACCCGGTGGATGGTCCAGTCGTACCTGTGAACGTCGCATCGAATCCTCCCGCGTCGACATAACGGTTGCGACTGTCAAAGACCGTTGAACCCGATCCGGAATCAAAACGTCGAAGCAGCACGCGATGGGAGCGATGCGGGCGGAGCACCTGGTTGGCAAAGGTTGCGTCAGAGTAAATATCGGTCAAAGACCCTGAAACGCCTTCGTTCCGCGGCAGGTACTGCGGGCGATGGAACGAGGGGATCCACACGCGTCGTAAGTTGACCCCGGCAGGACTCGGATCAATATCGATAAGCGAGAAATACCCCAGGAACATGCTGTTGATATCCGGATAGGTATAACCTGCGTCCGGTTCGAAATATGGCACGTAATTGGGGTGATTCACCTGTCCGAGCGGAGTATACGGAATCAGTCGACCGCCATTCAGCACCGGATTGGCCCCCGGACTGAAGTTCATGATAATGTCACCGGGATCCCCGTCGCCGCCAGATGTCAAATCCAGAACATCACCGTCATCATCGGTGTCGAATGGCTTACCGGATCCAGAGTAGTCGAAATTGAAATTCACACGACCGGCTCCCGCAGCGACGGGCATACCGTTCATCGGATTCTGATTGTAAATCACATTGATGCCGCGTCCGGAGAACGGGTGAAGATCATCCGGCTTCAAATCCGGGCCGAAGCGGCCCAACGCATTCGGCAACAACGACCATTGCCGGCCGTAAAGAGCTGAATAACGCAGTTCGTCGGGCGGTCCAATCAGGATCTGCTGCAAGGCGAAGTCGAAGTAATCAGACTCCACGACTTCCCGGTTTGGAGCGATCGTAAACCAGGCAGCACTATTCCGCTCGGCTGCGACGTAAGAGAAGAAAAAGAAGCCGAGAAACGCCAGCATTCCCGTCATCGCGATGACGATAATCAATGCCGCGCCCCCGTGCCGGGAGAGTTGACCGTCATGGGGTTGAGGATGTTGGGTCTTCATTATTGGTTCTCCGGAGACAGCCCGCCTCGGATCGTTGTTTTCGTTGTCAGAATCACAGTGTCTCAGTCGGTCGCTTAACGACTTTCGTTAAACGAATGCACCAGGGTGACCTGTCGCATCTGGTCGCTGGTGGGATCGCGTACGAGAATCGTGATTCGAATTGCCTTGATCGGCTTCCGGTTATCATGCGGACGCCAATAAAAGTCCGGATCGTTCGATGGGTCAGGAGGACTGTCGTAATCGTTGGGATCAGGAACGAGAGTTTGATCGAAGATATCAACGCCCCCGTTGTCAGCTGTTCCGACATTCCAATCTGGCTCAGTTGCTCCAAGAGTTTCGCTGCCGGACGGGGTAAAGTCGGCATCGGCGACAGCTTCCCAGACGACAAAGTCGCCCATTTGGGCAGTGCCGGGCGATCTGGCAGAGGAAGGAAAGACGAGCATTCCTTCAATCAACGTATCTCCCGAACTCCACCGCTCGGTATAGGGGACATCGATTCCATATCCGGTCGACACAGAGGGGGCATCGTTGAAAGTCGTCTTGGGATAGATCCAAATGGGAGCGTTCGGAGGAAGATTGTGTCCCAAAGCTCCAGGAAATTCGGAATGGAAACTTGGCATGGAATGCCAGGTATCGAAAACGTTCTTCGAATTCAAACCGGAACCATTGGTCGGGCCCCACGCATCGTTTTCATGGATATGTTGAACAGTCCCGTTGGCACTTCCAAAGTCGCGTGCATAGGAGAGATCGATATCAACGAAACCGCCAATCCCGCCGTTGAAGGTTTCGTCCCAGATCTCGACGTCGAAGGCATGAACATGGCTCATGAGCAGATCTGCCCCACGCCGGGACGTGGGACTCTCATTAAGATAACGCTGAACACGCCCGGTCGCCTGAAACGCGGCAATATTGAAATCGGTTCTACCGTAGACATTGTCGCTTGTCCGCTGGGGATACCCGAACGCGGAGTTTGAAGTCTCCTCGTGAGTGTACCGTCCCATGAACGCGGTACTGGTCCCATCAGTAATGAACTCCCGGGATCGGCCGTTGAGATTACTGAAACCGAATCGGTAGTACGGGAGCCCAAGAGGCCAGTTGTTCGACGTGAAGTCGTTGCTCAGGCTGCTGTGAAATACAGCTCCTGATACGTCCGCAGCTCCAGACGGACGTCCGCCAAACAGGGGTTCAAGAGCCGCATTGACATCATTATACGGTGAAGGACCGAAATGGGCGGAAAAGTCGAAATCCGTATAGAAGTTCCGGGTCCCCGGATAATACTGCATCAGGTCACGCGGGTAGAGATTGCCGCCTGAGGATCCAATGGCCGCTGGTTGTCCAACAAGCTTTTTGTCGGTTCCGTCGAAGCGACGCATATCGGCTGACATCGTTCCAGCATCTTCCCGCAACAACACAACACGTCGGTACAAATCTCCGTTTCGCAGAAAATACGCCACTTCCGCCTTAGTCGACGACGAAAAGTCATTGCCGGGAATTCCGTCGTCCCAATCGGGCTGGTCGCGCGGATTCGGAGTAATCGGAGCAGCCGGCGATGGCGGGGAATTCACGCCACGTCCATACAACTCTTCGACTCTCTGGCCGGCGTACCGTCGCATTCCCGGATAGGCGTTCGCTTTCTCGACCAGCTCGGTATTAATCGTGAACTGCAACACGTCGTCGGTCGGATCATTGGGATTATTCTCCGAATAGTAGATATAGCCCTGCTGCTCGTTGGCCGCAGATAAACCATCGAAGAGAACTCGAGGAACCAATGGCACGATTCCATTGTGAGGAGCGAAATTCAGGAGAGCCGATGTGGCCGGTCCCTCACGATAGTCGGGGGTGGAATTCCCATTAAGGTCGGCGGTCAGATTCGGTCGGAGCGGACGATGCGATTTTTCGATCGTGCGATACGACATTCGTTTCAGATCGGCATCAATGATCGAGAATGCTGTTCGCGCACGCTGATCGTTGTTCGCCAGCCCCTTCTGACGTGTCATCGCGGTGACGGCCAGAGAGAAAATCTCGGCGAAGATGACCATAATCACCATGAGCAGGCCAACGGCGACCAGCATTTCCGTCAGTGTAAACCCGGCGGAACGAGTGCGATCGTCCAGGATCTTCGAATTCGATTTCATAGTCTTATCCTCTATGCCCGGCTTCTATCTGGCTTGAAAGGCGGGGAAGTCGAAAACCTCCACGACATTGGGCGGCACCATCACAAACTGTGCATTGGACTCCGCAGTACGATCCAGAACGATGGAAGCATATCGGGTATTATTGGGGCCCACCCAGGCCGTGCGACCAACGCCGTTTACATCGTCTTCAAGAATCGTTCGAATCTGATACCAGTGGCCATTCACCGGGTCGAACACCCAATTGCCTTCTTTGAGTTTTGGCTTCGACTCAGGATTGGCTCCGTTCCAATAAATCCGGATCGGCTGCGCCTCCAGTCCCACCGAAGAACGAGTCAGGTTCTCAACGGCATAGGCCTGCTCGCCCAGCGGCGAGAAATCGCGGCGGAAGAAGACGACCAGATTCGCCCCACGAGTTCGAACGATGTCATCCGATCCCGGCCAACCGATCTCCCAGATATCATCAACGGTCCCATTGCCGTCGTCATCGACTCCGATATCCCCTGGTGGCGGAGGTAATGTCGTTCCCCCCGTGGTATCCGGTGGCCCGAGAGAAACCAGTTGCTCACGTAGTGTTACGAGACATGTATATCTGGGTTCGAGCAATTCTAGGCGAACTTCAGGAATTCCGTCGTACAAACCGTTGTTCGGCAGTGCGGGCGAAAGCGTAATCGTTTGCCCCGCCACTGCGGAGACGCCTGTCACATGCGATTGTCGAGAAAGCTCGTTGACGACAATCGCCCGTCCTGCGGCTCCATCGAGCAGAGCCTGATTGAAAGCGACAAGATCGCTCGGGTTGATATCATTCAGAGTGACCTGAGTCGCACTCACTTTGGAGACTTCAATCGACTTCAGCGTTTCCGACCAGCTGTCTCGCGAAGCGAACATCTCATACGCGAGGTTTCGAGCAGTCACGTTCGACAGATCAAACCCGCCATTCTTGCGGTCGATTGCGTAGCGCGGCTGTCCCGCTGCATGAAGACCGAAGTAATCAGTGCCGAAGCGGTTTCCATTCACTGCCTGTCCAATCGAGCGATAGTACTCATAGCCGACTGGATCCACGACAACGGTATAGTTGAATGGCAGGTTCTGACGGAGTTCTCCAATATTCGCGACCCCCAGCCGGCTCCAGCCAATGGAGTTGGGAGTGAATTCCACATTCGGCCTGTTCGTCCCAGAGACAGCGTCGAGATGATTCGTCATCAGTTGGGGAAAAGCCTGCATGTAGTCTTCGCACTGGTAGTTCAGCAGACTGGCGTTGGTCAACTGCGTCGCCTGAATCGAGCGCAGCATTGACACCGGAAACAACGCCGCCACGGAAACCAGCCCGATGCTCATCACCATCAACGACATGAGGATCTCGACAAGCGTCGCAGCCGTGCGACGTGCTGAGTCCTCACTCTCGAGGATGGACTTGTTGATCGTCATTTGTTTCATAGCAACCGCCCTATCCGCGGTAATCGTTTCGCGTTTGAAAAATCCCGCCCGCAAGTTGTGTCACTTCGCCACTGCTCCTTCCCGGGCAAACCTGAACAGATCATCGACCCCATTGGAGCCATCCGAATCCGTGAGATCAGCCGGGCTGACGATGACCGTACCGCTGTTGGTGTAGAGGGTGACGACACGATAAGACCCCTGAACATCACCGAGGTCCGGCGTCGTTGGATCGCCATCAGGAGACAGGAACAAGTTGAGGTTGCGATCCGTATCGATCCGTTCCGCGACGAGAAAGTGCAAGACTCCCGAAGCTCCTTCAACTCCGTTCACGCTACCGTTTGGATTGAACATGATCTCAAGGTTCAGGTCGCTGACCCGCCAGATCACAGAGCCGTCCGTGACAGTTGTATTCTTCGGGACGTCGAAATTCGGGATACTCCCGCCGGATGTGCCTGCCCTGAGAACGTTGGCAAATCGTGCCTGGCCGTTGATACTGGTTACGATCCACTGCCCCAGAAGATAACCGCGCCCCGCCTCCCAGCGGCTTACGGACCAGCTGCTGGGAACGACGCTGTTCGCCAGGTCGACGACGGTGCCGGTCGGGAACAGCTCGACTTCCTCGCCGGCCATGGGGAACGTAATCGTGCTCAGATCGAACTCGAAATCGTAAAGTCGTCCCTGGTTCACAACGAAACGATTATTGCCTCCGATCGCAGGGTCAACGAGTGCGGCGGTATCAACTGGTTCTTCAACCGTTCGAAGGACCGTGCCTTCATTGACCACACTTCCGTCAAGTTGCGTGACCTCACGATAAACACGCACATTAGGGCTGTATCGAACGGCATTTTGATCTTCGAGAAACGGAGGAAGAAAACTCTCCGAAGCAATCTGATAAGTGAATCGATCGTCAATAGTGATTCTGACGCCAGGCTGCAACAGGCCGATTCGAGCCAGCTCGCCCCAACTGCGATTGTCCGCACTCAGGCCTGTAACGTATTGGATTCCAACTCGCTCGTTGGGAGCAGGATTCGGATCGAGATCAACGAATCGCAAACGACCACGAGGGACATCTTTAACTCCTTCGACATAGACCAGTCCGGTGGCAAGCGTCGGATCGTTCTGATCGAGCACGAACCGAATTCCGATCGGTGTGCTGGACCGCGACTGCTGGGAAAGCCCGAACGCACGCGAACGAGCCCCTTCAAACTTGGCCTGTAGAATGCGGGCACAGGCTCCGATTCGCTCATCTCCAATGTTGAGATTGAACGTACCGACGGCCAAAGTCGTCAGGATCAGAAAGACTGAAATCGCGACCAGCAATTCCACCAGAGTGAAACCGTGCCGGGCTATATATCGACCATCCATAGTAGTTCTCATCACGGCGTATCCAGTTGGAGATTCGTGATATTGTCTGACAAAACGCTGTCGTAAATGATCGTTTCTTTATCCGTCACGGTCGCGGCAGCGTCCACTGCATCTCGAATCGACTTGAGGGGCGCTCCCAAATGCCCGAGTTCGGCAGCGTTCGTCGGTTCTTCGAGTCCCAGCAAACCATCAGCGCCCGCAGAAACGATCAGAAATGTCTGGTAGGTGTTCGGCGTATGGATAACGTTTTGAAGTGCCGTATTCGATTTACCCTCACTGAAGAAGGCAGTTCCGAGTCTACGGATCTGATTCGTCATCGTTCCCGTGGGATCAAACTGATCGTACTTAGAAGGCAAATCTTTAAACTTAGTATTGCTAAGGACATCCCAATATGGATTCATATTCGGATTCGTAGAATCAACGATTCCACTTTCAGGAATAACCAGCCTTGTCGGCCACCGATAGAATCTCAAGGGATTGCCCCATGCATCAACAATTTCCATCAACCCGTCATCATCAGTATCCGCGAGCTCGTTCGCAGAAAACTCGCCAGCATCTGCAGTTGAAACACCGTAGACACTACCTTCACTGAACAAGATATACAAAATCTCTGAACTCTCGGTCTCCGGGCGATGAGTCGTTGGATCGAACACTCCAGTAGCTAACTTTTCTGCAAGCAACCGAGCGACGACACCGTCGTCGGAAACAGCCCCGCCGCTAATTGCGGATGACCTCAGAAACTCCCCGAGATCCGGGCGTCCGGCTTCCCAGTCAATATTGCCGTCAGAATCATCATCGATCGGAGCGGCCCCGGGACGCGCCGCCTGTCCGGGAACACCATCAATTCCGACCAAATCCTCAAACCTTTGAGGGAAGGCATATTTGTACTTCAACTTGCGGCTTACAAACTTAACAGTATCTTCGGCAAGAACACCACTCGGGATCGGAAGCGGGGGCAAATCGCCGCTTCGGACAACCTTATCGAATTCGATCCTAGCTTGCTTCAACATAGCATTCACTTTGAGGATCGTCGTTTGTGTACGAGTCGCCTTCGAGCTAGCAAGCACTCCACGGAGCGTCACGAAGGTCATGCTCGCAAGCAGCAGAACGATCCCCATAGCCACCAAGAGCTCAACCAACGTAAATCCGCGCCGAAACGTCATCACAAGAACCCCCTAAACATCAACCTCGGCCAAACTAGTTCAAATTCGTCTTGAACGTGGTCACATTGTCTTGATCGTAGACCCTATACTTCAAAAACAGTTGCCAAACCCTATCCCACTCGGCGTCACTCGAAATCCATGCGGGACGTTTAGGCCGGGCCATACCTTCACGATAGTAACCACCAATCCCGTATATTCCGTCAGGCCCTGGAGAGATAATCTGAAACCCGTTGTCTTTCCAAGCGGGGGGAAACGAGAACGAAGAGTTATCGAAGGGAATCTCTAATACCAAGTCAGCATCCTCATCAGCAAATGAGAAGGTTTGACGATAACAATCAGTCATTCTATGAATCGCCGGGTCCGACGGAGGAGGCGGTAACTCTAGTCGATGAGGTGATCGCGGGGGCATAGCACCACTAGGATCAATCACTGAGTATCCGATACCGTTATTTGACGAGATATACCAAATGGGGTTTGTTTGCCCTGGAAATGAATCCAGATACGCAAAGCCATTTCCACGAGGTACAAGCCGTGACAAGTCGAACTCAAAGTAAGGACCATGCCTATTAGTTCCGCCTAGCGAGAATGGATCTCTTGGATTCACGGCAAATCCAATTGGTGCCCCGTCGGAGCGAATTATTCCAGCAAGAAAGAACACTAAGCAGTTCGCGCCATCGAGAGAAATGAAATCTTCGGTCCCATCACCGTCGAAATCCCGAGACTTCGCAAAATCAAACTGTGGCCAAATCGACGTAATCTTAGCCTTACTGGTTTGATCAGCGTTCCATCCTGCCAGAGTATCGTGCAGTGTGATACTACTCGGTGGATACACCCCGAACTCTGAGTGAAACGAGGCTATGGCGGTCTCGAAACTACGAATCTCTTGAGCAACTTTCGCTACGACAACAGCTCGCCGGGCACTTTGAACTCCCGTCAGTAATAGGCCGGCCAGTATCGCGACGATACCGATCGCGACCAGCAATTCAATCAACGTAAAGCCGCGATGACCGCAATGATGATTTGTGCGCATCGGGTGATGAACAGGATGCATGTTTCAAGTTCCTTCGTGTGGCCGGGAGCCTGCGAATGGTTTGCCCGCGGAGCCTGCCGGGAGGGTCCGCCCGCGCGGAGCACGACCAGAATGTCAATCAGCGGCCCGCTGAGTGATTTGGTGTCGGGTGATCTCTTCTCAGAACCGCATCGGGATGCGGTCCGGCACGGGAACCGACGCCGGTAAGCGTCGGCTCCGTTAGCCCAGTCCGTTTAGCTCAGGTCGTTCATCAGCTGAATCAGCGGATAGAACAACGCGATGACAATAAATCCGACGATCAGACCGAGGACGACGACCATCAGCGGTTCGAGCATGTTGATCAAACCTTCGACGAGCACTTCGACCTCTTCCTCGTAAACGTCGGCCACCTTGTAAAGCATGTTATCGAGTGCACCGGTCTCCTCACCGACGTCGACCATATTAACGACGATGTCATCGACGATGCGGGTTTCCTTCAACGGAACGGCCATCGATTCCCCTTCGCGAATCGCGGCGTAGATATGATCGAACGCCCGTCGGAACACATGATTTCCCGCCGTGTCGCGCGAGATCGACAGGGCTTCGAGAATCGGCACGCCGGAGGCGATCAGAGTTCCCAGCGTTCGACAGGTTCGAGCCGTGGTCGACTTCGACAGGATGAGCCCCAGGATCGGAATCTTGAGAGCCAGCCAGTCGGTGACAAACGCCCCGGTTTTGTTCTTGCGTATGATCTTCAACATCAGCCAGATCGCGAACGGAATGGCCGGGATGAGATAGAAGTAGGTCACCACCAGGTCGCTGATCGTGATCAGCATCACGGTGATAGCCGGCAGTTCGATGCCGAAGCCGAGGAAGATCTCCTTAAACTTCGGAATAATGAAGTACATAATGAAGCCCACGATACCGCCGGCCACGGTGATAACCGAGACCGGATAAATCATGGCTCCCTGCACCTTCCGCTTCAGGCTCTGGGACTTTTCCTTGAACTCGGCCAGACGCTGGAGAATAACTTCCAGGGCTCCCCCGGCCTCCCCGGCTTTCACCATGTTGACGTACAGGTTGTCGAACGCCTTGGGCTGACGGGACATCGCTTCAGACAGCGTGTTTCCCGATTCGACATCCTCGATCACGCCAATCAGAGCGTTCTTCAACGGGCCAGGCTTGGACTGTGTTTCGAGAATTCGGAGCGAACGCAGAATCGGCAGACCTGCGTCCTGAAGTGTCGACAACTGACGGGTGAAGGCACACAGCTTTTTGGCTTTCACCTTGCCGAGGCTGAAGGATTTCTTCTTGCCCTGCTGCTGCGTTTTGGCAGCAACCTTGCCTTTGTCTTTCTTCTTCTTGACGCTCTTTTCCTGAATCTTCGTGACAAAGAATCCCTTCTCACGAATCTTCTGCTGAGCTTCCTGTTCGGACCCGGCCTCGATCGTCTCTTTGACTTCGAGCCCCGTATTGTCCATCGCCTCGTAAACGTACGTTGGCATGCTTCTGCTCCGTGTCCCGCTCGGTATTCTCCAGTCGGTTCCACACCGACGGGTGTGTTTCTGTCGGCGCCGCACCGACCGGTTTCGTCCTGTCGCCATCGCACCAGCGGAGATTACCCAGCCGGTGTTCTACCAACAGGTGAGTCCTTCAAGAACTCGCCAGGGGTCGGGACTCCTCAGGAATCCCATAATGTTCACAACTCAGTCCAGGTCTTCCATAACGGTTTCACGAACCACTTCGTCGATTGTCGTGACTCCGTCGAAAATCAACTTGAGTCCCGATTCCCGCAGCGTGGTCATCCCCTGGCTTCGTGCCAGATTTCGCATTTCATCCACCGACGCATTACTCGACACCAGATCACGGATGTCGTCGTCGACGTTCATCAGTTCATACAGTCCGGTCCGCCCTTTGTAGCCGCCGTTATTGCAGCGGGCGCAACCCTTGCCGTAGTAGAATTTGTATTGGCGAGCCTGCTGAATCGGCAGCTGCAGTTCCATCAGCAGTTCGTCGGAAGGCTCGAACTCGGAACGACATTCCGTGCAGATCTTTCGCACGAGTCGCTGAGCCAGAATCCCTTCCACGGTCGCGGTAATCAGGAACGGCTGCACTCCCATATCCCGCAGTCGCGTGACGGCCGAAGGAGCGTCGTTCGTGTGCAGCGTGCTGAACACCAGGTGCCCGGTCAGAGCCGACTGCACGGCGATTTCCGCTGTTTCGTAGTCTCGAATTTCTCCGATCAGAATCTTATCCGGATCGTGCCGCAAAATGGCTCGCAGCACGTTGGCGAAGGTCACATCGATGTCGGGATTGACCGGGACCTGAATAAGCCCATCGATTTCGTATTCGATCGGGTCTTCAGTCGTAATGACTTTGGTTTCGATATCGTTGAGTTCGTTCAGAGCCGAGTAGAGTGTCGTCGTCTTGCCGGAACCGGTCGGCCCGGTTACCAGCACGATGCCGTTCGGCAACTTCAACATTCGACGGAACCGGTTGAGCGTATTGGCATCCATCCCGATCTTGTTGAGATCGAGCTGAATCACGGTCCGGTCGAGGACTCGCATAACGACCGATTCGCCGTTGATGGTCGGCAGAACCGAGACCCGCAGGTCGACCGGGTTTCCCCCGACGTTGAGTTCGATTCGACCGTCCTGCGGCAGACGCCGCTCGGCGATATCGAGCTCGGACATGACCTTGATTCGGGAAACGATGGCGTTCGCGAGGTGGCGGGGCGGCGGCACCATTTCATAGAGCACGCCGTCCGCTTTGACGCGAACTTTGAATTCGTCTTCAAACGGCTCAAAGTGGATATCGCTGGCCTGGTCTTTAATCGCCAGCAGCAGAATCATGTTGAGCAGTTTTCGGATTGGGGCGGCATCCGACATTTCTTCCATGTCGCCGATGTCGATTCCGCGCATCTTCTCTTCGTCTTCGCCGCCCGACTCGAGCTGACCGATGACGTCTTCGATACTGTCTTCGTGACCGGCGTAGACCCGTCCGAGAGCCGCTTCGACATCCGCCAGGGACGACACGGCGCCCCGAACCTCAACTCCCAGAAAGTTTCGCAGGTCATCCAGAGCAGCGACGTTGGCCGGATTGGCCATGGCGACCGTAAGGATGCCGTCCTTCTGGGAGATCGGAATGATCTTGTAAACGGAGGCCATCGTTTCCGGAACGAGTTCGAGCACCTTGGGCGGGATGTTCGTTTCCGCCAGGTTAACAACCGGCATGCCGTGCTGTTCGGCCAGGGCTTCGGTGACCTGCGCTTCGGTTACGAAGCCCATGCGGACGGCAACCTGACCGATCAGTTCACCGGGACTCTGCTTCTGTTCTTCAAGCACATCCCAGAGCTGATCCTCGGTCATGTAACCGAGGTCGACCAGAACCTGTCCCAGCTTACGCCGTGCCATATATCAACCTGCTTCCCGACTCATCGTTAGTTGGCCTGTCTGTGATGCTCCATCCTGCGGAGAGTGCTCCGCGATCGCCGCCGGCTGCTGCCGGTCCGGAAATCAATCGTCGTCGTCTTCATCCTCGTCTTCGTCATCCTCAAGCAGCCCCTTCTTGGCCATCGTGATTTTGGCCTTGAGCTCGCCCGGGTTGTTCGATTTCATGACGACATCGTCTTCATCGCATAGCCCTGTTTTCCACAGGTTGAACAGAGCATCGTCGAGCAGCTGCATCCCGTACTTGCGTCCGGTCTGGATACTTGAGTTGATTCGATAGGTCTTGGCTTCACGGATCAGGTTGGCAATAGCCGGGGTGACCACCAGAAGCTCGTAGGCAGCGACCAGCCCCTTGGGCTTCTTGGGCAGAAGAGCCTGACTGAGCACGCCAATAATGGCGACCGACAGCTGCGTACGAATCTGTTCCTGCTGCGTGGTCGGAAAGACGTCGATAATTCGGTCGACCGTTCCCTGGGCACCGGTCGTGTGCAGGGTCCCGAACACCACGTGCCCGGTTTCCGCCGCGGTGATGGCCGCCGAAATGGTATCGAGGTCTCGCATTTCCCCCACGAGGATCACATCCGGGTCCATTCGCAGGGCGCGACGCAATGCTTCAGGAAAGTCCGGAACATCGACGCCGATCTCGCGTTGATTGATCGTGCACTGCTTGTGCTTGTGGTAATACTCGATGGGGTCTTCGAGCGTGATGATATGATGGTCGATCGTGTCGTTGAGATAGTTGATCATACTGGCAAGACTGGTCGTCTTGCCGGATCCGGTAGGACCGGTCACCAGGAACAGGCCTCGGGGCCGTTTAATCAGATCCCCGATGATGGGCGGCAGCCCGAGTTGGGCGAACGTCAGGAATTCGTTCGGAATTCGCCGCAACACCATGCCGATCTGGCCGCGCTGCTTGAAAACGGCGACCCGGAACCGGGCCTTTTCTCCGAAGGCAAACCCGAAGTCCGTTCCCCCGACCTCCTGGAGCTCCTGCTGATTTCGCTCCGGAGTGATACTTTTCATGAGCGCGACGGTGTCGTCGGGCGTCAGAGTCTTGGTCTCGAGTCGCACCATTCGCCCGCCCATGCGAACTACGGGAGGCTGTTCGGTGGTGATGTGAAGATCGCTGACCCGCTCCCGGACCACCGTCTCCAGCAGTTTGTCGATTTGGACAGTTGCCATCGGAATCCTTTATCACAATCGCGGCGACAAGATCGAGTTATGAAAACAGCAGATGTAATTTCAATGAAGAGACAACCAATCTCGCGCGAGAACCGCAATCGAGAATTAAATCAGTTCCGGCCCGCCCTTATCGACACGTCAGAAAAGATGTTTCAGTGAACGGCGAAGGATGCAGAATCGATCCAGAAAACTCGCCGTAAAAACTCACTTCGTTGCCGGGGAACCCCCGACGCCGCACCCGGCTTTCTTACCCGGTTGCGAATTCATTATTCGCATCAGTAAACGTTGACCTCAAGAAAATCCAGTTTCGCGGCCATTTCCCCAAACCTCACTCAACCGTCCGGAATCGCCGTTCCTGTTGGCGACGACCGACGACAGAAAGAACTCGTTTCCGAGCTTCACTGGTTCGAAGACGAACTGACATCGATCCCTGCTGGCTCAGCTTAAAGTTCGCTACCGTCGCCTCCCCGCCCCGCGATCTCCTCAACGCCACCATTTCTGAAGCCCCACCGTAACGGCACTGAGGTGTTCCTCCGCCGGGATCCGGCCCTGGTGAGGCCGGGCCCACACAGGAATCAGTGGCCGCCCGTCTTGAGTTTGTAGGCTTCCGCCAGCGTCGTAATCCCTTGCATAGACTTATCTACGGCATCTTCGACCAGGGTCTTCATCCCGAACAGACGAGCCTGTCGGCGGATGTGCTGTGTTGGTTCGCTGTTAAAGGACATTTCCCGAATGGTCGCATTCATCATCATCAATTCGAACACCGCTCGGCGTCCGCGATAGCCCGTGTGCTGACAGTGATTGCACCCCTTGCCGCGATGAAAATCGGCACTGGCGATCATCTCCGGAGTCAGCCCGAACTCCTCCAGCTCACTCGGCTCGGGAGTGTACGGAGCTTTACATTTTGGACACACGACACGCACCAGACGTTGGGCCATGGCCGCCATAATGCTCGATGCCACGAGGAATGGCTGGACTCCCATGTCGATCAGACGTGTAATAGAACCGGGCGCATCGTTCGTGTGAAGTGTACTGAAAACTAAGTGTCCGGTCAAAGAAGCCTGAATTGCCATTTCACCGGTCTCGGTATCGCGGATTTCTCCGACTAGGATGACGTTCGGTGCCTGTCGCAGCATCGCGCGGATGATCCGAGCAAAGGTCATCCCGATGTTGTGCTTCACTTCGACCTGGTTGATCCCGGGAAGGTAATACTCCACCGGATCCTCCGCAGTGATGATCTTTCGGTCCGGCCGGTTCAGTTCACCAAGAGCACTGTACAGCGTAGTGGTCTTACCAGATCCCGTCGGACCGGTCACCAGAAAGATCCCGTTCGGGCGACGGATAATCTTCAGGAAGTTGCGATAGTTCTGTTCACTAAACCCGAGATTCCGAATCCCGACCTTAATGTTGTCGCGATCCAGAATTCGCATGACGATCGCCTGGCCGTAATGGGTGGGGAGAATACTGACCCGGAGGTCAAACTCACGGCCGCCGACTCGGGTCTTGATTCGACCGTCCTGCGGTCGACGTTTTTCCGAAATGTCGATGTTGCCCATAATCTTGAGACGGGACGTCAGGGCGGAGAGCAGTCGCTTCGGCGGGCTGTCGCGCTCGACGAGCACGCCATCGATGCGGTAGCGAATCCGGATTCGATCGTCGAACGGTTCGATATGAATATCCGAAGCCCGCATGTTGATCGCTTCCGAGATAATCAAGTTCACCAGTCGGACAATAGGTGAACTTTCGTCCGCCTCTGCTTCGGCTTCCGCCTCGGAGAGTTCAGTCTCGGTAAAATCGATGGCCGTTTCGGTGAATTCGGCAATGATCGAGTCGACCGATTCAGTCTCGTGCTGCCCGTAATGCGTATTGATGGCATTCTGGATCGACTCGGTCGGAGCGACGACGACCTGAATTTCTCGGTTGAGAATAAAGCGGAGTTTATCGAGGACTTCCAGGTTCATCGGGTCGTTCATGGCGACCACGAGGGCTTCGCCCCGCATCTCGACCGGGAAGACGATATTCTCGCGGGCCACCGATTCGGGCACCTGTTCAATCACGGCCGGGTTCGGCTCGACGCTGCTCAGGTCGACCATTTCATAGCCGAGCGCGGCTGACTGATACTCGCGAAGGGACGACTGGGTCACATAACCAAGCTCAACCAGGATCGCCTCAGGCTTCTTTCCTTTGCTTTTGGAGATCGCCAGGGCCTCCTGCAACTGATCGGCACTGATCTGTCCGTCGGAAACCAGCTTCTTTAACCACTTTGCCATAGTTCACCTTTTCAGGACCACACCGGTTCCAGGAACCGGCATCGTTCAGGATCAGCGCTGAAAATCGATATGCCGGGCAAGATTGGCCATGACCGTTTGCGAGCAGCCGCCAGGGACATCCTGCAACAACAATCGTGAGAGCTTCCGGAATCGTAATGAAACCGATCAGCTTTCGCTATTATGAGATAGGGATCGGGCAACAGAGCGGAACCGCTCCTGCCGTAGTGATGAAAAATCCAGAGACTCGGCAAACCGGCGAGCGGTTCACCCGCAATCATCATCACGACTCCGTTCTCAAAATGCAATAAGCTAAGCTCCGGAAGCCAGTTAAGTGGCGGCCGACATGACGCTGCAACGCCAAAGTATTAGACTGGCCTCGCCTAAGTCCGCACATCTTTGAGCTCCAAAGGACACACTCTTGGCGACACGCATCCTCGATTTGCACGTTGACGATCTTCGCTTCCCCACCTCCCGCCAGCTCGATGGCTCCGATGCCATGAATGAGGCTCCCGACTATTCGGTGGCCTACGTCACCCTCACGACAAGCAACAGCGAACTGACCGGGAACGGAATTACCTTCACGATTGGACGCGGAAACGAGATCGTGGTCGCAGCCGTGGAGGCGCTCCGCGATCGAATCGTCGGTCTGACGCTGGAAGAAATCACAGCCGATATGGGCAGCTTCTGGCGGCACATCACCAGCGACAGCCAGCTGCGGTGGATCGGCCCGGAGAAAGGGGTCATCCATCTGGCGACGGCTGCTGTCGTGAATGCGGCCTGGGACCTCTGGGCAAAATCGTTGGGTAAGCCGCTGTGGCAGCTGGTCGCCGATCTTTCGCCGGAAGAGTTTGTCCGCTGCATCGACTTCCGGTATCTGACCGATGTCGTCACCCCCGAGGCGGCTGTGAGTCGACTGCAGAAGCTGAAAGCGACTCAACCGGAGCGCCTCGCTCGGCTGCAGCAGAAAGGCTATCCGGCTTACACGACCTCGGCCGGCTGGCTGGGGTATTCAGACGAACGACTGCGAGAGCTCTGTCGGCTGCGACTCAGTGAAGGCTGGGAGGTCTTCAAGATTAAAGTCGGTCGCGATCTGGAAGATGACCGACGACGCTGCCGGATTATCCGCGAGGAGATCGGCCCCGATCGCCTGCTGCTCACCGACGCCAACCAGGTGTGGGACGTGCAGACGGCAATTGACTGGATGACGCAGCTGGCCGAGTTCAATCCCTGGGCGATCGAAGAGCCGACCAGTCCCGACGATGTCCTCGGCTACGCCAAGATTTCCAAGGCATTGGATCCGATTCGCGTCGCTGGTGGCGAACATTGTGCAAACCGGGTGATGTTCAAGCAGTTTCTGGAAGCGGGCGGCATGCAGGTCTGCCAGATCGATGCCTGTCGCCTCGGCGGCGTGAACGAGGTTCTGGCCGTGTTGCTGCTGGCGGCTGAGTTCGATGTGCCGGTCTGCCCGCACGCCGGCGGAGTCGGTCTCTGCGAATACGTGCAGCATTTGTCGATCATCGACTATCTCTGCGTCTCCGGCTCCCTCGAAAATCGCATGGCCGAACACGCTGGCACCTGTCACGAACACTTCCTCGATCCGATCCGGATTCGCGACGGACACTACCTGCTGCCAGAGCAACCGGGTTACAGCATCACGATGTTCCCTGAGTCAATTGAAAAGGCACAGTTTCCGGGGGGCGAATACTGGCGGGATTGAGATCGGCTCCAGCCTTAAGAGAGGGCTCCCGACGCGGCGTCTCAGGTTCTATACTGCCTGAACACAATTCATTACGACCAGCGGGCATTCGGACGAAGACGTACAGCTCATGAAAATAGGCATAGTCAGCGACACTCACGGCAATGTCGCCAACACCGAACGAGCCGTGGAGATTCTGAGGCAGGCAGACGTTTCGGCCGTGCTGCACTGCGGCGACATCTGCGGCGTTCGGATCGTCGATATGTTCGTCGAATGGCCGACGCATTTCGTCACCGGAAACTGTGACAATGCGATGATGATGCAGAACGCGGTCGAAACGATCGAGCAGACCTGGCACGGGATGTTCGGCGAGATCGAACTCGGTAACCGAAAGATCGCCCTGCTCCACAGCCACGAACCGGGCCGCCTCGCATTCGCCGCGGAATCAGGTGATTACGATCTCGTCTGCTACGGGCATACGCATCAGCGGGAGCAGCACAAGGTTGGCGAGACGCTCGTGCTCAATCCGGGTGCAATTCACCGGGCGAATCCGCATACGATCGCAATTGTCGATCTGGAGACGATGACCGCGGAGCATGTGATTATCGACTGAGTCTGCAGATTGGGATCCATCCGAGGCGGCTATAATAGAAGGCACTCAATTCTGCGAGAGAGGTGGTCTTCATGATCAGCGAACTGCTTCCCCTGCCTTCCGATTTCGATGGAACCGTCCGGCTCTTCCCGCTGCCGGATCTGGTGCTGTTTCCGCGAATGATTCTGCCGCTGCATATTTTCGAGCCACGCTACTGCGACATGCTGCACGATGCCCTGCAAACCGACCAGTTGATCACGATGGCCACGGTCGTGCGGAAGGACGATACCGCCGAGGCGATCGCACCGATGGTCTGCATTGGACAGATTGTCGCCCATGAAGAAACGCCCCAGGGAACCTACAAGGTTGTTCTGGCGGGAATCGAGCGAGCCGGCGTGGAACGCGAACTCGATTCGCCGGACCGCTTTCGCCGGGCGATGGTCGAAGTCATCCGCAGCGACAACCCCGACTCGGAAGAAACGCAGCGGCTCTTCGCCGAACGCCTGCTCGGCTGCTTCACCGAGTCAGCTTCGGAAGTCCAGCAGATCCGCAAGCTGATCGACGAACAGAACCTCGACCTCGGCACCCTGACCGATCTGATCGCCTACCATTCCGAACTGCAGACGCAAAGTAAACTGAACCTGCTGGCCGAGCCGGAAACAGCCACACGAGCGACTCAACTGCTGCGATTGTTCGGCAACGCGAACAAGTATCCGTTTCCGCCCAAGTTCAGTGAGAATTGAATGGAAGGTAACAGTACTACCGAACCTGCTGAGGACGGCAGGAAAGAACGGTGGACACTGTCAAACACCATCTGCACGCTTGTCATTTATGGCATGTTTGTCTGCATGTACGTGTGGAGTGCGGTGCCGACAGCGAAGCTGCTTCAGGCGGTCGGCCCCTCCTCAGAGACGCCCCGGTGGGTGCACAGGATCGTCTACGCCCCTGCCCATCGCTTTTCAAGAATCTGCCCGGCTCTTGAGTCGTTTCAGCGGGAGCAGTCCTTCTGGTGGGAAGAGTTTGTCCAGCGTCACCTCTTATAGACGGCAACGGGTTGCTTGTTGAGATATCATCACGAAGGGTGGCCCGTCCGCCTCAGCGGGCGGGTCGCGAAAGCGACAAGAGGCAGCGCCATCCGCGCGTTGAACTGAAATCGTCCGGTCTTCAAAGAAACCTCGGCATGGCCCGCCCCGCTTCAGAACACCACTCAGGTGGCCCGCCCGGGACTACTCCAGGCAGTGCTGGGATGTCAGCCGTACTCCAGAGACCGAGCACATTTGCTGGGATACGCCTTCGGCTATCCCAGCCCACTTCTCCGCTTGAGCTCCAAAAGTTCGCGGTACAGTTCCTGATACTGCTCCGCGACCGCGTCCCATGTCGGGCACTGCTCAACCGCCCGCGATGCTTCGATCGCATAGCGTTCGCGCGTTTCCGGCTGTTCGATGAGCTGTTCAATCCGTGCAGCCAGTTCTGCATCATCACCGATCGGAACAATCGCTCCTGAGACTCCGTCCTTTAACAGATCTTCAATCCCCTCCACGGCCGTGGAGACGATCGGCAGTCCTGCGGCCATGGCTTCCAGGATGACGTTCGGCATCCCCTCCCATCGCGACGGAAAGACGAACAGATCGGCGTTTTTCATCAGCTCGGGAATATCGCTGCGGGAGCCGAGCAGTTGAACGGCTTCTGTGAGGCCTCGATCCTGTATCTGTTGTTCAAGCTCCTCTCGCAGCGGCCCTTCCCCCGCGATGAGCCAGCGAACTTGCGGGAACTTCGGCCTGAGCGTTTCGGCGAGATGCGGAAGGGTCAGGATGCCTTTCTGGGGATCAAGTCGCCCGGCGAAGAGAATCAGAAACTCGGAGTCACTGCAGTGGAGTTCCGTCCGCGAAACCGGGTCAGCGTCGCGAAAGCGATCGAGATCGACGCCGTTCCGAATCACGAGCAACTTCTCAGCCGGAAGGCCCCCCTGTTCAATCGAGAACCGACGGACGGCCTCACTGACACAGACGTGCCGCGTCACCCAGCGATCGGTCCAGCGGTCGAGTTTCAGATACGAGTTCGAACGCTGCTCGGCAACGCGGATGCCGCAGACCATCACCGGTACGCCCGCCATGCGAGCCGCGATGCGGGCCAGGAGATTCGCATGAAACAGATAAGACTGCACCAGCCGTGGCCGGAACCGCCGCATCTCGCGACGGAGTTTTTTCAGAGCCGCCAGAGGACGCCGGCGGCTCGCATGCAGACAGACGACGTCGATTCCGTTCTGCCGCAGCTGCTCGACCAGCTCCCCTTCTCCGCTGAGGCAAACGACACGCGGGTTCCATTCTGTGCGATCGAGCCGGGTGACGAGCTGGACGAACGCCCGCTCCGCCCCGCCGGGATCGAGCTCGGTGATGCAGAACAGAATGGGAACGGGAGTTTGCGGCATGTCGGGACGGGTCAAATTGCGAAAGTCAGAGGGAATGAACTATAAACCGGCCTCTCACGGACCGCATCGAGCCGGGCTCGAATCGAAGTTGATTCCGGCAAGCACGCTGAAGACAGGCCGCTTGTGGCTGCGCCACCCAGACTTGAAAGTCTGGGCCATCCTCTTAAGTCCCTTCTATTACGAAACGAGACGTACCTGCCGATGGCGGATCTTAATCAGATTTCCTCTTACGATTACACTCTCCCCGAGGAATTAATCGCTCAGTCCCCTGCTCCGCACCGCACCGATTCGCGGCTGCTCGTCTTCGATCGCGGCTCGGGAACGAAGACGCATCGCCACTTTCGCGACCTGCTGGAGTTTGTTCGTCCGGGCGATTGCCTCGTGTTGAACCGCACCCGCGTCGTTCCGGCTCGGCTACGAGGGTTTCGCGATCAGACGGGCGGAAAGTGGGAAGGCCTCTTTCTGCGGCTCGATGCGGACAACAGCTGGATCATCATCGGCAAGACCAAAGGGAAGCTGCAGCTGGGCGAGACCGTCACCGTGCACAGCGAGGATCAGCAGTCGAAGCTGCAGATCCAGTTTCTGGAACGGGGCGAACAGGGAACGTGGCGGGTGCAGCCGGTTCTCGAAGACGGCGATTCCTCGACGGCCTGGGAACTGCTCGATCGCGTCGGTGCGATTCCGTTGCCGCCGTATATTCAGCATGGTCAGGCCGTGCCGGAGGATCGGGAGCGGTATCAGACCGTTTACGCGAGTACCCCCGGAGCCGTCGCGGCTCCGACAGCCGGCCTGCATTTCACGCCGGAGCTTCTCGAACGCTGCCGGGAATCGGGAGTCGGCATTGCAGAGGTGACGCTGCATGTCGGCCTGGGCACGTTCCGCCCGATTGCCGTCGAGAATCTTGATGAACACGAGATGCATTCCGAATGGTGCGAGGTCTCCGAAGAAACGGTGAACAAGCTCGCCGAAGCCCGCGCCAATGGGGGCCGCGTGATCGCAGTCGGTACGACGACGGTTCGCACGCTGGAAACGGCTGCTCGATCGGGTTCACTGCAGCCGTGGCAGGGAGAATCGACACTGTTTATCCGGCCCGGGTTTGAGTTCCATGCGATCGATGGCATGATCACGAACTTCCATCTGCCAAAATCGAGCCTGCTGGTCATGCTGAGTGCCTTCACCGGGTACGAGCAGATCATGGACTGTTACGCCGAGGCGATCCGGGAGCGATACCGGTTTTACAGCTATGGGGATGCGATGCTGATTGTTTGAACGTCGAAGACAAGCATGCCCACACAAGCGTGGGCATGGCACCCGGTTTCCGGAAGAAGTCGACCAAAAGGATGGCCCGGAAGTTCACTTCCGGGTGACGAAGTCACAGGCAGCCGCCCGTGGGACGTGGGTGATTAGAAGATGTGAGAACACGAGTACCGAACAACTTGCTTCTCGTTGGGATGGTTGCACAATCAATCGAATTCGCCGATGGGCAACGGCTTGTTGCTCCGGAACCCGGAGGTAAACCTCAGGGCCATCCCGTAGTATCGGTTCTAAAGTTATGAGGATGCGATCTTGATCGTTTGAACGTCGAAGACAAGCATGCCCACGCGAGCGTGGGCATGGCACCCGGCGATCACGCGGATCCTGAAACCAATTTCAAACGCGCCCACCGCGTTAATCCAGTCGTTCGCGGACAGCAGGTTCCAACACGTCATGCAGATTGAGGCAACCCGCGATGCATTCGATCTCCAGCACCTTGCTGCGTCCATTCGTCGCTCGTCCAACTTCCGATTCGTGTGGCAGTTCTACAGCGTCACCGCTGCCGATCTTGATTCCATTGGTACCGTTGCTGATGTTCTGAGCGTGATTATTGCTCAACCCACATTACACACATTCCTCGCGAATTCGCTCGATGACATTCACCCCCGTGACTTCCAGATCGAACCCTTGCACCAGCATGCATCAATTGTTCGGGATGGGGCATCCTTTCTTGACACAATGGCTCGTGCGTCGCTTGACCGATTAGGTGCATATTCGAGGGATCTCTCGCCTTCGACTGCTGAAGAACGCGAACCGATTCACAAGCTCTTTTCAAGAATTGGAAGATACTCAGCATTTACAATTGAGCCCGGCAGAAACGCAAATTGCGATGTCTGTCGGCACCACAACAGCCACTTGTTTTCAAATTGGTTTTTCGATGTCGCGTGGGATTACACATTCCTTGTGTCGTGGTCACGCGCCAAATTGTTCTGGATGGGATGTTTGACAGATACCGATTGAAAGAAGTCGGCGAACAAGGCGGTCAACCGGAGCGGCGGTTGCCGCGTTTTCTGAATTTCAAGCCGGGGGCCGCCGCCTAGTTACCTTTGGCGTTATCGCAGGATGGCCCGGAAGTTCACTTCCGGGTGACGAAGTCACAGGCAGCCGCCCGTGGGACGTTGGCGATCAGAAGACGTGGGGGCAACATGAGTACCCAACAACTTGCTTCTCGTTGGGGATGGATGCACAATCGATCGAATTCGCCGATGGGCAACTGCTTGTTGCTCCGCAACCCGGAGGTAAGCCTCTGGGCCATCCCGCGGGTAAATTTTCCGAACAGGAGAAGATCCATCTCATCAATAAGTCCAATTTCTGTGATGGTTAACCTTGTATGTGGAGACGGGAGAACAGGTGTTGCACGTAATATTGGGGACATGGATAGAGTTGATCAGATGAGACGAGGAAGATCCTATCTAGTAAGTTTGACAGGAGAAGACTGTGGCTATTCCCCCTATTCATGGCATAGATGTCTGTTGAAATGCTCAAGGCCGTATTTCTCGGACGATGATGGAGGTGGGGCAGCAGGTAGAACTGTGTCGGAGATTTATTCGGAGGTTTTCCGGCCGGAGGATCAGGCGCGTCGAGGTGAGTATCTAAAGATGGTTGAAGAGACAGATGACCATCGAAGAATGGTAGATTTAGCATTGCGAATAGACCGCGAAGAGAGCTCAGGCAGCGATTGATAAGCGATCCTAGTCTTGCTATCCAACGCTGCCTGGTTGCTTGGAAAGCCTCATTTCAGTTTGACTGACAGGCAGCCTCCAGTTCAACGGATTGGAATGTTTGAAAATTTGTTCTAGGTGTTATGAAAGGTTGAATTTGGTGACCCGGAAGTTCACTTCCGGGTGACGAAGTCACAGGCAGCCGCCCGTGGGACGTGGGTGATTAGAAGATGTGGGAACACGAGTACCGAACAACTTGCTTCTCGTTAGGGATGGATGCACAATCGATCGAATTCGCCGACGGGCAACTGCTTGTTGCTCCGCAACCCGGAGGTAAACCTCCGGGCCCTCCTCTGTCTATTAACTGGTTAGAGCCCATGCTGAGTTCAATCGTGGCGTGGTGGAAGGAGCGGCAGCGGACCCGACGTGGGGCGCTCATGCTCGAGCGCCAAGTCCACGTTACGTGGGACGAGACTGGGGTATCCGCCTGCTTCCCAACTGGAGAGGTCCAAGCAATCGACTGGGTGGCGGTGAATGTAGTAGCAATCGAAACAAACGATTCTGGTCCGGTGGGCGCTGACGTGTGGTGGCTTCTCGAGGGTAGCGAGTTACTTTTGGCTTATCCCCAAGGCGCTACAGGCGACGAGGCGATGCTAGAAGAGTTGCCTCACCGCTTTCCCGGCTTCAGCCAAGAAGCTGTAATCGCGGCAATGGGCTGCACGGACAACGCTCGGTTCGTCTGCTGGGAGCGCTCGAATGGGCTCTAACAATTCGTCCAAGCCGTCGCCGCTTCGCGGCGCGGTTTAACTCAGACGTCATGATTCATTCGAGCTAGCCTCGTCTCGTAAAAACCATCGTGCAATAGTTGTTCACCTTTTGCGTCAAATGCACCGGATTTTGCAGCGCGTCGATTACGGTTTTCATGAGCATAAGCGCATTCTGCGATTGTTCCTGTCCTCCCGGGAGAGACGAGTATCGCAAAGCTCATTTCTATTGGGATTGGGCGGACGATAGGTTGATAATCAGTCAATGGGCAACTGCTTGTTGCTTCGCAACCCGGAGGTAAACCTCCGGGCCATCCCGTGTCACCTTTATTTGTACGCGATTATAAGAACCGGTGCACATTGTGGTGCGTCAAGACGCACCCTACTGGTCTGCCTTGGTGGACTCAGGAATTTTACGAGATCATGGCGTCCAGAGTTTGGATGATTCCTCACTCTTTACTGTCGTCTGAAGCTTTCGGGCTTTGATGCGGAGGTAGGGGGCGATGTAGTTGCCGCGGTGGCGGAAGTCGCCGGGGGTGGCCTGGCGGTGGGCGCGTTTGGGTTCGGCGAAGGCTTCGATGACGAGGCCGGCTGCACACATGCCGCCGAGGATCTGGTCGTAGCGGTGCAGGAACTCGACGGCTCCCGGTTCGCGATAGGACTTGTCTTCGACGGCGGGTAGCGGACCAGAGTGGTAGTAGTCGACGCCGATCGCGTATTCATCGCGCTCGGTGCGGCGGGTCACCTGCAGACTGATTGGCGATTTGTGCTGGCTGATGTAGACGCCATCGACTCGAAGCACGCGGGCGACTTCCCGGAAGACGGGAGCCAGATCGGGCACGTAGCAGGTGCTGACCGGATGATGGACGATGTCGAACTGCTCATCGCCGAGCATATTCAGATCATCCATTGAGGCTTCGATCAGGCGGAGCTTCAGGTTGCGAATGCGGGCCTCGCGGTCGTCCAGGGCGAGCATGCCCGGACTCAGGTCCACCACGGTGACCTGAGCCCCGGCCGTGGCGTAGAGGATCGACTGCCAGCCGCCGCCGGCTGCCAGGCAGAGGACCTGCTTCCCCTGCACCGATTTCGGGAGCCAGCCGCGGGAGTCCAGCACGGCGAGTGGCCGCTGGCATTCTTCATCGGTGGCGACGCGGGAGAAGACTGCGCCGTCGCTGACCAGCTGGTTGTATGCCGCCCGATTTCTGGTGCGATAGTCCATTTCAGGGCTTCGGCAATTCGTTGAGCAGGCGATGCGTCGCGGCCAGTTCTTCCGTCAGTCCGTCACAGACGTCCGGCAAGTCTTTCCCGGGCATCACGGTCCAGGTGTAGGTTTCGACTTCGAGATGCGGGGCGTATTCGAGAGCCGCGACGGCTGAGATCGCTTTCTTCAGGTCGGCCCGAGTGGTCGAGAGCGGCCCGAGGGAATCGGCATGCACCGGGACATGGAAGTGGATCCGCCAGCTGTCCGCTTCCAGCCACGCGGCTGGGGGATTGCGGGCGAACTCGGCTGTCAGGTCGACTTCGGAAACGGTCCCCGTGGAACTGTTACGGAAGGTCTGATGCAGATAGCGAGGCTCGGCGAAGTCGGCCAGGAACTCACGGCCTTCCTTGTTCTGAGCCGGATTCGGAAGATCGATCGCGCAGGTGATATGCACCTTATTAATACGAATCTGATTTCGGTTCAGTTCGGCGATCGACTCGGCAACATCTTCGAATTCGACCGACTGATGGCAGACGTCGTAACAGACGCCGAGATGACGATCGACAATTTCCTGCAGAGCTTCAGAATCAACTCGTGCCCGGAGAGCATTAAAGAAGTCGACGACTTCTTTGGTCGTTTCGAGCACACAGAGTGGTTCAGGCTCGATCGCGAGGCGAATGACGCGGCCGGTCGAGTCGTGCAGATCGTCGAGCTGGCGGGCCAGTTCAAGCAGATTGGTGATGCACTGCTGTTGGAAATCGGGCTTGTCGGCCAGGGCTTTGAAGCCGAGCGGAACGGTCGAAATGCTGCCTTCGACGCCATCGGGCAGCAGCCGGGCCAGAAGACGGGCACAGCGGATGGTGTATTCGAGCCGCTGCGGATCGGTCCAGTCGGGGAGGTAAACCTGCTCCTTCACCCGCTCCAGATGGAAGTTGCCGAACGGAAACGCATTGAGCGTATAACAGATGAGATTGTTCTCGCGGAGGGCCTTCGCAATCGGCTCCAGCCGGTCGGGCGACTCTTCGAGCTCGCGGGTGATGGCATCGGGCAGCCAGAGGCCAGCCGCGATGGGGAACTCGGACTGTCGCTGGACGCGGGCTGTTTGCGTGGTAAGGACTTGCGTCAATTCGTCGACGGTTTGAGCCGGATGAACGTTCCCGCAATAGCTGAGTGGCAGTGTCGATAATGTCATTTTGGAAAAAACGAAAAGCCTAAAGTGGAAAGCGGTCCGGGATGCTGTAACAATACGTTCATCACTCCTTCCCGACCCAGCGAATACCGCCGGAAGTCGCTCGAATGACGAAACTTCGCACGACCGGGCGGGTTTATACCATTAGTGCGAAACCAGCCCGTTGAACCCTCGGCGGGGAACTCTGCCATCGTAAGAAGTCTCCCCTGCGAGTCAATTGAGCTGGTTCCACACCGGAAGCCCGCCGTTTATTCGGCCCGAGAATTTGCCTCCACGAAGAGTGAATAGAATCACAGCGGATCATCCGGATCTCAGAACCTGAAAAGTTCCCTCATTGTGAATGCGTCAACGCAAACAGCGAATAATCCCTACCTGAGCGATCCCGACGTGCAGCTGATGCTCCGAGTCCGCGAAGGGGACGAGGAAGCCTTTGGCGAGCTCGTCGAGGGTTATCAGGATCGAGTGATCAGTATCTTCACCACGATTCTCGGCTCCCAGGATGCAGCCGAGGATCTGGCACAGGAAACCTTTCTGCGCGTTTATCGGGCTCGACATGCCTATGAACCGCAGGCGAAGTTTTCGACCTGGTTATTCCGAATCGCCAATAACCTGGCGAGCAACTCCCGGCGTTCGAAGCAGCGTCGGAAAGAGGTGCAGTTCGGAACCGGAGAAAGTGGTCCGCAGAGTATGCGGATTCCCGAGAAAAGTGTCGCGGAGAAATCGGCATTGATGCCGGCCCGTCAGCTTGACCGCACGGAACTGGCATCCGTCATCCAGGATGCGCTGGAAAATCTCAACGATCGGCAGCGGATTGCAGTTCTGCTCAATAAGTTCGAAGAGATGAGCTACGCGGACATCGCCGAAACACTGGAGTTGACTCATTCCGCCGTGAAATCCCTGCTGTCGCGGGCTCGAGAGAACCTGCGAGAACACCTGGAAAATTATTTGCAAACCTGACGTTCACCCTCATTCCGAGATGTTGACATTCAACTGCTCTGTGAAACAGCAGAGCCCCGTGATCCTCCGCGGCCTGCCGCAGAACTTCGAGTAATCCCATGGTCGACAAACTGGCAAGACTGACAGCCGAGCAGCGATCGAACTTCGTCGCTTACCTAGATGGCGAGCTGAACGAAGATGAGGCGCAGCGTATCGAACAGCTGCTCGCCCAGAACGAGGTTGCCCGACACGATATGGAGTCGCTGGCCTCCACCTGGGAAATGCTCGACACGCTCCCCCGCGTGAAGGCCTCCGATGAGTTCACCCAGAACACGCTGGCGACGGTAAAGATGGCCGATGCTCAGCGCCAGTGGAGCGAGCCGGAGTGGATGACCGAGGCCCGTCGGATTGGCGTCCGGGCCATCGGCTGGGTACTGGTCATGGCCTGCGGACTGGGAGGCTATCTGCTTGCTCGATCCGTCCCGCCGACCACGACTGATGCGATGATCGAAAATTACCCCCTGCTGAAGAACTTCGACAGCTACGAAGAAGTCGGCTCGATTGAGTTTCTCCAGAAGCTGCAGAGCAATCCGGAATGGCAAAGACGTCGCGTCGAGTTTGGTCAGGGAGGGCGATAACTATGAAGACTCTATCCGATCCCGAACGCACCGTTCTGATCAGCCGCAGGCAGTGGCCTGCACCGTCGCCTGTTATTCTTGCAGCCGTCTGCTCATTCGGGCTGTTCTGGCTCTGCGGAGCCGGTTACGGTCATCGACTCAGCTATTCGGAGTTCCGTTCGATCAAGCGGGAGATTGCCGAACTTCCGCAAGAGGATCGAAGCCGACTCGAACGGAATCTGGCACGGTATCAAAAGCTGTCTCCCGCCGAACAGCAGCGGTATTGGGAGTTGCATAACTATGTGGAGCAGCAGCAGCTCCACCCGCTCGTCGACGGGTATATGGAATGGCTGCAATCGCTCAACCCGTTTGAACGCGAACGCCTGCGGAACTCGCCGGAGCCGGCCGCGCAAATCGCCGTGGTGGAAGCAATCCTCCGGGAAAGTCGTCAGAAGGATGTCCAGCTGCTGCCCGAGCTGATCTCACGCATGCTCGATCGGAACGATCGCCGCATGTCGAGTCTGCTGTGGATGCTCGACCCCAGCCGAAGCATTAACAACACGACTCCGTACCTGATGACGGAAGCACAGCTCGACAGAGTCATCGATGACATCCTGTTCAATCAGCTTGGCACCGCTCAGCGGGACCAGATCGAACAGACGAAGACGACCGGTATCAAAAAGAAGTTCCATATCCTGAGTGCTTCGCTGGCCAACACGCACGAAGCCCCCGCAAACTGGCCGCCCGAGCAAACGCTGCGGCAGATTCGGCAGGAAGGATTCAAATTTGAGCAGACCCCCGACGAAGGCGAACGGGGCTGGTCGCCGCCGCCCGCGGTCTATGAACGCATCGCGTTCCGCAGTCTGTTGATTCGCAGTCTGCTTGTAGCCGAGATGAACAGCTTCGCTCAGAAAGATCAGGTCACCAACAACGAACTTCAGTCGTTCTTTGCCCGGCTGGAACCGAACAAACAGGCGGCCCTGCTCGACAGCCCGGCCGACTATCAGGCCGAAGCCTTGAAGTGGCTTTATCTGTGGGATGCCCATCAGAACGAAAGCGTCTTCACGAATGGTATGTTTGTGCAGAACGTGCTCTGGGAGATGCGGCCGAGCTTCAGCGGATTTCGCCGCGGCTCCGACGGCCGTGGACCGGAAGGACGCGGACCCGAAGGTCGTCCGGGAGACCGTCGCCCCGAGGATCGTCCCGGCCCTCCCCCGCCAAACGGACGCCCGGGTGAACGCCCGGAACCGTTTCCCCCGCGCGAGTAATCAGGCGAGAATTTCGCGAACGACGTGACCATGTACGTCGGTCAGTCGGAACTGGCGGCCCTGATATTTGAACGTGAGTCGCTCGTGGTTCATGCCCAGCAGATGCAGAATCGTCGCGTTCAAATCGTGAACATGGACGGGCTTCTCGACGGGGGCATAACCAAGTTCGTCGGTTTTGCCGTGAACGTAGCCCCCCTTCACGCCGCCGCCAGCCATCCAGATGGAATAGGCTTCCTTGTGATGGTCGCGGCCCGCTTTTGTCATCGCGCCGGTACCGTTCTTTCCCTGAGCCATCGGCGTGCGGCCGAATTCCGACGACCAGACGACGAGCGTTTCGTCGAGAAGGCCCCGCTCTTTCAGGTCTTTGAGTAACGCGGCGATCGGCTGATCGACCTGCTTACACTTTCTCGGCAGACTATTGAAGACGCCGCCGTGCATGTCCCAGCCTTCGTCGAACAACTGGACGAAGCGGACGCCGCGTTCGACCAGACGTCGTGCGAGCAGGCAGTTATTGGCAAAACTCGTTTTCCCCGGCTCGGTGCCATACAGCTTGTGAATCTCCGGCGACTCCGAGTTGATGTCCATCAGTTCGGGGACGCTGGTCTGCATCCGGTAGGCCATTTCGTACTGGCTGATACGGGTCGCGATTTCAGGATCGGCCACATCGCTGAAGTGGACCTGATTGAGGCCGTTCACCGCGTCGATAATCTCGCGGCGGCTTCCGGGCGAAACGCCATCGGGATTCGACAGGTAGAGCACGGGATCGCCCTGACTGCGGAACTCGACGCCCTGATAAACCGTCGGGACGAATCCACTGCCCCAGGCACTGCTGCCGGCTCCGAGCACCTGGCCGGTGATCAGCACAACAAATCCCGGCAGGTTCTGGTTTTCAGAACCGAGACCATACGTGACCCAGGAGCCGAGACTCGGGCGGCCGAACTGACCAAAGCCGGTGAGCAAAAACAGCTGAGCCGGGGCGTGATTGAACTGTTCGGTGGTTACTGTCTTAATCACCGTAATGTCATCGGCGACTGTCTGCAGATGCGGCAGCAGGTTGGAAATCTGAATACCCGACTGGCCGCAGCTCTGAAACTTGAAGTCCTTGTCATCCGGCGTTCCCAACAGAGTCGGCTGCTCGCGAATGAAGGCCAGCTTTTTGCCTTCGAAGAACTCGTCGGGACAGAGTTCGCCGGTCCGCTTCTGCAGTTCCGGTTTGTAATCGAACAGATCGAGATGCGACGGAGCTCCGACGAGGTGAATGTAAATCACATTCTTCGCCCGAGCCGGGAAGTCGGTCGGCTGCGGAGAGAGTGGCGTCTCTCTGGTTCCGGCAGCCGCATCCTGAAGGAACAGCGACGCCAGCGCACAGGAGCCGATGCCGTAGCCGGACTTCTGCAGGAAGTAGCGTCGCGTCAGATCCTGCTGGAACTTGAGTTGTGTGGGATGCATCTGTTTTCTCCGAGTCGTTCAGGGCGGAGCGGCCTTATCGCTTCAGTGTTTGATTCGACCCGCGATAGCACAGCTATCGCTGCGCCCTACTCAATGCTGGTCTCTGACAACGTTCGGTTATTCCTGAGTGACGGTTTCGTCGAGGTTCAGCAGCACGTTGGCCACGGCGAACCAGGCGGCTGCTTCTTCCTGATCGACGTCCATCTCCGGGAAGCCTGGCAGTTTGATCCCGGTTCGTTGTTCGACGAGTTTCGGGTTCTCTTTCACACGCTGTCGTTCAGACTGCAGGAGTCCATACAGAACTTCGACTTCTTTCGGTCGAGCGTCGCGGGCGACGGCGATTTCAAATCCACGGTTAATCCGGCTGTGATCAGAGTCATCCGCCGATTCCTTCAGCATTCGCAGCGTTAACCCGAGCGCCATCTCGGCATAGGCGGGGTCGTTCAGCAGCGTCAGTGCCTGAAGAGGCGTATTCGTGCGCGGGCGTTGCGGAACACAGGCCGTCCGATCCGGGGCGTCGAAACTGACGAGCGACGTGTACGGCGCATCCCGTTTCCAGACGATATACACTCCACGGCGGAAGCGATCCTCATCCTTCGCGGTGACCCATTTCGGCTGGTTGCGGCCGATCGAACGCCAGATGCCATCGGGCTGATAGGGCATCACCGGCGGCCCGGCCATTTTGTCCGACAGCAGTCCGCTGATGGCCAGTGCGTTATCGCGAACAACCTCGGCTTTCAATCGGAAGCGGGGTCCACGGGCGTAGAGCAGATTTTTCGGATCACGTTCCAGCAGTTCCGGCGTGAATCGGGACGACTGCCGGAAGGTCGAAGACAAGACGATCTCCCGGAGGACATGTTTCATCGACCATTCGTTCTCTCGCAGTTCGCTGGCCAGCCAGTCGAGCAGTTCGGGATGCGTCGGGGGTTCACCCTGAGAGCCGAAATCTTCGGTCGTCACCACGAGGCCCTGCCCAAACAGTTCGGCCCACCAGCGATTGACTGTCACGCGGGCGAGCAGCGGATTCTCATCGCTGACAAGCCATTGCGCGAATCCAAGCCGGTTTGCCGGGTACGTCCCTGCTTCAGGTTGAAACAGAGCGGGGATTGCGGGTGATACTTCCTCTCCCGGCGAGAGATAATCCCCCCGGTTGAGCACGCAGGTTTTCCGTGGCTCGTCCATTTCGACCATCACCAGCGTCGTTGGCGGAGCCAGTTCGCTGAGCTCTTTCTCGACAGACTTGACCTGGCGATCGATCCGAGCCAGTTGCGGGTCAGCGGTATTGAAGTGGTCCCGGAGTTTTTGTTCCTCTGCTTTGGAACGTTTCTCCTTCATCGCCAGCTGCTGCAGTTCTTCTGGCACATCAAGGAGTAGCGGATCGCCCGAGTAAGCCGAGAGACGAAGACATCCGATCGTGCGACCGCGTCCGTAGTTCTGCACCATGTCGATTCGCAGCTGTTCGTTCTCCCGGAGGCTGATCGGCTTGAGGAGCTGGAATCGTGCCCAGTGAGCCTTCTGGAATTCCTGCCCGATCGCCCATCCGGTCGATCTGTCGCCATCGATCGCCTTGGGGACTTCCCAGCGAGTCTGCGAATAGTCGGCTGCGGCCCCGGTCAGTTCGACTTTCTGATCACGATCTCCGCCGGTTTTGGTGACGATGAACTCGCTGAGGATAAAGTTGCTTCGAACCGGATCACCACGCCCGGGGCCGTTTCCGGCGATCTCCGGATGCGTGAGTGCTTCAATGCGAAGTGCTGTCACCCGCGGCAAATCGGACTTCACGGTCGCTGTATACGTGGTGGTATGCGGCACCTTGCCGGTGATCAGAATCGATCGATCCTCCAGCTCGCGCCAGGTTTCGCCTCCTGTGGTGCTGAAGTCGACGACGGTCACCGGCTGCCAGTCGGCCGCCTCGGCATCGTTACGGAGATCGGTCAGCCAGGTCTCGTAATCGGCATCGGCAGCTTTGCCCCGCTGATCCCGCTGCTGCTTGAGCTCGGCGAGTTCGGCCTGCAGTTCGGACCGTCGATCGGCTTCTTCCGGCTCCATCGGCAATTCCATGGAGGGGCCGTAGAAGTCGTACGTCACACCGGCCGTCTGCTTCACTTCGAGGGGCGTATTGTTGAAGTAAGCAAACAGCTGGTAGTAATCGGTTTGGGAGAAGGGATCGTATTTGTGATCGTGGCACTGGGCGCATTCCATCGAGGTCCCCATGAAGACCGTGCCTGTCGTGTTGACGCGATCGAAGACCTGATTGACGCGATTCTCCTCCGGATGCACACCGGCTTCGACGTTACAGGTGACTGTCCGGTGAAATCCGGTTGCGATCCGCTGATCAACCGTGGCGTCGGGCAGCAGATCGCCCGCGAGCTGTTCGATGACAAATTCGTCGAACGGTTTGTTCTGGTTGTAGGCGCTGATCACCCAGTCGCGATACGCCCAGCTGTCGCGCAGCTGATCGGCCTGGAAGCCATTGGAGTCGGCATAGCGGGCCAGATCGAGCCAGCCGACCGCCCACTTCTCGCCAAAACGTGGCGAGGCCAACAGCCGATCGACAATTTTACGTTCGGCGTCGGGCGAGTTGTCGCTCGCGAACTGATCGACTTCTTCCGGACTCGGCGGCAGGCCGATCAGAGCGAGTGATACCCGTCGCAGCCAGCTTGCCCGATTCTGATCGGGAGCCGGTTCGAGCCCTTCTTCGGCGAGGCGCGAGAGAATGAAACGGTCCACTGGAGTGCGGATCCAGCTTTCGTCTTTTACTTCGGGAAGCTTCGGTCGTGCAATTGGCTCGTAGGCCCAGTGTCGGCTCACGGCTGCGGAATCGGGCCAGTGGGCTCCTTCGGCAATCCAGCGTTTAAGAATTTCAATCTGTTGATTCGAAAGCGCTTCACCATCGAGTGGCATCACATCGCCGTAATCGGCGTCGGCAATGCGGTGAATCAGCAGGCTTTCTTCCGGTTTGCCGACACTGATAATCGGTTCGCCGGAATCCGCGGTCCCGAAAGCGGCCTCACGACGGGACAGTCGCAGACCGCCCTTGTCATTGGTTTCGCCATGACAGCGGTAGCAGTGCTGCCGCAAAATCGGCTGGACATGTTTCTCAAAATCGACGGATTGCGCGAACGCGGACAGACTGAAAGAGAGCGAGCCAAACGCGGCGACCAGCAGGCCGAGTAGAACTTGCGGCGTTTTGCCACTCTGGAGTCGCGCTGTCGTGAATACAATCTTCATGCAGCAGCCTCAGTAAGCAGAGAGATGACACGGCGCACAACGTGTCTGAAGCAGCGAGCCGAACGCATCAGCCCGGACCGATCTATCTCTGTTATACCGGAACTGCGGGGAGAACCTCAATAGTCAACCTGAGACAGTGGACCTCCCGGCGAGGAAACTTCGCAGCTCTCTTCGGCGAGGAAGCGGCATCGTTACTTGCATGGGAGAAGTTTCGCGAAGTAAACTCGACATAGGTTCTGGTTCGACCAGAACCATCACGGGGTCCGAAAAACTCTGCCGCACCTGAGAAAGACAACCGCCATGATCCCTCAAGAGCTGCTCATCTTCGCCGCGATCGTTATCGCGATCATCATGGGAATCGTGCTGTTCGTGCTCTTCACGAAGTACTTTCACCTGTGGCTGCGAGGCTTCGTGACCGGTGCTCACGTCAACCCGATTCGCCTCGTGCTCATGTCGCTGCGAAAGGTGAATCCGACCAGCATCATCGATGCCCGCGTGATGGCCGTGCAGGCCGGGCTCCCGAAGATTCCGACCGCCGCTTATGAAGCGCACTATCTGGCCGGCGGAAACATTCGCCGCGTCGTGCAGGCCATGATCGCCGCTCAGCGTGCCAATATCGATCTCGACTGGGACACCGCTTCGGCCATCGATCTGGCCGGTCGCGATGTGGTTGACGCCGTGCGAACCAGTGTCGATCCCAAAGTCATCGACTGCCCCGATCCCCGTCGGCATTCACGAAACACGCTCGATGGCGTCGCCAAAGATGGAATTCAGTTGAAGGCCCGGGCCCGTGTGACGGTTCGCACGAACCTGGCCCAGCTGATTGGCGGTGCCACCGAAGACACGATTATCGCCCGCGTGGGTGAAGGAATCGTCTCCGCCATCGGATCGAGCGAGAGCCACAAAGACGTGCTCGCCAACCCGATGCTGATCGCCAAAGCGGTGCTCAATAAGAGTCTCGACTCGCAGACCGCCTATGAGATCGTCTCGATCGACATTGCCGATATCGATGTCGGTGATAACGTCGGGGCTCGTCTTCAGGGGGATCAGGCCGAAGCCGACATGCGTGTCGCCCGGGCCCGTGCGGAAGAAAAGCGAGCCCGAGCCGTCGCCACCGAAGCCGAGATGGTCGCCCTCACTCAGGAAAACCGCGCTCGCGTCGTGCTGGCCGAAGCCGAGGTGCCGAAGGCCATGGCCGAGTCATTCCGCAGCGGCAACTGGCGGGCTCACGAAACGCATAAGAACAACGGATCGAACTAGGTCGGTTGGCGGTACCTGCGGTCTCCTTAACCTTCAATCGCCCCCGCCCCCGTCACCCACAGCCAGTAGCACAGACATTCCTGTCAGCGGGCATCCAATGTGGCTGCGGGAAGAGATCTCGTTCTCGACACCGGGGTCGAACAACGGTGACTTCCAGTGGACAGTCGAACGACACACAGACAGGAACAGGAATGTCTGTGCCACCCTGTCGGAGTATGTTGTTCTCCCTGGAGGTGGAGAACGGCATTGAGGGGCTGTGGCGCGGGGAGAAGACCGGTCCTGCCGGGAAAGTTGGCGACGGCTGTTTACGCAGCGGGCAGAACCCTGCTTCTAATCTCCGGTTGACCATTGTAAGCTTTGCGTAACGATTGAAACGGATTTGCATAATTTCGCAAAAGACCGACTGTAGCCGTCGTAGGTCCCCGGGCAACGAAAGCAAATTCCGCTGCGGCGAAGTTCGATAATAACGACGTGGGTCAATACTGACGCTCTCCGGCCGCTCGACCGGGGCACAATCGTTCTCAGTTTCCCTCTTCCCAGAGATTGCACGCCGCCAGAACAGTAATCGATTGAGTTTGGTCTGACAGTTGCTACCATAACCTCCAGTAATCGTCACACAGACAGGTCGGGCTGACCTGCCAGACGACGGGAACGTTTACAAAGTCGGCCACTGAAACAGGAAGTTCTGCAGCCGCGTTTCAAATAAGGATTTTGATTCATGTCCACGAATGATCGCCTGACTGTGGAAATCACCGGCCGTCAACAGGAACTCCTGCTCGAAGGTCTGCGTTATATCGCCAGCTCTATCCGTCTCCGCCGCGAAGATCCGACCGCGGAAACGATTAAGGCTCGCCGCGAAGAACTCGAAGAGATTCGCCGCCTGGCCGACCTGATCGAGGGAAACGCCCCGGCTGAGATGGCGATGAACTAATCTCGCTTTGCCGACAATTGAAACACGAGCCGCGATGGGTTTCCCGTCGCGGCTTTGTTTTTTTGAGTGGTGGGTATCAGGGTCGGGATGGTGTCTTGAGCCCGATCCCCCGAACTCGGCGGCGAACTTTTTCTGTGGAAGTCTTCAGTGAACGGCCGTGATTGGTTGATCGCATCGACACCGGTTGATCAGAATAGTGAAAGCTCGTTCAAGCACTCTCAAGAGTGTGCGGACCAATACCATTTCTGATTGCTGAGGAAAGACCAACCATGCTGAAGAAGTGCTCTGCCGTCGTTCCCGTATGTCTGGCCGCCTGCCTTTTGGCTTCCACGGCCATTTCCCAGACCATGCCCGGCAAACCGGCGACCGAATCCCGCCGAAGTGGAAACCGCCTTCCAAACCATTACGGCAAGATCGGACTCAGCGACAAACAGCGCGAAAGCATTTACTCGATTCAGGCCGAATACCGCGCCAAAATCCAGTCGCTCCTGCGAGAGGTCGAAGACCTTCGCGACGAACAAAGCCTGCAAATTCAGTCGGTACTCACGGAAATGCAGCGGGCGGAACTTCAAAAGCATCTCGAGGACGCCCGCCAGCGTCGGGAGACGGCCGCGAATAGCCGTTGAAAGAGTGGACGTTTTGCATCGGTCGAGCCGATCGCTACATTACGTGCTGATGTCGACTTCGCCTGGACCGCCCGGCGAAGTCGATTGGCTTTAGCCGCTCTCTAACCCCTTCCGCCACAGGTCCGACATGAGTGATTCCCTGGTTAAGAGACTGTTCGACGAACTGGAAGCCCTTCCGCTGATTGATCCGCACACGCACATCAATCCCCACGCGGCTGCTTCGAAAAACCTCGCCGACATCATGGGGTATCACTATTACACCGAGCTGGCCCATTCGGCTGGACTGGCGAAAGAGAAGATCGAAGAGCCGGGTATCTCTCCGAAGGAGAAAGTCGGGCGTCTCATTCCGAAGCTGAGCACGATCGAAAACACGGCTCAATATTCCTGGCTGCTCGAGATCTGTCAGGAATTCTTCGGCTTCGAAGAAGACCGGATCACGGTCGACAACTGGGAGAAGCTCTACGATCAGGCCGACCAGGTTCTCGCTCAGGATGACTGGGAACAGCAGGTTCTCAAAAAGTCCGGGCTTGAACAGGTCTATCTGACCAACGACTTCGACGACGCCCTCGCCGGGTTCGACACCGGACTCTACGTCCCCTGCCTGCGAACTGACGACCTGGTCTTCCATCTCGGCAAGTCCGAAGTTCGGGAGCGTCTTTCGAAAGCAACCGACCGCGAACTCGGAACCATCGAAGACGTTCAGGCCGCCATTCGGGATCTGTTTACGCACTTCACGAAGAATGGGGCCCGGGCCTGTGCGATTTCGCTGCCGCCGGATTTCTCACCGACACTGGTTTCCGCGAACACTGTGGCCGCTTCATGGCTGCGGCTCGGAAACGGCGAAAAGCTGAGCGACTGCGAGAGCCGCGAGTTGAGCCAGTTCATCTTCTGGCAGCTGGCTGAGAACTGTGCCGTCTTCAACCTGCCGTTCGACCTGATGATCGGCGTGAACCGTCGCGTTTACGAGGATGGTGTGTTCCAGGGACAGGATCTGTATGACAAGCGGACGTCGCTGATTCAGTATCGCCAGCTGTTCAACAGCTTCCCTCGCGTGAAATTTCCGATCTCGGTACTGACGACGACCAGCAATCAGGAACTCGTCAGCTACGCCTGGATCTTCCCGAACGTGATCGCCAACGGCCACTGGTGGTACTCGAACACACCACCCTATATCGAAACCGACTGCCGCACCCGCCTCACGGCGATTCCGCAGACCAAGTACGTCGGCTACTACAGCGATATGTACAAACTGGAATTCGCTCTGCCGAAATTCCGGATGTACCGCCGCATTCTCGCCAAAGTGCTCGCCCAGGACTTCGTTCAGGATCGGGGCTGGTCGGAAAATCGCGCTCTTGAACTGGGCAAACTTGTGCTTCGCGGAAATGTCGAGTCAATTTTCGGGGGTTAAAGACGCTTTTCCCCTGCCCTCGAACAAGTGGGAAGCGAGAGTCATCGACGTCTTCTGACTTTGAGCAGACATCGTGCCGGGATTTCACCTGGCGGCCCTCGCGGCTCGGAAATTTCCCATGGCATTCAGGGGGCGATCGAGATGAAAAGTCGCTCACAAAACGGGCTTTTCCTCTTTTCACAGCGCAGGCACATCGTTAAGATTCCGCCTGAATCCTCCGATTTGCCGGGCAACGTACGGACTGACGACCTCGCGAACAGAGAGCTGTTCCAGAGGATTCACCGCCGGGAGATGCTTGCTGTGTGACCACGATCGAACACGCTGTCGGTCGGAGAGCCCGCTAGAGCAGATTACTTAGAAGTTGCAGCCGTTCCGTCTGCGTAACGGCAGCGTTTCAGGCGAAAGTCGCTCCTACGCGGACCAAGGGTCGAGCGTACGCTCGAAGCTGTCCCGCCCACGCGGGAACACTTTTTTCCAGGCTGAGAGTCAGCCGGAATGTTTCAACACTCAGGGATTATTGTTTACGGAACCATGAAAAACCTCGACAAAGTACGGAATATCGGGATTTCCGCCCACATCGACTCCGGCAAAACCACGCTGACCGAACGTATTTTGTTCTATGCCGGCAAGACGTACAAAATCGGCGATGTCAAAGACGGTGCAGCCGGGGCCGTCATGGACCACATGGAGCTGGAACGTGAGCGTGGAATTACGATTACTTCCGCTGCGACCCAGGTGGGCTGGAAGGGCCATGTGGTCAACGTGATCGATACGCCGGGCCACGTCGACTTTACCGTCGAAGTGGAACGTTCGCTTCGCGTGCTCGATGGGGCCATCCTGGTTCTCTGCTCGGTCGGTGGTGTTCAGAGTCAGTCGTTGACCGTGGACCGCCAGATGAAACGCTACGGGATTCCCCGGATCGCTTTCATCAACAAGTGCGACCGTACTGGAGCGGATCCGGACTCGGTCTGCCGTCAGATTCAGGAAAAACTGGGTGTCACGCCGGTCCCCATTCAGATCCCGATCGGCCTGGAGCAGAACCACAAAGGTGTCGTTGACCTGATCAACATGCGAGCCGTCTTCTTCGATGGCGATCATGGCGAACAGGTCCGCTACGACGACATCCCTGCCGATCTGAAGGACAAGGCCGACGAAGCTCGCGCTCACATGCTCGAGCAGCTGTCGCTGTACGACGATGAGCTCATGGAAATGCTGCTCGAAGAAGCCGAGATTCCGGTCGACAAGATCCAGGCCGTTATTCGCGAAGCCTGCCTTGCTCAGAGCATCGCTCCCGTGATGATGGGAAGTGCCTTCAAGAACAAGGGTGTGCAGGAACTGCTCGACGCCGTCGTTTCCTACCTGCCCTCTCCGCTCGAACGCGAAGTGAAGGCCATCGATGTCGACAAGATGGAGAAGGCCGACCGCGATAGTGACAGCAGCGAGAAGCCGGATCCGAACCAGTTCAAAGTCGCCCTGACGACCAACGACGACGATCCGCTCGTCTGTATGGCGTTCAAAACCGTGATGGAACAGTTCGGCCAGCTGACCTACACCCGTATCTACCAGGGTACGATCAAGAAGGGTGAGAGCTACATCAATACCCGTACCGGCAAACCCACCCGGTTTGGCCGTATCGTGCGTATGCACTCCAACGATCGTGAAGACGTGGATGAAGCGGGCGCAGGTGACATTGTCGCCATCGTCGGTGTTGACTGTGCCTCCGGGGATACGTTCTGCGGCAGCGGCGTTAACTACGCTCTGGAAAACATCTACGTGCCGGAAGCGGTGATCCGACTCTCGATCGAGCCTGCTCAGCGGGACAGTGCCGATAAGCTCGGTAAGGCCCTCGAACGATTCCGTCGCGAAGATCCGACGTTCCACGTGATGACCGACGAAGAAACCGGCCAGACGATCATCGCCGGTATGGGTCAGCTGCACCTGGACGTTTACATCGAACGTATCAAGCGTGAGTACAAGTGCGAATGTATCATCGGCGAACCGCGCGTGGCTTACAAAGAAACGCCGGGTAAGGCTGTCGAGTTCAACTACAAGCACAAGAAGCAGACCGGGGGTTCCGGTCAGTACGCTCACGTCGTCGGAAAAATGGTACCGATGCCGGAAGGTTTCGAGGCGCCTTACAAATTCCACAACGAAGTCACCGGGGGTCGTATTCCCAAGGAATATATCCCGGCTGTCGATGCCGGCTTCCAGCGGGCACTCGAAAAGGGACCGTTGTGCGAGTGTGAGGTCGTCGGAGTGGATGCCCACCTGACCGACGGTAGCTACCACGATGTCGACTCCTCGGAAATGGCGTTCAAAATCTGTGCATTCGACTGCATGCGTGAGAACCTGAAGAATTCCGACATGGCGTTGCTCGAGCCGATCATGAAGCTCGAAATCGAAGCCCCGGAAGAATATCAGGGTTCGATCACCGGCCACCTGTCGAGTAAGCGCGGGATCGTGACCTCTTCGGAAACGAAGAGCATGACCTGCTACATCCTCGCCGAAGTGCCGCTGGCTTCGATGTTCGACTACGCCAACGAACTGCGTTCGATGACTCAGGGTAAGGGGGGATTCAGCATGGAATTCGCTCGTTACGCCCGCTGTCCTCGCAACGTTCAGGACGAAGTCGTCGAACGTCGCCGCAAGGAACTCGAAGAACGTCGCAAGAAGTAATTTCGTTCGGAGGTCGATCGAACGCTCGTCGTTGATCGAAACCTTCGGGGCGAAAAGCCTTATCACGAACGAAGCCGCGTGCCAGAAGGTACGCGGCTTTTTTCATGGGAGCCTGATCAAATTGGCATCGCACGTCGGTTCAGGGAAGCCGCGTGGAGTTGCAGAATCGGCTGCGCCACGACAACATAGGCCTCACCATGCCGCAGAACAACATTGAGCAACTCACCCGCTGGATTGAAACAGCCTGTCTCTGGGAAGTCGCCGCTCCGAAAGCGGGAAACGTGCACCCTCAGGCGAGCTTCAGCGACCTGACGTACAACGACTTTGTCCGCTCCGCCCGCATCACGGCGTTCATGCTCGCACGCTCTCATCGTGGCGTGGGCAAGGCCATTCTCGATACGAGCAAAGCCGTCCGCCTGCAGGTTGGCAAGAACACCAATCTCGGCATCATCCTGCTGCTCGCTCCTCTCATTTCCGCGAGCCAGGAACAGAATCTGGACGAAGCAGTTTCAGCAGTTATCGACCAGATGACAGTCGAAGACTCGAAGCAGATCTATGAAGCAATTCGCACGGCGCGCCCCGGAGGAATGGGTGAAGTCGCCGAACAGGATGTCGCTCAGGAACCGACAGCCTCCATCCGAGAGATTATGGAGCTGGCTGCTGACCGCGACCTGATCGCCCGTCAGTACGCAAACAACTTCGCCGACGTCCTCGGTTTTGGTCGTGACCATCTTCAACAGTGGTGGACTCGCTGTCCTGACTCCCGCGACACAGCCATTGTCGGCCTCCACCTCGACTGGATGGCCCACTACCCGGACTCGCTCATCGAACGGAAATGTGGCCGGGAGATGGCTGAGGAGGTCAGTCGCAAAGCGGCCGAACTGCTCGATGCGGGCTGGCCGGAAGTTCCGGAGTCTGCGGAAGCCTTTACCGCATTCGATACCTGGCTGCGCAGCGATGGCAACCGTCTGAACCCCGGCACGTCCGCCGATCTGGTCGCAGCCTGCCTTTTCGTGGGACTCGCAGAAGGCACGATTCGCTAAACTACCGGGTGAACTCCCAAAGCCCTGCGGCGGATTGGTTTTCTGCCGTGGTACTCGCCGATCGTTTCGCCAGGCAAACCGGCGAATACCGGCTCGTCCCGCAGTGCGATTTCACGTTCGACGGCGGAACACGATCGATGGGCTACGGAGCCTTCGCTGCGGGTTCTTCAAATTCAACTTTTCGGTCGAGATCGGTACTCCATGTCTCAGTCTTCATTCCGCGTTCGCGTCACCAAGGATCATCTGGTCTTCAGTGCGGCTCACTTCATCACGTTCAATGGCAATATCTGCGAGCGCCTGCATGGGCATAACTGGCGGGTCGCGGTCGAAGTGACCGGCGGGCTCGACGAGAACCGGTACGTGTTCGACTTCATCGCTTTGCGGGACGCAACGCAAAATCTGGTGAACGAACTTGACCATCGCGTCCTCTTGCCGGAGTCGCATCCGATGATTCATGTCACCGATCATGGTCACGAAGTCGAAGCGACGTTCGAAGAACGCCGATGGATCTTTCCGCGAGAAGATGCCGTCATCCTTCCGGTGCAGAACACGACGGCTGAAGAAATTGCTCAGTGGATGGCCGGGCGGCTGATTGACGACGTCATAAAAAAACATCGACACGAACTGCAAAGCGTTCGTGTCGATGTTGAAGAAAACTTCGGCCAGTGGGCTCAGTGTGAAGTACCGCTTCAGTAAACCTGGTGTGAAGGGTAACTCCAGTAGACTCAACCTGAGAGGTGGTGTCAGTGTCAGGGTTGAGTCAATCTGGCGAAGTCGCTTTAGCGTTCTGCAGGAGCAAACTGGACGAGGCAGTCATTGGATTCCCATGCGACTGCCCACGGCCCGCAGGGCCTAGTAGCTTTCCGGGGTCGGGCCGACATCGCAGGTCACGTCGCAGCTGTCGTCGCAGTGATCCCACTCGTCGTTGTAAGTGCTGCCGGCGATGCTGCCTTTGTGGCCAGCGGTACCGTTGTAAGCGAAGTTCTGATTGATGCTGCCGAAGGCGGCTCCGACGTCTTCGAGTTCCTGGTTGACGTTGAAAGCGACTTCCGAAAGTCCGACAACCATTCCGAGCACACAGATCGTGGCGACCAGAACCAGTTCAGCCGAGATGATGAAGCCAGCTTCGTCGTTGTACAGAGCGTTGAGGATGTTCGTCATTGTCGTAGTCTCCAGAAGGTGCTATTCGAAGTGTGGTGGTTGGTTGTTTGGTGAAGGGAGATAAAGCAGGCACCGTGCCAGCCCTCCGTGCCACCACAGGAATCCACTTCGGACGAACCCCGCAGAAACGCCACAACCTACTACCCTCCAGCAACTTACAGCTTCATAAAAACTGTAAAGAATCTTTGACACCTCATGGCACTGCTCGCAATCCGGATGGGGTGTATTCGCAACATCACTTCGCAGTCGCCTCATCCATTCGTCGTAAACCAATCATCAGTTTGCACTTACGACGATGCTTCTTAAACGCAACATGTTGTCGCGATGCCACGCGAACGAAGAGCGAAGCAGGATGTGATCGGACGGGAAAGAATTCGGGAATCCCCCGGCATCGCTGTCGAAGAGCGTCCGGCTCATTCGACTTACTTTTAGAAGGACTTTCAGTCCGATGCCTCTTCAACTCATTCACACGAGGACTCCGCCATGCAGCTGATCACTCCGTTCCTCTGGTACAACACGGAAGCCGAAGAAGCCGCCCGGTTCTACACTTCGATCTTTCCCGACTCGAAAATCCTGAGCACGTCCTACTACGGCAGCAACACTCATATGCCCGAAGGGACTGTCATGACGGTGAACTTTCAGCTCGCCGGACAAAAGTTTGTCGCCATGAACGGCGGTCCGAACTACCCGTTGACGCCGGCCATCTCCTTCATGGTGGAAGTCGATTCTCAGGAGGAACTCGATCGCTATTGGGATGCTCTGTCCGCTGGCGGCGAACCGGTTCAGTGCGGCTGGCTGACCGACAAATTCGGACTGTCCTGGCAGGTCACTCCGAAGGAACTGCTCCGCATGATTGAAGATCCCGATTCCGAGAAGAAGGAGCGGGCCATGGGAGCGATGATGGAAATGGTGAAGCTTGACCTCGACAAACTCAGGGAGGCTTACCACGCCTGACATCGCCAATCCCGAGGCAACCCCTCCCGTTCTGGCCCCGAGAAAGGCGGCCGGTTTGAGGCGTGAGCTGGGAATCTGCTGCGAAGAGACCTATTCTTTGCGAGCAATTCCCTTCACTGACTGGAGCCAATGGAAATGAACTACCTGGTAATACATGTCGATCTGGAGCAGATTGAGCAGTTCGACGGAGAGGCGATTGTCGCCGAGCTGGAGCAGACGGGTGCCCAGGTGGAACTTGAGGAAGGGCCCGCCGAAGAGGCATATGTCGATATTTTCTGCTCATCCAAGGGAAAGATCCTGCCTGTCTGGCAACACGTTCAAAAACTCTTGATTGCCGACCCGGCTTTCTCGGCTGCCTCGATCGTCTGCTGCACGGGGGAACATGGCTGGGACGATTATTATCTCCTCCACGGAGCCGGCGAGGATGAACCCCTGGATGTATTGGAGGGTTAACTCGACTCTTCGCGACCTGACAAAGCTTTCCGAGGCGTTTCATCCCGTACGGGCTTCCCGAACGATGCATCTTGTCCAAGTCTTTCACAGAACTTAGAATGAGAAGCCCCACGGTCTCGCCGTCCAGGACGTAGTCGTAGTGAGGCCGATGGACGAAAATCGCTTTTCAAGAGGAGCCGTCTTATGCGGAATTCCGCCAACTTTGCGTGGCTGATGTGTCTGTGCCTGTCGTTGTCCGTGGTTTGGGTCAAGGTGGCTCACGCCGAAGATGAGGCGGACACCTATGAACTGATGCGGCTGTTCGTCGATACGTTCGAAGAGATCGACGACAACTACGTTAAAGACATCGATCGCCGTGAGCTGATCGAAGCTGCCGTTCAGGGCATGCTGGCCAAGCTGGACCCGTATTCCAACTACATCAGCCCTGATGACCTGGCTTCTTTCGAACAGGACGTCCAGCAGGAGTTTGGCGGCATCGGCATTCAGGTACACTTCGACCCCGATCATCGCGAGATCGTGGTAATGACTCCCCTGCCCGGCACCCCGGCTTACAAGGCGGGCGTTCGAGCTGGCGACCGAATCATCAGCATCGAAGGGCAGAATGTTTCTGAGTTCGAAGTCGGCAAAGAACTGGCCACGGCTGTGAAGCTTCTGAAAGGACCGGCTGGAGCCAAAGTCACGATTACGGTGAAGCACGAGCCGGAAGATCCGCTTGAAGGAGCCGCCGTTACCGAAACGAATACCGACGACGTGACCGAAGATGAGCCGCTTGAAGTAAAGAGCCTCATCGAGAAGCTCGAGATCGAGCGGGACGTGATCAAGGTCGCCACCGTAATGGGCGATCGCTACAACGCAGACGGCACCTGGGACTTCATGATCGACGACGACAAGAAGATCGGGTACATCCGCCTGTCTCACTTCAGCCGTAACAGTGCCAGCGAACTGCACGCCGCTCTGAAGCAGCTGGAAAAAGAAGGGATGAAGGGACTCATTCTGGATCTCCGCTGGAATCCGGGTGGGCTGCTCACCTCGGCGACGGAGATCTCGGATCTGTTCGTGGAGTCTGGCAAGATCGTCAGCACGAAGGGTCGCAATACTCAGGAGCGAACCTGGCGGGCCAAGAAGCGGGGAACGTTCAGCGGCTTTCCGATGGCCGTGCTGATCAACCGGTTCTCGGCGAGCGCCAGTGAGATCGTCAGCGCCTGTCTGCAGGACCATGGTCGAGCAGTGATTATTGGCGAACGTTCGTGGGGCAAAGGGTCTGTCCAGAATATCATCGAACTCGAGGATGGGGACAGCGCTCTGAAGCTGACCACCGCGAGCTATCATCGTCCCAGTGGCAAGAACATCCATCGCTTCCCCAAAGCGAAGCCGGAAGACGAATGGGGCGTGATGCCGGACGAAGGCTACAAGGTCGAGTTCTCCACCAAGGAAATGATCGAGTACCGCAAGTATCGCAGTGAACGAGACGTGCTCAGCGAAAGCGGACCGGCGGAGAGTGATTACGTCGATCAGCAGCTGAAGAAGGCCCTGGATCACCTGATCTCGGAACTTTCTCCGGAAGAAGAGACTCGCGAAGCCAAAGAAAAGCCGGAAGACGTCGTGGCTCCTGCCGACGGCAAGAAAGCCGCCTTTATTCCACGATCCTTCTTCGTGGTGCCCGCGGTTACGGTTCTCTAAAATCGGAGACCTGAACTCACGGTCCACCGCCGGGCTGTCCGGCCGTGGACCTTTTTTATTGGCTTAACGCTCACGCCGATCGACTCATGGCCGAACTGCTGCTGTCTCTTGAATCGACCTGCGACGAAACCGCCGCCGCCGTGATTCGTCGTGATGGAACTGTTTTAAGCTCGATCGTTTCATCGCAAACAGATCTGCACGAGCGTTACGGCGGGGTCGTTCCAGAGGTCGCCGCCCGGGCACACCTTGAACGGATTCTACCCGTCATTGATCGAGCGTTGCAGCAGGCCGCGGTTGAGCTGAATCAACTCTCAGCGATCGCCGTGGCAACCCATCCGGGGTTAATCGGCTCTTTGCTGGTTGGCGTCACCGCGGCCAAAACGCTGGCGATGACGCTCAACATTCCGCTCATCGCGATCGATCATGTGACGGCTCATATCTACGCCTGCCAGATGGTTTCGCCCGACAACCTCTTCCCCGCAATTGGTCTGGTGGTGAGCGGTGGCCACACCAACCTTTACGAATGCCGCGATGCACTGGAGATGACTCTACTCGGGTCGACCATCGACGATGCGGCTGGCGAAGCATTTGACAAAGTCGCGGCGATCCTTGAGCTTCCTTACCCGGGGGGCCCCTCAATTCAGAAGTGCGGCGAGATGGGGAACGAAGAGGCCTTTCCGTTCCCGCGGTCCTTCTACGATCAATCCCGACTCGCATTCAGCTTCAGCGGACTTAAAACCGCGGTCCTCTATGAGGTGCGGGGAAAACCGGGAAACCAGAATGTGCCGCCGCCGATGACCGACCAGCGGAAGGCCGATATTGCTGCTTCGTTCGAACGAGCTGTGGTGGAAGTGCTCGTCAAAAAATGCGATCAGGCGCTCGCCCAGACAGGGGCCAAGAACCTGTGTGTCGGGGGCGGAGTCGCGGCGAATCGCCGGCTGCGAAACTCGCTCAGTCAGATGGCCGACAAACGCGGCATCCGACTCGCCATCGCTCCGATGGAATATTGTACGGACAACGCGGCGATGGGGGCGATTGCCTGGGAGAAGTATGAGCGCGGGCTGTTTGCCCCGCTCGATATCGATCCCACCCCGGGACTGGTGCGGGCCCCGCTTTAAGACCAGCAGCGAACTCAGGCCTAATCAACGACAGTTGACCAGGGCTTTCTTGTTCCGAATCATCGTCGCCATCGCCCTCAATGACACTTCGGATTAGGATTGGGGGGTGCCTGCGGCTGAGGAGAGAGACTGGCGGGGCCAGGTGACGTGGAACTCGGTTTCAGTTTCCTGATCACGGTTCGCTGAACGAGCTTCGACAGTTGCCCCGTGCAGACGGGCGAACTGCCAGGCTTTGCAAAGACCAAAGCCGATGCCCCGCCCTGCCTGGCGGCCGGAGTAAAACGGATCGAACAGATGCCGCTGTTCCTCATCGGACAGGCCGCGTCCGTTATCGCAGATCCGGAGATGAAGATTCTCCTCATCGGCGGTCAGCTCGACTCGAACCTCGCTGGCCTCGACGGTCGGATGCAATGCATTCAGCAGCAATTCACCGACCACGGTCGCGAACTGATCGCGATCCGCCTGAAGCGTGAAGGACGCTTCGCAATCCAGTTCAATGTCCGCGATCTCACGGTATTGCTGACGGGCCAGTTTCTGCTGTCGATCGATTACTTCTCGGACAATCTGCGCCGCATCAAGGTCACTGGACGATGGCTGCGGGGGATCCGCGAAGAGCATCACATCGCCAATCATGTCGCGGATGCGACCGGCCTGACCGGCGATGGTTTCGAGCGACTGACGGCGCACGGGATCGGACTCGTCTTTGAGCAGCAGATAAACACGCCCGAGGATGACCGCCAGCGGATTATTGATCTCGTGCCCGGCCGCGGCGCTGAACTGCATCAGAGCGGCGAGATGCCGGGCGTCTGGAATCAGCGAATCGCTGGTCGAGTTGTCGCCGCCTGAGCTTGTTTCCATTCCGTATTCCATAAAAAAAGCCGCACTGACTGGAGTGCGGCCTGGTTCGTTACTGAAGTTCTCCGGCGTTAGACGCCGACTGGCTCCACATCGAGAAGCTTGCAGACGCGGTTCATCAGTGTTTCCACGTCGAACGGCTTCTGCAGGAAGTCATTGGCTCCCGCCTCTTTGAGCTCTTCGATCTTCTCACGTTCGACCATCCCGCTGATGCAGATGATGCGGACGTCGTCCATGCTGGAATCGCTGCGGACCCGCTGACAGACTTCTTTGCCGTTGATATCCGGAAGCATCACATCCAGAACGATCACATCCGGATGGTACTCTTTCACCATCATCCCGGCGTCGAATCCATTGTTGGCCACCCGGACTTCAAAGCGTCCGTCCGATTCGAGCACGTCGCGAATCAGTTCGACCAGTTCCTGATCGTCATCGACGACCAGGGCTTTGCGTTTGCCACTTTCGAGGGCATCGGTCGGGATTCCGTTCTCCCGCATGAACTTGAAGAGCACGTCCCGTGGAATACGGCGAAACTTGGAGCCGGGGACCCGAAATCCTTTCAGCTGGCCGGAGTCGAAACAGCGAATGATGGTCTGCTGGCTAACCTTGCAGATCTTCGCGGCTTCACCCGTCGTAAATACAGTCTTCATGTCGCTCCATCCTTCTTGTGGACATGGCAAGCATCATTGATCTTTCCGGCTCGCTGTACGGCAGCGCGGGCCTGGTGGAAAGAGTTCTTGCCAGAGAGCGATTGGCACGAAGATGGCCAACCGCCAGGTCACTTCATTCCATTGACTTGACCATGATTTCGGAGACAGGCTGAGAAAACCGACAATCAATCGGCTTAAACTGTCCACCTGTCCCGTTCGAGATGGGCTCCCTGATCAACTCGGAAAGCAGACACTCACGAAATCGTGGTAATGTTCTCCCAGAGAGAATTCCAAATTCTCCCGTTTATCCATGTAACGTGATTGTAGTCAAACTCTCATATCGGTCAATAGGCGTTTGGCGGGGCGAAATGAGCGACTTCGACCGCTCAGGAACATTGGGTAAATCCCGAAGTCCCAACAAATTAGCGACTTACGATCGCCCTTCCATGGGAGAACTTCGACCGCGGGAAACGGTGACAAATTTCAAGTATGAATTCCGCTTCTGATCTGGACAACCTCGGCCCCAGAACCTTCCTGACCCACTGACAGCCAATCCCGGAGTCGATATTATAGGCGACGCAGAGCCATGGAGGGGGTGAGGCGCTCACTGGGATCGGCCGAGCGAAAGACTCTTCAGAAGCGACGGCCGCACCTGACCTCATCCTTTTCCGACAATTGCGATTTGATATCCGCTGGGAACAGTCGTCACATTCGCTGTTCGTCCAGGCATTACAACGGGAGTTCCAGGTGAGTGAACGCAAGTGGATTGGGTTCGATCTCGGCGGCACGAAAATGCTCTGCGCCGTTTTCGACGAGAAGATGCAGGACCTGGGTCGAGAACGTAAAAAGACCAAAGGCTTTCTTGGCCCCGATGCAGGCGTCGAGCGGATCATTAAGTGTATCTATGAGGCAGTCGACAACTCCGGAGTTCCGCTGAGTGAGATTGCCGGAATCGGCATCGGCTGTCCGGGCCCCATTCAGCCGAAGAAGGGAATTCTGCTCGAAGCGCCGAATCTCGGCTGGAAGAACGTCGCCATTGCCGATCGCCTGAACAAAGAGTTCAAGAAGCCGGTCATGGTCATCAACGATGTCGATGCCGGCGTCTATGGCGAGTATCTGTTTGGAGCCGGCCAGGGCGCGGACAGTTTGCTCGGTGTCTTTCCCGGCACCGGCATTGGGGGCGGGTTCGTTCAGAACGGTGTCATCTTTCAGGGTGCGAAGATCTCGTGCATGGAGATTGGCCACATCCCTACGGTTCCCGATGGTCCCATCGCTTCGGCCGGGTTGCCGGGGTCGCTGGAAGCCGTCGCCAGTCGCCTCGCCATGAGCGCCCTGATCGCCCAGGCCTCCTATCGCGGGCAGGCCCCGACAATTGCCCAGAATGCGGGGACTGATCTGGCCAATATTCGGAGCGGATTGCTGGCCGAAGCGCTGAAAAAAGAAGAGCCGATGGTTGAAGAGATCATGACACGCGCCGTCATGCAACTCGGCCGCAGCATCGCCGGCTTCGTTCATATGCTGGCTCCGGAACGCATCGTGCTCGGTGGGGGGCTGGTCGAAGCGATGCCCGACTTCTTCAGTAAGAAGATCAAGGAGGGAATGAAACAATGGCTGTTGCCCGCTTACCGGGATGTGTCGGATGTTGTTGTCGCCAAACTGGGCGACGATGCCGGGATCCGCGGTGCGGCGGCGTGGGTGCGTAAGAATATCGACAGTGAATCGAAGGCTTCGAACTGAGTCTGTCTAGTGGTTTCGGCTTCTCCGTAGTTGCGAACGTCCTCCATGATGCGTCGAATTGCTGTCATTGAAATTGGTACGACTTCGATCCGTATGGCAATCGCCGAAGGATCGGAGGAAGGAAAGATCCGCACGCTGGAGAAACTGGTCCAGTCGGTCGCGATCGGCGAAGACACGTATTCGGTTGGTCGCATCTCCCGACAGACCATGGAAACCTGTGTCCGTGTTTTGCAGACGTACCAGGAAAAGCTTCGCGAGTATCGTCTTACCGATCCTCAGAATATTCGTGTTGTCGCCACAAGCGCGGTCCGGGAAGCCGAGAACACCCTCGCATTCGTCGACCGGATGTATATTGCGACGGGCTGGAGTGTGCATGTCCTCGATGCGGCTGAGATTCATCGCGTCATTTATCAGGGCATTCAGGTCTGGCGGAATCTGCTTCCGGCTCTCTCCCAGGATCGCTGGGTGATCGCCGAGGTCGGCGGAGGCAACACCGAGTATCTGATGCTTCAGCACGGTGAAGTTGAAGTCGCCAACGCGGTGCGTCTCGGTTCGTTGCGGCTGAGTGCTCTTCTCAAAACCTACGATGCGCCGGAAGCCCAATGGCCTTCGCTGTTACGAAGCCACGCCCAGCGGGCTCTGGCGGGAACGCGTTTGCTGGCCGAGAAGTCTCCTCCTCCCAAGCTCCTGGCCCTGGGCGGAGAAATGCGGTTTACAGTCGAACGGCTCAAGGGAATTGAAACGACGCAGCAGGCGGCCCGTATTGAACTGGCCGAATTGGAGGCGTTCACCAATCGGATCCTGTCGATGAAGGTCGACGAGATCGTTCACCACTTTCATATTCCGCTGCCGGACGCGGAGATCCTCGGCCCGGCCCTCGTTGCCAATACCGAACTGGCTCGCGAACTGAACGTCAAGCAGATCCACGTGCTTCCCGCCTCGGTGCGCGACGGACTGACGCGCGAAATGATCGACCGCGATGTCTGGTCGGACGAACTGGTGACGCAGATCATCCGTTCGGCCATTGATGTCGGTCGTAAGTTTCATTTCGATGAGTCACACGCGGTGCACGTTTCCCGACTCTCGAAAACCCTGTTCAATCAACTCACGAACCTACATGGGCTCGATCGCCGTTACGAGCTGATGCTCGTTCTGGCCGCCCTGCTCCACGAGATCGGACTGTTCATCGGCACGAGTGCTTACCATAAGCATTCGATGTATCTGATCACGAATTCCGAGCTGTTCGGAATTGGGCGAAAGCAACTGATGCTGATCGGCCTGATTACCCGGTATCACCGGCGGACGTCTCCCAAGTCGTCGCACACCGGCTTCACGAATCTGGAACGCGAAGACCGGGTCGTGGTCATCAAACTGGCGGCGATCCTGCGGGTAGCGCTTGCGCTGAGCAGCTCACGGAATCAGCGGATTCACGATTTCGAATGCACCGTAGACCGTAAGCGACTCGTCATTACCGTGCCCGATATCTCCGATCTGGCCATGGAGCAACTTGCTCTCCGCCAGGTGGGATCTCTGTTTGAAGAAACCTTTGGACTTCCGATTCTGATTCGCGGTCAGGCGAATCTGGCCATGCGTCGTCGGCGATAATTTCCCCGGCACTCCTGAGAGATGTCAACATGAGCAGCGAACGGTATTTCAATCGAGAGTTGAGCTGGCTGGAATTCAATCAGCGTGTACTGGACCAGGCTCGTTCGGAGAGTCTTCCCCTGCTCGAGCGGGTGAAGTTCCTGGCGATCACGGCTTCCAACCTCGATGAATTCTTCATGGTCCGGGTGGGAGGACTGCAGCTGCTCAGCCGAAAGAACGTGTCGCGGCCCGACTTTGCCGGCATGAGCGCGGACGAACAGCTCAGCGCCATTCGTGACCGCGTCCGCGACATGTTTCGCGATCAGTACGAATGCTACAACTCGATGCTCGAACCCTCTCTGGCGGCCCATGGCATTCGCCGGCTCAGAGCGGATGACATTGCTCCACCGCAGTTGAAGATTATTGAAGAGCGATTCGAAGACGAGCTGGCCTCGATTCTCACGCCAATCGCGGTCTGGCCGAATGAAGAAGTTCCCATGCTGCCGGACCCGGATCTTTGCCTCTGCGTCCGCCTTCGCTGTGTTCCTGACTCTGAAGAACCATTTCGTTATGCACTGATTCCGCTCGGCAAACGGCTCCCCCGGTTCCTGACCGTGCCCTCGGACTCGGGTTACGAGTACATGTTGCTTGAAGACGTGGTCGCCAGTTTCGCGAACCGCTTCTTTCCCGACGAGCAGGTGCTTGAAGTTGTTCCGTTTCGCATGACCCGGAATGCGGATCTGACGGTCAGTGACGATGTGGCCAACGATTTCATGGCCGAGATGGAACACCTGCTTCAGGCGCGGAAGGAAAGCCATTGTGTTCGGCTCGAGATCGATGCCCGGGCCACCGCTTCCGTTCAGGCCTTTCTCACCAACGCTTATCAGGTCGCGCCGGCCGATGTCTACGCGCTGCAGGGGCCGCTGGGGCTGGGACAGTTCATGGCCCTGGCCGGCATTAAAGGTTTCGAGAATCTGGTCGATGAACCGTGGGAGACAAGCCAGCCGCTCGACATTGAACCGGGTGTCGACATGTTTGAGCAGATGTCCCAGCGCGATATCCTCATGCTGCATCCGTACGAAAGCTTCGATCCAGTTGTGCAGATGATCGAAGAAGCCGCCAGCGATCCCGATGTACTCTCGATCAAGCAGACGCTCTACCGGACAAGCTCGAACAGTCCGATTGTGAACGCCCTGATGAAGGCTGCCCTGAGCGGGAAGTACGTGACTGCGGTGGTGGAACTGAAAGCCCGCTTCGACGAAGCCCGGAATATCGAATGGGCCCGACAGCTGGAACGAGTCGGCGTACAGGTGATCTACGGAGTGCGTGGGCTGAAAACGCACGCGAAGATCTGCGTGATCGTGCGGCAGGAGTCGCAGGGAATTCGTCGGTATGTGCACTTCGGAACCGGAAACTACAACGAGAAGACCTCCCGCCTCTACAGCGACGTCAGTTTCATGACGACCGATGTGGACCTGACCGACGATGCGGTCGCATTCTTCAATGCGATCACGGCATACTCGCAACCGCAGCCGTTTCATAAAATCGAATCGGCCCCCTCAGGGCTTAAAGACCGTCTGCTGGAAATGATCGATGTCGAAATCGATCAGGCCCACCACGGACATCGAGCCTTCATCAACGCCAAGGTCAATTCGCTTGTCGATCAGGAGATTATCGACGCTCTGTATCGGGCTTCGGGAGCGGGCGTGACTGTTCGCCTCAACATACGCGGCATCTGCTGTCTGCGTCCGGGAGTTCCGGGACTCAGCGAAAACATCACGGTCACCAGTATCATCGACCGCTATCTGGAGCATGCCCGGATTGTGCACTTCCATCACGGGGGCGACGATCGCATTTTCATTTCTTCCGCCGACTGGATGCCCCGGAATCTCGATCGCCGCATCGAACTTCTCGTGCCGGTTGATCACGATCCGTGTCGGCAACGGCTGATTGACATCCTTGAGACGTACTTTCAGGACAATGTCCAGTCCACCCGTCTCGAACCGGACGGTCGCTATGTGTCCATTCCGGACGAAGGCGAACCCTTCCGTGCCCAAAAGCATTTTTCCGATGCAATCCATAACGAAGCGAGAAAACGACGGGACGAACAACTGACGACGTTCGAACCGCATCGTTCGCCCACCTGAGCAGGAGCCGTGCAGTCCATCGGTTCCCGGAAACAGGTCATCCGACGCGGATTGACTGTGGAGATCCAGCAGCGAAACGGGCACAATGAGGAGCGACTCGAACCCGTGTGGAGTTCTCCGCGATGTCGACTGCAGTTGAAGACCCCGTTCATCACCGAACCACCGGCCCTCTGCTTCCATGGTCGTCGGCTGTGGCGGCCCATGCTGCGCTCTTGGCTCTTTGCGGCCTCATTGGCTGGGCCTCTCCGACATTAACGGAGATCGATTCCATCCAATCGGACTGGACCCAGGCGGAAACTCTCGCGCAGCCGATTCCTCTGGATGTCGAATTACACAGCAAGGTTCCGGCTGCTGACCGGAACGGAATGACGGTGACGGCGGTGTCCACGGCAAGCAGTTCCCGTCTGTTCACAGAACCACCGATCTTGCCTCTCGAACCGGTTCTGTTTGCTGAACAGCCCCAGACAATCTCGCCGACCGACCCGGCTCAGTACGCCGAAGTTTCGACACACAGTCTGGAGGGGGTTCTGCACCTGGCTCGAATGGGAACAGGAATCGACCGAGCCGGGAACGGTCAGGATGGGTTTCTGGGAGGAGCCACTCGCCCGGTCGACCGAAAGATCGCCTATGTCGTCGATGCGTCGGCGAGTATGAATCACAAGCACGACAGTGCGGCGGGGACGCGTTTCGGCCGGGTGAAAGTTGAACTGCTGCGGTCTATCGAGAGCCTGCAGCCCGATCAGGAATTCTGCGTCTACTTCTTTAATGATGGACCAGAAACAATGCCTCCCGGCCGGAGCCTCTTCCGAGGCCAGAAGAGTCCGATGGAGTTGTATCGCTGGATCGCAGAGTTTCGCGCTCGCGGCACGACAAAGCCACTGCCGGCTCTCGAAGCAGCCATCAGTGAGCAGCCCGATCTCATTTACTTCCTCACGGATGGGGCGGTCTCGAAACGCGATCTCGAGAAAGCTTCGCGACTCAATCACCGACGCGCCCGGATCAGCACGATCTGCATCGGTGTCGCGACCAGTGAACAGCAGTTGCGGTTTCTCTCAGAGCAAAACGGCGGGACATTCACATTTGTTCCTTGAACAAAGTATTGAAGCCGGAAAAGGGTGAACGCCAGTTGACCCTCGCCTGAGCAACCCCGGAGACTTGTCGAAAGTTTCGAACTTTTCGACGAATATTTCGCGGGACTGCGGCGTTTTCATTCGTCTACACGTTGGAGTGCGTGTAGGATCACGGCGACTTGGAGATTCCGCTGCTCACCTCTCCGCCGTCTTACCTGTTGTCCCTGCGATGCGTTCACGTAACTGCAGGCGACAGGTCCCACCTCGCTGCTGCTACGTGAGACTCTACGACTCAAAGTAAGACCCTCGACTGGACCGGCCTCAGTCACCCCCGCTGTAATAAGACCGTTCTCGAACGGGCGCTCCCGGTACGCCGACGCTGCGCTCCACGGGTTCGAGAGAGGACCATTCGACGTGGATTCTGCGATGTTGCAGGGTCCGGTTTCTAACCATTCTGGAGGTTCGATGAAGATTTCGGTGCGGATGCGTAAAGGCTTTACCCTGATTGAACTGCTGGTCGTGATCGCGATCATCGCCATCCTTGTTGCCTTGCTGCTGCCCGCGGTACAGCAGGCTCGTGAAGCCGCTCGACGCAGTTCCTGTAAGAACAATCTCAAGCAGATCGGGCTCGCTCTGCACAACTATCACGACACCTTCTCGACATTCCCGCCGGGCTACGTGGCTCAGCAGACCGGCGTAACCGCCGGCACTGACGCCGCCAGCTTCTGGGGATGGCAGACCTATATTCTGCCGCAGATCGAACAGAGCGCACTGTACGACCTGATGCAGGTCGGTCAGTCCAATCTGCCCCAGGCCCTCGCCATAGCCGCCACGCGTCAGCAGATGCAGCAGCCAATCGACTCCCTGGCCTGCCCTTCGGATACCGCTCCCTCAAGCAACTCGAACTCGCAGATCAACGATGCGACGCCAACTCCTTACTCGCTGAGCAGTTCGACCTACGTCGGCAACAACTCCAGCTTTGCATCGCTGGCTGTCGCCACCGGCGATACGCTGGTAAGCACGTTCCACGAAACGAGCACCGCGAACGGTTGCTTCTGGAGAAACTCCAAGCTGCAGATGCGCGACATCACCGACGGAACCAGCAATACCATTATGGTTGGTGAGCGTGCCTGGCAGCTGAACAACCCGGGCGGCAACAAACGCGAATGCGACGGAGGCGTCGTCTACGGTTTGAACTCCGGGGAGAACCAGAACCTGCGTGCCACCCTGGCCAATGGTTCAGTCGCTTTGAACTCGACCGCGACCAGTGTCGGGGGCGTAGCCGCTCCGGGCGGAGATGCCTGCCAGTTCGGTTACAGCAGCCTTCATCAGGGAGGTGCTCAGTTCCTTCTTGCCGACGGAGCCGTTCGTTTCATCAGCGAAAACATTTCTGCGCAACCGAACAGCGCCCATAACGACGTTGTCTTCGAAAACCTGCTCAACCGCCACGATGGAAACGTAATCGGGGAATTCTAAAGCAATTGCTCACCCGCATGGCCGCAAAGGATCGATTTCTCGCGGAAACGCGACAAGGGATCCCCACCGCCGACTCACTTGAGAAGACGTCCGATCAGCCCCGATCGGGGTCGCAGCTGGAGACGCCAATCGTCGCAATTCGACCGTTGTCTCATTTCCTGAGTTTCGCCCCGGAGACTTGATCAAATTTCTTCGATCTGAGCGGCACATTCTGAATTTCTGCCTGAAGGCCAGTTCAAACCGAACTGGCCTTCTTCTTTTTCACCTTCCGATCCGTGCAACCGATCAATAATCTCGAGGGTGTCCTGCCCTCCTTTAACCTGCCAACAGCCCTCCCGCATCCATGACGATTTCCCTAAACGTCCATCCGCCGACCTGCCTGCTGCAGTCGCATCAACATGTTCAAACTTGAGAATCAGTGCCCTGTTTTGTTGCATCGGATGTCTCCCATAAGAGACACGGGTTCGGCCTCAATTAGTCCGTCAGGGTACCTAAACGATGTAACCGAAGCGACTTAGCGGGTCCCCCTAAAAAAGATCAGTGGGTGGACTGGCATTTGCTGTCTAGTTTTTAGAGCGGGAAACGCGGAGCCGTTCTCCCGCGAACCTCAAAGCTGATATTGACATCGTATCAGTTAGATTGATAATTCGGCCTGCCTCGGGTGAGCGGGCCAAAGCACTCCGAAGGCACGTTGAGAAAATGTTTGAAGGTTCGGTAACAGAAACCACCACCTTTCGTCAGGTTGGATTAACGTCAGATCAAGAAATCTTGAATTGTGTCCCAACTTCTGGTAAGACCAGTTGACATAGGTAAAAACCACGATACGATTTCCTCAACTTTGAAGGACCCTTATCGAGAGTTCTGAGTAACGAAACTTCGCACGTTGAAGGTCCAACCCGGTTGGAGACGTGCTTTCAATCACCGGCCCACCACCCATGCGGCCAAAAAGGAAAAATGCTAATGATTACCCCAGTCCCCACGACGACTCAGTCTCGGCAGAACGAGGTTCTGCGGGATCGTACTCCAGCTCACACCGAAATCGACGAACAGCTGGAAAAGGACCTTGTTCAGTCCTTCAAACTGCTGGCAGACGAAACCCGTCTCCGTATCCTGCTCTACCTGCAGAGCTCTGGCGAACTTCACGTGACCGCGCTGTGTGATCTGCTCAAGCAGAGTCAGCCGGCTGTCAGCCATCACCTCGCTCTGATGCGGGTTGCCGGCCTGATCGAAGCTCGCCGCGACGGCAAGCACAACTTCTATTCGATCCGCACGATCCACTTCTACCGCCTGATGTCCGAGTTCTTCTCGGCCATGAAGAAGGATCAGAACGAGATCACCTTCGAGGACTTCACGCTGACCCGCGAAGCCTAAGTCGAAGCGATCACAAAAGAGCCGTGAGGGATTTCCTTCGCGGCTTTTTTTCTGCGCGGACCGCAAACCCGTCGAAGGATTCCTGAAATCAGAGTCGGATGATCCGACCAGAATCTCGAATCGGAAAGTGGCGATGGAACCGTCCGGGACGCTGAAGCGCAGGACACAGACTCTCGGATCGGCCCGTTGACTGTTCGCTGCCCGATCCTTTTAATTTGCCGAAAGGTCTGGTAAATTCCGACCGAAATCCTGTTCCGCTCTGTGAAGGAAGATCTCACCACTAATGTCTGAATCTCGTCCCGCGAAACTCGCTCTCGCCGATGGCACTGTTTTCACCGGAACTGCATTTGGAGCAGAAGGGGAATCCTTCGGAGAAGTCGTTTTCAACACCAGCATGACGGGGTATCAGGAGATTATCACCGACCCGTCTTATTGTGGTCAGATCATCGTGATGACCTACCCGCAGATCGGGAACTACGGCGTCAACCCGGAGGATGTCGAAAGCGGTCGCCCTGCCCTGAAAGGATTCGTCTGCCGCGAGCTCTGCGAAAAGCCGAGTAACCATCGGGCGACCCACTCGCTTGCCTCTTATCTGAAAGAGAACGGGATCATCGGAATTCAGGGAATCGACACGCGGGCACTGGTCCGGCGTCTCCGCAGCCAGGGGGCCATGACCGGTGTCCTCTCGACGACGGATCTCGATGACGCGTCTCTGGTGAAGAAAGCTCAGTCGGCTCCCGAGCTGGTCGGTCAGGACTATGTTCGCGAAGTCATGCCGACTGAATGCACCGGCTGGACCGAGCCACTTTCGGAACTGGCTCGCAACACCTCCGGCAGCCCCATTCCCAAAGCGGGCGATGGAAAACGCCCCAAAGTCGTGGCAGTCGACTACGGCATGAAGTGGAACATTCCCCGTCATCTTGTGGAATCGGGCTGTGAAGTCGAAATCGTCCCCGGCACGGCGAGTGCCGAGGAGATTCTGGCCCGTAATCCCGATGGTATTTTCCTGTCGAACGGTCCTGGCGACCCCCGTCCGCTCGACTACGCCATCAATACCATTCGCGAGCTGATGGACAAAAAGCCGATTTTCGGCATCTGTCTCGGACAACAGTTGCTCGGCCTGGCGATGGGCGGCGAGATCTTCAAACTGAAATTCGGCCATCGCGGCGGTAACCAGCCGGTCCTGAACAAGGAGACCGGCCGAGTTGAAGTGACCAGCCAGAACCATGGCTTCGCAATTGATGAAAAATCGCTTCCGGACGACGTGGAAGTGACGCACATCAACCTTAATGACAATACAGTATCTGGTATCCGTCACCGGACGAAACCGGTGTTCGGAGTTCAGTACCATCCAGAAGCCTCGGCCGGTCCGCACGATAGCCGGTACCTGTTCGATCGTTTCCTGGAATCGATGCAAGCACCCTCCGGCCAAGCAGCCCAGTAATCTCACCGACTCAGCAATTTGATTGAAAGCGCCATGTCACAAGAGCGGACGTTGATTCTCCTGAAACCCGATGCCGTACAGCGCCGTTTGATTGGCCGCATTCTCAGCCGGATCGAAGACAAAGGCTACAAAATCGCCGGCCTGAAACTGATTCAGGTCACGCCGGAACTGGCTCGGAAGCACTACGCCGAGCACGTCGAAAAGCCGTTCTACCCGAATCTCGAAGAGTTCATTACCAGCTCGCCCGTGGTCGCTCTGGTCGTTGAAGGTCCGGAAGCGATTTCGGTCATGCGAAGCATGATGGGTGCGACCAACGGTCGGGCCGCGAATTCGGGCACGATCCGCGGAGATTTCGGGTCGTCGCGTCAGATGAACCTTATTCATGGCAGCGATGGTCCGGAAGCCGCCCAGCGGGAAATCGAAATCTACTTCGAGCCGCACGAACTGCACGACTATTCGCTGACACTGAGCAGCTTTCTCGTCGCCAGCGACGAATAATCGCTCTCGCTTCGATCGAACCGCGCTGCTCGCGGTGCACCGTGACTGATCTTTCGGTCCCGTGAGCATTTGCGGTATATTGTGGATCAGAAACGCTGGGGTCGGGCAGACGTGCCCTCTGGACCGGATGCATTACGCAGCCGCTGAAGTCCCCCCAGACATTCTCCAGGCGGGAAGGGACTCCCCGGGGCATGTACGATCCCCCCTCACGTGATCTGATTGCGCGACTTGAACAGCACACATCCTGCCGAGAGCGGGACGTGCTTCGCTGCCGCGCGGCCGTTCACCGCCTGGCAACCGACCTGCCTGCCTTCGATTCAATCTGGCTCGATGCCCTCGTTCAACGTCGCAAACTGTCGCCGTATCAGGCCGACTGCCTGGCGACCGGTCGCGAAGCCAAGTTGCGTGCTGGCAACTATTTTGTCATTGCCCCCATTGCGGGCGATCGCATAACGCGGCGATTCCTGGGGCAATCGTCGAATGGAAAGCAGTTCGTCCTCCTCGACCAGTACGAAGCCATCGACCGTACATCTTCAGAACTGCAGGCGGAACTGTCCGATCTTCAGCGCCGTCTTGGAAGCTTGTCCCGGCTGGCATCGGCCGGCCCCCTCGAGATCTTCGAAGATCGCGGCTCGGTCACGGTCGTCCATGAGTATCAGCACGGCGTGACAGTTGAAGAGTTGCTGGTTCGTCGCGGTCGTTTCCCCGAACCGCTGGTTCGCACTCTCGCTCACCAGTTGCTGCAGCAGTTACGCAACTGGCATCAAACGGGGATCGTGCACGGAGACCTGCGTCCTCGAAATCTCATCCTTAACCGTCGTGGGCATCTGCGTGTTCTAAACACCGGCGTCCTGCCCGCGATTCAACCGGTGTGGACCCTGCAGACTCCTCTCCCATTCGATGCCTACGATCATCTTGCTCCGGAAATGATTCGGACGGGCGCGTGGACCATTGAAACCGATCTGTATGCCGCCGGCTGTGTGTTATGGCAAATCGCCTGCGGTCGTCCGCCACATTATTCGGCTGATCCGTTCTTTAAGATCAACGCTCACATCGAACAGACAATTCCTCATGTTCATGAGTTCGCCCCCGACATCGACCGGGAAACCGCGGATCTGATCGATGCGCTGACTCGACCGGACCCCGCCGAACGTATGCGGGTCCTGAACGCCGCCGATTCGCGTCGGCCCGGAGAACGGGTCACGGGACCTCAGCAGGTCGCCCGTTATGTGCGTCGCTTCGAACAGCCTCGCTCCGCCATTCCCCGAACACGAGCCGAGCTTGCAGCTGACTATGGTGTTCTCACGACGATCGCTAGTCTCCTCTGCATGATCTTCTGGGCAGCCGGTGCTTCCCTCCCCACAACCTGGCAGATGGCCGAGTCGCTGATCCAGCCGACCACCGTCGATCCGATGAACGAAACAGGTCCCCAATCAACGACAGCGAACACTGGAGTCCGGGGCGAACTGGCCGAACTTCCGCAGCCCGATCAGCGAGGCATTATTCGGCTCACGCCCGGAACAAAGTACAGAGCTCGTGAGATCGGAGCAGTTGGACCGCTCACTGTTGTGGTCGTTGACGATGCGAAACGCGACGACTCGTCCACGCCGCCGCCTCCCGAGATTATTATTGGCGATGAACCGTGGCGGATCGCGGCAACGGAGTTCTCGCTCTCTCAAGTAACCCTCAAATACGAGTCACCTGCTCCCGGAAGTCGCCCTCCCGGTGCGTTGCTTGTCTGCCAGTCTTCGAATCTGCGAGTCAACTCCTGTAGCTTTCGAGACGAGCCGCCTTCGGCCCAGGGCGACGCTGCCAACATTCCGTTGACACGGGCGATTGCCTGGAAGCCCATTAGTGAAGACGAAGCCAACAGCGGCCGCATCGAGTTGGCGAACTGTCAGTTTCTGCAGAATGGAGCGGGATTGCTGGTAGCGGGAACCGCTCGGGAAATCTCGCTCATCAACTGCCTGAAAGTTCGTTCGGGGAATGGGGTCGAGATCCTCTGTCGGGCCAGCCGTTCGCTGCCAACGATTCGCTGCGAACAGGTGACGCTGCGCGAAGCCGACAATCTCGTCTATCTTGACTGCACGGGGCATGAACAGGCCGGGCCGATTCAACTCGACATCGAAGCTACGAACTGTGTCTTCAAGTTTCGGGAAGAGGGTTCCAGTCTCGTGGCAATCGCGTCGACGGCGTCGCCCGCTCGAAATATCCGGGCCATTAATCTGCTCGGCCAGATGCTGCTCGTTTCCAATCCCGGGCCAACAGTCTCGTGGTGGAACCCGACGCGCAAAGTCGCCACGCCGCTACAGACCGAAGGGGTCATCGAAGGCATTCTGCCTTACAGCGTTGAGTTCGCCGGGCCGCTGTCGAGTCAGTTCCGGGACTCCGAACTGAAGAGCTACGAAGGTCCCCGCTGGAACTCGATGATGCCTGGCATTCAGACCGCAACGACGTTCGCGCCGGCAGAGAGTCTGTTCCGGTAGAACTGTCTAGCAGACACTTGGCGTTGACGGAGCCGGATCTTCGATCCGATTGGGTCATTGAAACCAACACTTCGGGTGCGGATACGTGCCGCTTCGATTCATTGTCTGATCTATGCGGTAGCGACTTTTGCTTGTCCGGTCATGGCGGACAGGACGACATCGAGATCGGAACCTGCGACTTCGCTTTCCTGGGCGAAGCCGACGACGGAACCGATGGCGTAAACACCGCTCGTCCAGGTTTCGAAATTGCCGTTGCACCAGATGCGTCCGGAGTCGTCGGCCTGAAGACCGGCTGCACTCAAGTTGAGTCCACTGGTGTTGCCGACCCGACCGACGGCGAGGATGACGCGATCGACCTGCAGGATTTCTCCCGACTCGAGATAGAGAGTCAACTCGCGTGCATTGGCATCGATTCCAGCCAGACCGTTCCCCAGATGGACGGTTTCCCGCGTGGCAAGAGCCGTGGCCTGCTGGCGTGATCGCGCAATCCGATTCGAGGACAGCCGCAGCTTTTCGCTCGATTCGATGCAGTGAAGTTCACGACAGCCGCCCAGCAGCTGTTCCCGAATCGACTGTCCCGTGAGTCCCATCCCAACGATCGCGACTCGCTCCTGGGTTCCACAGGCAGCGAACTCGTCGGCCTGCTGAATCCGTGAAGATTCGGGAAGATGCGGAAGCCGCCGCGGCGTGCTTCCGGTGGCGATCACGATTCGCTCGGCAAAAATCTGGCGGGGACCTGCCGATGTCTCGCAAAGGACTTCGCGTGCGGATACGAAGTGAAAGGAACCCACGATGCGATCGACATTCCAAGGGAGAGCAATGTCGTCCGCCTGCTCAGCAATCACCCACGCAATGCGGGTGAATTCCTGCGACGCCTTCTGCAGCAACGCGCCTGCCACGGTCTCGTTGCCCAGAATAATCAGATCATATTGTTGCGTCGTGTTCATGATGTGAGGTCCGTTTCACAGCATCCGCTTACGAAGAACAGAGAGACTTTTCCGTCGAGTGACACTAACAAGGATCGGCAGACTGGATAAGTTGAGGAACGTATTCCTTACATTCACCTCGACGGCTGAATAATCTGCTGCGGCTGCGCGGACCTTGACGGTTATACTGCTGGCGCGGTTTCTTCGGCCTGGTGATTTCCGCGAAGTAGTGAATCTGGTGAATTCTGCAGCAATTGACGATGCGTTCGTGAACCGTGCCGAGATTCGTGCGTTAAGTTTGCAACACGTCTCTACGGAATCTCTGCAGCAACGGGGGTCGATGCTGCGAGACATCTTCCGGACCCGAATCCCGATTCTGAGGATAGATTCACGATGGCTCGCGAGGCTGACAAAGGACTACGGGCGATCAAAGCCGCCATGTTTGGCATGGGAGGGCTGTTTCTGATGGCCGTCGCCGTCCTGCTCGGCGGCTTTCTGGCGCTCAATTTCTTCCGCATCGATGTGCCCACCGCTCACATGGCCGTGCTGATCAAAAAGACCGGCAAAGACCTGGACAACAACCAGGAGATTGCCCCGTCCGCGGAATACAAAGGCGTGCAGCGTGACTTCCTGCTCGATGGAAAGCACTGGCGCGATCCGTACAACTGGGCGTGGGAAATCCTACCGCAGCCGGAAGTTCCTCAGGGGCAGATGGGCATTCTGGTCTCTCTGACCGGCGACAATCTCGGCTATGGGGAGTTCATGGCCAAGGTCGATCCCGATAAAGAAGCACTGAACGGCGGCGTGCTTTCCAAGGGAATCGTTCCCAGTTATCTCACGCCTGGCCGATACGCCATTAATCCGTATCTCTTCGAATTGGAATTGCATAATCCGATTGTGATCCCTGCCGGTTATCGCGGCGTGGTCACCAATCTTGCCGGACCGATGCCGGAGGATCCGAACACGCTGCTCGTTCCTCCCGGGTCGCGCGGCGTACAGGCGGAAACTCTCGATACCAAAACGCACTACTACAACCCGTATGCTGAAGAGATCAATCTGGTCGACTGCCGCAGTCGGACCTACCGTCTTACCGCCGATGGCGAGATGGGATTCCCTTCCAAAGACGGGTTCTGGATTCGCCTGGATGGTGTGATCGAGTTCCGCGTGATGCCGGAGAAGGCGGCCGAGGTCTACGTAACATTCAACGATGATGAGAACGGCGACAAGATCGACGAAGAGATCATCCGCAAGGTGATCATGCCGATCGCACGCAGTTACTGCCGGACGGAAGGTTCGAAGTACTCGGGCCGTCAGTTCATTCAGGGAGAAACTCGATCGGAGTTCGAAGACAAGTTTGAATCGGTGATGCAGCTCGAATGCGAACCTCTCGGCATCGGCGTGCTGGTCGCCAAGATTACCGACATCTATCCGCCCCAGCAGATTGCCGAGCCAATTCGTGAAAGCGGACTGGCGAAGGAAGAACGCGAACAGTTCCTGATCGAAATCAAGCAGCAGGAAGAGGAGCAGAAGCTCGCCGTGCAGCAGCAGATGGCGATCCGCAAACAGGAACTGATCAAGGTCGAACAGGAAGTGGTAACGCTCGTTACCGAAGCGATGCGGGAACAGGAAGTCGCCGTTATTAAAGCCAACGAAGGACTGGAAGTGGCCAAGTCGAAGCTGCAGGCGGCTTCCGATGAAGCCAAGGCCATTGAAGCCCGCGGTCAGGCGGAAGCCGATGTCGTTCGCTTCAACAATGAAGCCGAGGCGGCCGGCTGGGCACGTTCCGTCGAGGCCTTCAGCGGAAACGGCTCGGAGTTTGCCCGCTATGTGCTGAACCAGAAACTCGCACCGGCTTATCGTCGAATCATGGCGAATACGGAGGACAGTCCGATCATGGAAATCTTCCGCTCGTTCGCTCCCGGGACGCCGTCGCCCCCGCAGACCACGGAGCCTGCTCCGGCTCTGCAGGCTAGCGAAGCCCAGCCTCCCGTCGCGACGCCTTAGAAGTGAACCGTTTCGTCTCCTCCCTCTCTCAGCTGACTTGAACCAACGAGAATATCCATGAGCACGACGACTTCTTCTTCGCGCCGTTTTTCCCGAGGCGGGATCATCGCCGGTATTGTGCTGATCTTCATTCTGGCGTTCGGCTGGACCATCATTGAATGGACGTACAACCGGGTCTACGTTCCGGAAGGTTACAGCATGCGTCTGCGATTCAAGGGACCGCCGCTCCCGTTTCTGCCGTATCACAATCTGCCCGACTCAAAGACCGGGTTTGCGACCCTGGACGAGAACGGAAACATTATTGAGAAAGGCGTTCTGGTCGAGATGCTCGGGCCTGGACGACACTTCCTCTCGCCGCTCCGATCCTACTGGGATTTCGAACTCGTTCCCGATGTCGTCATTAAACCGGGCGAGATTGGAATCGCGACTTCGAAAACCGGGAAAGCCCTTTCGGGTGGCAAGTATCTGGTCGATGGTGATCTCGGCGAGACCGAGTACAAGGGTGACCTGCGGAAAGTCTTTGGGCCGGGTCGCTACCGGGTCAACGACTACGCTTACGAATTCAAGAAAGTGACGCTCGTAAAAACGACCGATGGCAATCAGACGAAGTACGCCGGCTGGGTGCAGATTCCGACCGGACATGTTGGCGTGGTCACGAACCTGACGGACAATCCGGAAACGGGAGCCGTGAAGGGCATTCAGGATGATGTTCTGCCGCCGGGGATCTACCCGGTCAATGCTCGTGAACAGCAGGTCGACATTGTCGAAATCGGGTATCGCGAGAAGACGATTGAAGCCGAACTGAACAAGAACGCGGACGGCTCACTGAAATACGATGAGGCGGGTGAGCCCACTGTCGTTCCCACGCAAAAGGGAATCTCGTTCCCCTCCAATGATGCGTTCGACATTACAATGGACTTCACGGCGATCTGGGGGATCAATCCCGATCAGGCCCCAGAAGTGATTCGGAAGTTCGGAAACGTCGAGGCGATCGAAACCAAAGTCGTGCTGCCACAGATTGAATCGATCTGCCGAACCATCGGCTCGAAATATGACGCGGTCGATCTGCTTGTCGGTGAGTCGCGGCAGGAATTTCAGAAAGCCGCCACGGATGAGTTCAAAGTCGCTCTTGAAGAGAAAGACATCACTCTGCTCTACGGCCTGGTGCGACACATTTACATTCCGCAGAACATTCGACTGTTCAAGCAGAAGGCGTTCATCTCTGAAGAACTGAAGCTGACGCGTATCGAACAGCAGATCACCGCGGAAACTCAGGGGGACCTGAAAGAAGCCGAGCAGAAGGTGGAACTCGAGACGGAGAAGATTCGAGCCGAAACTGAAAAGCTTGTCGCCAACGCGATGGCCGAGGGTCGAAAAACCGCTCAAGAAACGGAAGCCGAAACTCAGCGGCTGGTCGCCGAGATTGATCGTGAAATCGCTCTGCTTGAAGCTCAGGCAACCGTTCTCCTGGGACAGGCGACCGCGGAAGCCAAAAAGGTGAAAGCGGAAGCGGAAGCCGAGAAGTTCAAACTGGCCGTCGACGCCTTCGGCACTGGCGACGCCTACAACATGTGGGTTTTCGCGAACGGCCTGCCTGAAGACATCGAACTCAACCTGATCTTCGCTGGCGATGGCACCTTCTGGACCGATCTGAGAGGTTTCTCGGAAACCATGCTCGGCCGCCAGACGCAGATGCAGCAGAATTCTTCGAAACCGCAGGCCAAGCCGTAGCAGAGGGTCCACTCCGGTGGACAGCCCCCATGGCAATCTTCGGGCTGCCATGGGTTTTAAATCGACGAAAGACTACGGGTGCCGGATCTGATCTTCCATCATTTGCCGGCATTCCTGCATCGCGTCTTCCCACTGCTCATTGCGGGCATCGGCGATGATGTCCTGCAGCCACTTCGCTTCCTGCTCGGTGATCTCCCCTTCTGATTTTGCGGCTGCAATTTGCAGGGAAGCCTTTTCGAGTCCTTCGGCGTCGTGACGATTGCAGATCGAATACAGGGCTTTGGCGTATTCATAGGTGTTGCCACTGACTTCGCCGTAACTGCAGCCGGAAAGCAGAATCACGCTGATCAACCCGAGTTGACAGACCGCTGCCCGTGACCACGTCTTAATACTCACCGACGATCTCCCCTTCTCCCATACTCGACAGTTCGGCCCAGGTGACCAGCGAAATGTTCTCGCTGACGAATCGTACGCTGCCATCCCCCAGACAGATGTGACCGCCGCCCGGGTGTTCGGAGTACATCTGACCGACATGGTAAGTCGGAAAGTTGACCGGATGGATGATCGGCGTACCGGTGATGTCGAGTTCACCTCCCGAAGGGCCGCCGTGTACGAGAACCAGCGTGGCCGCGGCATCAGGTCCATTCTCGGGCGTACTGAATCCGGGATGCGTGAAGGCCCCGGGCACGACGCCGGCCCAGGTCTTTTCGCTCAACTTTGAAGAATGTTCGCCGAGAAAGATCGTGTTGGAGGTGCCATCGGTGATATCGCGAAACGAGGTGTTCGAGTTTCGATAGAACGGACCATCGGCGACTTTGGAGACATCGCCATTCACACCACTGATGACCGTTGTGGCCGAAGTGTAAATATTGGTGAAGATGATGTTCGTCGGAGCGGAGCCACAATCTCCCCAGCACGATTCCTGGCCGTGGCTGGCGACATAGTGCGAACGCCCCAGGCGGATGGGTCCGTTCCCATGGTCGAGCGGATTTCCGGCATCATCCTGAACGACGAACGGCTCGTCGCCGCCCGAGGTGGATGGACAAAGGAAGACAGGCAGTTTCGCGGCGACCGCGGCTGCATTCTGCGGAGCCCAGACAGGCAGTTCGGTCTGAATCTGATCGATCAGATTACCCTGCTCCAGGAATGGCAGCAGTTGACTCGCCCACCCCCAGCCAGGTGCGGCATCCCAGGTATCGGGATCGATCTGTGCCCACGCCGGTCCGGTTCCCGTTCGCGTGCCATACGAGATGTATCCGGGAGGGAAGCAGGAATGTGCGTCGTGATAGTTGTGCATGGCCAGACCCACCTGCTTGAGGTTGTTCTTACAGGCGCTGCGTCGAGCCGCTTCTCTGGCCTGTTGAACCGCCGGCAGCAACAGTCCGACTAACACGGCAATGATCGCGATCACCACCAGAAGTTCGATCAACGTGAAGCCTCGTCTCTGCATCGAATCGCCCCTTTGGAAAAGTTTAGCCTGTACTACACTCCTCCGAGTTTAGCCATTGCTAAATCTCCTGCAAGCCAATCCGGGGCGTTTTCACCAATTCTAAATATCGGCATCCGCCTATGGATCGAACGGAGTCATTCCGATATTCTGAAGCGACTTCAAGACTTACCCAGGAAATGCCCGTGGCTACCGCAAAACAGAATCGACACAGTCGGACCCGGTCCGATCATGCAACAGAACTCACGGAAGACTACGTGGAGGCGATTTTTGACATTATCGCCGCCAACGGAACCTGTCGCGCGGTTGATCTGGCGACCCAGTTTCAAGTCAGTCATGTCACGATTAATCGGACTGTTGGCCGGCTGCAGCGTGATGGGTACGTGGAGACCGAACCTTACGGGCCGATCGAACTTACGACAAAAGGCACCAAGCTGGCCAAAGCGTCCAAGGAGCGGCACCAGATCGTTCTCGACTTCCTGCTCGCGCTCGGTATCAGCCGCTCGACGGCCATCGCCGACAGCGAAGGCATCGAACATCACGTGAGCCCGGAAACGCTCAACGCCATGAAAGATTTCATCGAATCCCAGGACTGAGCCACCCAGTCCCCTCCTCCGCAGTTTCAAGGACTCGAAACATGCTTCGCTTAATTGTGGTTCTTCTGTTGATCGTCGGTGCCTCTTCGTCGCTGTCGGCTGAGGATCAGCAGCCTGCTCTGGATGAAACTTCGGCTGATGCCGTATTGCGGGCGTGTCTCGATCGGTTGAGCAGGAATGACTTTGAGGGGTACATCGCTCTGCTCGATGACGAGGAAATCCGTTTTCAGAGTGGGCTGCTCATCATGTATGGTGGGATGACGCAGGTCGATGCATTGCTGCAGCAGGAACAGTTCGATCCCGCCGCCTACCTGCTGGTTCGTTCGATCAATGACCTGGTGGCGACTTCACTCGGCCCCGCCATGACGGATGAACTGCCCAAAGTTCGACAGGAGATTACGAGCACGCTCATGATGACGACGTACGATGCGAACACGAACTCGATTGTTCAGACATCGACGCCGAGTGCACTCCTCCGCCCTGCCTGTGTTAAAGCGAGCCGCGTGCTGCGGGACCCCAGCAGGTTTCTGGTTCAGGCCCTCGAGAATCTCGCCAGTCCGACCTTCGCCGTGAATGAAGGACAGGAAGTCGAGCAGGTCAACGAAGAATGGGCGAGTACGATGGCCGCTCTGTCTCAGCTGAAGTGGGACTTGTACATTCGAGGCTCGTATGCCGTCGCCGTGGTCAGTCTGAATCCGCCAGCCGAGAAGGCGAAGGAACAGACTTCAACAACGTTCACTCCGAACAGCGATGCTCCGCTGTTCGACGCCGATGAGGCCCCAGCAGTCGCACAACTTCCTGTCGCTTCGACGGGGCAGCCCCCGCGGATCGGAACCGTATCGACCGGAACCGCTCCTCAGATTCTCTCCGCCGAATCGCATGCCGCTGCCCGAATGGCCTCGCAGCCAGCTTATCCGCCATCGTCCGGCCCGATCATTACGGCCAGTGCCTCGGCAGCACCGGCCGCTCCGCCCGAATCGCCCGAGCCACGCATCTGCTTTGAGCTGACGCGACGGGGGAAGCACTGGCGGATTACACGTCTCCTCCCCGTTGAAGCAAGTGGTGTCCTCCGGTGACGGGCACGCAGGACGTTAAATGTCCCCGTCACCTTCAGTTAGTGGCACAGACAGTCCTGTCTGTGAATAGATAGCATGGCTGCGGAACTCAGTCAGGGATGCGTGAGGACGATGATACCCTCGCCTTAAGTTGATCGGCGGCAAATGAGAAGCAACGTCGATCACGTAGATGCCAACTTTGTCGGAATACCTCTGTGTCACCGGCAGGGGTGGCCCCGAAAGATTCTTTCGGGGCGGCGCAGCCGTCGGCGAAGCGGTATTTGACGTCTAGTTGAGAGGTGGTGCAGTCATCTGGAAAACCAAGGGAAGGTTGTCTGTCCAGGCCCACGGCAGGTGCATTCTCCTACGGCTTCGCCGCCCTGATAGCAGAGCTATCAGGGCCACCTGTACGGTCTTCGCCTGCAGAGACTTTCTGAAACTGGCATCTACTGAGGAACGTCTATGCCCCCCTTCGGAAATTCAGTCGCGTTCATCCACTGAATGAGATCGCGGCAGGATGCACCGCATCTTTACTGCCGAACACCGTCGGCAAGATGCCGCCGCTACGGAAAGGCTGGATTCGGCCCGGTTGCCGTCTATGGCGGGTCAACTCCAGCGGTCGTCATTGGCACCGGGGGTCATGTCGAGGTAGGCGAGGACTTCGCGTTCGCGGCCACGCATCTGTCTTTGGTCAGCAGGGTTGAGGTCGTCGTATCCGACCAGATGCAGAAGGCCATGAATCAGGTAGAGCGTGCATTCGTCCTGCATGGACCAGCCCATTTCCGCCGCCATGTCGGCAGCCATTTCGACGGAGATCAGCAGTTCGCCTTCGAGCGGCTCATTGGGCTCGCTGAGTGGAAAGGTGATGACGTCGGTCGGGAAATCGTGCTCAAGCGTGTTCCGGTTCCATTCGTGAATGGCCGGGTTATCGAGCAGGACCACACTCAACTCGGCCTGTTCGACGCCGAGGAAATCGAGCGTAACGCGGCCCGCACGTTGGAGTTGTTCGTGGTCGACGGCGGCGAATTCCTGCTCGTCGATGATCTCGATGTGGAGCTGTTCCATCGGCTCGGCTCAGGCAGACTTCTGCTCTTTCTGAGACTCAGGATAGACGATGCGGCCGTGATGCATACTGATAAGCGATTTGATTAGCGACTCTTCAATCTGATGAATCTCACTCAGCTTCAACGCACATTCATCGAACTGACCGTCAAGCAGTCGCTTCATCGTAAGCTGATGAACCAGGGTCCGGATGCGGGCGGGAGTCGGCTCACTCAAAGTGCGACTCGCGGACTCCACGCAGTCAGCAAGCATCAAGATGCCTGCTTCCCGAGTCTGGGGTTTGGGGCCGGGGTATCGGAATGCGGCTTCCTCAACATCGTTTTTACGTTCGGGTTCCGCATCGGCCTTCTTATTCGCGGCGTGGTAGAAGTACTCTACCAGAGTAGTGCCGTGGTGCTGTTCGATGAAGTCGATCAACACCTGCGGCAGATGATACTCTTCGGCCAGATCGACGCCGTCTTTCACGTGACCAATGATGATCAGCGTGCTCATTGCCGGCGCGAGGGTATCGTGCCGATTGACTGCCCCGGCGGCTCGGTTTTCGATGAAGTATTCCGCCTTGGGAATTTTGCCGACATCGTGGAAGTAAGCTCCGACCCGAACCAGTAACCCATCGGCTCCAATCGTCTTTGCAGCCGCTTCGGCAATGGTGGCCAGGGCCATCGAATGGTTGTAGGTCCCAGGCGCCTTGCGGACGAGTTCCTGCAGCAGCGGGTGGGATGGATCGCTCATTTCCAGCAGACTGATCCCTGTGACCACGCCGAATGTCGACTCAATAAAGGGCAGGCTCCCGGCCAGAATAAATCCGGCGAGCACGCACCAGCCGGCGTACTTCAGGCAAAGTTGCAACTGAACGAGATCGAACCAGATGTAAGGCGAGTCAGATGGATAAATGAGAACTGTCATACCCCAGGAGACGATCAGTGTTGTCAGTCCGGAAACAAAGCCGGCGATGATGATCGTCGAACGGGACTGAACCCGCTGCAGGCAGATCACGGCTGCCGTCGCCGCGGCGAGCATCACGGTGAATTGAGAAACGTTGATCCGCGTCGCCATGGTAATCAGCAGACTCAGCAGAAACGCTGTCACGATGGCGAGTCGCTGGTTGTAGGCGATCGAGATGATCATCGTCGTCGCCACGACGACAGCGATCTCTCCCCGCACCGGATCGAAGGAACTGAGTCGTCCCACAAAGGCGGCAATCGCGATGACGGCCAGATAAACCGAGAGTCGTGCCCAGCTGTTGACCACGACCGGCTCGAAGCGGCGCCAGTACCAGCTTGAGATCAACAGCAGCACCGAGACCATCAGGAAGACGATCGAGAGCCGTCCGAGTCGAGCTTCCGCCGGGAAGACCTCGAGGAATGCCTCGTACTCGGCCAGCAGAATATTCAGGCGGCTCTGGTCGACAAGTTCTCCCGGCGGGACCAGTTCATCCCCTTCGTTGATGAGATCGTAAACCGGTTCGACCTGCTGGCCAGCCCAGCGGCGAGCGGTCTGCGTCATTGCCTGATCGTATTCGAGCGTCGGACGGACGGTATTTCGCATCCAGCGTTCGAGCGAGCGGCGAATGGGTTCGAGCCGGGCATAGTCCGACCATCGCTGACTCAGCAGACCCGCATCATTCAGCAAATCGCTCAGCGAGACATCGGTAATGGTCGCAGGGTTCCACACTTCGGTATTGTCGAGTGGATTGGGGCGTGGCAGATCGACATCGGCATCGACAATCGCCAGTGTGGAGTCGAGTGAGAGTTCCCGTCGTTCCAGATCGCGGGGATCGAGAATCCCCGTCTTGATGATCGGATGCAGAAAGCGGGTAAACTCATCGATGATGCTCGAAATGTGAGTATCAAACTGCTGCGCGTCCAGCGGGGTAATCGCCTGCTTGAGCTGCTCGAAACGGAAACGGACATCCTGAGACTGATCGGTTGCCGGTTGCTCCGGCTGAGCAGGACCGGGCGGGGTTTCGGCGGGTGCGGGAGCCTGGACAAGACCAAACGCCTGGCGCACTTCCGGATTGAGATCGGCCAGCGTATCGGCTTCGGCAACCGCACCGAGAGCGGCTTTCAGCTGCTGGGGGACCATCCGGAGTGGCTCGGGATTATTACGAAAGATGAGCGGAACGAGTCGCTCGCGTTCCTTGGCGAGTCGCGCGGTCTCGAAGCTGTTGGTCACCTGGAAGGTCATCCGGGCAACAACGCCGTCGGGACACCGATCGCCAATTCGATAGGTAAAGGGGTGAACCCAGCTTTGCAGCGAGGTCACGATGGCGATCGCTCCCACGAGGCCGATCATTAGCCGAAGCAGGCGCCCACGATGGTACTTCAGCGAGAAGAACTGCGTGACCACATGGTGCGCGGGCCGGTGCGGGGACTTCCTCGCGACCCGGGAACGTTTATGAGAAGTGAAGATTTTCATGTGGTACCAGGCACACGCAATACGGGCACGCGAAGACAAACTCGAGAACGATATTCAGAGCTGTCAGGCGATGCACCTGTCAGGCGTCGACGTGTGCTGCGGCGCTATTCTAGCGAAAGGACTGAAATCTTTCATTCCGAAGAACGGTTCGGCGAGCTGCCGATGTCATAAGCTTTGACGATTTCCCGAACGAGCCGGTGCCGCACGATATCGCGGCCATCGAGTTTGACCGACGCACTCCCGGCGATTCCACGGAGCCGTTTGACGGCATCGTTAAGTCCAGACGTCACGTGGGGCGGCAAGTCATTTTGCGTTTCATCTCCCGTAACGACAATCTTAGAGCCGGTTCCCATGCGAGTCAAAAACATCTTCATCTGGGTGACGGTCGTGTTCTGGGCTTCATCCAGAATCATGAAGGTTTCGTTGAGGGTTCGCCCTCGCATGAAGGCAAGCGGAACAATCTCGATCACATCATGTTCCATGTACCTCTGAACCTGATCATAGTCCAGCATATCGCGGAGAGCGTCAAGCAAAGGTCGCAAAAAGGGGTTCACTTTGGCCAGCAGATCGCCTGGCAGAAACCCGAGTTTTTCCCCTGCTTCCACGGCTGGCCGAACGAGGACGATCTTCCGAACCTGTTCCGCTTTCAGGGCTTCCAGCGCCAGAGCGACGGCCAGATAGGTCTTTCCCGAGCCGGCCGGTCCGCTGCAGAACACCAGATCGTTGTCCCGAATTGCGTTCATATACCGGGCCTGCCCCTGGGTTTTGGGCGAAACGATCCCTGCCGGACGAATCTGCAGTTCCCCCAGCGGTTCATCATCCTCGCTGACTTTTGCAATGGGCGTGACCGGGGCAAGCACCCGATCGAGATCGCGTTCGGAAATCTCCCGGCGACGACTGGCAATCTGGCAGAGCTCCTCAAACACCTGCCGCGCTTCTTCAACGGCTTTTTCGGTGTGTCCGGTAATCCGAATTTCGTTCTCCACCGAGACGACCCGGACCGGCAATATGTTCTGAATCTTACGGAGATTGATGTCCTGAAGCCCGAAGACCAGGCGAATGGCATCGAGGGAAGACGTCACACGAGAGGTGTATTCAGTTTGTTCTGTCAAAGTCTCAGAAGCCTTTTTGGGCGGTGTCAAAATTGTTCCCGACTTGAGGGGTTTCACATCGTGCATAACGCATACCAGTTTCCGCACCGGTCTCTGGAAATCCGGCGACAGTGCGGAAAAGTCATCGGGAGTGGAATTATATCCATCAGGGGAGAGCGAAGGAACGAATTGCAGTAAATGGATATGTCCGCCATCCCCACAGAGGCATTCAAGCTTTTGGCAAATTATGCCGATTCTGACGATATCGTCGATTTCCGGGCGCCAGCATCAGGGATGTTGGGCAACCTGAGAAACGAGGGTGATTTCCGTTCATGCGGATTCGGACGCCGCGGGCTAAGGCGCTTTCCGATGGTTTATTCTCATCAGTGACACGCTGGTAACAGGGATGTTCGGCGAATGTACGAGACACATTTTCATTTGAAGGGCCGCCCCTTCTCATCGGTCCCCGATCCACGATTCGCCTACTACTCCGAATCATTCGTGCATGCGCTGAACACACTCGACCTGACCGTGCGTCAGGGAGTCGGGATCGGTCTCATGACCGGAGCGGCGGGCACGGGCAAGACACTGCTGTGTAAGACTCTCGCGGAAAAGCTCGCCGACGATCCCCTGCCCGTTCTCCTTCTGAACGCCAGTTTTCCCACGCGAAGCTCTCTGCTGCAGGCAATTCTGTTTGAACTGAAACGACCGTATCGGCGGATGACCGAGCAGGAATTGCGGCTCGAACTGGTCTCGCACGGCCGGGATCTGGCGATGTACCGCACCGGAATCGCGCTCATCGTCGATGAAGCCCACATGCTCAAAGAGCACATTCTGGAAGAGCTCCGATCGCTTACCAACTTTATTTATCAGTCGCGGTCGGTTTTTCGGGTCGTGCTTTCGGGCCAGCCGGTGCTGGAAGAAGTTCTGGCCCGACGCAGTCTGCAGGCGATCAATCACAAGCTCGAAGCTCATGTTTGTCTGGACGAACTGACTCAGAAAGAATCAGTCGAATTCATTCTCACCCGCGTCCAGGAATGTGGCGGTGAGTTGCTCGAGATGTTCGACGAAGCGGCCCTGGAACTGATTGTCTATGCCGCCGACGGGAATCCTCGATGCCTGAATCAGCTTTGCGATCATGCCTGCATGCTGGCCTATGAAGGCAAAGCAAGTCGGGTCGGCGTGACTCACGTCCAGCAGGCATTGTCGGAACTGCAGAAACTTCCCCTTCACTGGAACATCCCTTCGACCAACGAAGAAGTCCTCGGACAGGACGTGTCGGACTCGATTGAGATCGGCGAAACAGACGAGGATCACGAAGACGTCGCTTTCGATACCGAAGCCGCCACGAGCTTCGAAGTGGGCGCTCCCGTGGAGTCGACCCCAGAACGTGCAGTCACCGAGCAGCCTCCTCAGATGGTTTCTGCAGGCGACGATGCCGGCGACGATCTCGAAGTCATGGAAATCGAAGCTGACGACGAACCGCTCGTTGAAAGCGCGAGCGACTTCGAACTCTCGACGCTGGAAATGGAACTGCGAGCCGAGCAGGAAGAACGACAGGCCTGCATCCAGTCCACCCCAGCCGAAGTTTCTGCTGAGATCGAAGCTCCGGCTACCGCGGAAGCGGACGAGGAACTGGAATGCTCAGCCGGACAGTCAAAAGCAGGCACGCAGCCTGCTGCGGAGGATTCTGGACTTGAGTGTCCGTTCGACAAGAATTGGGACATTGAAGCGGAGATGGCCGAGCTTGAATATGAAGCCTCGTTCGAAGAGCACGCTGAGCTCCCGCAGGACGAAACCGAGGACGACGACCGGTTCGAGATCTCAGTCATTCCGGTGACTGAAATTGAAGAGGAACCGGAACCCTTTGAAGCCGAGGCGGTCTTCGATCGTTACGCTCTTATGGACGCCCGACGCCTCGGACAGCTCAGTCAGCTTGAATCGTCGACATCCTGTTCGGCAACAGAAACAGCGGATTGTGACGACGACGTGGAAACACGGATCGCCAATTCCGTAATGGGGCTGTGTACCGAAGTCGGGTCAGGATTCTACATGGACGAGGACTATGTGCCGCGTCCGGAGGAAGTGCTGGGCACGCCAATCGACTCGGCCACGGCTCGACACGATCCCGTTGAGCCGGACTACAGTCTGGACGAAGACGATCTCGCCGGCTTCTAAGCGATGTCCTACTCGGTCTCCGGTTCCGCCCAGACATGAATGGTCTCGGCGTCGAGAACTTCGACGTGGACGACATTGGGATGGCAGCAGACCGGGCAGTCTTCGACATACTGCTGATGCGAGCCTGCGGCAAGATCGATCGGGACCACGATCTCTTCGCCACAGGAGTCGCAGATGTACGATGCTTCGTCCTGCATAACCGCGGTGCTCCCCGTCGAAAATCAGGCCGCGTAGTAGCTCGAAGTCTGATCGTTGGAAATGTACGACTCTTCGCCGGCCGCTCCTGGACGTGCCGACTTCGGCAGCTTGATGCGGAACGTGCTTCCCTTGCCGGGGCCATCGCTGGAGACCTCGATCGATCCTTCATGATCATCGATGATTCGTAAGGTGATCGAAAGTCCGAGGCCCGTGCCTCCGCCCCCTTTCCGCTGGGTGAAGAACGGATCGAACAACTGGTCCTGCACTTCCGGCGTCATTCCGCATCCATCATCGCGGAAGATCAGCTGCACATCTTCGCCCAATGACATCAGTTCGATGTCGAGTCGCCCACCGCTTTCAGTGGCTTCCAGTGCATTCGAAACGAGATTGAGCACCACCTGCTTCATCTCGCCGGCGTTCACTTCGGCGAAGACCGGTTCATCAGTCAGGATCTCGATGTGGCGGTCGCGGAATTTGCTGAGATGCGACACCATGCTGACCACGTCCTTACTGAGTTCAGTCAGGTCGGTCATCGCCCGGGGCGTTTCCTGCCCTCGAGCAAAACTCAGCAGTTTTTCCGTGATTCCCTGACAGCGGAAGGCTTCGGTCTGAATCATCGAAAGATACTTCGTGAACATCTCCCGGTCGGCACATTCGCAGCCCGCCAGAACGGTTTCCGCCTGCATTTCGAGCGATTCCGAGATGGTCGAAATCACATGCAGTGGATTATTGATTTCGTGAGCCACTCCGGAGGCCAGGAACCCGACACCCGCCAGGCGTTCTGAACGAACGAGGGCTTTGGTCTTTTCGCGGACTTTGCGATCGAGATCCTGGTTGATCTCGTAGAACTGAGCGGTGACCTGATTAAACACATCGGCCAGCTCGTTCATTTCATCTTTGGTATTGAGTTCCGCCCGATACTGGAAGTCGCCATTGGCGACCCGCTTCGCCGCCCGATGCAGTGCCTTAATCGGCTCGAAGATCCAGTGGTTACTGCTGCCGACAACGCAGAGAAACAATATCAGTGCGATCACGCTGGAGACCACAACGATGTTCAGACACATCTGCAGATTCTTCTCGGCTTCCGCCAGACGAGGCAGGAAGATGTCGAAGGGATCCGGCACGCTGCTGATGAACTGATTGAGCGCGTTGAGTTGCTGCAGGCAACAGCTCACGGCTTCGGCTCGCTGCCGTGGATCGATCATTCGGCCCCGTTCGTATTCTTCATCGAGATACTGGACCGTATTAACGACCCGCTGCCGCAATAAGGAGTAATCGTCGATCTGAATCGAGGACTGATCCGGCAATGTTTCGAGACGACTGAGGAAATCTCGGACGGCGACTTTGGAACGTCGCAATGCAGTCCCGAACTGGCTGTGCTGGGTCTGCGCGAACGCAGCGGGATCGAAGCCGGTTTGCGGCGGATGCAGCAGCAGTGGCTGGAAAAGAATGTCGACGGCGGCGATCAGCTCGGCTTTCCGCGGCGCATCGTTGATGCTGTACTGGAGATCGGAAACGACATCCCGATACGAAACCAGTCCGACGATGGACGCGATGGCCATCAGCAACAGCATTGAAAACACTAAGCCAAACTGCACAAACAGCTTGCGCCGAATGGAACACGTTAGAAACACATCGTCCCTCCCTGCCCGGATGCGTTATTTCGACCTGTAACTTAACAACCGACACCAGATTGGGGAAGTAGAATCGCCGCCCCCTGGAGAGGTCAGACCGTCATTCCCCGGAACGATTCAACTGAAAGGGAATTTGTTCGGGGAGCGTGAGACCGGCGGAAAGCAGTATCTTCCAGCCATCGGCGGCATCCCAGTCCGTCACGATGATATCTTCAGTCCGGTAGATCAACGTGTAACCCGCGGGCGGGAACAACGACAGCGGAATGTAAACGCAGCAGAGTTCTTCGCCGGTCGCCGCATCCTTCGTTCGCGACATCAGGTAGCCCGCCATCCGAGCCTTGTCGCTTGGAAACGGCACGAGAACAACTTCATCAATCTTCTTCAGTCCTTCCGGTCCCTGATAGGCATACACGACATCCAGAATCGCCTTGTAGATCGTCGAGACGCCGGGGACATGCGAGAAGAGCCAGTTCAGCCAGGTCCGAATCCGCGTCTGGAACAGGTATCCGGCCAGATAAAGGACGCCGAGCACGACCAACAACGAAAGTGGCGGCGTGACATAGGCCTCAATTGCCTGCCAGTACTGATTCTCCAGCCGCGGCGGGATAATCAGCATGGCGACCGGCTCGATGATCCAGTGACTGACCAGCAGGTAGATCTGGTAAATCACCGCAATCGTGACCACAGCCGGAAGCACGAACAGGACGCCGGCAATGAACCGCCGAAACATCCGCTGGCCGATCGACGGCGGGGGCGTTGCGGGCGGCGGAAGTCGCGGGGGAGAGTTGGCTGCTGTCATACCGGAGGCTCGCTGAATGCTGGGTCTATTTCACGGAGTGTCGAGATTCAAGTTCGGCGAAATGCTCGCGAAGCGTCTGGTCCAGGTCCCGATTATGATCGGTGATCCAGCCCTTGCGGTAGAAGTAGATCATCAATGCCATCGCTGTTGCCGCCATCACAACCCAGACTGCAGGATACCCCCAGACGACATGCAGCTCGGGCATGTAATCAAAGTTCATTCCGTAAATGCCGGCGATGAATGTCAGCGGAATGAAGATACTGGCCATGATGGTAAGGACCTTCATCTTGTCGTTCGTGTGGTTTGCCATCGACGACATATAAAGGTTGAGCAGGTTGACTGACATCTCTCGCAGCGTGTCGGTCACATCAGCAGCCTGGATCGTATGATCGTTGGAGTCGCTGAGGTACATCCGGACTTCATCGCTCAGCAGGCTCGTTTTGTCCCGCAGCAGGCCGGTAAACAACTCTTTCTGCGGCTTGACGGCTCGATGCAGCCGAAGAGCATCGTTGCGGGCAGAGACCAGATGCCTCAAAAGACCGGAGGTAGGCCGCATCAACGCGTAGTGTTCCAGAATCTGAAGACGGTCGGCCATGTGTTCGAGCAACGGAAAGTAGGCGTCGACAATGGTGGCCAGGAGTGTATAAGCGAGGAAGTCCGCCTTTCCGTGCCGCAAGGGGCCTTTGGCGTTATGCAGCCGCTGGCGAATCGGCGAAAAGACGTCGCCCTCATCTTCCTGAAATGTCACGACCACATTCTCGTAGACATAAATGCTGACCTGCTCGATCGACATCACCCCTTTATCGGGTCGCGCCATTCGCGTCACGATCAACAGTCGGCCATCCATGGAATCGCTGCGGCTGCGCTGCGGAACGTTGACGATATCTTCAAGCATCAGGTCAGGAATTGAAGCCAGCTTCGCAATCCGTTTGATTTCCGCTTCGCTCTTCAGGCCCTGCACGTCGATCCAACAGAGAACATCCTTATTGGCGATGAGGTCTTCCAGATCATCCGGGTTGTGCCTCAGTACATCGGGCGAATAGCAGATCGAATTGACCTGCGTTTCGGTGGCTTCGTCGGAGAAGACGAGCACCCCGGGACGTGCTCCCACGGTCGGACGCCGAAAACGAAGTCTCTTGTTGTTCCGCATCAACCGTTTGCGAAGCAAAGCCAGTCGCGTCATGGTTCCTTCGTTTCTTCTGGAGCAGTCGTTTCGTTCTCTTCAGAATCGGGCTCCAGCCTGTCGGTCACCCGGATATTCGTCGAAAGATGTTCGAGCACTCGGCCATGCAAATCGTCGACGGTCAGCGACGCCTGAATCTTCTCAAGCTCCTTATGCCGTTTCGGAATCAGACCGAGATGACAGATGGGATCGCCCGGGGCGATGGCAGGCAGAGTCGTCATGCCGAGAACAATCGCCTTGGCGGGAGAAATCAGGACGTTGTTCTCCACTCCGGTGATGCTCGTGTTTGTCGCGAGCGGCGTCCCTCGCCGAACCAGATCGCCCGGACGGACATGAAAGTGAAGAAAGCCGCCGCGAGAAGCTCGAACCCATTTCGTGCGATGGATGGTGACCTGAAATGGAGGCTCGACGACCTCGCCTTCCACCATGCGGAGTTCTGCGAGAACGGCATGAATCCCATTCACGGCGTATTCGACGACGCCCGGCTCGACTTTCCAGACTTCGCCTGCTTCCAGAATAATCGTGGGACAGCCTGCTTCGGTGGCTTCCCGTCGCAGCGAACCTTCCGGCCCGACACCGCTCAGAATAATCTCGCAACCGAACGCTTTGGCGAGCCGGGCCACCTCGGGATTGGTCATATCGGCTCGAACATTCGGAAAGTTCGTTCGCCGCACCGCCGCGGTATGCAGATCAATGCCGTAGTCAGAGCGGCCGATGATCTCGTCGTAGATCATCCGAGCCATCCGTGCGGCGAGACTGCCTTCCATCGAGCCCGGAAAGCAGCGGTTCAGATCTCGTCGATCGGGCAGGTAACGCGAATGCCGATCGAAACCGAGGATGTTCACGACCGGGACGAGAATTAACGTCCCCCGCAGCAAGTTCAGCCGCCGATGACTGACGAGTTCGCGAATCGCCCCGGTTCCGTTGATCTCATCGCCGTGCAGAGCCGCCGTGACGAAAACAGTCGGGCCGTCCTCCAGACCCCGCTGCACAATCACCGGAATGGGAATCGACAGGCTGCTGTAGCTCTCCGCGACGACCAGCGACACTTCCACAGACTGCCCCGGCTGAACTTCGACGTCGCCCCATTGATGCGGCGAGCGTTTCTTCAATCGAGGCTTCTCGTCCGGCGTGCCGTCGCTTTCCATTTGTTCCGACCTGTGTCTAGGAAATCTCCCTGGGGACTGTCTGGAAACAAATTTACTGATGTGACTCCTGCTCTGGTAGTTTCTTGACCTTCGGACGGCGCGCTTTCCGCGTTCGTTCGGGCACGAGATCCCGCATCGCCTCCTGTTTTCCGAAGCAGAGCAAACGGTCGCCTGGCTCGAGAACGCGACTCGATTTGGGATTGGGAATAATCGTTGTGCCCCGATTGAGCGTGAGCACGTTGATGTCCCGTTCGCGAAGTCCCGATTCGAGAATCGTCTTGCCGACAATCTCCGAACCGTCCCGAATCGACAGCTCCGCCACGCCGTAGCCACGACTCACGGTCAGCCGCTGGCGGATATCAAGATCGGGGAACGAAACCTCAGCCGACATGTAATCGACGATCGCGCCGGCAATATCCAGGTCGGTCGCTCCTTCGATTCCTTCCAGACCCGGGGAGGAATTCACCTCCATGATCTGAGGTCCATCCTTCCCTTCCAGCATGTCGACGCCAGCAACCCGCAACCCCATGATCTGAGCGGCTCGAACGGCGGTCTCACGGAACTTCTCGTCGAGGTCGACCGATTCGGTCTTCCCACCCCGGTGCACATTGCTGCGGAACTCGGTCCCCTGGGCAATCCGTCGCATCGCTCCCACAACCCGATCGCCCACGACGAATGCCCGGATGTCCCGCCCCTTACTCTCTTTCACGAACTTCTGAACGAGAACGTTCTGGCGGGCGCTCTGCAGCGTTTCGATAATCGCCTCGGCGACTTTTACGGTGTCGGCCAGTATCACACCGACGCCCTGCGTCCCCTCGAGCAACTTGATGATGACGGGAGCTCCACCGATCCGTTCGATAGCCGGAATCACATCGGAACGGTCGCGGACGAAGGTCGTCTCCGGGATACCGATCTGGTGTCGGCTGAGAATCTGAAGACTTCGAAGCTTGTCCCGGCTGTTCGCAATGCCGTTGGACGAATTCGCACAGAAAACGTCCATCTGTTCGAACTGCCGCACCACGGCTGTACCGAAATAGGTGATTGAGTTGCCGATCCGAGGCAGGACCGCGTCGTAGTCGCTGAGCGGCTTGCCGCGATAGTAGAGATCGGGATCGCCCTGGGCGACGTCGATGCTGAATCTCAGCGTGTTGAGGACCTTGACCTTATGACCGCGCGACTCGGCTGCTTCCCGAAGGCGACGTGTGCTGTAGCAGTTCGGACTGCACGACAGAATTCCCAGTTTCATTCGATCCATCCTTAAGTGCGCATCTCACAAGTCGAATTCAGATCTTCGGTCAATCCTGGCCTGCATTACTGCGTCAGGTCCAGTGAGCTTCGACGCAGGCGATGCCCCGAGTTTAACCGATTTGAAACCGCCTGCGAGTCCGTTTTGACCGGTCCTGCGAGTTCTTGCGACTAACTCCCGGCTTGGAACGGCTGTGAAACCTGCCACTTGATCAGGCAGGGAAACGTAGAAAGTGAGCAGTACGTCTTCATCGAAAATCGGGGCGGCTGTCTCGAATTCGCCAAACTCAGATTTCCCTCTAGGAAGAAACTGCATTTTCTGTTAAATCCGCACCTCGCGGATGACCGATATCCAGAGATGGTGCCTTGTGCACAGTGTCGCAATCCTTCGAGCAACTCGATGGATCGCCCAAGAAAGGGAGTGAATCCCAGGAAGAACATCAGTGGCAGAGTCGCCTCGGAAGGCCGATTTCTCCCCTGAATCAGCGGATTCCTCACAGCGGACTGCGAAAAAACGATCTCAGCTGCTGCACACCAGCGGGCTGCATACTTTTTCAACATGAATGCCTGACACAGACGACGTCGCCATTGTCATTTCGGTCGGAAGCGAACGATGAATCGCCAACGACTGATGGGGAGATTGCTTGCCAGAGCAACGATTTCCCTTTCGAACTGAAGACAACCGGATGCTCTAACTCATTACGAGTCAAGCATCTGCAAGCTGAACGATCGCCGACAGCGTGAACCACGCTGCCGGTTGCCGACGAGGGTCTTTCCATCGCGGCTTGATCGCCAGCCTGCGACGAAGTTTCGCGGTGATTACCGCAAACTTATTAGGCATGGCTTTTGCTTCGCACCTCGAGAATTACAACGTGCCGTGTTTGTTGGACTGATCTGCCTACGGAGAAAGCGAGTCCCGGAACACGCTTTCTCTCTCGGGCAGGAAATCCGACTCACCCCGGGGCAAGACGCTCCAGGAAACGATTTCCTGGTCATTCTCATGAGGAGAAGACGATGCAGCGATTACGCAGCATGGCGAGGTTTCGCCGCAAGCAGACATCAGGTCTGCCTCGCAGAAACGCATCCCGCCCCTGGTCAGACTCCTCCCTGAAGGCCGCGAAGTGCTCCCACTCCGTTTTTGCCGTTCTCGCTGTGACGACCATTCTCAACTCGGCTGCCGCCGAAGACTCGCCGTTCTTTGAAGCCGACGGTGATTTCCGTCGAGAACGCGTCGTCAACCAGACGTTGCTGCGTCGTCCAGATCTGGCCGTGCTGCTCGATCGGTTCGAAGCGCTGGCCGACGAACAGCAATGGGTCGAAGCGGCCGGGATCTATCAGCAGTTGATGGATCAGTCGAACGACTCTTTTGAATGGACGAGCGGACAGCAGATCCGCACGATCCGTCAGCTCTCAACCGAGGCTTTCAATCGGCATCCGGGCCTCTGGCCGATTTATGAACAGCTCTATGGCGCGAAGGCTCAGTCGCTGCTCGACATTCACGACGCGGACAGCTGTCGCTATGTCGCCCGCTGCTATATCGAGACCGATGCCGGCCGGAAGGCCATGCTCAAGCTGATCAGCAGAACGTGGGACCGTGGTGAGCTGGAGCAGTCGATCCGCGGGATGACGGAACTGCTGCAGTCGCGTCGTCATGTTCGGAAGTTGCCGGAAGCGTTCTTTGCCCGGGCCCATGTGGCCGCGGCCACGTTCAACACTCCTGAACTTCAGTCTCTTTTGTCGCAGACCACCGTCGGACGGCCCGCCGCTCTTGGGACGATGCAAACCGAGCTGGCAGCGTATCAGCACGCTATTGTTAGCGATAATAGCGATTGGCACCATGGACGTCAGTTAACTGCCTCTGTGGCCCAGCAGCATTCATCGCCGATGTCCGCCGTGGAATGGCAGATATCCCGCCTCGCCTTTGGCACACGCCCGGAAGGCCACAACGCGACGTTCCGCGGTGCTCTCGAAGACTGGTCGGCCCAGCGGAGTGAACAGCTTCAGCCAGAAATTACTTCTCTGTTTGCAGTCTGCGGGAACGATGTGCTGGTCTTCCGTGATCTGGACACAATCCGGGCGTATCGACTCCCTTCGCAGTCAGACATGAACTCAGAACAGCTATTATGGCAATACGAATCTCAAAGTCCTCTTTCCGTTGTGTATGAACAGCAAGTCGATCCGTACACGGGGATCACCACCAGCCACCCCGGACTGGAGCGGCTGCACCTGTCCAATTCGGTGATCAGCCGGCTTTCCACCGATGGCGAGCGGGTTTTCGCGGTCGAAGACATTCAGCGACGCCCCGACCCTGTGTTCCACCAGTCCGCCGCCTACCCTTCTCTCGATGAATGCAGTCCGGCTCATAAAGATGCGGACGATCTCGCGGTGCTCACCAACAGACTCGTCGCCCTGCAGCTTGCCCCGGCATCGGAATCGACAGAGGCGCCTGCCCCGGAATGGTCCATCGATTATCGGGGGTTGAAGAGACACGCCGACGGAGATCCGTCGATCGAACGTCACGACCTGGCTGGCCATTTCTTTTTCGGCTCACCGACTGTTTCAGGGACTGTTGCCTATGTCGCCAGCGAGTTTGACAGCCAGATCTTCGTCTCGGCCCTCGAGGCGGAATCAGGCCGCCTGATCTGGACGCAGTCCGTCAGCTATGTCGATCGTCCGCTGGCCAACGATGTCGTTCGTGCCAACCAGGCGATTCCGCTGATCTGCAGCAACGGCCTCATTCTCTGCGACAACTGCAACGGTCAGCTCATTGCATTGCGGGCCGACCTCGGCACCCTGGCCTGGACAATTTGTTATGCCGACTCCGACAGTCGTCAGGCGTCTGGCCGCTGGACGTATTCCCAATCGACGCGTCATTCGCATCCGGGGGCTTTCAACCATCCGATCGTCTGCGGACATCAGGTGATTGTCCTTCCGGACCGATCGCAGTCGATTCAATGCTTCGACATTCGTACCGGAGACAGTCAGTGGTCAATTCCTCGAAAAGGAGCCGAGTATCTGGCGGGGGTTTGCGGAGGCACCACCGATGAGGCGACCGCTCATGCAGAATTTCTGCTTGTCGTGGGCGGCCACAGTTGCCGAGCCGTGGATCCGAAAACCGGCGAGAACCTCTGGGAAACTCAGACCGGCCTGATCTGCGGACACGGCATTCAGGTGGGCGAAGTCTTTCTGCTTCCCGTCGCCGACGATCGCGCAGTTCTTCCGGCCACGCCCCAGGAAAGTACGGCGGCTTCGCCCCGAGCCGGTCGCACGGGACAGATCATCGCGCTGAACATCAACACCGGACGTCCGGTCGGATACGATCTCCGAGCTCAGGACGGACGTCTCATCAACGCCGAAACGCAGCTCGCGTCAGAGCGATATCAGTTTCCGCTCGGGAATCTCATGGCATATCGAGACCTGATCGTGTCGGTCGGCATCGACCGTGTGGTCGCGTTTCGCCAGGCTGGAGCGGTTATCGAGGAACTGGCGGAGATTGCCGACACCACCCCACTCAATGAAAACCAGCTGCAGACGCTGGCCGAAGCCGAAGTCATCATGGGCCGTACGGACGACGCAGCGAAACACCTTCGTCAGGCGATGCGACTCGCCATTGCCGATTCGAGCACGCGGCAGACGACAATCGACCTGTATCGGGAGCTGCTTTATCAACGACTCGAAGAAGACCGACGTCTCGCCAGCCAGACGACAAATCTGGCGCTTCTTAAAGAGATTGAGAGTCTGATCGAGAACGAAGAACAGCAGGCACGCTTCCTCGTGAAGGAGATCGAACATCTGATTGTCGCTCGGGACACGGCTGCTCTCTGGCAGGCCACGGATCGATTCGCCGAAATCGGACTGCATATCGCGATCCCGGCCAACGGACATCCGGGCCATGTCACCACATCGACCAGCTGGATCCCCGGAATTTACAGTCAGCTCCTGGGAGAACTCTCGCGTGAGGAACGCAGAAAACTGATTGCCGAGATTCGAGAGGATCGTCTGTCCGAACTCGATTTACTGAGCGTGCCTCAACTGGAAACGTTTCTCGAACTCTTGTCGGAAAACTTCGATCAGGGAAGTTCACTCGTTGCGGAATGCTCGGATGCCGAGGAAAGGTGGACCGAGACCGATTCCAATGAAATTCACGCCTTACGCGATCAGATCGCTCGCGAGCTGGCCGAACGGGCCGCGATGGAAGGAGCCTACCAGCGAGCCGAGTTGATTCTGCTGAGCATGAAGAAATCCTGCTTGCCGACCACTCGGCACTACGCGATGCAGAGTCTGATCTCCCTGTATTCCAAGCTCGATTGTCACACTCTGGCTGCTGTGAATCTGGCTGAACTCTCGGAGTCCATGGACACAATGAAGGGGCACACGGAGTTGAACTGGCAGCCTGAACTGTTCAATGCGAAGACCGCGGAGAGCCATTTCCTGAAATTGCTCGGACACGCGACGCCCGATCCGGAACAGCTGAGCGTCGTGTCGGCCGATCAGAACTTCATGGTGCACTTCGACCGCCGTCATCCCACGTGGCGGGCCTACCAACAGGCCACAGGTCCACAAACGCCTGTCAGCAGTGTCTCGATTTCCAGCGAACCATCGTACCCGCTGCTTCACGAAGCCCCGTTTATGAAGTCACGTCTGCTGCACGAGAACACGCAGCAGGGCTGGCTCATGGTGCATCGTACTTATGAGCGAACCAGCCTCGATTCGGAATCGTCAGAAGTCCACGCGGCGATGCAGAACGATCGCGAATTGAGCGAGCGTTCCATCGAAGAGCAGCACATCATGTTTCTCGACCGACAGACCGGTCGCGTTCGCTGTCAGTTCGTGTTGCCAGGTTCCCGCGTAAACCTGGGGAATGGAAGCTCGAAGCAAATCGGTCATCTGCTCCCCGTGATTGCAGAAGGTCGACTGTACGGCATTTCGCTGCTGGAAGGGAAACCGGTCTGGGAACGCGGCGTCGCCAACCATTGCTCCATCCTGGCGAACCGCTCGCCGGAATGTACGTTCGACGAGGCCGGTCTGGCCCAATACACGTCGACTTCGAATCGTCGCTGTGGAGACCGGAAACATCGCGTCGAACTTGGGCCCGTCGGTGAAGGGTTCTGCATCGTCCAGACATCCCGCGCAGTCACCTGCATCGACCCTGAAAACGGACGGCTGCTCTGGAAGCGGACGGACCTCAATCCCCAGGGCGGACTCTGGGCGGATCGAAACACGGGACTGATTGGCGACAAGGATGTTCTGGCCTACTTCCATCCCGATCAGAACACTTACACCCTTTTGGCGACGCGGACCGGGGAAGTTCTTCGTGAAATGCAGCTGGAACACCCGCCGTATCACGTTCAGCGAACCCGGCAGGCTTTCGGCCGCTGCATGCTTTATCTGGCCGTATCGGCCGAATCCCCGCACCAGAGATGCCTGCGGTTGTGGGATCCCAAGAAGGAAGAACTGCTGCTCGATCAGCCGTTCGGATCTCATGACCTGTATCACACCTCCGAAGAAGAAATCACCCTGCTTCTGGACAATCGCCACCTTAAGATCTTCCGCCCTTTCGAAGCCAGGATGGTCGTCGACCTGACCCTCGACAACGATTTCGATCAGGCGAATTATCTGCGAGTTGTGCGATGTGGAACACGATATCTCGTCAATCTGTATCAGACGCAACGGATCGACGAAGCCGATGGTTATACGAGCCGCTTTACCGATGCCCCCTGGGACCTGACTCACATCAACGGACAGGTGCTGGCCGTGGACACCAAATCGAATGAACTGGAGTGGACTCGAGTTCTTTCACATCGCTCGGTGGTTGAAGATCAGGGGGAAGGACTCCCCTTCATCCTGCTTTGTGCCACCCACCAGAAACGGCCGGGAGATCAGAACCGGACACTGCTTCTGGAAGTGCTCGATCCAGCCACCGGAAACACGCTGTTGTTGCGGAACGATCTGGATATGAATCGCCTTCTGCTGCTCAACCACGATCGCAGTCAGCAGAAGGTCGTGCTGTCCGGGCTGAAGGAGGATTTGATTATTAACTACGGCGCCGAGAAACTGAGCCGTGCGCGACGCCTTCTGTCTCGGGAGATTATTGCCGCCGAACTGGGGCACCTTGCTTACTGATTGCACTCGATCGTTTCGCCTGAAGTGATACACTGGCCGGACCAGCCACGTCGTCTTCAGGAGAACGATCGGTCATGCATGATCACGCCCACCATTTTCACTACAACCGAGCCTTCCGGTGGGGCGTATCGCTCAACGTATTTTATGTCATCGTTGAAGCGGCCTTTGGTTTTCAGATTGGCTCTCTGGCCCTGCTTTCGGACGCGGGCCATAACCTGGGCGATGTCCTTGGCCTGCTCCTTGCCTGGAGTGGGCATGCGCTATCTCAGATCCCTCCGAGCTCCAGGCGAACGTACGGGTACCAGTCCGCGACGATCCTTGCCGCACTGTTTAATGCTCTCATTCTGCTGATGGCGACCGGTGGCATCGTCTGGGAAGCGATCGGCCGTTTTCAGGAGCCGAGCGTTCCCGACAGTCTCACCGTGATCGTCGTCGCGAGCATCGGCGTGGTAGTCAATCTGGCCACCACGCTGTTGTTCGTCCAGAAAGACGACCACGATCACGATCTGAATATCCGCGGTGCGTTTCTGCACATGGCTGCCGACACCGGGGTTTCACTCGGCGTGGTCATTGGCGGCATCGTGATCTATTACACCGGCTGGACGCAGGTCGACCCGATTTTGAGTCTGCTGATTGCCGCTCTGATTCTCTGGGGCACCTGGGGATTGCTGATCGATTCGCTCAACATGGCGATGCAGGCCGTGCCCCGCTCGATCGATCTGAATGCCGTTGCAGACGCACTTCGCAGCGACTCCGGCGTAACCGAAGTGCATGACCTGCATGTCTGGGCGATGAGCACGACCAATATCGCTCTCACGGCGCATGTGATCCGGCCGGACTCCGAGGATGATGCCAGCTACCTGAAGGAGATGTCCCGCGTCCTTCATAATGAGTTCAACATTCGGCATACGACCATTCAGATTGATCGGGACGCCGGAGCGGTCGGCTGTCGGGCGCACTCCGCCTGCAATACCTTCAGAGAATCCGCGGCTGAAGAATTCTCCGAATGAATATTGCCATGATCGAGCTGCGACCCGCCTTGCCCTGGAACTGCTCGACACGATGTGAAGACGAACCTCAGATCGTATTCATCTGATCTTCACCAATCGATTTGCCCGCCTGAGATTGGCCCTCTACCATGCGCAGCGCTGAAACATTTCCGGCGCATTCGCGCTGATTTTTTCTTAGACCAGGCTGGCACCTCATGTCCACCGCCTCATCGTCGTCGAGCTCCGGCATCAATCGCCCGCTCTCCTCGTCTTCCGATGTTGCCTCACGAACCCTCGGAATTTTTCCGGTCAGATCGTTTCAGGTTGAGTCGAGCTTTGAGCTCCAGGGCTTCCTGCTACTCTGCGGCCTCATGCTGGTGACGGGTTTTTTGACCGGAATTCTGTTTGGGCTGGTCCATGCATTCCTGTGGATTCTCATCGTTTCGCCCATCCTCGTTGGAGTTCTGCACGGCAGCGTGATGCTGAAGTTCCTGCACATTTTCGGTGTGCGGGATATCGGCAGTATTGTCGTCGCCAGTCTTTTTGCCGCTGCGTTTTCGCTGACCGTCGCCTGCGCGGTTGAGTTCTTTGTCTCTCAAAATCGACTTAGCTCTTCGCTGGGTTCGCAGGCCGAGATCTATTGGACGGTTGCCCAGAACTATGAAGCCTTCACCGCGCGGACTGATCAGGCCGGACCGACTCAAAATGCGTTTGATCACCTTCAGAACAATCCGGATCTTCTGGCCCGCATGCAGGCCGACACGATTCCCCGGTATGTGGCGTACACGTTCAATGAGCCTCTACGAATCAACCTCGGCGATGGGTCTCCTTCCATCTCGCTGGGCGTGACCGGTTCGATCGTCTATCGACTCAGCGAACTGATCTTTCTGGCAGCAATCCCCATTCTCATGGGACTCACGATTCGCAGCCGTCCTTACTGCAACCGCTGCGGAACCTGGAAGACGTCCCAGATGTTCGGCCCGTTCAAGAGCGGTCGCGATGTGCACGAAACACTGAGAAGCGGCATGCTGGTCACTCTGAATTACGTGGAGTCCCCCGACAGCGATGACATCTTTGTCGAGTTCTACACCTGCAAACGATGCCACAACCAGTCGCCGGTCGACATCATCACTCATCCGGTCGACAACAGACGGGCCTTTGCCGGCAAAGCAGAATTGTCGCGCATGACGTATCCGACGGAAGCCTATACACCGCTGCATCTGGCCTGCTGTGTGACACAGACTTCAAGCGAAAGCGGTATCCAACGGATTCGTGTGCAGAATGTCCGCGGCAGTTGAGCCGCGTACCGGCGGCGTCTCGCCGCCAAATGGACGCGGCTGCCACTCGACTTTGCGAAGTGTGAATCTTGCTTCTGATTCGGAGAGACCGAACCAGAAGTAGTCACGCTGAAGACAGACCTCGTGTTAAGTGGAACTCTGGATCTATCGCTCAGCGGGTTCTGAGTGAACGACTTAGGGGTAGCCCCGGTTGATTCAACTGGGGTGGCGAAGCCACAAGAGGTCGCACTCGACAAGCTCCTGGCTGGAACAGCTCTTCGGAAACCTCTTGCCGACTGCGTCGGCCCCGGTAGCACAGCAACCGGGGCTACCCTGTTTGTGGCGATTGCTATGCCTCTTCCGGCGCGAAGCCTCGGCGGAGGGTGTTCTCGGTGATGTTGACCGGGATCAGGAACTCATGCAGGTAATCGGGGCCGCCGGCTTTGGTGCCGATGCCCGACATGCGGAAACCGCCGAACGGCTGCCGGAAGACGAGAGCTCCCGTGCAGGGGCGGTTCAGATAAAGATTGCCGACGCGGAACTCTGCCCGGGCCCGCTTCAGATTGACCGGACTCCGGCTGTAGACGCCGCCGGTGAGGGCGTAGTCGGTATCGTTGGCCATCTTCAGCGCGTCGCCGAAATCGCGGGCACTCATTACCGCCAGAACCGGGCCGAAGATTTCCTCGCTGGCGATGCGGTCCTGCGACTTCACATTCTTGAAGACGTGCGGAGCGACATAGCAGCCCTGCTTTTTGAGCTTGGCCGGAACGTCGACACTGGCAAGCAGCTCGGCTTCTTCGAGACCGATTTCGATATACTGTTCGATACTTTCCTGGGCATCCTTGTCGATCACAGCCGGAATGCGTGTGCCCGGTTCGTCGGATCGTCCAATCTGCAGACTCGCGATCGCTTCCTTCAGACGCTTACAGAATTCTTCGTAAACCGGCTGAAGCACGATCACGCGAGAACAGGCCGAACACTTCTGGCCGGCGTACCCGAACGCACTGGCAAGCACGCCGGTGATGGCTTCATCGAGATCGGCATCGTCATCGACGATAATGGCGTTCTTGCCCCCCATCTCGGCAATGACCCGCTTCACGCTGCTGTGGGCAGCGGTGGTCTCGGCGGCTTTTTGATTGATCTCCAGTCCAACCGAACGCGAACCGGTGAAGGCAACCACGTCGACATCGGGGCTCGTGACGAGTGTCGGGCCGACTTCTTCGCCGTTGCCGGGCAGGTAGTTCACAACGCCATCGGGAATCCCGGTTGCGCGGATGATTTCCATCAGCTTGGCGGCGACGACTGGCGACTGTTCGGCCGGCTTCATCACGACCGTGTTTCCAGTGACCAGAGCAGCGGTCGTCATGCCAGTGAGGATGGCAAGCGGGAAGTTCCAGGGGGCGATCACCACGGCCACGCCGCGAGGACGATACGAATACTGATTCTCTTCGCCCGGCAGATCGACGTTCAGCGAGCGTTCCATCTCCCGCATTTCTCGCGAATAGTAGCGACAGAAGTCGATCGCTTCGGCAACATCGGCATCGGCATCTTCCCACGGCTTGCCCGATTCGTAGACAATCCAGGCGGCCATTTCGAACCGGCGTTCCTGCAGTCCGTTGGCGATCAGATCGAGATATTCGGCTCGATGGTCGGCGTCGATGGCCGACCAGGAGGCCATGGCCCATTTCGCAGTTTCGACCGCTTCTTCGGCCAGCTCGGTTGTTGCGGACGAAACACGGCCGATGATCAGATCCTGATCGAACGGACAACGCGAGTTGAGCATCTGCCGGGTTTCGTAGGCCTTCCCGCCAATGACGATCGGGTATTCCTGGCCGAGTTCTTCCCGAACCGATGCCAGAGCCGCCTCCATCGCCTCCTGATTTTCCTTCTGCGAGAAGTCCGTTGTCGGTTCATTCTGGAACGGAAGCGGAGCCGCCTTCGGGGTAGTCTCGGTTTTCTCAGCAGCTTTTTGGGCAGGGCTCATCATGAGTTCCTCGAAAGATCGTTGTTCCTGATAACTCTGGCGAAGGAAGGAATCATTGGACGTGTTTTCCAGCAGGCGGCGAACCAGATAGGCCATCCCGGGAATCAGCTCGCCAAACGGGGCATAGATCCGAACGCGATACCCCATCTCCGACAGGACCTGAGCTTCCTCCTGTCCCATGCCGTAGAGCATCTGAATTTCGAAGGCGTCCCGGGGGACTTCCTTGAGTTGGGCGACGGCAATCGCGTGCGACACGCTTCGCAGATTGTGACTTCCAATCGCGGGGGCCAGCCAGTCGTAGTTGTCGAAGAGAAGTTCGGTCAGCTCTTCGAAACAGGCATCGGTTTCCCACTTCTGCTCGAAGACTGGGACCGGCCAGTTCTTCAGCCCGGCCACGATGGTCTCGTAATCCCAGTAGGCCCCTTTCACGAGGCGAACCGTGATCGGCGTGCCGCGCTGCTTCACCCACTCGAGTAGACTCTCGAGATCCTCGCGGGCTTCTTTCAGATACGCCTGACAGACGATGCCAACATTCGGGTAATGCTTGAAATCTTCTTCGAGCATGACCGTCTTGAAGATCTGATACGCCAGATCTTTGTAGGCGAACTGCTCCATGTCGATGTTCACGAAGACATCGTGCTGCATCGCCAGCGTAAGTATCGGCCGCAACCGGGCGGCGACCCGTTCCAGAGTGCCAGCAGGATCGGTGGGATTGAAGTCAGCCGTGAGGGCGGACAACTTCAGAGAGATGTTCATTCGCGGAATCGGCCCGAGATGATCGGTGTCGATCTGCTGGGCTTCGGGAAGCGCATCAAGCCGGGGGGCAAGCCGCCGGATCAGATCGAGATAGGCTTCCTGATAGGCATCCGCTTCCGGCTCGCTGAGAACGGCTTCACCGAGATGATCGAGCGTGGTCGCAAAACCCGAGTCGCGGATTTTCAGAACCGAACGGATGATGTCGTCGGTATTGGCCCCCGCAATAAACCGGTTGGCCATCCGCCGGGCATTGGTGCGGGCATTCACCGCCAGGGCCCGGCCAAGCACACGGTTGCCATCGGTCACGTGCAGAGCCATGCGAGCAGCGTACGGGAGATTCTCCTGGACCTCCTCGAAGTATTCGTGCAGATGCCGGTTCAGCGATTCATGATCCCGCAGCATCGGGAGAACGTCGACGAATCGAAACATCTGCACCTTGACCGACTCATCGGCCATGGCCCATCCCAGGATCCGATCTTCAAGCCAGCGTCGATCGACCAGAGAGGGCCGTCGATGATTGAGGCGCGACCAGATCCTCCGGCCTGTCGCCAGTGTTTCGTCTTCCGCCTGGGGTACTGTCTGTGCTGCCTTCCGCTCTGCCACACTATCACCAGTCATGTCGGCTCCACCGACAATAATTGTCTTCGAAAACTGCAGGACGATCCTGTCCGCGAATGGGAATCCCGTACGGATATATCGGGAAAGCACTTCCCCTCCGAAAACCGGGAGAGCCATTCTAGATCCCCTCCGAGATCTGCAAAAGGGAGCGCCCCGGAAAAGGGCGGAAACCTTACGATTCCCGGGAATTCATCGGCGTTTGTCGATATCTGTGCAGTTTCGATTTCTGTCGTCTCTGGGATTGTAACCCGGCCGGTGATGTCGATACTCTGTGGTAGACCTTCATCCCCAACCTCCCTCCTCCGTGGTGCTTGATGACCTGCATTATTCGCAAGGAAAAGGAACAGGATCGCTCAGCGGTCGCCACCATCAACACAATCAGCTTCGGCTCTCCCGCGGAAGCCGACCTCGTGAAGAGTCTGCAGTCGCAGGGGTACGCGGTTGTCTCGCTGGTCGCGGAAGTGGACCAGCAGGTCGTCGGTCACATTCTTTTCAGTCGCGTGCTGGTCGTTTCAGAGAGCAAAACGTGGACGGCTCTTTCCCTGGCTCCCATGGCTGTTCTTCCGGAATATCGCCGCCAGGGAATCGGCACCCGTCTGATCGCCGCCGGCCTTGAAGCGTGCCGGGCACAAGGTCATTCGGCCATCGTGGTTCTGGGCGATCCGGCTTACTATTCCCGCTTCGGCTTCTCATCCGAACTGGCCCTCGATCTCGATTCGCCCTACGCCGGACATCCCGGCTGGATGGCGCTGGAGTTGACTCCCGGGATTTTGGCCGGCCGCAGCGGACATGTGGAGTATCCGCCCCCTTTTCAGGCTTTGGTCGGCACCTCGACTGAATCCGCGTACTAGGGCAGCTTCCTGAGGGAGGCGGACGTTCTGCCGCGCAAGCAGCCGCGTCTCAGCGGTAAAGCCCCTTCAATGTGGATATCTGGGCGACGCGATCCGCTCCGGTTGCTGCTGAGAAAACGTCTTGCGACAGCGCTGGTTCAGGCTACGATGCATCTACAGGCTTTGATTTGTTGGTCACTGTGGAAGCGACGTCGCCATGAAGATTTTGATCCCCCTGCTGCTATTCCTGCTCTGCTCTCCTGTTCGAGCGGAAGAACCCCAGAAAGGGCAAGCTCTGTCCGAACTGGAATCACTTCTGGTTGAGAAGGTCAACGCTTATCGCCAGGCGAACGATCTGGGCACGCTCAGCGTGAATGAGAAGCTGAACGCGGCTGCTCTCGCTCATGCCGATACGATGATCAAAACGGACAACTTCAGTCATCAGGCCGGCGATAGCAACCCTTCGGACCGCGTCGAGAACGCCGGCTACACGTGGATGTTCGTCGCCGAGAACCTCGCCTTCCGCTCCGGGTACGACGGCTACTCGACCGAAGAACTGGCCCGGATCACACTGGAGGGCTGGCAGAACTCCCCGGGGCACAATAAGAACCTGCTTGCGGAACAGCCGACCGAAACCGGCATCGCCATCAAGAAAGATACCGAATCGGGCCGGACTTATACGGTGATGCTGTACGCGACCCCGCGCTAAGCGGACTGCTCTGACAAAAGTCCCCCAGCAGCAGGCGGGAGCCTGCCCTATTTCGTCGGTCGGAGAATGCCTGCCTTTCGGAGTCCCCTCGCCCCCTTGGGGAGAGGGTTAGGGTGAGGGGGAAGTGCGAGTGACATCCTTCACAGGACGCTGATCTCATTGTGAAAAATGAACGTCGCTGGTTGATCGCCCCCTCATCCGCCCTTCGGGCACCTTCTCCCCCTGAAAGGCCCTGAAAGGGGAGAAGAGACACGGTTTGTCTGACCATTATCGAGAGTCAGACCTCGACTGCCGTTTTCTGGATTGAGCGTGCGGATTGTGTCATGATGGCGGTCGAGTTCTCAGGCCGGTGATGGCTGGCCGTTCCGGGATCGACCACCAGCGAAGCGGGCTTCATGAACATTGGAATCTCCGGATGCGGTATCGCCGGCACGGCTGCCGCCGCGTTTCTGGCCGAAGCAGGACACGACATCACGCTGTTCGAACAGGCCCCCGAATGCCGGGCGATCGGAGCGGGCATTCTGCTGCAGCCAAGCGGTCAGGAGGTGCTCGATCGGCTCGGGCTTCGCGAAACGATTGAGGCCCAGTCCGCGAAGCTCGACGGACTCGACGCCCGACTGATCAGCGGCCGACAACTCGTGCGGCTGCGGTATTCTCAGAAGAAAGACGAATACGGTCTCGGCGTGCATCGAGGATTACTCTTCTCGGAACTTCTCAAGCTCTGCCAGGCCCGGAACGTCGAAATTCGTACCGGGCAGACGGTGGTCGATCATCGTGAAACCGATCGGGGTACCCGGTTCCAGTTGAGTAACGGTGTTGAAACGGAACAGTTCGACTTCCTCATAGCCGCGGATGGTTCGCGTTCGCAGTTGCGGGCGACTTCGGGCCTGTCGTTTACCTGCCTTGAATACAACTACGCCGCTCTCTGGGCGACCGGTCCCCATCACGTTATTCAGGATCGACTGTTTCAGATGGTCGATGGGACAGAACGCCTGCTCGGTCTGCTGCCACTCGGGCACAATCGAGCCAGCTTTTTCTGGGGAGTGCGCACCGATTCAGTCGATGCTCTTCGGGCCAGTTCGTTCGAAGACTGGAAACGCGAAGTCATTGCGATGTGCCCGAACGCAGCCGATCTGCTGCAGACGCTGACCTCGTTCGACGATCTGATCTTCGCCACCTACCGGCACGTCGAGATGAAGCGCTGGCACACCGGACGACTTCTCTTTTTGGGGGATGCCGCCCACGCCACCAGCCCGCATCTGGGACAGGGAGCCAATCTGGCTCTGGAAGACGCGGCCTGTTTCGCGGAGGCCCTGCATGCCACGGACGATTTTCAGGCTGCCTGTCGGCAGTTCGAACAGCAGCGGCGAGCCAAGCTCAACTACTATCAATGGGTCACGAAGCTGCTGACCCCTTACTTCCAGTCGGGATCGTCCCTGCGAGCCCTGGCCCGGAATGCTGCTCTTCCCGTATTGCCCAAACTGCCGCTGGTGGGAGCGATGATGACCAGCACCCTCGGTGGCCGCCGCAATGGCTGGTTCGGCTAGAGCATTTTCATGCTTCTTCTGCAGTCGCATGGACGCCCATGGCCTGCAATACTTGAGTTTGCTCCTGCAAACGCCTGCAGGGCAATTTTGAATTTGCTTCAGAGGCGTTGGCACTCGACAGGCCGCACTGGCGGAGCCAGTGGCACACCGTGGAAAGTCGTACCAGCGACACCACAAGGATGGCACAGAGATTCATCTCTGTGTTGCAACGCAACAAGAGGCCTGTCTTGAGCGTTGGTCTCATCCCCAACGGGTAGCCCCGGTTGCTCCGCTACCGGGGCCGACGGAGTCGGCAAGAGGTCCGGATAATGGGGCAAGTTACGTCGTCAATCTGAACCTCTTGTGGCTTCGCCACCCCGGTTGAATCAACCGGGGCTACCCGTTGGGAATCCGTGCAGGTCAGCCCAACAAAACAGAAAACCGGCGACCCGTTTCCGAGTCGCCGGTCGGCGATTACCAGGATGTCATTCAAGTCGTCTTAGCTGTTCGGCAATCGCTTGTTGTTCATCTGGTTGACAATGCTCTGAGGTTTGCCAGAGTTGATCAGTTCCAGAGCCTTGGCAATATCGGCATCCTGGCTGGTGATCACTTCAGTTTTTTCCACGATCACGTCCGGGGTGACACCGGCACCTGACATTTCGCGTCCGTTCGGAGAGAAGAACTTGGCGGTGGTCAGTTTCAGGTTTCCAGAGACAGTTCGCAGCGGCAGGTGAGTCTGAACAGTTCCCTTACCGTAGCTCCGACGTCCCACGATCACTCCTCGTCCGTTGTCCTGGATGGCAGCTGCGAAGATTTCGCTGGCCGAAGCCGAGTTTTCATCAACCAGAACCACCAGGGGCACTTTCCAGGTCTGAGCGAACTTGGCACCCTGCTGAGTGTTGTCCGAGTAGTTCCGTCCCCGTGTCTGAACGATCGTTCCTTTCGGCAGGAACTTGTCGCACATTTCGACACAGATGTTGAGCAGACCACCCGGATTTCCACGCAGGTCCAGAACCAGATTCTTCATTCCCTGATTGTGCAGCTTCCACAGAGCGGCATCGAGCTGCTTAGCTGTTTCGTCAGCGAACTGATCGATCCGGATGTATCCGGTGCCAGCTTCGTCGAGCATACGAGCTTCCGAAACCGACTCCAGAACCAGCTTACCGCGAACCACATGAATCATTTCCGTCCGTTCACCCCGCAGAACATTGAGGAGGACCGGGGTGCCTGCAGGACCGGCGATGAGGCCGGCGATATCCTGCAGAGACTTTGACTCGGTCGCTTCTCCGTTGATGCTGCGGATGATATCTCCACGCTGCACGCCAGCCTTTTCAGCAGGGCTGCCCTGGACAGGACGAACCACCACTGCACCCTGATCGTGCTGCTTCATTTCGACGCCGATTCCGACGAGTTCTTCGCGTGACTTCAGGTCAGCCCGGGGAGCAGAAGCCTGCACGTTCGGGTTGAACGAAGAGTACTTGTCGAGCGAGTCGATGTTTCCGTTGATGAATTCCATGCCGACAGCGGTCGGGTTGATACCGATTCCGCCAGCCAGCTGGTACATGCTCCAGCTCATGGCCTGAGCAGCTTCGTTAGCCGTGCGAACATTCGTTTCGTTAGCCATCCGACGCAGTTCTGCCCGAGCCCGAACCAGCGTTTCTTCGCTGGCCTTCACATTGTTGGCCTTCAGGAAGGCTGGGTTTTCCAGAGCAGCAGCCAAGTGATTGAGGGCATGGCGAGTCCGAACTTCGTAAGTGTTCGGGTCGACATGACGGTCATCAATCAGGTTGCTCACTTCCATGAACAGGTTTCGCAGCTGGGTGTCGCTGGTCGATCGCAGGAAAGCCTGCAGTTTGCTGTCGTTCACCCGGTAGCTGATTCGCTGCTGGGTGGCTTCCGAAGAGAGGTCAGCCACGTAGTTCTTACCGAGCTCGCCGGCCAGACCTGTCGAAGTCATTCCACCGACAGCCAGGATGGTCGACAGAGCCATCAGGCGAAGTTTCGGTTCCCACTTCTTCCAGTTAGTCTTGAACTTATTCAACATCTCTCGTCTCCTTTCGAATGTTTTTACTGAGTGCGAGTGTCTCACGTTCGCATTCAGAAGTTCGTCTCTCGTCTCAGCGGTGTGCTTCGGCTCAGGGTGTCATCGATTCTCTCGTTCACTTCGATGACTGGTGTCGTTGTTTGTTACCACCTGAGTTTTCGTCACAACCGTCTTGCCCGTCAGGGCTGTCAGGGCTTAATGCATTGAGCGTGCCAACGAAAAAAACGATTTTTCGATGATTTCCTATCTCGTTGACACGCAACATGTTGAGATGGCTGTGTAAGTTTTACACGTGTCAACATCCTGTCGAAATTGCAACTTTGGGGTAGACGAGATCGTGGAAAAAGATACGTGAGAGAAAGTTGACAATTTCCGTCATTTTTCGGGAAATCGTCCCCAAACGTGAAGCTGCGGGCTCTACGCGAGCTTTTCGGGTCCGGATATTGCCCGACCCGGATTGGACCTGCTCAGGAGGTCCGGATCGGGGATGTCGCTCTTCAAACTGGCCGGAACAGTGTTCGGACCGCTACACTGAACCGAGGAAGACTCGCCTCTGGTTTCTGATTGAACAGCGAGTGATCCGCAATCAGCCCCGCCCGCGACGATGCTTAAACTCAGTCCTCATTCGATGTTGCATTCACAGCCGCGATTCCGGATCGCGACGGTCGCAGCTGTGGACGACCAGATTGAGCGGCTGACAACCACCCTTCCACCCGATGCTCAACTGCAGCACTTCGAGCGACTCGAACAACTTTGCGAAGACTCCTCCGCCGATTCCAATCTGGTTTTGATTTACCAGAGTCATCAGGACCAGTACGAGCCGGTGGCTGTGGCAAAGCTGCGGAATCGATTTCCGCTGGCGAGAATCCTGGTCGTTCTGAATCCGCTCTCTGCCTCGGAAGGCCGAAGCCGCACCTTCTGGCCTGTTGCCTGGTGCGTGCCGGACTGGAAACTCGAATCTCGCCTGGCAGCAGAGCTGGCGGTTCTTACTGGAACCCGCCCTTCACTGGCCGCTACGGCTGATCGGGATGAGATGGCCCGCTTCGAATTCTCGCGAGACTCCTTAAGAGAGGAAGTCTGCGCGAAAGAGGTCGTGACGTATTCGGCTGATCCGATCTGGAACGAAACACTCGGCCATTTGTTGACTGAATTTGCGCCTGATCGAATCGCGGTCCGTGGTTGCTCGACGTTGCCCGACGTGGTTCGGCAGCTCGAAAAGACTCCTCGGGCGGCACTTGTGTTCGATGTCGATCCTTTTGAACAGTCGACACGAGCCTGGGTCGACGCAAATCGTGCTCTCATTGTCGATCGCCGCGCGATCGCGCTTTCGAACTGGATCACCGGGGAACTCGAAACCCGGCTCCGAACCGCCGGCTTCGACGATGTGGTCTGCAAACTCGATCCGATCGCGATACAGCGAACGCTCTGCGGCTGATCCCGCTTCCGAAGGGGCTTCGCGCGGGACTCCCGCCTGTCGGCAATTTCACGGCTGGAATTGAACACTTTTTCTACAAAACTCGAATTGCTCCGTTTTTTGATATCTGTTATCACCCGCCTCTCACGTGGCCCCGGCCAGTTCATCAGTAATTGAACCGGGCCGCCAAATGGTCCCATCCAGTACCCCTCCGCGTATTCATGGATGAATCCGCTGTCGGTGTTCCACCGACTGCAGGTGTCAAGGAGTAGACTTTGAACTCACCATCAGCTGGCAAATTGCGTGTACTCTTCGTCGACGACGAAGCGCCCATTCGGGACGTCATGAAACTCGAATTACCGCGCATGGGCCATGATCCGACGATCTGTGAAGACGGCCAGTCGGCCATGAAGGCGCTGGAAAAGCATACATTCGACGCAGCGATCATCGACCTGCGGATGCCGGGATTGAGCGGCTGGGATGTGGTCGATCACATCAAGCAGGTCTCGCCGGAAACCGAAATCATCATCAGCACCGGCCATGGCAGCATGGAAGCCGCCATTCAGGCACTCCGTAAAGGTGCTTACGATTTCATTCCGAAGCCCTGCAAGCTCGTCACCATCGCCAACGTGTTGAAACGCGTGGCCGACAAACGGGCCATGATGAATAAGACAATCGCTCTGGAGAATCGACTGAAGGCGGTCGAGGGAACGTGCCGCATGATCGGCAGCACGCCCGCGATGCAGCAGGTGAAGTCGATGATCTCCAAGGTCGCTCCGACCGACTCGGCTGTTCTCGTGCTGGGTGAAACCGGAACGGGTAAAGAACTGGTCGCCCGTCGCATTCACGAAGAGAGCAATCGCGCTCAGATGCCGTTTGTCGCCGTGAACTGCGGAGCTCTGCCGGAGAACCTGGTCGAAAGCGAATTCTTCGGTCATCGCAAAGGTGCGTTCACGGGAGCAGATACTCCACGCAAGGGACTGTTCGAAGTCGCCAACGGAGGCACCCTGTTCCTCGACGAACTTGGCGAGCTCGATCGCAACATGCAGGTCAAACTGCTGCGGTTCCTCGAAGCAGGCGAAGTCCGTCGCGTTGGCGAGAACGAAGCGTTCCATGTCGATGTCCGCATCGTCTGTGCGACGAACCGTCATCTGGAAGAGATGGTCAGTGCCGGCACGTTCCGCGAAGACCTTTACTTCCGTGTAAATACGTTCCAGATCAACCTGCCGCCGCTGCGGGAACGCCGCGACGACATCCCGGCGATCGCCCGGAATCTGGTCACCCGTTATCTCAAGCGAAGCGAAGTTCCTGAGAACATCTTCGCTCCTGAGACCATCGAAACGCTGAAGGCCCACGTCTGGACCGGAAACGTTCGAGAACTGGCAAACGCCATTGAATATTCCGTGATCCTGTCCGGCGGGCAGACGATCCTCCCGGAACATCTGCCGACCAGCGTGACCAATCGCGTCACGGTGAATCTGCCTCCGGCCCCAGCCCCTGCTCCGGTTGCAGAAGCGGCTCCGGTTGAACAGGAAATCAAAACCCTGCGTCAGGTCGAACAGGAAATCATCCTGGCTTCGCTGGAACGCAATCAGGGAGACAAGCCGCAGACGGCTCGCGAACTCGGCATCGCTCTGAAGACGCTTTACAACAAGCTGAATCAGTACGAAGCTCAGGGACTCGAAATCGCCAGCTGACGCGAAACGAGCTCCACGGTTTATAGAACAGGGACGGGTTCATCTGGAACTCGTCCCTGTTTTTTTGATAGTGTCATTATTCAATCGCTATGATAAGTCTCTTAAACGAAACGGGGTTTCCGATGACGTCAGCACTTCGCGGGGATCTCCTCCGTTTCGCTTTGGCTTTGCTTCTTATTCTCGGTGCCGCCGCGCCGAGTCTCGTGCTGGCCGAAGAGAAACCCGGCACTTTTTCTTCCGAATCCGACTGGATTCCGGACGACAACGACGAGTTTCTGAGGATGTTGAAAGCCAAAGATGCGAGTCTCAATTCCGTCCGAGTGACTGTCCAGCAGAACAAGACCATCAAACGCTCACCGTTCGATGAGTATGTGCATGATTCATTCGCCGCCTTTAAGTATGGAGGCGATCCCCCGCCGCGGCCGGAGAGCTATGAACCGTTTGAACGGGAAACTTCGGCCACCATTACTATGACACTCGAAAATGGTGACACGACGATTGAGCGGACCTCAATGTTCGATGGGCGAGGAGAGCCTCTTTCCGAACCGTCTCGCGCCAGGACTTCGAACGCATCAGGAAAGACGGAATGTACCATCACAACGCATGGCGAGAGCCTCACCGTTGAGAAAGTGACGCCTCTAGAGGAGCGGGGACTCTTCTACGAAGCCAGATTGCAACTTGAGTTTGCGCTAGGAGTGGGATTCGGCAGCCGACTGGAATCGATCGAGAAAATTGAGCGTAACGGCGCGATGGCCCGCGTTCACGCAACGATGCAAATCTGGACGCAAGACATCACGGAAGCGGTTCTACTCGTCGATTCTGATCTGATCGTCCGAGAGGCCACTCTCGTCGCCAACAGCAAAGGGCATGTGACGCGATTCGAGGTCCGCACCTCAGGCACCGTCACATCGCCTGATCACGGAAGCCTCGCGGCAGCGTCGACATATAAGCGAACCTCTCTCGGCATCCTGCGCAATGGAAAACTTGAGGGGAAGAGTCGGGTCGTTGATGATTACTCCACCGAAGATCACGAGGTGATTGCGATTCTGCCAACTCAGCAGCCTTAAGACGGCACTGACTCAGTTCGTCGATGCCTGTTCCGATTCTGGTTCTTCGCGGGCACCTTCGGTGACTCGCAGTGCGAATCGGCTTTTCTTTTTGTCGTCATCGCGGTAAACGACTCGCACGTTATCACCCGTCTGCAAATCCTCGGCAGCTTCGGCATCGCCTGCGAACTCTGTCGCGGAAGTCATTACGATCTCCCAGGGAGGAGAGGGTTCTCCCTCGTCCGCATCGTCTTCATCGGGAGCGGGTTGGACGTTCAGCACTTTGTCATCGCCAGAGGTACCAACGGAAACGACGGTCCCCTCGATAACTTCGGAATTGGACAGGACCTCAACCTGTTCTCCGGTCTGCGTGACCGCTTCGGCAGCTGCATCTGCGGATTCTGCAATTTCGTCCGTATTCACGGCAACCGTCAACGCGATCGAGTCGTCGGTGACATCGCCGTCGACCCAGAACCAGCCGCTGAACAGTCCCACAACGAAAACGATCAGCAGGATGGCTGCGGAGATCGAGAAAGTCCACCCGATCTGCATCATTCGCCAATTCCACGTCGTCTTTTCCCGTTCGATATGTTCGTCGTCGCGATCGATCACGGTCTTCCCCTTTGCGTTGCGGCGTCGGTCTGGTTCAAGTCCCGACAGAAGCCGTGCAAATGGTATTCCGGTCGTTCTAAAGCGGAAAACCGCCTCAATATGCGGGGGAAACTGTCGCCAGAGAGGTCAGCGCGACGTTTCGGGAACCGATTCCTGGAACGGCGAGTCCGGAAGAGCCGGCGAAGGCTGCGGCAGAACGCGATTCTCGTCAAGAATGCCGCCCGAGATGTACGTCTGCAACAGATGGCGATTTCGAACCTGGAGTTCGCGATTCTCCCCAGCGAGTTCACTGACAAGGGGCCCGATTTCCTTGAGCCGTGCCGAGCCGGAAATCGTCCGGATGGCGACTTTCTTCTGCAAACGCAGCAGTTGCCCGGCGATCAGATCGGGAAGCTCGGCTCTGGTAAACCAGGCCAGCCCCAGTACGACCACGGCGAGAACAATGGCGAACGACGTACTGTAACTGGCAGCGAGAAGGATCAAGGCCATCAACGTCGTCGCAATCATGACGGCCCGTCGCTGTTCCGGCGGGGCAATCGCGACGGCTGCCGCGGTCAGTGCAAACCAGCCGATGGTGATGATCGCCGTGAGGGCGGTGAATGGAAGCAGCCAGTTCCAGATCTGCCCCACGGTCGACCCAGTGACTGTCCAGCCCCAGATTTCGGATGCGATCATGAGTACGGGCAGCAGGATCATCAGGTAGATCAGGATCCCCAGCAGCCGGGCGAACGTGTCGGCGAACGATTCCCCGGCTTCAGGTCCAGCAGCGGTTGCCGTCTCGGAAGGGTCAACGACTTCTTCTCCATTGGCGGCTGCAGCTGCATCCGGATTTTCATGTACCAGCCGCGATGACGAGGCGACGGCTTCGGCCGAAGGCTCATTCGGGCACAGTAGTTCAAACTGCCGCCGGACCGAAGTGTTCTCAAAGATGGCTAGAATTGCACCTGCAACCACGCGAGCCAGACCGAAGGCGACGAGAATCGTTACCAGCAGCGACCAGAATTGCCAGGCCAGCGTGACTGCGTCATCAATTCCCGGAATGGTCCACTCGTGCTGATAATCGAAATGCCAGAAAACCGTAAGCAGGACTGTCAGAAACACGCCCCAGCTCACCACTGCGGCCGGGGTGAGATTGGAATTCACCGGGCGTCGGGAAAGCGGTTTCCACGGCGGGACAAACAGCGAGTTGAAATTCATCGACGAAAGGACATACCAGACGAGCAGTCCAACGACAGTCGCCAGAAGTCCCCCGGCGAGTCCCCACGCCAGAAACGCGGACGAGAACGCTGCAGAGGTCTCTCCGCCGGTCTGCTGAGCCAATACGTAAAATCGCGAACACACCACCGAAGTTCCTGCAGCACGAGAGTCAAAGCGTTCAGAAGTATGTGAACTGATCGCAGGAGAGGTTGCAAGCTTCGTTACGGTTCGAGCAGCGAGTTCTCGCCGCACGGTTCGCTCTCGCTGCGGATCGTGCCGCCACCTGTTCGCCTGCACCGTGAATTTTGGGAAAACTTTGACCCGAAGCCGGGCCGTTTACGTTGTTAACTGTGAATGGCATCGCCACGAACTCGATTTCGGAGGGACGAACGATGACATCGACAGGAACCATGAACTGGCAAACACTTCGAAAAACGCTTGATCGCATTCTCTGCTGGGTCATCGGATTGCCGCTGGCCTGGCTGGTCGTGACGAGCGTCTTCAGCTGGCAGTTCAGCTGGTCGAATACGGTCTTTCTCAGCTTCTATCTGACGCTGTATCTGGTGATGGCAGCAGTCTCGGTCGCGGTTCGCACGGCAGAAAGCGAGCTTCCGACAATCACCTTCTGGTCGGTCTGTGTCTTCCCTCTCATTGGAATGTCGCGGATTGTGGGCCAGCTGATGCACAGCGAATACGCCACCGGGGCAGCCGCCCCGCTCGGGTCGACCATCCTCACAATGATCCTGGGCACTATCTCCCTTTATCTGTTCATGAGATGGGAACAGAAAAAGGATCTGGCTCGGGATCCGGAAGCAGCGGCGAAGAAGGTTCGCTATCTGACCATTCGCCGACCGACCTCTTCCTGGACGGCGGATGACGTCGCCTGGTGGTAAAAAGAAAGAAGCACCGACGATCCCGCCGGTGCTTCTCCACATCCCCATTTCGTCGCGCCCAATCCTCAGAGGGTTGAGCAATCCCTTGCCGCGTGACTTAGCTTAGAAGTAGCGGTTGAACTGAATGGCGAACTCGTGATCGAACAGGTGCGTTCCATCAGCGATTTCGTTCACCGGCAGAGTGATGGCACCGGTCAGGGTGCTGTTCTTACCGATCAGAAGCGTCGTACCAGCGGTCAGGTTCAGGACGTCAACACGGTTGTAGGTGTTGCCGAACTGTGAACCACCCGGAACGGTGATGATGTCTGCATCGTTCATCGTTGTGGTGTAGTGAAGTTCGAAGATGCTGGCCACGCCGCGGATCAGCGAAGTGTCGCAGTCGCCGCCACAGCAGCTGTCGGTGCACCAGTCATCGCAGCAGCCGCAGGGATCATCGAAGCAGCAACCGTTGCCGTAGCCGCAGCCCGGCTTACGGAGCCAGTAACCGATCTGGTAATCGAACTTCAGCAGGTGCTGATCATTCAGGTCGCCGGTCGCAACAGCAGCACCGTCGGTGTAATACACGTCGTTGCCATTCAGGCTGAAGTCGGCCTGCATGAAGAACTGCGTGAAGAGACGGTCGGTTGGCTGACGCAGAACAGCGAGGTACGGAGTCAGTTCGATTGACTGATTGCGAACCACACCCGAAGCTCCTGCACCGTCAGAGACGCGAGCGTCGGCACCGGTCGGAGCAGTGAAACCCATACCCGTGGTGACAACCGTTCCTGAGCAGCAGTCACGGTACAGAACTTTCTTCAGGATGATCGACAGGTCGCCGAGCTCCATGCTGTAACCGTCGGTGTCAACTCCAGCGCCTTCCAGCGTCTGGGTGTTGTCCGGAGCGCTGTAGAACGGAAGACGGAATTCGATCGAAGCATCGCCGCAGGCGAATGTCTTTTCGAACTGCATCGTGTACAGATCGAGATGAGCGTCTTCGCCCTGAACCAGGTAAGCGTTATGGAAGTGATTGTAGGTCACGGCATAACGGTCGCGTGGCAGCGGGCTGTTGTTCTGTCCGATCTGCAGGCGGGTCGCACCAGCGGAAGGAACGGACTCGTACGTCGAGAACGGTCCAAAACCTGGGCTAAGAATTCCGAAGCCGGGGCTCAGGAAGTCACCAATCATGTTCGGAGCGGTGGTCGACTGCACGCTGGGGCCCTGAGCAGTCTGAATCGGAGCCGGATTCGGCTGGAACGGAACGTCGTTGGCCATCGGAGAGGCATCGTCGCCCGGGAGAACCTGTGGCGCATCCGCACCCGACTTGGCGTCTTCCGACTTCTTGGATTCCGGGATCATTTCCGCTTTGGGCGATGGCGGCGGCGGGCATTCGGTAGAATGCTTTGGCGGACATGGCGGCGGGCAAATCGGCGGACATGGCTTCTGGTAACCCGGACGCCCACCGGCGACCAGGGATTGCGTTGGGCACACCACCGCAATCAGAAGCAGTACCTTGAGTGAACGAATAATCATTAGCCCTCACTCCGTTGAATCGAAGTTTCAATCCATCGCGAACTGAGCTGCGCGATCACCAGTTCACGGTGATTGGTCATGCAATATGCAGGGCGAACACTCCCCGCCTGTTTTCATAGATTGGTCATCGTCAAATTTTTTTTCTCAATTAACGACCATTGGTGGACGAATCGGAACTCTGTTCAGCATTTCGAAGGAGGATTCAGACGATCTTTAATGATCGATAAACTCCCCCTAACCACTCCAGTGTGACTTCCCACCTTGCGGCAGTCGTAAAGGCGGCTCCCTATCTTTCCTAATCCGCAAAATCTCCGGTCGAGGAGCCGACCGGCGCATAAAAAAAGGCAGGTCATCGACCTGCCTTCGGCGTGGGACTCATTCCAGCCCCGCTATTCTCGCTACATTACCTGTCTAAACGACGGTTAACGCGTCATTCAAAATTCTTAGCGACGAGCCTTCTCGTACTTCATGGGCAGCCAGGCGCCATTCTCCGCACTACTGGCGACGCACTGCTGAATGAAGTACATCCCCTCTGCTCCGTCGTAGATGTTGGGATAAATGGTATCGCGTTTCTCGAAGTCCTTGCCTTCAGCCCGCAGAACCATGGCGTCGTAGGCGAAGCGATAGACATTCGCGAAGGCTTCGAAGAAGGCCTCGGGGTGACCGGCCGGCAGGCGGCAGGATGAAGCGGCGATCGGCGTCATGAAGTCGGCGTTCGGATCGCGGGTGTAGATCTTATGAGGCTGGCCGTTCTCACGAACGATCATCTCGTTCGGATTCTCCTGACGCCACTGCAGTGCCTTCTTGGTGCCGTCGATCTCGATGAACAGGTCGTTCTCACGACCATGCGAAATCTGAGACGCGGTGACGGTCATCAGTCCGCCATTCTCCATCCGAATCACGGCGTGACCGTAGTCGTCGAGCGAGCGTCCTTCGACCATCGACTTGAGATGACAGGACACTTCTTCCGGGAGCAGTCCCGTCATGTAGCGGCCGAGGTTGTAGGCATGGGTGCCGATATCGCCGAAGGCGCCGGCTGCTCCCGACTTCTTCGGATCGGTCCGCCAGGCAGCCTGCTTCTGGTCGGAATCTTCCAGTTTGGTTCGCAGCCAGCCCTGAATGTAATTGGACCGGATCGCCTGAATCTCTCCCAGTTCACCCGACAAAGCCATTTCGCGGGCCTGTCGGACCAGGGGGTATCCGGTGTAGTTATGCGAAACCGCAAACACAGCTCCTGACTTCTCAACGACATCGACCAGTTCCTGAGCCTGGGCGAAATCGAAGGTCATCGGCTTGTCGCAGATTACGTTCAAGCCGGCCTCAAGTGCACACTTGGCAATTTCGAAGTGTGTATGGTTCGGCGTGGCGACGCTGACGAAGTCGATCCGCTCGCCTTCCGGCAGAGCCATTTCCGATTCAACCATTTCGCGGTAGCTTCCGTAAGCGCGTTCTTCCGGAATGTCGTAAGCCGGTGCGGAAGCTTTGGCCTTTTCGGGATTGGAAGAAAGTGCCCCGGCGACCAGAGCGGCACGGTTATCGAGCACGGCTGCGGTCGCGTGCACGCGTCCGATGAACGATCCCTGTCCTCCGCCGGTCAGGGCCATGCGAAGCTTGCGATTCAAACTGCCGTTGGTGGTTTCCATAATGCTCGCCTGTGAAAGTTGGTGTCGCGATTGATACTCGAATGGCGTGACGTTGCCAGAACGGATGAGTGGTGAATTCAGGCAGAATATCTTGATAAGTAGTCGATCTCAACTGAGGAAAACCCTGACCGGGCGGCGAAGGACTGGCGGTCGTTTTGTTCATGCCGTAAACTGAGAGGCGAAGGTCCGCTCTTCCTGCCGGGCCGATCGTTCCGACTTCGAATCGCGAGAGAAGCCGGACCAACACATCTCAACGACATCTGAGTTTTCCGTTCCGGGCCATCGCCCAGTTAAGGAGTGAATCAATGCTGAAGTCGGAATCTTCCCGTATGGCCTGGTTTGCGTGTGGCATCGTGGGAGGGATGATGCTCTCCTACTTCTGGCCCAGCGAAGTGGCCCTGGCCGACGTCGACCGCGACAGCGACGCCAAGTTCGCCATGGTCACCGTTCCCGTCGGGCTGACCGCCGGCGATGCCGTCTTCGTGCTCGACTTCCTCACCGGACGTCTCTACGGAGCCAGCCTGAATCCACAGACCGCGAAGTACACGCAGATTTATCTGCGGAACGTCATGGCCGACTTCGGTCTCTCTCCGGACATCAAGCCCCGCTTTGTTATCACCGCAGGCGCGTTGAACATCTCGGCTCGCGGCTCGACCCGCAAGCAGCCGGCGACAGGCGGAGTTCACATCGCGGAACTCAACAGCGGTAAGGTCATCAGCTATGCCTTCCCGTTCTCGCTGTCGCCACGAGTGGAAGCTCCAGAAACGCTCACCATCGTCGACGGCTTCCAGTTCCGTCAGAACGTCGAGTAAAGCGTTGAACTGCCAAAGCTGATCAGCTCTGTTCGCTCACACGCGAGCAGACGATCACCTTCGACTTCCCGCCAATGCGGGCAAAGATCACAGTGGCTGTCCCTGCTCCCTGCAGAGGCAGCGACTTTCTTGTTTTCTCGACATCAATCTTCAGATGGCGGCACTTGATCTCCACGCTCCCGATGTCGTTGCTGCGAATCCAGCGGCGGAGTTCTTTCTCGTTGCGTCCAAGCACATCGTGCACCTGAAACGCCGCCATAAATGGCGACTCGATCAGCTCGCCTGATGTCAGATACTCCTCGGCTTCATCAAGCCGACTCGCTCCCGATTCTTCCGAGAGATGATTGATCATCCCGGCTCTCACCACGGCCGGATCGGGATCGTAAACGTACTCGCCGACCTCATCGAAGTCCGGATAAGCCGACAGCGGATCGCCGGCCATCGAAGCTCCAGCGGGCAGAACCGTGGCTCGCCATCGTTCCGGCTCTGCGAGTTCTCCACACCAGATGAGTGCCTGTTTGCACTCGCCCCGCCAGCTGACGAGCTCCATTTCGCAGTCGGGGAACTTGCCGCCGAAATTGCTGGCCGGACTGAGCTTGATGACTCCCGCCCGACAGCTGGCCGCAAACTGCTGCATCTTTTCCAGATTCGGCTGAATCAGTTCGAGCCGCCGTTGGCGACGACCGGCTTCATCCCGCTGATCGGGATCGACATGCAGCACTCGGCCAGTCACTTCGACATTGTTGACGTCTTCCTGGCGAAACTCGATGCGATCGGCCACGCCGTATGCTTCGGCATTCCATCGAGCCAGTTGTAACACCACCGGGTCGAGATCGTAGGTGATCACCTTCCCGTGAGCAGCCAGTGCGATCGCATCGGCTCCGAGCCCCGTGCAGAAGTCGAGGACCGGTTCGTCGTCGCGAATCACGTCCTTCAGTCGCTCGGCTTTGTAGACGGCGATCTCCTCGGACGACGACTGTTCGAGTGACTGGCGAGTCATCCAGAGTTGATCGGCTCGTGAGAACTTCTGCCGGGCCTGTTCACGCAGTTGAGACAGTTCGAGCGCGAGCCGAACGAGCTCGGCCGGATAGTAATTGCGGAGCTGGGCCTGTCGCTGCAGTTCGGTTCCTTCGGCAGCCGCAATGGCTTCGAAGATTTGTGGAGTCGAATGCAGCTGCTGCCAGAGTTCGAGTTGGCCGTCGGAGTTCACGTCTGGACTGTTCGCTGAAGAGATTCGCGGGATGGTTCGTCGACCGGCATCGGAAGCTGTGAGTCCCGGGCCTGCCGGATCGCAGCATGAATGCGGGAGCGGAATTGTGCAATGATCCCGTCTGTGATTTTCAGCTCAACCTCGCGAATCGACTCTCCCAGCTGAATGATTCGGATCGAAGCCGGGTAATTGCCAGTCCATTCCTGAATCGCCAAAGCGTACAGACACATCTGCACGCCGAACTTCTCGAGCACAGCGTCCTGTGTCTCCGGCAGCCGTCCCGTCTTGTAGTCAATCAGATGCCATTCCCCCTGCCCGCTCTGCAGCAGACAGTCGATCGTTCCGACGATCAGCGCTCCGGAGTCGTCGTCTTCGCCATTCCATCGCAGCAGAAACTCGGCTTCCCGATGCAGCCGTGTCGCGTTCGCCAATTCTGATAAGAGATCCGATGCGAACAGCTGCTCCAGTCGCTGAGCAGCGGTCGCGTGGATTTCCGCTGGGAGTGATTCACCGAGTTCATCAGCCGCCTGCTGCAATACCCGATCGATTTCGCCGGGCTCGTTCGTATCAAGATGTTCCATCGCCGCGTGCAGCAAATGCCCCAGCAGTTCTGACTCCTGCAGCGACAGGCGGACCTCCGAGGCGGCAATGCTTCCCGCCCGCTTCTGTGCGTCCGAAGTCTGCAGCCTGGAATCGAGGTCCTCGAGCTGAGAAACAGAGATCCGCAGAGGCTGCTGCGTTGTCGCGGTCACGGGCAGTGCCATTAGCGGCGGGCGGACGGGGTCCGTCTCGGCGAGAAGTTCTTCCCATTTCGAAAGCTTCGTACGACGTGGCTCCGGTTCCGGGCGGCGGCGTTCGGGCTTCTGGGAAGTGACCGTGATATCCGGAATCCGTCCCGGTTCCACGCCCGGCTGCTGCATCTGCCCGAGCAGCGGATCGTGTCGCGGCAGTCCGGTCGTCAAATCGAAGCGGTCGTTGAGCAATGTCATCCAGGGACCGGAGAGACTTTCGTCCGGATGCCAGTAGGCCGACAGCACCAGCAGATCGGCGGCGCGCGTCGTCGCCACGTAGAACAGCCGGATCGCTTCCGCCTCGTCCTCGGCTGCTTCGAGATCCCGATACATCGTGAGCACCGGATTCGTCAGCTGTTCTCCCTGAATATAGGGAAGCGAAACCAGCGGTCCAAGGCCGGGATGCAGCACCGATGTGTCGCGGTTGGCGTTCTGGCGGCGATTCATGTCGGCCACGAACACGACCGGAAACTCAAGCCCTTTCGACTGGTGGACTGTCATGAGTCGCACGACATCGCCACTCTCCGCATGCGTGGCAGCCAGTTCCTCTTTGGCATCTTCCGAAATCGATTCGAGCAGTCGATCGCTGAACTCCGAGAGGCCCAGCAAGGCGACCTGATCGAACTGATCGCCCATCGAAAGCAGCTTCTGCAGGTTGGCAACTTTGCGTTCGCCGAGAAACTCGGTCAACAACGCTCCGTCGTAACCGGTCTCAGTAACCGCATGTCGGAGCAAAGTCCCGATGCCGACGCGATGCCGCAGGTCCATCAGTTCCAACAGTATCTCCCGGCTGCGTCCCACGACAGCCGCCTGCTGCGCGTTCGAAACCGCGACTCGCTCGTTCTGGCTTAAGTTTTGCCAGAGTCCACCGGAGTGACCGGCCACTTCGGCGATCGTATCATCCGACCAGCCAAACATGGGGGAACGCAGAATCCCGACCAGGGCGACTTCATCGGAGTCGTCGAGAAACCGGCAGAGGTTCGCCAGATCGAAGACTTCCTGCTGGGCAAAAAACGCCCGCCCGCTGACCACGTAATATTCGATCCCGGCTTTTCGCAGGGCATCTTCGTAGACGCCGAGATGGCTGAAAGCACGAAACAGAATGGTGATGTCGCCGTTCCGCACAGGTCGAAGTTCGACCTGTCCGTCGGCATTCTTCTCGCGGATGCGGGGCGTCTCATCTTCGAGCAGAGTTTGGATACGCGAAGCGATCCACTCGGCTTCCGTGCGGCGTTTGTCGCTAACGTTGGCGTTCTCGTCGATCTCCATATCGCTCGACCAGAGAAACTCGACCTTGCTACGCGGCGGGTATTCGTTCTCATCAAACGCCGTGAGGCCGTCGTACTCGCCGGGCATGGCGGGAGCGAACAGAAAGTTCACGAAGTCGAGCACACCCTGCTGACTGCGAAAGTTCCGAGTCAACGAGAGTTGTCCCTGTGTCGGTATCTGTCCGCGCAGCTGACGAAACACCGACGGGTCAGCCCGGCGGAATCGATAGATCGACTGCTTCACATCCCCGACCAGGAAGAGTCCCCCGGAGGTGAGCCGGTCTCCGCAGATGGCGCGAACAATCTCCGTTTGCACCGGATCGGTATCCTGAAACTCGTCGAGCAACAGAAACTGCGTTCCCTGCTGCAGAGACTTTCGGACCGATTCATCGCTCTGCAGCAGGTCCCGCATCATCAGGAGCAGGTCGTCGAAATCGAGCGAGGCCTGGTCCCGCTTCTGCTGCTGATAAGCCTGGACGATCTGCGTCGTCATTCGTAACGCCTGCAGACCGAACCGGGCCCCCTGCTCCAGCGCAACCGGATCGAGTTCGAGCACCGGCAGCAGAGCATCGATCCGGGCTCGCAGTTGTTTGAGTCCATCTCGAACCTGTTCGTAGATCTCCTCCGAAACCCACTTGTTCTTATGAACGTGCTGAACCGTGCAGGCGGCTCGCAGTTCTTCCAGCGATTCGACATTCAGAGAGCCGGTGTGTTCGAGGGCTCCGAGATGCTCACGGAGAATCTGCTGGCGTTCTTTCCATTTCGGCGTCGAAGCAAGATCGGTCCCGAGCATCGGCTGCAACTGCGAGACTTCCGGCGATGTCTTCAGCTCCTCAAACTTCATCGGCAAATACTCTTCGCGATGAAACCTTCGCCAGAAGTCGATCAGCTCCGCTTCAGCCGTGGCGATGCTCATCGTCTCGGGAAGCTGAAACCGTTGCCGCGTGAGTTCGCTGAGCCGCCGCAGCGTGTCTTCAAGTCCATAGCGGAGCACAAAGCTGAAGGCATCTTCGTTCTTCGCCCGCAACATGTTCTCGAGCTGGGTTTCGACCGTCTGCGACAGGAGTGCAGAGGCGGTCGGTTCGTCGAGAACCGAGAACTCCGGATCGATGCCGAGTTCGGTCGAATACCGTCGCAGAGTCGAGGTGCAGAACGAATGGATCGTCTGAATGCGAGCCGTTTCCAAGTCGCGCAGAATCGCCTGCCAGCTGGCGACTTCGTCGTCCTCACAGCAGGCGAGCTGTTCGCGAACCCGCTCGCGGATTCGATCCCGCATCTCCCTAGCCGCCCGGTCGGTGAAGGTAATCGCCATCAATCCATCGAGCGTTTCCGAACTCGGCTTTCGCATCAACTCGGCGACGAAGCGTTGCGTCAGCACGAACGTCTTCCCGCACCCTGCTCCGGCAGCGAGGGCGATCGAGACATTCCGGGTTTCAATGGCAGCAGCCTGCTGCGGTGTGTAGGGCATCGTGGTCAGCTATTCTCTTCAGGCTGGGACTGTACGGTCCAGAATTTCTCCAACGGCTCGGCGACAGCTCGGACCTGATTCACGCGACAGATCGTCGAATACGCACACCGGCTCGTGCATTCCTCATCGGGATTAATGACCGGGAACTCGGCGTTCCGCAGCGAGCGAATCAGCTTCGGAAGAATCTGATCGAGCTGTTCGGCCCAGATCTTCAGGAACTCCTCACCGAGCGGATCGGGATTCCGTTTACCTCCCAGGAATCGCGGTTCAAAGCCATCCTGTCGAATTCCCCAGTAGCCGACGAACCAGGGCACTGCGTCCTCTCCGAGCAGCTGCAGACGCATGATGGCCACAGTGTAGAGAGCCAACTGCAGATGAGTCCCTCGTGCGACATCAGCATCTTTGAACTTCGGGGGCTTGCCCGTTTTGTAGTCGATCAGCACGAAGGTATCGCGCCCGCCGGTACGTCCGACGTCAATCCGGTCGATCCGCCCTTCAATGAAGACGCGGTCTTCTTCCGAGCCGAAAGCGACGGGCGGATAGCCCGCTGGTTCTTCTGTGTCTTTGCGCGAACTGCTGTTCCCGAAGGCGATCTCGCGGAACCGGGGTTCGAGCGGATTTTCCCATTCGACATCAAACCGCCCGGTGTACTGCTCCGTCTGCGTCTGATACAGATCGGCCCATTCGGAAAGCAGGCTGGCTTCGATCTCATCCAGCGACTGTTGCAGCTCGTTGCTCGAAATGTTCCGCCCGAACCGCTGCTGCAGCAGGTCGAGGAACTTCGTCGACAGCAGCGTACTCTTCCCCTCGGCATCGGCGGCAAGAAGTTCCTGAAGTTCGGTCTCGTGCAGCTCGGCGAGCAGATCGTGAATGATCGTTCCCCGCTTGCGATGATCGGTTTCGAGCCGGGGGGCTGACTGCGGTTCGAGATCGAGCACGGTATCGAGGTGAAACCGGTACGGACAGGTCGCATACGACTCGAGTTGAGTCGCACTGAAGGTGTACTCCGCCGTGAACCATTCCATGAGACGCTGCCGTAGAATGGGACTCTGCAACATTCCCTCAAACGGCGTAAACCCATGCGTTTCGAAGCGCTCGGCATTCATGCGGGCCGCTGCCAGAAGTCCCTGCGACTGGCGATCGTACTTCTGTTGAGTAAGCATCCACCGCAGCAGCACGGGATCGCCATCGGCAATCGACTTCACTGCGTACAGCCGGAGATCGGTTTCGGTCAGCAGTTCGCCTTCCCGCGGAACGGGCGAAAGCTGATCGATTCTTGTCTCGACCTGAGTATTCGAGAACAGACTCCGCGTCGCCTGATAGAACGGGCTGGCATACTGCGGCTGGCCGCGGGAGGAGACGAACGAATAAGCCAGAGTCAACTGCTGCGACGGGCGGGTCGCCAGCCGATAGAAGAACTGCATCTCGTCCTGATAATGCCCTGCCCGGTGATCGAGCGGCACGCCGAGTTCGATCCACTGCTGCCGTTCCTGTTCGCTGTAGAACGGCTGATGCTCACGTGACGACGGAAATGTGCCTTCCTGCAGGCCGCAGACGAAAAGAAATTTCGCTCGCAGATGCCGGGCGTCGCTGGCTTCGAGAATCTGCACTTCCCCGGGCCGGGGGCGACGCGGAGGGAGTTGCTGCGTGCGGAACTGCTCATCGACCCAGCTGGCGAATTCCTGCAGACTGGCGAGCTGACCCGATGCGGCGAGCAGATCATCCTGAAAGCGGCTCGCGTCCCGTAGCAGCCCGACGATCAGGTCGAACTCGTCTTCAGGTCGCAAAATCGCGAAGGGCGTCGGCTCGGTGTCGGTTTTGTTCTGGCGGAACAGTTCGCGCACCCGTGCCACCAGGCGTTGCACATGTTCGGTCCAGGTCTGTTTCTGCTGGAACGGCTTGAGCAGTTCATCGAGTTCGGTGAGCACTTCCAGCGAGGTTTCCAGCCCGGCGACATCGACCTCCGAAGAACTGCTGCCCCGTGAGACCAGCGCGTTCAATGTCGCCAGAATCTCGGTTCGATTGCGACGCAGATTCAGTCGGCGCAGCGTTCTTAAGGTGATTCGCGTGCGGACGTCGTCTCCATGGAAGCGAATCGTCGTCTGCGTGAGCAGTTTCTTCAGGGAGGCATACGACCAGTCGGTGACGCTGACCGCGAACAGAGCCGAGATCGATTTGGCCAGCGGCAGCGAGCTGACCGGACGGTTCACTTCGAGATGAAACGGCACGCCGGCATCCGACCAGATCTCTTCGATCAGCGGCGCCGCGTGCTGCAGATCGCGGGTGGTGACGATAATGTCCTCGGCCGGCACATGATGCAGCAACAGCGACTTCACCCGCCGCACCACTTCCCGCATCTCGGCTCGTGCTCCAGAGGCGGCGACCATCTCCACTCCGGTGGAGTCTGCTGCCGGCTGAAGCTGCCGGGGATTCGCGAACAGATTCTGACGAATCGTGACCAGTCCAGCCGACTGCATTCCGTCGGTCTCGGGGGACTCCGGCCAGACTTCATGCTCTTCGACGTCGACGCCGTATTTTTTTGCCTGCCGCCTCAACGAATGCAGCGACCGCAGCGGCTTCGAAAAGAGATCCTCGCGATTGTCGTTGCGTTCGACCGGAAAGGTGACGTACATCTCATCGGCGTGCCGGGCGATGAGCGAGAGCGTCGCGTACTGCGTGGACGTGAAATCGGTGAATCCATCGACCACGACGAGCCGCAGGCGGGGAAAGGCATCCCACTTCCCTTCGGCCAGCAGCGTTCGGGCCAGCCAGAACCGCCCCTCGGCGTCGTACTTGTTCCATTGGCCGAGAGTGTCCTGATACCGTTCATAAAGACGGCAGAGCTCCTCGTCTTTCGCCGCCGGGGGACGTCGCTCCAACGCGGACCTTAGAGCATCCGGCCAGGTTTCCTCCCGTTTCAGTTCCGAGATGAACTGTGAGAGGAGACTGACGAATCCGAAGGTCCGGGCGACGTTGCGAAAGTGATGCAGTTCCCCCGCCTGCAGCGACTGATTGACCAGATAGCGGAGCAGCATCCATCGCTGAAACGGCTTGAGCATGGAAGCGGCGTGGCCCGAGCGAGTCAGCACGCGCTCGGCAAACTGGTCGAAGGTCATCACGCCGGGATCGAAACAGCAGCGGAGATTGTCGTCGAACAACGACTCGATCACCTGCTGCACCGAACGATGCGTCGGCGTGATCCACAGCGTCTGCCCCATATCGCCATCGCGGGCCTGAGCATGCAGAGCCTGACGGTACGACTGCAGACATTCCGCGGTCTTGCCGGAGCCCGTCAAGCCGCTGACCAGATGAAGCATTCCTGAATCCCGTTTCTATGGAAACACCGTCCCTGCTGTTCACTATTTTGGGCACCATTGTAGCAGTTCCAAGCCGCGAGAATATCCGACAGCGAGATTCTCTTTCCAGAACGCGACTGTCCCGTTCGAAACCGTTGTTGCGTAGCTTCGCAACGGCTCTATAACAAGAGATGACACTTTGCATTCACGGGCGCCAATTAAGGGTGTGAGACCGCATTTTGGCCGAGCACTTCAATTTCACCACGGAGACACAGAGGTCACAGAGAAACAAAATGAGCGATTGAGGCTGGAAGTAAAGGCGTGGCGTTTTTCGTCTCGTCTGGAGCAACTATTCCAGCCGAACGACGTTTTCTCTGTGTTCTCCGTGTCTCTGTGGTTTTAGAATCGCCTCATGACCACATCCAGCAAACAGCGTGTTCTCGTCACCGGCGCGACCGGATACATTGGCGGACGGATTGTCCCGCGGCTGCTCGATCGGGGTTATCGGGTCCGCTGTCTGGTGCGGAGTCCGGAGAAGCTCGACGGGCGCAGCTGGCGGGAGCATCCTCTGCTCGAGGTCATCAAGGGAGACGTCAGCGACGATGCAACGCTCGATGAAGCCTGTGCAGACTGCGAGGCGGCTTACTATCTGATCCACTCGATGGAATCAGCAGGCAGCAGTTATGCCGAACGGGATCGCGAACTGGCCCGGTCGTTTTCCAACGGAGCAAAACGCTGCGGCGTCAGGCACATTATCTACCTCGGTGGACTCGGCGAGATGGGGCCCGGGCTGAGCGAGCATCTCCGGAGTCGCCGCGAAGTCGAGATGGTGCTGCGGGACAATGGCATGCCCGTAACCGGCTTTCGGGCAGCAATGATCATCGGGTCGGGCTCTGCTTCATTCGAAACGCTCCGCTATCTGGTCGACCGGCTTCCGGTGATGGTGACGCCGAAATGGGTGTCGACGGAAACGCAGCCAATCGCGATTGAGAATGTGCTGGAGTATCTGATCGACTGCCTGGAAGTTCCCGAGTCGCACGGAGAGTCGCTCGACATTGGCGGCAGCGATGTGATGCGGTACCGCGATATCATGCGAATCATGGCCCGCGAGCTCGGCCTGCCGCGACGCTGGATTATTCCCGTTCCCGTCCTGACGCCATGGCTCAGTTCGCTCTGGATTGGTCTGGTTACTCCCGTCAGTTCGAAGATCGCCCGGCCGCTTGCCGAGGGGCTGAAGAACAAAACCGTTTGCCGGAACGATCTGGCACGTAAATTACTGCCCCAGCAGAAGCTGTTTTCCGTGAAGGAAGCCATCCGTTCGGCGGTCAATAATCTGAACGAAGGCGACGTCGAAACCAACTGGTCAATGGCCGGCAAGATCCCCGGTGATCCCGACTGGGCCGGCGGGACTGTGTTTCGTGATTCGCAAACGATCGAGATTGATGCCGATCAGGAAACGGTCTTTCGGGTCGTGAGCAGCATCGGCGGCGAGCATGGCTACTGGGGGGTCGATTATCTCTGGCGATTGCGGGGGCTCATGGATCAGTTCGTCGGTGGACCGGGGTTGCGGCGCGGCCGCCGGCATCCGACCGTGCTGCGTTACGGGGAAGCGGTCGATTTCTGGCGTGTCCGGCACGTCCGTTACAGTTCCCGTCTCACGCTTCATGCCGAGATGAGAGTCCCCGGCGACGCCGAGCTCGATTTCCAGATCGAGCCGCTCGGAGAGAACCGCTGCCGTCTCACTCAGACGGCCCGCTTCCGCCCCAAAGGTCTCGGAGGCATCCTCTACTGGTACAGCGTCGTGCCTCTGCACCACATCGTATTCCGCACGATGGTTCGCGGTGCCAGAAAGGAAGCCGAAGAAGCGATGAAGCCGCAAAACGAAAGCGATTCGCCTGGCGAGAATTTGCCAGAGACCGTGCAGTCCGTCCCCAGCTCTCCTGCAAAGTGAAGAACGATTGCGGGCGGAGTATCACCGGCTGTTCGGCCCGCGTACAATCGAGGCGTCCGATAGATCTTCGGAGACTCGTCCTTTCTTCACGGCTGCGGATCGTCGCTCATGCTGGCATTCCCTCTGGCCTTTCTGGCTGTGCTCAGGCTCCTTCTGTGGACTCCCTCTTTCTGCACAGCTGAAGATAACCCGTTTCTACCTGCGGGTGTCGAAGACCGGGGCTGGCCCTCGGTTCGAGGAATTAAGCACGATGGGCACTCCCCCGAAATTAATCTAGCCGACAGCTGGCCGAACGAAGGGCCGCCCGTTCTCTGGGTAAAGGAACTCGGACAGGGTTATTCGGCATTCGTGGCAAAGAATGATTCGGTTTACACGCTGGCTCAGTCGCTGCAGGGGCAGTTCGTGTATTGCCTCGATGCCCGAACCGGCGAGACCCGCTGGCGGCATCATTACGATTGGCCTTACGAAATCGCCGGCGTCTATCCGGGGCCACGGGCGACGCCGACTCTGGCCGATGGCAAAGTCCTGTTCGCCAGCCCGGCCGGTTTAATTGGCTGTCTCGACGAGAAGACGGGGGATGAACTCTGGACGCGAAACGTCGTGGACGATTTCAAAGGAGATGGCGGCACCGGGTTTGGTTATTCCTGTTCGTCAATCGTGGTGGATGAACTCGTGCTCCTGCCCGTCGGCGGCCCCGGAGCGAGTCTGGTGGCTCTCGACCTTCAGACGGGAAAAACGGTTTGGCAGTCGGGTGATGAGCCGGGCAGCTACAGTCCGGCGATGCCCATTCGACGCGGCGAACGCGAATTGGTCGTCGGTTATCTGGAAAATGCCCTCGTCATTCACGACCTGCGAACCGGCGAACTGCTGAGCAACATGGAGCTTTCCCACGGCTACGACGAACACTCGGCCTGGCCGATTTATCGTGAGCCGAATCTCTGGATCGCAGCTCCGTTCCAGGCTGGTTCACAGTTGCTCGAAATCCCCGACGACTTCACGCAGACGCCGCTTCCGCAAACGGTCTGGCGATCGAAGACGCTGTCGAACGATGTCCTCTCCAGCGTGCTTGTCGACGGAGCCCTCTACGGCTTTGATATCTTCGATCCGCAGGCGAAAACGCAGCGCCCTTCGCGGGGTAAGTTTCGCTGTGTCGACTTTCTTACTGGCGAAGAACTCTGGGAGCAGGGTTCCGGCAAGCCGCAGCGATCGAACAACGATATCTCCGAAGAGCTTGGCCAGTCGGGCATTGTTGTCGCGGATGGCAAACTGATTCTGTTTAACGAGCGGGGCGAACTCATTCTGCTGCGGCCCAACCGCGAACGTTGTGAGATCCTCGATCGCTGTGCCGTGCTGACGGGCGAACTGACGTGGACGCCGCCGATTCTTCATCGAGGCTGCATCTACGTTCGCAACCAATCGCGAGCCGCGTGCATCTACATAGGCGAACCGCGACTCCTGCCGGAGACTCAGAAAACCCTCACGGCGTCCGACATCCCGCAGTCGGGTTACGCCGACTGGTCCACTCAAGTGATTCCCGTGGAGCCGGAGTATGCGTTTGATTTGCCGTCGGACGAATGGCTCTGGTCGTGGTATCGCTGGTCGCTGGGGTTATTGATCGGAAGTCTGATCCTGGCGGGCATCCCGGCCTGGCTCGCGCATCCTGAACGTCGCTGGTTGACGTTCATCATTTGTTATCGCACGCTGGCGTTCCTCGCCGGAGCACTCGGCACCACCTGGTTGAGCTTCTGGACGCAGGAGTTCCTCTTCACCTGGCCATTGTGCCTCTTCGTTGCCTTCGAAATCGTGCTGGCAAACATGCGGACGCAAACGACCGGCAGACTCGCCATCGTGAAAGACCGTCTGCCAGTTATCGGATTCGTGGTCGTCTCGCTCGTTTACTACTGGCTCTGCCGGAGACTGAGCCTTGTCTTCGAGTGGGCGTTTCTGCTCGGACCGATCGGAGCCCTGCTGCCCGGCCTCATTGAATGGCGATGGCACCCCAAGGGGGCGTTTCAAATCGCGGGCTGGCTCCTGCTCAAGCTCATCACCTTCAGCGGATTCTGGGTCACGGCGATCGTCGTCTTGCGGCTTCGATATTGAGCGAAGGTGTTACGGCGTCTCAATCCCGGTCGCCAGATGCAGCTTGAGGATCTCTTGTGGAGTGAGGGCTCGCTTAAAGACGCATAGTCCGGCGAAGCGTCCGATCGTGGCTTCGCCCAGCATGCTGCCGACGGCGTAACGGGCGCCGACGGTGAAGTCCGAGCCGCCGTCCGCCTTCGTTTCGGCGTGCTTTTCCGGATCGTATTTGAAGATGCCCCGGCCGTGATAATACGGGTTCATCCCGCGCGGTCCGCCGAGCGGGCCTTCGGATTTGAAGTACGGATCGTTCCGCTTGTCCTTCACGGGATCGAGCGGGCGGAATTCCATCACACCGTTGATGTAGGCACTGATGTATTCGCCATCGTAAGTGAAGGCGAGCGTGCACCATTCTTCTTCGGGCACTTCGCTCACGCTGGCCGCGTAGTCACAGCACCAGGGGAACGCGGATCCATCGGCTCGGCGGGTCACGCCTCCTTCACTGGAGATATGCGGCACGAGTTGCCGGTTTCCCCCGTAAGTCGGCATATTCATCAACAGCGAATACTGTCGCGTTCCGGTGTCGTCTTTGGCTCCCTTCCCTTCTGACCACATCCCGGCAATCGTCCGACTCTGCTTCAGATTCACAATCCGCACAGCAGCAAACATGCTGACCTGAGCCTTCGGTCCGGAGATGTTCAATTCGCCGGTCTCCGCGTAGGGGATCCGAAAGTACTGCTTCCCATTCAGATCGGCCGAGTAGCCGGAGAAGCAGCCTTCGTCGTAACGGCCGATCGGACCATTCACTTCCTGCAGCGGATACTTCTCGCCAGAGGTCACGGACTCACGCAGTTGCCCCGGCTCTTCTCCGAATGTCCAAAACGCGACCAGGTCGGGGACGCTGAGCACGGTTTCGATCGCCTCGCGATTTTCCTGGGCGAGGGCAGAGGAAGTGGTCAGAACAAGAACGGCTAAGAATGTCGAAATCGATCGCATTTTTGTTTCCGGAGTCGTCGAATGGTGTGAATTGCATTGAGGACCACTCTAGGAAAAAACGCGAGCGAACGCCATGAGCGGAGTCGCTGATTGAGACAGTCGACTTGAATGCGACGCACGGCAGGCCGGAACCCGCCTGCACTTCCCTGAATGTCGCCGGACAAGTCTTGACCTAGAGGCAGCGCCATCCGCGCGTTTTGTTGGAATCGTGCGGCCCTCGCATATAACTCCTCTATGGTGCGGCCTCTTGTGACTTCGTCACCCGCCCGTGCCGGACGGGCCACCCACCGTCAATTCCGATCGCGTACTTCAACTGCTGCCAATCGGATAGACGAAGCCGGTGGATTAACCGAACGTACGTTTGCGCGGATCGGACAACGCAAACGCCTCGGCTTCGAACGGGTTGTCGAGGTACGCATTCCCGCCGCGGAGCAGAATGATTCCCGAGAGCAGAAAGTACAGCGGCACGAAAAGTGGCCCCCAGCGTTCGTACTGGCGGACGTGCACCCGTTCGTGGTCGCGAGTGAAGTCGAGCGAGTACTGATCGCGGGCCAGAATCACGTGTCCGACCGTGATCGCAATCGCACCGACAGGCGTTCGCTTCAGCAGCCAGCAAGCCAGGCCGCCGTGAAATTCGAGCGTATGGTCCACCCGCTTTCCCCCTCCGCCGGTACAGCAGCTGAGCAGTCCGATGACGAGTCCGACCAGACTCCACGGACTCACCCAGAGCCAAAGCCAGAATTGACGTAGAGATTTCCACACGGGTTCAGCTTACCAGATTGAGTAGCCAGCCGAACAACGCGGCCTGATACCAGTAGAACACGGAGATCAATTCCACATGTTCACAGAGAAAACCGATAGGAGCATAGAACGTTACTTCGACCTGACGGCGGACCTCGTAACTCCAGACGTTCAGCGTCATCAGGACCGGCACGGGGCTGAGGAAATATCCGAGAAGCAGCCAGCCGGTGAGATGGACACCCTTCTCGGCCACACTCAACTTTTCCTCGGAAGCTTTCAACATTAAACGTCTCTTAAGAACAGGTAAGTTTGCCCCTACGGAAGAAGGTACGATTCGGCGAAATCGAACTGCACCTGATAGAACTCACCGACCCAGGCGTTATTCATCGAGATATAAACGAGGGGCACATAGACCGTATCGCGAAGGAAAAAGAACACTCCGGGAGCGAACATTTCACAGGCGACGTAAACGGGCACGGGACTCAGGATGTAGAACATGAACAGGGACATCAGCCCGAAAAAGATCTTCGCCAGTCCCAGTGAATCCTGCTCGTCTTTCCCGTCGCCGGACATGACCGTTCCTTACAACACGAGCTCCGGAATCGACGAAGTGTTAACCTCCCAGCTTCGTCAGCAGCCACTCGACACCGTCCGCCTGAACTTCATAGAACAGCGAGACGACATCGGAATGTTCACACAGAAACACGAGCGGAGCATATAGCGTCTCCTCCAACTGGAGCTCCAGTGCAGGATTCCAGTAGCTAATGGGCAACAGCACAGGAATCGGACTGAGAATGTAAAGGAGAAGTCCCCACACACACCACACAAGCCATGTGGCTGAGGACATTTTCCCTTCGTCTTCGACGTCCGACACAGCCCGATGCTCCTCCGAGGTATTCCATAAAAGGATTTCCGCAGAAGAAATCATACGCCCCTTAGGCAGCCGGGGCCAGTCGTATCATCGATAGGTCTTCGTCTGGACTTCCCCAACGACTCGATCTCTCGGGAAGTTTGCAAGCACGAACGTTGAGCGGCCGTTCTCGACGTTGGCGGAGATGTGCACCGGCTGACCGGGGCGGCCCGACATCATTTTGGGTGTCAGCACGAGTTCCTGCTGTCCGACGGGGAGTTCAACGCGAAGGACCTGAATCCGATCCGGCAGAACCGACCAGCAGCGGGTATCGGCTCGTTCGGTGGCTTCCCAGGCAATCCCGGCCAGTGTAAGCAGCAGATTCAACTCGGGGCTCGACTCGACATTCAACCCGTCTTTCGCCGCGTAGACGGCTCCTTTCTTGACGATTCGTCGCACCACAGCTCGCGCGATGATGTCGTTCATCTCAAGCCTGTTCTGCTCGACAGCCAGCTCCGAGACATTCATGATCGTCGTCGTGTTTCCAAGAGTGCGACCAGTTGTCGAGACGTCGATCACATCGACCAGTTGCGGCGGGCGAACAACAACAGGCACTTTGACCGGCGCGATGTTCGGCGGCAGATCGTACTTGCCGATTGCGGAAAGAATGCGGTCGGCCACGAGCAGGGAAACGGTTGTCGCCATCTCGGCTCGCTCTTCCTTGTACGGCCCTTCTCCAACCATGGCGAGCACATACACGACGCCGTGATTCGGCCGGGAATGAAGTCCCGATTCAGCACGGGCCAGGTCAATCTTCGCATCGCGGAAGTTCGGCTGCCAGTTGGCCACCTGGACGCGGCAGCGGGTGACATCGTCGTAATCCAGTGGCGAACTTTCGAGCACAGCGGCTCGCAGATACGATCCGATCGCCAGCTGTTTCGTCAGCGGTGTGTAATCCTTCACCTGCTCGTCCGGCTTGGCGGGATCGGGCTTGGACATTTGCAGGAACTGTTGCTGCTTGCCAGAAATCTGCAACCCGTATGCAGCAACATCGCCCCCGTCCTGCATCAGACTCGACAAAGCGAGCATGACCCGGATGAGAATGCGTTCGTACTCTTCGCCGGCGTAATTGAGCTGACGGTCGTCGGTAAGCAGTGACGCCGCCTTGTCGGTGACCGACTTCCCTTCGAGCTGATCGAAGCGATCCCGAACATCCCGCAGCAGCTTCTCCGCTTCCGCCGGCTTGCCGGATGTCAGCTCGACCATTGCCCGGTCGAGCTTAATAACATTGGCATCGTGCTTCCTGGCGTGCTTTTCCAGATCGGTCTCAGCGAGAGCCGTCGGAATGTTCCCGGAGTAGAACGAGGTGCGAATCAGCCGGGCGCGATCGGCATGCGTCGAACACCCGACCAGAACCGCGCAGAAACTGAGCAGAAGCATCGGAATCCACTTCCGTGGACCAGCGATGCCCTGGGCTTGTCTCAGATGAGCAAACAGACTGCCTGCCATAATGATCAACCAGACCTGCTTGCCCTGCCTGCATGATGTCGGCAGAGCAAGCACGCCAATGGACACTTCAACTTACCGGATGGCACAGAGATTCATCTCAAGATTGCAAAGTAACAGGAAGCCTGACTTCGTCTCCTGGACTCCGGCGGGCCTCAACTGCAAAAGATGATCCGTACCACCCGTCACTCGATCACCTAGTAGTTCGTCACCTTGCCGAGAACCGACTTGTGGTAACCCTTGCGGATCGTGGCCGATTCCTTATCGAAGGAGCCGTCGTAGACGTTGACCAGTTCCAGTGTCAGCACGTAATCGCGCTGATAGTTCTTATTCTTCTGCGTGGTGCCGGAGGTAATCTTCGCGAAGAGCAGATAGTCGAACGGCTGCTGCATCTGTTCCATCACGGCGGCGAACTGACGCTGTTTGTTCGGCACGAACAGGTCGGCGGGGGCGACGTGAGCTTCGCGAAGTCCGGCTTCCACAAAGCGACGGCTGATCATTCTGAACGTGCCCGACTCATTCACCATCGAGTCGATGCGCTCGTAGATCTGTTCTTTGAAATCGCCGATTTCTTCACAGCTCTTGTTTTCAACGCCGAGAAAACAGACGTGCTTGCAGACGGGCGGCAGACCAGCCGGCCCCTGATGAGCGACCGTCTGAATGGCCATCGACTGGCGACCGAGCAGTTTTCCGACTGACTCATCGATCAGCGGCTGCCAGGTTTCGGCTCCAGCGGCGTGGCTGCCAACCATGTCCTGATCGTCGCCATCGAGCACGTGGGCGACCTGGCGGCCTTTACAGCCGATGAGCGAAAACAACGAGCCGGAAACGGCTGCGTGAACGAGAAAGGAGCGTCGATCCATGACGGGACTCCAGCTTGATGTCAGAATTCAGGAGTTCGGCAGTCCGGGACACTCGGGCGTCGAACCGCGGAACTATAGCGGCTGCGGCCAATCGCCCCAATTCAAGTTCATCAGTACACTAACCTGAACCGGATTTTGTAATTTTTACCCGGACGTTCGCGGGGCCACCTTCCATGGCAACCCCTGTGGTATTGCATATCGACCGCTCGACGCCAATACTTTCGTTATCATCCGGTCCAAACTTCTATCCTGCCTGAATTACCATCCAGCGAGACTTCCCCGCACGATGCAGTGCCAGCGGCTCAGTCCGGCAATTACTCCCAGCGCTCGCCTGCGAACGCTGCTGCTCACGGTATGGTTCCTGCTGACGAATCTTGGCCTGCCGGTATTCACCATCGCCGCCCCTCACCCGGGCTGCCCCTGCGGCTGCCAGGGATCAGACGAATGCGGCAAGGAAAACAGCCCCGCCAGCCCGGGAAGCTGCTGCCGATCCGATTCCTCATCAAAGGCCTCCTGCTGCCAGAAGGCTCAAAAAGCAGCCGGCTGTTGTGCCTCTGCGAAGCCAGTGGAGCCAAAAGCGACATCGTGCTGTTCGCCATCGAATTCACAAAGTGAGCCGCAACTTCGTGCTCTGTGCCGCTGCGGTAAGTCGGGCCACGATTTGCTGTCGCTGACGAAATCGCTCGATATTCCGCCTGCTGTCCCGGCGATCATCGGGCCGATGATCGTGACCGCGCAGTCCGCTCCAGCCTGCCGGAAGGCGGATCTCTTCTACCCGCCACAAACGCCGCCGCCAGAGAGAGTCGCTCCTGCTCTTTCTGTTCTGCCAGCCGTTTGATCAGCCGCGAACGCGGAGTTATTCCTCTGCGCTTGTGACTGCTGCTCGCTGGCAGAAACCCTGCACGTTTTCTGCTGTTTCAGGAGTCACTTCCATGAAGACCATCCCTCGTCCCTCCCGTCTGCGCGACGGTTTCACTCTGATCGAACTTCTTGTCGTCATCGCCATCATTGCGGTGCTGGTTGCTCTGTTGCTGCCGGCCGTTCAACAGGCTCGCGAGGCGGCACGTCGTTCGAGCTGCAAGAACAATCTCAAGCAAATCGGTGTCGCTCTGCATAACTACCACGATACGTTTTCCGTGCTGCCGCCCGGCTATATCGTCCGCAACATTGCTCCGTCGGCCATGGCCAGCATGGAGACGGCTCAGAACGGTCCCGGCTTTGCCTGGGGAACAATGCTGCTCCCGATGCTCGAACAGTCCGCTCTGTACGACAAAATGAACTTCGATCTGAACTCGAATCAGTCGCCGAATGTCGACAATGGGCGGCATACAATCGCGACCTTCCTCTGTCCTTCTGATCCGGCTCCGCTGACCTTCACCGTGAACGATGGCACGAGCGATCTCGAACTCGCATCCGCCAACTACGTCGGTGTGATGGGCTACGGCAGCGTTTCGATGCGTCCCGGCAGTCCGATGGGCCGCGGACCGTTTTACCGAAACAGCAGCACGCGGTTTCGCGACATCACCGACGGCACCAGCAATTCGATGCTGGTGGGGGAACGTCGCGCGAAACACGATTTCATTCAGGGCATGAATGCTGTCGATGCCAATTCGACCTGGTACGCGGCCGTGACGAATGTCGAACGCCCTGCTGGAATGATGGCGATGCCGATGATGACCGAATGGCAGGGCTCGCTCGTGCTCGGCCACGTCGGCCAGCCGGCGATGTCGACTCCCATGTCGATGCCGGCCATGTCGCACACGCCCAACACCACGAACCACATCGTGAACTTTTCGAGCCCTCACCAGGGAGGAATCCAATTCGTGATGGCCGACGGCTCGGTGCACTTCCTCAGCGAAAACGTCTACTTCGACACCTACCGGTCGTTAGGCACGATCGATGACGGTGAAGTGCTGGGTGAGTTCTAAGAACTTTGGATGGCTTGAGTTGACCACTGAGACACGGAGAACACAGAGAGTCAACACCTGTGGAATACCGAACGGCACTTCACAGGCTCTCTGTGTCTCGGTGCTACTCTGCCAGTTAGAAGTGGCCCCGCAGTCGCTCTTTGACCGGAAGGACTTCCATGCAGGTGGTCCACCAGCCAGTGAGAATGGTTTCGACGAACTCGTCGGGAAGCCCTTCGCTCCGCATCTCGGCTGCGAGCCGTTCGTGATCGTAGTGCACGGGACGGAATTCGACTGTCAATCGCGGTGCAGTGTTCCCGTTATGTTCGACCGTCAGCAGTGTGTACCAGACACAGCATTGGCCGTCGTTTGCCGGGCGGCCGAGGACGCCGACATTCACGAACAGTCGACCGTCGCTCAGTTTCCGTTGCCAGTGCAATCCGGTATGCGTGGCGAGGATGACATCGGCTTCGTATTCATCGGCCAGTCGATTCAGAAACGCCGTGCTAGTCGTTGATTCCCACAGGAATTCGTTGGTCCGGCGTGGACTGCCATGGCAGAGGAGGAATCGCAGACCCGCGTATTCGAAACGAATCTCCTTCGGAAGATCTCTCATCCATTTGCGATTCGCCTCGCTCGTTTTCCGAAGTGTGTAGTCGTAGCTGATTTGAGCGAAATGATTGTCCCGCGGATCGGTGTAGCCACACTGGCAGTCGTCGAGCCCGTTGCCAATGCTGTCGTCGTAGTTCCCCTGAACCGTCTCGATGTTGTGCTCGTGCAGCAGCGGAAAGACGCGATCGGGATGCGGGCCGAAGGCTCCCAGATCTCCCAGGCAGTAGAAACGGGTCGCCTCCTGCTGCAGGGCGTCCTCAATCGCCGCCTGCAGTGCGGGCGCATTGCTGTAAACCCCGCCGAACAGCGCGAACACCTCCCGCCGCGGCTCGCCCTTCCCCTTCGACATCAACCGTGATCCTGACGTTTCGTGGAGGGGTTCGTACAGATGGAGCCGAACTGGTAACAGGTGTAACAGGCTCCGTGGGCGAGCGGAAAGTCCTCCGTCGCTTCTTTCAGCGTCGAGCCGAGTAACGCATCGGGGGAATCGAGCAGAATTGGACAAACCGCGACGCCACGGTCGGTCACAACCCGACTGTAGCTGCACAGCAGTTGACTCTGATCGAAGCCCTCCATCATTTCGGGTGTGATGCGTTCAAACTCGCCATAGCCGCACGTTCGCTCGGCTTCTGCACCAATGCGGATTCGCGGCAGAATCTTCAAGCGAGGACGATCGTTGCCAACGCTGCGGAGAACCTGACGAAACTGCGAAAGTACCGCCTCGTTCTCGGAATCATCCCAGGTTTGTGTCATCGTGATGATGGGCAGAAATCCGAACTCGCAGAGCTTCCGGATCCCCTGCAAGGCTCGATCAAACGTGCGATCACCTCGAATTGGATCGTTCCGCTCCGCGTCCGGCCCGTCGATCGAGACGCGGAACTCCAGACTGTAGGTCGAGTTCTCGACGGCTGTTTTCAGCCGCTGCAGCCATTCGTCTTTCAGCACGGTCCCGTTGGTGAGAATCGTCACCGGTCCGAACGGCAGCGTCCGTTCAACCATCGGCACGAGAGCCGGGTTCAAGAATGGCTCGCCGCCCGTGAAATAGTATTCTTTAACGCCCTGTTCAACCGACTCCTGCAGGGCGTTCTCCACCGTCTGCAGTGAGAGAAAACCGAACGATTTGTTTGTGGGACTGCAACTGATGAAGCAGTGGCGGCACGTGAGATTGCAGATTGTCCCGGCGACCTGGAACCAGAGCACATCGAGCGAATCCAGCGAGACATGCGGCGTGTCGGAAGTCATCGCGCACATGCGGAATCCTCCGAGGCAGTCGCATCCGTCGTACTCACTCGGCTGGCGAGCAGTTCGATCACCGACGAAACCTGAGCGTAACCGTTCTGAAGCAGAAAACGGGACGAGCGTCCGTAGCTCTTTGCTCCCAGAATGAAATAGTCCCCTTCCGGATTGACCAGCACGCCGACTCCACTGGAGGTGACCTGGGTGCAATCGCCCCCCGTCTGCCCGAGCAATTCAGCGGCCAGCTTGATCGGCCCCTCAGTCGCGTAGCATTCGTGGATCTGCAACTCGCGTGTCAGCTCGCGATCGGGGCGGAATCCCGTACAGGCCAGCACGTGATCCACCACGATTCCCTGAACATCTTCGGTTTCCAGATTTCGCAGGTTCACTCTCAGAGAGTCCCCATCGCGTTCCATCGAGTCCACAACGGTTTCAGGACGCCAGTGAACCGGGGACGCCGGGTCGGACACCAGCTGATTCGCTTTCGACGACAGTTGCTCGCGGGCAGAGAGGGAATCGTTCGGGATCGGAACGAGCGGACCATCCGGCCGCCGTGACCGCGTCGACCAGAGGATCTCACCCGTCTGGTTCTTAAAGAGCAGAGACAATCCCACAACCATCGTCGCGGCTGAGTAGCCACTACCGAGCACGAGGATTCTCTTCTTCTGCGCGATCGATTCAAACTTCGCCCTGGCCGGGACGCCGTACTCAATGAGATCGGCATTCGCGAGTTCACCAGGACAGCAGATCCCCCCCGCTCCAGCGGCAGTCGGTGTGCGAAAGACTCCACTGCAGTCGAGAACAACATCCGCTGTATGGATGGCTTCTCTGCCGGCGGTTTCAACGAGGAGACGAAACGGTTGACCAGATCGTTTCCCGATTCGATCTGCTTTCAACCAGTCGCCCCGGCTGACGCTACGGACTCGCGTCTGCGTGAGCAGATCGGCCCGGAGGGAAACCCAGCGAGCCAGAGGTTCGAGATATCCGCGTACGAACTCATCCCCCGATTCGGATTCTTCGAGCGGCACGGCGAAGTCGACAGCTGCACGTCCACCTGGCGTGACATTCAACCGCCGTGGAGAAAACAACTTCACGTAGCCCCACCTGCGGACGGAATCGGCGATCTCCCCCTGTTCGAACACCGTGACTGACCAGCCCTGGTCGATGGCCTGGCGAGCTGCTTCGAGACCGACGGGCCCTGCTCCGATAACTGCGATGGACGGCATAGACATTCCGGATGGGGCTTAGACGTGTTCAGCGATCGGTTCGGCAAAGCGTTCCGGGCGGAAGTCGTGCAGATCGAACTCGACATCGTGTCCGAGAGCGAGATCACTGAGAATGCGTGCGGAGACGGGACAAAGCGAAAGCCCTGCTCGGTAATGGCCGGTGCCGATGATCACATTCTCCAGCCCGGGTGCCCGCCCGAGCACCGGCAACCGGTCGCTCGCAACAGGACGGAACCCGCACCAGGATCGCTCCACCGGAAGCTGTCGAACTTCTGGAAGAATACTCGCGGCGAACTCCTGCAGGATCTCAATCGTATCGGACTCGACAGTCCGGTCGAAACCGACCTGCGATTCCGTCGAACCGATGAGAAGTCTTCCATCACGGCGTGGCACGAGATAGCGCTTCCCCTGCTCCACAATAAACGGGAACGGCTGCGGCAACTGTAACATCACAAGTTGACCACGAACGGGAGCGACCGGGAGCCGCACATTCAACAGTTCGCCGAATGCCCCGGACCACGCACCAGCCGTGATGAGAAACTGTTCTCCTTCGAAGACTTCGCTCGCGGATCGGACAGCGGCCAGTCGATCGCCACGAATGTCGAGTTGCTCGATTGCTTCGCCTTCGTGAATCTGTAGGCCAAGTTTCCGGCAGCCCGCGATCAGAGCTTTGAGATGCCGGGGATTGCGAACCTGCGCCTGCCCGGGAAGCAGATAGGCACTCTGCAGTTCGCTCGAAAACCGGGAGCTCGTCTGACGAATTTGATCCTGATCGAGCGATCGCGTTTCGATCTCCTGAGTATGCCAGTCGGCGATCTCGTCATCGAGAGCGGAAGGATCATCTTCAGGCGGGAGAATGATCGCTCCACAGCGATGGTATTCGTCGCTGATTCCGGTCAGCTCTTCAACCCGAGCCGAGAACTCAGGCCAGAGAGCCGAACTGGCGATGGCGAGTTGACGATAACCGGGACTGGCGAGATGGACTTCGCCGGGCGGAATCATGCCCGCGCCCGCCCACGACGATTCTCGGCCGACAGATTGCCGATCGACAACCGTGACCGTGCATCCCTGCTGAGCCAGTTCCAGTGCGGTGGCGAGCCCGATGACTCCGCCGCCGACGATGATGACATCGCTTGTCGTCATGATCCTCTACATGCGGCTCCTCGCCGCGATTCACTCAAAAAACAGGTATCCGTCGTCTCAGTTCAGGCTGGCGGCAACCGCACGGCCAAGATCTTCCGGCGTCGTGTTATAAATCCGGCAGGCTTCTTCAATGCTGCGTCCCAGCAACAGAGCCTCCGAGAATTGCTTAAGCTGATTCGGTGTGCCGCGGCTCATCAGCAGTCTGACCGTAACCAGTCCGACATGTTCGGTCACATCCGGAGAAAACGTGCCCGGCTGAAACACGTCGCGAGGACGGTTCACCCCCTTGATGGCCCGTGACGCCGAATTAAAGAGTGCCCGTTCGAATTCTGCGTTGCGGAGTTCTGAGTCCGCGAGTGCCCAGCCGGCTCCTTCGGTCAACCAGTCCACACGCGTCGTGGAATCGCGCTGCAGAGCCGCTGAGATCATCCCTTTGGAGAGAGTCCACTTGAGTGACGGAGTTGTCGCCGAGGCGACGTCACCGGTATCGAGGACCGCGACGTACGCCATATCGTAGCCGGACGTCACCCGGGCATGGCCGAACATCAGGTCGGTGGCCTGACGGTTTTCGATCGAGCGGTTGAACTCTTCGTAATCGTATCGATCCTTGAAGACATAGATCGCGAGCCGCCCTTTCCACTCCGGTTCTTTCGCCAGAGCGAGTTTCGATTTCAAACCGGAACGCATCTGTTCGGCCCAGTCGAGCACGGTCTGCAACCGCTGCGGGTCGACGTTGCCCATCACCAGTAAATTGTCGTTGGTGACCGACGCCGGATTCGCCGATGACAAGGTGCGTCGCCAGTGAGAATCGCCCTGGTCGCGACGATGTTTCTCGAACTCCTGCGGCGTCATGTTCGCCAGTTGCATGCGTCGCTCATCGCTGGCTGAGGGAACCATTTCCAGCAACGGCTGTTTGGGGTCGTTGCCATCGAACTTGATTCCCTCGCTGATCCAGGCTTTCAGGTCTTCGTAGTTCTTCCGCGTGATTCGCGCCTGTCCCTGCGGCATACGGGGATTCTCGAGACCACCGGTCAGTCGGAACAGGCGGCTGTCTTCGAGATTGCCGGGAATCAGCACCTCGCCACTGTCGCCGCCAATCAGGATCTTCTCGAAAGTCTCGACGGAGAACCCGCTGTTGGGGTTGGCTCCGCTATGGCAGCCATGGCAGAACGTGACCAGCATCGGGGCGATGTCTTTGGTAAATGAAACCGTCTCGGTTCCATCCGGCTTGGCCACTTTAATCTCGGGCATTTTCTTGCCGTCCGAGCTGGCCGCCAACTCCGACATGGTCATGTTTTGATCGGTACCGTCGAACTTCGCCCCCTGGGCAATCCAGGCGGCGATCGTTTCGATCTCTTCCTGTGGCAGCGGATTTCCATTCTTCGGCATCCGAGCGGGCGGATTGGCGATCAACTTCAGCGCGAGCAGGCTGCGATTGGCCGAGCCGGGAACGAGCAGCACACCGCTGCGTCCTCCTCGACGCATGCCGGCGAAGGTATCAAGCCGCAATCCGCCGGCTGCTCCATCGTCGTGACAACCGACGCATTTCTCGGAGAGGATCGGCGCGACATCCTTGGAGAAGCTCACCCCGGCATTCCCGGGCATCGCTTCGCCCGTGGCCCGGGCGAGATTTCTCCTCTGTCCCTCAATTGTCCGCTGCACCGATGAGAAGACCCGATCATCTTCTTCGAGGCCGGCCTCGCTGGCGATTTGTTTCAGGGAGTCTTCGGCTTCACTGAGGGCGGTCTCGGCTTCGTCGTACTCTTTCTGGCGAATCAGCGAAGAGACACGGGAGACATCGCGACGCAGTTCCGTGAGGGTGCGTCGATGCTCGGTGGTGAGCTGAGCCTGAAGGTCCGAAGCGTCGATCAACAGCATCCCGCAGAACACCATCAACGCGAACAGACCAGTGAGTGATCGAGGAATCCGTTGAGATAAGGACTGAATCATCGTTTTCGCCTCGTGTTCTGCCAAAGCTTCCACGTGAGGGGGGGAACCGGAGCCTGAGAAGTTTGTTCCGGCTCTGCGGATGCGATTTCGTGCGTCGCTCGTTAGTTTATACCGCCGGAGGGCGGTTTCGCAATCGCCTCAATTTTCGCCCTGCGAGCCGTTTTGTGTAGAATTCCTGAGGAACGGGCCATCCCTGCAGCATCTCTTCGCGCAGGCTCGCCTGAAGTTTTGAGCCGTCAGTTGCCGAGTCTAAACCGATGAGTATCCGGACAGTTGAGCAGAAGCAGGAGGAACTGCTGCAGATCCTCCGCCAGTACGGGCGTATCGGCGTGGCGTTTTCCGGCGGGGTCGACAGCACCGTCGTCGCGAAAGCAGCCGCCCTGGCCGCTCCCGGAGACGCGGTCGCCCTGATCGCGGACAGCCCTTCCGTACCTCGGGGTACGGTAGAGGAAGCCCGGGAGCTTGCTGCCCTCATCGGCATCCCGCTCGTCGTTCTCAAGACGACCGAGTTCGAGAAGGACCAGTATCGGGCGAACTCGGGGAATCGATGTTTTCACTGCAAAGACACCCTGTACTCGACGATTACGGCTTATAACACAGTGGAACTCAGCCAGCGGGGCGTCGATCTCGACGTCATCGTGAACGGTACGAACACCGACGATCTGGGAGACTATCGCCCCGGGCTCCAGGCGGCGGCCGATCATCATGTCCGCAGTCCTCTGGTGGAAGCGGGACTAAACAAGGCCGACGTGCGGGAACTGGCGGCTTACTGGGAACTGCCCGTCTGGAACAAGCCTGCTTCCCCCTGCCTGTCGAGCCGTATCGCTCACGGACTCGAAGTTACGATTGAACGTGTCCGTCGGGTCGATGAGGCCGAGCGTTTCCTGAAGGAACGGTTTGGACTGAACGAATTGCGAGTCCGGCACGAGTTCAACGATCTGGCTCGCATCGAAGTTCCCCGCGAAGCGATCGACGCTCTTTCCGCCGAAGAAGCCCGCGACGAAATCGTTCAGCAATTCGAGTCACTCGGCTTTCGCTACGTGACGATCGATCTGGCAGGCTTCCGCTCCGGTTCCATGAACGCCGTGCTGCCCATGAGTGTTCTGCAGGATCATCGGCAGGCGGGCTCAACCCCCTGAAGGGGCGGATTGCGGAAGCGTGTATCGCGAGAAGCGCGAGAAATTTACCTCGTCGATCTTCTCCTCGCCAATGATCGAGTTCACCGCGACTCGAATCTCCTTCCGCAGTCGAAGCAGACTCGGCTCGGCAATCTGTTCGGGCGTCGCGGAATTGACGAGTGCGCCGACTGTCTCACGGATGCGATTCTCCCGCTGGCGAATGGATTTATCTGCGGACATGTAATCCTTGACTGTTCCTTCGATCGTCAATACCGCTTCGTAGTTGATGATGTCGACACAGTCCGGGGCGTGGGCACTGGGGACCATTGATTCCGCCTCACCGAGAGAAATCTCGAAGACCTGATCTTCCTGATAGGCGGCGACCATCTCTTCCCGATCCTGATCCATCTGATCCTGACTCGCTGCCGCCCGCGGATGGACGAAGGAAAGCATGAGCACGGCGACAACAGCAAGTACGACAATCATTCCGACCAGAAGGAGATTGTCGGTGCTGAAGGCGAATGCCATCTGCGGCCGCTCCCGTTCCCGCTGGACGGCTCGATGAATTTCTCGCAGGCGTTCGAGTGTGTCGTTGGACAAGACGAAGGACTTCATTAGGACTTACTTACTGGATCATTGGCCGGCGGCGATGCGTCGCAAAATCACAATTCGCGCGAGTCGCCTCCGTTGCAGGAGGTTGGTTTTAAGCCGCATGGCTGGACTCCTGATGTCGTTCGGCAACAGAGCTGTTCCTCGAAAACGACAATGCGGGAGCGGTGGCTAAAGGTGGGTTGGATCCCTGAAGGAATGGTAGGTCACGTACGCCGGAACGCGGTTAAGATTCACAGCTTTGAACGTGATCCTGGTGCTTTCGGACGGAAGAATCCGCAGCACAGGTGCAACATGTTCACTACCCGCTGAACATCCCGGGATTAACCCTTAGGTAGAACCCCCGATTCGGATTCCCGATCCGTCAGGGTCCATCTGGCTCCGTGTCCCGTACCTGGACCGCGGCCTGCAGATGCCCCAGAAGAGTGGTGGCATCATCGGGGAGCTCAAACTGATCGAATGCCATCTCCGATCCCATGAACTCGACCCGGAAACAGTTCACGTAGTCGCGCATGGCGACGAGGGCGTCGTCGACATCTTTTCGCGAGACTCCGAGAATTGGCGTCTGATACGCTCCCAGCGCAGACCGCTGATCGCGGTGAGCGATGCGGCGGTTCCGAATCGTCCGCAGCTTGCCGCAACTCTGCTCGACCGCCTGATCTTTTTCCTCGAGACGAGTCGCGAGCTCGGTGTATTTCTCTCGATCGAGCTGCTCGTAGAGTTGGCGAAGCACGAGATTATCGCGCCCAAACGATCGCGGGCGATCGGTGAGACTGCAGATCTCCAGCACCACATAGTCGAGCCAGAGGAACTGCAGCATGCCGAAGAACGTCGGAGCAGACTGATTCAGTAAATCGAGCGTCTGTTGATCGGCTCCGAACAACTGCCGATACATGATCCACCGGCCGTGCAGCCAGGTCAGTTCATTCTCGATCGTCTCGAAGATCTCCCGCAGGGATTCGGGAATTCTCGAATAGTCCAGAGCGGGCGGCTGAAACTGGTCCATCAGTACGTTCTCCTGTTCGCGATGTGCAAACAGTAACAGCGCAGAAAAAAGCCTCGCAACCGAGTGGCGAGGTTTTAATGGTGGCGCCTGGAACTGCTTCAGAAACGGAAGCTCAAGAGACCGGCACCCGCATGGCGCGACATCTTGTGACTTCGTCACCCGGCCGTAACATGGCCGGGCCAGCCATGCTGGTTAGTCGTTTGCTGTTTGGAAATCGCCCCGCCCGTTTACGGCCAGGTTTTGATTTCGAGTTCGAGTTCGATCTCATGCGTGTCCTGGACTTTGGAACGGACCAGGTTGATCAGGCGGAGAACGTCGTCGCTGGTGCAGTTCTCGTGGGTGATGATGAAGTTGGCGTGCAGATCGCTGACTTCGCAGTCGCCAACGCGGGTCCCCTTCAGCCCGGACTGTTCAATCAATGCTCCGGCGGAGAGACCGCGTGGATTTTTGAAGACGCAGCCGGCCGACTGCGACGAAAGCGGCTGGGAAGCCTTCTTCATGATCCACGTTTTCCGCAGTCGCTTGGTGATCTCGTTCGGATCATCTTCGCTCAACTGCAGCGTGGCAGAAATGACGATCGCGTTCCCGACATGGCTGTTACGGTATTCGAAGCCAATCATTTCGCTCGACAGCGTTTCGATCTTGCCGTCGTGTGTCATCACGTCGATCGATTCGACCTTGGTTCCGATTTCGCCGCTGCGGGTGCCCGCATTGCCAATGACGGCTCCGCCGATCGTTCCCGGAATCCCGGCCAGCTCTTCCAGTCCGGTCAAACCGCCGGCGACACTGCGGGAAATGACATGCGACAGCAGAGCCCCTGCTCCCGCCGTGACTTTCGTGCCGTCGACTTCAACCTTGCAGAAATCGCCATTGTTGAGCCGCAGCACGACGCCGCTGACTCCTTCATCGCGAATCAGCAGATTCGAACCTTCCCCGAGAACGTGCACCGGAAGATTCTCTTTCTGGCAGCACTGAAGCACGGCGGCCAGTTCGTCCATCGTTCGCGGCTCGATCAGGTATTGAGCCGGCCCCCCCAGCTTAAGCCAGGTGTAAGGGGCCAGCGGTTCGTCCTGTCGAGTGATTTCAGCAAAGGAATCCAGGCAGCTCATCATAGATCCGATCAATGTTTCCTGCTCCGAGCGTGGCGATCACCTCGGCTCGGGATCCTGTAATAACGTCTCGTGAATCGTCCAGTCTGCAACGCATTTGGTCAAGGCTGGGACAGAATGCGAAGCGCCCACCGCGACGGTTTCCCGCTTCGACCAGTTTCTCAGCCGTCGTTCGCACGCGATCATCGGCCGTTTCTCGCGCAGCGAAGATGGGAAGGATAGTCGTCTCATCGGCTTCTCGCAAAGCATCTGCGAATTGATCGAGCAGCATCTCGGTCCGCTGGATCTGATGCGGCTGAAAAAAAGCTCGCACATAGCTGCCGGGAAACCGCTGTCGTACCGCCTGAAAGGTCGCCCGCAACTCCGAAGGATGATGGGCGTAGTCGTCGACATAATACGCCCCGTTCCGCTGGCCTCTCAAATGAAAGCGGCGTTCGACTCCGGGGAAGGTCCGCAATCCCTCGGCGATGGCGTTCCAGGAGAGCCCCACTTCTCGGGCCAGCAGAGCCGCAACCGTGGCGTTGGCAATTTGATGTCGCCCGCAGAGCGGAAGTTCCAGAGCCACCGACTCCTCTTCCCGACGCAGCGTGAATGTGCCTCCCGCCGGCGAGGTTCCCACCTCAGTGATCTGCCAGAGCGGCGCGACAATGGAAGGCTCGAACTCCGCCCGGCTCGTGAACAGAACCCGGCGACACCGGACCCCGTCGATGCTGCGGAGCGTCGCTTCACAATCGGCGTTGGCAACCAGCAATCCGTCCGGGTCCACCCGACTCGAAAACTCGTGGAATGCCCGAACGAGAGACTGTTCCTCCGGATAACAGTCGAAGTGATCCGCCTCGACGTTCAACACCGCTGCCAGTTGAGGCCGGAGATGCAGGAACGAACCTCGAAACTCGCATGCTTCGACGACCAGCTCGGCCCGTTGTCCACAACATCCCGCCTGGGTCTGCTTTTGGAGTTTCCCCCCGGCGATCAATCCCGAATCGTGCCCGGCAGACTGCAGCAGATGATGCAGCATCAGCGAGCTTGTCGTCTTGCCATGGGTCCCGGCGATGGCAATGCCTCGCCGCTCTTTGAGCAACTGCCCGAGATACTCCGCGTAGCTGAACGAAAGGACGCCCGCCTGCAGTGCGGCTTTGCGTTCGGGGTTCGACTCCCCAATCGCAAGGCTGTAGACATGCACATGGCATTCTGGCGGGACATTGCCGACCTCGTGTCCCTGGTGAACCTGAATTCCTCGACGGAGAAAATGCTGTCGTACGGAATGCGGAACAACCGAGTCGGAGCCAGAAACCATCCAGCCGCGATCGCAGAGAAAATCCGCGAGCGATCTCATCCCTGCTCCGCAAATCCCGGTCAAATGAGCATGAGGCGTGGACAAGGCGACCATCCAGACGGGAACGGAGAGCCTGACCTGCGTACGACGTGAAGGTTGTCAGCAGTCAGGGCGAACGACCAGATCACAATCGCCAGTCAGATCATGTCGAGCTTGCGATGGCGTCTCACGGGAGCTCGCCGACATTCACTGCACAGCCCAAAGACCTCAAGACGGTGACCATCCATGAAGAAGCCCATCTTGTCGGCGACCGATTCGAGGATCGCCTTGATTTCGTCGTTGTGGAATTCCTGCAGCTCGCCGCATTTTCGGCAAATGAGATGATCGTGCTGGGGATAGCCGTAATCGTGCTCCCAGATCTCGCTGCCATTGGGGCGGGCTACTTTGCGAATCAGACCAGCGGATTCCATCGACTCGAGCGTGCGATAAACGGTCGAACGACTGACCCGTTTGCGGCCGCTGGAACGGAGACGTTCGGAAAGCTCTTCGGCATCGAAGTGTTCGTGGTTGTCGAAGACCTCATCGACGATGATTTCACGCTCAGGCGTAAGACGCATTTTCTGCGTCGCCAGATATTCCCGAAATTTTTCTTTCGGACTGGCGGTGACGGTGACATTCCCCAAACCACTCACGATGTGCACTACTCCTCAGAAGCCCGTCGGGCTCCCCTGCTTTTGTCCGAAGTCCTCGAGGACTTGCCTGCTTTTGACCGAAGTCCTAGCGGACTTGCCTGCGTTGATCGGAAGTCCGAGCGGACTTGCCTGCATTGATCTCATCAGCCGCGATGTTTAGTTGTCGTTCTGAATCTGACGAAGAAAGTTCGCCAGTGCGGCTTCCATTTTTTCATCCGTATCGTAGGTCCCGTTCGCAATCTCTTCGCGAATCCGGGCGATCAGTTCCGAACGGGAAGGATCGTTCTCCTCGAGCGATTGCAGTTCAGACATCATGCGTGCCATCGGAGAGATGTCCAGCTGATCGGTCGGAACGCGAATTCCGCCCGACGTCTGCTGAATCGGTGTCTGTGGAACGGGGTGTTTGCTGCCGGACACCGGCCAGTTGCTGCCGGTTCCACCAATACCTGTAATGGCCATCCATGCCTCCTGTTCATAATCGCCGACGACAGCAGGTCCGAGTCGCGAACATCATTTTCTCGAGACTCCCAATGCCGCAGCATCACTCCGGCATTGCGCACTTTCCCCGCGTTGTTTCGTCGGACAGGGAACTTCCGGAATTCTAAGCCTAAACAGGCTCCGACTTCAACAGGGAATCAGGAATCGAGGTTTCCGGCGAACATTCGAGCAGGCGCAAAAAAAACGTTGCGGGGAGCTGACACTCCCCGCAACGTCGTGGAATTCATGGGGCCGATTGCGGCCTAGTCGTCTTTTGGACCTTCGTTCACTGGAACATCACAGGCGATCTCACATTCATCGAAATCGCATTCATCGGTCTCATCCAGTGCAGCCGAGCCTCGCGTATAGGCCTTGAAACCGTTCCCGAAGGCCTTTTCGCTGGAGAATCCCGTATACCAGTAGCTCTGGTTGGCATTCCCGACCGCATCTCCCACATCGTTCAATTCTGATACAATCGCGTGTTGGATTGAACTCAACCCGACAATCAGTCCCAGAATCAGGATGGTGCCGATCAGCACCAGCTCCGCCGAGATAATGAACCCGGCTTCGTCTTCATAAAATGCTTTAAACATTGTGGCTACCCTTTTCCGCTAGGCTGGACGATCCATCGCCACGAACTGAAATCCTCCGACTTCCGTACTGACCTTCATGCGTTGCAATAAATGTACCACGTTGCAAAAAAACCACAACCATCAGGTGTACAGGTAGCACCATCCTCATATCTTGCCGGATTCAGCGAAAAACTCAATATCAAAACCGACCTGAACGAAATTTTAACGTTTCCGGACGTGGTCGGATTTCGTCCGAATGGGCGGCGATCGGTCACCGGCACCGTACGGGAACCGGAGGGGCTTCATTTTCCGATCTACTTCCAGTAAGTATGGACCGCACCCATCCCGGTTGCGTCGATATTCAAGCCAAGGTTTTGCGCCTGTCCGATTTCTTTGAGAGGTACACGCAGTTGAGTCGCCCACCTGCTTCCCGTTGGGAGATTTCCATCGACGCCGGTGGAACGTTCACGGATCTGGTTGCCCGGACGCCGTCCGGCCAGACGCGGACTCATAAAACCCTTTCATCCGGGGTCGTGATTGGCGGCATCGCTGGCGCGAACGGCTGTACGGTCAGCGATCCGAGCCGTCGCCTCGATCCACACGGGGTCTGGGCGGGGTATCACTTTCGGATTAGTGGCTCCACGCCATTTGAGACCACGGTCGTGGAGTCGCATGCCGGTGGAAAACTGATTCTGGCTCAGCCCCTGCCAGAGGGGTTCATCGGAACGAACTATGAACTTTCTGGCGATGAAGAAGCTCCGGTAGTCGGAATCCGCTATCTGCTGGGGCTCTCCCGCCACGAGCCAGTCCCGCCAGTCAATGTTCGGCTGGGAACGACAAGGGGGACCAACGCGCTGCTGGAACGCCGTGGTGCCCGCTGTGCTTACGTGACCACGGCCGGTTTTGGCGATGCTCTGAAGATTGGACATCAGGACCGCCCCCGGCTGTTTGATCTGGAAATTCAGAAGCCGACGCCACTCTCGGAGCTGGTCCTCGAAGTCGAAGAACGAATCGCCGAGGATGGCGCCGTTCTCAAGGAGCCGGACCTGCGGCAGGTCGAGGAAGATTTGCAGCGAATTTTTGATCGCGGAATCCCAGCCGTCGCGATCTGCCTGGTGCACGCCTGGAAGAACCCGAGTCACGAACAGCAAGCTGCCGAGATCGCGTCGCGGATCGGTTTTCCGCATATCAGTGTTTCCCATCAGGTCAGCCCGTTAATCGGCCTCATCGCCCGAGGCGACACCACGCTGATTGATGCCTATCTGAACCCGGTTCTGCAGCAGTATCTGGCTTCGATCCAGAAGTCACTGCCCGGAAGTCAGCTGGAGTTGATGACCTCGAGTGGCGGACTCGTTACCGCCGACCACTTTCAGGGGAAAGACAGTATTCTCTCCGGACCCGCCGGCGGAGTCGTGGGGATTGCTCAGGTACGCGATGAATACGCCCTGAAGCAGGCGATCGGCTTCGACATGGGCGGCACGAGCACGGATGTCTGTCGGTTCGATGGCCGATTTCATCGCGAGTTTGAATCGATGAAAGCCGGCATTCGTATCGCCACGCCCATGCTGGCGATCGAAACCGTGGCCGCCGGCGGGGGAAGCATCTGTCACTTCGACGGCGTGCGGCTTCTGGTCGGCCCGCCATCCGCGGGAGCCGATCCGGGCCCCTGCTGTTACGGACGAGGGGGCCCGCTTACGGTCACCGATATGAATCTGATTACGGGACGAATCCTGTCTGCGCACTTTCCGTTTCCGCTCGATGTCGACGCGGTCCGCGAAAAGCTGCAGAGACTCCGCGATGAAGTCGCAGCCTCGCCGCTGGGACGAAATTACACCGTCGAGGAACTGGCGGAAGGCTTTCTTGAAATCGCGAACATCCTGATGGCCCGGGCGATTCGGCGAGTTTCCGTCGCACGCGGTTACGATCCGGCCGAGCATACCCTCATCAGTTTCGGCGGGGCGGGAGGTCAGCACGCCTGTGCCCTGGCGAATGAACTTGGCTTCCCAAAAATCCTGATTCATCCCTTCGCCAGTTTATTCAGCGCTTTTGGCATCGGCTGTGGTCATCAGCGACAAATCGCCGCCCGATCCGTGCTCCGCCAACTTCATCAGACTCCAGACAGCGAGCTTTCTTCACTCTTCCTCGCCCTGATTACGGAAGCCCGGCAGTCGCTCGATGAACAGGGTCTTTCCGCAGACATCAATGTCCGCGAGATCCGCTCCCTCGACCTGCGTTATCTTGGAACGGAAACGCCGCTGACCATCGAATGCCCCGCCGATGGCGATTTTCGTTCGGCGTTCGACCGCGAGTTCTCCAGACGCTTCGGTTACCGACGTGCCGGGCATCCGGTCGAGATCGTCACGGCTCGGGTCGAACTCGTCGCCGAGAACCACGCCGCGATAGCCGAGGCAGTTCAAGAGAGGATCGAGACTCATGAACGTCAGGAAGAGACCACCTCGGTTTTCGTTCATGGTCAATGGCGAAACGCGAGTGTCATCCAGCGGGACGGTCTGCAGCCGGAAACGATCGTGACCGGTCCGTCTCTTATTGTCGATGCACACTCCGTGGTTCTGGTCGAGCCTGGATTCTCAGCTGCCATCGATCCTCGCGGCATGCTCACTCTCAGGAAGACCGACGAAGACGAGGTCCGTCCGCGAGAAACGGGTGACATTCGGGGGACCTCTCCCATTCTCCTCGAACTGTTTCATAACCAGTTCGCTTCCATCGCCGAGCAGATGGGAGAAACGCTGCGTCAAACCGCGCAGTCGGTCAACGTGAAGGAGCGACTCGATTACAGCTGTGCGGTATTCGATCGCGACGGAAGTCTGATCGCGAATGCCCCGCACGTTCCCGTGCATCTCGGGGCGATGAGCGAAACCGTGCGCCATATGCTCGATGCATTCCCGAAGATGAAGGCCGGTGACGTTTACGTCACCAACGATCCGTATCAGGGCGGGTCACATCTCCCCGATATCACTGTGGTCACGCCGATCGTGAGTGAAGTTGGTCAACTCCAGTTCCTGGTTGCTTCCCGCGCTCATCATGCCGACATCGGCGGCATCACGCCGGGCAGCATGCCCCCGTTCTCGAAGAATCTGGCCGAAGAAGGAGTCGTCATTCGGCCGATGCTGCTGCAGAATTCCGAACAGGACTTCTTCCCGGAACTTCGCGAACTTCTGACGAAAGCCCCCTGGCCTGCCCGGCGAGTGGACGAAAACCTCGCGGACCTCCGGGCCCAGATGGCGGCCAACGAAATCGGTGTCAGACAGCTGCGGCAACTTATCGAGGACCATCAGGAAGCGACGGTCTTTCATTACGTCTCGCAGATCCGGGAAGCCGCAGCCGAAAAAACGCGGCTCGCTCTTTCCCGGTTTCCGGCAGGCGAACATCGCTTCGTCGATCATCTCGACGATGGCAGTCCGATTTCTGTCACAATCACCATCGGCGACGGGCGAGCCCGTGTCGATTTCACCGGCACAGGACCGGTATTGGCTTCAAATCTGAACGCGAATCGAGCGATCGTTACGGCTGCCCTGCTGTATGTTTTCCGCTGCCTGATCAATGAAGATGTCCCACTCAACAGTGGTGTGCTCGACGTGATCGATCTGGAGTTACCGGAATGCCTGCTGAATCCGCCGGCCAAACCGGATCCGGCCGATTGTCCGGCTGTTGTCGGCGGAAATGTGGAGACCTCGCAGCGAGTCGTCGATGTTCTGCTGGGGGCACTCGGGCGGGCAGCCGCCAGTCAGGGGACAATGAACAACCTGACCTTCGGTGATAAGACCTTCGGCTACTACGAAACGATCTGCGGCGGCTCGGGTGCGACGCCGAATGCGGCTGGCTGCGATACCGTGCATACGCATATGACAAACACTCGCATGACCGACGCCGAGATTCTCGAGCATCGCTTTCCAGTCCGCGTTCGGCGGCACGCGGTGAGAGCAAACTCGGGCGGAGCCGGGCAGCACGCGGGCGGCAACGGGCTGATCCGCGAACTCGAATTCCTCAAGCCGCTCTCGGTTACGCTGCTCAGTCAACGGCGCGGTCAATTCGCCCCGTTCGGACTCGAGGGCGGAGCGGCTGGATCAATCGGCCAGACGACGCTGGTGGACTCCACTGGCGAAGAAGCTGCGCTCCCAGGCTGCTTCGACATTCAGATCGAAGCAGGCCAACGACTGAGAATCGAGACGCCGGGAGGCGGAGGCTGGGGCGAAATCTCCTCGCCATCGAATTAAGCCGACGGCGGCTGAGGATCCTGCTGCTGCGCGGAATCCGCGGACGGATCGGCCGGCGTATTTTTTTCCAGGGCCGCTCCGGCGGTGAGGGCGCGATAGGTCTCGTCATCCGCGAGACAATACACGCCGCTCTGCGTCATTTTCAGCAGCTTGAGTCCCTTGTGACTGCGTAATGCTCGCGCAATCTGGCCGTCGGGCTGCGCCTTGATGATCATCTGAGTTCCTTCGAAGCGGTGTCGCGAGCTCTCTCGTGGCCCGGGACGGGATCATACCCAAGAGGCAGACGATTCAAAGGACATGGAGAACGTATCAGGCAGATTTAACACGTTCTCCATGATCTTCACTGGCCGTTCATTTATGAAGACAGCTGGCTGCGGAAGTTTTCGAGTCCCGCCTTGAGCGCCTCTTCGATCTTCGAAGGATCCTTACCGCCGGCTTCGGCCAGATCAGGTCGCCCGCCACCACCGCCCTGAACCAGCCTGGCAGCTGCTTTCACGCAGTTGGAAGCGTTCATCCCCTTCGACTTCATCAGGTCCGTGCTCACTCCGGCAAGCAATGCCACGCGACCATCGACTTCGGTGGCCAGAATGACTGCAGCCGGAGCCTTCTTCCGCAAACGATCGGCGTAGTCCCGCAGAACGTCCTTGTCGACATTCGGCACGAAGTGAGCCACCAGCGCCACGCCATCAACCTTCTCCGCATCAGCGAGCAGGCTGGAAACATCGTCGCCGATGGACTGCCGCATCTGCTCGGACAACTTACGCTTCGTGTCCTTCAGCTCGTTCTGCAGCGACTCGAGCTTGCGAAGCACTTCGTCAGCGGAGCCCACTTTGAGCTCGCTCATGATGTCCCGCAGCAACGTTTCCTTGGCCCGCATTTCAGAGATGGCCTTCTCGCCGGTGTAAGCGACCAGTCGACGTACGCCTTTGGCGACCGGTTCTTCAGCGACAATCTTGAACATCCCGACCTGCCCCGAATTCGACAGGTGTGTGCCCCCACAGAGTTCTTTGCTGAACTCGCCGATTGACACAACGCGAACCTTGTCCGGGTACTTCTCGCCGAACAGAGCCATCGCCCCGGCTTCGCGGGCTTCTTCGATCGCCATCAGCTTTGTCGTGACCGACGAACCTTCGGCAATGTGCGAGTTGACGATGTCTTCGATCTTGCACAGCTGTTCAGAAGAGAGCGGCTTCTTATGAGCAAAGTCGAATCGCAGTTCGTCCTGCTGCACTTTCGATCCACGCTGGGTCGCGTTGTCGCCCAGTGTGGTTCGCAGCGCGTAATGCATGATGTGCGTGGCCGAGTGTGCCCGGCGGATGGCGTGACGGCGATCTGCATCAACCTCACACCGCAGCGTCTGACCGACTTCCAGCTTGCCCTGTTTCAGGTGTCCGATGTGCAGCCACAGGTCGCCATCTTTCTGCGTGTCCTGAACGGCGAACTCGACCCCATCGGCCGTCAGCGTTCCGGTGTCGCCAACCTGTCCGCCCGACTCGCCGTAGAAGGGTGTCTTGTCCAGAACGACGGCGATGAGATCCCGATGTCCAACTTCGGTCACTTCGTCGACCAGCTGCTTCTCGGCGATGATGCCAACGACTTTGGCTTCGGTCGAAGTCGTTTCATAACCGACGAACTCGGTTCCGCCCGACGTCTTGCGGATCGCATCGAGCGGACCTTCGGCCATGACGGACTTCTGTTTGCCGGCGTTGCTGATAATGCCGTGCTCTTCCATCAGCTGTTCGAAGCCGAGCCGGTCGACCTTCAAATTATGACGGGCGGCCAGAGCATCGGTCAGTTCGTACAGGAAGCCATCGGTGGTATGCAGCTGGAAGGCATCTTTTCCGGTGATGATGCCGGTCGTTTTGGCATCATCGAGGCAGCGTTCGAAGCGGTTGAGCCCGCGTTCGATCGTATCGAGGAAAGCGTCTTCTTCTTCCTGAATGGCCGACTGCACCGAGCCGACCGATTCCTTGAGTTCCGGATACGGCTTGCCGAGCATCTCGACGACTTTCGGGACGAGCTTGTGCAGCACCGGTTCCTGCTTGCCGATCAGATAGGCTTCGAGCACGGCTCGCCGGAGCAGCTGTCGCACAACATAGCCCTGCTCTTTGTTATCCGGCAGCACGTTTTCATGCACGCACATCGTGACCGCCCGCACGTGGTCAGCGATTCGGCGCATGGCCCGGCCATGTTCGCCGGAGAAGTCGTACTTCACGCCAAGCACGTCGCCGACGGTATCGCACAGCGGGCGGAGTGTGTCGATCTCGAAGTTGCTTTCGACGCCCTGGAGCACGGCTGCGGTTCGTTCGAGTCCCATGCCGGTGTCGATGTTCTTCATCGGCAGCGGCTTCAGGTTGTCGGGCGGGTTGCCGACGCGATTGAACTGCGTGAAGACCAGGTTCCAGATCTCGACTTCCTTACCCCCGGTCGGCGGATGATAGTAGATCTCGCTACAGGGACCACAGACCCCGTCCGGACCATCGGTGGGAGCCCCGGCTGGCCAGAAGTTTTCGTACTCGTCTTCCCGCGAGATGCGACTGCGATCGAGACCGATTTCCTTTTCCCAGATGTCGAAGGCTTCGTCGTCATCCAGGTATACGGTCACTGTGAGGCGGTCTGGATCGAGACCGAGCCACTTCTTTCCCGTCAGAAATTCCCAGGCCCACTGAATCGCTTCACGTTTGAAGTAATCTCCGAACGAGAAGTTGCCGAGCATCTCGAAGAACGTGTGATGGTAAGCCGTCACACCAACGTTGCCGATATCGCCGGTTCGCAAACATTTCTGGCAGGTGGTTGCCTTCGTGAATTCCAGCTTGCCGATGCCGAGGAACTCGTTCTTGAACTGATTCATCCCCGCCGGCGTGAACAACACGGTCGGATCGTTAGGCACCAGAACATCGCTGGGCCGGCGGATACAGCCTTTGCCGACAAAGAAATCGAGATAAGCGTCGCGCAGTTCGTCAGTTTTCATAGTGGATTCGCCATGGAACTCCGCTGCGAAAGCGGAAGCCGGAAGGTTGTCGCAGATGCCTGAGCCTTCAGGATCTGTGAAGCAGAAGGAATGGTTTTCGATAGCGTCGCGGTGAGATTATGGTGATCGGCGGGAACTCGATCAAGCTAGGCCTGTTTCGTGCGACTTCTGTTGTCTGATCGACACAAACGACATCGCTTCGTTCGATGAACTTGATCGCTCCGAAGAGATTCCGACAGGCCCGTGAGGGGCACTTACCGATCCTCAACCCGTTTGAGCGTCCGGGGATACCGAGAGTGGTGAACACCAGCGGAATTTGATATGTTTAGGCAACTGCGTTCCCGCCCGGCCCGCCAGAACACCTTCAGGCACATGCCGACCGCGCTCACCCCACTTCCGGACGGCAATCGAGGGTTGCACGCAGATCTGTTATTCCGGCTCTTGAGTTCCAAGGAGTTCCCGATGCTTCGCTGGTGTTTCACGGTGTTGTTCCTTTCGACGTTGCTGCTCATCGTGGAACCTCTTCAGGCGGAAAACTGGCCCCGCTTTCGCGGCCCTAACGGACAGGGCATCTCTCTGGAAACCGGCTTCCCGACCACCTGGACGGAAGACGATTACGCCTGGACGCTGGAGATTCCGGGCATGTCCCATTCTTCGCCCGTCGTCTGGGAAGAGAATCTGTACCTCACAACTGGCCTGAACGACGGCGAAGTTCGCCGCCTGATCTGCCTCGATGCCGCCACCGGCAAACAGAAATGGGAACGCGATCTGGCTCTGAATACGGTTCATTTGCACAACAAGAACAGTTTCGCTTCCGGTTCACCATCCACGAACGGCACCCATGTGGTCGCCGCCTATGCCGATGAGGCCCAATTCATCGTCGCCTGCTGGACCAAAGACGGCAAAGAACTCTGGCGGACCGACATCGGCGGTTTCCTCAGCGAACACGGCCCCTCCTGCTCGCCGATCATTCACAACAATCTCGTGATCGTTCCTAAAGACATGAAGGGACCGAGCCTCGTCGCCGCCTTCGATCTGCAGACAGGAAAAGAAGTCTGGCGGACCGATCGCGAATTCCGTCGAACCTCCTACGCGACCCCGATCGTGCGGACCCGGGCCGATGGCATCGACGAAGTTATCTGCGTCAGCGGGATGATGGGGATTTCCGGTCTGAACGTCCAATCGGGCGAAATGCTCTGGCGGACCGAAAGCTTCCCCGAACGAACGGTCGGATCTCCGGTCCTCTGCGACGATCATGTCGTCGCCATCAGTGGCGGCGGCGGGAAGGGCCGCAATCTGTTCGTCGCTCCGCTCGACAGGGAAGGTACGGTAGAACCGAGCCTGAAGATCACTCGCAGCATTCCGTATGTTCCGACCCCCGTCTGCAAAGATGGCCTTTACTACATGATTCTCGACGGTGGTATCGCCTCCTGCCTGGAAATGCCGTCCGGCAAGGAAGTCTGGACCGAGCGCATCGACGGCAACTTCAGCGGTTCGCCGATCTGGCTGGAAGGGCGTTTGTACATGATCGACGAAGCCGGCACGGTCGTTGTGCTCTCAGCCGGACGGGAATTCAAAGAGCTCGGCCGCGTCGCTCTGGGAGATTTGTCGTACTCGACGCCAGTCGTGGCCAATGGTCGGATGTATCTGAAAACCTCCACAAAGTTGTTCTGCCTGCCGCGAAAGTAGTTCTCATTTCGTTGCAGAGCCTTTAGACTTGAAGGTTATTCAGCGCTCTTTCGAGCCGGCGAAGCGAATCGCTCCGCCCTGGTTGTGAGTGTCTTTCCGGAAGGCGACAGCGGGCCAGATCTCGCCTCAGACACAGTTTGCGCGACCTTTATTTCGCGGGTCTCAGTTTCCTTTTTTCCATTTTCCGAGACATCCGCGCAATCTTCCGTTTTTTTTCATCGAGCCTACGGTCTGTTTTTCAAGGAACTATGCCATGCCAGCCTGGCCGGGTGGGCCCTGTCCGGAATGCGGGGACGACATGCCACCTAACCTGATCACCTGCCAAACCTGTCGAGCGCTGTTGAATTCCGATCTGCAGCAGACGTATGTCGATATTCCTGAATTCATTCCGCTCGAGGAAATCACGCTCGACGAGCAGTCTGATTCCCAGGGATCGGTCGTCACCAAATCTCCGGTGCAGCCGCAGACATCCCCTGTCATCCTTATTGAAGCCAAGGGCATCTTTCGGAACTGTCCAAAGTGCCGAGAAGAACTCAAAGTCCCCCGGGCCTATTTGAATCAGTCCGTTTGCTGCAATCACTGCCAGGCACCATTCGTCTGCGATGCCACCACGGTGAACGAGTACTTCGTCGCCTCCTACGTCGACTGCCCGCACTGCAGTCAGCGCATTCGAGCCTCCCGCGAGTTCACGAACCAGAACGTACTCTGCAACCATTGCTCGCAACCGCTGCATATCCAGTTGCAGTAGCAACAGGTCCAGGATCTACGAAATGCCCGCAACTCATGCGGGCATTTTTTATGCGCTGGGGTGCATCAGAGACATCAGTGAGAGTGAAACCAGGCTGGCCCAGACGTGCACGTCCGGGTGACAGAGTCACAGGAAGTCGATGTTCCCTGAGGAGAAAGTATTTGCGACGCAACTGGTGAACGTCCGGCGGCAAATACCAAGGGCGGTCGTCAGCGGCTTCTTGTGGAGGGAACGCGAGATTTATTGCGACGAGTTTTTCTTTGCGACACAACGACTGTCTCATTATCGAGACATGTCACCGTGACGTGCCGACGTGAGTCCCCTCGCCCCCGTGGGGGAGAGGGTTAGGGTGAGGGGGAAATGCGGGTGACATGCTCCACGGGCCATTGATTCTCATTTGCATGGATCATCGATGGTTGATCGCCCCCTCATCCGCCGTTCGGGCCTTCTGCTCCAGCCAGAGGTATGAAACCGCTCCCCCAAATGGGGCGAAGGGACATGATTTGCATGACTAATTGAAGTGGCCGAGCTGTCGCGACCGTCTCCGGACCATCCTTGGATGGGACGCCAAATCAGGCGATTCTTGCCTCTGGACCTTAGAACTGCGACAGGAAGCGGACGTCGTTTTCGTAGAGCAGGCGGATGTCGCGGATGCCGTAGCGTTTCATGCAGAGGCGTTCGATCCCCAGACCGAAGGCGAAGCCGGAGACCTGTTCGGGATCGTATCCGACGGCTCGCAGGACGTTCGGGTCGACCATGCCTGCTCCGCCGACTTCCATCCAGCTGTCGCCCCACTGAATGTCGACTTCGACCGAAGGCTCGGTGAACGGGAAGAACGACGGGCGGAAGCGGATCTCAATGTCGTCGCCAAGATACTGCACGGCGATCATTTTCAGGACCGTCTTCAGGTTGGCCATTGTCACATCGGTATCGATGTAGAGGCCTTCCATCTGATGGAACATGCACGAGTGCGTCGCATCGACGGTATCGGGCCGATAAACGCGGCCGGTCGAGACAATTCGCACGGGCGGAGGTGTCTTCTCCATCACACGAATCTGCACCGTTGAAGTCTGACTTCGCAGCAGCCAGGGGCCCCCTGCTCCGGCATTGGCGACCGCCAGATAGAAGTTATCGAGCGGATCGCGAGCGGGGTGATCTTCCGGGATGTTGAGGGCGACGAAGTTGTGGTAGTCATCCTCGACTTCCGGGCCGTCTGCGACATCGAAACCAAGACGGCCGGCAATGTCTTTGAAATCGTCGACAGTGCGGGTGACCGGATGACGCTTGCCGAGCAGCATCGGCTCGCCGGGAAGGCTGACGTCGAGCTGGACGATCTCTTCCTGCGGTTGGGCAAGCTCCTCTTTTCGGGCTTCAAGAGCCGATTCCACCGCCTGCTTGGCGGCATTGAACCGCTTTCCGAGTTCAGGGCGTTCTTCCGGCTTCGCGGTTGCGAGCTGGGACTGAATGTCCTTCAGTCGCCCCTTCTTCTTGCCCAGGAAGCGAATGCGGACGTCCTCAAGATCAGCAGGTTCCCGGCAATCGGCGATCGCCTGCAGTGCTTCGGTTTGATACTGATCGAGGACTTCGGGCAGGTTCATCGGTTCCAATCTTTGCGATGGGGAGCATCCGGAACGATGCGAGCGATAGCAAAAAAGAAAGCGACGGTGGATCTGCGGGAGTTCCGACCGTCGCCTTGAATTCATGGCAGCCTGAGGCTGCGTTCGACTTCCGGTAGCTTACAGGCTGCTCTTGACCACGGCTACGACTTCAGCGAAGACGGCCGGCTCGTTGAAGGCCAGTTCGCTGAGCGACTTGCGGTTCAGTTCGATTCCGGCCTTGCCGAGGCCGTTGATGAACTCGGAGTAACGCAGACCCTGCTCGCGGCAGGCTGCATTCAGGCGGATGATCCACAGACGACGCATTTCGCGTTTCCGCACGCGACGGTCGCGGTAAGCATAAGCACGAGACCGGAGGATGGTCTCGCGGATCGTGCGGTTCAGATTCTTCCGTCCACCGAAATTGCCCTTGGCTTCACGGAGCAACCGCCGTTTGGACCGCAAGCGTGCCTTGCCACTTCTAACTTTCATGATGATTCTCTGCCGCGTGATACAAGTAAAATGTGAGAGTCGCCAGCGCTGATAATCGCTCGTCCGCCGGAAGATCCTGTGTTCTGCAGGTCGTCGTCAGCCGGAGCGTTCGCGCACCAATTACAGACCGGGACGCAGGGCATCTGCGATTTTCTTGGCCACAGTTCCCGTAACGACGCCGTCGTTCCGCAAGCTCCGCTTACGATCGCCGGACTTTTTACCGAGAATGTGCCCGCGGTTCGCCTTACGATGCTTGGCCTTGCCACTGGCCGTAATCTTGAACCGTTTCTGCATTCCTTTGTGTGTTTTCTGCTTTGGCACGATATCACCGCTAAAGTTGTTGGTCCGCCCCTGCTGACCGGGGAATATACATTCGTCGAGAGAATCGATGCACCGCGAGCGATGCCGAGATTCCTCGACGACACATTGAGATTGAATCGAGCCGGGCAGTATAGCGAAGGGATTGCCGTACTGGTAGTGAAACGGCCGGTGATCCCGAAGATTTTCGATCCGCCGGCGTGCTACAGGCTCCGGAGATTCTGGCGTCAGCGAGGTGCCAGAATAGCCGTCATCATCCGGCCGTCCATGCTGGGTGGTTTCTCCAGCTTGGCAATGTCCTCCAGATCGGCCACGATTCCGTTCAGGATATCGCGTCCCCGATCGTGGTGGGCGTTTTCCCGCCCTTTGAACATCACGGTCAGTTTGACCTTATCGTGATGTTTGAGGAAGTCCCGGGCCTTCTTCATTTTGAATTCGATGTCGTGATCGCCAATTTTCGGACGCAACCGGATCTCTTTCAGCTGCGTCTGATGCTGCTTGGTGTTCTTGGTGAGCTTTTTCTTCTGTTCGTACTTGAACTTGCCGTAATCCATGATTCGGCAGACGGGTGGACGGGCATCAGCCGCCACCTCCACGAGGTCCATTCCCGCTTCCGTCGCGATCGTCATCGCTTCCGCGGTCTCCATGACCCCCAGCATTTCGCCATCCTGATTCACAACTCGAATTGGTGAGATCCTGATTTGATCATTCACCCGGTGCGTAGTCTCGATCTTTGACTCCTTGAACTCGACTCAGATAATGAATGTGCGTCTTCCGCGAACGCTCGCGGAAGTCATCCACTTTAAAATAGACGGATTATATCGGATTGGACAGAGACAAACTGTCGAACCGTCTGGAAAAAACTTTAATCTGGAGCCCCGTCTCCGGTCAAGAAAAGCTGAACAGAACCAAATCATCCGGTCCGTCCTGTTATTGGGATTCGACGGGGCGAACGGGAAACATGAGGGCCGGACAGGCTCTCTTGGTAAAATACGGCAAACGTGCTAAAAAAACGAGTCGGAGACAATCTTCACCCGGGGACCTGAAGACTGCGACCCAGCGTCGACCAGTCCGCTCCACGGAAGACATTCGCTCACAGGACAGGAGCTTGAGTATGCAGATCCCTCTTCCCGCCTTTTGCCGTCCCCGCACCTCCCGCCGCACTTCGGATGGCTTCACTCCCAGCATTCCGGCACTCGCGATTCTCCTTTGCAGTCTTGCCGTCCCGATGCAATGGGTCGCGGTCGTTCAGGCCGATGAACCCGAAGAGACGGCTCCTGCAGACGACGAAGCTCGCAATTCAAAGCTGAGTCAGCTCCTCGAGATGCTGAGCCAGCCGGGCGACGATGAGCTCAAAGAGATCCCCGCGGGAACCGAAGGCAATGAGGACGAGGCGAATCGCCGCAAAGCCGTCGCCCACTTCATGACGGGACGGACACTCGAACGGGCCAACAAGTTCCAGGAAGCTTACGAATCTTATAAGCAGGCCCTGGAAATCGATCCGGAATCGATCGCCATCTATCGCTCCATCATTCCCCTTGCCTTCCGCCTGGACAAGATCGATGAAGGCATTCAGTTCGCCCGCAAGGCGGTTGAGCTCGATCCCAATAACTTCGAACTTCTCAGCCAGCTCGGCATTTATGCCCTCCGCCAGCGGAACGTGGCTTCGTCGATTGAATACTTCGAGAAAGCCGTAAACAGCCAGACGGTCGACAAGAAGGCGGGTCCGTATATCTCCATCATGAGCCAGCTGGGACAGCTGTACCTCACGATTAACAAGACGGAAGAGGCGGCTCGCTCGTTCGCGATCGTCTTCGAAGCGATCACGAATCCGGATGACTTCAAGCTCGATTTCCGGACACAGCGTGCGCTCGAAACGCTTCAGGGCAATAAAGCCGAGACTTTCGAATCGTTCGGCGAGCTGTTCCTGATGACGGACCGAAACGACCTGGCAGAGAAGGCGTTCAAACTCGCCGCCGAGTCGTCCCGCACCAAGCCGGAAGTTTACAACTACCATCAGGCCCGATTGCTCTCCCGAAAAGGCGAGAAGCAGGCCGCCCTTGAAAAGCTGCAGAAGTACTTCGATGCCAAGCTCGAAAGCAAAGGCAAAGGCCCTTATCTGCTGCTGACTGAACTTCTGATCGCGTTGGATCGGGAAGACGAAATCGTTCCACAGCTGGAAAAACTGGTTGAAAGCAACCCCCGGAACGACACTCTGCGTCTGTACCTCGCGGAACGTTACGTGATCGCCGAGAATCTCGAAGCCGCTGAGGAAATCTATCAGGAGCTGAAAGACGGAGAGAAGCAGGGTGAAATCCAGCTCGGTCTGCTCAAAATCTATCGCCAGCAGGAGAAGGCCGCCGAGACCCTGAAAGCACTGACCCAGGCGATGATGGCCGGAGCGAATTCGGAACGTCTTGAAGCGGAACTCGACCTGATCAGCCAGAACAAAGAACTTGCCAACAAGATCATTGAACTCGGCCGGGGGGATGAGCAGCCGGATGATGAACGAGCTGCGTTCACTCAATCCTATCTGACGGCCAAACTGGCCATGCAGCAGGAACGGGTCGAGGACGTGCTCGAGTTGTATTTTCAGGCCATGGAAATCCGTGGCGAGCGGCAGATTCAGGTGACTCTGTATGCCGAGCTGATCGACTACCTGCAATCGATTGAACATTACGAAGATCTGATCGAAGTCCTGCAGAAGGCAATCGACTCTCCGGCTCTCGTGAATGAGCGGCAGGCGTTTCAGCTGCAACTGATTCAGACTTATGTTTCGGCCGAAGAGACTGAAGCCGCAATCGAGCTGATCGAGCAGGTTCAGGAAACGGACCCGGACAATCTGATGTGGGAGTATCAGAAGGGACGGGTCTTTTACCTGAGCGAACAATGGGAAGAGGCCTCTGAAATATTCGCGGACGTTCTGACCGAAGCCGACGACTCGACCAATGCCGCAATCATCAGAGACTGCACGTACAATCTGTCACGGTCACTCACGTTCATGGGAATGCCTGAAGACGCGCTCAAGCTGATCGGCCGCACCATTGAAAAGGAACCTCGCGAACTGCTGTGGCGATTCCAGAAGGGCTGGATCAACTACTACACCCATAACTGGGAAGCCGCGATTGCCGCGTTCGAGAACCTTCTCGAACTCGAAGTCGGCAGCCCGAACGATACCATTATCCGACAGACACGATTCTCCCTCTCAGCGGCTTACGTGCAGAACAAGCAGTACGACAAGGGAGAGAAGATCCTCGAAGAGTATTACGAGCAGAACCCGGACGACACCTCTGTCTGCAACGACCTGGGTTACCTGTATGCCGATCGTGGCAAGAAACTCGAACAGGCTCGTGAGATGATCGAAAAGGCTCTGAAGGCCGAACCGGAGAACAGCGCCTATCTCGACAGCATGGGCTGGGTGCTGTTTAAACTCGGCAAGCACGAGGAGGCGCTGACCTATCTCGAAAAGGCAGTCGAAGATTCCAAGGACGGGGACGCCGTTCTGTTCGACCACCTCGGCGACTGCTACGAAGCCCTTGGTAAGACCGACAAGGCGAAAGACGCCTGGAAGAAAGCACTTGAGCAGGAACGGAATGCCAAGTTCAGCAACCAGGAACTGATTGAGACCATCGAGTCGAAGCTGAACGGGAAGTCCGACAGTTAGAGCAGTTTACTTTATGCAACCGTTCCGTCCGCGAAAGAGATAGCGTTTCAGGCCAATCAACGCTCATTCGCGGACATATGGTAGAGCGATCCGCTCTAGAGCGAGGCGGCATCATGGACAGCATGCCCACGCCAGCGTGGGCATGGCACCCGTTGTGCCCGCATCCTCACTCGAAACGTGAATGAGGGACGTGGGCGTCGCCTGCTGAAACGCTGATTGATGGCTCACCAGAAACCGAATCTGCCCACCAAGGTCTGCTCCGTCTGTCAGCGTCCGTTCGCCTGGCGGAAGAAGTGGGAACGCTGCTGGGACGAGGTTCGATACTGCTCAGACGCCTGCCGCAGGAAGGCGAAGTCTGGTGAGTCGCGTGTTTAGGTTTGGGATCACCCCTGCGACGTTTGCCCAAGCATCTTCTGGACGTATTTGCCGAGGATGTCGGTCTCGATATTGACCGGGTCGCCGACCTGGCGGGTGCCGAGGGTGGTCACGCTGAGGGTATGTGGAATCAAAGCGACGCTGAAGCGGTCGGTTTCGACATCGACCAGCGTGAGGCTGATGCCGTCGACCGTGATGGAGCCTTTCGTGACCATACACTTCGCCAGGGCGGGCGGGACTTCAAACCACATCTTCACCCACTCGCCGTCGGCATCGATCGCGGCCACTTTGCCCTGACCATCGACGTGCCCCTGCACGAAATGGCCGCCGAGTCGTCCATTGGCCGGGAGTGCCCGTTCCAGGTTCACGACATGCCCAGACTGCAACCGGCCAAGGTTCGTTTTGCTGAGCGTTTCTTCGCCCGCCTGAAACTGCCAGACATCATCGTTCATGGCGATGACCGTCAGGCAACAGCCGTTGAGGGCGACGCTGTCTCCCAGGGCAGTGGGCCCCGAGACATTGTCCTGCAGCATTTCGGCAGGAATGCGAACGGACAGACGGATTCCTGCGTCTTCAGACTCCAGACTCGTGACGGTGCCCAGACCTTCAATCAAACCGGTAAACATGCTCTCGACAGATCCTCAGAGTGTGTAGCGCGGACGAGGCCGCTACTTGCGGGAATCTTTTGACGACGGGGCCTTCTTCTCCGCGTCCACGGCTACCTTCTTCCCGGAAACGACCGGCTCGTCCTCGAGATCATCTTCCTCGGTTTCGGCTTCGACCTCCGGCGGACCAGATTCCTCTTCGTCGGGACCGACTTTCCGGGTGCTCTCTTTCGATGCGACGAATTCGGTCTCTTCACCGGCTTCAGCGGTAGGAACGACCACCTTTTCTCCGGGCTCGATCACGGTGGGCTCATCGTCCGGTTCGGCGACCGGTTCCACGACAACGTCCTCGACTTCCGGTTCCTGTTCCGGTACGAAGAGAGTACTGGCCATCTCGGGCTGCATCCAGCGAATCAGTCGAGCTGCCATGCGAGAGGCGACCGTCTTCAAGCGAAGGACGACCATCGCATGTCCGGGGACACGGTAAATCTGCCCTTCCCGCATTAAGCCCGTGGACTTCGAGCTGTCACTCGTGTCGAGGACCGGCTTCCAGAACTCATTGGAGCCATGGCCGGGGAGTGTGAAATCGATCGAATGGTTGTGGGCATTGAGAAGCATCAGGAATGTGCTGCCCGCGATTTGCCGCCCCTTTTCGTCGACTTCGTCGATCTGATCGCCTTCAAGCTTCACGGCCAGACAGCGAACGTGCGGTTCGTGCCAGTCGCGATCGGTCATGATCTTGCCGGTCGGCGTGAGCCAGGTAATATCCTGGACCTCGGTGCCTCGAATCTGTCGCCCCTGGAAGAACTTACGCCGCTGAAAGACCGGGTTCTCTCTCCAGAGTTTGACGGCTCGCTTGACGTACTTGAAGTAACGCTCGCGATCGGGCGTCATTTCCCAGTTGATCCAGCTGATCTCATTGTCCTGGCAGTAGGCGTTGTTGTTGCCGCCCTGGGTCTTGCCAAGTTCATCGCCCGCACAAATCATCGGCACGCCCTGCGAGAGCAGCAGGGTCGTCATGAAGTTTCTCTTCTGACGTTCGCGGAGTTTACGGATATCCGGGTTGGTTGTGGGTCCCTCTTCCCCGCAGTTCCAACTGCGGTTATGGCTTTCGCCATCGCGGTTGTCCTCGCCATTGGCTGCGTTGTGCTTCTCGTTGTACGAAACCAGATCGTTCAACGTGAAGCCATCGTGACAGGTCACGAAATTGATGCTTGCGTACGGCCGCTTTCCGTTGTGTTCGTACAAATCGCTGCTGCCGGTGATGCGGGTGGCGAATTCGTTCATCGTGCCGCCGTCACCCCGCCAGAATTGTCGAATACAGTCGCGATACTTGCCGTTCCATTCGGTCCAGAGAATGGGGAAGTTTCCGACCTGATACCCCCCTTCTCCGAGGTCCCAGGGCTCAGCGATCAGCTTCACCTGCGAGAGAACCGGATCCTGGTGAATAATGTCGAAGAAGGCTCCGAGCCGATCGACTTCGTGAAGCTCGCGAGCCAACGCGCTGCACAGGTCGAAGCGGAAACCGTCGACATGCATTTCGAGCACCCAGTACCGCAGTGAGTCCATAATCAACTGCAGGACGTGCGGCGTGAGCATGTTGAGCGTATTGCCGCAGCCGGTGTAGTCCATATAGAACCGCTCCTGCCCATGCACGAGCCGGTAGTAAGAGCTGTTATCGATTCCGCGCAGCATGAGCGTCGGACCGAAATGGTTGCCTTCCGCGGTGTGGTTGTAAACAACGTCCAGAATCACTTCGAGGCCAGCTGCGTGTAGCTTTTTGACCATCGACTTGAATTCATTCACAGCCGCCTGCGGATCCCGCTTTGAGCTGTAACTGAGTTCCGGAGCAAAGAAACCAAGTGTGTTATAGCCCCAGTAGTTGGCCAGTCCTTTATCAACGAGGTGACGGTCCTGCAGCTTGGCATGAACCGGCATCAGCTCGACAGCGGTGACCCCGAGATCGAGCATATGTTGAATGGAGGCATTGGACGCCAGCCCCGCATACGTGCCACGCAATGCTTTGGGCACGCCGGGATGTTTCATTGTTTGCCCTTTGACGTGAGTCTCGTAGATCAACGTCTTGTGCCAGGGCGTCCGGGGCGGTTTGTCATTTCCCCAGCGGAACTTGTTATCGATCACAACGCTCAACGGCGCTGAACCGGCGTTGTCGCGGGTATCGAACGACAGATCGCCGTTGGGATGCCCGACGTTGTAGCCAAACATCGCATCGGTCCAGCGAACTCCGCGGGCAATCGCCCGGGTGTAAGGATCGAGCAGCACTTTGTGTGCATTGAACCGCTGACCGTGGTGCGGTTCATAACATCCATGAACCCGGTAGCCGTACAACTGCCCCGGCTTAACGTCCGGCAGATAGCAGTGCCAGACAAAATCGGTTCGTTCCGGGAGGGAGATACGGATCGATTCGCGGTTGTCGTCGATTGAGTCGAACAGACACAGTTCGACCTTGCTGGCGTTGGCCGTGTACAGTGCGAAATTCACCCCGGAACCATCCCAGGTCGCGCCCAGGGGATACGGGCTTCCCGGCCAGACTCTCATGTCAGCTGCCTCCAGTCATCGACATTCTAAATCGTCAGCACCAGTTGTGATCATGAAGTCTCCTCCTGTTGAGGCGGCTCCTGAGTCGATTCCTGCTGAGTGTCGTTCTCCTGCGTAATCCTTGCAAGTTGAACTCGACCGAAAACGCGGGGCTTCTCCACATTCACAACGAAGTCAGATATGTTGATGGGAACGCAGAAATTACGCAGACCACGCATTCTTCTGTTATATCTGAGCATCTTCGACTGACAAGCGGAGAGTCGACAGCTGGAACGTAATCCGGCGTTCCATTCTTCATCGCGCAGCTGCGAACAGCCGGGTCATCCCGCCCCCGCTGAAGGTCTTTGAGGCTGACTGCACCAGAAAGACCGAGGCCTCTCTTAATAGGGCACGGTTCCGGGATACTGGGGCGGAGGCGTGACGGGCGGCGGAGCCATGCCCGGGGGCACGATGCCGGGAACTGGTGGGGCCTGTGCGGCGTTTGCATCGCGGCTGCGGCGAGTCTGATCTCGCGGTACGGTGAAATCGCGAGGACGCGTGTATGTCTGCGGCCCCAGATCTGAGGCGGCGAACGGATCGAACTGCTCCAGACGACGCTGTTCGTAGCGGGGATCCTTTGCATACGGCGTCGGGAACTCGGTATTCCAGGGGCGTGCGCATCCCGACAGAAGCATGAGGCTCAGTCCCCCTGCTGTCAGAATTGCTGTAGATGTCTGCATGTCGCCCCCGTTCCAGGCCCGAGAAATTCGGCTCGAACGGGGTGATACCAGATTTCGACGAATCGGTCGAGACGACTTCCGAGTCTCCTCTTGCCGGCGGTCTTATCGCGAGAGTTCAGTATGATCGAACTGCAACGAATACACCCAGACCTCTCCAGCGGCGTCCGGTTGATCGCCCTTTTTCGCGTTCGACTGCGTGTAACACCCGACCTTGAAGTAGCAGCCCTTTCGCTTCACCTTCCAGTCGAGCTTCTGTTCTCCGTTGTACCAGACTCGCACTTGTCCTTCTCCCGCTTGAATGCGGATCGTGCACCGCTGGCCCAGCTGATAGTCGGAATCGAGTCGAACGTCGCCCACATCGTTCCGTTCAATAAACAGCTTGTGGTCTTCGAGACGGATCATCAGCAGATCGTCTTCGTCGTCGTGAATCTGTACGCAGACCACATGAGGCTTTCGATCAGGAACATCCTTGATGGCGAGTTCGACTTTTAGGGAATGCAGGCCGGAATCTGCCGTTGACCACGCGATTTCGTCCTTTCCCCCGGGGGCCATTTCCCGCAATTCGCAGCGGGGGAAACCAGAGTTCTTCGTTGTTGCTCCGCCACAGTGAGCGCGAAAGACAACCGCCTTCTCATCGTCGCTGAGAAAGAAACATTGTGGATGGACATAGCGATCCAGTTCTGGCTGCGTAATCTCATCGGGCCGGCCCGCCCGCCGCGAGTCAAACGGCGTCGTCAATTTCCAGCGGCTCAAATTTAGAATCTCTGAAGGATGCTCCGCCGCGGGGGCTTCCCATGCGATGACCAGAACACCAAGAGCGACCCAAACAGACAGAAGAGTTCTCTGCGACATACTCGATCCTCCCGGATGATGGCATTGGCGTCGCGATTCTAGCACAACGGCCTTCCTCCAGACACGGCATCACAGCTTCCGATCCGAGCCAAGTCGCTCTCGTTTTAACAGACATACTGGAAACTTGTCGGCCCTCGGGCTACCGTGCGTAAACATCTGCTGACAAGGTCCACGCTCTCGGGCCGTTCACCTCTCTCAATTGAAAACTGCTTCTCATGAACAGACCCCGTGTGCGATGGGCTTTGTTTCTGATCCTCTGTTGGATTTCCACGGGCTGTCAGCCCGCGCAACAGGCTCCTCCCCCTTCCGGTCCGACGAAAGTCGAGGTCGCCGACGTGCTGGTTGCGCCGATCGTGGAATGGGACACCTACACGGGGCGGCTCGATCCACTTGAAACGGTCGAGGTTCGCTCCCGGGTCAGCGGCTATCTGGAGTCTCTGCATTTTAGTGAAGGGGAGCTCGTCAAACGCGGTCAGCTCCTGGCGATCATCGATCCCAAGCCGTTTGAAGCGGACCTGGCGCATGCCGAGGCTCAAGTCGAAGAAGCCCGGGCGCGGCTGACCGAAGCCGAAGCGTTATTGAAACAGGCAGAAGCGGAGGAGGCCGACGCCCAGGCCCAGGTGACGTTGAAGACCCGACAACGGTCGCGACTCGAGCAACTGTTCGAGCAGTCGGCCGTCTCACAGGACGATGTCGATATCGCCGTCAGTGAGGAGTTACAGGCCAAGGCATCACTACAGGCAGCCAACGCTCAGATTGAATCGGCGAAAGCGGGAATCGCAACTGCAAAGGCTTCCATCGTTACCGCTGAAGCAAACGTCAAGTCGGCCAGACTGAACCTGACCTACACTCAGATCCGCTCCCCGATCGACGGTCGCATCAGCAGCCAGCTGGTGACACAGGGAAACCTGATCAGCGGGGGAAACGCACAGTCGCCCCTGATCACGACCGTCGTGACCCTGGAACCGATTCACTGCTATTTCGACGCCGATGAACAGGCCGTTCTCAAATATATGCGTTTGCTTCAGAGCGATGACCATGGCGGTTCCCGCGACGATCGCAATCCAGTTTACCTGTCGCTGATCGACGAAAAGGGGTATCCGCATAAAGGGCACATCGACTTTGTCGACAACCGTCTCGATCCCAACACGGGTACCATGCGGGCCCGGGCCATCTTCGCGAATGAAGACGGGATCCTCGTCCCTGGGCTGTTCGCCGAGGTCCGCGTTCCCGGGACCCGACGCTACGAAGCGAAACTGATCCCCGACGCCGCGATCGGCAGCGACCAGGCTTCCAAATTCGTCTATATCGTCGATGACCAGAATCAAATCAGTCGCCGCGACGTGCGACTCGGCCCCATCAAAGGGGGACTTCGGATTATTCGCGAAGGGCTCGACGGTTCGGAAACGATCGTGACCGCCGGTGTTCAGCGAGTCTTCCCCGGGGCCACGGTAGATCCACAACCCGAAACGGTGGTCCTGAAAGACGACAGCGATCTTCCCAATGATTACTCCCCGGTGCCTGAAGAAGAACGAATCTCGAGACCTCCCACTCCGGTGCCAGAGGGACTCGAGGCCATCGCCCCCGCAGCCGGCACATCGAATAAACCGAAGTCAGGGGGACATTGAAGATGAAGTTCCCTCACTTCTTCATTGATCGTCCCATCTTCGCGGGCGTACTTTCGATTGTGATCGTACTTGTCGGCCTGCTGGCATATTTCGCTCTGCCGGTAGCTCAGTATCCGGAGGTCGCCCTGCCGACGGTTGTGGTTTCGGCCAGCTATCCCGGAGCGACAGCCGAAACGATTTCCAAAGCAGTCGCTACGCCGCTTGAGCAGGAGATCAACGGCGTCGAAGACATGCTCTACATGGACTCGCAGGCCACTGCCGATGGCTCACTGACCATCACGATTTCCTTCGCCCTCGGCACCGATGTCGACCAGGCCCAGGTGCTCGTTCAAAACCGTGTTTCCAAGGCCGAACCGCGTCTGCCGGAGGAAGTTCGGCAGATCGGTGTCACGACCGCGAAAAGTTCTCCCGACCTGATGATGGTCGTGCATCTTGTCTCCCCGGACCAGTCGCGAGATCAGCTTTACATCAGCAACTACGCCTACCTGCAGATCCGAGATGTGCTCGCTCGAATCAACGGCGTTGGAGACCTGCAGGTCTTCGGCTCTTCTGAGTACAGCATGCGAGTCTGGCTGGATGTCGATCGACTGGCTTCACTCGATTTAACCCCTGGGGATGCGGTCCGGGCTTTGAAAGAGCAGAACATTCAGGTAGCCGCTGGGGTCATCGGTCAACAGCCGTTGTCGGCTCCCAAAGAAGCATTCCAGGTCAACGTCAGCACCCAGGGGCGACTGCCCGATGCCGACGCGTTCGGACGCATTATCCTGAAAGCAGATGATGAAGGCCGCCTCGTGCGGCTCGATGACGTCGCCCGCATCGAACTCGGAGCCACCGACTATTCCGTCCGCAGTTACCTGGGTAAGAATAACGCCATCGCTCTGGTGCTTTATCAACGCCCGGGTTCGAACGCGGTTGCGACAGCCGACCGAGTGCTGTCGACCATGGAAGATCTGTCACGAAACTTTCCGCCCGGGCTCGAGTATCAAGTCGTTTACAATCCGACCGAGTTCGTCTCGGATTCGATAGATGAAGTCTTTACCACCCTCTGGCAGGCCGGAGTACTCGTCGTCCTCACCGTTTTCGTCTTCCTTCAGAACTGGAGGTCGACCCTGATTCCGGTGGTCGCGATTCCAATTTCGCTGATCGGGACCTTCGGGGCGATGCTGGCGATCGGCTTCAGCCTGAATAACCTGTCTCTGTTCGGACTCGTGCTCGCGATCGGTATCGTCGTTGATGACGCCATTGTGGTCGTGGAATCGGTCGAACGACTCATTGCCGAAGGGCTCAGTCCACGGGATGCGACTCGCAAAGCGATGGACGAGGTCGGCTCAGCCCTGATCGCCACCACGCTCGTTCTGATCGCGGTCTTCGTGCCGACGGCCTTTGTCCCTGGAATCAGCGGCCAGTTCTATCGTCAGTTCGCGATTACGATCGCTGTTTCGACAGCCATTTCCACTTTTGTTTCGCTGACGCTGACCCCTGCCCTTTGTGCTCTCTTGCTCCGACCACACTCTTCGGACGAGAAGCACGGTCGATTGCGGCGGGTGCTCGACTGGCCGTTCAATGCGTTCAACAGAGCGTTCGATGCCACAAGCGTGGCCTACGCCAGCCTCGTGCGGCGGGTGCTGCGGTTCTCCGCGGTCATGCTGCTGATCTATGGCGGCCTGATTGGTTTGACGTACCTTGGCTTCACCCGCGTCCCCGTTGGATTCATTCCGATTCAGGACCAGGGGTACGTCGTCATCTCGATTCAGCTTCCGCCGGGAGCCACGCTGGATCGGACCGATGAAGTGACACGTCGTGCGGCCGATGTCGCACTCAATATCCCGGGCATCAGCAACACCGTTTCGTTTGTCGGGTTTTCTGGAGCAACGCGGGCGACCAGTTCCAGCGCAGCCGCCATCTTCCCGGTCTTGAGTGATGCCAAACAGCGCGCCCGCGATGGCCACGGGCTAGACGCCATCGTAAACCAGCTACGTCAGCAGCTCTCCTCGATTCCGGAAGCCTTCGTCGTTGTCATTCCGCCTCCCCCTGTCCCGGGGATTGGAACCGGTGGCGGGTTCAAGATGCAGATTCAGGACCGCTCCGGGGCCGGCCTGCTCGCGTTGCAGGAAGCTACGAACGCGGTGGTCGAACGGGCTCGCAAGGAACCGGGGCTCATTCAGGTCTACACGAACTACAGCATCGGCACGCCGCAATACTACGCCGAGATCGATCGCACCAAGGTTCGCATGTTGAACGTGCCGATCGATAACGTGTTTGAAGCGTTGCAGATTTATCTCGGCTCCTCTTACGTGAACGATTTCAACTTCCTCGGACGGACTTACCGTGTGACCGCGCAGGCCGAGGAGAAATTCCGCGACGAGGTCGAGGATATCGAACGTCTCAGAACCCGAAGCAATACCGGTGCGATTGTCCCGTTGGGCTCCGTCGTAACCATTCGGGCGATGACCGCTCCCGATCGCGTGGTCCGATACAACCTGTATCCAGCTGCCGACGTCAATGGCGATACCCTGCCCAACTACAGTTCGGGACAGGCCATCGCGGCTATGGAACGGATCGCGGAAGAAACCCTTCCCCCCGGATTCGGCTATGCGTGGACCGATTTGGCCTATCAGCAGAAGGAGGCGGGAAATACGGCCCTGTTCATCTTCCCGCTCTGCGTCCTGTTCGTCTTTCTGGCGCTCTCGGCTCAGTACGAAAGCTGGCTGTTGCCGCTCGCCGTGATTCTGATTGTGCCGATGTGCCTCCTGGCCGCCATCACCGGAGTCTGGCTCCGAGGGCTGAATAATGATATCCTCGTCCAGATTGGCTTTGTTGTTCTGGTCGGGCTCGCCTGCAAGAACGCGATTCTGATTGTCGAATTCGCCAAAGCCGAAGAAGACGCGGGACGAAACCGTTTCGACGCCGCCGTCGAGGCCTGCCGCCTGCGACTGCGACCCGTAATGATGACTGCCTTTTCCTTCATTCTCGGCGTGATTCCCCTGCTGATTGCCACCGGAGCCGGCTCGGAAATGCGACGCGCTCTGGGAACAGCCGTGTTCAGCGGAATGCTCGGCGTGACGATGTTCGGACTCGTTCTGACACCCGTTTTCTACGTCGTCCTGCGGCGGTTCAGCAAACCGGCAGCATCGAAAACAACTGAGACTCCTGATCCTGCGGCCGAATGAAACGAGCCGCGACAATGATCCATGAACGACGTCCTCGCAACTCACACGGATCGTGTTCCGATCGACGAAATCTGTATTGGAGAGCGCCGACTCACAAGTCGCTACTTCCTTGCGCCCCTCGCCGGCTACACCCATTTGCCGTTGAGGACCGCACTGCGTGAGCTCGGTGGACTCGGACTGGCAACCACGGACCTTGTCCTCGCCCCCCAGTTGCTGGCGGAGAGCCGCAAATCGATGGCTCTCATCAGCACGAACGAATTTGACCGGCCGCTATCTGTTCAAATTTTTGGGGGCAATGCGGAACAGCTTGCAGGAGCGGCCCGGAAGCTCGAAGCCATGGGCTACGAGGGCATCGACATCAACATGGGATGCCCCATGGGGAAGGTCAACAGCAGTGGAGGAGGAGCACGACTGCTTCGCAGCTGCGACAACGCGACCGCTCTGGTTGCAAATGTCGTAGACGCCGTCGATGTCCCCGTGACCGTAAAGATGCGTCTCGGCTGGGATGCCGATGACATCTCCGCCCCTCTGCTGGCTGCCCAGTTCGAGAATGTCGGAGTCGCGGCCATCACGATTCATGGCCGGACCCGCCAACAGGGATTTCACGGCCATGTCGACCTGCAGGGGATCCGTCAGGTTGTCGAAGCCGTGAATCGTATTCCCATCATCGGCAATGGAGACGTTCGCAGCGTCGAAGATGCGATCGACATGCGTCGTATCACCGGTTGCGATGCCGTTGCGATCGGCCGCGGAGCGATGCTCGATCCCTGGATTTTCCGCAAGCTCTCGCAGCAACGCCGCGGCGAAGCGATTACGGAGCCGACTCCGGCCGAACAGCTCGCGTTTCTTGCACGGCACTTTGAGCTCATGGTCGCCCAGCACGATGATTATGCCTGCGTCCTGTTTCGCAAGTTCGCCGCCTGGTACGGCTCCCGAATGGGAATCCCCGAAGATCTCGAAGACCGGATGCGACTTCTCGAAACTCCCGCCGAGTTCGGAAGCCTCCTTCGGGAAATCGAGAACCGACACGGCGAACGGCAGTCGACAATCCCGACCGCCCTGGTGAAGGTGCCGAACGGCCCCAATGCCCACTGGTAAACCGACCATCGATTCTCGTTCTGCCCGAGTCGAGTTTCACGTCGTCATGTCGGGAAGGTTGCTCAAACACAACAAACCGAATAATCGGAATAACCTTCCCGCATTCCTCCGCTCTATTCCCGGATTCTCCGCCTCCCCACGGAACATTGGAAGCTAGGATCAAACTGACTCGTTAATCGCGATCCACGATCGGATATCGTCGTTTGTCTTTCCCCTGCGTTCCACCGGACTCTTCAATGGCTGCAACGGTAATCCCACTCAACGAGCTTCGCCTCGGCGCGGTGCTCCCTGCAGCCATCTACGATGTCAACAGCCCGGGGGTCATGCTGCTCAACCGCGGCATGAAGATTACGAAGGACAACCTCGATCGACTCCGAGCTCGAAATGTCTCGGCCGTTTCGATCGACAGTCGCCATGTAAATGCCGTCTGGTCCAACCAGGTCGGGACCTCGACTCAAGTTCGGCTGCAGAAACATTACCTCGCCGAACAGCGCCGACAGCAGCAATCGACTCAGCAACCGCTCACGAATCGCCTCAAAAAGCCCCCTCAGCGGGAATACAACGAAGCTCTCGCCGAGCAGTTCGCCAATCAGGCTCGCGAGCACAGCGAATGCCTCCAGGGCTTCTACAAGCAATTGCAGCTGGCAGGTCGTCTTCGGGCCGATTCCCTTCGAGATGTCTCGCTCGATTCGATCGACATGCTGCTCAGCGATCTGGATCTGTTCGTTAAGTCGACGATCGAGAATGTCGGGAAAACCGAACTCTACGAACATTCCTGCAAGGTGGCGAAACTCGCCATGTGCATCGCGGCTGTACTCGGATTCAGCCAGGACGATGTTTGCCAGCTGGCCATCGGCTGCATGGTGTCTCGAGCCGGCATCTCTCCGGAAATTCAGGCTCTCCTCGAATCTCCACGCAAGTTGACCGCCCTGGAACGCCTCGAGATCAAGAAGTATCCGGTTCAGACCTGGCACGTCCTCGATAAGATCTCCGACCTGTCCAATACCGCTCGCCAGGTCGCCTGGCAGATTAACGAACGCTGGAACGGACAGGGATACCCTCGGGGGCGGACTGGCAAACAAATTCACCCACTGGCCCGCATCGCCGCGGTTGCCGACGTCTTCATCGCTCTCACGTCCGACCGCCCTCAACGCGATGCCCTCACCCCCTATGCGGCTATCACCCAGATGCTGCAGGAGACGCAGCAGGGGTTCTTTGAGCCTCAGGCCATTCGCGGCCTTCTGCGAACCACCTGCCTGTTCCCGATTGGTTCCTACGTCGAACTTTCGAACGGATTCATCGCCGTGGTCGTCCGCAACGATTCCGACGCCTACGACCTTCCACTGGTCCGTCCGCTCTACGATCTTAGCGGCTCAGACGTGCCCGAATCGTATATCGATTTGAAGGACGACAGCAACATCCGGATCGTTGACGCCATCTCTGCCGAAGACGTTCAGGCACGCCTGGCCGAACGGGAACTCGAGGAAAAAACGCTGACCGACGACATGGACTGGGCCGACGCCCTCGCCATCGACTGAAGCTCAACTCCCAGGCACGGTCTCAATCTCGCCGACAACCAGCGACCATTGACACGACCGTCAATCCCACGATAATACCACCCACCCGCCGCTCCCAAAGCGGCACCCGGGGCGATTAGCTCAGTTGGCTAGAGCGCTTCGTTTACACCGAAGATGTCGGGGGTTCGAGTCCCTCATCGCCCACTCGGAAAAGCTAGACTTTTTCGCATTAGCTCCGAAGCATTGTTTTGTCCATGCACGAAATAATGCACGAAAAGGAGCTCACTCATGGCACGACCTGCCAAGCCATTTTTCCGGAAGCAGACCCAAAGTTGGTACTGCTCGCTTTCTGGAAAGCAGTTCTCTCTCGGCAAAGATAAACAACTCGCGTTTCAGAAGTTCCACGAGTTGATGGCAAATCGGGAAGAGCGTCTTCAGAATCGCTTTTCCCTGTACGAACTGAGCCAGGCGTATCTCGATTGGTGCCAGGCCAACCGCAAACCCGCCACGTACAAGCTGCATCGACATTTTCTCAAGTCGTTCATTGAGGCAGTGGGAAGAAGACTGCAGGCGTCACAGCTCAAGATCCACCAAGTCACCAAATGGCACGAGGGCCTTGGCGTCAGCTCTACCACCCAGAATGATGCGGTGGCGATCGTGCAACGGATGTTGAATTGGGCCGTTGAGCAGAGTTACATCAGCCGCAATCCCATCACGGGAATGAAGAAGCCAAAGCGTAAGCGTCGCGATGTCTTTTACACCGCCGAACAATGGGCCCAAATTCGAGAGCATGCGAATGGATCATTCGTTGACCTGCTGGATTTTCTCTACTGCACCGGCTGCCGCCCTCAGGAAGCTCGGCTGATTGAGGCCCGGCACATCCACAACGATCTGGTGATCTTCCCTGCCGACGAGTCCAAGGGCCAAAACGAACCACGAGTAATCTACTTGGCTCCCAAAGCCAAGACGATCATCGACAATCTACTACTCAACTCCCCAGAAGGCCCCCTCTTCCGGAATGAGCGAGGCGAACCGTGGACAAAGAACGCCATCGTGCTGCGTCTACGGAGGATCTCCGAGAAGGTCGGATTCCGTGTCATCGCGTATGGCGCTCGCCATTCTTGGGCGACTGAAGCCCTCATGAATGGGGGCGTCGACCCGATTTCGGTCGCACTTTTAATGGGGCACAAGGACACGACCATGGTGTCGAGGGTGTACAGCCATTTGGCGAAAAACCCTGTGTTCTTGCGTCAGCAGGCACACAGAGCGACCCCAACGCGAAATCATGAACAGATATCGTCGTCGGCTGAACCGCCATCGGCTACAGATAAATGATCGAGTCTGATGCGGGCACAAGTTCAAATCTTGTCAACCCGATTCGACCGGGGTCAATTTAGATGCGGGCTCGAAACGCGTAACATGTTTTCAGGAAATGAGTTAAAAAAACAGCATGAAGATGTCAGTTTGTTTGGGCACTTTCTAACGCTAGACTTCCCATCTTGCGTCGGTGTGTCGGACCGACGCGTGCAAGCTCAGGCTGGAGATGCGTCTTCGGGCTCGGGTGGAGCGTCCAGTCCGGCCGCGGGCGGCGGCTCGTCGGAGATGGAGGCCGGAGGCTCAGCAGCCTGCGCTGGAGCTGTCGCGGTAACTTCCCCCGGAAGCTCGGCATAGTCGCGGAATACTTCCTGCGTGTAGTGCTTGAAGAACTTTAGATACCGGTAGAAGAGCACGATTGCGACGGCGACCGATACACCGGCCCACGCAAGCTTGGCAGGCTCGAAACCGGTGCCGGCGGCCCGATCGTAATTCCGGATTGCGGCAAAGGCCAGGATCACGGCGGCGATAAGCGCCGCCATGCAGACATTGCGGCTGAATCCATAGACGTTGAGAAAGGTCACCAATCGCTCAGCGGTGGACTTCTCTCGTTTGACGATTGCAAAGCAGTGGAAAAACAGACCGCGTCCCGGCTTGGTAATCCCCGCAGCAGCTGCTTTAGCGAGCACGCGCTGCTGCGTCTCAGGTGGAAACGGCTTGTAGAAGATCGGGAAGATATACGACCAGAATCCCGACGCCTTCGCCTTAAACAGAGTCTCTTCTGGTGACTTGAGCACCTTTCGCAAAAACATGTGCTCCAGAAAGAAGCTCGAAAGGTGTGCCACAAAGTGACCGAGGACATAGCCAGCCACAATCAGAAATATCAGCATTCCGGTGGGCAGCTTGTCCTTCTCCAACCAGCCACCTTCGAAGGCGTAGTCTGCGGCGCATAGAACCACAAAACCGGTGGCAAGATAGGCGAAGAAGTCGTAAACGGAAAACGGCAGTTTCACGAAGGATCTCCAAGAAACGTAGGCCGGGCGGCGGCATTAAGTCCCAAGCTCCCAGCCACCGCTACGAACCATCTCGCCGAGATACCAGGCCACCACCGGCCCCTGTCCTGCAATTGCCATAAGGGCAGGCAAGCCCGCGTCGTCCATATTCGCAGTTAGCCAGTTGAATACTTCTATATCATCGTCACTCGGCCGGCAGGGGCAGCCGTCGGGGTGTGAATGCCACTCGCCGATATACTCAAGCTGGCCATCGGTGATTGCCGACACCTTCTCAACCTCGGCGGCAAGTCCCTTCTTTCCGCGGATGTACAGGGTAGGCCACTCTTCGCTATCTGGCGGCGAGGGAATCGTCTCAACTACATAGACGATCTTTCGTTCGAGGTCATAGGCACCTAGCAGCACGCCCCCAGTTTCGCTCGGCAATTTGGACTGCCGCAGTTCTGCGATGCGGCGTTGAATGGTTGCGTCGACCACCAGGGTCCAGGGGCCGTGCGCATTTCGGTGGACGGGTGAGGGCGTGACATTGAAGAGGCGGACCTCTAACGTTTGCGGGTCTGAGTGCCAAATGTTAATCGTGGCACTCTCGTCCTTGACAGCTTGGCGGATCGCTTCGGAGCCAATGGCGGCATGCATCGATACCGCAGAGTTGGGAATCGACGAGCTGACATCGCGGCATGACCGGGCATACCGAAGGCGGCCCGGTGGCGGAGCCAAATGATTATGAAGCTCGGGAATCTGGCAAATTGAACGATAGTACTGCATCTCCAGGCAATCGAGAGGCGATGCCCGGTGTGCGTCTTCGGTTAGCTGAACAAGATCGATGCCCTGGGGGTTCAGGAACAATGCAACTCGGCGTGCCCCACCGGGCGCGTCGTGTGCAAGGTATCGCGAAACCGGAATCGAGGCAGCCATATCCAGGATGAGACTAGCCGCCCCGAGCCTCTTCTCAAGTTCATCTTTTTTGGTGCTGGGCCTGAGAACATCCGCTTCGACAAAGCTGAGCGGCCCTTCCTCGGCATAGAATCTTCTCAACTGCGCGGCCACCGCGACGGCCTTAGGAAATCCAACTACACCACTGTCTAGCGAGTGACGCGCCACATTATGCGGCAGCAAGACGTCTTCATCGACCACACACCAACGCCCGAACCCCGATTGAGCCAGTAATCGCAACGTTTGCGATCCAAGTGCGCCAGCCCCAACCGCGACCATCTCGCGATCTTCGGCAACAACCCCGCTAGAAGCCGCGGCGCGAGCGCGCGAGAGATCAAAGTGCGGCGACAGAATATCAAGTGGTATGCTGCTGCCATCGGCGCCAGGGTCTTTTGACAACGGTGTACCGAGCCCGTGACTCGTCTTCTCCCACAACCCAATACCGACACCAACTTCGGCCACACTTTTCGTCGTCAGGAACATCCAAAGATCGGTGCTCTCAACGAACGCTTGGCCAGCGCGCATGAGCGGAAAGGCAATGATGAGCAGGACGTTCTTGTCCAACATGTCCTTCTGATTCCAGTCCGCCAGCTTTGCGTGGAGCACCTCAATAAGTGGGATACCTGCCGGTGACAAGAACTCGTCCAGCTGCCTTAGATCCCGAGGGGCATGGCGAATAGCCCCGTGCATCTGCGGCTGTGCGACGAGCGATAGAGCGAGAAACGGCATGCCGCCGTCTCCTGCCCCCGCTTCGGCAATGAAAACACGGCAATCCTTGCCGCTATGGGCCGGTGCGATTCTCAGTTCCTGACTACCATCTGCAGAGACGTCGTCGTAAAAGCCCGCAGGCAGGACAATTTTGTATCCACTGCCGAACAGCAACGGCTCAAGCGGCTGATCCTCTTGATGAAGCGTACCTTTGGCAGTTTCGGTGAGCCAAGAGCGTATGCGGTCGATGAATGCTGCTGGGGTCCAACGCAATGAGACCTGCGACCACGCTTCCTCATAGAGGCACAGGCTGCGGGGAAACTCGTCCGCCCGCAGATTGATGTGGGGCACGCGTGGGAAGTCGGGCCGCAATGACACGACTTCCGGATACCAGTCGTCGTCGGCCTTGAACGTAGCTGCGAGCCGCTCTGTGCGATGAATGTCGTGGGCGCGGCGCTGCGGCCGTTCGACCTCAACCTCAAAGACGACGGTCTCCTCCAGCTCATCCCCTTCACTATGATGCTGCAGACAGTCGATGAGTTTGACGAAGGGAAGACGGCCGAGGCCGAGAGTCCCGGCAAGCGCCAGCGACCTCGGGAGCGTCAAGGCCGACGGCAACACCACGATGCCGGCGGGCTGCAGGAAATCTGTCATGCACCCGCCCGTGGCGCGCTTGTCGACGTAACGCTTGCCGCGCCAACAGCGATCGGCTTTTTGAGCGTGGCACCGGTACCGGTGATCTCCACGACGATCGGCTTCGGATTGGCAACGGACGGATGTTCCATCGTCACCTTCCACTCACCGTCGCGGCTGGTCACCACGTCATCGAAATAGTAGTTCTTCGCCTGCCGGTGCGGCGGCTGGGGATCCTTGTCTTCGTCGCTGCCCTGCTTGGGGATGGGCTTGCTGGTCGAGACAATGACGCACCCATCGTTACTCTGATCCTCGAAGAGCCACTTCACGTTCTCCTCAGCCTCGGTCTTATCGTCACCTTTATCTGGGCCGATAGTCAGGTACGAGCAATGATGCGGAAGCTTAAAAAAGTCCCAGTTGAGTCGCTCTTCCTGCTCGTGGCGCTTCGTGGTCAGCACGATCTCCGAAAGCGCCTGCCACGATGCATCTGAGCCAAGCATCACACGAGTGTACTGGCCGCCGGCCAGGAAGGTCGCCTGCATGACCAGAGAATCGTGGTTGCGATCAAACAGCTCGCCGTCCTGGCGCCAGGCAAACGGGCTGTGCACGAAGAACTCGACCTGATCCGTGAAGAGGGAAAGCTCGGGTGCCAGCTTGCCGGCATCGGTGATCAAGTGCTGGCGGCTTTCGAGCGTAAGACCGTGGCTTTCGAGCCAGGCCTTGAGGGCAGCCGGGCGCGAAAATACGCGGATACCGTAGCCCTGTTTCAAGCGATAGCGTGCTTCAGCCTGCAAGGCCTCAGCGCCGTCGCCGAGTCCCGTGCGACTCTCCGTAATGACACCTGCCGGCACCCACAGTGTCTTGATCTTGAACCGATCGTCCCCCTGGTACTTCGCCGCATGGTCGAAATAGAAGAAGGTGTCTGCCTTGCAGGTATGGTCATCATCGAGGTGCGTGATGGCCACCACCTCGTAGGTGTCTTTTCCAGCGCCCTCCATGTCCTCACGCAGGGCGGCACAAAGATCAATTCGCTTTTCGTCTGGATCGTCGGGGTTGCCCTGGCCACCGAAATCGAACAGAATCTTCTTCTCGTTTTCCAGGTCGATCTTGCAACAGTCGGCGTTGCCTAGCGGATAGAAAGTCAGTTTGTGCATCAGCACCTCCGTTTGCGGGGGGAAGCTCCGTAAAGCGAACCCTTAGCATGCGGCGTGCCGAATGACCGATTTCGCCCCGGCCTAGGCTGTAAGTTTCATCTGTATAGTAATTTGCAGTGCTAGCTGCTACTGGCCGGCCAGACACTGACGACTGTCATTGTGGCAGCGTTTGTGTTTGCGATGCTGGCGGAAGATGCCACATTGGCAGCCATCGGCAGGCGCCTCATCTTTTGGCGCCAAGCCGCGCGTCACGCCCTTCTGCCATTCGAAGGTTCGCACAACCGAGAATACCCACCAGCACCGTGATCAGCGCGTCCATTTCAAAGGCGGGAAGGTCGACCGGGAGTCCGGCGGCCGTCAGGGCAGAAGCAAGTAAGGGCTGCACGAACCCAGCCGATGAACGGCCGCCAGCCCGCCACAAAGATGCTGGCGTGTCCTGCCTCCACCTTGTTGATGTCGGCTTGCATGTGGTCGGCCTGCAGGGCCATCTTTCGCTCCTCCAGAAAAACAGCGTTTTCTTCCTTCTGCAACTCGATCGAGCATAGCCCGTGCCGTGGCTTCCAGGTCAGGGATCACCTTGTCGAGAAGGCGCTCCAGCGCTGGCAGGGCAGCAGAAAATAGCCCGGCTACCAGCGGCGCCTCCACGGGCTACTCCTTCAGCTGAAAGTGTGGGAATTCGCGGAACTTCGCCCCCGGCTCGCCGTACCAGTTTAGACCCAGCTCCATGCCAATGCGGCCGAGGGTCTGCCAGTCTAGAACCAGTTTCATAACCCGTTCTCAATGAACATCGAATAGGTTCGGCAGCGACTGATCACGCCCGTTCGAGTAGACTTGGAGAGGGCTTGCTGACGAAATAGGCATACATGGAGCCCATGAGACAGGCCGCTATCCAGCCTGCGTTGGCGGCAGGTCGCCATTGAGCTCAGCGTTCGCTCAAGAAATTCGCGGTCCGATTCGCACTGCACACGAAGCTGAGCGTGTTCTTGATCGCGCCGCCACGTAAGCCACGCTCGGGCGTGTTGTTGGTCGGTTCGACGCCGCCCCCCTTCAAACAACGTCTGCATATCATCGAAGTACTTCCAGACCTACCAGCTGATTTAGTAATCAAAGATAAAGACCACACGTTAGCTTGCGAAGTAAACATTTGCTCTGTATTGCAGGATTGCTCTGCGCCTCCGCTCAAACTCGACAAGAGGGGAGCACCAAGCATTTATTCTTCAGATTAGGAATTGCGACCTAGGTTACTGGATATCTCAAGTTCTGGATTTCCCGACCTCCTTAGGAGCTCAACGATGATCGTCCAACCATTATCTTCCTTTCCTGATGCACGAAGAATAACATGGCGATCTTCAGGGCAGTTCAGGGAAGATGCTCCATGAGATTGAAGGGCTAGCAATAAAGATACTCGCAGGGGCCGACGAAAAAGAGTAAGAAAATGACCAGCGACGACACCAACACAACAACTGACAACATGGCGACGGATAGCGTTCAGATTCTCAAATGCCGCGACGACAAGGCACCGGTATTGCTGTCGAAAGACGCGGAGGCAGACGAGCTTTCCTTCCGAATGGCAGAAGGCAGGAGTTGTTCCTGGCTCTCCAAGGGAGAGACTGTCGGGCCAGATAAGCTTCGACCGAGGATTGAGTCGTGGCTTACAGCACTGTTCCAGTCTGAGCACTTTTCTCTTCTCGTGGGCTCAAGCCTCACTCGCGCGCTTCATTGGATGGCTGCCGACAACCCTCTTCCCGGAATGGGATGGGCGGAGTTCAGCCATTACTCGGACGAAATAGACGCAGAAGCCAAGCGCTCGCCTGAAGCTGCAGTGCGTTCCGAAGGGAACATTGAAGACCAGTTTCGAGTCGCCAACGAATTGCTTCGGGAACTTCCATCATTGCCATCCCAGAACGCCATTCTGCTCGGTTGGGCCTCGCAATTGCCCTTCCTAGTCAAGATGAAAGACCTTCCCAAATCACACCAGCCACACTCAGACGATCCGGAGTTCTGGAACGTCTGGACCCGGCAATCCGCTGAGGGACAGCCATTGCTTAGAAAAGCGGACTGGAAGGCAATTGCCGATGATTGGCAGGGAAACATTGCTTCAAGTGCCGAAGCCGACTCATGAGAGTTTTCTCCATACAGCCGATGGCGGGCACTTGCTTTCCAGGCTCGGATGCCCGTGACAAAAAGTTCTATCACTCTCCAGCCACCCAATTTGAGGGGGTCAAATGGTTGCCTGATTGAAAGCCCTACCTTTTTGATCCGCAGTCACGTGCGACTCACGCCTCTTGCAAGTGTCGTTGACCAGAGACTTCAATCGCTTGTTCTCCTCTTCGAGCTGCCTCAACCGGCGCAGCTCTTCAACGCCCAATCCCGCACACTTTTCTTCCAGCGGGAGAACGTATGCTGGCTCACACCGATTCTTGCGACAGACCTCCTCGATCGGAGTTCCTGTCTTCGCCTGCTTCAAGCGCAAAAGCAATCTGCTGGCCCGTAAGCTGTGGCTTCTTCGTGGTCGCTATTCTCCAAAATCTGACGACCAGATTCTAACCCATTTTTCTCATTGCCAATGGCTCAGCTTTTTGGTTGCCGGTCAACCCGATCAGCCCCCCCCTACCTATGGGTCGCCCGCCCCCAAATATCTTCGCAAGGAAATGTCATTGCACCCCTGCACGTCCTCAGTCCACTATCACTTGTTACCTATCGGAAGCCCGTCGTGTCGGTTTCCTAAGGAGCGATGAACATTGGCATCTACCGTGAATGAGATCATACGCACAGATCCATCGCAAAACACAAAAGCAGCGCCTGAGGCATGAGCACTCCCAAACCTTCGATACTGGCTGGACATCCCGTCAGGAAGCGGTGGTGCACGAGTCCATCGCGCCACATCGAGGTCAACCCCAGACCAGAGTGGTTGGTCATTCCCCAAATCTCCCTCCCCTAAGTATCCGCCCTGGCTCACATATTTCTCACCGACTAAGTAAGTCTGAGACGTACCATCTCTGACATCGGCCAATCTCACTTCACTTCGAAGGTACGAAATGCCAGTCGCCTTTGACGTATCAGTCCACTCAAAGCCAGGATCGTCACCTTCTTCGAGGCTATTAGGCCCACCCGAGGTGTCCGTGATAAAATCACCTTCGCATATGGCGTAATCAGTCTTTGCTACATCGCCTGACACTTGACTGTTCGCAAATTTGAGCACTGGATTACAGGCAGAAACAGCCGGCGCCGGCCGTGAGGGGCACTGGAACACTTCTAAAGAAGACTTCGACAACACGCTCAATGCGAGGTCCTTTTCCACACCCTTAACTCCTCGACCAATACTACTCATTCCTTCGTAGCCCAAAAATGGTAGTAGCTGATAAGCCCAGCCCCCAGGCTGATCCTTACCAACGCCTCGGTCAGGGTCCCCGATCCAAAGAAACCCCCAACCATTTCCCGGGATGTGCCGATTTGTAGACTCAAAGGACATCACCGCAACACCAATCTGGCGGAGATTGTTCCTACAAGACGCCAGCCTCGCAGACTCTCTAGCGTACATCGTTGCCGGAAGCAGAAGTGCGCACAGTACGGCGACGACTGCAATAGACACCAACAGCTCAACTACGGTAAATCCAGCATTTCTTTTCCTGTACGGCATTCTCATCTATCCCTATTCATGACACCCGCCTTCTCCACAACACAACAGCCCCACCCACAAGGACCACAACAGCGGCACTTCCGGCGTAAAATCGCCACCGCCGCTGGGCTGAGTCCATCAACATTGAATGCTCCTCCAACGGAAGCGCCGGCTTACCCGCTTCATTCGCAACAAACATTCTTGCATCGAGAGGAAGACGCCTATCGACAACCGTCATCCCAGGCAGTGGAGTAAACTCAAATTCATCAGCCCCTGGCCTCACTTCATCGGTAAACTCCCTTAACGCGACACGCGTCTCTGAAATAGGACTCTGACCTATCAACCGACGTGTAATCAGCCATTCACTTGGAGCAGCCCCTTCATCCTTTTGAAACTGATTCTCAATCTGAAATAGAACCTTCTCCTCTCCCTCTATAATATAATACCTCGTCATCCGATGAATCCTGTTATGAGCGCTCTTCTCAACCCAGAATTCATCAAAGTGTAAGTTTCGGGCAAATGGGGTTGACCTCAACACGAGGCACTCTACACCTGCTAGCTCTGTGGTAGACTCGACAACCAAATCACTCTTCTCGAACGGCGTCTCAAGAAAATGCACATCATCTGCAAATCGCAACCCGACGACTCCCGCAGCCCAAAGGATAGGAAACACTTCTAGCTCAAACACCCGCAGGCCCCTTTGACCTTCTTGGATTTCCACATCTACAGCCTGCATTTCTTGCATATCTTTAGGAGTATTCGACGAAGGAGGCTCCACCTTCGTAAACACGTCTCCATTATAATACATAGTGCGATCGACTGGCTTCCAAACTGCCCCCCCATCGAGCCCGAATAAGGGCAACTGGCTTAACGTGCGAATCTTTACCCTCTTATTGCCCAAGTCGATTAGCACATGACCATCTATATCAATCTCAGTCTGCCGCTCCGGGAATCCGCCACCCTTACCGGAGGGGTCCTCATAGTATCCTTTATCAACAACGCTCTTTCCGCGATAACTAGCCTTCAAAGCTTTAAACGTTGCCCTCTGCCTCTCCCACGACGACAGCACAGACTCGACCTGGTCATCACTAAATGCCATACTTAACGGTATCGCCAGAAACATTAGGACTGCAGACACAAACCGAGCACCAAATGAACAAGCCGCCATATTTACACTCCAGAGAGCGGTGCTGTCATGCAACATAGCCTAACAGCACCGCTGAAGTTCAGAAATCTATCTCCACATGATGTCCAGGAAGCCCACTACTCTACTGCGCAGTGAAAGCGTATCTGATTCCCCGTCGCGTCGGGCTCAGGACAGTCTTCACACGATATGGGCTCCGCTAGCCTCCAGACATCCATTCCGATACACTGAGGATTGCAGGCCTCAATTGGATAACGACTATACTGTGTTACTTGCGGTGCATCCGAAGTAATCGTACCCTGATTCGTTATCACTCGCCCGGAATGCGATTGATAATTGATATACTCGTAGCATTTGTTCCCACTCGTACCAGTATTTCTCCACCAGTCGTTATTATCACAGCCGGATACACAGTCAGCCGCCACCGCGATCGCCGGCTCGATCATCGCGACTCCTGCCCCAAGCAGCAGCCCACATAACACCAGAATTCCAGTTTTCTTCACCCTACGTCTCCCATATCTTATTCCCAAACGCAACTAACCGAGTGCACACTAACCAGCACTCCTGATTTGCAGATCAAACGGCAGAGACATCATCTCCCCGTCTTCCGACTCAACAACAACATAGCATCCAAACTCACCTCCTTCCGGACTTACATTGTGTCGAACAGAGACAATGAAACCATCTCCTCTGCTCGCCTGTTCAACATCGAAAAACTCAGGAACACCGCATATATCAATAATTTTCCACGATGATTGTGTCCGTGACAGCAGCCGCACTTCACTTTTCTTGTGCTTCCCATGCACACCATCGAAACGTATCTGTTCCCGAGAGAGCCGTACCGGCGAGACAACCGCACCCTTGACAGGAATCTCCACTTCGCCGATGCTGTTTCCGCTATCGTCGAGTGCAAGTACGTGAATTACGCCCGTGAATGCCCCCACTGGACGATCACCATTCGGTAAAAACCGTATAACGTGACCATCGCCATTCGTATCAGCTTCTAGGGCGACCTGCCCAAGCTGAGGAACACATTCGACAGACAATGTGCTCAAGGGTATCTTTGGATCTACGCTGATTAACAACTCGTTATCATCGCCACCCTGAACAACGCGATTGGCCCCGGCACACGTAAGCTCAAAAGGATCAAGAGCGAACGGGCTTTCGACCGACCCAGATACCTCCAAGGACCTCTTGCGGAGTTTTTGTGACGCACCACCGCGGTATGCAACAGACACCTCGGTTGAAAAGCGACCAACTCCGTTATGGTCGCTCTTAACACTGCGTACGAGGTCAATCTCCCCCTGTATCTTGAGTGCGCCGAAGGGAGGGATAATTGCATTAGACGGCGAGATCGTAGTGCAGGTGCAAGAAGCATGGACATCTACAATTGACAGTGGAATGTTCGAAGAATTCGCAAGGTGAATCTCAAACTCTACTGCCGGCCGATACGACACCGGCTCTAACACAAGAGTACGCTCGTCTACGACCAAACTCTCCCCTTCCTCATGAAGGTCCGTTGCGATACTCTTCAAGGGGAATGCCTGGTTGGCTACTATATAGCCAGCACTGAGCGCAACGACGAAGAGGACCAGAGAACAACACAAGCGAGCTTTTGGAAACATTGTGCGCCAATCCAAGAGAGAAACCAGAGGTGACGGAGCGAGCGGGACCTCCACCGCTAACGCCTTGGCGTCATAGCCGATCACCATGGACACTCTATCAGGTGCACCCAGGAAGTGCAATGTCGAATCAACATCTTTCAATGCGTTGGCAGTACTCACACCCCCGTCCCAAGAGCGTGACCACTGCGAATAAGATCCTTATCGTTGCCATTCTTGCCCTCCACGCTTGCATGCTTGCTTGGAGTGCAACTCGGCACAGCCCCACGATAGATGAGCCTGCTCACCTCGCCGCAGGCCTGAGTCATTGGTTCCTGGGAGAAACGGATCTTTACGCCGTGAATCCACCACTCGTCAGAGCAGTAGCAGCAATCCCAGTGATACTCCTTCAACCAAAGCTAAACTGGAAAGAATTCGAGCCCATTGAGAGACGACGGTCTGAGTTTCGCGTAGGCCGGGATTTCGTCAGAGCGAATGGCGAGCGGACGTTCTGGCTCACAACCGTTGCTCGCTGGGCGTGTATCCCCTTTAGCTTGATAGGTGCGTGGGTCTGCTACCAATGGTCAAGCGAACTCTTTGGATATCGCTCAGGACTCGCAGCGCTGACCATTTGGTGCGCTTCGCCTGCAATGCTTGCTTACGGTGCGCTGATCACGCCCGACGTGCCGTCGGCAACATTCACCATACTGTCAACTTACCTATTTTGTCGGTGGCTTAAGCAGGGCGGATGGCCGGCAACCTGGGAAGCCGGCCTGGCCTTCGGGGTCGCCTGCCTTACAAAGGCGTCTTCTATCCTCTTGCCTCTCGTCTGGTTGATACTTCTGGCCGTGCACTTTGCGGCACGATCTGATTCCTCTCGCCCATTGCGAAAGGCCACCCAGTTTGCGACCTTAATCTTAATCGGAATCATCGTACTCAATCTGGGATACGGCTTTGACTCAACCTTTAAGCGGCTCGGCACATTCACGTTTGTCTCGAACACGTTGGGCGGCGACCAAAATCACCAAGAGCTTATGTGCAAGAATCGATTTGCGACTAGCATCTTGGGTGAGCTGCCAGTCCCACTGCCAGCCAATTTTGTGCTCGGACTAGACAGACAGAAATTCGATTTTGAGCGAGGACTACAGAAATATTTCTTCGGAATCAAAGATGACAGTCCTAAAGGATGGCGCACTTTTTACATCACGTTGCTTCTCATCAAGGTACCGATTGGCTTCCTTTTACTCTTTGTTTACTCAACAATATTTCTATGCACCTCTGTCAATTCCCGACTTATGATGGTCATTTTACCACCGGCGTGCATACTCGCTTTCGTCAGCACCCAATCGGGCCTTGCGTACTATCGCTATTTAATGCCAGCATTTCCATTCTTGATAATCTGGTGCAGCGGCGCCTTTTCCACCTCCATGCCGTGGACGTCACCTCGCATGTTTGTTCCAGGGGTCTTTTTGTTGGCTGGGGTGACCGGTAGTCTTCATGTCTTCCCGCATTCCTTATCGTTCTTTAATGCAATAGCCGGTGGCCCCGACAATGGTAGGTTTTATGCGGTTGACTCGAACTTCGACTGGGGCCAAGATTTGCTCTATTTGAAAGAGTGGATTCATAGGCACCCTGAGGTAGGTACCATGGACGCAGTTCTATTTTCTCAATTGGATTTCGATTCTATTGGCCTGGATGTCCAACCTTTAGGAGAGGATGGCAACAACGAACTAGATTCGGAATTTGTGGCTATCAGTGCAACGATGCTTGCCAGGAACGGTGGAGTCGATCGAAATGAGCCTGCACTATTGGTACAAGAAACGTCGTGGACTAAGCTTCTTAAGCAAGAGCCATTCGCTAAAGTGGGGTATACCATCCATATTTTCCGGGGCCCTATCGAATGATTCGCCCTCTACTTCGAGCTATCTACTAATCAAACGTTCCGAAACATGCAGATACTGCTATTCTTTATTATCCACGCAACCCGGTTACTACTTCTCGTGCTAACCTTTTCAATTGGATTACGTCACGCTCGATTCCGTTCTTAGAGCCTATCCGAAAACCATCGTCCGTTGGCGAATGATGTGAGCAAAGGCGAGATGAATTAGGGCCTCATAATTCGTCGCCTTCTTCTCCCAGCGAATCAACGATCGCCTGTAACGGTTCAACCACGAGAAAGTGCGCTCGACCACCCAGCGGCGAGCTTTGATTCCCTTGGTCTTCTTCTCCTGGTGCTCCTCTCCGCGTGAGCGAATGTGTGGTTGGTCGCTCTAGGAGGCAAGAAGGTCTCTGGCCGCTGTTGAGTCGTACGCTTTGTCCAGACACAGGTGATCCCCACGAGGCCGACCGGCCCAGCAGGTCACTTCCAGACCATTCTCAATGGTAGCTTCCAGAGTTTGCTGTCATGGACATTCGCGCCCGCTACGGCCAGCCCCAGCGGAATGCCGGCCGCTTCAGTTAACAGCGAACGTTTGACTCCTCGCTTGCCACGATCGGTCGGGTTTGGGCCTGTTTTCTCCTGTCAGAGAGGAGCTTTGGTCATCGAACCATCAATCGCCTGCCAGTCACAATTCAACCCCACACAGTCCTCGTATTTCCAGAGAGCCTCTCGCCAGAGTTGCTCAAAGATCCCTAATTCCGTCCACTCCTGAAAGTAGGCATGAGCCGTACTGCCCGAGCAGAAAGTGCTCGGGATTGCCTTCCACTGACAGCCCGTTCGCAGACTGTAAAAGATGGCGTCGACCACGTTACGAAGGGAGACTCGAGGGCGTCCTCCTTTTGGGGAGGTCGGATAATCGGGCAGCAGAGGGCGGATCATTTGCCAAAACTCCTCTGATGTCAGAAACTGGGGAAAGATCGAGCACCGTTCCATGGCGGATTCTCCTTTGCGTGATGTCTGATAACACCACAATGGGAGGGTCCGCTTTTTACTTCAACTCAAATTCATCCACTGGGGTTTTCGGATAGGCTCTTAATGAGGACTGCGACCTGATTTGCCATTTTGTTGTTTCCGATTTCCTCATAGCACTGCTGCGACTTCTCAAGATGCAGCATCACCAAAGATCTTTCAGCTCCTCGTTGAATTGCCAGACGTCCCAGATAGTGCCGGTTCTCGGCAATACCCTCAAGCCGATCTAAGTCCTCGTTTATCTTGAGCGAGGCGCAAAGGTGCTTCTCCGCTTCCTCGAAATCTCCTGTTTCGAGACAGACTACACCGAGATGATGGTAAGAGATTGCGATTCCTTTCTGCCTTCGGATCCTTTCATCAATCCGAAGCGACTTTCGATGTGCCTGCTCGGCAAGCTCGTACTCCTGCTTCATCCGAAAAATCTGACCTAGGATATCATAATCATGCGCTTGGCCAGCACTCCAACCTGTCTCTCGATCCAGTTCGAGAGCACGCTCGCAAAATGCAAGTGCTCGGTCGAGGTCGCCCTGGAGCAGGAATACTTCGCTCAGATGGCTCAAATCAGTTGCCTGCGCCGGCTTCGATTCAAGTTGCTCGGCAATTCGAAATGCGTTCTTCAAGTGGGTCTCCGCCTCCCCAAGGTTTCCGGCAATGCGTTCTACCACGCCCAGTTCGCTCAGTATCTTATTCCTCTGTAGTCCATTTTTCGCGGGATTGTACGACAGAGCTTTGTGCAGACTGGACCGTGCATCTTCGATGTGTCCCTGGACGCGATAAATCTTCGCAAGATCAATGAGATCCTCGCAGGTCTCCCGTCGCATACCGAGACGTTCATGAATCTCGAAGGCCTTCATCGATGCATCTAACGATTCGTCGAGCTTGCCCTGCAACCAGAATACTGATCCCAAGTTTGCATAGGCCAGTGCTTCGGTAGACTCTTCAAGATGATGCTCAAGGACCCTTTTGAATAAAGCCTCAGCTCTTTCATACTCACCCAAGAAAGCTTTAAGTCGCCCCATCATGATCAATGCAACGGCGTTGGTCGGTTGACTACTAATCAGACGATCCAGGTAGTCTTGGGCCTTATGTACTTCTCCCGCAACCAGTGCAAGGGAGGCCACGGCCAAGAGTGACTCATCAGCCTGACGTTGAGCCTGGTCCGCTTTCGACTGATCGGATCGATACTGTGCTTCAAATTCCCGCAATGCTCCTCGGGAATTTCCGTTTTGTAGCTGATCCAAAAGCGTTTGTCGCCGATTTGGAGAGAAACCTTCTATTGCTCGCCTCGATGATTCTCGAAGGCTGCGTTCTCCTTCGGTTGTTTCGAATAAGTCAATTAAGAAGGGCGCCGACGTCCCTTTTTCGAATTGAGCACGAATTAGGCGGGAAATCTGCTCTTCGTCCACTTCTGCAGGTTGAGGAGAGATAACCGAGGCAATTACGAGGATTAGCAAGCTAAAGAACGTCAGAATCAAGAACGTCATCATGATCTGAAACGTCTGCTTCTGATTGAGTTTATGGAAAATCTCAAGAGATAACCAATTTCGATATAGTGACCAAAAGATGAATGCCCCAACAGCCCCTAAACCGCAGAGACCGATCGCCAATCGCCAAAGAGCGTCCATTTCAACAACCCCACTATCCCTTGCCTTATCGAACACCAATCGATTTATTGAGATTATCGATCGGCCACAAGTCCACGCAAGTGCGGCAGAGGGCAGCATATTTTCGGTCGCAAGATCAAGTCACCAAAAACACCTCAGCGATTGCTGCTGGGCGGGCAACCTGGCTCCCAGGGATTTCGCTTCATCTGGCCAGGCTAGCCTGGCCAGATGAAGCCCTGATTTTCTCACAATGATTGGTGTAGATTTCGGGAGCAGTGCAGGCTCTCTCAAGATCTCGGCCGAGATCGACGGCATTTTTCAGTTCTTTGAAGTATTTGCTGGAAAAATGTTGCCGTTCAGCAAACTCGGTCCCGCGACAAAAAGTTCTTCAGAATTGAAGGTCTCGAACCGTGAATTCGCTTTGCAGTTCTCCTCCGACAATACGTCGCAGAGCAGAATTCAAAGTGACAGGATCATCATCGAAGCCTCCATGTGAATTGCTTTGGGACCGCTCTGCGGATTTGCTCGCGCCCCTTGCACCAGCGATCACAAGACTGGAAAGTCCTTTCGACTCTTTCTGGAACAGGCTATTCAGATCAGCATCTGTGTGTTCATTGCCCGTCTGACCTTTACTGCTGACAAATCGCTCCATGCCTAGCAGCGGAGTTTCGCGACGACGTTCGAACGCGTTGCTTACGAGAAACAGTAGGGATTTCCCATAGGGGCCGACGGTATCGTCTCGCTCACCGCTGTCGCTGAGGAGATAGAGCGTCGGGAGGGGACATTGGCCCAACTCCACGTACGGCAGAACCAGTTGCTTGAACAAATCGACCCGGATGGCAGGTGCGAAAAACTGCACTGTCTTCAGTGGAAGCTCGGATTCAAGGATCCGCGGTAATGCGTGCGCAGCGAAGATGGCTCCCGCGCTGTGCCCGATGACGTGCAACTCGAACTTTTTGCGGTAGGCATCGTCAAGCTGGCTCAAAGCCTGTTTCACACGGCTCGCGAGGATCTGCATGCCCCCTCGCCCGTCAGGGTGATTGGACGCCAGTCTCGCGTTTTCCTTCATCTCGTTCCAAAGAGCGGTCCCAGGCAGTGCCGCAGTCAATTCGATCGAGCGGTCCTTCGCCTCAATTAGCCCTTCACGAAAGCGTCTGAGCCATTCGGCAGGTCCACCAGCCCGCTCGTCGACATCGACGAACAGGTCGTTGAACATGGCTTTCAATGTCTCTTCAAACCCGGTTTCCCACATAATGTTGACTGGATAGATCTCGTTGGCAAGCATTCGATTCCGATAGGAGATAATCCGACGGGCGCTATAATCGGCGCTGTTCAATCCCCCGTGCAGGTAGAGGAGAATTCTGACCTTTTTCCAGCCGGCTGAGCGCTGCGGTATCTCCTCGGTGATCAGCCGTTCGATGTCTTGAGGCGTCGTCCAGTATTGACCTGTTTCCGACAACTCTCCATTGTTTCCGAGGTTGACCACAAACGGACGGATTGCCTGTAGCGGAACAGCCGGTGCTGCCCGATGGATCCCAGCGACTTCGTCTGTGTTTCCGGCCTGTTCCCAGAGATTGAGTCGAACTGGAACCCCCAGCTGAGCCACCCACACATCCGTTGCGTGCAGCATGTAGTCCTCATAAGGAAGCAGCGCGAAGCCGCCATTCCCCCAATCGGTCCCCCAAGAGTTCTGGATTACGAATCCTTCGGGCGTATAGCCCACAATCGCGACGGCGTGACCACCGAGGGCTCTCCCCTTCCTCGCGATGACGGGGAGGTCCAGACGACGCAAATTCCCATTGTCAACGTACACGAACTCCTGCGAATGCGGTCCAGGTTGCTGCCAGCCCTCGTGGACCATCAAGGTCATGTAGAGAATCCCACTTTCGGCCAACGCGGCATGCATATCGCGAACTTCACGATGAGAAACGCGATAGTACGCCCCTCCCGGCGTCAGTAAGGCCTGCTCAGCGATCGTCGAATTGAAGTGCTGGATGCCGGACTGCGAATAGGGCCATTCCTCTTCCCGGCAGACGCCGTGAGCGATCCAGCCCTTGACGGCGCCTCTGGCTGAGGATCCCTCATACTGCTCTCCGGGCCACTCATCGTAGCGACGCGCGAGCTCGTAAAGCATTCGCGGGCTCACCGAACGATTGAGATTTCGTTGTCTCAAATGGAAATTGATCACCGCAGCCAGCGCGAAACCAGTACAGGCTCCTTCCCCCCCCTGATCAAGAACGAAAGGGACGCGATCGCAGTTGATGACGACGTCAGGCAGAGAGTGCAATCCGGGGCGATACACCCAGTCCCGAATATCAATTCGATCGGGAACGGCATCAAACGTCCGCCCCATCAATCCTGTTTGAATTTCCGATTGCGGAGGTCTTCGATCGATCGCCTCCGGTCGTGTCGTTTTCGGACTGGCCTTTGTGCTGCGCTTGGACTTTCGTGGCATGGTCTCATTCCCATATTGGGTGGATCAAAGGGTGACATGACTTCGAGTCGGATTGCCTACACGACCGGATCTATGTGTTCCGATCAATTCCAATTCAGGTTAGGTTGAATCCGCTCGGTCCCGCCGCTTCGTGCCCCGCAGCACCTGGAGAATCTCCTCATGTTCGCTCTTCATCTCGGATGTCAGATTTGCCGCTCCGCTAACAAACTCCAGCAATGCACTCAACGATTCCTGATAACGCCGCTTCGCCGTCGGGGTCGCCAATAGACGCTGCACGAGGCGAAACAAGCGCCCAACCTGCTCACGATTGATTTGGATCTCATTGTGAAACAGGACATCGTGCAGCAGCAAAAAGCATTCGCACGATTTTGCCAGTTCTCCGTCTCCGATCCGCTTACGGGGCTCCTGCGGAATCCATGTGTCAAGCAGATCAAGAAGCCGATCAACGCATCTTCGGTCCCAGTACACGTGCAGCTCTCTCAGGCTATTCAGGCTGGCGACGTCAGCGTCGGCTTGCGATAGCGCAGCGATGATCAGATCGGCCGCCACGTACGAGTCACCGAGCATTCGCTCCAGTTCTTCCTGGCGTGACTGGATGTCCTCCCCGGTCGTATGCTCGTCATCGGCGCGCTGGAGATCAGCAATCACTGCTGAAACCTTCTCACGGATCTCTTCGACGTTAATCGGTTCTCCTGACGACTCTTTCGTTGTCGCTGTCCCGCTGTTCCACTTTCCGTCAGTCAGTTCCTCAGCCAGAATATCCGCATTGAAATAACGGTCACTCGTCCAGAAGGAATCCAGATCCCCTCTCGCCCCGCTTGTCCGTCCCCGCACAAGATCGATTGCCGTGTGCAGTCCGAGTTGTCGATACGCATCGAACTGAGCGAAGCTAAAGGCCTGGTCGGAAAGTGGATCGTGAGGAAACAGATAGTTTCTCAACGCGAACTCGCGGATGGTGAGATCCTCGTCCCCCGTCAGGCAGGGTTTGAAATAGACCAAGAGCGCTTCTCTGCCTCCTGGAACAGCGGAGCTCCCGAGGTCGTCGGATGTGGTGTCCGGTTCCGGATAGCGAATCCGTGCAAAAAAGAAGTGACGGGGATTCTCAGGGTGGTCAACCGCGTCCGGCTTCTGGCCCTCAGGAGGAACTCCCTGTGGCATTGACGTATCCTGCATCTGCTCCAGGGACAACCAGGACCAGCCAAGTTCTTCCAGTTTCTCCCGGCCAGGCAGATCCCGGACCGGAAACTTGCCTCGTGTCTGCAGCGGCCGGTAGCCGTCATCAAAGATCGACTCACCGGCGGAGTCCATTTCCAGAATCTCGATACCCTGCTCAATTCTGAGCCGCTTCACCAGCTTGCTGAAGTCATCAAAACAGTAATAGGGATCCTGGCCGGCATCCGACACAAAGATCACCCGGCATCGGCGTTCGATCAGCGTCTCCAATCCCAGATTCTCAATATGCCCGCCGTCCGTGACGAGTACGTACTTCTCGTTCTTCCGGTTCGCCAGTCCTTCCCAGAGAAGTTCGATCAGGCGGGGATCCCGCTTGATGCTGTCAGCACGCTGGGGCGACGGAATCCACTTCCCGGTGCGGAAATTGAGCAATTCCATCATCAGCATGATGAAATGATGCACAAAATAGTTCGGCGAGATCGCCGCGGCGGAAATCGCCATGGTATCGCCGACCGTCAGCGTGCTGGCTCCCAGTTCGTCGGTTTTCTGGTATCCCAGATCACGGGATCCGAAAAAGAGGGGTGACAGCAGGAAATGGTGGAAGTCCGGAGCGAGATGATCCGGATGTCGCATCCAACTTGAGGGCACGCTGACCGCCCCGTGAAACAGCGGATATGGTCCCCCGCAAATATGGGGCTGACACGAAGTCAGCGGAGGATTTGAGTGAGCATCTTCACTGTCGGCGTCCAGATAAGCTCTACAGAGTCGATCGCGATAATAATCGTGCAGAGAAGTGTTGTTCGGGCTGATCAACGCACTCGACAGCAGGAAAGCGAGAAACGCCCCGACACTCCAGATCAGACGATGTCGCTGATCATGTTCGATCAGCACTGCTCGCCGAATCTCGCTGCGGGGACGAAACACAGCCGGATAGAATTCTTCAAACAGCAGCCGGTTTAACTCCGCATCGTGATATTGACTCTCGTTGACCGTTTCGTCCTCATCGGAAGCAACCAGTTCTAGCAGATGCGCCAGTCGGGGATTATGTGGCTTTGTCCCCTCATGTTTTCCAGGATCAGCGAGCGTCAGCGTGAAGAGATACTTGTCGCTCAGCACACCATTCAGACTTCGCGCCGCCTCTTCATGCAACTCTCGTTGGATTGCACTACTGGCAACAAACTGAGTGTAATTATTGGAAAGCTTCAGAGGAGCACCGATCGCGTGTTTCAATCGATTTAGAAACTTCACATAGCGCCATGTCATCCAATCGTCGAGCGGCTCATCTTTGCCCGCTCCCGCTTGGAATATCCTCGCGGTTTCGTTGACAAACAATTGCTCGGCACACTTGTCGCCGTGATGTGAAAAAAGAGGAATGGCGTCCTTCAATTGCAGCTTGTCACCAGATATCACTATTGCATCGTGGCGCTTCTTCAGTTTTGGGTCGGCATCGCAAGCCTGTGCTATCATTGTTAAGAGCTGCGGATCTTCGATCGTGGAAACGAAGAGCCCTTGGCCTTGCTTACGCGTCTGAGATTCGGCGTCCTGTGGGCGACGTTCCGCTTCGAGGCCACCGATCGTAGCTGGGGAGAAGCGTACCTCTACTACCTTACTGTCAGTCGTCTGCAAGAAGCGTCGGGACGCAAAGTTGACTTGATTTGACCGATCAGGTCCGGCTGTAGTCCCTTCACTCGACCCTGCATCGGAATTGTCCTCGGAAGCAACAGTGGGATCTTGCTCGCGAACTTCAGTCTCCTCCGAGAACGAGTCGATCAACTCGCCTACCGCGTCAAGCTCTTTGAAATCGCCATAGACAAAATCGGGCCCCCGGTAGGTGGCGAAACCCGAGATGTTCTCACTGGCAAATGCCGCGACCAGCAGCAGGGGAACACCCAAGAACAGTGCAAACGACGTGTAGTAAAACACCCACGACTCGACCGAATTGCGGGGATGGACTCCGCTGCGAAACAATTTCGTTGGCACAAGGATCGGGATCAGTCCGATCAGCACCATTCCGAGCAAAGGCCACTGCAGATAAGACTGCCAGAAAATGCGGGTCTCACCGGCGGTGCGAGCGGGATCATAGGGTTCGGACAGGCTGATATCCCCGCTCACAATCAGCGTCGCCACACCGATAACGAGACAAGCGAACGAGCCCCAGAAGACATAGTGAGAGAGCTTCTTCAAGGGACTGCTTTGGAACGCCAGTGCCAGAATGCAGAGCGCGAACCAGAGACCACCGAACACAAGCGAGGGCGCCAATGCCGGATAGACATCCCCGGCCAGGTTCCACGCTTCGAAATGATCGCGGACCTGATGGTAATCCAGGCTGCGCCAGACGAAGGCGATGAAAGCACACACAGCCACCAGCAGGCTGATCCGGGGTATGAGGTTCAGAAGCAGTCCAATCACATAGCGGTTGGCCACCAGATCAAGCCGAAACAGATAGTTTCCCTGCTTCGTCAGACGCGTTACCGCCGGAGACGACCGCCCATTATCTTCGACATAAAAGTCGAACAGTTCCGGAGCTTCGCCAAACTCTCGCTTTCGGGAGATCGACTGCGCGAGAGCCGCATTGACATAACTTCCGCCGGACACCGACGAAACATAGTCGATCACTCGCAGCAGCCCGGTTCTATGAAAGGCCTGGATCAATCCCAGATTGAACGCGGCTGACCGGATGCCGCCCCCGGAGAGGGCCAGGCCGATCAGATTGTTCCGCAGATCAGCGGACTCTGCCGACGCCTCCTGAGATTCCTCAGAGCCGTTCTCCACGGCGACTTTTTTTCTGCGGCGTTGCACTTCCTCGAGTTCGGCCGCAAATACCTCGGACTCAGGCACGATCGATGACATGGGCTGCTCATCAGACGAGAGACTGGGAAGATCGGCTTCATTGCCAAGAGTTCACTGCCCTGAGAACCAGCCACGATACAAGAATCCCCTGATCTCCGCAAATGAATACTACTGAACAACATCTTGCGACAGGCGCGGAAATGAGTGACGAACTCTCGGACATCCGCTATTCCGCGCAGACCGACTAATTTTTCTTGACAAGAGTACACCACTGCCCCATAACAGCTCATGACCGACCGACCGGTGTTTCTGTTCTATGTTGCGAGAAGCCGATGTCTCCCAAGAAGCGAACTGCGAAGAAGACCACCATTGCCACCAAAGCTCCTCCAGCACCCAAGAAGAGTCTGGCCGAGCGCATCCTCGATGATATTGCCGAGCATGGACGATTCGCGGTCCTCCCCGAATCGTTGCCTTATCTCGCAGCCGTTAAGGACATCCGGCAACGCCTCAAGATTGATGCCTCATCGGCTGAGACCTTGGCTGATTCCGAGACTCCCAATAAACCTTATGGTGGTCTGAATGTGATTTCAGCCTATGTGGACTACTTGCTCGATGAGGAAGGGAATCCCACGGACGAACTCGGAGTTCGTGTCTGTCTTCAGGAAATCCCGAAAGAGCCGATTCCCGGCATGGGAACGGGGATCAATCTGCCTGTGCGTGCGGCCAATGGGATCAAGGTCTCCTACGAAGCCACGGGGCGGATCGTCGAACAGGCTTTGCAGCCTGGTGAAGCCGTCACCGATGGCAACGGGGAGAAAGGTACGTTCGGAGCGATCGTCACACGGCGGAACAGTGTCGACGCGAATGGGAGCGCATTTCAGTTTTTGCTGAGCAATCGACATGTCATCGCCAATACCTCTGATCCCGCGCCTCAATCGCCTGTGTTTGATCAACGGACGCGCGAGGTGGTCGCTCGACTCTTCACCTGGTCAGTCTTTGCGGAACGGCGCGTGGACTGTGCCATTGCCTACATTACGTCCCCCAATGTTGCAGGCCCCAACGTTGGCTTTTCGATCGATCCCAATCCGATCGGCAGAAACGAGCTGGCTGCGATGTGTGCCGCAGGCTCCGTCCGGGTTCTCAAGTACGGCATCACGACCGGCCTGACTCGAGGTGTCGTTGATGGTCTCGGGGTCCTTATCGACATCCGAGGCCGCGGCCTTAAAATTGACCAGATCCGGATCGCGGGGCTGAATGACCAGAATCGTCGATCAAGTGTCTTCTCGGCGGGCGGTGACAGCGGCGCCCTCGTGGTAGAAGAACGGACCAAACGACCGATCGGCCTTCTGTTTGCCGGCGACGGTCCCTTGTCCTACGTCAACCGCATCGACAATGTCATCGCCAGTATGGATCTCAGCGGATTTCTCGCCTAGGTGCGAGTTAACTCGGACTCACCGTTAGAAAGATCGTCTCCATGCGAACAGCTATTCTTACACGGCTTTTCCTCGTCATCTGCCTGGTCGGCTCATTGCAGAGTGCGAGCGGCCAGGACAGTCCCTTTGATGGGCCGGGCGCGGGACCGGCACCCGTCCTTCCTGGTGATATGTCCTTCACAGCATTCGAAACGCCGATCACCCAGGTCGCCAGCGTGGCTCCCGCGACGGAAGCTCATAATGCACGCTCCGCAGCCATCGATGAACGACTCGCACGAATCGACGGCCTACTTGTTCAGCTCAAGGAAAAATTGGGTTCCACCGCCACGCTGAGCAGCAGCCATCAGACAGAGGCACCAGAAACCGTGGCCGAGGCTGCTACCGATCAGCTTAAAGATGAAGTCATCCGCGCGAAGGCGACTGCAGCGTCCGCTATTTCAACCGAGACTGAGGCCCTTTTCGACCAGCTCGTCGAGTTGCTCGATCGCATCGAAACCAATCAAACCTATCTGCAGGCCACCGAACGCAGGGCGACCTGGAGTGAGGAACTGCGAGAGCAGCGTCGTGCCGTCCGGGAGAATCTCACACAAGCCGTCACCAGAGCTGAAGAACTCCGTGTTCGACTGCTCCCCTTTGTCCGGGTTTTGCGGGGAGGGGCAGCTCTGCAGAGCGCAGAGGACGAGATGGCAAGCCTCACGGCGTTCCAGACCTATCTGGCCCGGCTGCCCGACCATGATCCTCGGAAAGCCGAGCTGAAGCGAAAACTGGCTCGCCGCAACGCCCTGGCGCGACAACTGGAGTCGGTGGATGAGTTTCTGGTCCGCGAAGAACTCAGGACCCTGCAGCTTCGGAACCTGGAGTCTCCCTCTCCTGCAACAGAGCAATTGATCGAGGAGAAACGATCCACGCTGTCAAAACTTGCGCGGCTCGGAAAAATGACACGAGAACTCCAAGCGGAAGTGTCGCCGGCTAAGCCAGGGTCTGCCCGTCCGGCTCCGACGGAAGCAGTCCCGGAACCAGTCGACACCTCGTCGGAGTCAGCGGGATAGTTGACTACCAATCGAGCCCCTGCTCAAGACTCCTGAAGGCGGGATGAGTGGTCTCCTCCCTGTCAGAGGAGTTAACAGGCGGACTAACCACTTCCGGCCGCGGTTCAAGGTGTGACGCAAAATGCACGGGGTTATGCTGCTGTGATGTTGAAGGAGACTGCTGCTCAAGTTGCCGCAAGAGTTTCTCCCGACGCTCAAGGAATAGCCGCGTCTCTTGTTCTTCGGCGAGGCGCTGACAAAGTTCTTCCATTACTTTGACCTGGCGGTCAAGTTCCGCAGCTTCCTGGCACTTCTTCCGAAATTCTTCCTGAGCTCTTAGCAGTTGTTGCTGAGCCACATCCTGTTCCGGGACCGCCGAAGTTGCATTCGTCTGCCAATGCCCACCGGCACCGCTGAGATTGTTCGTTGGCGATGCCAGAGTTCCTGGAGCAGTTAATCCCTGCCCACCATATTCCTTGTGCGGGCTACCTGCGGCTCTCTGGCTCTGGACTTCTGCAAGCTGAGTCAGCAGGAGCTGCAGCCTTCCGATTTCCTGAGAAAGCTGTTCGATCTTTTTCTGGTCGGCACTGGAAACGCAGCAGCGTCCCGGTTCATCGTCGGGAGTGCTCTGAAGATCCGCTGGAGGAATGTCGGGAGCAAACTGCAACCGGGCATTCGGACCATCGAAAGCCGGGATCGTCGTATTCTCGGTCAGCATCTCCGGGCCGCGGCGGTACCGGACCAGGCTCGGAAACTGTATGGTCGGGAACCGGACCGTGGACTCGGGAATTCGGATCGCAAATCCCCGAATGCCGAACGAACGGGAGACGCCCGACGTCTCGCCCTGTGGCAGTGGTGCCATAAAGGTTTGCTCGTCAGGAGCTGACTGCTCTTCCGCTGTGTCCGGACACCAGGGAGACTGTGGCACGCAGCTGCTGCCAAAATGCTGAGCGAAACAAGTGGTTGCCGAGAAGATGACAGCGGCACCGATAACGAGCGTCTTCATGACTCTTAATCCCTTATTCCATGGGAAAACACGAGCACTGGGAAGTGAATTGAACTCCGCCCCCTCCAACGGAAGACGCCGTTAGTCGTTCAGGGCGGGATCGCCTGCTGGTGACGGAGCCGGAACTCCCAACTTCGATTCCACAAGAATTCGTGTCAGATCTTCCAATTTCGCTGCGAGTTCTTCGACCTGCGACTGCAGACCATCAATTTCTTCCCGAACTTCATCCCGTTCGCTCTGCAGCTCGCCAAGAGGGTTGTCCTCGAGTCGAGCCCCAAATTGATAGCCGAATACGGGCTTCGGTGCTTCACAACACTCTTTGCAGCGACGTTTGCAGCGAGCTGGGGACTGGTACGAGTCACAATCGCTTTTCCACCAGAATGGGCCAGCAATTGCCATACTGCTCCCGTGTAACGAAATCAATATGATCGCAATGAGGGAATACTTCATGCTCAGAGCCTCCATCTGCATGCGTCCTGTGCTGCAATGTTTCCTGCTCGAATGTATCGGCAACTCAGGCGAGGTCATGCAAATCCAAACGTTTCGCACAAGCACATCCATTCAAAAGAACAGTAGTCCTCGGCAAATTCCCCACAACCGGGAAAAATTCGCGCAGCGAGCTTAAAACCTGCTGAGGCAACGAAAGACAGATCAGCAAAACCACTGAAGTCGATCGGCCAATTAACGAACGAGATTTGCAGGTGGCATCACGAGCCGACCTGTGGCAGGGCTTCGAATGATGAGCGACGCTAGCGTCACTGACAAAATCACTCCGAGGTCGTCGCCGGTGGCGTATCCGATGTGCTTGGATCGATAGACGCGTGTTCGGCAGAATGCACCGATTTGATCCCCAGAGTCGCAAAAACCCTGTCGATGGGAACGGCATAAGAAGTGGAACCACTCCCGGCGAATATCATCCCAAGGGGGCGATTGTCGGTCGTGAGCACGATAGCTCCACTATCTCCAGACGTGCTAAATACACCATTCGACGTGATTTGTCCGTTCAAGTTGGCTGCAACGATCCTGATCACTCCTCGTCGTACCTGATCACCTACAATAGATATGGAAACATCGACATCTTGCGCGACAATTCTTCCGAAGGTTTCGTGTGTAATAGCACCGATCTTCTTAACCAGTATTCCCCCTGGTTCTTGTGCAAGCCTTTCAAGTTCCTCGAAATCCACAAGCTCACGGCGAATCGGGACTTTCCCCGAGTCAACAACACATCTTGAAGACAGTGCAATAAGAGCGGCATCACAGTTGACACTGCGCGGGGTCCAACTAAAAAGCCGGCCGATTTCAACCCTCATCTCGTCAAAACAGGGAAGGCCAACACTGAGTTCTTGGTCACCAAACGCCGAGCGTGTGGTCAGTGCGAATAATTGCGGAGCATTCTGCCCCTCAGAGAGATCCTGATGCTGGACGAAACACCCGATCGTACCACGAGTACTTCCACAGGAAAACCGCATCCCAGGATAAACAACGACACCATCATTCTTCAGCGAACGACGATCCGCTTGCTGAATCGAATCGTTCGCTTCCGAGAAATTTCGCGGAGGTCCGATGGAAGGAAGAGGATCAATAATTTCTCCTGTGGCAAGCTTCTCAAAGAACTCTTTTCTTCTCCCGGTTCCCTCGCTCAACAATTCCAGTTCCCAGAGCAACAGCAACGCCTGCTTGCGATGTTCTTCAATTGTGTCGCGTGATTCGGACGTCATGAATGCAAGATCTTGAAGGTCCTCATTCTGCAACACTTCCGCGAGATACGCCTGCTCCATTTCAAGTCTCTGGAGTTCAAGCTCATTCGTTATCTCGGCCTGCTTCATCGCGTAACTATTAAATCTATCCGCAATCCCTGTCAGCGCCTGGACACCCGCCGTGACCATGATCCCCAACAGCGTGCATAGTGGAGCTAGGATCTGCGGCCGCAGCAAGATTTCTGACAAGCTTTGATGTCGCGGCCCAGGACGCGCGTCGCCGGGTGCCTTCGGGTTCTTCTCTCCGCCTCCCACCGCAGAAGCTGATTCGATTGTCGTTTCCAGCCCTTCGGCCGGTCTCGATTCAAGGATCCCGTCCCCGAAAGAGTCACCGTCTCGCATTGCTCCACCTGTTGATCATGAGAGGGACGATACAATTCCAAGTCGTACTCTGGTGATACCTCGCTTACGAACCGTCATACCAACGGCTGCCCCCATTCAGTAGAACGGAAAACAATGTGCTTCAGACTGTTGAGACCATATCCAATCTCTGACCAATGCCAACGACACTATAATGAGAGAATGAAACAACTCTCAATCCGAACGGAGGATGGAGTGTGTACTATTCCTCGATTAAGAGCTCAAGGCAGCGAAATGCCAACAGTGCGCACGTTTGACGCATCGGTGACAGAGGGCCAAGGATATCGAGATAGTCTTCTTGGGTAAGCTCTCGCACACTTCCAAACGACCATCCTTCGACAAAGCTGCAGATAAAAGAAGCCGAACTCTGGCACACCAGGCAGCCAGAGGACATGTGTCGCAACTCGCGAACAGATTGACCGTCAGAACGCATCTGCAAGGTCACAACATCCCCACAAACAGTACTTGAAACCGACGCCGTTGGGCTATGGTCTTCCAGCAGTCCTCGGTGATAAGGGAATCTGCTGTGCTCTTCCAGCCAATTTTCTGAATTCATGTCCACTTCCTATAGACGAGCACCCATTGGTCGCTAAACTTCTTTCATCTCTTGAGCATCTTGAACCTACTCGGGTTGAACGATTGTTCTGCTCATTCATCCTCGACGGCAATCGCCCCTGTTCCATTAGTTACCCCCACGGAGGGTAGAGAATGCGGAAGGTGATTCTGCGTTCGTTTCAGAGCCCCGGTGATATCCTCATGCTTACTGCGGCCGTGCGGGATCTACATGCGGCTACTCCAAAGACCTTCTTAACGGACGTAAGAACCTCAACTCCTCAGCTCTGGGAAAACAATCGACTAATCACTCCACTCGATGACAATTCCTCTGGTGTTCAAATCGTGGATATGCATTATCCACTTATTCATCAATCCAATCAACGTCCCTATCATTTTCTGCACGGCTACGCGCAGTTTCTTGAAGAACAGCTTGGAATTCGGATTCCAGTGACCCAGTTTCGCGGCGACGTGTACCTGTCGGATCAGGAACGAGGCAGTGCCCCTTCAATGTGGGGAGTGACCGCCCCGTATTGGATCGTCATGGCTGGGGGCAAGTTTGACTTCACGGCCAAATGGTGGAATCCGACCTCTTATCAGACCGTTGTTGATGCGTTCCAGGGCAAACTCCACTTCGTCCAGTGCGGCTTGAAAGAACACTGGCACCCTCCCCTGTCCGGAGTGACAAATCTCGTCGGCAAACTGGACATTCGTGGCTTCTTGCAGCTTGTCTATCACGCTGATGGCATCCTTTGTCCCGTCACGTTTGCGATGCATGCGGCCGCCGCCGTGCCAACGGCCCCCGGCAAGCCCAGTCGACGCGCCTGTGTTGTCGTTGCTGGCGGACGCGAACCCCCTCATTGGGAAGCGTATCCCGAACACCGCTATTTAAGCACAAATGGTGCGCTCAGTTGCTGCCAGTCAGGAGGGTGCTGGAAGTCACGATGCCAGAAGGTTGGTGACGGAGACCTGAAGGATCGCCGAGGATTGTGTGAACAACCAGTCCAAGTGAATGAGTCGCTTGCGATACCACGATGCATGGAGATGATCCGACCGGAGGATGTCGTCAATGCCATCGATCTCTATTATCGGGGAGGAGCATTGAAGTACACCGAAACGAACCGATCGAGAACCGCTCCGCGTCGGTCCCCGCCTGTAGCTCAGGGGATGCAGGCCCGCCGGATTCTCATCCAGTTCCGACACGGGCTCGGAGACGCCGTCCAGCTGACAGCGGTGTTGAAACACCTACGCCGGCTGCATCCGGGCTGGCGTGTTGACGTTGCCTCCCTGCGGGGCAAACATTCCTGTTACTCAAGTCTCGCCGATAACGTCTACGTCCTTGATGAGGATCGGCTTGATCACACTCAATTCGATCAGGTATATCCATTGGATTGGCATGAAGCCGACCAAGACTATCCTCGCTGGCCCAGTACGAAGGTTACTCGATGCTTGCTTGAGATCTTCAGGATCGCACCAAGTGAAGATCTCTGTCGATATTCGATTGAGATCCCAGAAGCGGCACGCCGTAGCGCTTCGCGATATCTCGCAGAAGTCACGGCTCAGCCGCCCGATGCAAATGGCAAGTTCCGAGCAGTTCTGATTCACTACCAGGGCAATACCTCGCAGTCAAAGAAGAACTTGCCCCACGCGGCGATCCAACTGGTTTGCGAAGATGTGATTCGGGAAGGCTTTACTCCCGTTATTCTGGACTGGGATCAGCGTTCTCCGCTCGTGAACCAAGAGACGATCTTCAATCCTGCATCGTCCCACCCCCTCTGGATGGGGCAGAATACAGGGGATGCGGCCGTAATCGCGGCATTGGTGGAATCCTCCGCGTTGATGATCGGGATCGATAGCGGTCCGCTGCATGTCGCCGGAGCAACCGGCACGCCCGCCATTGGTGTCTGGACTGCACACCATCCGGTCCGATATTTCGACCTCGCCGACAATGTCATTCATCTCGTGCCCCAGAATCATGCAGACCGGGCTCCCGGCCCCCGCTCTCTCAAGTACTTTGAGGACCATTATCGCCATCACGTATATCGGGACCTTGCGACAGAGCTTCGTTCGTATGTGCTGGCCCAGATCACCCGGGAAGACGAGCCTGAAGTGCGATCTAAGCTCTCCAACCGGGAGTTTCTGAAGAAGCTCTCGGCGACATCTTACGACGAGCAGTATTATCAGGAACATCGTGACGCCGGACTCGATTATCTGGCTTACGGCTCCTGGCAGGCAGAGTACTGCCGCTGGCTCACAGACACACTCGGCCTATCTGGCAAGCACTTACTCGATGCGGGTTGCGCCTGTGGTTCGATCGTTCGAGGCTTTGCCGAAGCCGGCGTCGTAACTGACGGAGTGGACTTGAATGAATATATGATTTTACAAGGCCGAGCCCAGTGGCCGGAATTGGCTAAACGGCTCCACATCTGCGATGCCGTCAATCTCCACCTGTTCGAAGACGAGCAGTTCGATGTCGTGCACAGCGCCCAGGTTGCCGAGCACTGGAAGCCGGAACTAGTTCCCTGCATTCTGCGGGAGTTGCAGCGAGTCACGAAGCCAAGGGGGCTGTTTGTCTGTTTCCTGGACACCCTCGAACTGATGGACCGGCAGGGACGACGTGCGGAGGAAGAAGATCCGACGCACATCTGCATCAAACCCCTGTCCTGGTGGCAGCAGCATCTGACACAGAATGGGTGGCAAGTCTGCAGTGGAGAGTTTCGCCAGATACTGCAGAAACATCCTCTCAGTTATCTCAGGAAATACGATTGGGACTGGTTCATTGCACGCAAGGTTTAGAGCGAAGGCAATTGCTCGTGGTGGTTATCAGTTGGAACCGCTCTCACTTCCTCAAGTCAACTCTCGAAAGTATCGCTCGGTGCTTTTCAGGAGTAACTGGCGACGTTTTTGTGGTCGATAACGGATCGGATGCAGAAACCCGACAGGTGATCCGAGCGACCAATTCGCTCAGTGGATACCTGCTCCTGCATCGAAACGTCGGCATCAATGCCGCGCTTGAACGCTTTCTGCCTCGGACATTGACTGCTCAGTACGACACCGTGCTGATTAGCGACGCCGATATGGCCTACCGCCATTCCTTTTCGATCGCCCATCAGATTCTTCAGCAGCGATCTGAGATTGGGGCTGTTAGCTATCAACACAGCCCAGAACATACTGTCGTCGATCACATTGAGTTTGAGAACAGACGCTTGCTACTCAAACAGGCGGAACGGGGCTGCAGTCTTTTCGTGAGGTCTGAAGACCTCGATCTGATGCGGCCGCTGCCCATCGACCAGCTCAAGGACTTCGACTGGTGGGTCTGCCGCGATGCCCCTCGCTCCTTGCAGAGTCGCCGAAAACCGGTAGTCGTTCTCGCCGGTGGCGCCCAGCATCTGGGCTGGCGCCATGGAGACTCAACCTGGCAGGACGCTGAGATCAATGAGTATCCCGAGTTTCGAGATGGAGTCGGTGATTCATGAAACGCAATACAGCGTGCGAGTGTGAGCATGCGGGTTGGTGCGCAAGGCACCAGCAAACCAAAGGCGAGAGTGATTGGCGGCTTTGCCAGTTCAGTCCACTTCACTTTGAGCGATGGGAACGAGGTGAAGAGACGAGCCGCAACAATGGCAACAGTCTTTCGAAGACCGGTACTAAGAATCATCAAGCTGACACACCAACCGTCGCGGTGATCATCATCTCTCACAACTATGGAAAGTATCTCGTCGAATGTCTCCAGAGCGTTCTCGATCAGACGCTCCGTCCAAACGAGATTCTCGTCGTTGATGACGCTTCCTCGGACGATACCGCGATCATTGCTGAATCATTTCTGTCCCACGGAGTCGACTACGCACACGTGGACTATCGGAATGTGCATCGCAGTCGCCAGAGAGGATTCGAATTGACAACGGCGGAAATACTCTGCTTCCTGGACGCCGACGATATCTTATCGCCTGACTACCTCGAAGAGGGTCTTCGACATTTCAGTAATCCGCACGTCGGAGTTGTTTATTCCGACTGCCAGCTGTTTGGCACCTCCTCTGAGTTCATCTGTTATCCGGAGCATTATTCTCTCGCTGCCCTGGAACGAGAGAACTTCATTCACGCGGGAAGCCTCGCTCGACGCGTTGCGCTTGAATTGAGCCAATCCTGGAAGCACGATATTGACCCACGTATCGCACTTGGAGACTGGTTTCTCTGGCGCCGGATTTTACGAGACAATTGGGTAGCAGTGAAACAGTCTTCAGTGTACCATTACCGTCGCCACAAGCAGAGTTGGTCAACAACCTCAACCGCATATAGATCAGCCTATTTTAACAAGGCGGCACTCGACCTAGAGAATATTTCCTTATTCATCCCGCTTTCGGGGAGAATTGGCTTGTGGCCTGAGCTGACACGGTTTCTGACTCAGAATTGTTGGCCTCATCATCAGATTCATCTCACCCTTCTTGACACGAGTCAGAACCCCGAGTTTTCGCGGGAAGTTCGCAATTGGCTCGCAAAATGTAATTATCTTAGTACGTCCTATCACACATTAACTGTCGGCAGCCAGCGACTAGCTAATTGCGATCGACATCAAGTTCATATTCGAGATCAGGTGCGTCAGGCGATGGCGCGGATTTACAACTATCTCAGCCGCCTTCCGGCCACGGAATACGTCTGGTTCTTGGAAGATGACATCATTCCGCCGGCAGACGCTTGTCGGCGATTGCTAGAAGGATTCGAAGGCAACGTCGCGTCGGTCGCCGCTCCCTACCGAAGTCGCTATCACGGCGGCTTCTGCGTATGGAACGACTCTCAGAATCATCTTCACTCCCCTGGCGCGGGGTTCGAGCGTGTCCGAGGTAATGGGTTTGGTTGTGCAATCATTCGCAAAGGAGTGCTTCGTGAAGCGGTCTTTACTTCGAGCGGCCCATTTCCTGATTTCGATCACGCATTCTATGAGTGGCTACATGGACGTGGGTTTGAAGCTCGCGTCTGCTGGGATGCGGAATGCCTGCACCTCGATTCACAGGAATCCCACATTCGCCTCTCTACCGACTGAGAGTATCCATTCGGCGACGATTGGTTTTCTTGCTCTTGGCCGATTCTTCTCACGAGCACCGCGCACCATTCCTCCTAACTAAAGAAGACCTCATGTGGCCGGTCACCCCGAACAACCGGAGGCAGCACTGCTTGGTGCTAATAATTCATTTTCCAACTTCAAATGAGCTTCACGCAGGAGAGCAGATCACATGGCTACATTATCCCCCTACAAAGGACTATTGGTCGTCAATGGCGCATCGGGTGCTGGCGGAGAAGCCCTCACAGACAACTTCGTTCTGCTAGCGGATCGTGCACCTTATTGGGATTCCAGTAATGATCCGACGGTCGACAACGATACCACCGAGGGATTTGACGACGGCTCACTTTGGCTGAATCAATCCGACAACACGTTCTTTCTGTGCCTGGATCCAACTGAAGGAGCAGCCGTCTGGAGATCTCTTTTCAAGCGGGATTCCACGACCCTGTCGCTTGCTCCCGATGGCGATGGTGCCGTCGCGATCGGAAACCTGTCATTCTCCGGCAATACCCTGTCATCCAGTGACACGAATGGCAACATTCTCTTGGCTCCAAACGGCAGCGGAAATGTCGGGATTGGAACATCGTCACCAGATCGATTGCTCTCGCTCGCATCCGATTCCCCGCGTATCCGATTGACGGACAACACCGAAGGCACCGCCGCCAGCGCCACGGGCGTTATCGAGTTCTTCTATGAAGACTCTGGCGGTACGCAGCAGCTGATGAGCTACATCGGATTCACCAGTAGCAGTGATGCCAATCTTGAGATCCGCAATGCGCTGACGGGCAATCTCGAATTTTGGACGAACGGCACCCAGCACATGGTTCTGGATTCGACCGGAAAACTGGGCATCGGGACAAATCCCACCCCGAGCGTCAAACTCGATGTCGATGGGGCGATCGCGATTAAGGACGGGATGACTGCGCCTACGGCTGTCTCGGGCAAGGCCTTTCTGTTTGTCGACAGCGCTGATGGATCGCTGAAAGTGCGATTCGGCGATGGCTGCACAAAGACGATTACCGCGAACGACTGTCCTTGACGAGGTATGGAAGCCTCAATTTCAAGGAATCGCAGTCCGCGACGCCGATCCTGAATTCTGCTCGATCCGCAAGATCGATGGTTAGGACACTCTTCGATGAAAGTAACGCCTTGCGAGTGTACCGCCCCAGGCTGGTGCAAACGCCATCGCTGCGAGAAGTCCCGTTATCACTGGGAACTCTGCCGACGCCGGCAAGACTGTTTTGAGCAGTTTGAACGTCGCGAGTCATCTTTGCAGCTCAACCCGATCGCTCTTTCTCGGGCGCCCTGCCGTAAAAGAGGAGAACAGCTTGAAGCGATCCTATGCCAGAGCTGCAAAGGAACAGTAAGGCTAAAAGTGTTTGCCTGCCCTCAACATTCGCGATGTACGGTCTCTAATCCAATTGCCGACACGGAATGCTGCGCAGTCTGCAGCGATTACGAAGAGATGCAGTAGACCCCCCAGATAAGACACAGTCTTTAGACTATTCTCGGAGACAGTAAATGTATTTGCAGGCATGTGACGGCCCTGGTGCGGAATGTCCTCCCCAAGTTCCTTCAAAGGTGGTGATCCGGTGTGGATGGAGTAATGCAGAGTGCTCTTGGCTTGACAGAGAAATGCAAGGCAATTTCAACGGTAATGGATACTCGGGTCAAACCGGTGATGCAGAGTTCGAGATTCGCTATATAGGCTCTCCTGATGCCATTCAATACACGATTCAAGATTGTTACGAATTGCAGTCAGGAATGGAGGGCGTTCTTCAATGCTGTGCGTATTCACACCAGGCAATGATTCCTTCTCAATCTAGCGAATGCTGCAGCCCGCCCTTTTCAATTAGCGACCTATTTATCTCGTTGGATATTGGAATCGCAAATCCTACCGGTTTCCCACCACCCCGCCCGGAGTGGTGCCAGGATTGTTCGGGAAATTGGGTCTTGGGCAAACCTGTCAGTCCCACGGATTCAAGTTGCCGAAGTAATGGGAATGGAGGAGGCGGGGGCAATGGAGCTGGCGGGGGTGGTCAAGGTGGCTGCCATAGTGGGCGTTGCGCACCCCCGCCGGCAGCGTCTTCCTATCCGATCATCTACGGGACCGGCGAACTACTCTATAGCTCCAAAGATCTTTCTGTGTCCGGATTCGGTGTGCCTTGGGGGCACACACGCAGCTACCTGAGCCGACTTTCGAACAGCGAAACCAACGGTAACGGCTTCAACTGGCAGGTTGCCGAGTGGCCCTACCTTGTCTTTGACTTCGAAGGCAACGTAGCCGTCATGGGACAGCTTAACGGGGCCCTGTGGTTCGATAAGATGGGGGGCACCTTTGCCCCACGGTTTGGCGTCAAATCGACTTTGGAACTCGATTCTACGGCCGGAGTCTATCGCCTGTTCGACCTCCAGGGCAATGTCACTGAGTTCGATGACTTCACGGGTATGTTCCGTAAATTCACGGCAGCTGGAGGTTCGACGCTCGAAGTAAAGGCCATGGCCAGCAACGGCTACAACTTCACAGAAGTTGAGCGGAGCTACATCGACGGAGGATCCACCGTCACCGAGCAGTTCCTTTATGAATATGGAACCGAACAGGCCGACTGCCTGCTGAGTCAGATCACGCTCCGCCGCAAGATCGATAGCGGATCGTGGCAGAACGTGTTGGGAGCGAAATACACCTACTACGACTATACCTCCACCAATGGTGGCCAGGAAGACCTCGAAACCGCCACTACAATGGAATGGCGCGATGGACAGTGGGTTGAAACCGGGACGACCTACTACCGCTACTACAAGCAACTCTCTTCCGGCAGCAGTTCTTCTTCCTCTTCCTCGTCATCAGCAGGGCCCCAGCTGGACGTTTACCTGATCAAATACATTGTCGAGCCCGACTCATTCAGCCGTCTGGCCGCCGACCCCAATGTCGCCGATCCCCTCACTGCCACAGACGCTCAAGTGGCCATGTATGCCGACAATTACTTCGAGTACGACGAGCAACGCAGGGTCACCAAAGAGCGAGTCGAAGGTGGCTCTCAGACTTTTCTGTTCGAATATGCCGAGAGCGCGTTTGACGATGGAGTCAATTCCTGGAAGACCCGAACGACCGAAACGCTGCCTGATGGCAGTCAGAACATCATCTACTGCAACTATGCCGCGGTCCCCCTGCTGCGAGTCCATAAGTCGGGCACGGACGAGTGGTGTGAGTTTTTCAAGTACGATGAAGAGTTCAATCTGGTCCTGCAGGCCACTCCGGCCGCCGTCAGCGGCTACGATGAGCAATACGCAGATCTGCTGCACGAAGTCAGCGGAAACTACGAATACCTGCGAGATAGCGCAGGCCTGATCCGCACTTACACTTACCACGCACCGACAAACTGGCTCGCCTCCAGCTTTCTGCAAGAAGGCGAACTCGGGACACCGATTAAGCTGCTCGAGCGAGAGTATATTGAATGCGGCGGTGATTCGAGTAGTTCCTCGTCTTCCTCCGGGAGCCAGTCGGCCTGGTTCCTTTCTAAAGAGACTGAGTATCCAACTGACTCAGAGACGACGACCAAGATCATCACCTCCTACAGTTACACATGGCACGACGGGACCTGTCAGGTCAAAGAAAAGATCACCACCCTGCCCGTGATCTCCACAGCCCAGAACGGCTCCGGCGTCAGCAACTCCCGGAAAGAGTACTTCGACGAATACAGCTATAACCCATGGCGGATGGACGAGCGAGGTTATATCACCCGCAATAAATTCGACATCTCCACCGGCGCACTCACGCAACTTATTCAGGACGTCGACACGTCAGTGGAAACGGACCATCCGGTCGGCTGGTCCACGCCAGCTGACGGCGGCCTGAACCTGATTACTGATTTCGAGCATGACGATCGTGGCCGCATCACTCAGTCGCTCGGGCCGGTTCATGAAGTCGACTTAAGCGGCGTGGCTACGAACCTTCGCACCGCGACCTGGTTCGTGTACACAGAGAGTTCTGACGAAGACATCATTAAGATTGGCCAGGGCTACGCGACTGGCTCCAGCCCGAGCTACACCTACACGCTCGTTAATCCGGTGCGAATCATTGAGTCCCGGAAGAACGGCAAACCTTTGGAGCAGATTCAGGCGACACGGGCCAGCTCCAACGGCAAGCTGACCTCCGCTGATACCTTCGCCCAATCAAGCTACACTCGCTGGTCTACGATGCAGTACTCCGATTGCTGCCATCTGGCTTCGGAGCGGGTCTACCATACCATCCCCGCCAGTGGAGGCGGAGAGTCAGGGGCAAATTACGACGAGACCAGCTACGGATACGATCTCCGTAAGAGACGCAACCGGACTGTCACGCCTGGTGGAACCGTCACGAGGATGATCTACGATACCCGCAGCAACGTCCTCTCGACCTGGATCGGCACCGACGATACTGGAGCGACCGCCAGCGATCCGACCGGGGGCGGAGCGACAGGCAACAACATGGTGCAGATCACCGGCATGGCGTATGACAACGGCCTCGACGGCGGCAATGGCAATCTCACTCAGGATACCCAGTACATCGATGCGTCGAACACCCGAGTAACCAGCTATATTTATGACTTCCGCGATCGTCGGATCGAAACGGATGGCGAAATCGATTACTTCCAGAAGGTGTACTACGACAATCTGGATCGCATATTCAAGACGGAACGCTACGACACGACGTCCTCCGGCAACCTTATCAGCCGCAACGAGACGAAGCACGACGACCTCAGCCGTGTTTGCCGTCAGATCAACTATGGCGTCGATCCGTCCACCGGAACAGTCGGCAATTCGTTGTCTTCCAATACCTGGTACGATCAATCCGGAAATGTGGTCAAATCGTTGCCGTCCGGTTCTAAGCTGTTCACAAAGACAACAATCGACAGCCTCGGCCGCCGGACAGTTGAGTACACCGGCTACGATCTCGATGAAACCGATTATGCCGACATCTTCAATGTGGCCGACGACACAATCCTGGAACAGAATGAAACGATTTATGACGACGGCTCGAACACAGTCGAGACCCTCAATCGTCAGCGGTACCACAACGCGCCGGCAGCACAAACCGGAGCGCTCCAAGACCCCACAACGACGCCAAAAGCTCGTGTGAATTACAGGGCGCTCTATCCGGATGCCGTGGGGCGCCAGGTTGCCCAAGCGAACTACGGCACCAACGGCGGAACCGCCCTCTCCCGATCCGCGACCATTCCTACCCGCTCCGATACCATCCTCATCAACTCGATGCTGTACGACTCGGCCGGGAACTTGGATTCGGTCACTGATCCCTCGGGCATGGTGACGAAGATGGAGTACGATGACCGGGGCCGGGAAACCCGGAAGATTCTGAACGTCATCGAATCCAGCAGTTCGAGCAGTTCCGGCGGATTGTGCCAGGCATCCGATGATACCAATATTGCCGTCCAGACCGCCTACAATGCTGATGGGAATGTCTCCGCCATCACGGCCGAGAATTCCGTGACCGGTAATCAGGTCACGCAGTATATCTACGGCACGACGCTGGCTGATTCTGGCGTCGCCAGCACCCTGCTCAAACGGAAGGAGATCTATCCAGACTCGGCCGACTCATCGGACGTAATCCTGTTCAGCTACAATCGGCAACGGCAGCAGACCAGTCTGACCGACCAGAACGGCTCGGTGCACAGCTACGATTACGATAAGCTCGGCCGAATGACGCAGGATCGCATCAGCACGCTCGGAACGGGCGTTGACGGAGCGGTTCGCCGCATCGCCATGACCTACGAAGTCCGAGGCATGCGGGAGACGTTGACTTCCTACGACAATCCCGTCGTTGGCACGGGAAGTATCGTCAATGAAGTTCAGTTTGCATACAATGACTTCAGGCAGCTGACGGCCGATTATCAGGCTCACGATGGAGCGGTGAATATCTCTTCGACTCCGAAAGTCCAGTACGGCTACGACAGCGGAGCCGACAATACGATCCGGCAGACGACGATGACCTATCCCAATGGACGAGTCCTGACTTATAATTACGGCACTGCGTCGGGGATGGATGATGTCGCCAGCCGCCTGGCGGCTCTGGTGGATGACGATGTCTCTTCGACGCATCTCGTTGACTACAGTTATCTCGGTCGAGGGATGTCCGCCCAATCGGTGAACTCCCCCTTCGGCAGCGGCTTCGTGACCGCCGATTCTCCGCAACCGCAGGTGCAGTGGACCCTGGTGGACCTGACCGGTTCCAACGATCCTGACACCGGCGACATCTACTCCGGCTACGACCGCTTCGGCCGAATCAAGGACAACCGATGGTATGATTACGACGCTCTCATCGACGTCGATCGCATCAAGTATGGCTACGACCGCTCCAGTAACCGTATCTGGCGACAAAACACCGTCGCGGAAGCACTCAGCAAACACTTCGACGAACTCTACGGCAACGACCAGATCAACCGCCTGAAAGATTTCCAGCGAGGAACGCTCAATACGCAGAAAGACGGCGTCACCGACAAGTCCTTCGCCGAATGCTGGTCCCTCGACCCCACCGGCAACTGGAACAATTATCTGGAAGACAAGAACGGCGACGGCACCTGGGATCTCAATCAATCCCGCTCCAGCAATACGGTCAACGAAATCACCGCATTGTCTGATTCAGTCGGGCCAAATTGGAACGTCCCCACATATGACCGCAACGGCAACATGATCAGCATCCCAAAAGCACCGGTGGCCGGACTGACCTGGGCCGAATTCAGCGCGGACGAGTGGGACAACTTAACGGTCGATGAATGGGCGGAATTCCAAGGAGCCTCTTCCTCCACGGCGACTTACGACGCCTGGAACCGGCTCGTCCGGATCGCAGATGCCTCGACGACATCTACAGTGATGGAGTATGCCTATGACGGTGCCAAACGGAGAATTGTCCAGCAGCACACAGAAGGCGAAACCCTTGAAGAAACTCGCCATTGTTATTTCACAGAACCCTCCAAGTGGCAGGTCATTGAGGAGCGATTAGGTTCTTCAGCAGACGCCGAACAGCAACTCGTTTGGGGACTTCGGTACATCGACAACATTTTGCTTCGTAACCGCGACACGACCGGAAACGGGACACTCGAGGAGCGATTATACGGACTTCAAGACGCAAATTGGAACACCACTGTTTTGGTCGATGTAGGCGGCGATGTCCTAGAACGGTTTGCATACACCGCTTATGGGCAACCGGATTTTCTCAATGCCTCTTTCTCACTGCAGAGTTCAAGTTCTAGCGACTGGAAAATATTGTATTCGGCATACTACTTGGACGAGCATACAGAACTATTCCAGATTAGAAATCGAAGGTTTAATGGGCCCTTGGGAGTGTGGGTGCAAAGAGACCCCCTTAATATAAGTGCCGGGCTTAATGTTTACGAGTATTGCGAAAGCATTCCGCTGACATACGTAGACCCCAGTGGTCAAGCTGGTATCCTGTGCGGTTTTGTGACACATCCCGTGGTAAACTGCCTATGTGCGGCACTCCAGATCCTAGACACAGCGTTATCTATTGCCACTGCGATCCTTGGCCCTGCGATAACTACAGCCCCTTGGGCCCTTGCAATTTCGGCGTTACTGGATATCCTGGACTGTGCTTGCGACATGATCTCTATATATAGCCTTTCGTACTGCTGTGCAAACCAGCAGCAGCTTGGGCCGCTGGCTAATTCTCTAAGCTGCCTGTTCGACATCCATGACTTCCTGTCTATTCGCGGCGTTTCGGGAGGATTCTCGGCCGTTCAACAGGCTATAGGCGAACTGATTTCGCTGCTCGGTGCTGAGTACGGACCAGCGGTCGAAGGCGAACTTGGAACGTTAGCGACATGCCTAAACTCATTTTGATCTCGACTCCCGAAAAGATATCAAAGCATGGACACGGATATGCGAGAAGAAGTGCTACTCAAGCGGCCGTTGACCGTCAAGACTAACGAATGCGGCATTTCGACGTTACGCATTCATTCTAAGGGTTGGCCAGCGCTTGCCATGACAATAATATTCTGCTTGCCTTTTTTTCTTTCCGTCCCATTAACACTGTATCTGATTCTTACGGCAAGCACATATCAAGACTGGATAAACGTCTCCCTGTTTTCGGTCATATTCTTATTCCCCTCCCTTATTGGAATTTACATTCTACTCATTCACGTCTTGGACTCCGTGGATGGTCGAACCGTTGTACTAGATGATGCCAATCAAGCCCTCTTGATTAAAAACTATGGGAAAACAAGACGAATAAAATACGCAGATATTCAATCATTCGAAATAAGATCTCGTCCGTACCTGCGTGGAATTGCACTTGGTGACATCTTGTTGAATGTAGGACCAAATGGGGAGCGCATATTTATATTTCGCACCTTGGGAGTTAGTGGTACTTCAGAGGAATCAATAAGGGGGAAATTGGAACCAATTTTATCATGGCTTCAGAGCCACTGCCACTCTTGCACTCACGAAATATGATCTCTTAAAACGTTATTGTGCCAGTCGGCAAGGAGGCCACCGCGTCACAGCTTTTTGCACGTTGGGGCCTAAGCTCTTGGCGTGCTGATTATTAGGGCGCATGATAGCTCCTGACGGAACGACTACCGACAGGAGGTTAATCACAGAGCGTCGACTGCTTCGCGTGATCTTGGATCTGATCGCCAATCTGGGGCATGCTCCCACCTCCGCCCGCTTTCAGCTCAGTGACCTGGACATCGTCAAAGTCTACTACTGGTCCGCGATTTTCGACCGGCCGGTTTCCTGGGCGTGCCGCCGCGAGAACTGGCCGATTCATCTGCGATCCACCCCGCTTCCCTCTCCCTCAACGATGTCACGACGCTTGCGGTCTGGGCGGGTCGTTGCCCTACTCGATGCTCTCGGGCAACGTGTTACGGCTCCGCAACAGCCCGGCCTGTTCTGGATGGTCGATGGAAAATCGCTGCAGATTGGCGGCTGCCCCAAAGACCGGCAGGATGGTTACGGGCGAGCTGCCGGCGGGAAGGCGAAAGGCTACAAACTCCATGCTCTGATTGGAGATAACGGCTCAATCGCTGCCTGGCGGATCGCGACGATGAATAAAGACGAACGCGTCATGGCTAGGCGGCTGCTCAAAGGGGCTCCGCAAGCCGTCGTGGGCTACGTCGCAGCCGATGCGAACTACGACTCCAACAAGCTTCACCGGGAGTGTGATAATCGCGGCAACTTGCAGTTAATCAGTCCTCGCCGATGTGGTCCCGACAATGGGACCGGCCATCGTAAGCAGACCGCTGGCCGCCTGCGATGCATCGCTCTGACCGAGAGTCCACACCCCGCCTTCGCACAGAAGCTACTGGAGGATCGGGCGGAAATCGAACGTCGCTTCGGCCATCAGACCACCTGGGGCGGAGGGCTGAGCAGTCTCCCGGCGTGGTGAGAACGCACCGCCGCGTCCGCCGTTGGGTCCAAGCCAAATTGGTACTACTCAACTCAAACGTCAGATGCCCCCCAAGACTTGCGTCGCATGATGCAAAAAGCTGGTCAGCGTCGGGACAGGGTAAAGAAGACCGTCTCCTCCTGGCCCGGCCGCGAATGCCGCGTCGTGTGCAGAATCGTCCGCAAACGCATGCGGATTCAACCGTCGAGGCTGGGGAAAGCCGTGCGGTAGCTGTGTTGGAAGTGTTCAAATCAACTCACCAGTGCCTGATTGATGTCGGCGATGATCGTATTCAGGATTCGACCGTCCTTACGGCGCGTCTGGCCTCGGATCACTTTTCGGAACTTCACCAGACTCTTCGTTCTCGGGAAGTGGCAACGCTTCACGAAGCGATAGCGCGAAAGGTCGACGCCGTTGATTTGGGCATCCACAATTTTCGTTTGCGTGGGATGCAGCGTCAAACCGGAGCGGTTGTCTACCCTGGTTCCACGCCAAGGCTGTTCGGATAGTTTCAGGGGGCGGCATTGGATCATCAGATCGTCTGCGTAACATGTCATCTCGAATCCTGCCAAGCCATGAGGTGGTCCAGGTCGCCTGAGCCGCAGGAGTTCACTGAGGTGAGAATCGCCTGACTAGATGCTGGAAATTGCGAAACTCTCGGATAACGATACGGCTAAGGCGCATGCTGCCGCCCCCTCAACTGCAAGACTCAACACTCGTTGGCAATGGTGGATTCTACCAAATCCCATAAGCCACGCCATTTAGGCGACATGACTGCCGCAAGAGCCTGATTGCTCGGTACCAGCCGTCATTCGGCTGCGGCGACGAGGGCGAGGATGGCCTTCCGGAGGACCGGAGAAATTTTCTCCCAAGCGAAGTGGACAGCTAGCAGATCGGCGTCAAGCGATGCAGTGCATTTGCAGCGCCGGCGAGCCGGAACTCGCCGCAACGGCAAAGCACCTCTGCCGATAGGACGGCGGCGGCGTGGGGTTCGAGTCCCCTAAGCACGTTCAGAACAGTCTTTGTCGCCTTCGTTTGACCTGAAAGTTGTCCCCGTTGAAGAATCAACTGCCATTGGAGCCGGAGAGTGACATTACTCTCGGACAGTTTGTCTGCCGTGGAACACAGATAACCAAGCTCGTGGCCATGTCTGAACGTTGTTGTATTCAAAAGTGTCTCCCATTTTCGTTCGGTAATCTCTTCACATCTTTGCGACGGTGTTCCAAAAATTCCTCTAAGTCTGCCTTTTTCACACGTTTGCAGGAGCCGATCTCGTAGCAGACCAACTCGCCCCGGCTGACCAGGGCATAAGCCATGCTCAGACTGATCTTCAGCTGCGCGGCGACTTCACGAATGGTGTAGAACATGCTGTGCCTTTCTCACTGCGCGAATGTGTCGATATCATGTCCGGGGATGCTCCGCGCGACTTGGGAGCCCTGCCCTGTCGTCAGAGCCACCGCTCCGGTCAACACGGTGGCCACGGCGGAAACATCCTTTCCGTCGATTTCCAGTATGGGCAGCGATCGCATCTGGGCGTTATGAGCCGTCGCTGTCCACCGCTGCGCATCGGCCGCCGTGATCACCAGTCGCAGCAGTTGAGCCGACTGGTAATAACGATGGAGCTGATTCGACGTCTCTTTTAAAGTCAGCTTTGATTGCGCGTCGGCGTCGATCGACATATCAAACCGAAACAGGACCGGATGGCCATTCCACAGCCGCTCCAGCTGGACACCGCCTTCATAGAGCGGGCTCTTAAACGCGATCACGTGTGGCGTGAACCAGACCGTGCTCCGGTAGGCAAACAGCTGCCGCGCCAGAAAGCCTCCCAGCGCCGCCGGGACCAGCGGCTTCGTGACAGTGGCCACCACGCCCAAGGCCACGAACGTCACCATTCCCCGGCCGATGGGGTTCTCCACAAACGCCAGGTAGTTCCAGATGTAGGCGGTCGCCAGCAGATTGATTGTCCATGCGACCAGACCGGCGGTCAGATACGCCCGCTCCCAGCTGCGCCAAGTTGCCAGCCGCAGCGGGACGACGGCCTGCCGTTTCTCCGGATGGAAATACAACCTTGGCCAGGATGGCAGTCCCGGCGCGGTCACTCTGATGAATCCTCCGTCAGCAGCCATCCCACCTCCCCCGGAACAATTCGTGTTTGTCGTAGAAGGCCCGCTGCAGGATGGCCGGACGATGGCCCGGCCGCAGGATCAGCTGCCGCAGCTTGGGATCGTCGCGGGCGAAGTAGCGGCCGACTTCTTCGGCCGTCAGCAGCCGGTGCGTTCCCAGGGACCAGGATTCCCCGCTGAGTCCCTGCTGGGTCGCCTGGTCGAAACCCGGCAGCTGCGTGGAGCGGGAGAGCGTGGCCGTTTCTCCCAGGCGCTGGGAGACGTACTCCAGTGTGGTCTGGTCGGCCAGGCCGAAGGTCTGCAGGCAGCCGGCGTTGCCGATGAAGGTTTCCCAGCCCTGGGGGTAGCGGCTCTTGAGCTGGCCGAGGTCCTGCAGCACCGTAAAGATCTTGAGGCCCAAGCCCGCCATCTGTGCGGCGGCCGTCTCCAAGCAGGCGAGTTTGCCCAGGACGTGGAATTCGTCGAGCAGCATCAGGGTTGAGGGACCGAACTGCTGCGGCTCCTCTTCATGGGCGGCGATTGCCAGCTGGACCACCATTCTCAGCCAGCCGCTCAGTTCGCTCATCCGCATCGCCGGGAGTGTGACGTAGAGCGCCAGGGATTTGCGTTTGAGGTCCCGCAGATCGACCGAGGGGCCCGTCAGGCACTCCCGCATGCATTCAATTCCCAGGAAGTCGAGATGTTTGCGGAGATTGCTAAGTACGGACGAAAATTCACCGCCGGAGCGGTCGTAGAACTGGCGGGCGGCGTTGCGGACCATGCCGCCGGCGGCGTCCCCGTTGGCCAGCATTTCCTGCTCCAGCCAGTAGCGGGAAGGATGGTCTGGATCGGGAGTGGCCAGCTCGGCAGCCAGGTGCCACACCGTGATCAGATCCCGGACTTCGGCATACCGCTCGCAGGTGCGGACATGCAAGATGAGTCCTCCCAGGATCTGTTTGCTCGTCTCGTCCCAGTGACGGTCCTTAAAGTCTCCTGACACGATCAGAGAGTCGGCTTGAAGTTTGGCATTGGGAACAAAGGTGCGGGAGTTATCGGGATCGAGTGCTTCCACGGGATTCAGGGCGATACGGTAGGGACGCGTGCCGGGGCCGGAGACGTCGAAGGGATCGAGGACGCCGACCGGCTGGTGCAGTTTCCTGGCTCGCCAGGGAACCGAGATTCGAGCTAAATCTCCCTTCGGATCGATACAGAGGATCGAGGATGTCGCCGGCAACAGGAACAGGTTCGGCAGGAGGACGGATCGCCCCTTCCCGGCCCGACTGCCAGCGATCAGAACGTGGTGCCGATCGTCCAGCAGACCAATGGGTATGCCGCCGGAGATATGGCGGGGAAGCCGGCCATCCGGCTGGCGTGGTTCTTCAATGACCTCCCCCTCCGCCACGCCCAGGAACAGTTTGGCATGCGGGTTCTTGTTCGGCTCGAACCGCAGCGAGGCGGTCGCGGCCAGATTCGCCGGGACTTCGAAGTACGCGTGCGGCGGCGTGCCGACGAGCTCCCGGTTCTTGCCCCGTGGCAGATCGTCGAGCAGGTCCGAATTGAGAGATGACATCTGCATCGGAACGCTCCAGTCACAAGTCAGTCAAAACGGGGCAGCTGGGGATTGGCGGCGAGACTGCTTTCGATCACGTAGTGGCCGGGCTGGAAACCGGTTTCCCTCAGGAGCTCGTTCCAGCGTTCCCGTTCCGACTCGGCCACGAAGTAGATCGCGAGCCCTCCTCCCTTGGCCTGGTAGTGGCGGAGAGAATCCGTCAGCGGGTTCGGCACCGCCGCATCCCAAGTTTGGGACGCGGACTGGGTGTCGATCATGTCGCTGAGAATGACCGTCAGCAGACGCGTGTCGGAGGTAACTCCGGTCACACTGCCGACATAGTCAAGTGTGCGGCGGGTCGCCTCGTAGACATGCGACGCCCCGGGATCAGAACTGTCTTTCAGGAACTGGCTCAGCTCCTGCGGGCTGCGGAAACGCCGTCGCAGATCACTCGGCGTCCCCTCAAACAATACCGCCTGCTCGTTCCCGCTGAGCTGGCTGATGATCAGTCGATTCTCGGTCCCCATCGAGTCGTTGAAATAACGGTCCGACAGATTGAGGAACAGGTCATAGGCCCGGTCGTCCCAGATCTCGCTGAAGGAGCCGGACATATCGATCACGATCGAGAGGCAGGCATCGAGTTCCTGGGATTCGAAGGGCGCGGTTTCGCCGACATCGGGACTCTTAACACAGCCACTGATCAGCAGGAAGGCCAGCAGCGTGCCGACCGGCCAATTGAGCAAGGTCTTCATGGGACGGACTCCTAGACAAGATGAGAGGTCGAGTAATCGGAATGCCACCAGCCCAGCAGGGCCAGTCCACAGCAGTAGATCAGCGTGGCCGCCGGGACCACGAATTCCGGCGCATCGGACCAGCCTTGTGAGGTCTGGCTGGCCAGGCCGAAGTAGAAGATGCCGGCGTCAACAATGATGATCACCCCGGCCGTGAAGCTCAGCAGATAGAACAGGATCGGGGAGCGCTGCCGCTGCGACCAGATCGGTCCGTAGCCCTGCAGCTCCGTGAAGATCCGACACCAGAGCCAGGTGATCACGAAGAACAGCAACACAGAGACGATGATCGCCAGATCGGCGCGGTCCCAGCCATCGTAGTGACGCGCGAGTCCCGATCCCGGAATCGGCAGCTGGTAGAGCCGCTTCTGAAAGATCGGCATCAGCAACCGAATGCCGTCGGCGATGATCGTGGCATACACCAGACAGATCACAGGGAGCACCAGCAGATTAGCCACGTAGAAGACGAAGCGTTGTTTGAGGGTTTTGCGTCGCCGCAGCGGCGGAGGCGGCTCATGCCGCCCCGCCGACGAGTAGACGGGATCGAACTGTCGAAAGGCATCGAACATGGGACGGTCCTTCACAATAAATCAGGCGACACGGGCATTCGGACCGCCGGCCTTGAGTTCGGCGATGGCGGCTTCCAGATCGGCAATCATCTTGGAGACGTCCGGAACGCTGTTGGCTTTGGCGGGAATCAGCTGAATACGGACGAAGGCGCCGGCGAACGACCAGCGGCTGGAACGCGATCGGGTGTGGTGGCGAGAACGTTGCGAAACGTTCGCGACAGGCCGAAGACTGTGCTTCTTCTGAAGAGCCGCGGCCCGCTTCGCGGAGATATATTCGCCGTTTCGCGCCAGTTCGATCGCTTCCGCCCGAGCATCATCTGGAGTGCGTTCTTCAGCCAACACTTTCAGGCTCTCCGCACAGAAGCAGCTATGCAGGGCAGCGTCATGCAGAAACTCAGCTCCAAAGCATCGCCAGACCGCTTGGGCACGATATGCTTGGGTGCGACGGATGTTGAGATCTTCCAACAGATTGTCGTACAGCTCGTTCCGATCGGGCCCCTGAACGACCAGAGAGAACAGATGGAGCATTCCGCCCACGATCAACGTGTGCTGCACGCCGACTGTCGTACAGATTGTGCGGATATGTTTCGCAATGTCCGCGACTTGTTCATCGCGGACCTGTGCCGCTGCCAGTTCCAGGTCGGGAAGCGACATGCGGGCGGCCTGCTCGAGAATCTCGTTATGGTTCCGACACGACAGGAACAAACTGAAGAGTTGATTGGACATCGTTGGACTCCAATGATGATTGATGGAAAACAGATCGAACGTTGCAGAAGACTGCGTTCAACCACGGTGGACGTGATGCAGCATCTGCCAGGTCAGGTAGATTTCGATGGCCCGCCAGCAGAGCAGAACCATGATCAGCACCGCTGCGGACCAGCCGAGGCTGAACGCGGCGGCGATGAACACCAGGATCCACCAGTACCAGTACTGCTGCAGGATCTGAAAACTTGCAAAGGATGGTTCACGCTGGACTGGCATCATTCACTCCTTTAGAAAAGCGGGTGGCTACACCGTGCAGCCACCCGAGATCGTTTCCGGCTACCGCTGTTTAGCGTGACCGACCATGTGGATGTCGTAATCGCGCTTCTTGTTACCGGAGTTGAAGATCGCGATCAGAATGCAGATGATCACGAACAAGAGAAATGCACCGAACCCACTGTTCGGTTCGGTTTCGCCGGCCTGGGCCAGCAGTGTGACGACGCTAAGCATCACGTTCCCCTTTTCACGAAGAGATGTGGGTGTCGCCCTGCCCTGTTCACGGGCATCAGTTGCTCAGGAAGACAGTTCCCGGCGAGAGCGAAATCGAGGGGATTCTGGGGGCGGGAGCGTCGAGGGCAAATCCCTGTTTTATGGTCTCCGGATCTAAAAGGACCATATCGTGCATATCGATCGCGACTACGACGAGATCCAGAAAGCGTTGAATGAGATCCTGCCGTCTGATCGCTATCGGCGACTGGCATGGAAGCCCGAGGCGCTGCGCGCCTGGCGCCACAAGCAAGGCCTCACCCAGCTTCAACTGAGCGAGATGACGGGGATTCTGCAGCCCAAGATTTCAGAAGCCGAGCGAGGACTTGCCAGCTCGAAGGGCCGGAAACGTAAATCCGCCGATGGGGTCGAGCGAACCCCGCGGATGGATGCCACATTGCTCTACGCCTTGGCGACGGCCCTGGGATGCAAGCTGCAGGACATCGCTGTCGTTCCTTTCCTGGAGAACGAAGTCGCCACCATCACTTCGGAAGTCATTCGCCAGTTGCAGCCGCAATTCCTTGTCGTCGATCAGATCCATACGCTCGTTCATCCGAATGAAAAAATATCCCTGCGTTCCATCTATTACCGCACGGCTCTGCAGGATCGTTCGGCGGAAGGAGCGAGCGGCTCCAAACGCACGGAGTCCTTCGTAGCGGACACGTTGCACGATCTCTCAGCGAAGGCATGCGTCATCCTGGGAACGGCCGGCCAGGGCAAGTCGGTTTTCCTGCGTTATCTGACCATTCAGGAAGCAATCAAAGAGCAGTCACTGCCACTGTTTTTCGAGTTGCGACGTCTCCCCGAGCGCCCCTTGGTCGAGGTCATCCAGTCCAGAATGCAGCACTGGGGCTTGTGCGAGAGTCGCCAACAGCTGAAGGAACTTCTGCGAGAGGGACATATCTCACTGCTGTTTGATGCGATTGACGAGTTGGCTGCCGCCCGACGCGGGGAATTTCTGACGGAACTGGCGGATCTTCACGAAGCCAATCCAACCATGAGAATTGTCGTGACCTCTCGACCGGACTCGGGGATTCTTGCCTGCGACTGGTTGCACCCCTATTCCATCGCGCCGCTGAACCTCAATGACGTGCGGGCTCTGGTCCGTATCTACGCTTCTCCCGAGGAGGCCGAGCAAATCACCGCTCAGCTTGATACGGCCAATCGAATGTTGGTGAACCTGTTGACCGCTCCGATCTTCGCGGCTCTCCTTGTCATCAAGTACCAGTATTCGCACACCATCCCGCATGATCTGACCGCCTATTATCGAGACCTCTTTGACGCCCTGGTTCGTCGGCATAACACGGCGGAAGCCGGACCTCGGCGGGAAATCAGATCCGAACTTCTTCCCTTTGATCTGGAATCTGCGTTCCAGGCCATCTGCTTCGCGGTGCACGCACAGTTTGGAGATCGTCCCCCACATATCCGGCAAGTCCAGGAACTCTCGGTGAAGATCTCTGAGGCGCTGCAGTTGAAGCCGCGCTCTCCGTCGCTCATCGTCCACGATGTCATCGATATCACAAGTCTGATCGTTGAGGAAGCCGGCTATTGCTTTTTCATTCACAAATCGGTTCGTGAGTATTACGCCGCCGCTCATATCGCTCGGCTGCCTGACCCTGTCGCCCAGGCGTTCTATCAGAGAATGGCCGGCGGATGGCGGAGTTGGGAATATGTCTTACAGTTTCTGGAGCAACTGGATCCGGTCCGTATGGCGGTCTGTTTTGAGCTGACCGAACTGGAGACGATCCTGAAAACAGGAGCCCTCTCCTTCCTGATGCAATTCCAGTCGATCTCAATCTTGAAGGTCGATCAGATCCAGGAGCAGCTTTACATCGGGACCGGGTCATTCTATTCGACTCGCCACCTCAAGATCGTGGTCGGTGGGTTGCGGCCCGACTTCGTCCAACAAGGATTCACTCACTGGTGCCCCGGACAACCTTATCCTCAGCTCCAACCGGGAGAACGTGTCCGGATCGATCGGACGAAGATTGATTATGCAAAGCTGCTGGAGTGGCTGGGAGATAATGTCGCCACCAGGTACGCGACATGCCAAAAGCGTCTTAATCATTGTCGCCGTCTCGCCACGGCGAAAGCGGTCATTCAGAATCAGTGAGCCAAACGAGCGCACTTCCTCAATTCGCTGATCGGCCTACGGCGAGGGAGAGGACCACCCGTCCGATCGAGCGTCTGAACGGAGCCGATCGACCAAGAGATCTGGAGAGATTCGCCATTGTTGAAGTCGGGGTGCGAGCAGCGACAATCGGACAAGAAGATCTTCTCCCGACAGTGCGAGCTTCTGACCGTCCTCAAGTGCTTGACGGGTTGCCTTCAGCAAACGGATCGCATTCCCATGACGATCGGCTTCAAACTCGCAATGTTCACGCAATTCTTCAGGCAGCGCGGACCAGTCGTACTCATCATCGTCGCTCGCCATCTCGGCGATGATGACGTTGAAGGCAAGCACCTCATCGCAATGCTGCAAAAAGGTGTAATCCTCAAGGATTCCGCTGACCCAGTCTCGACTGATTCGGATCACTCGATCGGTCAGCCGCCGAAACTCCGTGAGCGGAAGTCGCAGTGATTGGAGATTGTGATGGGCGTTGTCTTCTTGCAAGTCAGGCCATGATGCTGTTATCGATCTCCCCAGAATGCCACACATCACCGATCGGCGCAAGTTCTCACGCCAAAAGCCCTTCAATTGCTGGGCGACGATCACACCGGCGCAACTGCCGATTGAAATACGACTTGACTCATCGATTGAGTTGATGGCAGTGTCGATGCTGTCACCAACAAGGAGGTTCAAGATGGCCAAAGCAAAATCAAAATCTGAGTCCACATCACCCCAGAAGCCGGCAGCGACGATCCGCCAGGGCAATCTCAAGTGCGTCATTTGGCGGAACGAAGGAGAAAACGGATCGTGGTACGTCGCCGATCTGGTTCGGACGTTCAAGACTGAGAGCGGGTTTCAGGATTCAACGAAAGTCCCCGCCGACGATCTCCTGCGGGTCGCTTTCCTGGCTCAACAGGCTTTCGGGCAGCTGCAAACGCTCAAGGCCCAGGATCGACGGTCTGATTCCGAGGACCATGATGCGTCCCCGCAACCTTGACGATCTGGGACAATTCACCGGCTCAACCCGGTTCTTTCGTCATGCGTTCAACCGCGCCGTGATTTACACGGAGGGTGTTCAGTACGTGGCAGAAAACGGCGGCGCCTATTGGCTGATTGATGCCATCGCCAGTCATATCGGCGGTCCTGTCTTTCAGGCGGCTGCAGCCCGGGATCAGCGGATCCCCCTCCTCCACTTCTGGAAGCTGGCCGTGTTGCCGAACCGGTCCGCCGAGCTGACTGCGATTGCGGATAGCGGCGAACCGGCTTTCATCCAGCAGACGATCCCCTACACCGACTTCCCCCTGGAGCGTATCGAGATCTGGGCCGGTCATAACGGCGAAGGTTTTACACTCATGCTGCCAAGCGAGTATTAGCAAACCGCACTCGGGTGAACTTGCGGTTCGTCTCGCGGCGCCAACGAACTATGTGCTCTTACCTGATCGACGTTCACTCCCATTCGAAACGCAACGTTTCAGATCGTGGCTGCCCCCTCTTCTCCTCAGGAGTTGAGTTCTCGCCGTCACTTCATGTTTTGGTTGAACTTGGGGCCGCATCCTGCAGACCGCAGCACCGGCGAAGCGTTTCCGGAGCTCATCTCAAACATGAGATTTGTCCCTTAAGCTGTTGAATCTGCTGGTCAATCACTGTTTGCTTTCGCCTCTATCGCGGCTGCAGACATTCGTCCGCCCCTTACTTCTGGCCGCTGCTAGTCAGATGTGGTTCCCAGTGGGCCAGGCGATGCGAGTGGTTTGATGAAGTATCTTAAAGTGATCTGCAGGATGATCGCCCGTCACGGAAACAAAGAGACTCGCCTGTTCCAGCACCCGGTTTTTGACGCCGGTCGTAAAGAGCATCCGGCCCCCCTCCTCCCGTTTTGATTGTCAGGACCAGAGTCGCTGCCAGAACGATTTGTTGCGTTCTTTCTCCAGGGCATCTCGGTATCGCATCAGCTTTTTATTGGCAGCTGCCTTAAGCGATTCCAGTTCGGCTTTTGTCGCCTGTTCCTGATTGGCCAGGCGTTTTTCAATCGTCTTGATCGCCTCTTCCCAGTCCCCTCGCCCCTGCTTCTGATTTTCCAGAAGACGTGTCACGGAGTTCTGTCCCTCCTGAGCACGCTTGAGCGTTTCCTGGAGATGCTCGATCTGTTCTCGGTACTGCTGACGCTCCCGTTCCCGTTCGGATGTTTCCCGGGCGAGCTGGTCTTTCAATTGCTGCACTTCGAGAGAGCTGTTTCCAGTGGAGTGACCTGCACTCACTTGATCAGTCGACTTCTCTTCCCGATCAAAGTTGCAGTCGTCACCGTACACCCGAATCAATTCCGCTGCGTCGATCAGTTTGTTGCCCCGGTCGTCCCTGGTGACCGAAAGACGACCGGCACGGATGTGCTTGGTGATTGTCGTTCGGCTCTTGCCGGTGATGCGATTGGCGGCTGAGATGGTGTACTTGGTATTGGTCACAATTGCACAGCGATGGTTAGAGTTTGAACATTCTCTGACCATAGCATGCCTGCGGCCCGGAGCGCAATTGCTTCTTCACCATCCCTTCTTGGACCACTCCTGTTCAACGAGTGTGCAGGCTGTTCAACACCTGTTGAACACCGTGCGATCAGGCGTGCACAGCGGTGTTCAACGCGTTGGACAGTGCGCTAGTCAATAGGAGGTGACCACTGGTCAGCACTCCCCTGCCCTCCCTGTTCAGCCCAAGTACTTGATATCGCTCGGCAGATCTGATTCTGGACAGCCAGTCGCGTTCAACTTGGCGAACATTCTGCTCAGCCCTGTGCGACACTGGACAAGACAAATCTTGTCGCCAACTGGTCAGAAATCATGTATGGTCGTTTACAAGGGACGCCGAATCGTGGCTTTCTGAACTCACCGGGCCGACTGTTCTGGTCAGTCCAATCAACCAACCTAACTCAAGGAGGACGTCCACTCGATACAGCCATGATCCTAAAGAAAAACCGCCGTTTTCCGGCGGCGGTTTTCAGAATCTGAAGTGTGACTTCGTGTGATGTAGCAATCCCAACCTAGCGCACTTCAGCAGGTGATGCAAATCAAAAGTGATTCTGCAAACACTTTTTTGCGCCCGATTCGCCGCTGGAGGAGTGAGCTGTCATGAACGTTTATTGAACAATGATTTCCACGACTATCTCACCATCTCTTCCCTCGGCCGGCTGTCGTGTCAGCTCGCCAGAGTACCGCCACTCGACCGAGCTGTGCCAGCAATTCGCCGGGCTGGAAGAGGGGATCAATCGCTACGATCTGCTGCTCCTGATTAAGAGGGTCGGCTCGTACGCCGGCTTCACGCCCCGGCAGATTCAGCTGCTCGACTACTACATGGCGTTCACTCGGGACTGTGACTGGGAGGAGGGCGCTCGTCCGATCGTCTACCAGTCGATCTCTCGCACCGCTCTGGATCTCGGCGTTTCGGAACGACAGGTTCAAAAACTGGAGCAGGGATTGTTTCAGCTGGGAGCCATCACTTGGAACGACAGTGGGAATTACAAGCGTTATGGCCAGCGGGATCCTGCGACCGGTCGCATTAAGTTCGCCTACGGTGTGGAGCTGACGCCGCTGGCCGCTCTCAAGGAAGAACTGGAGGGAAAACTCGCCGAGAAACAGCGTTACGATCAGTCCTGGATGGAAACCAAGCGCCAGATCTCGTGGTATCGCAGTCAGATCCGCGCATGCTTGCAGGAATGCCGGGAGGAGGGGGCTCAGCCTGCTCTCTCGATCTTTGAGCAGCGTTATGACCAAATCGCCGTGCAGCTGCGAACCAGTCTCGACCTCGACAAACTCACCGTACTCCTGCAGCGCCATCGAGACCTGCTGAGCGACTTAATGGCAGCCGTGGAGGGAGTCAGCGGAAATCGGGAGGAGGGGGCTCAGCGTTCCTCCTCAGCGGAAAAAACCCCGAATTGTTCCGCCAGCAACGAAACCAAGTTCGTGCACAAAGAGTCTACCACTCAGGAATCATTTAATGAATTAAATACAGAAGCTCCCCCAGGGCCAGGCTTTCAGGAAAAGCAGGACGAACCGCCGGAGACTAAGCAACCAGCTTCCGACTTGGGGCTTCAACACGTGACAATCGGAATGGCGGTCCATGCAGCCAGCGAACGATTTCGAAACCTGCTGCCGCTGCATCCGAGTTGGCCCGACGTCGTCGAAGCCGCCTACGACATTCGCCCAGAGCTGGGGATCTCGCAATCCAGTTGGGCCGAGGCGTGCCAGGCACTGGGGCGGACCGGAGCAGCATTGTGCGTGCTAGTCACAGACCAAGCCTGTTTACGCACCGAGAATCCAGTCCGTCAGCCGGCGGGATATTTTCGAGCGATGATTGACCGCGCGAGGCGAGGAGAACTGCAGCTTCACCGCTCCGTGTTCGGACTGCTTGAACGCTCCCAGCTAACAAAGAAAGCCCTCAGTTGAAATTCTGAGGGCTTCCTGCCGAGCTATTTCTTGCTTTCTTTGGAGTCCTTCTTCTGGTCAGAGCCCGATTTCTGTCCGTGGCCGTGAGATTTCGAACCGCCATTCGTCATGACTTTGCTCCAAAAACTGGGATGAGGAAGCCGCCAATAGTCCATTTTGGACTATTCCATACCGGACTATACGCTCCGCCATTTGGCATGGCAAGGGCGAATATGGAAAAGTCCATTTACACACAGGAATACGAGGTCGTCTTAGAACTCTTGCGTGCTCTTCGCGAAGAAAGCGGCATTACCCAAACGGAACTGGCTCAGATGCTGGAGCAGAGCCAGTCCTACGTCAGCAAAGTGGAGCGAGGTGAGCGGCGTTTAGACGTCATTCAACTGCGGACCATCTGCATGACCTTGGGAACAACTCTCCCGCAATTTATTGCCGCCCTAGAAAGCAGACTCCAGCCCGATCAATCGACAACCACAAATGGCACGCAAGGCAAGGATCAGCCCAAATCAAAGTAACTGTCGCACGAGTCGATGGTTCAGAACCGGCCTAGCGTTTGTGCGTCAGGGTTTTTCTTTTTCGAGCATGACCTCCACGCGGCTGTAGTACTTCGAAAGCGTATCTCGGGAAGCAAAGAAGAAGAGGGGGATCAGTGATGCTGCGACGATGATCTCCTGAATCGCGCCCCCATCCATGATCCAGTGTGCCAGCATTGCAAAGCATCCCGCGATCAGACAATTGGCATAAAACTGGTAGTAACGATAGTGAATCTCAACCAAGATCTCGAAGGCCGTCGTCCGTTCGTAGAGTACGCTCAGATTCCATTTCGGTTTGCTCACGCCGGTCCAATGATGAATCGGATCGATCAGGAGCCAGCGGACGGTGCTGGCGACCAGTCCACAGGCGATTGAAGCCACGGTGCCATACAGGAAGCCGCCAATGCTCTGCTGTTCGTCATCAACTGTTCCCAGCCATGACAGAACTTCCGGATGCCACTGACCGATTCCCCAGAGCATGATGGATCCGGGAATCAGATAGGCGATCATTAGTCCAAAGCTCTCTGACGTGTAGTTTCGCAATCGCTCCTCGGTCAAATGGGTGGACTCGCTCCGCGAGCGTCTTCCAGAACGTATCACGTCTGGTGGGACCGGGAGGAGGGGCTTCGACTACCGCCCCGCTCTTTTCCACAGGAGAACCGACCTTGATTTCCAGAATCTCGGTCGTCGTTATGGCGATGGGAAAGAAGCTTCGCTGTCCCTCGCAAGTCATGCACAACTTCTTTTCCCATTGCCCCGGCTCGGATTTGCCCATCTCGCCACATGTGCGCTACGGTGCAGAATGACGTCGCGTAGCACTGAACTTGAAGACATGAAGCGGATCGACCTTTGCCAGTACGTGGCCTCGCGAGGCTTCGTGCTGGATCGCCGGCAGAGCAGCCGGTCGAGTGTTGTCATGCGTCATGCCAACGGCGATAAGCTGATCATCGCCAAATCTCCGAATGGGCAGTACGTTTACTTCAATGCCAAGGGTAGCGACAACGGCACTATCGTTGACTTTATCCAGTCTCGCGATCGGGTCTCCCTGGGGGAAGTTCGCAAGCTTCTCCGCCCTTGGCTCACCTCCGGCGGGAGTTTCCCGACCGATCTGCCGATGTTACCGATCACGCTCCAGCCATCCCAGCACGATGCCGCCCAGGTATTGGCGAACTGGCTGAAAGCCCGACCTCTGGGCAGATCGAATCCTTATCTGGAGCAAGAGCGGGGAATTCCCGCAGCGGTACTCCATCATACGGTGTTTCGGGATCGAATACGTGTCGATGAGCGAAGCAATATCCTGTTCCCGCATTTCAATGCGGCCGGACTGTGCGGGTTTGAGATCAAAAACGTCGGCTGGACGGGCTTCTCGCCCGGCGGTATTAAGGGGCTGGCTTGCTCACGCCCCCGGCCGGACGACCACACCATGGTGGTCTGCGAAACGGCCATCGATCTGTTGAGCTATGCGACCATCAAAGGAATCGATGGCCATCGCTTCTTCAGCACCGCGGGGCAGATCAGTCCCCTGCAGGCGGAATGTCTCCGGTCAGCCGCCGGCAACATGTCGGAAGATTCGACCGTGGTCCTGGCCTTCGATAATGACGAGGGTGGCGATCGACTTGCTGCACAGGTCCGTGATGCCCTGCACTCGACCGGGCGAACCATCCGCACCGACTTTCCAGCAAGACGAGGAGCGGACTGGAATGATGTCTTAAGGGAGCGGGAAAGGTCTGCCACTCGGTCATTCCGGCTCGCGTTCGAGTGATTCCTTGGAAAAATCGATGTCAGCCTCCGAAAAGCCAAACGTTTCAGGCGTTTCGAAGATGGAGGTGGAGAGACCGTACTAATTCAGATCTGGAGGAGCCATGATTTTCTCTGGCTCAAGCCCAGAGACGTGAGGATACCTCCGAAAATCACTGGCGTTAAACGAGAGTAGATGAGTGATGTCATGACGTAACATCGCTGCGGCGAGTCGAGTGTCATGACTTTTGACACCGCAAACCTGATATTGCGTCACGAGTTGCAGCCAGGTTTCATAAATGGACCGTTCATCACGGAGGAGGCGGAAGACCCGACAAAACTGAGGAATAAGCGATTCCGCATAGGCGGGAGATTTTCCCAGTCCGTTGCTTGTCGTTGAGCGCGTGGCCACGCTCCAAAATTCGTAGATCAGTTGAGGAACAAGCACCAACTCATGACGATCATTGGCCAACGTCTGCACGGCGTCGGCGGCTAGCTGGTGGGACGCATGCAAGGAGTCCGCGATCCGAACCAGAATATTCGTATCGACGAGAATGCGCATCAGCGGTCCAGATAAATGCTCTCGCGACTGTCGTCGACATGGGGATTGCCCGGTTCAACGAGGGCCAACAGCTCCTGAAACTGCTGCTGCCACTCAAGAAACGAGGTGGAATCGACCGGCGTGTCCGGCTCTTCCAGTGGCCCCGCATCCTCCTCGATGAGATGCCGCACATACTCTTCAACCGAAGCAAAGCCAGCTGCAACGGCCTTCGATGTTAACTTCGGATGATCCGGCACATTGATCTGCATCAGTTTCTACCTCCAATAACTCATCGTATCACGAACGATGGCCCCTCGTCAAAAACTGTTTTCCCACGAACCAAGCCCCACAGATTCTGCTCGGTCGACGTCCCGTTCGGTGTTTCCTGTTGCTGACGAGATCCTGCTATGCAACCCTGGCTGCTCCTTCGTGAGATCGCAGCGTTTCCCAGTCTGGCCGGGTCATTCGTCCCTTCAAGAGGCCGAGTTGCCACGGACGTGGCGGCCCGCACCCATTCCTCTTGAGTGGACGAATTGGTCCCGGGTCCTGCTTTGGTCAACGCAACTCACAGAAGGAGAACAGCCATGATTCAATTTGTTCCACTCCCTGCCGCACCGGTGAATGCCAGCCCGGTCCCGCATCTGACCAGCATCCATTCCCAGCGGGGACGAGGTCCTTACGGCAACTCCCGATATCGCGGCAATTGCGGCGGCTATCTGATTCGAGACCTGATCCGCTACTTCAACGCCCGCAGTGTCCTCGACCTGATGAGCGGCAGCGGCACCTGCGAAGACGTCTGTCGTGAACTGCAGATTCCCTGTCAGTCGATGGATCTCAAGAACGGCCAGGATGCGGCCGATCCGCGAAGTTATCACAGCTTACAACCTGTTGATTTCATTTGGGCCCATCCTCCGTACTGGCGGATGATCCGATACAACGATCACGAGAACTGTCTTTCCAGCCTGCCGACTTTGGATGCCTTTCTGGATCGAATGCAGACAATTCTTCGTTTGTCGAAAGCCATCCTGAAGCCACGCGGAAAGATCGCCGTCTTACTCGGCGGCTTCAGCGATCGGGGGCGATATCAACCACTGCCCCAACTGCTCGTCGAACGGGCCATTCGCGAAGGACTCTGGCCCGCCACGACCGAGATCGTCCGCTTTCAGCACGGGAATACCTCATCCCGACGCCGGTACGAAAGCTCGTTCATTCCCGGCCTGCACGACACCTGCATGATCTATCAGGTTCTGCCAAATCGAAACGAGGAGGGACGACCATGAAGCTCGATCAATCGCAACACTTTCCAGCAGATCAGGGAGTCCCCCTGATCTGCGAACTCTTCCGACTCGCTCGTGAACTGGACACGTTCGCGAGTGAACAAACTGAGCAACTTGATTTCGAAACCTATGCGGCACTCTGCGAGTCAGAAGTCAGGCTGCTGGCCTACGGGAACTTACTTTCTTCGACCACTCCCGTTGAGATGCTCCGCGAAGAGCTCGTTGCGGCGGAGAGCCTCCTTAAAGATCTCCGCAGGCATATGACAAGCATCTGACAAGGCAACTACGACGAGAAATCAACCCGGATTGACAACCCGCAGGATGTGTGCATTGATTGAATGCACGGCAACAACTCGGGTGGATCGGATGAAAAAGCAGCCTTCCAGAGATCTCTATCAGGACGTGACCGATCGGGTCCTGAAACTGCTCGACCAGGGCACGGTCCCCTGGAGGAATCCAATCCGCCGAGCAGCCGGAGGGGGCTGGCCACGGAATCTCGATTCCGGAAAGGACTATCGCGGGATCAATGTGTTTCTGCTGGCGATGCGGACCTGGGAGGAGGGGTTTCGGTCCGATTTCTGGCTGACCTTCAAGCAGGCTCAACAACAGGGAGGGCGGGTTCGGAAGGGTGAAAAATCGACGCCGGTTGTCTTCTGGAAACAGGTTAACCGTACTGATCCCCAGACTGACGAAGAAGTCAAGATTCCCGTGCTACGGCACTACAATGTCTTCAATGCCGAGCAGTGTGACGGGTTCACACCACCGGATGCCGAGCAATCTGAAGTATCGGTGCCTCCAGTCGAACGCATTGCCGAAGCCGAGCGCATCGTCGCCGGCTACCGCTATGGACCTGAGATCATTCTCCGTGGCCGGCAGGCCGTGTATCGCCCTGCTCTGGACCGAGTCGAGATCCCCGAGCCCGAACAGTTCGAATCGGGTGAGTCGTACTATGCGACACTGTTTCACGAGTTGTCTCATTCCACCGGTCACAGCACGCGGCTCAATCGAGGACTCGACACGCAGCTGGCTCCTTTTGGCTCGCCGGATTATGGCAAGGAGGAACTGGTGGCTGAAATGTCGGCCGCCTTTCTTGCAGCAGCATGTGGCATCAGTCCGCCGACGATCGAACAGTCTGCAGCCTACATTGAGAGCTGGCGTGCGGTGCTCAAAGGGGACAAGCGACTGGTAATCACGGCAGCAGGAGCCGCACAACGGTCCGCCGACTGGATTCTGGGACGCACTTTTCCGGAATCAGACACTCAGGCTGATCAGTGGGCACAGCCGAAATCCGCTCTCTGATTCGACAAATCGCTACGTCCCGTGCCTGCGAATGGCCTTGGGACGAGCGAGAACGTCCAGCTTCGGGAATTTCGTGACAGATTAAAACGATTCCATTTGTGATCCGAAATCAGACAATCCCACTGGAGCTGCGAAGGGCGGATCCATGCCGCGACGCACAATCCAGATGTCAGAAAAACCGGACTTGCACTACGACCACTCCTTCGCAGGGGACGAATTCTACCTCCTTGAAGAGGCGATTCACTTAGCCCTCTACGCGATGGAGAAACTCAAGCAACGCAAGATATCGTTGATGGCGGTCCATGCACGGCGAGCGGTCCATCGCGCACCCGATACGCCTGGCTTTGAAGTGCTGATCACGGCCGAGAATGAATCGTTCGGCTTCTTCATCTCCGACGCCAATCGGGATTTCATCGTCTGGGAGTCACCCGGACCGGGGGTCAATGAAGATCCAGTTCCCAAGGATTGACGAGCTTCACGCCCGTATCGGCGAAATGCTTGAGATTTCGCGTCGCCAACGTGGCATGGCGAGAGAGCACGATTCCAGCGATCATCGCGTCTCTCACATCGATGGGACGGCCGATGCTCCGGAGATGAGCAGATATCGCAGCGGCATGCTGAGCCGCCTGACCATCGAAGTTGAGGATCCGCCCTTCCAGATCCTCTTCCATCGCGCGCTCGAAATCGCTCTGAAGCCCTTTGCGACGCTTTCCTTTGGGGAGTGACTGCAGTCCGAATTCGATTTCATACACACAAATGCTGGTCGTCCAGAGAGACTCCGGTGGTTGAGCATTCAGCCACTCGATCAACGCCTGCTCGGGCTGACGCATCAGTGCGGAAATCACGTTCGAATCAAGGACGATCATCGCTCGAAACTCTGTGGTTCCACGTTCTGACGCGGAAGTTCCGGCAGCTCCTGATCGAGCTTGTGCTTGGCAAACCGCTCCGCCAGCCGGGTCCCGAGACCTTTTCTCGGCTCCGGTTGACGCAGGATCGCATTCCGTAGAATGTCCCGCACCATGTCTTCAAAGCTGCGCCCCTGGCGGCGGGCCAATTCCTTGAGCCGCTCGTGCACATCGTCTTCGAGATTTCGAACCATAAACTGGGCCATCTTCAAACCACCTCCTGATATCATGATATCTCATTTCAAATGACGAGTCGAGAATTGTCTGAAGCGCGTCGCTTGGCGTATCTCCCGCGTTCTGAATTGCCATAACCGATGTTCAAGGGTCCGATAGATGACAACCCGGCATCGTGGCTGGAAGAGGGGGCTCGCGGTGATGCTTCTGGAAAAATCCCCGTGGCATGGAAGTTGTCCGTCAGGCGTTCGCCTCCTTGCTGAACTGGGCTGGCGTCTCGTGATTCAGCCTGTCCCGCTTGTGCCACGATCGTGACCTCGGGACGTCAATGGTCGGCCCGCATAAACGTGTGGACCATGACGTCGGTCACTCGGCGTGGCCACTGGTCGCTCAAGGCTGATCACAGTGAGCCAGCCACAACTCAACGAAGGAGAACACCATGTCACAAGACAACACACCCATCCACCGCATCCGCCTCAGCACGCTCAGCGTGGCGATCTTTGAGAACCGCACTGATGAGGGGCAGGTCTTCTACAACACCCAGTTCAACCGGAGTTACCGCTCTGGCGACGAATGGAAACAGACCCGCAGCTTCGGTAAAGATGATCTCTTGAACTTGGCAAAACTCTGTGATCTGACACATAGCTGGATTCACGAGCAACAGGTCGTCCGCTCAGAAGCCGCGAAGGCTGGCGAAGCCGCCTAACGAAGAGGGCCTGCCGGATTCCGCCCGGCAGGCCCTTCGCTTCGAAAGAACACGTGAACTCTTTTCCTATTGCCCCGGCGACTCGCGGCCAGTCCCAAACTTGGGACGACTCAGCAACGGCTACGAGGATCGCAATTCCTCAATGCGGATTTCGTCGATCCAGGGACTCGCTTCGGGAACATCGAGCGTGCGGGGATCGCTCTCTTCAATCCAGTAGACAAGACCACTGCCAAGGTATTCCGCCAGTTCCCGGAGATTGCGTCCCGCCAGCGTGATGATCTTTGGTGACATCCCGAAGACGCCCAGTTCCACATGGCCGGCATCCCGGAAATAGATCTCGCGCAGGTCACTGTAAGCGAAGCTCCGAAACGAACCGACCCGAAATCGCAGTTGCAGCATGATCGGGGGCTGCTCGCCATGGCGGACCGCCAGCCACGGGAGGAGGGGACTCGACGGATTCGGAACCGATTGCGGCCGCGGCCGGATGATCTGCTCGCGACGGTGTTCGGCGAAGGCTTTGGCAACAGATGACATCTCAATAGCTCCTGCTCAGTTCGGGACCAAAACTCGGTAGATGCATGCGAGCCGCCGCATGTTGCCGGCCAGGCTCGCTCCGCATCGATCCATTGTTCGCTCGTTCTTTCCACCAGGAAACAATCCGCTCCTGAAACGACGCCATGACCTGCCGCCCCCAGGATCGCTGAGGGAGGCGAGGGGACACCTGCTCCCGCGCCCCTGTCCTGTCAGAATGTGCGACATTGACCATCTCTGTGGCTGACATCTGCTCTCCGGAACGAGCAATCGCCTGTCGTACCCGCGCCTTGTTGTCGACATAGATCTGCACGTCTTCGCTGCCCCGTGAGACCGTCACATAGAACTGTTTGGCGTTAATAGCAGGCAGGGATTCCGATCCCATGGCCGCTATCGCCACGTGCCGATCCTTTCCCTGGCTCGCATGACTGGTGATGACATAGCCAAGATCGAGATGGCCATAGTCGCGATCAATGACCAAGCCACTCTTGAGACGGAGGTCGCCATGGACACTGATTGACTGCACCTCATCGAGCCGGCCGTTGCTAATTCGCTGCTTGCCGTCTCGCCCCTTGCCGCCCAGGCTGAAGCGGATCTTATCGCCTTCTGCGAGCCGCAGCTCTGCTTCGTGATAGACCTCGAACCGCTGTGATGCGGCAGCGGGAAGCCACTTTTGCTGCTGGCCATCGATGCTGATGAGTGAAACACGGTTCTCCTGAACCTCGTTGACCCGGTAACGCTCTCCTTTCTTGAAACCGCCTTTGACGTTCTGATGAAACTGAATGACCCAATCTCGGGAGTCCGCGTAAGTCGAGGGCTGGGATTTCTGGGCGTCCGTGAGGTTCAAGGATCGAAGTTGCTTCACGCTGTGCTCCGTCTCCGGAAGTCGCCCCTGTTTTCTGAGTTCGGTGCGGATCTCCTGGGTCACTGCGGCGGCTTCATTGTGCGTCGGTGCGACAACCAGCGTGGACCGGCCGGCCGCCTGTGATTTGACATAGCTTTCTGCGAGCACCGCATGCCGATCCTCCGTGGGCAACTCCTGAACCTTGCCGAGCCGGTCGAGCAGATCGAATCCGGCGAGTAACCCCGTCGCACCCGTTCGGGTATCAACGATCTCGTGCCCTTTACTGATCAGTTCGACCGCCCGCTGATAGTCTCCCTTCTGCCGTTGAATGGTTTCGACGCGAGCGATATTCAGACCGGCCTCGCGTTCGAGCAGGCGTAGAGCTTCACCGCGACGAGGGGAGGCGTGCTGCCTCGTGTCTCCGGAAAGCACTACCCTAGCCTGCTGCTGCTTGGCGATCCGGAACAAGCCCTGCATCGACCGGACATCCAGCAAGCCGGCCTCATCGATCCACATGACCTGGTTCTTCAGCTCCGCCTGGAGCTTCTCGCTCCGCAGGAGATACTCCACCGTCTGCGCGTTTTTGAAACCCTTTTCCTGAAGCACTTCGCAGGCGCCGGTGGAAGGGGCGAACGCCCGGACTTCTTTTCCATAGCCCCGGAGCGCCTCGGCGGCTTCCTGCATCAGGGATGATTTCCCGGTACCGGCACCCCCGGTAATCGCCATGACGGTGTCCCGGGATGTTAGCACACTCTGCACCGCCGCTTTCTGCTGGGGATTCAGCCAGTCGCGTTTGAACTCGTACTCTTTCTGACCGAGCGGGCGACGCGTGCCACGTCCGTCACGGGCAAAGGCAATCACTTCACGTTCGGCGGTCAGAACCTCTCTGGTCGTGACGAGTTCGCGCTGAGCACTTTCGACATTGTGCGTTCGTCTGACGAGCTTCAAATTCGCGAAAGCGGCCTCCATCTGTTCCGGCAACACGCTCACCGCCTGTTCCAAAGCGGTCCCAACCACCTGATGTCGCTCGACCGTCGACTGACGAAACAAGTGATGATCGAGGGCGAACTTCAAGGCCTGCTCCGCGTCAGCATTCTGACGCGACCAGGCTCGTTCCAGAGACGGCGAGTTCAGACTGCGGAAGGTCTCGCGTTCGCTGTTGTCGAGACGCGATGACCATTCCCGGCGGAGCTCTTCGATCGAGGTATCGGCCGATTTCTTTTCACGGGTCAGCTTGCCGAGGCGGCCTTTTTCTGCGGCATCTTTGATCCCGTTCTGCTCGGCTGCCGATTCCACCTGCTCAGTACGCCGGCTGAACTTTTCGATTGTGGCCCGGTCAATTCCAGAGAGCTCCCAGCCGGCCTTGAGCCGGCCACTCTGCCGATACTGGGTGCGTTCGACGCTGTAGCTGAGTTCTTTCTGGAGCTTGTGAGCCAGACGGGCTTCGAACTTTGCCTGGAGGCTGGGCCGCTGACGAATGATCTCTTCGAATTCCCCGGCGTAGTCACGGCCGTTCTGCTCCGTCCAGTTAATCACGAAGGCGTGGATGTGCAGGTGAGGATCGGGCCGACCTTCAACAGGCCGCGAGGTCTTGTGGAGAAACTCGGCGTAGATGAGCTTGCCGGTCCGAGTCCGTTCTTTAGTCGCGGCTCGTCCTTTGTCACGGACCCGCCGCATCATGAGCGGCTCAATGTCTCTTTCCATCGTCTCGCGAACGGCCTGCCGCAGTGCACCGACGATCCGCTCGTCGTTGTTGATGGCCCAGGCCAATGACACGCTCTTGGGGACTGAGAAAGTGAGGTCGACGCCGGGCCGGCGATCCTGACGTTGCCGTTGCGTTAGCGTAGCCCCGGTGCGGGGATGTTTGCCGGAGAGCAAAGCGGCGAACTGTTCCCGAGTCACCCGAGAGCCGACGCCGAGGCCCAATGATTCGGCACCACGGCCATACCAGTTTCCGGCGACCTCTTGCCCCAGGTAGTAGTCCCCCTGAGTGAGCACCGTTTCAAAATACTGCCGGGTCGCAGCAACGTTTTTACCTTGGGTTGCGATCAACATGCTGAACGATATGGAGGACCGGAGCGGCGGTCCAGACGGGAAGAAAAGCAGGATACCAAGAAAAGCAACTGAGATAGGCTTGTCTCCTATGCGCTGCATAGGTGACAAGTTGAGAATTACATCCGGACTCTACAACCGCAAGAGGAACTCGCGTGCTGCACAACGACGGTCCACAGAAAAGTGCCGGAGTGAGCCCAATTGAAAGAGGTGGACTCAGTTTTGAAGTACATGATGGAAGGATGCAGAAAGGAACTCCTGGGATGGTTTATTCTCAGACAGGCATCATGTGCATCAACCGTATGCCAAGCCAATTTCAGCCGCCGCCGAGAATCGAAGCCGCCTCGGACAAGGGGAAGAAGGGGACCAGTTGTCTGGTCACACATGTGGAGCGCAAAACCGGATATGTGGTCGTGGGGCGATTTGGCAGACAAGCAATCGGCGACGTTCAACGCCGGCTCTCTGTGTGCGCCTCAGGACATTTCCTCGCATTGATTCGTACGCTGATGACCGACAACAGCGGCGAGTTTTCCGGGCACAAGCAGTTGGGAAAGTGGCTGAGTTGCGAGATTTACAGTGCGGCTCCGGGAAGTCCGTGATAGCGAGACCAGAACGAGAACTTGAACTGCCTATTGCGATAGTGATTTTCGAAGGCGAGCGACTTCTGTAAACTGAACGCGGTGCAGATTGCGCAGGCGGCTGAGGAGTTCGATCAACGAACGCGAAAGACGTACCGTTCAATTCACCTCACGAACTGTTGAGGCCCAAGATCAATGCCCTTCACACTTGATCCACCCGAGCCTATACACCAACAATCGCTCGGGCCCTAAACCGCTGAGCAAGTTCACTACTCCTTGGTCGAAAAGGGATACCACGTCGGCTTTCTAAAGTTTGAGAGATGCAGCCACCTTGCCTAGCTGTTCACCTCACGGTCAGGCGGCTTCGTCATCGCGTGGTTGAGCCGCGTATCGCTGGGTGCACCGCGGCTTGTCCAGCACTTCGCAGGCCCGGCGCTCAGAGACTTCAAACTCGACCTGAAGTGTCTTCACTGCGGCTCGCTTGGGAAAAGGGCTTGCTAGTTTTTCGAGTTCAAGTGCTTCAGCATCTGATTGTCCAATGACAAATCGGCAACCAGCTGCTTCAAACGATTGTTCTCGTCTTCCACTTCCTTGAGACGCTTGGCCTCCTCCGACTTTATCCTGCCGTACTGCCTCCGCCAACGCTCGTAGGTCGACTCACTGATTTCTAAAGTCTGCAACACCGCTGCCAACACCCGACCGGCATTGAGTATCGCATCGGTACCCCTCAATCTTCTGCCTGTTTGTCCAGTGCTTCGGTGACTCCGTCGCTTGGTACTCATCTCAAGGGTCTCCTTCGCCCGTCACGGGCCACTGAAACCTTGATAACACATGGATCAGAATTTCAAAGGTAGCCCCCCCAGTGAACACCGAACGGGCCGGGCGTGTGATTCTCGCAATAAGGAGTCTTGCAGATGCCAGTCGGAGCGAAAGAATAGTCAATGCTTGGGTTCTATCGCGAAATGATCACCGGATCCGCTGGAAACATTGACCATCCCCCTTGTCCCTTCTAGATAATCTGCTGGAGACAGCTCAAACGCTCGAGCGAGTTCGGTGAATTTCTACTGGCCTGGACGTCCATTCTGGAGTTGTGCCGACAGATCTATGGCCGTCATCCCGGCCTGGCAAATCAACTCCCGCTTCTAGCGATACAGCAAATTGGCACCCGACAACTCCAATCTCTCCGCGATTGAAGTGGCGCTGTCACCATCGAGCAGCATCTGCACCGCTTCCACCTTGAACTCCTGCGCATACCGCCGCCGACTCGATCGAGCCGCGGTCTCGTCGTTCAAAGAACCTTTTCTGGACATCGGACATCTCCTGGCTGGATGTCCATAATGAGAGAATCCCCCTGTCCGAATAAGCCGATTCAGGTCACCGACAAGTCGCGGAACGCCAGATCAACATTGGGCTAATGTGCAAATCTTGTTTCTTCTGGCTACAAACTCCTGTAAAGCGCCTCTCCCCTTTTCCACACTGGGGAAATCTCTTGGGACGGGTGACAATTAATGAACCTTAGTTGCTCCCGCACCGTTCTAGAGCTCAGACATGCATGGAATTCCCGACAATTGGCTGCATGCCCCCCCAGCTATTTATCCATTACCTGAAGCGGAAGCGGTTGAGAACTACAAGCCCCAACTCGCCACAAAATGGAAGCAGACGGGAGGCCCGAAGAAGCCCGCTTACCGCGCAACGAACCTGAAAGTATCGCATACTAGCGTTGCTGCAGCTCTGCCTGTGGAACTTCGGACAACAGTACTGCAACAATCCAAGAGGCTAACCCCGACCTTTGTCGGGAAAGTAATCTGCGCAAGTCTCGTAGATTTTCGAAATTGCAGAAGTGACATACTGGCGGATCTCGGCCGAAGCAATGGGGCCCGGTCGCCGGTCGATAGCGAAAAGCACTCCATTGCGTGAGGAACAATTGAAATATGCATTTTCCTTGTCATAGCAGACTGATATGGGCACTTTCGCTCCAAAGTGAGTCGAGCCGAGATGTGCTAAATGGCAACAGGACTCAACTCTTCTGCAAGACTGCTTTACTTTGTTGACGTATATGTTCATTCTACCGGATGTCCCGTCTTGTTAACTCACCCAAGAGGTTCGAAAAAATGCCCTTTGAGTCCATACTTCAAAACGGCTTTCTGCCATCCGCAACTCGACCCCGTGAGCTCCCTCCCCCGTTCGACATTTATCAGGAGATAGCGTCACACATCCCCGCGGAGGTACGAGATGGAACCTTCGGAAAAACGATCAACGATCTCCCCCAATTGGCAATTAACGGTCTACCACCTGAATACCATTCACTACTGAAGATGACCCTATCAGTCCTAACGCAGGTATTCGTCTGGGAACCTGTTGCCAGGAAAAAAGGGACAGCAAGGACTGTCGTGCCCTCGCAATTGTCTGTACCACTCGTTGAAGTAGCGGAAACACTCGGAGAGCCCCCTGTATTCACATATGCTGATCACACGCTAAGAAACTGGACACTACGAGACCCATCACGATCTTTCCTGCCCGACAATATTGATACGGTATTCAGTTACTCCGGAGGTGAGGACGAACGATCATTTGTGGCAGTTCATGTATACTATGAGTCGATCGCGGTGGATGTCATCTCTGCATGTTCCAGAGCTCAGAAGCATGCGATCAACCAGTCTGAAATCGGATTTTCGGATGCGATGGCACGGCTTTCGGAATTGATTCGTGAGATGTCGCATAGATTCGCCGGTGTCAAGGATACAGTTTCGCCGGAAGCATTTCGGAAAGAATTGCGAGTGTTTTTAATGGGTTGGAGGAACATCGTCAAAATGCACTACGAGAATTGCAAGTTCGACGCATCCAACTTGCGAGGCGAGACAGGTGCCCAGAGCAGCCTCCTCCCTTATATTGAGGCGACTGTAGGCACATTACCACCGCATGCGTCCAACTCACGAGTGCAGAAGGCCCTTGACGTGTACCACGATTTCCTTCAATACCAGCCCAAGGATCACCGCCACTTCTTGCAAAATGCACTTCAGTACACGCAGATCCGACGTTTTGCCCAGTCGTGCGATCGCTCAGAGGTACAAGAGGCTTACAATGACGTCGTGCATGCCGTGATCGCCTTCCGTCGCCTTCATTTGTCCGTGATACATGACTATATCGGCGCCGGAGCAGAATCATCAAGAGGGACAGGAGGCAGCCTATATAACGAATATATTGATGGATTGCTATCCGCCAACAGATACCAACTCTTGAACAAGGATATGAGAGCATGACTTCAAATCGTCTTCGGATAGGTCTTATTGGCACTGGGAGCATAGCATGTGAAAATCATGTGCCCGCAATCCAGCAGTCGCGAAACTGCCATCTCTGGAGTATTCTCAGCAGAAGCGAATGCAACGCTCGATCCTTTTGCCAGCGTTTTGAAATCGACTTCGAAACCGGTGGCTTCACCGACATAGAAGCATTTCTAGGGGATCCGAATCTTCAGGCTGTGGTCGTTGCAAGTCCGGACAAACTGCACTTCGAGCATGCTTCGCACTGCCTTAAAGCTGGCAAACATGTGCTAGTTGAGAAACCTCTTGCAGTATCCGTTGATGAATGCGATCGATTGACCACCCTTGCGGATGAAAACGGTGTTGAACTCGGCGTGGGACTTCACCTACGGTGGCACGCGGGAATAGGAGAGATGCTGTCGTTGCTGGCGGCAGGTAAAGTCGGGACTATTCGACACGTCAGCATGCAATGGACTTTTGCGAGTTCTCTGGAAAACTGGCGCGCATCCCAAGAACTGGGGAGATGGTGGGCACTCGCTGGAACAGGTGCCCACTGTTTAGACCTTGCCCGACGGATAAGTACTGCTGTGAATGCAACGCAGAAGTCGGTGCACGGGGTACTGACGAATGCAGTCTGGGGAAAGAACGACGAGACTGCATCTGTGACGAAAGTATACGACAACGGGATGAGTATATCTATATTCGCGTCTTCCCTTTTCACCTCAGGATCTTTCATACACATATACGGTGACACAGGACAAATCATGTATGATGGAGCCCTTTCCCGAAACGACCGTGGTACACTTCGGCTGAATGACGAGATCTTGACCTTCGCGTTTAAAGACCCTTACCAGACCCAGATAGAAGCCTTTAGCGATGCAATTGAACAGGACAGACGCTTTCCAGTCGGGGGCAAAGTGGGCGCTCTAAATATTCTCGATCTGGTTGCCCTGGAACAACTGTGGACATAAAGAAAGGTTCTCAAATGGACACGGTTACGGTGATCGGCGTTGTTGCTACAGTAATCGCTGCTGTCTTTGCATACCCTGCGTTCAGGGATAGCTATTGGAAAGAGCCGATAAGCCGAAATACCGCAAAAGACCTGATCGAAGTCGTGCATGTTGAGAGGAAGATCGTCGTAGGGTGTGTTCACTTTCTCCCTTTTACTTCATTCGTCCGACTCAAAGGGCGGCGGTGTACTGTAGAGGGACTACACGTGGAGATGTTTAAGGCGATTTCGAAAAGAGCGAATATTACCGTGGAATTTCTTCCAATTCGTGCCAGTGAAATGATGCCCGCCCTGAAGTCAGGAAGCGTCCATGTCGTTGCCACTCTAATGGAGACGACATTGCGTGTCCAAGTGGGCGAGTTTATTCCTAGCGATATTGGCGTCCCAGTCATCGGTGTCGCGAGAAGCAAGGACAGGGACAAGATGTCGACAGATTTTTTGCGAAAGGAAACCACCAGGATAGCAGCTGTACGAGGAGAGATTGGCGAGGATATAGCTACAAGGCGATATAACGCAACTAGAGCGAACGGTCGTCTTATCACTCTGGACACCGAAGACGTACCGAGCATTTTTGGCCAAGTACTCTTGGGAAATGCAGACGTGGCGTTGACGACGGGACCTCGTCTGAACGGCTTTGATCTATCAGCAAGCTGCGAACTCGAGAAAGGGATCACTGGAGTGTTTCTTGGCTCTCCACTCGCACTCATTCCATGTGGTGTGATGATTCCTCGGGGTAATCCGGGATTCCGGAAGTGGCTCGAACACGAGATGACTAAACAAATGGCAAGCGAGTGGTACAGACAGTCACGGTGTCGTTTGCTCTCGGAATACGGTAGCCTTGTGGCGGAGATGTGAAGGATGCCCCCGGAGCACTGGGCACTTATTGTACCGATTGCTATCATAACCGTAGCACTGATCGAAAGAAGGTTCGGATCGACGGTGAGCGGAGTGCTTCAAGCATGCCCGATCGTTGCAGCCCCTTTGCTCGCGGTGGTTGCAACCTGCCACGATGAGAAGTTCCTGCAGTCCGTTGCGGCGTACGCTATTTTCGGAACGGTGCCATGGTTTGTTTTCGTGCTCGTCTATGATATTGGCTCTGACACATTGAGCAACAACTGGTTGACCCTTGCGGCTTTGTCTGCGTGGCTCCTATGCGCGATAATAATCCGAGTACAACTTTTCTGGGTATTGGCAATTGCAAGCCCTTTCCTCTCGGCCGGCCTGTGGACATTACTTTGGACTCGTTGCCATCGAAGACTTAATGCACTGAGCTCTAGGAGAGCGGCGCGTCCAATTATTCCGTTGATAGCTTTAGGTACAGCTTTGGCGTACACCGTGGCTTACGTCGCGGGTAGCATTGGAGATGGATGGTCAGGTATCCTGACCACGTTTCCAACAACAGCCTTTGTGTTTCTACGTTCAAGCATGAAACATTATGGCGCTGTTGGGGTCCATGAACACATTGGAGGATTGGTCCTCGGAATCCCCGCACTTCTAGCCTTCTTAGTCGCCACGGCATCACTGTTGCTCGTTTTGCCAAAATGGACAGCGTTGGGTGGCGGCGTACTGGTTGCCGTCGCAGTCGCCAAGATCGCCCTAACAAAAGTAGATCATATGGAAAAAGCTTGAAATGAATATGAACCTACGCGTTGACGGGAAAATTCGTACCTTAAGTATTAATGGTGATTTCCAGAGAGTCTATCGCCCATCGATAATTGCACAGACGTTCATCGAGCAACTTGAAAAGTGCGTTGCCCCTGGACTTAGAGTGCTTGACATGGGCTGCGGGACTGGAGTCTTAGGGATTGCCGCAGCTTACCTAGGGGCAGATGTGCTTTGTGTCGATGTGAACCCTTACTGTATTGAATGCACTCTGGCCAATGCAACGACAAACGGGCTACGCCTGAGAACTCTGTTGTCGAATGGATTCAAAGCCATGGAAAATGAACACTTTGACATCATTGTGTCAAACTGTCCATTACTTCCTGTCCATCTCAGCAGCCACCAGAACACCCCTGTTGACAATGGTAAGCTGGGACTAGGTCTTTTCCATGAAGTCGCCAGCCACGGCAGTAATTATCTCTCCAGTAACGGGCGGCTTATCTTGTGGTGCTGTGGGCTCATAGGATTTGAAAGAGCCGAAAGGACGCTTTACAAGCATTGGAGTTACATAGAGACTGTCCGTACTTTCGAATATGCTATCGACCGAATCGGAAACAACATGTATTCAGACGATGAGATTGCAACGTTTGCTCGGCATGGGGATATCCATCGCCGCGGGCTTCGCTGGTTTTCTCGCGGAAAGCTATACGATGTGCGTCAACTTTAGAAGTGACTCTATTACCCCTTCAAGATAATAAACGCTAAGCGGGTATGGAATGCAATGCTCGCCATCCCATCCGCATGCGGGGCAAGCCTCGCGATTCCTTCGGCGGCAATGCAGGCCCGACAACCCGTGGCTTTCCTCGCTCCTCTGGTCGTTGATGCCGCAATATTTCTCGGCTATGTGCAGCAGCCGTCCCAGCGTATCGACCACAATGTGCCGTTTGCGGCCGTTGACCTTCTTCTCGGAATCGTAGCCTCGTTCGGCTTCGGCAATGTGAGTTGTTTTCACACTTTGTGAATCGATGATGGCCGCGGTCGGCCTGAGGTTCGTGTCGTCGAACTCGCGAACTTTCATGAGGAGCATGTCATGAATTTACTCCCAGACGCCGGAATTTCGCCAGTGATAGAACAGCTGGTAAACGGCCTTCCAGTGCGAGAATGCACGCGGCAGCATCGACCACTGGCACGCTTCTTCGACCACAACGAACACGGCATTGATGATAACGCGATAATCGTACTTTCACGGAGCAACGCGTTTGCTTGGACGGCGCAGGAATCCTCGGGTCAGCTTCCACTGCCAATCGGTCAAATCAGACGGACAATATCTGATTGGGACAACGAACATGGGGGCGACTCCTTCCTGAAACGAAACTCCATTTCTGGAGTCGTACCCCATTTTTGCTCAACTTGCGAATTTCAGGACTGCTTCAAAAAGCATAGTCTCATGCCGTGCACGAAGAAGCATATCCACAATTTTGTTTGCCCGATCGACTTGGCAACGTGAAAAGTGCAAAGGTCAACAAGAGCAATGCAGGTGCACTGTCTATGAAGTGGCCAACTGATTGACAGGGATCGCCGAAACTCTATACATTTACCCTCAATCACTCGGCAAAGCAAACACTTGAGTTCGTTGCAGGTAGTTGGCCGGGCTTTTACCACAGTTACTTAACATAAGATAAATTATCACACTAGGCTGCACACCGGACAGGTGAGCTTGCCCCGGAGTTTGATCCAGCTGAAATGCTGGCCGAGCAAGAGACTAGGTCGCAGTGCGTCAGGAAAGTTGGTCGATCTACTGCAAACGTGTTTATCACCTGTGGTATCGAGAAGGACTGAAAGTGCCTTGGAAACGTTTCAGAAAGCGACGACTGGGAACCGGTGCGGGTGGGATCACCCGTCGTCGGACCGAATAGCCAGACACTATCAATTCGATCGAACTGACAACGGCCGGCCCTTGGTTGAGTTGTGGCTGGCTCACTGTGATCAGCCTTGAGCGACTTTGAGAACCGCGCTGATGGGGGTCTGGCCTTCTAACGTCACGGGGCAAGTGAAAGATTCATCGAGCTTGGGATCAAATGCTGTGAGAACACATATTCGCGACTCTTTCCTCAGCCTCGACGCCTCGGGAAATCACGAGTATTAAAAGTCGAACGATTAAAGCCAGAATCGAACCTACCAAACCAAACCCACCCCTAACTGAGTTGCTATTCGACACGAACGATATGACCACTACCAAGTGCCAGTATTCGTTCAAACTCCGCAACGGCATCGCTCCTCTTTCATCTGTTCCACAACGATTACCTTCGAAAAACATCCCACAGCGTTGGACGCGCCCCAAATGCCTCATTCCGGACTTGAATGAGGCTCGAGAGCAGTGCCACGCAACCGGCATGCGTCATTTTGTCGCACCACGCAAGATAACATTGACTTATCCCTTGCCTTTCTGCTATCGCACCGCAGAATACAGTTATGCGGGTGAATGGGATGGTCGATAAACAGCTTTAGCTGGATTGACATTCTCCCATTTCCCATGCATTATCGACCTGTGCGCAACGACTTGGAGGAAAAATGGCAGACTCGACCGATCGCCGCCAGCGGGAAATCAATTTGAAAGTGGAGTTCGACACCCGGCTGTCGATGCATCAGGCAGTAATCCATGCGCTGCCCAAGCCAAGGCCTGCTTCACCATCCGCCACGACGCAAAAGAAATCGCCCCCGAAGCCATAGAATTCATACGCGACCCTCCCTTGGCTCAGGCGATGAGGATGAGCCTAGAGAGCCGCGAGTCAGCGGGCCCCAAGACATGATATCGACTCCAGATCTAGTGCTGACGCCCTACCGCTTACCAGCGATGTGGACTTGCCCACGCTTGATCGGCTCTGCGCCAGGGTTAGGTGGCGTCGGCGAGTTGTGCGGGCGACTGATACTTCAAGGCTGAGTGCCTGCGGACACGGTTGTAAAAGACTTCAATGCATTGAAACACGCTCTGCCGACTCTGGTACCGCTCGTGATGCACCAGCTCTTTCTTCAAGGTCGCAAAGAACGATTCCATGGGGCATTGCCACAGCAGTTTCCACGACAGCTCATCGAACAGGTGATGCCGTGCTCCTTGAGCAGCCGTTGATAATGCTCGCTGGCATATTGGACGCCTCCGTCGGAGTGGGCGATCAGATCCACTCCGGGATAGTGACGCGTGACCGGCATCCACCACCAGCCGGCTGTCAATGCGATCCAACATCGACCAGCCCACGATCTGGAGAGTGAACAAGTCTTCGGCGGCGGCCAGATACAACCACCCCTCTTCAGTCGCCACATAAGTGATGTCGGCGACCCAAATGCGGTTCTCGCCCGACGGTTGGAAGTTCCGGTCCACGATGTTCGGAGCCACCGGATGACCGTGACTGGAATCGGTCGTGGTGACACGGAACCGGCGATGCGATCTGGCCTGAATCCCCGCCTCCCGCATGCACCGGGTCACCGTCTTGCGATTGCAGGAATGACCTTGAGCGATCAATTCCGCATGCACACGAGGTGAGCCATAGGTCCGTCGACTCGCCTGATGGACTTTACGAATCCGCTCGGTCAGTTTCCGCACGAGACTGGGACGTGAGACTCTCTGCACGACGCCCCCAGGCATAGAACACGCTTCGGGAAACATGGAGCACCTGGCATTGCAGCGACACCGGCCATTACTCATGATGGTCTTCGATGAAGGCGTACCTCATTTCGACTCCCTGGCAAAGAAGGCCGTGGCTTTTTTTAAAATGCCCCGCTCCATCTTGAGCCGGTTGTTTTCCGCTCGCAGGCGCCGGTTCTCTTCTTCCAGAGCCGCCTGGTGACCCTTGCCGGGGAAGGCCTACTCCCCCCTGGTCTTCCAGCTGACGCTGCCACTTTCACAGCACGTTCTGGTGCACATCCAGACGTCGGGCCGTCTCGGCCACCAACACCCCCTGCTCATGGATCATCCGCACCGCTTCCCGTTTGCACTCAGGGTAACACTGCGACGACTATTCGACATGTGAAACTCTCCTCACGAATGGTGATACGCTCTTTACCGAGCGACCATCAAACGTGGTAAAGCCCAACGCGATCCAACCTAGCCAAGCCCTCACTGGCAAAACGAGGCCAAACTGAAGTCAGCCCGTCCCGCACCTCCCTAACCCAGAACTCCGACCCATCGCCTCTCTCCTTCCTTGCGTATCATCCTCCCTCCCCCCTATTATACCCCTGCACAGTAAACACAACGCGCCAATGGGGGTGAAAAATGCATTCGATCGCAGTACTCGGGGATGTAAAATTCACTTGATCAACCAAGCTTTCACCGATTGCGGGTATCTCCTCTCTGAAAACATTCCGAATGTCCCTCAATGGTTCCATCAATGACGTTTCGGACTTCAAAAAATTGATCGATCAACTCGGGATAGTGTTGACGCACGTCTTCTGTAATCGCAAGTCCTGATTGCCGATCTCCAAATGGCCACCAGGTATGGGCGAACGTTCTGATTTCGTCAGAAGGGGAAGCTTTTAGATACGTCTTAAGATAGCGTTCAGAATCTTTGCGCCATTCGTCTTGTGATTCGATCAGATCTTGTGACTGCGCCGATAGATCACTGGAAACGTAGAAAACGACCTCGTTAGGTTTTTTGGGAATCTTTCCGTTGTGAACATTGGCAAAGACCTTTGCCATCTCTGCCCCAACCGCAGACGGACTAAGCTTGTCTGAATAGTTTTTGCACTGAATCAGCCTGAGTCGTCCATCAGCACAATGGTGCATGATGTCCCGTCCCATGTCGGAAGACTTTCCGTAATAATAGAGTTTGTCTCCGGGGTTCATCCTCCTGAGCAGCAAGTAACAAAGTATTTCGAATTCGTCACCGCTTAACAGTGGAAACGGAAGTTGGGATTCTCGGGAGAGCCAAGCAGGTCGAACCAGAGTTGTTGGAAGGTCAGACAGTGCTTCATCGTCAGTTGTTATGATTTGTCTACACATGGATGTCCACAATGCTTTTGCGATTTCTCTGCTGTCTTATACTCAGTTAATCATAGCAAAAGAAATGAAATGAATCCGCCGCCAGTAACTGGAGGCGGCCAAGCGATGCACGGCATTCGCATCGATTTTGTCTGGCGGGGTGACGACTTTGAGCAGGTAGTTTGGGTCCTCCACCTCGAACAACGCCTGCATATCGGCATTGAGAGAAGACTGGTTCCCTTTCAGAACGAGCACGTAATGCCCTTTTTTGCTCGCGAATTTGATCGGCAATTTCTGACTGGCATCCCATCGCGTCGCTGGTCACCGTGTTGCCCTTGAGGTCCATCATGCGCAATAGCTGTGGAATCGCCGTGATCTCGTTTGACTTCTCTCCGCGGGTGACCTGGCCAAGTGTTAGACCATTGTCACTCGACCAGGCGGTAACCAGATGGAGCATCTTCTTCCCGGATCGATTTGCGAAGAAACGTCGCAGGGCCTTGCCGTCGATCGCAATCAACTTTCCGCCCGTTGCGTCCTGGATCGCCTGCGGCCATTGGAACAACCCGACCGAAAGCTGCTTCGGATCAAGCCGCCCGAACACGCGGCGGAAGTGGTCCTGACAGAACTCGAATCTGTGACCTCTTGCATGTCAACGGAGAGCAGAATCACCGAAAGAGCTTTCTTTTAGGTGACAAGACGCTCTCGATGACTCCACATGTTCTCTGGAATTAGCCACTTTCATGTACGTTTCGTGCATTATTTCGTGCACCGTTTTCGCGGAGAAGTTGTCCGCACAGTTGGGAGGAGCAATGCCCGTCGCCGTCGCTTCATTGTGGGAACGCCGCTTCGTTCATCCATCGGTACAAATTCATCATTCATCAGTTCTCTTACGGTACAAATAGATTACCCGAAGTCTGACGGTGGGGTTGCAGCGGACCGTGCTCCAATATAACGTGAACGGCAGTTCCCGTCCCGATGCCCGCTGTCTTTGAGAATTCCCTCGATTATGCCGCATGAGAAAACTCCCAGCCTGGATCGAATCGGATTCACGCTTATCGAACTGCTCGTCGTGATCGCTGTAATCGCGCTGTTGGTCGCGATGCTCCTCCCAGCCGTACAACAAGCCCGCGAAGCGGCTCGGCGGATGCAGTGTAAGAACAATTTGAAACAGCTGGGGCTGGCGATTCATAACTATGAATCGACGCACCGCACACTGCCTCCTGCATCTGGCGGTACTGACAACGGATTATGGGACAATAACGGTCGCCTAAGCGGCATAGTCATGCTTCTTCCGTACTTCGAACAGCAGGCCATCTGGGATCGAATCGTATCGGCTCCCGGCCAAGGCGGACCAGCCTATCATGTGAATTTTCCACATCCGGACGCGACTCCAGCAATTCTACTGTGCCCAACATGCCCATTAGGACGGCCAGCGACTGAAGTGACTGCTCCATCAGTATCTGGAGGCCCGCCCCGTTCGTATCATTTCAGTTGTGGAGACGACTACCTTTCCCTCTCAGTCCCCACTCGGTCACCTTTTGCTGCACGAAACAGCGGCCACACCAATAAGTTTCGGGATATCACCGATGGATTATCAAATACTCTCTTTATGTCGGAACGAGTGATGTACCAAGGCCTTGACGAGCCGTTGGGAACTTTCAGACAATTCGCTGCACCGAACCCGCAAGCCTGCCGGACCTCCTCGGCGAGCTATTCGGATATCGGGAATGGTCGTCACTGGGCTTCCGGACCTGAATTCGGTGGAGAGACGGTTTCAACTCAACTCCCGCCCAATAGTCCAAGCTGCGGGATTTATCACACGCCGACCAGTTATCACCGTGGGGGTGTCAATGCGTTGATGGGGGATGGGGCGGTGCGGTTCATTGGGGAGAATATTGACGCAGGGAATCAGTCGACACCACTACCGCCAGCGACGCTCACGGCCACCGAGCCGAGTCCTTATGGAGTTTGGGGAGCATTGGGAACTGCCCAGGCCGGTGAGGTCGTTGGAGAGTTTTGAGCCCGTTCTGTGGCCATGGATGTAACACACAGATCACTCTATCTACTCATGACGAAAAAGCTGTCGCGAGAGTTGGCCGCCCCTGCATAGGCTTCGCCAGGTTCTTCTTTATGCAGAAGCCAGACGCTCACGCACGCACGGGAAAGCCGTCAGCCATCGCCATAGTTACTGGCATTAAGACGTTTCACGAATGGCTGGCCGAGCGACAGCGGCGGCAATGCGAAGGGCTTTGGCTCAATGACAAGAACGCCGTCATCGGGCTGTCGAAGATGAACCCGTTGCCGAGAGATTCGGCGGTGAACAAGAGCTTGAGCAAAAAGCCAAAGCCGCCGCTGTCAGGCGTGCCGGTGTTCAAGCCGTGGAAGCCTACTCGACCGGCGAAGCTCCATTTCGTCAAACCGGCACAGCCTGCGAAGATCGTGATGCAAAAGCCAAACGCGTTGAAGCCAACTCAGTTGTTGCGTCATCCCCTTGCCCAATCAGGCGGTGGCGATGACGCTTTTGTCTGTGGTGGTGCCTCTGCGTTTGAGATGGTTAGGCGAAAGTTCTTCGGCTCAATATCCAGTGGTGAAGTTTCAGGATTTGATTCCACATGTACATGATACCCTTTGGCCTTGCTAACACCGATCAAGATTTCGCCAAGCCGACGCAAGGCCGTTTCGTCACCAATTATTTGGACATCGGTAACTCCTGCGCCTGAATCTTTTGAAATCAAGACCTCAATTGCTGAATCACCGCATGGGGACAGGATTGGATAACCTTGCGAGTTGGTTTTGAGCGTTATCCTTTCATCAATCACATTACCACTCCCTAGTAGTCAAGTCCGTAAAATGCTGCTCGTGTAATGCTATCACGAACCCGCTGATTTTCCAAGACACGTCTTGGGATCACTTCATACCAGTTTTCGTCAACTAGACGAATGTAAATTTCGTCTGCCTGACCACGGTTGATGTGAACGTGAGGCCCATGCGTCCGACCAACATGCACTTCAACTTGGCGATTGGCAATTCGTTGACGATTCAAGATGGTTGTGTGACCAGAAACCCGCTTTGAGCCAATAAGCTGACGAGACGCAGCACTTACAACGTCACCATCGTACCCGTGCAAGAACCGAACCTGCGGCATACTTCCGCTCGACTGCACAGTTGAGTTCGTTCGCAACGCTTGCTTGAGAGCAGACTTCTCAACCACATCTGTGACATAAACAACTCGTTGCGATGCTATATCATCGAGAATGGATGGATCGTCCAAGAAGTTACCGATCCGACGACCAGAGGTGTCAAATACACTGTTCTTGATCGGCCCTCTTGTTGGGGCAACAAAGTTCTCCGCTGCCCATCGTAGGCTAACTCACCGCAACTCCCGATGGCTTCACTGGCTTATGCCGACGCTGGCCGATGGAACCTCCCTTTCCTGAACCAAAGTCCGTGATGCGTGTTTCTGTTTACGTTGTCCTTCGCCCTGATGCCTTCGCTGGTGCAGGCAAAGCGTTCGCTACCGCGAACGCTTTGGCCCCTGCTTGGGCGACTCCATCAGGACGACCGCTGCGAGCAAACGTGCAAAGGGCAGCGAATCCTCACACTGTCGATTGTAGCAAACGCCTCTGATTACTTCGGCTTGTCGCCCTTCGGCTTCTGCCTGCCGTTCTTCTTGGGCTTGCCATTGCTGCCGTTCCGCTCGTTCTTGGCGGGATGTGTGGCGGTGTGAATCTCTTTCAGCTTGAGCATCACGCCGTTGGAGTTGTGCGTGTCGCTCTGGCGTGATGGTGCAGATGATTGATTTGTTGATGCTGTCGCTTCCGCCAAGGCGAAGGCTGCAACAGAAATAACAATTCATCAATCGAAGGCGAAAAAGCTGGTGCGAAAGGTGGTCGCCCCGGCCCCTGCATCGGCTTCGCCCGGTTCTTTTTCTTTATGCCACCGCAACCGCTCACGCACGCATGGGAAAGGGTCAGCCCGTGCGTAGATACCAGCATGAAGACGTTTCACGAATGGCTGGCAGAGCGACAGCGGCGGCAATGCGAAGGGCTTTGGCTCAACGACAAGAATGCCGTGATCGGCCTATCGAAGATGAACCCGTTGCCACGGGATTCAGCGGTCAACAAGAGCTTGAGCAAAAAGCCAAAGCCGCCGCCGTCAGGCGTGCCGGTGTTCAAGCCGTGGAAGCCTGCTCAACCGGCCAAGCTGCAACCCTTCAAACCGGCACAGCCTGCGAAAATCGTGATGCAGAATCCGAAGTGACTTGCTCTTAAAGAGGATCAGTTGACGCTTCCATCTTTGTTGACTTCAACCTTGGGGTTGAAGCCGAAACTTGAAATCAAGCGGTTAAAGAAAGCGTACCGCTCTGATTTCTCAACAACCCCAAAAAAGAAATCTCGTTGTTGCTCAATCGACCACTCTTGCATCGCTTCGACCAACGCCCTCTCAACTTCTTCCCCACCCGCATCCACCAATACCACTGCGGCTGGCTGACCAAGTGGTGGCCCCTGCCGTGTGACAACCACAATTTCCTTGCCAATACAGTTCCATGCTGCACTCAGCAACGAATGATCTTCCAAAGCCCTCACGGCAAGTTCATACATGGCATGGGATTTATCGAGATGCCAATTTGGGTGCGAGGCATACTCAATCACCTTCTGCGTGTCAGTCTCCGAATACATTCGTTCTTCCAGACGCATAGCACTAATTCCCTAAGTGTGGCATGAAAATGTTCTGCCATTCTTTAGTTCGGAGCTTGATTAGCTCGTCAATTACATCTTGACGACCCAACCGACGCATCAAGGAAATTTCTTCCGCATAAGCGGCTGATTCCCAAGCCCAGCGAGTGTTCTTGTCCATTAGTGCAGACATTCCATCCCAACCACTTGCTTGGTCATCTAAGAAATGGCGGAACTCGTGCTTCCACGCAGAGTACGAAGCGTCTGGATCAATAATGAACTGCCCCGGTCGGCCTGCCCGGCTGCTGGGGCCGTAAGCCATCGTTCCGCTTCGTTCAATGATTTCTACACCTTCTGCATCCATGAGTCGCCGCATCTCAGCAATTTCATCAGCATGACTGAGGCGAGCAGACCCCATGACTCTCCGAGCAGGATCAGCGTCAGTGAAGAAGGCTCTAGTTCTTGTTGGGGCAACAAAGTTTTCCGCTGCCCTTCGCTGAACGCCACCACGCAATGATCGAGCATACCCTATCGTCGGCACAAATCCAAGCAGGTCGATAGGAGTGAACGTTCCATCCATCGACGCGGTTGTCGACTGGTAAACGCCAATCGCGTCTCCGGCTGCGGCGTACCCCGCATAGCTGAGGGCGAGAGCCGATCGTGACACTCCTGCCGTTCGAGCCGCAGCAATCGCGCCTGTCACGCCGCCAGCCCGAAGTCCTCCGCCGATGACCGTTGTAGTCCCTCCAGTCAGCACGGCTCCGGCAATCTGAGCGCCAATTCCCAGTACGGCTCCTGCGTAGTAACCCGAGTTGGTCTGGGAACGAGTGTCGTGGCTGAAGTACCACCCAAACGAAGCGGTATCCAGTAGTCCAAACCCCACTGAGCCCCACGTTGTGAATGCGCTGGAACCTTCGATTGCTTCCCAGTCGATATTGTTTGTGCCACGATAATCAGCGTCGACCCGTCCCCATTCCTTGAACGGCTGGTTGCCGTTGAAGACGTAGCCGTTGCCGATCGCTCCTGTATCGACAGCATAACGCTGTTGATACGGGTCGTAAGCATGACCACCGATCACGTAGAACGGATCAACCGAGAAATCGAGGATCAGTTGGTCACGCTGCGTACCGTGCCAGATGAATGGCAGGAGGTCGGCGATGTTCGCGCCGAGCGTCCGGGTCACTCGCCCATAAGCATCAAAATCGACGTGGCCGATCGTCCAGCCTGACCCGGAATAGTTCGCCCAGGAGGTGACATTGTTTTCCAGGTCGTTGAAGGCCCAGTAGGCGTGAGAAACGGTGCCATCGGTCAGTGAGGCGTGATCAATTGCCACCAACTCTCCTGACTGAGGATTGGTGAGATACGCCTGGAAAATCTCATCAGATGCGTTGACGTCGAACAGCCGCTGGTTGCCATCGTAGTAATGATGGGTCACCTGCCCGGTCCCAGCGGTCACTACCTTGCGGCCGGCCGCGTCGTAGGCGTATTCGATCGAGTTCAGCAAGACGCCAGTGTCGTCACGTCGCTCAGTCTTGAGAAGTCGCCCCTGGTGATCCCACTCGAAGATTGTGTAATATCCCTCGCGAAGTGAACCCGTGTCCAATTTCTCGATACGACGAATCAGCCGTCCTTCGGCGTCGTAGACGTATCTGTAGAGGATATCTTCCAGCAAGCGATTCGATGACCCGATGTCAAACACCGTCCCGACTGGATTGCCTGCATCATCAAATAGCCTGTTATTCGTTGTTCCTGCTGTACCCGCAGGACTTGACACCAGCATCCCATCCTCGGTGACCTTGTAACCGATCACCTTCGAACTCGCCAAAACAATTCCAGCGGCGTCTTGAAAAGTAAACGAGTTTTCGGCAGGAGTTCCATCTGCATTCACCACTGAGGTCTGACTGGCGATCAGTGTGGTGGCGGATCGATTCGTGAAATCCTGATAGTGTCTGATATGGGAGGGACGTCCGATCTCCGAATACGTCTTTTCCGTGAAACCGTGCTCATTCACGCCGATCGCAAAGGATGCCGTCGGAAGTGGCAGGTCCGTGAATCGGTAAATCTTTTCAACGGTGCCATCAGGATTATATTCGTAAACGACTCCCTTGTCCGTGCCTTCCCCACCATTTCGCCAGTTGGATGAGTAGGAGTCAGCCATATCTTGACGAATAGAATTGATACGGTTTCGACCATCCAACCCATAATTCGTCCGAGAAACCAAGCTGCCGTTCAGAAACGCTTCGACCTCCTTCCGCTGTCCCATCTCAAAGAAACTCGTGACATCAACCGTCAGCGTGTCAAAGGTGGACGCCCCAAATGTAAATGCCTGAGTCGACTGATCTTGATTCCCGAATACATCGTAGCTGAACGTGAGTTCCGAAGTGGAACCCGAATAACCATCCTTCGCAAGACTGTCTTGAACCTTTTCCACGCTTCCATCGGAATTGTAAGTCGTCGTCCGGCTGTAGGCGTAGTTGTTCGGACCGGTCGTGATCTCTCTGGTCTCGAAGTTCCAAGGATCAACCGTCGTGGTAGTCACGTCCTGATTTCGATCCGTAAACGTGGTCTCGTATCCGCTGTATTGCCAAGACCGAGTTCCATCTACCGTCGTGGACACCTCGCCGGTAGAGAGATTTTGTTCATCGACATTTCCTGATTCGGAAATCAGGCGGCCGATCTGATCGTACTCTCTCTCCACCGCGGTCAAACTAGTGAATTCGTAAGGATTGCCGCCTCCAATTGCAGAGAGAATGAGATTCCCAGAAGAATCATACGCGTACTTCTTAATCTGCTTAGACCCACCTTTCACGTTGCGCTCGACAATGAGTTGTCCAGTGGCCGTGTGATTGGGACGGTCGTCGTATGCAAAGGCCGTGAAGGCGCCACCTTGGAACGACGCTTGCACGCGACCATCTACTAGATAGGCGTAGCGAGACTGCAATTCGAATGGAGTCACCTCGTTGATGGGTGCCTCGAGGTAAGTGTCCTCGGAAGTAGCATCGGACGTCGTCGTCGAAGTCCATTTTTTTACGGCCGACATTAGCACTTGGCCGTTCGCGTTGGTCACCGTTCGCGAAATGCGGATCCCGTCGCCAGTGTTAGCGACGGAGCTCGCATTATCATCGGAGTTGTGAGCCGGGTCGTCGTCGAGGCCGGTTGTCAAACGGGTCGTGACGGCTCGCACTTGGGCGGCAGCATCATAATTGTAAGTGGACAGCACATAAGTTGTATCTGCTGTAGGATTTTGCCCAGCCAACTCCACTGTCCCGGGATCGGCCTGGCGGACGATGATCGGGTTCCCGGCCGAATCGTAGACCGTGGAAGTCGTATTGCCCCTGGCATCGGTCACGATTGTGTCGTAACCGTATTGGTTCCAGTTGTGGTCGACGTCGGCGGTAAAGTAGTCCATACGAGTAATACGGTCCGGATTACTTGCACCATCGCCTTTTTGCGTGATCTTCCGTTGACGATTGAGCGCGTCGTATTCAAATTCGGTCAGGCGGTCAGGAAGGTCGGAGTCCAGTACTGCTGGGATAAACTGTTCCGAGAGCACGTTTCCGTTGAGATCGTAGGTATAGTCGGTGACCCCGCCGAAAACATTCATGTCCTTCACCAACTGGCCAACCGCGTCGAACCATTGTATCGACCCGAAGCCTTCTCGGCTGGTGGAGGTCACTTTCTGGAGTTGAGCGGTGACATCGAAATCGTAATCGGTCTTCACCGCGTCGGCGTTCGCTTCGGCCTCCGCCTCGGCATCGAGCATCCGCCGCAGTCGGCCCTGCTCATCGTATTGCCATTTAGTTGTGATACTAGATGTCAGATAAGTCCCGATACTTGTGCCATCGGGAGTCGAGCGGGTTTCCACCTGTTCGATGACCTGCCCGGCCGCATTGGTGGTGAAGCTGAGCTTCGCACCATGATCGGCGACTTTGTACGAAAATGACTGGTGCCCCAGTTCATCGTACACGTGGCGGGTCGGAACCTGAGAATCGATGGATCCTGATGGCGACTGTCCCGCAACTTGTTCGAAGATCACGTTGCCAGCAGCATCGTACCGATATTCTTCAATGTGCTTTCCGACCTGATCCTCCGAGTAACTGACGGGCGAATCGCCATTTTGCATCTCTCCGACATTCACGGAGCGACTGATCTGTGTCGGAAGGTCGTGACGCTGATCCTGGTACTTGTATTCGGCAGTCGTACCCATCAGCAGGTCTTGTTCAAGGATCACTCGTCCCAGTTCATCGAACTCGCTGAGTTGGACCTGCTTTTCGAAGTCGGCGGAATCCGGGGCTTTGATGTCTCCTTGAGAGTCGAGCAAGTTATCGCCGGCGATCCCTTCCTGGCTGACCCACGTTTTGCGACTGGCCGGGTCGTAGAAGTACTCCGTTTTTGCCAAGTCCGGAGCTTCGACCTGCTTGAGAGCGCCGTTCGCGTAATAGGTGTACTTCGTAGTTTCCTCGATCGATTTGAGAACACCGGCAGCCGTCTCGAACACCTGGCCGACCGCAGCAACCATCTGTGTCAGCAGGCCTGCAGTGTTGTACTGATAGGTAGTCGCAGTTCCCAACCCGTCGGTCATTTCATTGACGCGGCCATCGGCGTCGTAGTCATACGTGACACTTGACAGCGCATCTTCGGACGGGTCGAGGGCCTGCTTTCGACGGAGCAGACCCGTCGCATCGTAATCGCTATCTTCGCTGCCGGTTGTGACACCGTCTTCCTTGTAAACCACGCTGTCCACGAATCCAAAGGTATCGTAGGCGTACTCGACCGAACGGACTTCCGATGTTCCCGCTGCCGCGTTGCCATTGATTTGGTCGAAGATTCCCTCATCTTCCGTCGTGGCCGTCGCGATGCGGCGGTTTGTGTCGTACGTGTAGGTCGTAACGAGTCCCAAGGTGTTCGTGTATGTCTGCAAGAGGCCCGCGAATAGTGAGGCTGAATCGTAATATGTCCACGATTCGGTGAAGTCCTGTTGCTCAGCGGCATCCGACGCAGTCACGCTGTCATCGACATTGCGAATTGTTCGTTTGCTGAGCAGGCGCCCGTCATTCTGTCGCGAGTAGACGGTAACAACACCTCGCGGATCGACGGTACGGACGAGACGTCCGACGGCATCACCGGCTTCATCGTCTGTTTCATACTCGAATGAGGTGTATCCACTCGGATCGAGAATGCCGATCACGTTGCCGCGATAATCCTTGGGATCATACGTATAGCCTGTGTCCTGATTCCCGTCATCTGGATCCGAAACGGCATATGTGACGGGGATTTCGTAATCGTAATTGTAGGTGGTCAGCCGACCAATGGCGTCTTCGTGGGTCTTCACAGAACCGATGTGGTCATATGTCCATTTTTCACTTGAGATAAGAGTCGGCATCCCCTGCCCGTCATCGAAGAACTCCGCTCGTTGGGTTTGCTGGCCAGCAAAATTGAACGTGTATTCGGTCAAATAGTCACCGGCATTCGACATACCTGCTTTTGTTTGAGCATCATACGACTCCAAATCATCGGCGATGAGCCTCGTGGTTGCGAACAGTGAGTCGGGATCAGAAACAAGCAGACTTCCACCATCACGTTTCTGCCCCTCCAACGCGACGGGCTCGATCTGGTACCGGATTTCATCGTTTTCTCCGGTAACGACCTGGATCTCAGCGAGAAGACTCGTACCTGCGGCACCGCCAGTTGGCCCATGGTCGTAACGGAAGCTCGTTTCCCTTTGAACAGTTCCGGCCCCAATCGGATCGCCTGTCGATACCGAGATCCACCGATCAGTAGTTATCTGTGAACTTCCTGTGTATGTGAATGAGCGAACACGATCGTTGATCTCAAGGCCCGGGTTGTCCTCGATACCATTGATATGACGAATCTCCGTGAGATCTCCGGAACTATCGATGGTCAGATCAATTTCATTGCCTCCGGGGAGGACCAGTTTGTCGACATACCCACTGGCGTCATACACCAGCGTTGATTCAGAGCCATCAGAAGAGCGAATCTTCTCGAGTCGCCCAAAATCCTCACTCAGAGAAGTCTGGTTGCGAATGAGCGTCAGCCCTTGCCGGGCATTTGCCGTCGGATTCGCCGGATCGAAGTCAACCCCTGACTGCTCAACGCGATCCAGCAACCACTGATCTTCACCATCGATGTTGTACTTCTTGAAGAAGTATTCCGTTCCATCTCCCGGGTTGTAGACGATCTCGTTGTCACTTCCGCCAACGCCCTGCAAGGTGCCGTATTCCTGCGGAGCGTCGAGACTTCTGGTCCCGGCCTGCAATGATTCGTACGTCGTACCGGTCCCAACCTCGAAAATACGAACTGGCTCGCTGGGGAAATGCAGCAGGAATGTTTCAAACTTGTTGTCTGAGTTATCGTCGTAAATCAGGGTTGGCAGACCAGCCAGCCGCCATCCCGATCCGAAGATTGGGGTGAACTCCTGAGGATTCGGCGAGCCGGATTCATAGTCTGCGGTAGCAACAGGCTCTTCAACAATCATCGGAGTTTGCCCACTACTGGTAATCGTGAGTGGCGCACCCGACGCAAAATTGAGCGTGGCCACCAATTGCCATCCGTAGAGCCCGGAAGCAAGAGGAGCCTCTTGGGGTTGAATTGCGACGAGGTATTCGGTTTGATTCGGATCAATTCCGGTCAGATCATACGTCGCACTCGTGATGAGCTCGCGTCCTCCAGGATCTCCACCAGAGTTGATGTGATCGTACCAGCGAAGCTCAACGTCAATGCTATCAGGAGTGGGCTGACCTGCCTTGCGTGCAATTACCGATTGAATCACGGGCAACTGAGAAACAGTGGCCGAGTCGTAAACGAGTCCGGGAATCGAGAGTTCTGCTCCTCCAGATCGGTCCATCGTGAACTCGTGACCAAGGAGGAATTGACCGGATTCCAAGTCAATTTCAACGCCTCCGATCGATGTTCGGCTATTGCTGTCGCGGTCAATGACCCGGGTTTCCGAAACCACAGTCCACTCCTCTTGTCGGACCGCCGAAGCAAGTCCCGCGTCACCGCGAGTTTGCTCTGACACGGAGTACTCCGACAACCATGACCGATACTCCTGATGCGGCGCCTGCGTCAAAAGACGGAAGAGTGATTGAGAGGTGTATACGTTAGGCCGGATGGCAAAATTGAATTGTGTTGTCCAATCATCATCAAACGATTCATCATATTGGTCGGATTCAATATGAATCGAAAATTCGAGTCTGCTGGGGTAGTCATTCGTACTCCATTCTCGATCTCCCGACGGATTGGTGTCTGACTGATCGACCTCGTTATATACTTCGACAATGCTCTCACCTAACTGGTCAACGTACAATCGTCTCGGAATCGATGAAAAGAACGGAGCCCCCGTCTCAATACTTCCAATTTGAACGGAATGAGAGCTGCCCATATTTCCGTCGTATTCAACCGTAGAAATCTGAAACGAATCTCCATCTGCGTCGAAGAACAGTTTTTCGATGTCGATTTGCATTGTTGTGTCAAAATTTAGCGCGATGTCGGCATCTGCGTAGAATCCTCCCATCGAATCTCGATAGACGCGGTCCCCCAAATACACTGGAAGACTGTTCGTTACGGAAAGGGATAGAACTCCAGAAGCGAGGAGCGTTGCTTGACCGGTGTGCACATCGCCACCGTCCTTCTGGATCACCTGATAGGATATCGCGCCCAACTCCTGCCCGACATACCGGTACACCTGGCCGTTGCCATCCATCTCCGGCAGCAACGGGTCGACCAAGCGTTGTGGCAGATTGGAAAATGGCGTATAGCTCAGCGTGAAGTCATCGTTGACGAGAATGGTTCCGAAGGTGAGATCAACGCTTTCTCCTGGACCATACAGAGTACCATCCACATCTACGGCGAGCACGGCCTGTCGAGTTGCATCGACGGAAGTCGAATACTCTTGACCGTTGGCGAACGCGAACTCCGATGCCGGATTGAACTTGAGAGATTTCGTATGAGAAACTTCGTAAGATCGCGCCGAGAGTGATTGGCTCGCCGGTAACGATTCACCGATAACGGTGATTGACGCTGAGATGCTTTGACCGTTCACTGAGAACACAACGGAATTGGCCCCTGTCAGCATGGCGGTCGGGTCAACTACGGTAACCTCGCCGGTTTCCGAATCTACCGCAAAAGCGGAATTTCCTCCCGAGAACGTCAGAGCCCCTTGTTCTGGTTCGAACGCCTGCAAATAGCCTACAATGGTTCCAGCGGAAGCGTATTCCGAGATCGAGAAACTTTGGGTGGCCGGAGCAACCGCTGATTCATCCACATCAGTTACGTTCACAGTAATAAGTGCCGAGTCATGCTCTCCGCTAGGATCCATGACTGTGATCTCAAGAACAAATTCTTGGATCGCCTCAAAATCAAGAAGTGAGTTATCCAGAACAATTAGCGCACCTGTTCCAGCATCAATAGCAAATGTGCCAGAGGTATTTCCTCCTGTAATCGCGTACGAGAGGGTGTCCATATCCGGGTCCGATGCACCGATCGTCCCAGCCGTCGAACCATTCGAAGAGTTCTCGGCGAGTGAGAACATCTGGTCATCAACTGTCGGCGGTGAATTGTCAGATCCCACTCCGGTGACTTTGATGTCAAATTCTGGATTGCCCATGTCGTACACCGGATCATTTGTCGCTATGGCAATGGCGCCTGAATAGGCCTGCGCAAGACTTGGATCAAACGAAACCGTAAGCGTCGCCACGACCCCAGGCTGAATTGTGCTGCCAACCAGTGTTACCGGCAGGAACGAGAAGCCAGCTGGTATCGCAACATTGTCAATTGACAGTGGGGAATCACCCCTATTGATGATGTTGAAAACATACTCAGATGCCGGCCCATTGATCAGGACGGTTCCGAAGTCGGTTTCTGTCACGTCATCAACAATATGTTCGCCGTCGATGATCCGAATCACGTCAATCGTAGGTGGTTCAACCACGTTCGTAATGTCGAGGGTCAATGTTGCCTGATCATCGACTCCGACGCCAACAGTCGGGTCGTCCACTTCGACGGTGACGCTGAGTTGGGCCAACGCTTCATGATCCAGAAACGTTCCCGCCGCCAGTCGCAACTCGATGTTCCCTCCATTGTCGAACAGCTCGAACATCGCCGCATCGGTCCCACTCAAAGATAGGGTATTGCTACCGAGAGCATCATCGCTCACCACCACATCGGCCACCTTGATCGCCGAAGAGGTATCCGCATCCTCCGCGAGAGATGTCACGACGTTCTGCAGCGTCACTGTCGGGGGATCGTTAACATCACTCAGATTGATCGTCATCACCGCCGTTGATGCCTTGGATGGTACCTCGTCATCACTAACCTCCACCGTCACCGTCATTGTCCCGCCACTGGTCTCATAATCCAGCAGACTGCTGTCGGCCACCGTGATCTCACCCGTCGACGAATTGATCGCGAACGCGCCGGGCGTGGACTGGCCGGTGATCGTGTAAGTGTGGGTGTCACCTGCATCCAGGTTCCCCGACGTCACCGTCCCCACCACCGTATCGTCCGCAGCGTCCTCCGCCAGCGGTCCAAATGTCTCGGCTTCGATCGTCGGAGTCTCCGCGACATCATTGATCGTCACCGTCATTGTCCCGGTCGCCGGAGTCGTTCCATCATCGACCGTCACATCGAACGTAATCGACGTCAGCATCTCCCGGTCCAGCGCCGTCGCGTCCAGCACCCGGATCTCCACCGCGCTCCCCGTATCGACAACTTCGAACACTCCAGCCACCGAAGCATTGCTGATCGTGTAGCTGTGCGTATCACCCGCATCCAGGTCCTTCAGCAACAGCGTTCCCACAACCGTACCCACGGCCGCGTTCTCATCCCCCGCGTACGACTGATCCTCGATCTGAGGGACTTCCGCAACGTCATTGATCGTCACCGTCATCGTCCCGGTCGCCGGAGTCGTTCCATCATCGACCGTCACATCGAACGTAATCGACGTCAGCATCTCCCGGTCCAGCGCCGTCGCGTCCAGCACCCGGATCTCCACCGCGCTCCCCGTATCGACAACTTCGAACACTCCAGCCACCGAAGCATTGCTGATCGTGTAGCTGTGCGTATCACCCGCATCCAGGTCCTTCAGCAACAGCGTTCCCACAACCGTACCCACGGCCGCGTTCTCATCCACCGCGTACGACTGATCCTCGATCTGAGGGACTTCCGCAACATCACTCAGATTGATCGTCATCACCGCCGTTGATGCCTTGGACGGTACCTCGTCATCACTAACCTCCACCGTCACCGTCATTGTCCCGCCACTGGTCTCATAATCCAGCAGACTGCTGTCGGCCACCG